>Ga0268287_100016_pt1 | contig 218190 bp, 208 predicted proteins | sample MetcocultureR3M_FD_191348 | JGI IMG/M metagenome (GOLD analysis project Ga0268287, IMG submission 191348) | Soil microbial communities from Anza Borrego Desert, Southern California, United States - Methanotrophic co-culture R3-M | ecosystem: Environmental > Terrestrial > Soil > Desert | place...
AGTTCGCGAAGGTCTTCCGAATAGGGTCGCGTCATCCATGCTGGCCCCCGTTCTCCAGCATGGAGTTTGAATCAGAAATTCCCCCCTCTGGGAATCCCGATTCCGGCAAAAAACAACATGCTCTAGCGCGGCCGTGGACTTCGCCTAACCCACCTTTCGGGCTTGTGGAGACGAATACGACGTTTCCTGCTCCTTGCGGAGACGCACGGCAGGCAGCCTCTCGTCAATCGTCACATCCGCCCAGGTGATACAGGCGTCTTTGGCGACCGCCTTGGTCAATCGTACATTGTGCGCAAGCCCGAGCGGCAGATAGCCCTTTTCAAGCGAGGTGCTGGCGGGCGTCAGCTTGCCGAAGACGGTGTAGCCGCCTTCTCCGTCGAGCGTGTCTCCCTCGCGCAAGTCCTTCTTGGCTGTGGCGGCAACATCGGCGTTGAACGTCGTGGCAACGCCTGTCGCCTCGTTGCGCAGAGCGATCGAGGCAACTGAAATTCCAAGCTCCAGCCCTATGAGATGCCACTTCTTGTAGGAGCTCATGTAACGACCGCTTGGATCGGTGACGACGCTGTATTCCTGGAAACAGTTGCGGATGTAATCGCTGTCGCCTTCGAAACAGACCCACACGCCCTTGCGGATGTCGTTGGGGATGGGTCTGCCTTCGGCCGTCAGGCAGGACACGACCTCGACCTGGCCCTTGGATTCCAGGATGCCGCCCTCCGAACGGGGGCGCATCAGCGTCGGGATGTCGTCGACCGATCCCGGTGGGAATGCGAGGCCGTGCGAGGGCGCCTCCAGGCCGGTTGCGTTCGCGATTGCGGCGGATTCGATCGCAGGCTTGGAGCCGTCTAGGAACGCGTTGAACATCTTTGGATTCATGCCGCCGCGCGCAGCTTGCTCGGCAGACAATCCCCAGTGATCCCAGACCGTTTCGGGCGTCGATTCCCGGTAATGCGGCAGCCATTTGTGGCCGCGGCCCGCTGCCACGACGGGGAATCCGCAGGCCCTCGCCCAATCTACGAGGTCGCAAGCGAGGGCCGGCTGATCGCCATAGGCGAGGCTGTAGATCACGCCGGCCTGCCTGGCTCGCTGCGCGAGGATCGGTCCGCAGAAGGCGTCGGCCTCGACGGTCACGTTGATGACGGCCTTGCCTGCAGCGAAGGCCCCGAGGCAGTGCTCGACCGCCGCGACAGGATTGCCGGTGCACTCGGCAATCACCTCGATGTCTTCGCACTTCACAAGCGCTTCCCAGTCGTCGGTCAGGAAGGTCGTGCCGTTCTTGAGAGCATCCCCGAGCGAGGCCGCGGCGAATTGCTCCGTGCGCCAGCCCACCCGGTTCAGGTTTTCGCGGGCACGCGATGGAGACAGGTCGGCAATTCCGACGAGATGGACGCCCGGCGTACGCAGGACCTGATGAAGATACATTGCGCCGAATTTGCCCGCCCCGATCAGTCCGATCTTGATGGGGCGTCGCTCGGCCTGTCGTTCCAGAAGTTTTGCGTAGAGGTTCACGATCGCTCTCCCTATCGGCGACAGCCGGGATCGCCGCGCATTCGGCCGCCGAGGTGCCCTGATCCGTCTACTTCGCCAGTTCCTTCGACCGCTTTGTCGCCGCGGCGATCGCGCGGATCATCAGCTCGCGCAGGCCGGGCTCGCCCATGAGCACGCTGAGCGCCGCTGCGGTGGTGCCGCCGGGCGAGGTGACGTTCTGGCGCAGTGTGCTCGCAGCAAGCTCCGATCGGTGCAGCAGCTCGCCGGAGCCCGCGACCGTCTCGCGCGCGAGCTTCGTCGCCAGCGCTTCGGGCAGGCCCGCCTCGACCCCGGCGCGGGCGAGCTCCTCGGCAAGCAGGAACACATAGGCGGGGCCCGAGCCGGAGACGGCGGTGACCGCGTCCATCAGGGCTTCGTCTTCGACCCATTCGACCGAGCCGGTGGCGCGCAGCAGCGCGTCGGCCACCGCGCGCTGCCCGGCATTGACGTTCTTCGCCGCAACCGCGACGGTGATGCCGCGGCCGATCGCGGCCGGCGTGTTCGGCATCGCGCGGACCACGGCGCCGCCGCAGACCTCATCGAGCGAGGCGATCGTGGTGCCCGCCATGATCGAGACCACCGAGGTCTTGTCCGAGATGAACGGTTTCAGCTTGGCGCCGGCCTCGCGGAACATCTGCGGCTTCACCGCGACGACCAGCGTCTCGACCGGGCCGGCGGGCTTCACATCGGGATTGAGCACGACGCCCTTGGCGGCCAGTGCGGCGATCTCGGGCGCGATGTGCGGATCGACCACCGCAACCCGCCGTGGATCGAGTCCGCCTGCCAGCCATCCCGTCAGCATCGCGCCGCCCATCTTGCCGGCGCCGGCGAGGAGGATGGTGCCGGTGATGTTTTGGAGGGTGCTGCTATCTGCCACTGCGATCACCTTAGCAAACGGTGTCGTCCCTGCGAACGCAGGAACCCATAACCACAGTGGTTCTAGGGGATGGAGCGCAGGGCAACAAGCGTCGTGCCACGAGGCATCGGGCGGTGTGGGTTCCGGATCATCGCGCCGCTCGTCCGGGACGACGACGAGCAGGGAGGTGTCGCGCCTCCCTCACGATGTCCGAAAGCCCTACGCCTCGCCGACCGTATCGAACATCGCGGCGTCCATGGCCTGTGCGGTGGTCTTGCCGGCCCAGACCACGAACTGGAACGCGGGGAAGTAGCGCTCGCAGGCGTGGATGGCGCCGGCGAGCATGGCTTCGCACTGCGCCGTCGAGGCGGTGAGGCCGCCCGGCAGCACAAGGGCCTGGCGATGCATGACCATGCCGGTGTTGGTCCACAAGTCGAAATGGCCGACCCACAGCTGCTCGTTCACGGCGGCGACGAGCCGCTGCACCTCGCCGCGCCGGGCGGGCGGGATCTTCATGTCGAAGGCGCAGGCCAGATGCAGCGCCTCGATCTCGCCCATCCAGGTGAAGGAGAGCTGATAGTCGGTCCATTGTCCCTTCGAGACAATCGTGAGTTCGTCTTCGCCGGAGCGTTCGAACGGCCAGTTGTTGCTGGCAGCGATGTCCTCGACCACCGCAAGCGGATGGCTTCTGGAATCGATAGCGCCTTCGAGCAGGGACATGCCGTCTCGACCTCTTGCCTTCTTGTTGTCCTTGATACGCACGCGGTTGGGCCCGGCGCGCGCTCCCTAGACGCTAACCGCGATCCCCGGAGTCGCTCTCGCGATCCCCTCGGATCAGCGCGGGCCTGTCGCGGATCAAGTGATGTGATTTGCGGAATCTGCGCAACGGGGTCGCGAGTCCGTCCACAAGCCAGGACTCGTTCGTCCACAGCTCATCTCCGCCACAATCCTTAACGGATGAGAACAAATCGGAATCGGATTCGGCAAAAGACGCCGAGCGCAGTTCCGCCAGGCGAGCCGAGTCGCCGTGACGGCATGGGACCATGCGCTTGGCCCATGCGGAACATGCTTGCCGCGCCGGCTCGCCGGCTGCATATTTCCCGATAGGCCGTTCATTCCGGGCGGCCGATGTTCTCAGGGCGGGGTGAAAGTCCCCACCGGCGGTAAGGGCCGAAAGGCCTAAGCCCGCGAGCGCTTTCCGTGAGGGGTATCCCGCAGGGAAGGGTCAGCAGATTCGGTGCAATTCCGAAGCCGACGGTTAAAGTCCGGATGAAAGAGAACGGTCGGTGGCAGACGCATCGCAAGGTGCGGCTGTTTGTCGTTCCGTGTGCCCTGATTCTGGTCCTTAAACCGAGGAAAGCCATGAATCAGATGTTGCAAGATCCCCAAGCCGAAACCTCCCAAACAGAGCCCACGCCGGTTCCCGCAGACCTGCCGCCGGCGCCCGACCATCCGCGCTTCGCCAAGCCGCAGCGGGTGGCCTTCGTGCAGGCCTGCTGGCACCGCGACGTGGTCGAGGAAGCCCGCATCGCCTTCCTGAAGGAGGCGGAAGCGCGCCATCTCACCCACGTCGACGTGTTCGAGGTGCCGGGCTCGTTCGAGATCCCGCTGCACGCGCAGGTCCTCGCCAAGACGCGGCGCTACACCGCGATCGTCGCGGCCGGCCTCGTCGTCGACGGCGGCATCTACCGCCACGAGTTCGTCGCTGACACCGTGATCAAGGCGCTGATGGACGTGCAGCTGCGCACCGAGGTGCCGGTGTTCTCGGCCGTGCTGACGCCGCAGCAATTCCATGAGACCGAGGTCCACTACGACTTCTTCCGCAAGCATTTCGCCATCAAGGGCGTGGAGGTCGCGGCAGCCTGTGCGGAGACGTTGCTTGGTCTGGAGCGCCTGCGCGGCCAGGTCGCTGCGGGAATCGTTGGATAGGCGATGGCCATTCCGGGCCGCGCGACGCGCGTGCCCGGAATCGGTGCATCGACATCGATTGCGGCAAGATGGATTCCGGGCCCGGCGCCGCCGCGCCGCCCGCGCTTCGCGCAGGTATCGGCGCCAATCCGCCTTTCGTCAGCCTAACGATACACCTGCCTTTGCCCGGCTGATTCCGAGGGTCAGGATGCGGTGCAGGAGATCCGGATATTGGAGCCCGTCATGTTGAGCCGCGGTGGCGAACTCCTGGTTCCTGGCGATTTCGGGATTCGGGTTTGCTTCGATGAAATACGGCGTGCCGTCGGCGGAGAGGCGAAAGTCGATGCGCGCATAGCCGTCGAGGCCCAGGACCTGATAGATGCGTTTTGCGGCACGCTGGATGCGCGCGGTGACTTCCGGCGTGAGGTCTTTTGCAGGCCCGTCGACGATGCCGACCCGCTCCTGATAATCGGTGTCGTGCTTGGCTTTCTCGGTGGCGATGTGCCGTGACCTGCGCCCGCCCATATTGCCGAATTTCAGCTCCCAAACAGGCAGAACACGCAGACGGTTGTTGCCAAGAACGCCGACATAGAGTTCGCGTCCCTCGATGAACTGCTCGGCGATGGCGGCGGTTTCGCTCCGCTCGTGGATGAAGGCGACGCGTTCCGCGAGCTTCTCGTCGGTGTCGACGATGGAGGCTTGCGAGATGCCGAAGGAGCCATCCATGTTCAGGCTCTTGACGATCAGTGGCAGCGCAAGACGCGGGGGGCGCTTGACCTTGCGGCGCATTGGGAAAACGGCGAAGGCCGGCACCGCGATGCGGCGGTGATGCACCAGCGTCTTGGACAGATCCTTGCCGCGCGCAAGGATCAGGCCGCGCGGATTGCACCCGGTATAAGGGACCCTCATCAGCTCGAGATAGCTGGCGATGTGCTGGTCGTAAGCGACGTTGGAATGGAATTCTTCCAGCAGCGTGAAAACCACGTGTGGCTTGAACTCCTCGATCGCTTCGCGGACTGGCTTGATCTCCTCCTGCGCCCCGAGCGGGCGAACCTCATGGCCTGCCTCGCGCAAGGTGCTCACCACGTCATATTCCGTTTTCCACGCGTTGATCTCCTGTGCGGTGTATCCGTCAGAGGAGTCCGGAGGCAGGAAGTCCGGATGCATCAGCACGAGAATGCGGAGACGTCTCATAGCGCGATCCATTTGCGCCGGGACGGGCCAAACAGCGCGTGCATCGTCTTGGCGGTCACGAGGACGATGAAATCGAGGACGAGCTTCTGTTCGGGGCCCACGGCCCGCAAATCGAGATCCCGGCAGCGGGAAATCATGTCGTCAAGCACGGCATCGAGCGTGAGCTGGTTCTCGCCCGTCCATCGCGCGACCAATTGCCTGATCTGGGCGCGGTGCCGCCTGATCAGGGCCGAGGCCGGCGTTGATCGATGGTGACGTGGATCGGCTGAAAACAGCCGGGACAGGTCGCGGTCGTAGGTTTTCGGTGGCGTGAAGGCGTAGAACGCCTGCTTCTTCTTGTAGTGCTCTTCGAGGGTCTGGCTGAGCCGGCTCAGCGGGTCGACGCGCTCCCGCGTCGTGATCTGCGGCCGCTTTCCCGCGATCTCGCCCATCAACTCGTCGACATATTCGAGCTTCTTCAGCGCCGGCCAACCGGCATATCGGGTCCGCCAGTTCGAGCGCGGCCGCAGCCACACCGCGAAGGTCTCGGCGAAATCCTCGTCGGGATGGCTCTGTGCATACCAGAGCCGAAGGTGCTGGACGTAACGTCTGCTGGCCGGATTGGGCCGGTAGTAGCGCGGGTAGCGCTTCGACGACGGGCCGAACAGCTGTTGCCAGCGCCGCCGCCGCTGCAACTGGTAACCATGCTGCAAGGCATGCCCGGCCTCATGGCGGAGGATAGCCATGCACTCGCGCCAGGTTCCGCCCTCGACGTCGAACATCATCTTCTTCTCGAGCTTCATCAGGCGCGGATGGGCGAGATAAAAAGGGATGGCGATGCCGGGCACGTCGCCGGGGCTGAACCATTCGCTCGAGATCCATGTGTGCGGCCGCAGCCGGATGCCCCGCTCTTCGAGTTCCTCGTAGAGGGTGCCAACGCAGTCTTCGAGCCAGGTGCCTTCGACCGTAACCTTCAGGCTGCGGAGGCGTTGCTTGAGCAACGCGTCATCCGACAGCTTCTCCCAAGCAAATTTCCGGCGTGGCATCAGGCATCCAGAGGCAGAGATGACTCGGTCTCTCGATGATGTCACGGGCCGCCGCTGGCAACAACCGGCGCGGCCAGGCTGCGGTGGGGCGATGGCCGAGGTCAGACTGTCATTTCGGGGGCGCCCCAAGTCCCTTGATGTGCACGGATGGCCGGGAGCCGGATTCCGGATTCGCCTCGCGAGGGCCCCGGAATGACGGGGGCGAAAAAGTCAGTCGAACAGGCTCGACACCGACTCCTCCGCCGCCGTGCGCGCGATCGCGTCGGAGATCAGGCTGGCGATCGGCAGCGTGCGGATATTCGGCGCCTTGGTCACCGCATCGGTCGGCAGGATCGAGTCGGTGATCACGAGCTCTTTCAGCTTCGAGCCGGAAATGCGTGCCGCCGCACCGCCGGAGAGCACGCCGTGGGTGATGTAGGCGTAGACGTCCTTGGCGCCCTTGGCGATCAGCGCGTCGGCCGCGTTCACCAGCGTGCCGCCGGAGTCCACGATGTCGTCAACGAGGATGCAGGTGTAGCCGGCGACCTCGCCGATCACATTCATGACCTCGGACTCGCCGGGACGCTCGCGGCGCTTGTCGACAATGGCGAGCGGGGTGTTGATGCGCTTGGCAAGGCCGCGCGCGCGGGCCACGCCGCCGACGTCGGGCGAGATCACCATCACCTTGGAGAGGTCGAACCTCTCCTTGATGTCGCGCACCATCAGCGGTGCCGCGTAGAGATTGTCGGTCGGAATGTCGAAGAACCCCTGGATCTGGCCGGCATGCAGGTCGAGGGTCATGACGCGGTCGACACCCGCCTGCGTGATCAGATTGGCGACGAGCTTGGCCGAGATTGGCGTGCGCGAGCCGGACTTGCGATCCTGCCTCGCGTAGCCGAAATAGGGCAGCACCGCCGTGATGCGGCGTGCCGAGGAACGACGCAGCGCGTCGGTGATGATCAGGAGCTCCATCAGGTGGTCGTTGGCCGGGAACGAGGTCGACTGGATGATGAAGGCATCCGAGCCGCGGACGTTCTCCTGGATTTCGACGAAGATCTCCATGTCGGCGAAGCGCCGTACCACCGCCTTGGTCAGCGGCAGATCCAGGCCCTGCGCAATGGCCTGGGCGAGGGCCGGATTGGAGTTGCCGGCGACGAGCTTGATGGAGCCGTTCTTGGCCGACATGGACGCTTCCTCCCGCGCTTTGCTGGATACGACGTTCAACATCAGAGAATACCCACTGGCAGCACGGTTACGACGCGCGAGGAAATATCAGGCGGGAGGCTGCAATGGCAACCCGGGATGCTACGTTTTCCCTTCGAAAATCCTGAGTCGGGCCAACGGCTTGGCCGCAAGTTGAGGCCTTGGTTTAGCAGGGGTTATTGGTCGGCATAGCCGAGCGCCGAAGTCGGCATGTCCGACAGCGGAGCGTCCTTGATGACGCTCGCCACCGCTGGTCCCCGCAAGGCCGGAGCCGCGCCCGGGGCATCCGGCGTTCCGTTGATCATGTTGGAAAGTCCGCTGAATCCGGCCTGGGCGATCTTCCGCAACACGAGGTCGTCGGCAGCCGCCCACGCGTCGCGGCCGCCCTTGGCCGAGGTCGGTTCCTCGCCGGAGAGGCGCAGCGCCCGCTGCTGGTTGGCGTCGTAGACGTCCCAGACCCAGGCAATCACGGTCTTGCCGCGCACGACCTGGGCGGAGAGGTAGCTTCGCACGCGATAGGCGGCAGTGCCCTCGCGGGAGACCACCGACAGGCTGCGCAGCTTGGATTCGCTGTCGAGCACCCCGACCATGCGGTCGAACACCTGCGGCGGCGGTCCGTCGATCGATTCGAACGCCACCGTCGCGCTGCTGCCGCCGCTCGGCGCCATCGCATAGGAGTTCGCGGCACCGCCGCCACCTCCGGCGCAGCCGCCAAGTGCGGTCGCAGCCGCCAGCAGCATGACCGCCAGCGCGCGCGAACCCGCGCGGCGCAAAGTGAATGACGCGTCCCTCATTATGGAGGGCAGCGATATCGTTAAAATCGATTAAGGTCTAGGGCAGCCGCGCCACAGCGCGCCGTCATCGTGTCCGGGATCACCCCCGGAATGACACGGGGTTGCCTATGTGTTCACGCCTCGAGCGCGATCGCGTGAATGTGGCGGCCGTAATCCGGCTCCTTGCGGTGCACCGAGCGGCGATAGCTGAAGAAGCGTTCGTCGGCATAGGTGTCGAGCCCGAGATCGTCGATCATCAGGATGCCGGCGGATTCCAGCCGCTTGCGAACGAAGCCGGCGAGATCGAACATCGCGTGGCCCTCGCGCACAGACGGGATGAAGAACATGGCGTTGTCCGCATCCGCCTCGATGAAGCGCGTCACGAACTCGTTGCCGACCTCGTAGCTCTCCTGGCGGATCATGGGGCCGATCGCGGCGATGATGCCGCCGCGCGTGGCACCAAGCTTCTCCATCGCCGAGATCGTTGCTTCCAGCACGCCGGTCAGCGCGCCCTTCCAGCCGGCATGGGCGCCGCCGATCACGCGCGCATTGGGATCGACGAACAGCACCGGTCCGCAATCGGCCGTGGAGACGCCGAGCGCGATGCCCGGCGTCTTCGTCACCAGCGCATCGCCCTTGGGCCGCGGTCCGTTCGGCCAGGGCGCATCAGCCACGAGCACGTCGGGCGAATGAACCTGGTGCAGGCTGAGGAAGCGTTCGGGCGCGACGCCGACATGCTCGGCCATGCGGCGGCGGTTCTCGGCGACCAGGGTCTGATCGTCATTGGAGCCGAGCCCGCCGTTGAGCGCGGCATAGATGCCGCTGGAGACGCCCCCCTCGCGAGTGAAGAAGGCATGGCGCAGGCCGGGCACGGCGGACAGCAGCGACGAAGCAAGTGTCATGAGGCTTCTCCTGCCTGCTCGAGGTCGCTGAGGCCGGCAAGGCCCGTCAACCGCGGCTCGGAGATGCCAAGCACCTTGAACATCGAGCCCATGCCGCCACGCCCGGTATCGGTCAGGCGCTTGAGCGCCACCGAAATGTCGGTGGCGACTTCGGGCGTCGCCTTTTGCATCAGCGCGGCCGCGCGGGTGTCGATGCCGATCCGCTTGAGGAAGTCGCCCTGTGTCACCGGGCCGTGCACGCGCGCGCCGACATCCTCGGCGGCGCGCGCCAGCGCCTGGAAGTCGACATGGGCGGTGACGTCGGCCTGGCCCGGCGCCTTCAGGGGATCGGCGAAGGTATGGCGCGCGATCGCCTGGAAGGTGTCGCCGGCATCGCTGCGCAAATGGCCGTAGTCGATGATCAGCGCCGCGCCGTCCTGGTCGCGCACGCGCGTGGCGAGCTTCATGATCTCGCCGTCGGGCCGCCACTCGAACACGGCGCCGACGGGAGCGGCGCGCACCAAGGGTGGCAGCAGCACGTCGAAGCGCGGGGTCGGCTCCGGCGCTGCGCCAAACTGAAGCTTGCCGTTCGCATCGATCTCGATGACGCGCTCGTGCCAGCCGTTCTCGTGGCGGATCATCTGGTGGATCGGCAGCACGTCGAAATATTCGTTGGCGAGGATGATGCTTGGTCCTTCCGGCACCTCGTCGATGCTGTCGTGCCAGGCGATGTTGCGCACGTTGGCGAGCGTCGCGCTCTGCCGTTCACGCAGGACCGGATTGACCTCGACCATGTGGATGTGGAGCGCCTGGTACAGCGGCGGCAGCACGCGCAATGCGCGCAGCGCGTCCGCCATCATGGTGCCGCGCCCGGGACCAAGCTCGATCAGCCGCAGGAACTGCGGTGAGCCCATCTGCTTCCACACCGAGGCGGTCCACAGTCCCAGGAGCTCGCCGAACATCTGGCTGACTTCGGGGGCTGTGGTGAAGTCGCCCTCGCGCCCAAGCGGATCGCGCGAGACGTAATAGCCGTAGCGCGGATGCATCAGGCACAATTCCATGTACCGCCAGACCGGCATCGGGCCTGAAGATTTGATCAGGGCCTTGATCTCGTTGAGGAGCGGCGAGTCGGTCACGGCCTGCTTTCTGGAGATGAACTAGCTAATTGTCTCGATCGGCTTCGGCGCACCGCGCCTGATTGCCAATACAATAAGTATAAGGCCTACGATAAGCATCGGGATCGACAACAGCATGCCCATGGTTAATCCGCCCCAGAGATAGCCGAGCTGGGCGTCCGGCTCGCGGAAATGCTCGCCGATGATCCGGGCCAGACCATAGATCAGGATGAACGCGCCGAGGATCATGCCGGGTCGCTTCAGCGCGCCGAAGCGGATCATGACGGCCAGCACCGTGAACAGCAGGATGCCTTCCAGGCCGGCCTGATAGAGCTGGCTCGGATGGCGCGCCAGCTGCGTCGGATCATTGGGGAAGATCATCGCCCAGGGCAGGCTCGCATCGGCGGCGCGGCCCCACAATTCGCCGTTGATGAAATTGGCAATGCGCCCGAGCAGCAGCCCGACCGGGGCGACCGCAGTGGTGATGTCGCCGAGGGACAGGATCGGGATGCCGTTGCGATAGGCAAACCCCATCACCGCCACGACGCAGCCGAGGAAGCCGCCGTGGAAAGACATGCCGCCCTCCCACAATCTGAAGATCGCGGCGGGATGATCGATGAAGAAGGGCAGATTGTAGAACAGCACGTAACCGGTGCGGCCGCCGAGGATGATGCCGAGCGTGACCCAGAGGATGAAATCGTCGATCTGCACCAGCGAGATCGGGGCCGGTCCGCCCCACAGGCGCTCGTTTTTCAGCAGCGAGCGCGCATAGAGCCAGCCGAACACGATGCCGCAGATATAGGCCAGCGCGTACCAGCGGATCGCGAACGGACCGATCTCGATCGCGATCGGCTTGAAGGCGGGAAAGTCGATGAGCAGAAAGGGCATCGCGCCTTCCAGGTCTGGACGAGATCGCGGCGAAGGAGCACCAGCAGGCGCCGTGTGATTCTTCTTATGCAGGGAGGTTGAATACGATTGCAAGGAAACCGGTTCATGACAAGGATGCCGCGCGGCGGCCCTTGAACCATTCCCTGCGGATTGCCATTGTCTTTCGAGAGTTTGCGCAAAGTTTATCGGAGACCGAAATGACCCAGACCAACAACCGGTTTTTCGACGAGATCGGCCGCCTGATGAACGATGCCGCCGGTGCCGCCCAGGGCGTCAAGCGCGAGTTCGATACGGTGATGCGCACCCAGGCGGAAAAATTCCTGCGCGACATGGATCTGGTCAAGCGCGAGGAGTTCGAGGCGGTCAAGGACATGGCGCGCCTCGCCCGTGAAGAGAACGAGGCGCTGAAGGCGCGGATCGCAGCGCTGGAGGCAAAGCTTGGCGGGACGCCGACGCTCTGAGGCAATAACAGGCCCGGGCATCGCCAAATCGTCATGGCCGGGCCTGACCCGGCCATCCATCTTCCTCAACAGCCGTCGCTTTGCGTGATGGGTGCCCGGGTCAAGTCCGGGCATGACAGCGGCCCATTCTCCTTGTCATTTCCGCATCTTCCGGGTAAAAGCCCGCCACGTTCGCAGCCCCCGCACCCCTGGAGGCTTGCTGCGGATGATGCCATGGGCCGCGCTGCGGCCCATTAACTTTTGCAAAAACAAGGACTTAACGACATGGCGACGACCGTCAAGGAATTGAAGGCGACCGCACGTCCGAAGAGCGGCAAGGGGGCCGCCCGGGCTGAGCGTCGCGCCGGGAGAGTGCCCGGAGTGATCTATGGTAACAACCAGCCCCCGGTCACGATCTCGATCGAGGATCGTGAGCTGCGCCAGCGCATCCTCGCCGGCCGGTTCCTGACCACGCTGGTCGACATCGACCTCGACGGCAAGAAGCACCGCGTCATTCCGCGCGACTACCACCTCGATCCGGTCAAGGATTTCCCGATCCACGTCGACTTCATGCGGCTCGGCGAAGGCGCCACCATCCGCATCAGCGTGCCGTTGCACGTGGTGAAGGCCGAAACCTCTCCGGGCGTCAAGCGCGGCGGCACCGTCAACATCGTTGCCCACGCGATCGAGCTCGAATGCGGTGCCGAGAACATCCCGCAGTTCATCGAGGTTGACGTCGGCTCGCTCGAGATCGGTCACTCCCTGCATCTGTCCGACGTCAAGCTGCCCACCGGCGTGAAGACGCTGGCGCGCGAGGATGCGACGCTCGTCACCATCGTGCCGCCGTCCGGTTACGCCGAAGAGCAGAAGGCCGCGGCTGCGGCTGCTGCTGGCGGCGCTCCAGGCGCTGCGGCTGCCCCGGCGGCTGGCGCGGCCGCTCCGGCTGCTGCTCCCGCGGCGGCTGCCAAGGCTCCTGCCGGCGGCGACAAGAAGAAGTAATCTCTCAAGGCTGGCGCGCGGTCCTTGATCGCGCGCCGAGCGAGGGGCGCGCCGCGTCATGCAACTCTTTGTTGGGCTCGGCAATCCCGGCGCGAAATACGCACGCAACCGGCACAATATCGGCTTCATGGCTGTCGACGAGATCGCGCGGCGTCATGGCTTCACGCCATGGCGCCGCCGCTTTCAGGGCGAGACGTCAGAGGGCACGCTCGGCACCGAGCGCGTGATCCTGCTCAAGCCCGCGACCTACATGAACGAGTCCGGCCGCAGCGTTCAGGAAGCCGCAAACTTCTTCAAGATCGCCGCCGGCGACGTCAGCATTTTCCATGACGAGCTCGAGCTGCCGCCGGGCAAGGTGCGGGTGAAGATCGGCGGCGGCATCGCCGGCCACAACGGCCTGCGCTCGATCTCGGCGCATATCGGCAACGACTACCGCCGGGTCCGGCTCGGCATCGGTCATCCCGGCGTCAAGGAGCTGGTGCATGGCCACGTGCTGTCGGACTTCGCCAAGGCCGACAGCGAATGGGTGGCGACGCTCTGCGATGCGGTCGCCGAGCACGCGCCACTGATCGCCGAGGGCACGGATGCGACCTTCGCCAACAGGGTGCATCTGGCCATGCAGGCGAAGGGGTTTTTGACCAAGGACGAGAACGGCAAGGAATAAGGTCGCCGTTCTCTCCGTCGTGCCCGGGCAGAAGCGCGTCTTCGCGCTAGATGTTCCGGGCATCCACGTTCTTCCTTCCGCGCGTTAGGGCGTGGATGGCCGCTCAAGCCGGCCATGACGAATACGGATAGAGGACATCATGGGATTCAAATGCGGGATCGTCGGGTTGCCCAATGTCGGCAAGTCGACCTTGTTCAATGCACTGACCGAGACGGCGGCCGCGCAAGCCGCGAACTATCCGTTCTGCACCATCGAGCCGAATGTCGGCGAGGTTGCCGTGCCCGATCCGCGGCTGGAGAAGCTCGCCGCCATCGCCAAGTCCGGCCAGATCATTCCGACCCGGCTGACCTTCGTCGACATCGCGGGCCTCGTGCGCGGCGCCTCCAAGGGCGAAGGCCTCGGCAACCAGTTCCTCGCAAACATCCGCGAGGTCGATGCCATCGCGCACGTGGTGCGCTGCTTCGAGGACTCCGACATCACCCATGTCGAGGGCAAGATCGCCCCGCTCGCAGACATCGAGACCATCGAGACCGAGCTGATGCTCGCGGACCTCGACAGCCTCGAAAAGCGTGTCGACAACCTCACCAAGAAGGCCAAGGGCAACGACAAGGACGCCAAGGAGCAGCTCGACCTCGTCAACCGTACCCTCGTGCTGCTGCGCGAGGGCAAGCCCGCGCGCCTCGTCGAGCGCAAGGCCGAGGAGGAGCGCGCCTTCTCCATGCTCGGCCTGCTGTCGTCGAAGCCTGTGCTTTACGTCTGCAACGTCGAAGAGGGCTCCGCGGCTACCGGCAACGCTTTCTCAAGGGCAGTCGAGGAGCAGGCCGCCAAGGAGGGCGCGGTCGCCGTCGTTATCTCCGCCAAGATCGAGTCCGAGATCGCGACGATCTCGCGTGAGGAACGCGCGGACTTCCTGGAGACATTGGGACTGGAGGAAGCCGGCCTCGATCGCCTGATCCGCGCCGGCTACCGGCTTCTCGATCTCATCACCTATTTCACCGTGGGCCCGAAGGAAGCGCGCGCCTGGACCATCCATCGCGGCACCAAGGCACCGGCGGCGGCCGGCGTGATTCACACCGACTTCGAGAAGGGTTTCATCCGCGCCGAGACCATTGCGTATGAGGACTACATCACGTTCGGCGGAGAAGCCGGCGCACGGGATGCCGGCAAGTTGCGGCTTGAAGGCAAGGAATACGTCGTCGCCGACGGCGACGTGATGCATTTCAGGTTCAACACGTAGGATCTCTCCCCGTCATTGCGAGCGAAGCGAGCAAGCCGGACTGTTTCCGCGGTGGCAGTCTGGGTTGCTTCGTCGCTTCGCTCCTCGCAATGACGGCTACCGCATCCCGCCGCCCTGGTCGCGGATCGCGCCGAGATGCTCGTTGATGCGGAAGACGATCAGGATCAACTCCGCGACGATGCGCGAGAACACGATGCCGACCACGACGCTGGCGATCGAGGACAGCAGCACCAGGAAGCCGCCGAACGGGCTGATCGCCATTGCGGCGAGCCCTGAGAAGATGCCGGAGAGGCCGAACAGGCAGATCAGCGCGATCACCAGCCAGTAGAAGGTCTTGATGATCGTCGGCGTGATGAAGCGGTCCCACTGAAACAGATCGCTGAATGAAAACATTACTCTCCCCAGGGCAAGATCGGGCCCCCACACCGGGCCGTGGCAGATGGTCCGACTCAAGGCCACGCCGCCAGCCCGTATGTAGCACGAGCCATGCGGGCCGGCGGGTTGAGATTGCTGCAAAGTGCGGCCACAATCTGTCATTCCTGCAAAGCTTTCCAAGATGACCCTGACCTTCGAAGACTTCCCGCCCGGCCGGTTCGGCACGTTCGGCCCGCGCCACGTCACCCGCGACGAAATTCTGGCCTTCGCCGCCGAGTTCGATCCGCAGCCGATGCATCTCGACGAGGAGGCCGCAGCCAAGAGCATGCTGCGGGGCCTGTCCGGCTCGGGCTGGCATCTCTGCTCGCTGATGATGCGGATGATGGCCGACGGATTTATCACCCGCTCCGCGTCGCTGGGATCTCCTGGCGTGGATGAGGTGCGCTGGTTGTCGCCCTTGCGGCCCGGCGACGATCTCATGCTCGACGTCGACGTCGTGGAGGCGCGCACTTCGAAGAGCCGGCCCGAACTCGGCATCGTCAAGTTCAAATGCACCGTGCGCAACGCGGCGGGGCAGGCGCTTGCCGAGATGACCTCGCCCATCCTGATCAAGCGGCGCGAGGGAGCGGTCTGATGCGGTTCTTCGAAGACATCGCGATCGGACAGCGTCGCGAGATCGGCACCTATACGTTCACGGCCGAGGCCATCAAGACATTCGCCGCAAAGTTCGATCCGCAGCGTTTTCATCTCGACGAGGAGGAAGGCAAGAACTCGCTGTTCGGTGGACTCGCGGCCTCGGGCTGGCATGTCGGCTCGGCCTGCATGAGCCTGCTTGTCGCCGACGGCCAGCGCTTGGCGCGGGAAGCCGCTTCACGCGGCGAGGAGGTTGCCGTGTGGGGCCCATCGCCGGGCTTTCGCGACCTGCGCTGGATCAGGCCGGTGCTCGCCGGCGACACGGTCGCTTACGTCAATGTCGTCATCGACAAGCGCACCTCGGCCTCGCGCCCCGGCTGGGGCATCTTGACCGCCCGCACCACCGGCACCAACCAGCGCGGCGAAGAGGTCTATTCCATCACCGCATCGGCCTTCGTGCCGATGCGTGGAAAGAGCGTTTAGACTTGTTCCAAGATGAACGGGGCAATTGAGCGCGCAAGTGTTGCCCGCGCGCTATGGACGCGATTCCGGGCGGCTGCCATAAGCCTGCGCGAGCTGGTCGCCGCGAAGCAGTTCGGCGGAACCAGTGAGTTGCTAACTAATTATGAACCTGTCGCTGTCTATTTGAAACGAATTGGCAGAGACAGGGGACGAGGACCATGGCAGACCGCGGCGCACTCAAATTCGTTGGATTCATTTTTGCGACTGCGACGCTGGCCGTGATGCTGGTCGCCGGCATGGTGGTGAAGGGCTATGCCGATGGCGCCTACACCCTCGAAGCTTCGACCGTCGACGCGCGCCGGTAAGAATTCCTTAATTATCCAGGGCCGCGGAATCCGCTCCTGCGTCAGCGGCTGTAGACGAACGCGAGCACGGCAATCGCAACCGCGAGCAATCCGATAAAGCGCAGCACGATCGTGCCGAGCTGATTCGGCGCGGGCCGCAGCGCGACAGGGTCCGTGTTGTCGGGCCGAATGCTTTCCATCTGACGTATCCCCAAGACCCGGCCATGGCTGCACGGGCGCTTGGCGTTGGTCGCCGGGGAGAGGCGGAGGGTTCAACGCCTCGCGCCGCCGCACCCACAATTGTCATGCTCCGGACTGAATGCTTGAGCGGGGCATCCAGTACTCCGCGACCCATCAGGTCAATCTTTCGCCTCTGGAATACTGGGTCACGCGCTTTCGTGGGTGATGACAGCTGTGTTCGGGAAGTCGCGTTCAAACACCTACCCTCACGAATCAGAACCGCCGCGCTCCCAGCGGAACGCGGCGGCCGGTGATGTCTTGTATTGATGCTTAGCTGTTGCGCAGGCCGTCGGCGGCGCGCTTCCACTGCGCGACGTTGTCGGCGATCATGCGGGTCGACTTCATCGCGGCCTGGCTGAGCTGGGCGTAGCCGGAGATCTCGCGCTGGACGCGCTGGCCCTCGGCATGCAGCAGGTCGCGCAGGCTCTCCAGCTCCGAGATCAGATTCTCGATTTCGGCGAGCGAGGTGCCGGCGACGCGCTGGATCAGCGAGTTGACGTTGTTGACGGTGGCTTCCGCGCTCGGGTCGAGCGGCGGCGCGTCGGTGGTGGTCGATGCCGGGCGGCGCAGATAGGCGATGTCGTTGCGGACGAAATCGCGGATGCCGGCCTCGACTTCGGTCACGGCGGCAAGGTTGGTGTCGACCGGCTCGGTCTCGGTGGCTTCGATCTTCTCGGGACGCATGGCGTTCATCGTTGTTCCCCTGTTCGCGTTGAGCGCAGCGCGAGTGTCCCCCGCACGACGAGTTCGATCATCCGACTAGGACGTCGGATTTTGACCGCAACTTGGCCGAGATACGGCAAGGGCGGACGATTCGGGGGCTTTGCCGTGGCGTATGGTTAGGGGAGTCTAAACGCTGGACCCGGCGACGCGGCTCCCCAGGAAACAGGGGAGCGCTGGGCTCACCAGCTCTTCTTGAACCCTGCAGTTACGCTCTTGTTGAACGTGCCTTGCGAGGTCTCGCCGACCGAACCGGAGACGGTGATATTGTCGAACAGCTTCTGCTCGGCGCCGACTGCGCAGCCATTTGTCATCGGTGGTTGATAGCGTCTGGCCGGCGGTGATGCTGGTGCCGGAGTCGTTCAGGGTGACCTTGGCGATCTGATCGGTCTGGTAATTGCGGGTGATGTGGCCGCCGATGCCGGGGACCGCGGTGGTGCCCTGCTGGTTGACGCTGTAGCCGTTCTGGAGCGTCAGCGAGGTGTCGCCCGACAGCGGCACGGACTTGGTCAGCGATGCCCCGATCTTGCTGTGCTCGGCGCCGGGATCGACCCGGGCTTCCACCGCAGTCTTGTCCCAGATGGTGCCCGCGCCGGGCGCGGTCGCCATGGCCCACGCGCTGCCGGAGGATTGCGGCAGGCTGCCGCCATTGGCGGCCTTCTGCGCCAGCAGCTCGGACATCGTCCTGGGCTCGTTGGTCACCGTCAGGTCGGCGCCGATTCTCGTATCCCAGAACGAGAACACCGACTGCTTCACGGTCACCGCCGAGGAGCCGTTGGCATTGGAGTTCGACGACCAGTCCAGGCCTTCTTGGGCGGCCTGGGCGCGCTTCTTGGCGGCCATGGGATCGATGCCGGTGCCGGCGTCGACTGCGAGCTGGCTCCAGTCGAGCTTGTCGACATCGATGTCCTTGAGCACGTCGGCGTCGTTCGCGCTGGGAGCCTCGGCCGCTTCGATCTCGGCTTCGTCGTCAGGCGCGGCCGCCGTGGGCGGAATGATCTGCGCCGAAAGCGTCAGCGTCGAGCTCAGGATGAATGCAGCCGCCAGCAATGGCAGCCTGGTCCAGCCAAACCCTGTCGAGAATTCCATCGTCCTGCCCGCAAACCCCCGGCACACGCCGTTCGATATTATATATCGAGTTCCGGCCATGTGCCATTCCGCGCGGAACATGCTGATCCATCGTCGCGAAAATGTGACGGTCTGCCGCGAAAAAGAACCAACGGGCCGCGCGATAGGCGCGCGCCCGGCGACGAGCTTCGAGATGCGACGGCATCCGGCGGGGCTGGAGGCCAGGACGTCGCGATCGCCTCGTCACCGGTCCCGACGAACGGGGCCCGTTGGCGTCCCCCTCAGCCGACGCTGGTCATCTTCGGCAGATGAATGGCGCGGCCGAGTGCCTGCTCGACCAGATCGAAGGTGTCGATCAGCACGCGCATGCTGACGAGCCTGCCCGCCTTGAACTGGGCGAACTGCGCAACCCGCAGGCTGATCGGCTTGTTGGAATCTAGAGCCGTCAGCGAATAACGCAGCATCGAGGCGGCGGAATCGACCCCCAGCATGATGCTCTCGCGGTCGAAGCGGCGGACCTGGAAGTTGTCGGCGAACTGGCGGATGACCTCGAGCACGGCCTCCTTGCCTTGACGCGCGCCGAGGAACGGAAACATGTCGATCGGGCCGTAGAGCGCCCAGTCGACGTCCTCATCGATCAAGGCTTCGACGTCGTCGAAATGCCGGTCGTTGATGGCGCGGTGCAACGCACGCGAGAAACGCCAGAGACTGTGCTCTGTCATTTTGGGAAGTCCTGAAGCTGGCTTGCGAAAGAAACGGAAAACAACCCCATGCACCGTCGGGTGCCGGGGCTCAATTCGTTTGTATACGAATAAAATAAGGCATTTCGGCCAAAACGCAATTCAGGTTTTTGCAATGCACCATTGAGCCGATTTTGTGAGATTTACAATAGGACCCCGTAATGTTCCGGGGGCGGGTCAGACCGGTTCCCGGCGGGGTGAACAGGATCAATCCGCCCGCGCGCCCGTGATCAACGGCCCGATCTCCCGCTCCAGCACCTGCTGCACCAGATCGTAGGAATCGATGATCTCGCGGATCTCCGCAACCAGCCCGCCGCGGAAGCGGTAGAATACCGCCATGTCGAACTGCACGATGCGGCCGTTGCTGCGTTTCCTGAAATGGGCTTGCACGTAAGTTGCGACCGCGTCGCCCTCGGCGAGGATGTGCGGTGCCCTGTAGCGGATCTCCGAATAGCGTGCCCAGATCGTCTGCCAGAGCTCGCGTAGCTCGTCCTTGCCATGGCGCGGCACCATGTGTGGCAGCACGTCGATCGGCGCATGGGTGAGGAAGTCGACATCGTCGGTGCAGCAGGACAGCGCCGTCTCGATATCTCCGCGGGCGAAGGCGTCGAGCAGGTGCACCACACGCTGGCGATTCAGTTTCTCAACTGTCATCCCGCCTGTCCTCATTGGCCCCGTGGCGCCGCAACGGTAGCGCGCGGCCTCGCGCACCGACAATCCGCAAAATCACAGGGATGTTGCAGACGGTTTGACGCGCGAGCGCAATGCCCGGTTCATGGGGCGCAATTGCGGATCGAATTCGGTATGGCTGCGCGGATCTCCGTCATACGCGCTTGCGTGGCGCGCGACGCCTATGGAGCAATGCGCAACAGGCAAACAGCGGGAAGAGTTAAGTCACCAGTCCCTCATCGGCCGCGCTGCGGCACTGTCCGGAAACACCGCCTCCGCCAGCATGCGGGCGCCCAAGCTGACACGGTTGAGCGCAGCGAGGCATGCGAATCGCGGGCCATCGGGTCTGTCCTTCGCGCGTTGGGGGCCGCTTTCCTGATACGTGCGCGGCGCGTACTATACCGCAGCGACAGACGAACCCCACACATGACAATGACGGTGAAGCCTCGACGTGGATCATGACAAATCCGAAGGAAATGCCGTCAGCGCCGGCACTTGCGCGCCGTCTCGCCTGCTCCCGCTGCGGCTCCGAATTCAGCTGCGACCTCTCGGGCAATTGCTGGTGCGCGGAGGAGGCGGCAAAACTGCCGATGCCGATCGAGGGTGAGGATTGTCTGTGCCGGGAGTGTTTGCGCAAGGCGGCGGCATCCCGTAGCCCGGATGGAGCGCAAGCGTAATCCGGGATTCGTTCCGCTGGCGCCGACCCGGATTTCGCTACGCTCCATCCGGGCTACGACGATCACACCGCAAATCCCGGCGACTTCCGCGCCATGCCGTCGAACGCGTCGAGCAGCTTCTCGCGCCAGCCATAGATCGGATCGTCCGTCTCCAGCAGCTTGAAAGGGCTGACCAACCGCGCCCACTGAAAACCGCCGAACACGATATAGTCGGCGTAGTTCGGCGCCTCTCCACCGAGATAAGGCTGCTTCTTCAACGTCTGCCGCATCACCTCCAGCGACTTGCGGAATGCGACCACGCCGGTGTCGCGGCTCGCCATGACCTCTTCCAGGGTCTTGCCGCCGAAGCGTGCCTCGCGTGACTTCCGGAAATAGGCAGCATCGATCTCGGCCAGATTGTTCGGAATGTCGGCCACGATCAGCGGAAAGATGCCGCCGACGATGGCGATGTCGCCCCAGGCGTTGATCATGCGCGCCATGGCGCGGCCGCCGTCGCCGCCGAACAGCGACGAACGGTTGGGAAAATTGTCTTCGAGATAGGTCGCGATCGTCCAGGAATCGACGACGGGCTTGTCGTCGTGCAACAGCACGGGAACCTTCTCCGAGCCATGCGGCGCAAGCGCGCTCTTCTCGGTGAAGCGCCAGGGCAGTGTTTCCGCTGCGAGCCCCTTATGTGCCAGCGCCATCCGCGTGCGCCAGCAATAGGGGCTGAACGGCCGCGAGGCGTCGGTGCCGACGAGTTCGAAGAGTTTGAGTGACATTGGCCGGTGCTCCGTCATTGCGAGCGCAGCGAAGCAATCCAGACTGCCGCTGCGGTGACATTCTGGATTGCTTTGCTTTTGCTCGCAATGATGTTGTGGAGGCAGGTGCGCGCGTCACCGCCCATGCGCGCGCAACAGCTTCTCGCCGCATTCGGTGACGGCGATAACGAGCCCCACGCCGGCAATCGTCTCGCGCGTAACATAGCCGCGCTCGGCCGCATCTTCCCAGATGGTGAGGCGCGGGCACGAGGTCTTCCAGGTCGCGATCACCTCGACATAGGCGCGCGGCTCGCGCGCGACCCATTCGACGAAATCCAGCACCAGCGGATCGGCGCCACGGCTCATTGCAGGCCTCCCTAGTCGAAAGCGGCCAGCACCGGGGTGCGAACCAGGAGCCAGCCGCCATAGGCGATGTAGTAGCAGGCGATGGTGGTGATCAGCCTGTTGGACCAGGCCATGAATTGCTGGTCGGTCATGGCTTCGAGGATGCGCCGCGCCAGCGTGGTTCCGAGCATCGAGGCTGCAATGGCGACGCCTGCGAGCACGGGATCGAGGCTCGCCGCCTGATCGATGATCCCGCCGAAATAGATCAGCTTGGTGAAATGGCTGACGAGCTGGCACATCGCCTTCGTCGCGACCTTCTCGCGCCGGCCGAAATCGCCGCCGAGGAAGAAGGTGTCGAGCAGCGGGCCGGAGACGCCGGTCATCAGCATCAGGCCCATGCACATCGTGCCATAGACCGTGCCCTGCCAGAGCCGATCAGGGTTCGGCTTGATGTTCGCGGGCAAGAGCCGCGCCATGAACGGGGTGATACCGAGCAGCAGCAGCGCCATGGGCTTGTCCGGCACATAGCGGGTCAGCGACCATGCCGCGAGCGCGACAGCGCAGCCGGCCAGATAGTTCGCGACCGCCCGCCAGCGGATATGTGCCCGCCAGAGAAACGCGCGCCAGCCGTTCGAGGCCATCTGCGTGATCGCGTGCAGCACCATCGCGGTCGGCAGCGGCATCAACGCCAGGAGCACGCCGATCAGGATCAGCCCGCCCGCCATGCCGAACAGCCCCGACAGGAACGCCGTAGCCACCATCAGCAATCCAAGGGCCGCAATCATGATGGGCGTCACGCAGGGAGCTCCGCTGGTGCGTGTCGGGGACGCGGGCCGGCAACTCAGCCCTCGCGTCATGGAATAGGTCTGAAGGAGCGTGCCTTGCTTGCCCCTCCCTCGCAAACTGAGTTATCTTGCCCTGGCATCAGTTTTCCTGAGGGTAGAAAGTTTGCGGCGGCTGCTGTTTCTCAACGGCATCAAGGCATTCGAGGCGGCGGCGCGGACCGGCAGCTTCGCTGCGGCCGGGCTGGAGCTGAGCGTGTCGGCGGCGGCCGTCAGCCGCATGGTGCATCTGCTCGAAGAGCGCCTCGGGGTTGCGCTGTTCGAGCGCAAGGCCAATCGCCTGGTGCTGACGCAGGCGGGCCGCGCCTATCAAGGCGGTCTGACGCCGATCTTCGACGCGCTGGCCAGCCTCACCGCGCAGGTGACGGCGCCCGCGAGCGTGCGCGTGCTCACCATAGGCGTCGGCCACACCTTTGCGATGCGCTGGCTGATCCCGCGCCTGTCGGAGTTCCGCAGCGAGGAGCCCGACATCGAGGTGCGCTTCACCACCGGCGGCGCGGCGGTGCCGTTCGGCGAGGACTGGAGCTGCGGCATCAAGCTCGGCACCGGCGACTGGCCCGGCCTCGTCGCCGAGCCGCTGTTTGCCGGCGATCTGACCCCGGTCTGCGTGCCGCGTCTTGCGAGCGGGCTGAAGCGCCCGGCTGACCTGAAAGGCCCGAGCCTGATCCGCGTCGCGCATTCGCCCGAGGACTGGCCGATATGGCTGAAAGCCGCGAACCTCGCCCGCCTCAACGCGCGCGGACCCGAATTCCAGTTCTATGGCCAGGCGCTCCAGGCTGCCGCCGACGGGCTCGGGATCGCCATGGGCATCCGCCCCTACATCGACGACGATCTGGCGGCCGGCCGGCTGGTGGCACCATTCGACCTCTCGGTGCCCAAGGGCATGCGCTGGTACCTCGTCTATCGCAGCTTCCAGACCGAGCAGCGCGACTTCGCCGCGTTCCGCCGCTGGATCATGCGGGCGGCGTCGGAACCCGCGCCCCGTCAGGCGGATCGGCCGCTCCGCGGGGCGGAACCGAGGCCAAGAGTTCCGCGACAAAAACCCGGCCGCTTGTGAACGGGTTCACATTTCAAAATCCGCAAACGTGGTCCCCTGACTCTCCGAAAAGAAACGTGGGACCTACACTTATGACGACCCTTTACGACGGCTTTGACATCGAATCCTTCGAAGCTGGCAAGGGGCTGTGGCACGCGCGCATCCGGCGGGCCGATTTCAGCCCGGTGGCCATCGACGGCGTGCTGTTTCCGGCCATGGAAGTCGGCTTCGCCTGGCCCGATCGCGATGCCGCGATCGCCGATGCCAAGCACCACATCGACCGTTTCCGCCGGCGGGCCGAGGGCGACGACGAATAGACGAGCGGCCGCAGCCGCATCAGCGGCATGACGGCACAAACAGGGCGGCGCAAAGGGGGGACCGATCATGTCCATCATCGAATTCGACGCGGCGCGGCCGCGAATTTATGCCCGCGCCGTGCTGTCAAACTGCCCGGAATGCGACGGCGATCTCGAGGTGCTCCGCGTGATGAGCGGCCGCGCCGGCTGCGAGTACTGGGCCATGCGCTGCACCGATTGCGGCGGCATCCATCTCGACATCCTCGAGCCGAATATTCCGGCCGGGGATAATGGGGGATCGCTGCCGGCGGCGTGAGCGGCGGGCTGCTGCCAACCTGCTGTCAGCAGCCTGCATGGCGGCGGGCATTCGCCCTTTCGCGCGGGGCGGACTCGTCCCATATTCGCCCCATGGCGAAGAAACCCGCATCCTCCGAAAAATCCGGCAAATCCCCCAGGACCAAGGCCCCGAACTCGAAAGCACATCGGCCCGACGTGCAGCCGATCGGGCCGGCGCTGGCCGAGTTGCTCAATCCCGCGATCAATCGCGGCGATGCCGGATTGGGATCTGGCACAGGCCTGCAGCCGCCACCTGACAATTCGCGCGACCGCCGCGCCGGGGGCGAGGCCGCCGCGCACCGCGCGCGCGCTTCAACGCCGAAGGAATTTCCGCAGGACACCGCACGGCCGATGCCGCTCCGGCCCAATCCACAGCCGCCGGGAGCACGTGCATCGACCGAGGGTTTCGCGGAGGCGCCGCAGGCCAATTACGGGACTGCCGCCACCATTCCCACGCTCGATCCGGAACTGGCCCGGCAGCTCGGACTGCCGACCGAAGAGGACGATGCCGAGGCGCTGGCGCGCCCGCCGCGCAGCAAGATGGAGGCGCTCGGCGTCAAGGCCACCGCGGATGCGCTTGAAGCACTGATCCGCGAGGGGCGGCCGGAGTTCCGCAAGGGCGACGGCTCCACGAAGGTGTGGACGCCGCACCGGCCGCCGCGCCCGGAAAAGTCCGAGGGCGGCGTCCGCTTCGAGATCAAGTCGTCCTATGAGCCCAAGGGCGACCAGCCGACCGCAATCGCCGAGCTGGTCGAGGGCATCAACCGCAACGACCGTTCGCAGGTGCTGTTAGGGGTCACCGGCTCGGGCAAGACCTACACCATGGCCAAGGTGATCGAGGCGACGCAGCGCCCGGCCTTGATCCTGGCGCCGAACAAGACGCTCGCCGCCCAGCTCTATGGCGAGTTCAGGAACTTCTTTCCCGACAACGCCGTCGAATATTTCGTCAGCTACTACGATTACTACCAGCCCGAAGCCTACGTCCCGCGCACCGACACCTATATCGAGAAGGATTCCTCCATCAACGAGCAGATCGACCGCATGCGCCACTCGGCGACGCGCGCGCTGCTCGAACGTGACGACGTCATCATCGTCGCCTCGGTGTCCTGCATCTATGGTATCGGCTCGGTCGAGACCTATACCGCGATGACCTTCGCGCTGAAAAAGGGCGAGCGCATCGACCAGCGCCAGCTCATCGCCGACCTCGTCGCGCTGCAGTACAAGCGCACCCAGGCCGATTTCACCCGCGGCACGTTTCGCGTGCGCGGCGACGTCATCGACATCTTCCCGGCGCACTACGAGGACCGCGCCTGGCGCGTGAACCTGTTCGGCGACACCATCGAGACCATCGAGGAGTTCGACCCGCTCACCGGCCACAAGCAGGACGAGCTCGAATTCATCAAGATGTACGCCAATTCGCACTACGTGACGCCGCGCCCGACGCTGGTGCAGGCGATCAAGTCGATCAAGTCGGAGCTGAAGCAGCGGCTCGACCAGCTGCACGATCAGGGCCGGCTGCTCGAAGCGCAGCGGCTGGAGCAGCGCACCACCTTCGACCTCGAGATGATGGAGGCGACGGGAAGCTGCGCCGGCATCGAAAACTATTCGCGCTATCTCACGGGGCGCCGCCCCGGCGAGCCGCCGCCGACGCTGTTCGAGTACGTGCCCGACAACGCGCTGATCTTCGCCGACGAGAGCCACGTCACCATCCCGCAGATCGGCGCCATGTTCCGCGGCGACTTCCGCCGCAAGGCGACGCTGGCCGAATACGGCTTCCGCCTTCCCTCCTGCATGGACAACCGCCCCTTGCGCTTCGAGGAGTGGGACATGATGCGGCCGCAGACCATCGCGGTGTCGGCGACGCCGGGCAGCTGGGAGCTGAACGAGAGCGGCGGCGTGTTCGTCGAGCAGGTCATTCGCCCGACCGGGCTGATCGATCCTCCCGTGGACATCCGCCCGGCCCGCACGCAGGTGGACGATCTCGTCGGCGAGGTGCGCGCCACCGCGCAGGCCGGCTACCGCTCGCTGATCACGGTGCTGACCAAGCGCATGGCGGAGGATCTCACCGAATACCTGCACGAGCAGGGCATCCGCGTCCGTTACATGCATTCCGACATCGACACCATCGAGCGCATCGAGATCATCCGCGACCTGCGCCTGGGCGCGTTCGACGCGCTGGTCGGCATCAACCTGCTGCGCGAAGGCCTCGACATTCCCGAATGCGCGCTGGTCGCGATCCTCGACGCCGACAAGGAAGGCTTCCTGCGCAGCGAGACCTCGCTGATCCAGACCATCGGCCGTGCCGCGCGCAACGTCGACGGCAAGGTGATCCTCTATGCCGACCAGATGACCGGCTCGATGGAGCGCGCCATCGCCGAGACCAACCGCCGCCGCGAGAAGCAGGTGGAGTACAACACGGCCCACGGCATCACGCCGGAGAGCGTGAAGAAGCAGATCGGCGACATCCTCAACTCGGTCTACGAGCGCGACCACGTGCTGGTCGAGGTCGGCGGCCACGACATGACCGACGACGTCATCTCGATCGGCCACAATTTCGAAGCCGTGCTCGCCGATCTCGAAACCAGGATGCGCGAGGCCGCAGCCGACCTGAACTTCGAGGAAGCCGCGCGCCTGCGCGACGAGGTCAAGCGCCTGCGCGCCACCGAGCTCGCCGTGGTCGACGACCCTACCGCCAAGCAGCGCACCGTGCAGGGCAAGGCCGGCGCCTATGCGGGGACGAAGAAGTACGGCGACGCCGCCAACCTGCCGGTCAGCGCGATGAAGAAGAAAACGGTCAGCTCGGCGCTGAAGGCGAGCGGCGGCGGCAGCGGCTCCAGGGTGCACAAGCCGCATCTCGACGAGATGCACGGCCCGGAATCCCTGCCCTACCGCGAGACCCGCGCACTGCCGGCGAAGCCGTTCGGCGGAAGCAGCCGGATCATCCAGCCGACGGACTCACGGCAGTCGGGCCCGGAGTTCGGCCCGGCGCCGAAATCGACGGGCGGGCAGCCGGGAAGACGGGGCGGGTGGAAGAAGAGGTAGGGCCTCCGCGCACTGCCCTTCGTGGCTGTGGATTCCGGGCTCGCCGCTTTGCGACGCCCCGGAATGACGGGGAGGAGTGCGATTCTCACCCCACGCTCGCCGTCACCACGGCCATCACCGACAGCATCAGCACGATGGTCACGAGCTGGAGCGAGGCGACCGGCTGGGTGCGCCAGGCGGTGATCTTGTCTGACAGCGACAGATGGGCCTCGAAGAACTTCGGCTCGTAGACGGTCTTGAACAAATGCGGGAAACTCGGCCCGAACGTGACCGCGAGCATCGCATGGACGAGCGAGGCGACGGCGACGAAGATGGCGACGCCGGGGTCGCCGGAGAGGTCGCGCTCGCCGCAGAGCTTGAGCAGGAACGCCGCGGCGGCGAAGGTGGGGAAGCTCTGGAGGGTCGCGGTCAGCGCGAGGCCTTCGAGCGCGTTGTGCAGGCGGGACTTTCTGGCGGTGGCGATGCCGGCCATGGCACGTCTCCCTGATGACATGCGTATGACGGTAGCTGCGATGCCGATGCGCTGATGTGAGATGGGTCACGCGCTGGGCGAGCCCTTCACCTCGTCCCGGGCGACACGATCAGCCGCCGCAAATCCAGTCCGAGACTTGCGCCCGAGAGACCGGTACAAGGCGCTCCCTCGCGGGAACAACGATGTCCTTGGCCATTTCGATGGCGTTTCGACTATAACTCGAACCGAGCTCGCGGAGGCTGCCCCTCACTTCGCCTCTTCCCATAAGAACCGGGAAAGGCGCTGCGTCCCCACTCTCAGGAGATTTCACCCATGTACATCGCCATGAACCGCTTCCGCGTCGCCAAGGGCTCCGAAGCCGCTTTCGAGCAGGTCTGGCTTTCGCGCGACACCCATCTCGACAAGGTGCCGGGCTTCGTCGAATTCCATCTGCTGAGGGGCCCCGAGCTCGAGGATCACACCCTCTACGCCTCGCACACCGTCTGGGCGAACCACGCGGCATTCGATGCCTGGACGAAGTCGGAGGCGTTTCGCGCCGCGCATCACAAGGCCGGCGACAACAAGCCGCTTTATCTCGGCCATCCCCAGTTCGAGGGCTTCGAGGTGGTGCAGACGGTCGGACGCGGCGCGAAGTAGGCGCCGCGCCTCACGCATCAGCCCAGCGTGATCCGGTCGATCTCCGCCATCTCCTCCGCACTGAGCTTCCAGGCGATCGCCTTGACGTTCTCCTCGATCTGCTCGACGCGCGTGGCGCCGGCGATGACGCTCGACACCTGCGGACGCGCGGCGAGCCAGGAGAAGGCGAGCTCGAGCATGCTGTGCCCGCGCGCCTTCGCGAAGGCCTGGAGCTTCTCGACCATGTCCTCGTTGCGGGGCGTGACGTAACGGTCGCGCAGGGCCGGCGCCTTGGCGAAGCGCGTGTCAGCCGGGGCGGCCGCGCCGCGCTGGTACTTGCCGGTGAGCAGGCCGCTCGCGAGCGGGAAGAACGGCAGCAGGCCGAGCTTGTACTCCTGCGCCGCCGGCAGCAGGTCCTTCTCGATGTCCCGGACCAGGAGGCTGTACTCGTCCTGGCAGGACACGAAGCGGCTGACGTTCATCGCGCGCGCCGTGAACTCGGCTTCCGCGATGCGCCAGGCCGGGAAGTTGGAATTGCCGATGTAGCGCACCTTGCCCTGCCGGACGAGGTCGTCGAGCGCGCGCAAGCTCTCTTCCATCGGCGTCAGCGGGTCGTAATCGTGCTGCTGATAGAGGTCGATGTAGTCGGTCTTGAGCCGCATCAAGCTGGCTTCGACCGCGCTCATGATGTAGCGGCGCGAGGCACCCTGCTTGGTGCCGTCGGTCGCCATCGGCTTGGCGTATTTGGTCGCGAGCACGATGTCCTTGCGGCGGTCGCCGAGCACGGTGCCGAGCACCGTCTCCGAGCCGCCCATCCCGGCATAGATGTCGGCGGTGTCGAACAGCGTGATGCCGAGATCGAGCGCGCGGTGGATCACCTTGCGCGAGGTCTCCAGATCCGTGCGCTGACCGAAATTGTTGCAGCCGAGTCCGACCGCCGACACGCGAAGGCCGGAGGCGCCGAGATTGCGAGTTTCCATGGGGGATCCCGTTCAGATGAGCAGTGGACATTGTGACCACCGGGCGCCGCAGCAGCAAGCCGCTGCCTGCGCTGCTGCCATGCAGACAATCCCAGGCAAAAAAATGCGGCCCCTGTCAGACGCGGCGACTGACGGGGACCGCTTTGGGGCGCTTGATCGGTGACGGGGGGCCTGACCAGACGCAAGGCCAGCCTAGACTTGCTGTGTTACGCGCGGGTGACAGGCGGAGTTATCCACAGGGCTCCGGGCGCAGGACTCAGAAGACCTTGCGGTAGACGATGAAGCCGGAACGCTCCGCGACCTTGTCGTACAGGCGCTGCGCCGTGAGATTGGTCTCGTGCGTCTGCCAGTACACGCGGGGCGATCCCGCGAGCCTTGCCCGCTCATAGACGCCATGGATCAGCGCCGAGCCGACGCCCTTGCCGCGCGCGGCATCCAGCGTGAACAGGTCCTGCAAATAGCAGGATGGTTCGATCGCAGTGGTGCTGCGATGAAACAGATAGTGCGTCAATCCGAGCAGGCGCCCGTCGTCCTCGGCGACGAGCGCATGCATCGGCTCATAGGCGTCGAAGAAGCGCTGCCAGGTCATGCGCGTGATCTCGGGAGCGAGCGCGGTCGGACCCGAGCGGCCGTAAAAGGCGTTGTAGCCGTCCCACAGCGGCAGCCATTGATCGTAGTCCTGCCTGGTGACGGCGCGAATGATGAGCGACATGTGGGTTACCGCGATGTCCGAGATGCACGATGAAGATGCCTTCATACGTGATGACGGCATTGCCGATCAATCGCGGTGGCGCCGGCGGTGGCGACGGCCGCGATTGCGAGGACGCCGATCCGTGCCAGATCCGCGTTGCCATGACCGGAAGCGCTCTGGTGATGAAGGAAGATCAGCGTGGCGCCGATCACCGCGACGACCGCACTGGTCATGGCCGAGGCGAGGCCCGACGAGGCGCCGGCAAGGGGCACGAGACAGACCAGCAGCGGCGCCGCCGATGGAGCGGGGAGGGTGGGGACAACGCGATCGAGAAGCACAGCCAGCAGCAGGGTTGCTGCCGTCAGGACCGGACCGTAAATCGCACGCCATCCGAGCCGCATGGGCCAGTCTCGCTCCTCCCGAACGAGGTAAGGCGGCAACACTGACTGATTGTTGCGCCAGTGCGGCGCGATTTCGTGCGGTGTGCCTAAGGCGCGCTTGCGTGCAAGCGTGAGGCTTTCGGATGATTTTAGACCATGTGCGCGTGCTTGTCGGGCCGTTGCAGCATGGGCGCGTTCAGCGTCGACGTCCCCACGCCCTTGCGCGTGCCGACGATGATCAACAGCGACGCCGCGACCAGGATGGCCGCAGTCAGCGTAATTGCAACGACTACCACAGGTGATTTCATCGACGTCCTGTCGCGATGCCGGTCGGCGCGGGCCGCACGGCGCCCTGAAGGCCGGTCCAGGATGGAACGGGGATCAGACCGGCAGGCCCATCGCCATGGTCGCCTTGGTCGACAGCACCGTCAGCGTGACGATCAAGCACAGCGAGAGTGCGGCGACGGCAAGCGAGGCCGCGACCGCATGGGTGAGCCGGGAAGACGCGACGGTAGCGGATGGGCCCTGAAAGCCTGCCGTGCCGGACGCCCGCATCATGGTCTAAATCCTTCAACGCGCGAGCGAATCACCCGCGACCTCCCGCAAACTTCACCGCTGCAACCGGCAATATTGCGGCGGTGGTTGCGCCAAAAGCGGCGAGATTGCGGCAACGGCGTCCCTTATGCCCGCTATTCCACGGAGCGGGGCGCAGTCAGACGCCGGCCGCGATGCTGGCGGGGTCGGCAATGTCGGCCGGGCGCCAGTCCATCGTCACGAAACCGGGTGCGGCTTCGACGCGCTTGAGCCAGTCCCGGATGGCGGGAAAGGTTGAAAGGTCGAAGTCGCAGCGGTCGGCCAGATGGGTGTAGCCGTACAGCGCGATGTCCGCCACCGTGAGCTGGCGCGCGGCGAAATAGGCGTTGGTCTTGAGATGGTTTTCCATCACCTGGAGAGCGCCATAGCCGCGCTCCATCCAGTCCTCCAGCGAATGGGTCTGGAGGTCGCGGCCGCCCTTGACCAGCGACAGCCAGAAATAGGCGGCGCCGATGTTCGGCTCCAGCGCGTGCTGCTCGAAGAACATCCATTGCAGCGCCTCGGCGCGGTCGATGCGGTTCTCCGGCGCGAGCGGCGTGCCGACGGCGACGTACCAGAGGATGGCGTTCGACTCGGCGAGATAGCGGTCCTCGCCGACCTCGAGCAGCGGCACCTGGCCCGAAGGGTTCTTGCTCAGAAAATCCGGCGTGCGGCTCTCGCCGCGCAGAATGTCGACCTCAACGGCTTCGTAGGGCAGGTTGAGCAGCGCCAGCGCAAGGCGGACCTTGTAGCTGTTGCCGGAGCGTTGCATCGAATAAAGCTTGTACATTCTGGCGTTCGAATCCGAAGACGGGAAGGCGGCGCTCGTTGCCCCGCGAGGCGGCTAAACAATGATGCCGATGCGAATCCGCCGCAAGAGCCAGCCGATAGAAAAACTCGAAAACCCTACCGCACTGCAACGGTGCTGAAGATCATTTCCGCGCGATGATGAAGATCAGATCACGCTTGCGTCAACGCGGAGGCGGCGAGACGTACATGATGAAGCGCAAACTTCCGCCATCGTCGTCGCCAGGCACGATCCCGTCATCCACGTCTTGGCCATGGGGCGAAGAACGTGGATGCCGGGGCAAGCCCGGGCGTGTCGACGAGCGGCTTTGGAGGGATGCACCACACAAAATTGCTCCGAGGACAAGCCTTGTCGGATATGAGCCATTCGGGAGGCAAAGTTGCGGAAAATTGCGGGAAATCACGGCTTGAACCGCTCGATATCCGTAAGTTTTTCCGCGATTAGGCCGAAGTTTCTTGCGGCGCAGCGGCGCACGTTTTAGGGTGGCGCATTCCCACAATCAGAGTCGTGAGGCGAAAGGCTTCACGACGCTCGCCAGGAGATGATGATGTCCTTCCTTGCCGCTGCGCTCGACCGTGTGAAGCCGTCCGCGACCATCGCGGTCACGGACAAAGCACGCGCGCTGAAAGCGGCGGGGCGTAACGTCATTGGCCTGGGCGCCGGCGAGCCCGACTTCGACACGCCCGCCAACATCAAGCTGGCGGCGATCCACGCCATCGAGGCCGGCAAGACCAAGTACACTGCGGTCGACGGCATCCCCGAGCTGAAGGAAGCGATCATCGCCAAGTTTCAGCGCGAGAACGGCGTCGTCTACAAGCCGAACCAGATCATCGTCGGCACCGGCGGCAAGCAGGTGCTCTACAACGCGCTGATGGCGACCATCAATCCGGGCGACGAGGTGATCATTCCCGCGCCCTATTGGGTCAGCTATCCCGAGATGGTCGCGCTCGCCGGCGGGGAGCCGGTGCCCGTGGTCTGCACCGCAGCGACCGGCTTCAAGCTCCAGGCGGAAGCGCTCGAGCGCGCGATCACGCCGAAGACCAAATGGGTCATCCTGTGCTCGCCCTCGAACCCGACGGGCGCTGCCTACACGCGTTCGGAACTCAAGGCGCTCACCGACGTGCTGGTGAAGCATCCCCATGTCTGGGTGATGACCGACGACATGTACGAGCATCTCGTCTATGACGACTTCCAGTTCACCACCGTCGCGCAGGTCGAGCCGGGTCTTTACGACCGCACGCTCACCGTGAACGGCGTCTCCAAGGCCTATTGCATGACCGGCTGGCGTATCGGCTATGCCGGCGGTCCGGCGCATCTGATCAAGGCGATGGCGACGATCCAGTCGCAATCGACCTCGAACCCGTGCTCGATCGCGCAATGGGCCTCGGTCGAGGCTCTGAATGGGCCCCAGGAGTTCATTCCGGCCAACAACAAGGTGTTCAAGGAGCGCCGCGACCTCGTGGTCTCCATGCTCAACCAGGCCAATGGCATAGAGTGCCCGCGTCCCGAAGGCGCGTTCTACGTCTACCCATCCTGCGCCGGCACCATCGGCAAGAAGGCGCCGTCGGGCAACGTGATCGCGAACGACGAGCAATTCGTCACGGAGCTGCTGGAAACCGAAGGCGTCGCCGTGGTGCAGGGTTCGGCCTTCGGTCTTGGACCTGCGTTCCGCATCTCCTATGCGACCAAGACCTCGGACCTCGAAGACGCCTGCAAGCGCATCCAGCGCTTCTGCGGCAACCTGCGCTGAGACTCAGTCGCGACGAGACATCGAAAAGGCCCGCCTCCGGCGGGCCTTTTTGGTTGGTTGCACGCTTTCCTTGCGCGCGATCTGGCACCATTGCGGCTGTTGTGGCATAGATCATCGCGCAACACGGGTGGGGCGCTCTCTGCTCGGATCACATCATCGCGGAGATATCTTTCATGCGCCGTTCGCTCCTCCTCGCCGGGCTCACCGCCGCCAGCCTCGTTGCCTCCGTCACGAGCAGTGGCGCGCAGCAGCGGATGGCGCGGATCGGCGTGCTCGAATGCCGCGGCGGCGCCAGTGTGGGCTTCATCGTGGGATCGGTGACTCATCTCGGCTGCGTGCTGCGGGCCGACGGCTTGCCCGATGATCGCTATGTCGCGACGATCCGTAAGGTGGGCCTCGACATCGGCATCACCCAGGAGACCGCGCTCGCCTGGGGCGTGTTTGCACCGGTCGACCGCCTCGGCCCCGGCGACCTCTCCGGCAATTACGTGGGCGCGCAGGGCAGCGCCTCGATCGGCGTCGGTCTCGGCGGCAACGTCCTGGTCGGCGGCTCCAACAATTCGATCGCGCTGCAGCCGCTGAGCGTCCAGGGTCAGGTCGGCCTCAATATCGCGGCCGGCCTCGAAAGTTTGGAACTCCGACCGGGCCGCTAAGGCGCACCGCCGGTGGTGCTTCGTTCACCTCTCCTGATTGCGAGAGGTGGAACACCGGCGATTGGCCGATTTGATCTCATCACGCTGGATCTCATCAGGCACTATAAAACTCGATCCAACTGACGACGCACCGCAGCGACGTTTGACGCTTGCCAAATCTCGGGGACGGGCAGAGCATCAGCGTTTGCCGACCCAATCATGGGCCGAGCTCCACAAGAAGGAGGCGGCGAATGGGACAAGACGTCAGAAGTCCCCCAGTCAATAAAACGTTGGGTCCACGGTGCATCGCACTGGTGGGCCCTTTCCAAAGCGGTAAAACCACACTCTTGGAAGCAATCATGGCGCGGACGGGCGCAATCCCGCGCGCCGGCAGTGTCGACGCCGGCACTTCCGTCGGCGACGCCACGCCAGAGGCCCGTCATCACAAGATGACCGTCGGGTTGACTGCCGCCACGACGAGCTTCATGGGCGACAGCTACACCTTTCTCGATTGTCCCGGTTCCGTCGAGTTTGCCCACGACATGCGCGCCGCGCTTCCCGCGGTCGATGCTGCAATCGTGGTCTGCGAGGCCGACGAGAAGAAGCTGCCGCAGCTTCAGATCATCCTGCGCGAGCTCGAGGAGCTGAAGATCCCGCGGTTCCTGTTCCTGAACAAGATCGATCGCGCCAGCCAGCGCATCCGCGAGACCCTCGCGATGCTGCAGCCCGCCTCCCGCGTGCCGCTGGTGCTGCGCCAGATCCCGATCTGGAAGGGCGAGCTGATCGAAGGCTTCGTCGATCTCGCGCTGGAGCGCGCCTTCGTCTATCGCGAGCACAAGGCCTCGGAGGTGGTCGCGCTCGAAGGCGGCGATCTCGATCGCGAGAAGGAAGCGCGCTTCTCGATGCTGGAGAAGCTCGCCGATCACGACGACGCGCTGATGGAGCAATTGCTCGAGGACATCCAGCCGCCGCGGGATGCCGTATTCGACGATCTCGCCCGCGAATTGCGGGAGGGGCTGATTTGCCCGGTGCTGCTGGGTGCAGCCGTGCGCGAGAACGGCGTGTTGCGCCTGATGAAAGCGTTGCGTCACGAGGCGCCCGGGGTCGCGGAGACGGCAAAACGCCTCGGCGTACCCGAAAGCAAGGACGCACTCGGCTATGTCTTCAAGACGCTGCATTCGCAACACGGCGGGAAGCTGTCGCTGACGCGGCTGCTCGCCGGCCGTCTCGACGATGGGGCGACGCTGCAATCCTCCTCGGGCGGTGCGGGGCGCATCTCCGGCATCCTCGCCGTCAACGGCGCCTACGACACCAAGCGTGCTTCGGCCGAAGCCGGCGACACGGTGGCGCTCGCCAAGCTTGATACGGTGAAGACCGGCGACACGATCTCGAACGGCAAGAGCCCGCCCGCTGCATTGATCACGATCGAGCCGACGCCGCCGGTACTTGCGATCTCGGTCGCCGCCACCGACCGCAAGGATGACGTCAAGCTCGGCCAGGCGCTCACGCGGCTGCATGAGGAGGATCCCTCGCTGGTCGTCGTGCAGAACGCTCAGACCCACGACACCGTCTTGTGGGGACAGGGCGAGATGCACCTGCGTGTCGCCGGTGAGCGCTTGCGCGATCGTTTCGGCGTCAAGGTCACCTCGCATCCGCCGGCTATCGGCTATCAGGAAACCATCCGCAAGCCGATCACCCAGCGCGGTCGTCACAAGAAGCAGTCCGGCGGCCACGGCCAGTTCGGCGATGTCGTGCTCGACATCAAGCCGCTGCCGCGCGGCGAAGGCTTCAAGTTCGCCGAGAAGGTGGTCGGCGGCGCGGTGCCGCGCAACTACATCCCGGCGGTGGAAGAGGGCGTCGTCGACGGCCTCGCACGCGGCCCGCTCGGCTTTCCTGTCACCGACGTGCAGGTGACGTTGACGGACGGCTCGTATCACAGCGTCGACTCCTCCGATCTCGCCTTCCGCACGGCGGCGCGCATTGGATTGAACGAAGGCCTGCCGCAATGCCAGCCGGTGCTGCTGGAGCCGATCCACATGGTCGAGATCGTCTGCCCGACCGACGCTACGGCCAAGATCAACGCGATCCTGTCGGCGCGGCGCGGGCAGATCCTCGGCTTCGACACTCGCGAGGGCTGGAGCGGGTGGGATTGCGTCCGCGCCATGATGCCGGAGGCCGAGATCGGCGAGTTGATCGTCGAACTGCGTTCGGCCACCGCCGGTGCCGGCAGCTTTACCCGCCAGTTCGATCACATGGCTGAGGTCACCGGCCGCGCCGCCGACCAGATCATCGCCGCGCATCAGCACGCGGCGTGATTCCGGCGGGGAGGTAACGGCCTCTCTCCCCCTTTCCCGTCTGAACATCTTCACGGGGAGGGGGGAGAGGCTGTCACCGCCTGTACGGCCCTTCATTTCTGCCGCGCATTCACCACGAGGGGCGAGATCAGGCCCCTCTTGCGCATGCGCACGAATGATGTATTTTACATCATTGTATATGTTCTAGATATCATCTATAAGTGCCCATAAGTGAGGCTGAGGTGATCACGTCGTTTCAGATGCGCGCAGCCCGGGCGCTGCTTGGCATTGACCAGAAAACCCTGGCCGAGCTTGCCGGCGTGTCACTGCCGACCATCCAGCGGATGGAGGCCTCGACCGGCAACGTTCGCGGCGTGGTCGAGACCCTGATCAAGGTGGTCGAGGCGTTTGACCGGGCCGGCATCGAGCTGATCGGCGAACAGGCGCGCAGCGACAGTGGCGGGCGTGGCGTTCGCCTGAAGGAGCCGGGGCCGCCGCGCCGCATCGGGGCATGATCGGATGTTGATCGTGCTCGGGGTCAGGATGGGTAAGCGCATCGTCGCACCTCGGCAACACGGGACGCACGATGCTTCGGAGCGTCGTGCATGAGCATCACAACGGATCAAGCGGCCAAGCTGCATCAGCTGCGTCGTCCGACTTTCGCGGAACTGTACCTGCCGAAACTCGTCACCGTCTGGCGTGAAGGTTACGGCGTCGCGGATTTCCGCGCCGACGTCTTCGCCGGCCTCACGGTTGCGATCGTGGCACTGCCGCTGTCGATGGCGATCGCGATCGCCTCGGGCGTGACGCCGGACCGCGGCCTCTATACCGCCGTCGTCGGCGGCTTCATCGCTTCCCTGCTCGGCGGCAGCCGGTTCCAGATCGGCGGACCTGCCGGTGCGTTCATCGTCCTGGTCGCAGCGACTGCGGAGCGTCACGGCGTCGATGGCGTGATCCTCGCCACCATGATGGCGGGCCTCTTCCTGGTCGCCGCGGGCCTGCTCAGGGTCGGCACCTACATCAAGTTCATCCCCTATCCGGTCACGGTCGGCTTCACCGCCGGCATCGCGGTGATCATCTTCGCCAGCCAGCTCCGCGATCTCTCCGGCATCACGCTTGCGGGAAAAGAGCCCAGCGAGTTCGTGCCGAAGCTCGTTGCGCTCGCCGGCGGGATCAGCACCGTCAATCCGTCCGCCATCGCGGTGGCCATCGTCAGCATCGCCATCATTGCTGCCTTGCGCCGCTGGCGGCCGTCCTGGCCCGGCATCCTGATCGCTGTCGTGTTTGCGGCCGTCGCAACTGCCGTATTGTCGCTGCCCGTGGAAACGATCGGCTCGCGGTTCGGCGGTATTCCGCGCGAGCTGCCCTCGCCCGCATTGCCTGCGTTCTCGCTGGAGAAGGCAAGAGCGGTGCTGCCGGATGCGATCGCCTTCGCGCTGCTGGCCGCCATCGAGTCGCTGCTGTCGGCCGTGGTCGCCGACGGCATGACCGGCCGTCGTCATCGCTCCAATTGCGAGCTGGTGGCGCAAGGCGCCGCCAATGTCGGTTCGGCGCTGTTCGGCGGCATCTGCGTCACCGGCCTGATCGCCCGCACCGCAACCAACATCCGCGCCGGCGCGCGCGGACCGATTGCGGGCATGCTGCATTCGGTCTTCCTGCTGTTGTTCATGCTGATCGCCGCGCCGCTGGCGAGCTACATCCCGCTCGCCGCGCTGGCCTCCGTGCTGGTCGTGGTGGCCTGGACCATGGCGGAGAAGCACGAGTTCGCGACGCTCCTGCGCTCGTCATGGGGCGATGCCGTCGTGCTGCTCGCAACCTTCCTGCTCACGGTCTTCCGCGATCTGACCGAAGGCATCCTGGTCGGCTTCGCCCTCGGCGCGGTGCTGTTCATCCATCGCATGGCTGAGATGACGGGCATCGAGGAGCGGACGCCGCTGGTGGCCGACGATCGCCCCGACGACGGCAATGGCGAACGTGTGCCTTACGATCCCGCGCTTGCGGTCGATCGCGACGTGCTGGTGTATCGCATCACCGGCGCGTTCTTCTTCGGCGCTGCCTCGGCGATCGGCAGCGTGCTCGACGGCATCGCCGACCAGCGCAAGGCCTTCGTGGTCGACTTCGCCGCGGTGCCGTTCCTGGATTCGACCGCGGCCAACGTGCTCGGCCGGGTCGCCGCCAAGGCGCACCGTCAGGGCATCAGGCTGTTCATCACGGGGGCATCGCCCACGGTCCGACGCGCGCTGCTCACCCACGGTGTGACGCCGCCGCGCGCGCGCTATCGCACGAGCCTCGAGCGCGCCATCGCCGACATCAAGGGCCGGACCGCCGACGAGCCCGGGGCGAGCTGACGGCGCGCGCTTGACAGGGCGGGCGCGACGCGAAATGGATCGCCTCGGAAACGACCCGAGGGAAACATGACCGCGCCCAAAGCTCCCGCAGCCTGTCTGATCGGATGGCCGGCCGCGCATTCGCGCTCGCCGCTGATCCATCATTACTGGCTGCGCACGCTCGGAATCGAGGGGGGCTACGTCATCGAGGCGGTTCCGCCTGAGGACCTGCGCGATTTCGTGCTGCGGCTGCCGCTCCGTGGCTTCGTCGGGGCCAATGTCACCATCCCGCACAAGGAAGCCGTGCTGGCGTTGTCGACGCCTGACGCGCGCGCGAAGGCGGTCGGCGCTGCCAACACGCTGTGGTTTGCGGACGGTGAGCTCCGTTCGACCAACACCGACGTGGAAGGCTTCATCAACAATCTCGAGGCCAGCGCGCCCGGGTGGGACGCGGCGGAAGAGGCGCTGGTGCTCGGCGCCGGAGGCTCCTCGCGCGCGGTCGTGTTCGGCCTGCTCGAACGCGGCATCAAGCGGGTGCATGTCGCCAACCGCACCGTTGCCCGGGCCGAGACGCTGGCAAAGCAGTTCGGGCCGAACGTGAGGCCGCTGCCATGGAACGCGATCGACGACGTGCTGCCGCGCGCAAGACTTCTCGTGAACACGACCTCGCTCGGCATGCATGGGCAGCCTTCACTCGATATTGATGTCGCGCGGCTGCCGCAAGCCGCGGTCGTTGCCGACCTCGTCTACGTTCCCCTGGCGACACCGCTGCTCGCCGCAGCACGGGCGCGTGGCCTGAGCACCGCCGACGGGCTCGGCATGCTGCTGCATCAGGCGGTGCGCGGCTTCGAGCTGTGGTTTGGGCGGCGGCCCGAGGTCACGGCCGAGCTGCGCGCATTGGTCGAGGCCGATCTCACAAAGTCTTGAGAGAATAGGGCGCGGTCTTTCGGAGTTCTCCATCGTGGGGGACAATCGGAGACCGTCATGTCTGTTCAACGTGCAACCTTCACACGTCCGCTGATCGCCGTCGCGATGGTGGCCGTCTCAACCTACTGCGCCGTCGCTCAGAGGGCGCCGGTGCCGACGCGCGTGCGCGGCACGATCGAGAGCGTCAATGGCGACACCATGCAGGTGAAGTCGCGCAGCGGTGAAGAGGTCAAGCTTCACCTCGCCTCCGATGTGAACGTGTCGGGGATCACCAGGATTTCGCTCGCCGACATCAAGCCGGGTTCGTTCATCGGTGCGACGACCGTGCCGGGACCGGACGGCAGCCAGAATGCCGTCGAGGTCCACGTGTTCCCGGAGAGCATGCGCGGCACCGGCGAAGGCTCGCGGCCGTGGGATCTCAAGCCCAACTCCAGCATGACCAATGCGACCGTGGCCGAGAGCGTCGTCGCCAATGACGGTCACACCTTGCTGGTCAAATACAAGGACGGCGAAAAGAAAGTATTCGTTCCCGACAACATCCCGGTGGTGACGTTCGTGCCGAGCGACAGATCCGAGTTGAAGCCGGGTGCCAAGGTCATCGCCTTCATGAAGCAATTGCCCGACGGCTCGTTCGAGACCAACCGCGTCAGCGTCGGCCGCGACGGCCTGACGCCGCCGATGTGAGGCGGAATGTCATTCCGGGGCGCGCACAGCGCGAACTATGGTGCGCAATTGCGCACCTGAGAACCTCGAGATTCCGGGTCTGGTCCTTCGGACCATCCCGGAATGACGAATGTTAGACCGCAATGATGTGATCGTCGATTTCGTCCACCTTGTTGACGCCGCACAGGCCCATGGTGGTGAGCAGCTCCTTCTGGATGATGTCGATCGCCTTGGCGACGCCGGCCTGGCCGCCGGCTCCGAGACCGTAGGCATAGGCGCGGCCGATCATGCAGGACTTTGCGCCGAGCGCGAGCGCGCGCATCACGTCCTGGCCGGAGCGGATGCCGCCGTCGAACATGATCTCCATCCTGTCGCCGACCGCGTCCGCAATCTCCGGCAGCACCTCGATCGAGGACGGTGCGCCGTCGAGCTGCCGGCCGCCATGGTTGGAGACGACGAGAGCCTGCGCGCCGGTCTTGGCGGCTTCCTCCGCGTCCTCGACGTCCAAGATGCCCTTGATGACGAGCTTGCCGGGCCAGATGCTGCGGACCCACTCGACGTCCTTCCAGTTCAGGGAGGTGTCGAATTGCGAGGCCGTCCATTCGGCGAGACGGTTGAGATCCTCGGTGTTCTTCACGTGACCCGCGATGTTGCCGAAGGTGCGGCGCTTGCCTTGCAGCACGCCGGAGACCCAGGCCGGCTTGCTGGCGAAGTCCAGGAGCTTCGAGAGCGACCATTCCGGCGGCACCGTCATGCCATTCTTGATGTCGGCATGACGCTGGCCGATCACCTGCAGGTCGACGGTCAGCACCAGCGCGCTGCACTTGGCCGCGATCGCGCGCTGGATCAATTCCTTGATGAAGCCGCGGTCCTTCATGACGTAGAGCTGGAACCAGAACGGCTTCTCGACACTGGCGGCGATGTCCTCGATCGAGCAGATCGACATCGTCGATTGCGTGAACGGGATGCCGGCCGCCTGCGCGGCACGGCAGGCATGGATCTCGCCATCGCCATGCTGCATGCCGAGCAGGCCGACGGGCGCCAGGATCAGCGGCATGGTGGAGGGCTCGCCGAGGATCGTGGTCGAGGTGTCGCGCTTGGAAACATCGACCAGGATGCGCTGGCGGAACTTGATCGCCTGCATGTCCTCGCGGTTGGCCCGCAGCGTCTCCTCGGCATAGGAGCCGCGGTCGCAATAGTCGAAGAACGCCTTCGGCACGCGGCGCTTATGGAGCGCACGAAGATCGTCGATACAGGTGATATGCTTCATGTCGCTTCCCCGCCCGTCTTTGACCCAGCAGTCTTGCATCGGAACATTTCGGGGTCATCTAGCATGGTTGGATGCATAGCCAAATCGTTTGCGGGATGTTTTGCAGGAGGGCGCCATGACGAGGCCGCACGCTGGACCGTCGCCGGAAGAGATCAAGGAGAAGCAGGATCTCGATGAGGCGCTCGAAGAGGGACTGGAGGAGACATTTCCAGGCTCCGATCCCGTCAACGTCACCCAGCCGCCGCCGAGCCGCGAGGACGGCCATGTGAAGCGCAGCGGGTAGGGCGGGTTTCGCCCCGGCGCGGCGATCTGGCGGGAAGCATAGCGTTAACAAGACCTTACCGAATCGGCCCCGCAGCCGGTTCCGTAATGATTCATCATATTTTTTGAAGCCAAGTTAGCCGCGATGGCCTTATAAGACCCCCAGCAAATCAGGGATGCGGGTCCCCATCGGGAAGCCCGTGGTTGTCGAGGGGATCCCCTGGTTGCTGCCTTGGGGGACGATATGAGCCGCAAATATTTCGGGACGGACGGGATTCGGGGCCGCGCCAACGGACTGATCACGCCGGAGCTCGCGCTCAAGGTCGGCCAGGCCGCCGGTCTCGCGTTCCAGCGCGGCGACCACCGCCACCGGGTCGTGATCGGCAAGGACACCCGCCTGTCCGGCTACATGATCGAATACGCGATGGTCGCGGGCTTCACCTCGGTCGGCATGGACGTGCTGCTGGTCGGCCCGATGCCGACGCCGGCGGTCGCGATGCTGACCAAGTCCATGCGCGCCGACCTCGGCGTGATGATCTCGGCCTCGCACAATCTGTTCGAGGACAACGGCATCAAGCTGTTCGGCCCGCAGGGCTTCAAGCTTTCCGACGACGTCGAGAAGCAGATCGAGCAGTTGCTCGACGAGCCCATCGACAAGCGGCTCGCACAAAGCGCGAGCCTCGGCCGTGCCCGCCGCATCGATGGCGTGCATGACCGCTACATCGAGTTCGCCAAGCGCACGCTGCCGCGCGATCTGTCGCTCGACGGCCTTCGCGTCGTGATCGACTGCGCCAACGGTGCCGCCTACAAGGTGGTGCCCGAGGCGCTGTGGGAGCTGGGCGCCGACGTCGTGCCGATCGGCGTCGAGCCCGACGGCTTCAACATCAACAAGGATTGCGGCTCGACCTCGCCGGAAGCGCTGTCCAAGAAGGTGCGCGAGATGCGCGCCGATATCGGCATCGCGCTCGACGGCGACGCCGACCGCGTCATCCTGGTCGACGAACGCGGTCATGTCGTCGACGGCGACCAGCTGCTCGCGGTCATCGCGCAGAGCTGGAAGGAAGACGGCCGGCTGTCGCGGCCGGGCATCGTCGCCACCGTGATGTCCAATCTCGGGCTGGAGCGGTTCCTGAACGGGCAGGGGCTCGATCTCGTGCGCACGCCGGTCGGCGACCGCTACGTGCTCGAGCAGATGCTGAGCGGCGGCTACAATCTCGGCGGCGAGCAGTCCGGCCACATCATCCTGTCCGACTATGCCACCACCGGTGACGGCTTCGTTGCCGCATTGCAGGTGCTGGCCGTGGTGCAGAAGCTGCGCCGTCCCGTGTCCGAGGTCTGCCATCGCTTCGATCCGCTGCCGCAGATCCTCAAGAACGTCCGGCACAAGGGCGGCAAGCCGCTCGACGATTCCGACGTCAAGTCGGCGATCTCGGACGGCGAGAAGCGGCTCAACGGCCACGGTCGCCTGCTGATCCGTTCCTCCGGCACCGAGCCCGTGATCCGCGTCATGGGCGAAGGCGAGGACCGCATCCTGGTCGAGGACGTCGTCGACACCATCGTTTCGGCGCTGGGCCAGGCGGCGGCGTAAGGCGAGCTCTCTTCCTTCTCCCTTGTGGGATAAGGTGCCGCGAAGCGCCGGACGAGGGGTTCTCGCAACTCGCAATGCTGTTCGTTTGGATAGAGACCCCTCACCCGTCTCGCCGCTAATGCGGCGAGCCACCCTCTCCCGCAAGGGGAGAGGGTAAGAGACGCATTCCAGCCATTTGCGATTGACGGTGGTTTGGCTGCCGCTCGCATCGTAATCAGCGGTTCGCGGCGTTCTGCCGCGCCGGATTGCTGCATTGAACAAGCCTGTTGTCGTCTCGGATGAAACGCTGACCGAGCCCGTCGTCGTCAGCGATGTGACGCCCGCCGCCGGCAAGGCGGCAGGGCCGGCATACATCGTGCTCGCCGGCATCAGCTTCTCGCACTTCCTCAACGACACCATGCAGTCGCTGATCGCCTCGGTGTACCCGATCCTGAAGGACACCTATGCGCTCGATTTCGCGCAGATCGGCATGATCACGCTGGCCTTCCAGTTCACGGCCTCGCTGCTGCAGCCGGTGGTCGGGCACTACACCGACAAGAAGGCGCAGCCCTATTCGCTGGCGATCGGCATGGCCTCGACCTTCTTCGGCCTGCTGCTGCTCAGCGCCGCGCAGCAATATCTCGTCATCCTCGTCGCCGCTGCACTGGTCGGGCTCGGCTCGGCGGTGTTTCACCCGGAGTCGGCGCGCATCGCGCGGCTCGCTTCGGGCGGCCGCTACGGCTTTGCGCAATCGGTATTCCAGCTCGGCGGCAGTTTCGGCACCTCGATGGGGCCGGTGCTGGCGGCGCTGATCGTGGTGCCGTTCGGGCAGGGCAGCATCGCCTGGTTCTCCTCGATCGCGTTCCTCGCGATCCTCATCCTCTGGCGCATCGGCCGCTGGTACGCGCCGCAGATCAAGGCGAGGACGACGGCCGCTGTCCAGTCCCGTCCCGACGCGCCGAGCTCGCGCCGCGTCGCCGTCGCGCTGGCCGTGCTCGTCGCGCTCCTGTTCTCGAAGCAGCTCTACGTCTCGAGCCTGTCGAGCTACTACATCTTCTATCTGATGGACCGCTTCGGTGTCTCGACGCAGGCAGCCCAGATCTATCTCTTCATCTTTCTGGCGGCGAACGCCGTCGGTGCGTTTCTCGGTGGTCCCCTGGGCGATCGCTTCGGCCGGAAGATCGTGATCTGGATCTCGATCCTCGGCGCGCTGCCGTTCACGCTGGCGCTGCCTTATGCCGGGCTCGTTGCCAGCGCCGTCCTCAGCGTCGTCATCGGCCTGATCATCTCCTCGACGACGTCGTCGATCATCGTGTTTGCGCAGGAGCTGGTGCCGCATCGCTTTGGCATGATCTCCGGCGTTTTCTTCGGCGTTGCCTTCGGCATCGGCGGCCTGGGCGCGGCCGTGCTCGGCAAGCTCGCCGACCATACCTCGATCGAGTTCGTCTACCAGGTCTGTGCCTGGCTGCCGGCGATCGGACTGCTCGCGGTGTTCCTGCCAAAGCTGCCGCGTCACGCGCGTTAACGCATTCTCAACTGCTGCCTCCAGCGCTTCATACATCGTTAGCAATTGCGAACCGCCGGCGCTGCATTTCTGCAACGCTTCCGCCGCGCCCGCGCGAGCAGTGAGAAAAAATCAACCTTAAAAATTAGGGTTAAGTGGCGCTTAAACATTTGCTGGCATCGTCCTGCCGTGAGTTTCCAGAACGTGAGGCGCTCGTTTTTAGCCTCACCGGCCATAAGGACGAAGCCAATGCGTAGCGTTAAGTCTCTCCTTGTCGCGAGTGCGGCAACCCTGATCTCGTCGATGGCGTTCGCCGCCGATATGCCGATCGCCGCGCCCCCTCCCATGTACGCGCCCCCGGCTCCGCCCGCCGACTTCGGCGGCTGGTATCTGCGCGGCGACATCGGCATGACCAACCAGAGCGCCAAGCGCATCGATAGCGCCCTTCCGGCCGGGTATACGAAGTCGACGGAGGGCCTCGGCTTCGACTCTTCGCCGCTGTTCGGCCTCGGCGTCGGTTATCGCTTCAACAACTGGTTCCGTGCCGACCTGATCGGACAGTACCGCGGCAAAGCCAATCTGCACGGCAGCGACAACGTCGTTGGACCCGGCTTCGTCGGCGTCAACAATTACAGCGGCAGCAAGTCCGAGTGGGTCGTCATGGCCAACGCCTATGTCGATCTCGGCACCTGGTGGTGCATCACGCCGTTCATCGGCGCCGGTGTCGGCGGCTCCTACAACAAGATCAGCGGCTTCCGCGACGACGGCGTGTCGTACAGCCCGGCTCTCAACAACAGCGTCGCCTACTTCGCCGACAACGGAAAGTGGAACTTCGCCTGGGCCGCTCACGCCGGTCTCGCCTACAAGGTCAACCCCGGCTTCACCGTCGAACTGGCCTACAGCTACATGAACCTCGGCGATGCGGCGCCCGGCAATTATCGCTTGTTCGACAACAGCGCCTCCGGCCCGACTTCGATCAAGATCAAGGACATCACCTCGCACGACATCAAGCTCGGCGTGCGCTGGGATCTCAACAGCCCGCCGGCCTACATGCCGCCGCCGCTGGTCACCAAGGGCTGATCGCCCACGCTGATCGGTTAGGACTTCTTAACGGCGCGGGATCATCCCGCGCCGTTTTGCTTTGCGTATTTTTCATGGCGCGCAGTGATGAAAGCACCCGCCGCAACCATTGGTTAAGGTTAACAGGCGATGATCATCGCAACAGTTCGAGTCCGATGGAGCGTGGTGATGCGTAGGCTGGTGTTGGCAGCGGCGGTGTTGGGGACGATGTCTGTCGCGCATGCGGCTGACATGCCGGACCTGCCGGTGCTGCGGGGCGGCTTCACCGAAGGCTTGTCGAAGTCATCCGTCAATTGGGATGGGTTCTACGTCGGTGGTCAGTTCGGCTTTGCCACGTCCGAGATGGACTTCAGCCGCGCTCCGAAATCGATGACGGATTTCATGCTGCGCGACAGTATCCTGCAGGCCCCGGTTGGAGGATGGTCGCTGCTGCCGAAGAATCACGTGCAGACGACGGGATTCGGCGCCTTTGTCGGCCGGAACTGGCAGTATTACGACGCTGTGATGGGCGTCGAAGCCAACTACAGCTACATGAACAATCTCGCGAGCACCGCAAGTGATTCCATGACGAGATTGATCGCCGGCGAAGAAGCTCCCACAAATCACGTCTATACCTACAACACGACGCTGGGCGGCGGCGCCGCGTTGCAGCTCAAGGACTATGTGACCTTCCGGGGTCGGGTTGGATGGTCCGGCGGAGACTTCATGCCTTATGCCTTCGGCGGCCTCGCGATCGGACGCGCCGATGTATCGCGGTTTGCGACGGTGTCGTACCTGAAGTACGACGACTTCACGGATCCCAACACCGGCGTCACCACGCGCACAACCATCGGCTCCGCTACGATGACGCAGTCCGAGCAACGCGTGAACAGCTTCATCTACGGATGGACGGCAGGCATCGGTATCGAATACGCGCTGCTCGACTGTGTGATCCTGCGCGGCGAGTGGGAACATGTCGGGTTTTCGAGCGCCAAGAACATCTCCGTCAACTTGAACAATTTTCGTGTGGGCGCCGGCTACAAGTTCTAGGCCGGCGTTGCAGCCGGTTGACACGGCCGCGTCGTCCTGATGCTCTGTCGCCTCGAAAGTGGGGCGGGCTGCGATGAAGATTTACGGCGACAGCAATTCCGGCAATTGTCTGAAGGTGAAGTGGGTCTGCGACAAGCTCGCAGTGCCCTACCAGTGGATCGAGATCGACACCCGCAAGGGTGAAACGCGCACGCCGCAATTTCTGAAGATGAACGGCGCCGGCCAGGTGCCGACCGTCGCATTCGACGACGGCCGCACGCTGGCGCAATCCAACGCCATCATCCGCTATCTCGCCCGCGACAGCGCGCTTGTCCCGCGCGACGCTTTCACGGCGGCCAAGATGGACGAATGGCTGTTCTGGGAGCAGTACAGCCACGAGCCCTATATCGCGGTGTGCCGGTTCCTCATGGTCTATCTGGGAAAGGACGTCTCCGAGCTCGATCCCGAAAAGGTCAAGCGCGGCTATGCGGCACTCGACCGCATGGAGCAGCACCTTTCCGGCAGCCGCTTCCTCGCGGGCGACGAAGTTTCGCTCGCCGACGTGTCGCTGCTGGCCTATACGCGCCTCGCGCATGAAGGTGGCTTCGATCTCGGCCGCTATGCTTCCGTCCGCCGCTGGATCGGCGAAGCCGAAGTGTTTCTCGGCCTGTCGCCGGCGCGCTGAGGTGCGGAGTTGTCTGCCATGAACGCCGATGCCGTTGTCATCCGTTCCGCGCGCCGCGAGGACGTTGCCGCGATCGTGGCGATGCTCGCCGACGATCATCTCGGTCGCGCACGCGAGCGTGTGGAGGATCCCTTGCCGGCCTCGTATTACGACGCATTCGCGCGGGTCGAGCGCGATCCGAATCTGACGCTCGTGGTGGCCGAGAGCGCGGGCAGGGTGGTCGGCTGCCTCCAGCTCGCGATCCTGCCCGGCATCAGCTCGCAAGGCGGCGTACGCGGCCTGCTCGAGGACGTTCGCGTTGCTTCCGATTGTCGCAGCCGCGGCATCGGCGAGCGACTGGTGCAATGGGCGGTGACGGAAGCGAAGGCGCGCGGCTGCAATCTCGTCGAGCTGCTCACGCATCAGACGCGCGTCGATGCGCAGCGCTTCTACAAGCGGCTCGGCTTCACGGCGAGTCACGTCGGCATGACTGTCCGCTTTTGAGGCAGGAGGGAATGCGCGTTGCGCGGCCAGCGAAATCAGGTCGCGCATGCGTTCATCTTAAGAGCTGGTAAACTACCTAGCCGTCGTTCACGTTCTCACAGGAACGAAGAATGCTACGGCAGCTTCTGACACCGAGCTCGGTCGGTTCGGGGATTTCGATGCCAAGCTATTCGATGATCAAGGTCGGCAACGGCTATGTCGTGCAGGCCAATGACAAATGCATTTTGAAGGTCGGCAGCCGCCGCAAGGCCGCGCAATTGATCAGCGATGCCACGGACTTGCTGAATGCGCTCGCTGTTGTCGAAGCTCCAGAAATTGCACCGGAGCCCCCATCACTGACGCGTGTGGCCCCGGAACTTCCTTGACTGCCCTTCCCGATTCCCGTATCAGCCGCGGCGGGACACCTCCCCCCAACGGGAGGCTTACTATCTGGAAGGGTAGATCATGACCGTAGCGAAGCCCGCTTCGCGGCCGAACGTGCCGCATTTTTCTTCCGGCCCCTGCGCCAAGCGCCCCGGCTGGAACGCCCAAAATCTCAAGGACGCAGCTCTCGGCCGTTCGCATCGCGCGAAGATCGGCAAGACCAAGCTCAAGCTCGCCATCGATCTGACGCGCGAGGTGCTCGAGGTCCCCGCCGATTACCGCATCGGCATCGTGCCGGCGTCCGACACCGGCGCGGTCGAGATGGCGCTGTGGTCGCTGCTCGGTGCGCGGCCCGTCACCACGCTCGCCTGGGAGTCTTTCGGCGAGGGCTGGGTCAGCGACATCGTCAAGGAATTGAAGCTCAAGGACGTCACCAAGCTGAGCGCGGCTTACGGTGAAATCCCCGACCTGTCGAAGGTCGATCCCAAGAGCGACGTCGTCTTCACCTGGAACGGCACCACCTCGGGCGTGCGCGTGCCGAACGCGGACTGGATCAGTGCGACCCGCGAGGGCCTGACCATCTGCGACGCCACGTCTGCCGCATTCGCGCAGGCGCTCGACTGGCCGAAGCTCGACGTCGTCACCTTCTCGTGGCAGAAGGCACTCGGCGGCGAGGCTGCGCACGGCATGCTGATCCTGTCGCCGCGTGCGGTGGAGCGGCTCGAAACCTACAAGCCGGCCTGGCCGCTGCCGAAGATCTTCCGCATGACCAAGGGCGGCAAGCTCAACGAAGGCATCTTCGTCGGCGAGACCATCAACACGCCGTCGATGCTCTGCGTCGAGGATTATCTCGACGCGCTGAACTGGGCCAAGTCGATCGGCGGCCTCAAGGCGCTGATCGCGCGCGCCGATGCCAACACCAAGGTGCTCGCCGACTGGAAGGCGAAGACGCCGTGGATCGACTTCCTGGCCAAGGACGCCTCGATCCGCTCCAACACCTCGGTGTGCCTGAAGTTCACCGATCCCGCGATCACCTCGCTCTCCGACGACGCGCAGGCCGACTTCTCCAAGAAGCTGGTCGCGCTGGTCGAGAAGGAAGGCGCCGGCTACGACTTCGCCTATTACCGCGATGCCCCGGCCGGCCTGCGCATCTGGTGCGGCGCCACCGTCGAGGCCAGGGACGTCGAGCTGCTGACGCAGTGGATCGACTGGGCCTTCGCCGAGACCAAGGCCGCGCTCGCGAAGGCGGCGTAACTCGTCACCCCATTCTCGTCATGGCCGGGCTTGAGACCCGGCCATCCATCGAGAAAGATGGACCCGCGGGTCTCAAGCGCGAAGACGCGCTTCGCGCTCATGCCCGCGGGTGACGACATCAGCATATCGCGCCCACTAAGGGATCATCCCCATGACCAAGCCCAAAGTTCTCATTTCCGACGCGCTCTCGCCCGCTGCCGTTCAGATCTTCAAGGACCGCGGCATCGAGGTCGACTTCCAGCCCAACCTCGGCAAGGACAAGGACAAGCTGGCCGAGATCATCGGCAATTACGACGGCCTTGCGATCCGCTCGGCGACCAAGGCGACCGCCAAGATCCTCGAAAAGGCGACGAAGCTGAAGGTGATCGGCCGCGCCGGCATCGGCGTCGACAATGTCGAGATTCCCGCGGCCACGGCCAAGGGCATCATCGTGATGAACACGCCGTTCGGCAATTCGATCACGACGGCCGAGCACGCCATCACCCTGATGCTGGCGCTGGCCCGCGAGATTCCGCAGGCGGACGCCTCGACCCAGGCCGGCAAGTGGGAGAAGAACCGCTTCATGGGCGTCGAGATCACCGGCAAGGTGCTCGGTGTCATCGGCTGCGGCAACATCGGCTCGATCGTCGCCGACCGCGCGCTCGGCCTGCGCATGAAGGTGATTGCGTTCGATCCCTTCCTCTCGCCGGAGCGCGCCAAGGACATCGGCGTCGAGAAGGTCGAGCTCGACGACCTCCTCAAGCGCGCCGATTTCATCACGCTGCACACCCCGCTCACCGAGAAGACGAAGAACATCATCGACGCGGCCGCGATCGCCAAGATGAAGAAGGGCGTTCGCCTGATCAATTGCGCCCGCGGCGGCCTCGTCGACGAGCAGGCGGTGGTCGATGCGCTCAATTCCAAGCACATCGCCGGCGCCGCCTTCGACGTCTTCGTCGAGGAGCCGGCGACCAAGAACGTGCTGTTCGGCCATCCGAACGTGATCTGTACGCCGCATCTCGGCGCGTCCACCACGGAAGCGCAGGAGAACGTCGCGCTGCAGGTCGCCGAGCAGATGTCGGATTACCTGCTCACCGGCGCGATCTCGAACGCCGTGAACTTCCCCTCGATCACGGCCGAGGAAGCGCCGAAGCTGAAGCCGTTCATCGCCCTCGCCGAGAAGCTCGGCTCCTTCGCGGGCCAGCTCACCGAGACCGGCATCCTCAAGGTGGAGATCACCTATGAGGGCCATGTCGCCGAGATGAAGATCAAGGCGATCACCTCCGCCGTGCTGTCCGGCCTGCTGCGGCCGATGCTGGGCGAGGTCAACGTCGTCTCCGCCCCGGTCGTCGCCAAGGAGCGCGGCATGGTGGTGGACGAGATCGTGCGCGCCGCGCAGAGCGACTATGAGAGCCTGATCACCGTCGCCGTCACCACCGAGCGGCAGGAGCGGTCGGTCTCGGGCACCGTCTATGCCGACGGCAAGCCGCGCCTCGTCGACATCAAGGGCATCCGCGTCGATGCCGAGTTCGGCAAGTCGATGATCTACGTCACCAACGAGGACAAGCCGGGTTTCATCGGCAAGTTCGCGAGCCTGCTCGGCGACGCCAAGATCAACATCGCGACCTTCCACCTTGGCCGCGTCGCGCCCGGCAGCGATGCCATCGCGCTGGTCGAGGTCGACGGCGCGGTACCGGCCGACCTGCTCGCCAAGGTGCAGGCCCTGCCGCAGGTCAAGCAGGCCAAGGCGCTGACGTTCTGAGTGCGGAGATTCCACAGGACTCTCGTCGCGGTTCGAAGGCTTCATTCGCAAGATCAGCTCGAAGGCGGTCTCACATCGAGACGCTCGTGCTGAGCCGCCGCTGCATTCCAGAGAGACCTTCCTGCGCCGGTCGGGCGAACCTCCATCAATCCGAGAGGTTCGCCCGGCGGTATCGGTCGGCCGCTCGATGGGCCGTTAGTTTACGTGCGGCTTCGACGGATAAAACCGATCCTTCGCTCTGGCCGCATTAGCCTGCGGCATTGGCGGAAGCCTGGCTTCGCCAACTCTCGGCCGGGATGGTGGAGCGTTGGGTACCGGCTGTGCTTCGCCGAGGAAAACGCGCGACGGCAGTCGCTTGTCCGAGGGATTGGCCGTGCCGGGCCTGTCGGCGAAGCCGCCGCCGCCGGCGCCGGTGCAGTCGAGCGAAACCTGCTTCCATCCGGTTGATTGTCCGATCGGATTGGTCTTGTCCTCGGCCATCGCCTGCACGCTGGTCGTCTTCGACACCGAGATCTTCTTGGTGAAGACCGCCTCGTACTTGCCCGGCGAAACGAACGACGACCAGGCCTCGACGAACTGGCTCTGCATCGGCTCGTTACCGATCTTGGTCCAGAGCTTGAACTTGACTCCACCGGCCTTGCTGGTGCCGACGCGGACGCGGGCGTGGGTCACCTGGCATTTCGCCCCGGGGTTGGGACTCGTCACATGGCCGGCGGAGGTCATGAAGCGGAGGTGGATGTCCTTGACGCTGAAGTTCGGCTCCTTGGCGACGACGTCGTCGGCCTTGCCATGCTTGCCCTCGCATTTCACCGGCACGGCCACGTTGGCGGTGTGCTTGTGCGGCGTTCCCAGCCCGCCCGAAGGAAGCGGACCGACATCGTTGCTCGGGATCAGGAACGAGGCTATCAGCTCGACGCCGACCGAACCGAACGTGTTGTGGCTTTCGCGAATGCCCTTTCCTTCGCTGAGCTTCTTGTTGCAGGTCGCGATGATGGCCTGCTTTTCTGCAGCCGTCATGAAGTCGGTCGAGCCTTCATAGGTGGTCGAGAAGTTCACCTCGTCATCGTGCTTCTTGTCGGGAGACACGTTGACGAAATACATGCCCTCGGGATGGCCGAGCTGACGCACCTTGTAATTCACGATCGGGTACGACGGCGTTGTGATGTGGACCTTGACGGGCAGGCTGATGGTGCTGCCCTCGATCTTGGTCCACGACGTTCCATTCTCGGAAACGACCTTCAGGATGGTGGAGCTGAAGCCGTTGCCGGCGATCGTGCCGTTCGCGCGGGCCGCATGAGCGCCGGTGCTGCCGGTCATCAACAGGAGGATCGAGGCCGCTGCACTGCGCAGGAGCCACGGGGGGAGGTGGGTGGCAAAAGACATGGAAGTTCTCCGTAAGGGTTTGAAAATACATTTGGTTTTCGTGTGCAGCGTTTCTTGGGGGATGCACGAAGGTTGGTCGCTGTTGTCCCAAAATCAGTTTGCCGATATAATTTCACGAACATCATGAATGACATTCAGCTGAATCGGGTCGACCTGAACCTGCTTCCGGTTTTCGAGGCCGTGCTCGCCGAAGGGAACGTCGCCAGAGCTGCGGCTCGTCTGCATGTCACGCCCTCGGCGGTGAGCCATGGACTTGGCCGGCTCAGGCAGCAGTTCAACGACCCCTTGTTTCTCAAGACGCCGAAAGGCGTCGTGCCCACAGAGCGCGCTCTCCAACTCGCCGATGCCATTGCGGACGTCCTGGCACGTGCGCGGCGCGTGGTGGGGACGGCGGAGCCGTTCGATCCGGCTCGCTCGAGGCGCCGCTTCACGGTCGGCGCGCCCGATGCGATCGCAGCCGTCATGATGCCTCCATTGCTGAAGCTCGTTCAGCGCGAGGCTCCCTTCATCGACATGGCTTTGCGATACGTGCTGCGCGAAGCAGCCTTTGCAGCGCTGGATGCGCGGACAGTCGACATCGCTGTGGTTCCGATCGACGACGTTCCAGCGCGCTACGTGTCCAAGATCGTTTTTGAAGACAGGTTCCAGATCGCCGTCCGTCGTGGCCATTCCTTCGCGGCAGAACCGACGCTGAAGCGTTATTGCGAGATGCAGCACGCCATCGTGTCCCCGGCCGGCGATACGCGCGCTTACGTCGATGACGTCCTTGCCAGCAAAGGGCTGTCCCGCCGCGTCGCGATGACCGTGCCGAGCTTCATGCTCTTGATGGCGGTTGTCGCTGAAAGCGATCTGATCGCCGCCCTGCCTAAGGGGCTTCTCGATGTTCACGGTGCCCGCTTTGGTTTGCTCGGCATCGATTCACCGTTGCCGATGCGAAGCTTTCAACTTCGTGCCATCGTTCCGAAGGTCGCGATGATGGATGCCGGCGTCGAGTGGCTGTTCGGCCTGCTGGACAATCCGCCTTCGAAGGCGTCGGCGTAAGCATTCGCTCCGGCGATAGTGCCGCCTCCTGCTTGGAGTTCGAGTCCAGAGCGCGGAATCCGACAGCGTGCGGATATTCCGACCTGCGGAAACAGCCGCGGGCGACCGGATGGCGTTTTTCTTTCCCGCGGCCGCCCAACTTTGTGTACCAATAGCGTCAGGACGCTCAGTTCAAGATGGTTCGACAGGGAGAAACACATGCGTGAAGCCGTCATCGTTTCCTATGCGCGCACGGGCCTTGCAAAATCCGGCCGCGGCGGGTTCAACATCACGCCGCCGATGTCGCTCGCGGCGCACGCCATTCATCACGCGGTGGACCGCGCCGGCGTCGAGAAGGACTATGTCGAGGACTGCTATCTCGGCAATTGCGCCCATGGCGCGCCGAACATCGGCCGCCAGGCCGCGCTGCTCGCCGGCCTGCCGAAGACCACCGCCGGCGTCTCGGTGAACCGCTTCTGCTCCTCGGGCCTGCAGACCATCGCCATGGCCGCCAATTCGATCCGCTCGGACGGCGCCGACTGCATCGTCGCCGGCGGCGTCGAGAGCATCTCGATTCCGGGCGGCGCCACGCCGAAGGAATCGATCGATCCGGAGCTGCTCAAGGTCGCCCCCGACATCTTCATGGCCATGATCGACACCGCCGACATCGTCGCCGAGCGCTACAAGCTCAGCCGCGAATACCAGGACGAGTTCTCGCTGGAATCGCAGCGCCGCATGGCCTCGGCGCAGCAGGCCGGCAAGTTCAAGGACGAGATCGTCCCGATGAAGACGAAGATGAAGGTGGTCGACAAGCAGACCAAGGCGGAGAGCATCGTCGACTACGTCGTCGATCGCGACGAGTGCAACCGTCCCGACACTACGCTGGAAGGTCTCGCCAAGCTCGAGCCGGTGAAGGGCCCCGGCAAGTACGTCACCGCCGGCAATGCCAGCCAGCTCTCGGACGGCGCCGCCGCCGTGGTGCTGATGGAAGCCAAGGACGCCGAGAAGCGCGGCCTCAAGCCGCTCGGCCGCTTCGTCGCCTGGGCGACCGCGGGCTGCGAGCCCGACGAGATGGGCATCGGCCCGGTGTTCGCGATCCCGAAGCTGCTCAAGCGCACCGGCCTCAAGATCGACGACATCGATCTGTGGGAGCTCAACGAAGCCTTCGCCAGCCAGTGCCTGTATTGCCGCGACAAGCTCGGCATCGATCCCGCCAAGTACAACGTCAACGGCGGCTCGATCGCGATCGGCCATCCCTTCGGCATGACCGGCGCCCGTCTCACCGGCCACCTGCTGCAGGAAGGCGCCCGCCGCAAGGCGAAGTGGGGCGTGGTGACGATGTGCATCGGCGGCGGCCAGGGCGGCGCCGGCCTGTTCGAGATCTATCACTGAGACCACGCGAGCGGTCTGAATGCAGAAGGGCACGGCGCGAGCCGTGCCCTTCGTCGTTTCGCGCGCAGCGAAGCAATCAGGAATCGCTTCGCGGCACAGCCTGGATTGCTAGGCCTTCGCCAGCACCGGCGCGAACACCACCTCGATCAGCGTGCCGTGGCCTGCGTTCTTGATGTTGAAGCGGGCGCGGTTGGCTTCGACCAGCGCCTTGGTCAGCGACAGGCTCAGCGCCGAGCTGTCGGCGGCGTCGCCGGGCGGCGGTGTGCGGAACGGCTCCATCGCGGCGGCGACCTCGCGCTCGCTGAGGCCGTGGCCGGTGTCGCGGATGCGCAGCGCGATCTCGCCGCGGTCGGTCAGCGCGGTCGAGACGATGACCTGGCCGCCCGCGCTGGCGAGCCGGATCGAGTTCGAGATCAGGTTCATGGTGATCTGCCGCATCGCGCGCGCATCCGCGCTCACCTGCGGCAGCGCATGCGCGAGCGAGGTGCGGATGATGATGCGCTCGCGGTTGGCCTGCGGCTGCATCACGGTGACGCAAGCCTCCACCAGATCGTTGAGATTGAGGTCGGCGAAGTTCAGGTCGAGCTGGCCGGTCTCGATCCGCGACAGCTCCAGCAGGTCGTCGATGATGGCGATGACGCGCTCGCCGGAGGCGCGGATGTCCTTCATGTATTCGCCGTAGCGCTCGTTGCCGAGCGTGCCGAAGCGCTCCGAGATCATCACCTCGGCGAAGCCGATGATGGCGTTGAGCGGCGTGCGGATCTCGTGGCTGATCCGCGCCAGCATGTCGGCCTTGGCATTCGCCGCGCCGTCGACGAGGCGGCGGGCCTGCGTCAGCTCGCTCTCGCCCTTCTTGGCCTGCGAGAGGTCGCGGAACACCGCGAAGAAGTTCGGCCCGTCCGGGCGCGTCCGGCCCATGATCATCGCGAGCGGAATGGCGCCGCCCTTCTTCTCGCGGCCCAGCACCTCGCGGCCGTGGTCGAGCAGGCTCGCAATGTCCTGGCTCTTCAGGCTTTGCAGATAATCGGCGACGACCTGCTGGCTCTCCGGCGCGAACAGCGTCATCAGGTTCTGCTGCAGCAGCGCCTCGCCGTCGTAGCCGAACAGCGCCTCGGCGCTGCGGTTGCAGGCGTGGATGTTGCCTTCGGCATCGAACATCACGATGCCCTCGGCCGTGGTGTCGAGGATGGCGGCGAGATCCTCGGCCTCGGCTTCGCCGGCTGCGGGCTCGGCGATGTCTGCGACGATGGACTCGGCAACGACGGCCTCGGTGACGACGCTCTCCGCGACGATCGGCGTCGGCTGCGGCAGCGCGCAGATCAGCGCATGCGCGCTCTCGCCGTCCCAGTCGATCGCATGCAGATGCGCGTCCGTCGTCGCCAGCGGCGCTTCGCCGGTCGCGACCGTCGCGCTGATCGTCACCGGCGTGCCGGCTTGCGAGGTGCTGCTGGCGGACGACACGCCCGGCTCGACATAGAGCGCATCGAGCCCGCCGGCATTCTCCAGCGCGCTGACGCTGGCATAGCCCATGCGCGCGAGGAAGGCCGGGTTGGCGTAGAGCAGGCGGTCGAGCCGATAGATCAGGATGCCTGATGGCAACAGGTCGAGCAGCGTGCGGTCGCGTGTGCTGGTGCCGCGCGGCGGCGGTGCCGGCTCGCTCAGCCATTCGGCGGCGGCCTGCGGCGCCTCCGGCTCCGGTGCCGCTGGCTCGGCTGCGATCTCCGCCGCCGGCTCGGATGCGTCGGCTGCGATCGTCTCGCGCTCGCGTTCGAGCCGCTCGGACAATTGCCGCGCGAGCTCGTTGAACGCGCTGTTCTCGACCGGCGTCAGCGTCGGGGCGCGCGTATCGCCGGGAGGGCGGAACGGCACGACATTGGGAGGCGTTTCCACGTGCGTGTCCAGATCGGTTGGGTGTGAAGTCGCGTCGCTTGTGGGCTCTGGCAGTTCTGGCTCTGGCAGTTCAGGCTTTGGCAGTTCAGGCTCTGGTGCTTCAGGCTCTGGTGCTTCAGGCCCGGATGTCGGCTCGGGCTCGGCCGGCTCGATCGGCGGAGGCGCCGCCGCCGCTTCGGGCTTCATGTGAGGCTCGGCTTCGGTCTCGGTCTCGGTCGCGGGCCCGGCGACATCGGCGGAGAGGCCATGTTGCGTCGGCGCCGCGGCGAGCCGCTCGAAACGGCGGAGCGCCTCGAGCCGGTTGAGCGCATCGAGATCGCGGCAGACGCCAAAGCCCCTGAAGCCGGCGAAGTTGCGCATCTCGTCGTAGACCGGCAGGCCCGCGAGCTCGACCGGCAGGCGCTCGCCGCCGTCGGCCGGCCAGCTCACCGTGATGCCGGCCCAGGTGTCCTGGCTTTGCAGCGCCTGTGCGACGCGCCCGTCGGGATCGAGCGCGAAGTCGGCCGCGATCTCGCGCCAGGGCCGGCCGAAGCCGGCGGCCGTGCGCGGGCCGATCAGGCCGATGAATTCGTCGGAGAGAAGCACAAAGCGGCCCTCCGCATCCATCTGCCAGAGGAAGCGCAGCGGATGCTGACGCGGTGCGGGCGGCTCTTGCTGGCCCGAAGACGGCTTGCCCGAGGAAGGCTCGACCATGCCGCCGGTGATCGACTCGCCCTGCGGCGACACGATGGCCGCGCTGCGGTTTTCAACCGGAGTGTTTTCGATCGAAGTGTTGTCGATCGGAATGTTTTCAACCGGGGCCTCGGGCGCGGCGGATGCGACAGGCGCTGCCGCCTCGCTGTCCGGCTGCGCGTGCGCGATCGTCTCCGCCGGCGCCGCTATGTCCTCCGGCTCGGCGAAGGCGTCGAACAGTGCGATGTCCGACGGCGCCTCGGCGGACGGAGCAGGCGGGGGCTCCGGCGCAGCGGCGGAGGGCGCGGCCGGAGCAACCTCGGGCGAGGGCGGGGCCGGCTGGCTGTGCGCGAGGTCCGGTGCCCCCTCGGGCGCGGCATCGCGCGCCGCGGCCGGGTTGGCGGCCGGCTCGATCAGCGCGACCAGGCCGATATCGGCGCCTCGGCCGACCCGCTGCAGCACCATCTGGCCGATGCCGATCCGGGTCGCGGCGCGGCCTTCGCGCAGCGCGTCGCTGCGGGCCCGTTCGAGGCCGGCCTCGAACAGGTCGCGGAAGCCGAGCAGGGTGCGGGCGGCCTCGCTCGCGCCGACGAACAATCCGTCCGGCGCGAACGCCGCCATCGGCACCTTGGCGCCCGCGACCAGCCGATGCAGCCGCTCGACCAGCGGCATGGTGCGCAGCGCCGGGTCCATCGCGGTGACGAGCACGGCGTGACTGCCGTCGGCGAAATCGAGCCGGGCGCAGGCGCAGGTCATCAGCGTGCCGAGCCGGGCGCCGAAGCCGCGCAGCCGTTCGAGCCGCACGCTCCCGCCTGCCGGCAGCTGGCGCGCGAGACGGGCGATCTGGCGGCGATGGCTGTCGGCGGGGCCGAACACCCTGTCGGCGAGGGCGGCGCTGTTGGCCGCGCCGAACAGTTTTGCGCCGACCGGATTGGCCCACAGCACGCGCGCGCCGTCGGTCGACCACAGCCAGGTGGCCAGCGGTGAGGTCGCATGCACGGCCAGCCGCGGATCGCCCACACCTCGCAACTGGAAATCCGAACGAATCATCGGGCCGGCTTGTCACTCGCGCATGCTGTGGCGGCTGCCGGAATGACAGCCTTAAGAAAGAGTTAGTATCGCCCGCGGCTGCGGGCAGGTCCACGGCCGCCGGGCCCGAAAACGCCCCCCAAGCGCCGATAACCTTAATGGTGCCAGGCCCGCAAGCCGCAGCGATGCGGCATCCAAGGGATTCGCGGGGCCGGCTCCGCCGTCATTCCGGGGCGCGCGCGGCGCGAACCCGGAAATCCATCCATCCTCTTGCTCTGCGGCCGATGGATTCTCAGGTGCGCAATTGCGCACCATAGCTCCGTTGCTTCGCTCCGGCCCCGGAATGACGGCGATGGAGCCTGTCCCACACCGCTCTCAACCCCCGGTTCCCCCATACCGGAACCTCACCCTCACCTAGATTAAATTTCGCACCGCACCCGTTTGCCGCGTTGCGATGCACAATGTTGACATGATAGGCAGCCATAGTGCTGGGCGCTGGGCGAGCCATCTCATTCGTTTCGCGTTTCCAGTCTTTCGTACCCGCTGAATGCGAGGGCCCACGGTCGGGGCCGGCGGGCGCGCCAGAAGGCTCACTCCATTTTTCAATTAGCGTGAGGGACCAACATGACAGGTGCGACTGATCCGTTTTCTGCCTCGATCATCCCGTTCGAGGTTCCCGAGCAGATGCGTGCGTTCGCCGAAAAGGGCGTGTCGCAGGCCCGCGAGAACTACGCCAAGTTCAAGGACGCCGCCGAAACCCACAACGGCACCGTCGAGGCCGTGTTCACCTGCGCGTCCAGGGGCGCCAGCGAATACACCGCCAAGCTGGTCGAGTTCATGAAGGCCAATTCCAGCGCCCAGCTCGACTTCGCCCAGCAGCTGTTCGGCGCCAAGTCGCCGACCGACGCGATGGAGCTGTGGACCGGCCACGCCCGCAAGCAGCTCGAGACCTACCAGTCCCAGGCCAAGGAGCTGGCCGAGCTCACCCAGCGCGTCGCCGCCGAGACGGCCGAGCCGATCAAGGCCAGCGCCTCCAAGTATTATCCGCCCGCCGCCTGAGCGCCGGGGCCGGTTTGAACGGCATGATCCGGAAAAGTGTGTAGCGGTTTTCCGATCAGATCATGCCAAACAATGGAAACCCGGGCCGAAACGCCCGGGTTTTCTTTTTGAAATGGTGCACTCGACCGCGCCCGGCGCTCCGTCTCCCAAAGGGAGAGGTCGGATCGCCCCCCGGCGATGCGAAGCATCGTCCGGCGCGATCCGGGTGAGGGGATCCGCTCTCGCGTTGGACCGCGCTCCGCCCCGCATGCGCGCGCCAAGCGACCCGACCTCTTCCCGCCGGGGAGAGGTGAACGACGCCCCGCCGATCCACTCGTTTTCTCGCAGCAGTGACGGGCAAATATCGGGTTTTGCGGCCTTGCCAAAAACCCCCGTTGCACCTAGTTTCCGCCCCGTCCAGCCCCCCTCGGCACCGGCCCTCTGAAGGGCGTCCCGAGGCGCGGCTCGCCAGGATGCAGTTGTAGCTCAGTTGGTTAGAGCGCCTGTCTGTGGAACAGGAGGTCGGTGGTTCGAGCCCACCCAACTGTACCAATGATTGTAACTCCTTAGCTGCGGCTCTGATTTGTTCAATCCGATTCGGTAGAGAATAGGAGCGGTTAGTTCGCTCGTTCGTCCTTCAAAACAAAATCTCTCGTCTTGTTCGATCTTAAAGCGTCTGCGCATCTGCAATCATTGATGCAGCGGAGTCGACTCGGTATGTCTTCGACGCCGTCCATCGTCAGGGGTGTTGAAGGCAATGTAGTTCAAAAGGAATTCGGACCGCATTGAACTTCGAGATCCTGCGACTGCGAAAACAGTACAAGGCCTTGTTAGCGATGTGTCTTGGCGTCGCGGCGGCATTTTCCAGAGGCCCTAAAGGCCAGCTTCGAGCAACTGATCAATAGTCTTCGGTAGATCAGTATATCCTAACCATCCGCCCGATCACCCAATCATCGCCTTGATCTGCGCCGTATCCGCAAACTCGATCAGTTCGACGATCTTGCCATCCTGAATCCTGAATAAGTCCAGGATCTCAGTACGCGTCGTCTGTCCGCTTGGAACGTAGCGGACGTCAACGCGGGAATGGATGGCGACACGATCCCCATCTACCAATTCGGCCAGGAATTCGCGGCCTTCAAAGCGGAAGTCGTCAGTCAATTTCTTGAATGCATCCCGCAGGGTTGGGTGCCCCTCCATGCGTCCCGTCAATTCGAGCGCGCTCTTGTCGCCCATCAGCGTGAATGCGCCCTCGGGATGAAAGGCCGTCACCAGGCTATCGGTGTCACCGCCGTCGCGCGCGGCGTAGCCGGCCCTGATCACTGCGAGCATGTCTTCGCGCTGTCCCATGTCACCCTCCCTGCAGCACGTATCCGGCCAGTCTAGCCACCTTTGCGTGCAAAGGCAAAATGGTCGCGTGGCGCCGGCGCCCCGAAGCGGGATCGTTCGTTTTCGTTCCCCGGTTCTGGAAGAAAACGGCGGGACGCACCGCGAACCTTTTCATGATCCCAGGTGTTTCTAGCTGAGGCAGGACCGACAACGCTGAGGGAGCTGAACTGTGAACGGTATTATCTATATCATCGGGCTTGTCGTCGTGATCGCCGCGGTGCTCTCGTTCCTGGGCCTGCGCTGATTGCTGATTGGGCGCGGCGAGGCCGTGAGGCGTCGCCGCCCAAGCCTTCGACGCCTCACCGCGTCACCACCCACGCCACCACGGGCAACGTCACCGCCGCCAGTGTTGCAGCACCACGGGCCTGAAACCGATCGGCGGCCGGTCGAGCAGTCTTGCGAGCACGAACCCGGCGGCCGGCACCGCCGGCAGCTTCAGCGCGCACATCGCCAAGATGCTCAGCTCGCACTTCGCCGCGAAGCGGGGCAGGTTGATGCCCAGCGATCGGTGCGGCTCGAAGCGGGCCCTATCCGCAACGTTGCTCAAAGCCAGCTTTGTCCGCCGCCACCGTAGCTCCTCCGTTCGCAATGCGCTATCGGTAGCGAGCCAATGACGTTTGATGGACAAGCAAGCAGGCGGAAGAGATCGTGGTTTTTTTCGAGCGTCTCAAGACAGCCGCGTCCGCTGAGTGGCGGGCCTACACCGAGCATCCCTTCACGAACGGATTGGCGGACGGCTCGCTCCCGGAAGCTGCGTTTCGTCACTACCTCGTTCAGGACTATTTGTTCCTCATCGAGTTTGCTCGCGCGTACGCGCTCGCGGTCTACAAGTCCCCCAGGCTTGCCGACATGCGTGAAGCAGCTAGCGGCCTCTCGGCCATCCTCGATGTCGAGATGAACCTGCATGTGAAGCTCTGCGCCGAATGGGGCCTGTCCCCGAGCGACCTTGAACGAGCCCCTCCGGCGGCCGAGATGCTGGCCTATACGCGCTACGTGCTGGATGCGGGAATGCGCGGCGATCTGCTGGCGCTCAAGGTCGCGCTTGCGCCTTGCGTGATCGGGTACGCGGAGATCGCGACGCGGCTCGCCTCGCGCCCCGCTGCCGACGCGGTGAGCAACGGCTATCGCGTCTGGATCGCCGAATATGCCGGCGCGCCGTACCAGGAGGTCGCTGCCAAGGCGCGGGCGCATATGGAGCATCTCGCCGGTCTCTACGCCACGCCGGCCCGCGAGGCCGAGCTGATTGCGATCTTCAAGGAAGCCACCCGCCTCGAGGCAGACTTCTGGGAGATGGCCTGGCGCGCGGGCCAGGCTGTCGCATAGCGGTGTCGGCAATCGGCACGCCCCCTACCTCACCCCCGTCACCACCCACACCACCACCGGCAATGTCACCGCCGCCAGCAGCGTCCCGAGCGCGACTGCGCCAGACACCGGGTTCACCAGCCGCTGATACTGCACGGCAAAAATGTACGCATTCGCGCCGGTCGGCATCGCCGCGAACAGCACGATGACGCCGGCGGCGATCGGCGGCAGGTCGAGCAGTCTGGCCAGCACGAACGCCGCCACCGGCATGGCCGCCAGCTTCAGCGCGCACATCACCAGAATGCTCGGCTTCTCACCCTTCACCTCGAAGCGGAACAGGTTGATGCCGAGCGCGATCAGCGCCGTCGGCGAGCCCGCCTGCGCCAGCAGCTCGATGGTGCGGTCCACGACCGGGGTGAGGCCGAGGCCGGTGAAGCGCCAGATCACGCCGAAGCCGATCGCCAGCATCAAGGGGTTGCGCGCGAGGTCGGCGATCACCGGCCAGACGATCGCGAGCGGCGATCCCGCCTGCTTGCGGCTGACGAACTCCATCTGCAGCGTGCCGCACAGCCAGAGCAGCGGCGTGTTCACCGACAGGATCAGCGCCATCGGGCCCGCCGCCTCGTTGCCGAGCGCGGAGAGCACGAGCGGAATGCCGAGCATCACGATGTTGCCGTAGACCGAGCCGATCGCGAACACGACGCCGTCCTCGCTGCCGCCGCGCTGGCGGCGCAGCAGCGCCGAGACCGCCATCGCCGCGATCCAGGTGATGGCGAGCGCGCCATAATAGGCGCCCCACATCCGGTAAGGGCTGACATCGGGGAATTCCGAGACGACGATGGTGCGGAACAGAAGCGCAGGGATCGCGATGCTGAAGGCGAATTCGCTGATGCCCTTGTGCGCGCTTTCCGAGACGAAGCGGAACAGCACCGAGGCGTAGCCGGCCGCGATCAGCGCGAACACCGGCGCGACGATCAGCAAGGTGGCCATGCGCGCTCAAGACCCCAGCGCGATGATCCGTCGCGCCATCCGCACATTGGCATAGTCGATCATCTTGCCGTCGAGCGTCACCGCGCCCTGGCCGTTCGCCTCCGCGCTCTCCATCGCCTCGACCACCCGCCGCGCCTGGGCCAGCTCCTCGGCCGACGGCGTGAACGCGCGCAGCGTCGGCGCGATCTGGTCGGGGTGGATCACCTGCTTGCCGTCGAAGCCCATCGCGGCGGCCTTCTGCGCGCTGGCCTCGGTCAGCCTGGTATCGCGGAACGCGCCGCAGGGGCCGTCGATGGCGCGCAGGCCGAAGGCGCGCGCGGCCACCAAGAGGCGCATCATGGGATAGGCGAACAGGTCGAGCGGCGCGGAGGCGTAGCCGCTTTGCGCCGACCCGACGTGGCGATAGCCGTCCGGCGAGATGCCGACGTCGGAGGTGCGGGCGCCGAGCGAGGCCGCGAAGTCGCCGACGCCGAGATGCAGCGACGCCACGCTCGAGTGCGCGGCGGCGAGCGCGTCGACATTGACGAGGCCGAGCGCGGTCTCGACCAGCAATTCCAGCGCGACCGGTTCGGCGCGATCCGGCGCCGCCGCGCGCAACTGGCCGGCGATGGCGGCGATGTCGCCGGCGCGCTCCGCCTTCGGCACGATCACCGCATCCAGCCGCGGCAGCGCCGCCAGCGCGCGGATCTCGTTTGCGATGAACGGGCTGTCGACCGCGTTGAGCCTGACCGTAACATGCTTGCTGCCCCAGTCGAGCGAGGACAGCGCGCCGGCGGCTTCCGCAAGCGCAGCGCCCTTCTCGGCGGGCGGCACGGCATCCTCGAGATCCATGAACACCGCATCCGCGCTTGACGCCGCCGCCTTGGCGACGAGGCGGGCGCGATGGGCGGGAACAGCCAGATAGGCCCGGCTCGGCCGCAGCACAGCCACCGTCACGTCTCCCTGGCCAGGCCGAGTTCAGCGAGGATGGCCGCGTTGTGCTCGCCGACATCGGGCACCGGGTCCATCCGCGGCGTCACGCCGGGAAGGGTGAGCGCGGGCAGGAAGCTCATCAGGGGGCCGTTGGGAGAGCCGACGCTTCTCACGCGCCCGCGCGCGTGCAACTGCTCGTGCTTCAGGAAGGCCTCGACCGAGTTGAGATGCGCATTCGCGATCGCGGCTTCGTCCAGCAGCCGCAGCACCTCTTCGCTCGTCATCGACGCGAAGCGCTGCTCGATATGCGCCTGCAATTCGTCGCGGTTCTGCATGCGCAGCGGATTGGTGCGGAAGCGCGGGTCGTCGGCAAGTGCGGCATCGCCAAGCACGATGCGGCACAACGAGCGCCATTCCCGGTCGTTCTGGATGCCGAAGAAGATGGTGTTGCCGTCGCCGACGCGGAACGGGCCGTAGGGCGCGATGGTCGCATGCTTCGCCCCGGTGCGCGGCAGCGGCCGGCCGGTGCTCTCGGTGTAGAACGCGGGATAGCTCATCCAGTCCGTGATGGAATCGAACAGCGAGGCCTGGAAGGCCGTGCCCTTGCCCGTCCGCTCGCGGCGGAAGAGCGCCATCAGCACGCCGTTGAGGATGTACATGCCGGTGGCGATGTCGACCACGGACAGCCCCACCTTCGCAGGCTCCGCCTCGGTGCCGTTGATGGCGAGCACGCCGGCCTCGCACTGCACCAGCAGGTCATAGGCCTTCTTGTCGCTGTAGGGACCGCCGGTGCCATAGCCCGAGACGTCGCAGGCGATCAGGCGCGGATGCCTGCGCAGCAGCGATGCCGCATCGAGGCCAAGCCGCTCCGCCGCTCCCGGCGCAAGGTTCTGGATGAACACGTCGGCCCGCGGCAGCAGGGCGTCGAGCACCTTGCGCCCCTCGGGGCTCTTGATGTCGAGGGCGAGGCTTTCCTTGGAGCGGTTGGTCCAGACGAACTGGCTCGACATGCCGTTCATCACGTGATCGTAGTCGCGGCAGAAGTCGCCGCTGCCGGGCCGCTCGATCTTGATCACCCGCGCGCCCCAATCCGCCAGGTGCCGGCTGGCCAGCGGCGCCGCGATCGCCTGCTCCAGCGAGACCACCGTCACGCCCGCGAGCGGCAGCTCCGCCTCGTTCCCATCCATGCGATCGCCTCCACGCCCGCTCAGCTTTTGACCCAGCGCAGGAGAACGAGCCGACCACCCACGCGATTTTTGATGGTGCCATCATGCCCCTGTTTTGCCCGACAAGTCAAATTCGGCTTCGAAAAATCCTAAGAATTGGGATGGCGAGCGTTTGCAGCCATTTGGCTACTGTGCATGGGGTTGTTTTCGCATTTTGTGCGGGAGGGGCCAGGAACCCTGAACGCGAGTCCACCGCCCCTGTTGCCGAGACCGCACAGCTCCGACCTTTCGCATGCCCCCTCGGTTGCCAACGAACCGCCGTTCACCCACTATTCCCGCCTGTTCGACATGTGGGGGAATCAATGCCGGCGTTTCGCTTCAAGACCTCCTTGGCCGTCGCAAGCTTCTCGCTTGCCCTGGCCGTCCTGGCCCTGCCGCGCGCCGGCTTCGCCTACACCCAGGAGGAACAGCAGGCCTGCACGCCGGATGCGATGCGGCTGTGCAACGAGTTCATTCCGAACGTCGATGCCATCACCGCCTGCATGATCAAGAAGAAGGCGCAGCTGTCGCCGCAATGCCGGGTGTTCTTCCGCCCGGGCCCCGAGCCGCGCCAGCTCCGCGCCGGCAAGCCGACCCAGATCGCGCCCAAGGCCGCGAAGAAGAGCGCCAAGCCGGCGCCGAAGAAGAAAGCCAGCCAGGGCTGAGCGCGAGGCAAGGTGGCGCGCAAGCGCCGGCTCGAAGACGAGGCGTGCGCCCAGCTGCCGCAGCGTGCATGTGTTCGCCCCCGCGTGGGGAGCTGCATAAGCTCCGCGACAGCTTCCGGACTCTGTTTGTTCTCGCAACGGCGCGCAGACCTGCGGCAATTACGGGCGCGCGCCTGACGGAAAAGAGTCGCCCGCAGGTTTGCGCGGTTAGGTTGCGCTCCGACTTGGCCCGTCTCTGCTCAAAAAACGCACGATTGCTTGCGCGTGAAGCGCTTCGTTGCCGTTCGTGTGTGACGTCACACTGGTTAGTGTGACTCAAAAGCCAGTGCGCATTGTTATTTCATGGCCTGAGCGCAGCTCGCGATAAATTTATCTTTCACGAATCAGCGCGCTGATTCATTTTCGCGGCCTGGGGTCAATCTGGAGGCCGAAGGTATGAACGTTATTGTTTTTGCATCGCGTAAAGGCGGCTCGGGCAAGAGTACCCTGGCTGCACATCTTGCCGCGCAGATCAAGGCAAGCAAGCAGGTCATGCTCGTGGATGCCGATCCGCAGGGCTCGCTCACTCTGTGGCACAAGCTGCGTGGCACCAACGAGCCGCCGATCAAGGCTGCCGTGAACTCCGTCAGCGGCATCGTCTCCGCTGCCAAGCGCGACGGTTTCGAATGGGTGTTGATCGACACGCCGCCGAACCTGTCGGCCGTCGTCGACGACGCGATCCGCAATGCCACGATGGTGATCATTCCGGCGCGTCCCGGCGTGTTCGACGTCAACGCGGTGCAGGAAACCATCCAGATGTGCCGCGCCGCGCGCAAACCCTACGCGGTCGTGCTCAACGGTGCTCCGGCCAAGCGTGACGACGCCGAAAGCCCGATCGTCACCATCGCCCGCGAGGCGCTGGCGAAATTCCGTGCGCCGGTGTGGGGCGGCCAGATCACCAATCGTTCCGACCTGCTGATGGCGCTGAGCCACGGCGAAGGCGCGCGCGAGTATCAGGCCGAGAGCCGTGCGGCCCAGGAGATTGCAAGGCTGTGGGCGGCGATCGAGCGTTCGGTGAAGGCTATTCGCGGCACGGCGTCGGCTTCCGGCGCAATGCACAAGCAGGCTGCTTAAGTTTCATTGTTCATTTCCCCGGACGAGAAACGCGCGGACGAGCCGCGCGTTTTGCGTTTCTGCCTGACCCGTCATTGCCGGGATGGCGCGCAGGCGCCCGCGCATCGCTGGGGATCTGATGGCGCTACGCCACCATCAGCATGTAGAACACGATGACCGGCGACAACGTGAGGATCACCGACCAGATGCCGGTGGCCCAGAGAATGTCCTCGGTGGTGAAGCCCTGCTGTCCGGCGTCGTAATGCGACGCCATTTCATTCTGACTATTCACAAACGCCTCCGCGATTTCTTCGCTTATGGACGTCCTTGTTAGCCGCGATGTTTTAAAATTCCGGATCGCCGATCGCAGCGCATTTGGAGACAGCCGCTACCACGGGTTAACTATTCCGGCGGGCTTCAGCCGACCTGCCAGACGCGAAACAGCAGCACCGGGATCAGGCCGAGCATCACCGCCCAGAACCCGAACGACGACACCACCAGAATTCCCTGCAGGAGATCGGCCGGCGCGAATTGCCGCGCGGCCGTAGGCTGGATGCGATGCCTCATGGTCATTCCCCCTTTGGAAGGCTCTCTTCAAAACGATAGGGGCGATCACGTAAACGAGACGTGGATGCGCCATGCGGTGGACGCGGACGCCGTTGGGGTGCGGTTAACCACGCGGCACGCTGCGCCGTCTCTCCCCACCGTCATTCCGGGCTCGCGGCTTCGTCGCGCCCCGGAATGACATGCGAGCGGCGTGAGACAACCGCTTTACGCCGCGACCTTCGTCCGCCGCTCGATCTCGCGGTCGATCGACGCCGCGAGCTCGCTGCTCACCTCCACCATCGGCAGGCGCACTTCGGGGCTGTCGATCAGGCCGCATCGCCACAGCCAGTACTTTGCCGGGGCCGGGCTCGGCTCGGCGAACAACAGCCGCGTCAGCTCGGCGACCTCCTGCCAGCGCGCCTGCGCGGCGTCATGGTCGCCGCGCTTCAGCTCGGCATCGATGGACGCGAACGTCGCGGTCTCGACATGCGCCGAGAGCACGATGCCGCCGTCGGCGCCGTCACAGAGCGCCTCGAAATAATTCGCGTCCTCGCCGGTGAGGACGCGGAAATCCTTCGGCCTGTCGCGCAGAAGCGCGATCGATTGCTCGCGGCTCGCGCCGCAATCCTTCAGCCCGACGATGTTCCTGTGCTCGGCCAGCCGCAGCAGCGTCTGGTTGGTGATGCTGACCGCGCAGCGATATGGGATGTTGTAGAGCGCGATCGGCCAGGCGGCGTGATCGGCGAGCGCCTCGAAATGCGCAAGCAGCCCGCGCTGCGACGGCCGCACATAATAGGGGCTTGCGATCAGGTAGCCGTCGATCGGCCAGTCCGCGGTCTCGTCGAGGCGCTCTTTCAGCCGCGAAGTATCCGCCCCCGACAGCCCGAGGCAGACCGGCAAGGTGCGGCCGCTTGCCGCCATCTCCTCGCGCACGGTGGCGACCAGACGTTCGAGCTCGGCCTCGCGAAGTGTCATGCCCTCGCCGGAGGTCGCGCCGAGGATGAAGCCGTCGACCGCCTGCGCGCTGTAGTGCCGCGTCAGCCGCCGCAGCGATCTTTCGTCGAGCGCGCCGCCCTGAAACGGCGTCACCAGCGGCAGCCAAAGCCCGTGCAAATGATCTTCAAGACCGGTCATGTTCCATCTCCTTCTCGGGAAAAATGCCTGAGACGGAGGGCACATGAAAAAACCCCGTCCAGGCGGCGGGGTTTTCGGGATTGCAGCGACGACGAAGTCAGCCTAGTGCGCGCAACATTCCGAGGTCCCCGAATGGGGGCCTTTTTTCGAAACGGATGCGCACGACTTCGTGATCATGTCCAAATGATGCTGAGTATGCGTGGAACTGTCAATACACGCGGAGGGCGAAGCGACACTTTGACGAAAAAAAGCCGGACCCGAAGGCCCGGCTTAGGTATTGGCCACGTGAGGCCGACACAATCACCTTCCAAGAGGGATTACTGAACTCCCGCGCCACTGGAGGAGGGGGACAAATGCGCAACGCGAAGGTTCAGCGTGTAAACATTATGGGCTTGCCGAGTGCCCTGCAGCAACAGCCGAGGCCGCATGTCAGTCATGCGGAAATCACGACGGCCAGCGCTGTGCCTTGCTCACCACGAAATCGCGGAACACCTGCACGCGTGCGACCGTCTTCAATTCCTCGGGATAGACAAAGTAGGTGTCGAGCTGGATCGAATCCGACTCGCCGAACAGCTGCACGAGTTTGCTCTGTTCCTCGACCAGATAGTCCGGCAGCGCGGCGATGCCGAGGCCCTGCTGACACGCGCGCACGAGACCGAGGATGTTGTTCACCCTGAAATAGGCCTCGCGCGGACCCGAGCCATTGCGGCCCGCTTCAACCAGCCAATTGCGGTTCTGCAGATGCGGCGCGAAGTTGCCGTCGCTGAGCGTGATGATGCGATGGGAGTCGAGCTCCTCGAGCGTCCGCGGCGTGCCGAAGCGCTTGATGTATTCCGGCGAGCAATAGGCGTGGAAGCCCATCGCGAACAGCTTGCGCTGGATCAGGTCCGGCTGCGTCGGCTTGCGGGTGCGGATCGCGACGTCGGCCTCGCGCATCGACAGATCGAGCTCCTCGTCGGTGACGATCAGCGAGATGCGGATCTCGGGATAGAGCCCGGTGAACTCGCCGAGCCGCGGGATCAGCCAGTTGATGCCGACGCCAGGCGTGGTGGTGATCTTGAGGTCACCGCTCGGCCGCTCGCGGCTGTCGGTGAGTTTCGCGCGCGCCGCCTGCAACTGCATGAACACGTCGTGCGCGGTGCGGAAGAGCAGGTCGCCCTGCTCGGTGAGGATCAGGCCGCGGGCGTGGCGGTGGAACAGCGAGACCGAGAGCTCCTGCTCCAGCGCCGAGACCTGGCGCGACACCGCAGATTGCGACAGGCCGAGCTGCTCTCCCGCATGCGTGAAGCTGCCCGCCTCCGCCGCCGCGTGAAACACCTTCAGCTTGTCCCAGTCCATATCCGTAAATCCGTCGCGTGATCGAGGCATGATTCTATTCCGCTGCCGCGCGCTCGCTGGCGCGCAGGGCCAAGAAACGTTCGGCTTCGAGTGCGGCCATGCAGCCGAGGCCGGCGGCCGTCACGGCCTGGCGATAAGTCTCGTCGGCGACGTCGCCGGCGGCGAACAGGCCGGGCACCGAGGTGGCAGTCGAGTTCGGGGCGACCTCGACATAGCCCGACGGTTTGAGCTTGACCTGATCCTTGACGAGTTCGGTCGCCGGAGCGTGGCCGATGGCGATGAAGACGCCGTCGGCCTTCACGTCAGTGAGCGCGCCGGTCTTGACGTTCTTGAGCCGGACATGGGTGACCTTGTTGGGGTTCTCAGTGCCGCAGATCTCGTCGACGGCCGAGTCCCAGATCACCTTGATCTTGGGATGCTTGAACAGCCGCTCCTGCAGGATGCGCTCGGCGCGGAAATGGTCGCGACGGTGCACGATGGTGACCTGCGAGGCATGGTTGGTCAGATAAAGGGCTTCCTCGACCGCGGTGTTGCCGCCGCCCACCACGATGACTTCCTTGCCACGATAGAAGAAGCCGTCGCAGGTGGCGCAAGCCGATACGCCGCCACCCTGGAACTTCGCCTCGGACGGCAGCCCGAGCCAGCGCGCTTGCGCGCCGGTGGCGAGGATCACGGCGTCGGCGAGATAGACGTCGCCGCTGTCGCAGGTGAGGCGGAACGGTCGCTGTGCCGTCTCCAGCCTGGTAACGAGGTCGGAGACGATCTTGGTGCCGACATGGAGTGCCTGCTTCTCCATCTGCTCCATCAGCCAGGGGCCCTGGATCACGTCGGCGAAGCCTGGATAGTTCTCGACGTCGGTGGTGATGGTGAGCTGACCGCCCGTCTGGAGACCCTGGATCAGGACCGGCTCGAGCATCGCACGCGCCGCGTAGATCGCCGCCGTATAGCCGGCGGGGCCCGAGCCGATAATGACGACCTTTGCATGAACAGGAGCGGACATTTCGATGGACGCCTTTCACGGGGGATTTGCAGCGCGGACGCGGAAAGTGCCGGGAGGCCTAGCGCAGGCGCTGAAATATCAGAGCTAATCTAAGCCTTCTGGTGAGCTATGCAAGAATTGCATTCCCTCACGGCGGATTTTTCCAACACGGAACAAAAGTCGATTGTGCTGCGCGCGCAATAAAATTGCGCTGGGCGCGCGGATTGGGCTATGAGGATTTCGACAAATCCACCCGATACCGCCGCAAATGCCAGGAGTTCCAATCACGTGTCGCGGAACCTAGACGAGATCGATCTCAAAATTCTCGCCGAGATTCAGGCTGACGGTCGAATCACGAATGTCGAGCTGGCCAAGCGCGTCGGTATCTCGCCGCCGCCCTGCCTGCGCCGCGTCCGGGCGCTGGAGGAGGAGGGCTACATCCACGGCTATCGCGGCCTCCTGGACGCCCGCAAGCTGGGCTTCGACGTCACCGTGTTCGCCGCCGTGCATCTGTCCAGCCAGGCGGAAGCTGATTTGCGCGCCTTCGAGGACTTCGTCCGCGCCGAGCCCTTGGTGCGCGAATGCTGGATGCTGTCGGGCGAGGTCGATTTCATCCTGAAATGCGTCGCACCCGACATGGCCACCTTCCAGGATTTCGTCACGCATCTGACAGCGGCGCCCCACGTGCGCAACGTGCGCACGTCATTGGTGCTGCACAATTCGAAATACGAGGCGGCCGTGCCGCTGGAGGTGAAGCGACGGCGGTGATCGCGCTCCGCTCTCGTGCTCCGGACGCAGCGCAGCACGCACTGGTGTGTCGCTGAGCCGGGGCCGATCTCGCCGTGTGTACTTGCGTTGCCTCTCCTGGGGGCCGGCTCTGCGCAGCAACGCTACGCGTTGCAGCGTGTTCGGGACACGAAAACGTGGACGCTGATGTATCAACACAGCTCGCAGTGACGCGCGGTGAAAGCGTGCTTCGTCACATGCATCAGGCATACCGAAACAAAAAGGCCGCGCAACGCGCGGCCTTTTTCAGAATGTCAGCGCTGCGGCCAATCCTACCGCCACTCCACCTTGGTGATCTCATACGCCTTGGCACCGCCGGGCGTGTTGACCTCGACCGAGGCGCCCTTCTTCTTGCCGATCAGCGCGCGCGCGAGCGGCGAGGTGATGGAGATGCGGCCCTTCTTGGCGTCGGCCTCGACCTCGCCGACGATCTGCCACACCGTCTTCTTCTCGGTGTCCTCGTCGACCAGCGTCACGGTGGCGCCGAACTTGATGGTGTCTCCGGAAAGCTTGGAGATGTCGATGATGTCGGCGCGCGCGAGCTTGTCCTCGAGCTCGGCGATGCGGCCTTCATTATGGGACTGCTCTTCCTTCGCGGCATGATACTCCGCGTTCTCCGACAGGTCTCCGTGCGAGCGCGCCTCCGCGATATGCTCGATGATCCGCGGACGGTCCTCCGACTGACGCCTCTTCAATTCTTCCCCGAGCGCGACAAAGCCGGCCTGGGTCATCGGAACCTTTTCCATCTCTTCTCTCGTCCTTCAGCTGCGCGCCCCCAGAAAAACGAAGGGCGCGACAACCTTGATTCGTCGGTGCTCCCCGGGGCTGAACACGCACCCACCGGGATCTCATGTGGGTCTGGCGCCGGAACAGAACTACCACATGGCCGGACAGTTCCTCTGGCCATTGTGGGTTCATTGCCAATTACTTAGCGGAAACTTCGCTGCCGCCAGCAATCAGGTTTCCGAAAAGTAGCTCTGCAGGGTACGAACCTCAAGGTCCCCGCCCAGATAGGCGCGGATGCCCTGCGCGGCCGCCACGGCCCCGGAAAGAGTGGTGTAATATGGCACTTTATGCAAGAGGGCCGCGCGCCGCAGCGAACGGCTGTCGGCCAGTGCCTGCGGGCCTTCGGTGGTGTTGAAGACGAGCTGGACGTCGCCATTGGTAATGGCATCGACGATGTGCGGCCGCCCTTCCAGCACCTTGTTCACCTTCTCGGTCGGGATGCCCTGGTCGGTCAGGAAGCGCTGAGTGCCCGAGGTCGCCAGCACCTTGAAGCCGAGCGAATGCAATTCGCGAACTGCCTCGGCAATGCGCGTCTTGTCGCTTTCGCGCACCGAGACGAACACCGTGCCCTTGCGCGGGACCCGCGTGCCGCCGCCGAGCTGGCTCTTGGCGAAGGCCACTGCGAACGAGCGGTCGATGCCCATGACCTCGCCGGTCGAGCGCATCTCGGGCCCAAGCACCGTGTCGACCCCGGGGAAGCGCGCGAACGGAAACACCGATTCCTTGACGCCGACGTGATTGAGCTTCGCCTTCTTCAGCTTGAAGTCGGCGAGCTTCTCGCCAGCCATGATGCGCGCGGCGATCTTGGCGACTGGCGTACCGATCACCTTGGCAACGAACGGCACGGTGCGCGAAGCGCGCGGATTGACCTCGAGCACGTAGATCTCGCCGTCCTTGATGGCGTATTGCACGTTCATCAAGCCGACGACGTCGAGGCCGAGTGCGAGCTCGCGGGTCTGCCGCTCCAGCTCCTCGATCATGTCAGGCTCGAGCGAGTGCGGCGGCAGCGAGCAGGCGCTGTCGCCGGAATGGATGCCGGCTTCCTCGATGTGCTCCATGATGCCGACGATGAAGGTATCCTTGCCGTCGCAGAGGCAGTCGACGTCGATCTCGGTCGCGTCTGACAGATAACGGTCGAACAGCAGCGGGTTCTTGCCAAGCACGGTGTTGATCTGCCCCGTCTTGTCGTTCGGATAGCGCGCCTTGACGTCGGCCGGCACCAGCTCCGGCAGCGTGCCGAGCAGATAGTCGTTGAGCTGGTTCTCCTCGCGGATGATCTGCATGGCGCGGCCGCCGAGCACGTAGGATGGGCGCACCACCAGCGGCAGGCCGAGATCGGCCGAAACCAGCCGTGCCTGTTCGACCGAATAAGCAATGCCGTTCTTCGGCTGCTTGAGGCGGAGCTTGTCGAGCACGCGCTTGAAGCGGTCGCGGTCCTCGGCAAGATCGATGGCATCCGGCGATGTGCCGAGGATCGGCACTTCAGCGGCTTCCAGCGCACGTGCCAGCTTCAGCGGCGTCTGGCCGCCAAACTGCACGATCACGCCGTGCAGTGTGCCCTTGCTGCGCTCCTTGGCGATGATCTCCAGCACGTCCTCAGCGGTGAGCGGCTCGAAATAGAGCCGGTCGGCGGTGTCGTAGTCGGTCGACACCGTCTCCGGATTGCAGTTCACCATGATCGATTCGTAGCCGGCGTCGTGCAGTGCAAAGCAGGCGTGACAGCAGCAATAGTCGAACTCGATGCCCTGGCCGATGCGGTTCGGCCCGCCGCCGAGAATGATGACCTTCTTCTTGTCCGACGGGGTGCTTTCGTCCGCCGGCGCACCCGCGAACGGCGCTTCGTAAGTCGAATACATGTAGGCGGTCGGCGAGGCGAACTCGGCCGCGCAGGTGTCGATGCGCTTGTAGACCGGGCGAACGCCGAGCGCGTGGCGCTTCGCCGTCACCTCGGCTTCCGTGGTCTCGGCGAGCACTGCGAGGCGCGCGTCGGAAAAACCCATGGCCTTGAGCGTGCGCATCCCGAAAGCGTTGTTGGGCAGGCCCTTCTTCCTGACCTTCTCCTCCATGTCCACGATGCCGCGCATCTCGCCGAGGAACCACGGATCGATCTTGCAGGACTTGAAGATGTCCTCGTTCGACCAGCCGAGCCGCATGGCCTGGGCGACCTGGAGAATGCGGTTCGGCGTCGGCGTGCCGAGCGCGGCGCGGATCGCGTTCTTGTCGTCGTCGCGACCGAGGCCCTCGATCTCGATCTCGTCGAGGCCGGTCAATCCGGTTTCGAGCCCGCGTAGCGCCTTCTGCAGGCTCTCCTGGAAGGTACGGCCGATCGCCATGACTTCGCCGACCGACTTCATCGACGTGGTCAGCGTGGTCGAGGCGCCCGGGAATTTCTCGAAGGCAAAACGCGGCACCTTGGTGACGACGTAGTCGATGGTCGGCTCGAACGAGGCCGGCGTGGCGCCGCCCGTGATGTCGTTGGCGATCTCGTCCAGGGTGTAGCCGACGGCGAGCTTGGCGGCGACCTTGGCGATCGGAAAGCCGGTGGCCTTCGAGGCCAGCGCCGAGGAGCGCGACACGCGCGGATTCATTTCGATGACGACCATGCGGCCGTCCTCGGGATTGACACCGAACTGCACGTTGGAGCCGCCGGTCTCGACGCCGATCTCTCGCAACACCGCCAGCGAGGCGTCGCGCATGATCTGGTATTCCTTGTCCGTCAGCGTCAGCGCCGGCGCCACCGTGATGGAATCGCCCGTGTGCACGCCCATCGGGTCGAGGTTCTCGATTGAACAGACGATGATGCAATTGTCGTTTTTGTCGCGCACCACCTCCATCTCGTACTCTTTCCAGCCGAGCACGGATTCTTCGATCAGCACTTCGTTGGTGGGAGATGCATCGAGCCCGCGCTCGATGATGTCGAGGAATTCCTCCTTGTTGTAGGCGATGCCGCCACCGGTGCCGCCCATCGTGAAGGAGGGGCGGATGATCGCGGGCAGGCCGATCTCCGACAGCGCCATCATCGCCTGTCCGAGTGCATATTCCTGGTAGCGCTTGCGGCGCTCGCTCTCGCCCAGCACCCATTGCCGGTCGAGCTCTTCGAGCTCGGCGCCCGAAGCTTTTGCGCGCGCGGCCTGATACTTGTCGCGGAACGACTTCTTCAGCTCGGAGGCATTGGCGAGCCGCGATTTCGGCGTCTCGAGCCCGATTTTGGTCATGGCCTCGCGGAACAGCTGGCGGTCCTCCGCCTTGTCGATCGCATCAGCGGTGGCGCCGATCATCTCGACGTCGAACTTTTCCAGAGTGCCCTGTCGGCGCAGCGACAGCGCGCAGTTCAGCGCGGTCTGACCGCCCATGGTCGGCAGCAGCGCGAAGCCGCCGGGAATGACGTGACGTTCCTTCTCGATGATCTTGGCGACGATCTCGGGCGTGATCGGCTCGATATAGGTCGCATCGGCCAATTCGGGATCGGTCATGATGGTGGCCGGGTTCGAATTGACGAGGACGATGCGATAGCCCTCTTCCTTCAGCGTCTTCACCGCCTGCGTGCCCGAATAATCGAACTCGCAGGCCTGGCCGATCACGATGGGACCGGCGCCGATGATCAGGATGGTCGAGATGTCGGTTCGTTTGGGCATCACCGCTCACGGGCTGGGATCTGGGCACAAAAAAAGGGCGCGCTTGCCGCGCGTCCCCATTTGGCGAGAGCGCGGGGTCTCCCTCGCGCGCGGGTGGGTCTTAAACCAGTTTTTGGAGCGGCGAAACCCCGAAAAACGCCCATCAACCGGCAATTTTCAGGGGTTTGGGCAATCTGCCGAGCGTGCCCGGCTTCGCCCTCCGGCCTCGTCGCGGCAGCCTTCTTCAGGTCAGGCTTGCCGAGCCGAAGCTGGCGAAGCCAGCGAAGGCTGGAGACCCGGCCTGGATTTGAACCAGGATGAAGAGCGATGCACCGCCCCCGCGTAGACATTTCCGCCACCGGGCCATCAGGATTATTCCCGATCAGCGTGCGCCAAGCCACCTCAGCTGATCGTTATGCTTAACGGACCAGAGGCGGCCGCGCGATGAAGGTCATGCGCCAGCGATTATGGCCGATGTTGCTGTGGGCGCGCTGGGCCGCGAAGCCTGCTGCTTTCAGCTTGGCGGTGATCTCGTCCTCGCTGTAGCGTTGCAGCCCAATCTTCGAGCGCAACTGCCGGTAATCCGACAGCGCGGTGCTGATCAGCCCGATCAGCGCATCCTTCAGGAAACCGTGGCGCAGGCCGAAGCCGAGCAGCGCCACGACGTCCCTGACCATGCCGACATTGGGCTGGAGGATGTCGCCGAGGACCAGCTTGCCCGAGGGTTTCAGGATGCGGCGAATGTTCAGCAGCGCGGCATCGAGTTCGGCCGGCGTCATGTATTGCGCGACCGAGTTCATCACGACGAGGTCGATCGACTGGTCCTGCATCTTGCGGACGTCGTCGAGCGAGCGGACGCGGATCTTGGTGTTCGGGGCGAACCGCGCTATCAGCCGCCCGCGCACGCCCGGCGCGGGCTCTGCCAGGATCAGCTGGCCGCAGGCGGCTGCCACCTGGCTCGCCGAGAGCGCTTCCCCGCAGGCATAGTCCAGCACGACCGCCTCGGGCGAGGGGATATAGCCGATGATGTCCCGCGCAATGATCTGGAAATGCAAGTCGCGATGCAGCTTGCTGACATAGATCGTATGCGTGGAGTCGTAATAATCGATCCAATCGTCCATGGTATCCCGTCCGGCGGTTCCTATCTAGGAACCGCGCTGTCCGCCTTTGCGTTAGGGGTGCGACGCTGCGCCGTCAATCTCCCGCGTCCTAACAGGAAGGTTTCCCGTGAGCAAAACCAGCAACAAGATCTCACCCGATCTCGATACCCCCACCGATCTGTCGTCCGACGGGGCCAAAAAGGTCTCGGAGGCGCTCAACGTGCTTCTGGCCGACGCGTTCGCGCTGTATCTGAAGACCAAGAATTTCCACTGGCACGTCAGCGGCCGGCATTTCCGCGATTACCATCTGCTGCTGGACGAGCAGTCCGACCAGATCTTCGCCACCACCGACGAGCTTGCCGAGCGCGTCCGCAAGATCGGCGGCACCACGCTGAAGTCGATCGGCCAGATCGCAAAGCTCCAGACCATCAAGGACAACAATGAGGACTACGTCCCGCCGCGCGAGATGCTGCGCGAACTGATGCAGGACAACAAGCAGATGGCAGCGGCGATGCGCAAAGCGCACGATGTCTGCGACGAAGCCGGCGATATCGCGAGCGCCAGCATCCTCGAGAACTTCATCGACGAGACCGAGCGCCGCACCTGGTTCCTGTTCGAAGCCAGCCGCCAGGAAGGCAGCAACGCGGCGTAACGGGGTGGGGAGGGTGGGTAAGCCATGGATTGCGCGAAGCGCAATCGCCCCGTGTAACCCGCCGCTTGGTATCCGCGGTGAAAGAGACGGTGGGTTACGATTTCGGCCAACCCACCTAAGGCACGCGCTTGCGGCTATCGCCACAGCCGCATCAATGCCCCATCCTTGCCCGTCACAGGATCGGCCGGCGGCAGGGCAACTTCCGGGATTGTCTTCAGCGCCCTGGCGTGGTTCTCCGCCGTCGCCCGCGTAATCTCCATCTTGGCGCCCGGCGGATAGGCGCCGATCACGCAGAAGTCGTCGCTCGCCTGGACGCATTGGTGGCCTGTGCCAGCCGGCAGGATTGCGACGTCGCCGGCCGTGATGTGAAGCTCCTGGCCGTGATCGCCGCCGAAGCGGACGCGGGCGCTGCCGCGGGCGACGCCGAGCGCCTCATGCACGGTCGCGTGATAGTGCAGATAGTCGTAGACGCCGTTGCGCCACGTCCCGCCCCAGCCGTTTGCTTCGAACAGGTCTTCGATGGTCTCCTCCGGGCGCCCTGGATCGAGCTTGACCGCGCGCTGGTAGACCAGGAACGGAAGGATGTTGTTCGGCACGAGGCCATCGTCCTCGAAGACGATGGCGAGCGGCTCGGCTTTGTCGCGGACCACGGACATGGGGCTCCCCACTTGGAACAGACCTGGAATCAAGAAGACGCAAGCCCCCTTGTTCCTCCCGGCAGTCCACAGGCCGAATTGACGGAGATCAAGGCGCAGGCGGCCATTGGCGGGCACGCAAATCGAAGCGAAAGAAGGGGAGCGCCATGTACGCATCCGAGGTTGCGCAGCGACATTTTTCAGCGGCCGTCGACGAGGCGGAGACGGCCGGCCTCGGGCACGAAGCCGTTTGCCGTGCCTTGCTGAATCTGGTGATCTCGAAATATCTGGAGACGAGATCGGTCGCCGACATCCAGGCGGAGCTGCGCTTCATCGCCGAGAACTGCGATCCCGACACGGACTTCATGTTCATGCGTCCGTGATTGAAGCCGGGCCCGGCGGTTTCATCCGTCGGGTCAGCTTGTCATCTCAAGCGCTCTTCTTTTGCCGCATCAAATCGGCAAAGCGCTGGAACAAATAATGCGAGTCGCGCGGGCCGGGCGACGCCTCGGGATGGTACTGCACCGAGAACACCGGCTTGCCGTCGAGCTGGATGCCGCAATTGGAGCCGTCGAACAGCGAGATGTGGGTCTGCGTCGCGCCCTTCGGCAGGGTCGTCTCGTCGACGGCAAAACCATGGTTCATCGAGGTGATCTCGACCTTGCCGGTGGTCTCGTCCTTGACGGGATGATTGGCGCCGTGATGGCCCTGATGCATCTTCTTGGTCTTGGCGCCGACGGCAAGGCCCAGCATCTGGTGGCCGAGGCAGATGCCAAAGGTCGGCGTGCCCGACTTGATCACGTCCTGGATCACCGGCACGGCATATTTGCCGGTGGCGGCGGGATCGCCCGGACCGTTGGACAGGAACACGCCGTCCGGCTTCATCGCCAGGATGTCCTCGGACGAGGTCGTCGCCGGCACCACCGTCACCTTGCAGCCGACGCCGGCGAGCAGGCGCAGGATGTTGCGCTTGATGCCGTAGTCGATCGCGACGACGTTGAACTCCGGCTTGTCCTGCCGGCCAAAACCCTTGTCCCACAGCCAGGGCGTCTCGTCCCAGGTGAAGCGCTGGCCGCTTGTGACCATCGGCACGAGGTCCATGCCCTCGAGGCCCGGCCATTCGCGTGCCTCTTCCTTGAGGCCATGCAGATCGAACTCGCCGGTCCTGGAATGCGCGATCACGGCGTTGGGCATGCCCCTGGAGCGGATCAGCGCGGTCAGTGCGCGGGTGTCGATGCCGGAGAGGCCGATGATGCCGCGTGCCTTCAGCCAAGCGTCGAGATGCTTGGTAGCGCGGTAGTTCGACGGATCTGTAATCGCTGTACGCAGGATCACGCCGCGCGCACCGGGCGTCGCGGCCATGTTCACCGTCTCGATATCCTCGTCGTTGGTGCCGACGTTCCCGATATGCGGGAAGGTGAAGGTGATGAGCTGTCCGGCATAGGAGGGATCGGTCAGGATCTCCTCGTACCCGGTCATCGCGGTGTTAAAGCAGACCTCGCCGACGGCGTGGCCTTCGGCGCCGAGACCGAAGCCTTCGAGCACCGTGCCATCGGCAAGCACGAGGAGCGCGGTCGGTTTGTGGTCCGGCCAAGCGGTATCGTTGTCATGTTGTGTCATGAGCCCGCTTCATAGTCCTCGCAGGCGCCGCCGTCAAAGCGGAGAAGTGCCGATTCACATGCGTTTTTGCATATTTGACAGGCCTCCTTGGGCGCTTAAGCTCGGCCGGCTAATTTCCGGCAAATCTTGGGGCTTACGAGGCAATAATGGACCGAACGACCCCGATTGTGCTGGTTCCGGGGCTGGCCTCCTCAGCCCGGATCTATGCTCCCGTGATCCCCGCACTCTGGCGTTTCGGACCGGTGACGGTCGCCAACCACATCCGCGACGACAGCATGGCCGCGATCGCCGGCCGGATCCTCGCTGACGCCCCGCCGCGCTTCGCCCTCGCCGGCCATTCCATGGGCGGTTATATCGCGTTCGAGATCATGCGTCAGGCGGGCGAGCGCGTGACGAAACTCGCGCTGATCAACACCCAGGCGCGGCCCGACACGCCGGAGGCGACCGCCCGTCGCCATGGCCTGATGGAGCGTGCGAGGCGGGGCGAGCTCCGCGCCATCCGTGAGGAGAGCTTTCCGGAGCTGGTGCATCCATCGCGGCGCGATGATGCCGATATTCTCGAGCTCGTGCATGCGCAGGACGACGATGTCGGCGTCGAGGGCTATCTGCGGCAGCAGACCGCGATCATCGCGCGTGTGGACTCACGCCCGACGCTGTCGACGATTACCTGCCCGACGTTGGTACTGACAGGCGATGCCGACAACACGATCCCGAATGCGCTCTCGAAGGAGATGGCGGAAGGCATCGCCGGCGCGAGACTCGTGATCCTCGATCGCTGCGGGCACCTGCCGCAAGCCGAGCAGCCGGAAGCGACCGTGCGGGCGCTCATCGAATGGCTAGGGAGCGAGGTTGTCTCAGGGGCGCGAACGGCCTAGATCAGGCGTCTATCTCGAAGGGATCACGACATGCTGCGCGACGACATCAACAATGCGGTCAAGGAGGCCATGAAGGCCAAGGACGAGCGCAAGCTGTCCACGCTTCGCATGGTCAACTCGACCATCAAGAACGCCGATATCGACGCCCGGGGCAGCGGCAAGCCTCCGCTGTCGGACGCCGAGATCCTCGCCGTGCTGCAGAAAATGATCAAGCAGCGCCAGGAGGCGGTCGAGCTCTACGACAAGGGCGGCCGTGCCGAGCTGGCCGCGCAAGAGCGCGAGGAGATCGCGGTGATCTCGACATATCTGCCGCAACAGATGTCGGACGACGACGTGAAGAAGGCAATCACGGACGTGATCGCCGAGACGGGCGCGAGCGGCATGAAGGACATGGGAAAGGTGATCGCCGCGCTGCGCGCGAAATACGCCGGCCAGATGGATTTCGGCAAGGCGTCCGGCTTGGTGAAGGCCGCGCTGTCCAGTTGAGCTGTCATTCCGGGACGACGCGAGTCCTCGAGCTGTGATGCGCAATTGCGCATCAGAATCCATCGGCCACCGAACTCCGTTGCGATATGGATTCCGGGCTCGCGCTCCGCGCGCCCCGGAATGACTAGAAGAACTGGGAGGCAACCGATGACCGCCATCAAGCCGTTTCGTATCGCCATCAGCGACGACGTCCTGGCGGACCTGAAATCACGCCTCGCCCGTACGCGTTGGCCGGAGGCGGAGCTGGTCGACGACTGGAGCCAGGGCGCGCCGCTGCGATGGATCCAGGAGATGTGTAGCTACTGGGCCAAGGACTACGACTGGCGCGCGCGCGAAGCGAAGTTGAACCGCTTCGAGCAGTTCACCACCGAGATCGACGGGCTCGACATCCACTTCATCCATGTGCGCTCGAAGGAGCCGTCCGCGCTGCCGCTGATCATCACCCATGGCTGGCCGGGCTCGATCGTCGAGTTCCAGAAGGTGATCGCGCCGCTGGTCGATCCCGCCGCGCATGGCGGCAGTCCCGCCAATGCGTTCCATGTGATCTGTCCCTCGCTGCCCGGCTTCGGCTTCTCGGCCAAGCCGAAGACCACCGGCTGGGGCGTCGATCGCATCGCCGCGACCTGGGCGAAGCTGATGGCCCGGCTCGGCTACGCGCGTTACGGCGCGCAAGGCGGCGACTGGGGCTCGGCGGTGACGAGCTCGCTCGGCGCGCAGGATGCCGAGCATTGCGCCGGCATCCACATCACGCTGGCCTTCAGCGCGGCACCGAAGGTCGAGGGCGAGCCGACGGCGGAGGAGAAGCGTGCGCTCGCCGGCCTCAAGCACTATGCCGATCTCGATTCCGGCTACTCCAAGCAGCAGTCGACGCGTCCGCAGACGCTTGGCTACGGCTTGACGGATTCACCGAGCGGACAGGCGGCCTGGATCCTGGAAAAGTACTGGGCCTGGACCGATTGCAACGGACACCCCGAGAACATCCTCACGAGGGACGAGCTGCTCGACAACGTCATGCTCTATTGGGCGACCGCGACGGCAACCTCCTCCGCGCGGCTCTATTGGGAGAGCTTTGGCAAGCGCCGCGCGACCCCGGTGGTGAAGGTGTCGACGGGTGTCGCCGTGTTCCCCAAGGAGATCGTCACGCCGGTGCGGCGGTGGATGGAGCCGAACTTCCCTAACATCACCCACTGGAGCGAGATGGAAAAGGGCGGCCATTTCGCGGCATTCGAACAGCCGGAGCTGTTCATCCGCGATGTCAGGACGTTCTTCGCGACCGTGCGGTGACCCCACTGTCGTTCGGGGCGCCCGCAGGGCGAACCTGGAATGACAGAGAGAGGGGATTCTCTCCGTCCTCATGCCCGGGCTTGTCCCGGGCCTCCACGGCCTTAAACTGACCGCCAAAAAGAACATGGACGGCCGGGACAAGCCCGGCCGGGACGACGCTGCCCGGGAACGACTATGCTGATCGAAGCCAAAACCTACGACGAGCTCTATCGCAACTTCCGCTGGGACGTCCCCGCGCGCTTCAACATCGCGGAAGCGTGCTGTGATCGTCATGCCGACGGCACGGGGCGGCTCGCGCTGATCTATGTCGACGAGAACGGCGCCACCACGCGCACCTCTTTCGACGAGATGGCGGAGATGTCGCGTCGCTTCGCCAACGTGCTGAAGGCAGATGGGCTGCACCGTGGCGACCGCGTCGCCGTCTTCTTGTCGCAGTCGCTGGAATTGCCGATCGCGCATATGGCGGCGTTCCGCTCCGGCATGATCTCGATCCCGCTGTTTGCGCTGTTTGGCGAGGACGCGCTGGAATTCCGCCTGTCGAATTCGCAGGCCAAGGCCATCGTCACCGATGAAGGCGGCTGGCAGAAGCTCGCAAGGATCCGCGACCGCCTGCCTGACCTGAAGAATGTCTATGTGGTCGGCGGGCGCGCGCCGCCCGGCACGAAATCTTTCTGGGACGCGTTGAACACCGCCTCGCCCGACTTCCCGCGGGTCGATACCTCGTGCGACGATCCCGCGCTGATCATCTACACCTCGGGCACCACGGGCAATCCGAAGGGTGCGCTGCATGCGCATCGGGTCGTGCTCGGTCATCTCCCGAACGTTGAGATGTGCCACAACTTCTTGCCCAAGCCCGGCGATCTCATGTGGACGCCGGCGGACTGGGCCTGGATCGGCGGCCTCGTCAACGGCCTGCTGGCGTTCTGGTACCACGGCATCCCGCTGGTCGGCCACCGCGCGCGAAAGTTCGAGCCGCAAGCGGCGATGCAGATGATGGCCGATCTCGGCGTACGCAATGTCTTCCTTCCGCCGACCGCGCTGAAGCTGATGCGGCAGGCCGGCGTGAAGCATACCGGCGTCAAGCTGCGCAGCATCTTCACTGGCGGCGAGTCCCTCGGCGGCGAGTTGCTCGGCTGGGTGCGCGAGACCTTCGGCATCGATGCGCACGAGGTGTTCGGCCAGACCGAGTGCAATCTAGTGATCGGCAGCAACTCGAACCTGTTTCCGATCCGCCCGGGCTCGATGGGCAAGGCCACGCCGGGCTTCGACGTCCGCATCGTCAACGAGAAGGGCGAGGAATTGCCACGGGGGCAGCGCGGCATCATCGGCGTCCGCCAGCCATGTCCCGTCACCATGCTTGAATATTGGCGCAATCCAGAGGCGACGGCGAAGAAATATGCCGGCGACTTCCTCCTCACCGGCGATCTCGGTGTGCAGGACGAGGACGGATACTTCTGGTACGTCAGCCGCGAGGATGACGTCATCACCACCGCCGGCTATCGCGTCGGCCCGTCCGAGATCGAGCACACGCTGATGAAGCATCCGTCGGTGGCGATGGCGGCCGTGGTCGGCATTCCCGATCCGATCCGCACGGAGTCGATCAAGGCCTGGATCGTTCTGCGCCCGGGCTTTGCCGGCAGCGATGCGCTCTCGCGCGAGATCCAGGAGTTCGTCAAGGTGCAGCTTGCAGCCCACGAATACCCCCGCTTCGTCGAGTTCACGGAGACGCTACCGATGACGGCGACCGGCAAGGTGCTGCGGCGCGAATTGCGGGCGAGAGGCTAGCTTCCGACGATGGCCAAGACCTCTCACGCCACGGGGCTTCACCGCGCCTCACTTGCAAAGCTGAACGAACTCGATGCGGCGCTGGAGCTGATGTATTACGGCTGGCGCGGGATGACGCTGGAGGCCGACGCATATCTTGCGAAGCAGGGCCTGTCGCGTCCGCATCACCGCATCCTCTACGTGGTGGCGCGCCGGCCGGACATCGCGATCGGCGCGCTGATCGAGATCCTCGGCATTTCCAAGCAGGCGGTCAACCGGCCGCTCAATCTGCTCCTGGAGCGCAAGCTCCTGACCTCGAAGCGTTCACCTGAGCAGCACCGCTCGAAACTGCTGCGCCTGACGGAGGCGGGACGGCGCGTCGAGCAGCGCGCGTCGGATCACGAGCGCAACGTGATGCGCGAGGCGTTCGATCGCGTCGGAGCGTCCGGTGCGGCCGGCTGGATGGGCGTGATGGAGGCGATCGCCGACAACAACTGACAATTCTCAAGTCAACATAGTTGACATGATATGCGGGATGCGCCACTTTCCCGGCGACGAGCCAGGGAGGAGCCGTGTCATGAGCGGACAGGCAATGAATCGCGCGGCCGCGGAACGCTTCGTTGCGGCATGGTGCGCGAGTTGGTGCAGGGTCGATATCGATGCGGTCGTCGCGCATTTCGCCGAGAATGCGCAGATGCGTAGCCCTCTTGCTCTCACCTTGACGGGGTGTCCGTCCGTCATCGGCGCCGAGAACATCCGCGCCTACTGGCGGAAAGCCTATGGCCACGTTGAGAGTGCCGACCTGAAGATACTGAGCTGGAGCTGGGATGAGGCGATCGCGCGGCTGACGGTGTGGTGGCAACTAGGCGATACGCGCGCCAGCGAATTCATGGACTTCGACGATGCGGGCCGCGTGGTGCGTAGCGAAGCCTTCTACGGAAAATAACCATGCGCCTGATCGATATCGTTCTGCTTCTCAACACGCTCTGGTTCGTGGGGGCCTTCATCCAGTTCAGCATCGCGCAAACCAACACGCTGAAGATCCTGTTGCCGCGCGAAGAACGCAGCAATCCGATCGCGCCCACCCTTGCGGCAAGCGTCGCGTTCCTCGGCGGAATGAATCTGCCGATCGGACTCCTCTCGCTCTACCTACTGGTCGCCCGACCGTCCTTCTTCCAGCCGGTCGAAGCTCAACTCGCGCTGTTCCTGTTCTTCGCCGCCTGCCATTTCAGCCAGTTCGCGTACAACGTCCCGGTGCTGATGCGCGGCGGCCGCGTCGGCGTGGCGTACTGGCCGGTGCTGAAAGGCCCGATGCTCCGGATCTTCGTTGTCGACGCTGCTCTGTTCGCGGCCAATCTCGCCGTGGCGCTCCAGCTCGCAATCGGGTCCTGATCTACCGAGACGGCTCCGAAAGAGCGGCCCGCAGCATTGCAGCAAGATCCTTGCGCCGGAACGGCTTGTTCAAGATGAGGGCGTCGCCGATTCCGTCGGGTGTCCTAACGGGATCTTGGCTGTAGCCGGAGGTGAAGAGAACCTTGAGACCAGGCCGCAGGCCGGTTGCCTGCCTCGCCAGCTCCGGTCCGAACATGCCGCCGGGCATCACGACGTCGGTGAACAGCAGATGGATCTCGTCTGGCTGGCGCAGCACAGCCAGCGCTGCGGACCCGTTCGACGTCGCGATGACGCGATAGCCCAGCGTCTTGAGCTCGCTTTCAACATAGGCACGCACCATCTCGTCGTCCTCGACGAGAAGAATCGTTTCGCGTCCGTCTGACGTGTTGAACGGCTCGGTCGGCGTCGGATTCTCGTTCTGTGCTGCGGCAACACGCGGGAAGAAGAGCCTAACGACGCTGCCTTGTCCCGGTTCGGACTGCATTTGCACAAGTCCGCCGGATTGTTGTGCAAATCCGTAGACCATGCTCAGGCCGAGACCGGTCCCCTTGCCGACTTCCTTGGTTGTGAAGAACGGCTCGAACGCGCGGCTCGCCACTTCGGAGTTCATGCCGCTGCCGGTATCGGTGACAGCTACCATGACGTAGTCGCCGGGCCGCGGCTCACCGTTGACGTCGAGATCGGATTCGCCGAGCGAGCTGTTGCGAAGCTCGACGGTCAGCTTGCCGCCTTCCGGCATTGCGTCGCGCGCGTTGAGCACGAGGTTGAGCAGCGCCGTCGTCAGCTGGCCGGGATCGACGCTGACCGGCCACAGATCTTGGTCGAACGCGAAGCGGCACTCGATATGCTCGCCCAGGGTCCGACGCAGAAGCTGCTCCATGCCGAGAACTTCCTCGGCGATGTCGATATCTCGCGGCCTCAGAGGCTGCTTTCGCGCGAAGGCGAGCAGGCTCTTGGTCAGGTCGGCTCCGCGCTCGGCGGCGGTTGCGATGTCACCGGCGATCCCTTGCAATTCCTTGTTTCCCGCCAGCCTGTCGGCAAGGTGCTCCGCGTTGCCGAGAATGACGGTCAGGAGATTGTTGAAATCGTGCGCCACGCCGCCCGTGAGCTGGCCCATGGCCTCCATCTTCTGGGACTGGCTGAGCTTGTGGCTGAGATCCGCGATGGCGGTGCGCTGCTGCTCGAGCGATTCGGCCGTGCTATTAAGCAGCGTCATCAATCCGCCGAGCTCCCCGCCCGGGTGGGGCTCCGGAATGCGCGCGCTGAGATCGCCACGCCCGAGGCTCCTTGCCATGGCGGCGAGCCGCCCGACCTGGCGGCCGATGCTGAGGGTGGTGAGTATCCACAAGCCGGCCAGGAGCAGCAGCGAGGCCACTGCGAGAATCGCCACGTCCTCGTAGAGTCGGCGGTTTGCGGCCGCGACCAGCCCGTCCTTGGATCGTCCGACCAGGATGTAGAGACCGGCCTTGCGGATCGAAGGTGAGCGGGCAACGGACCAGATCTGCGTACGGCCTTCGCGGTCGCTCGCCTCGTGAAACGGCTCGCGTTCGGGCGCTGCCGCAAAGCGGAACAGGTCAGAGCCCGCAATCGATCCGCCCACGGGCTCGGTCCAGCCGCCTCCATTGGGGGCGACCAGCACCGTACCCTTGGCGTCGGTCAGCAGGATGTCCTGTCCGGCGAGCAGCCGCTTGTCGTGAAATTCTGCGAACTTGTTCAGATTGAATGACGCGAGCAGCACGAATTTCAGCGCGCCCGCCTCCGATCGCACGGGATAGGCGATCTGCAGCACCGACAACCCGGTGAGCCGGCCGAACACCGGCTCCACAGCGACGACGCCTTGAAGATCCTTCACCTGCTTGAAATAGCCGCGGTCGTTCAGGTCGAGCGTGCGGTTGGTCCGCAGCGAGTCACAAAACAGCTTGCCGTCGGGATCGATGGTCAGGATGCCCGTGAACTGAGGATATTCTTCGCGGACGTCAGACAGAAACGCCGAGCACGCCGCCTTGTCGCGCGTGTCGAGGTCGCGGGCACGGGCGAGCCCATAATGAAGTTGGGCCGTGCCCTGGATCTTCTCGTCCAGATCGCTCGCGATGTCGTCGGCGGATGCGACCAGATTGGCCAGCGCCGCGTCGATCTCACTGGCCCGGTTGTGCACAAAACGGAGCCCGACCAGAATCGCCGGCACGAGCATGGCCGCAATGACGAGGATCAGTAACCGGGTACGCAGGCTCATCGGTGGACGATCCGCTCTCAGGCGAGGGTGCTCGGAGGTATGATTTGAGGCACGATCATCTGCCCGTCCATAGTCGTCGGGGTCAATATCGCACCGAAGACTAAAGATTTCGCATCGCGATCATTGTCGTGTCGCCTTTCTCTCGAACCGGCCGGCATCAAGTTGCGCCTCCGCGCGGCGGCGCTAATATTGCGGAATGCGCGTGACGAAAGATCGCGCGATCTGGGGAGGAAGCTGATGTCCATCTCGGGCAAGGTCGATCCGGTGGTGCGTCCCGTGGCGGCGGCCGACATCGCGGAGGCGCTGGTCGAAGGGCTGCGCGATTTCCAGGCGTTGCCGATTTATGGTGTTTGTTTCGGCGGCCTCTATGCCGCCGGCGGCATCGCCATCCTGCTCTGCCTCACCGCCTTTGGAATGGTCTATCTGGTCTATCCTCTGGCTGCGGGCTTTGCGTTGATCGGACCGTTTGTGGCGATCGGCCTCTACGAAGTCAGCCGCCGCCGCGAGCGCGGCGAGCCGGTCTCATTCGCTGCGATCTGGTCGGCCATCCGTTCGCGCAGCGAGATCGGCTGGATGGCCTTCGTCACGCTGTTCGTGTTCGTGGTCTGGATGTACCAGGTGCGGCTCCTGATCGCGCTGCTGCTCGGCCTCAATGCCTCGTTTTCAAGCCTTCAGGAATTCATGACGGTGGTGCTGACGACCAACGAGGGCCTGCTGTTTCTCGGCATCGGTAATGCCGTGGGCGCCGTGCTGTCCCTGATCCTCTTCTCGCTGACCGTAGTGTCGTTCCCGCTGCTCCTCGACCGCGACGTCGATTTCGTCACGGCCATGGTGACGAGCGTGCGCGCCGTTGTCACGAGCCCGGTGCCGATGATTTCGTGGGCCGCCGTGATCGTGATGCTGCTGATCGTCTCGGCGCTGCCTTACTTCCTCGGGCTGATCGTGACGTTGCCGGTGCTTGGGCATGCGACCTGGCATCTGTATCGGCGTCTGGTGGCGCCGCTGCCCGCCTAGTCGTCATCCCGGAACGCCTGAAGGCCGAATCCGGATCCGTTGATCCGCCAACTCTGCCGCGTGCTGGATTCTCAGATGCGCAATTGCGCATCATGGCTCGCGCGACGCGCGCCGGAATGACATGGCGTCCTAGGGCGTCTTGATCCCCATCGCCTTCAACGCTTCAAGCAACTTCACCGGCGGTGACATCGTGATCTGCGGCGACTTGCCTGTTTCCAACAGGCTCTTCAGCCCCGACAGGATCGCCGGCCAGCCGGTACGGCCGCCCTCGAGGATGTCATCGCTGAGCGGGCGGTCGTGGCGCTGGCTCAGGGTGAGGCGGACGGCTTCGCCGGCGGGCTCGATCTCGTAGGTGACGAGGGTGGTGCCGAGTTTTTCGACGAGACCGGGCCAGTTCACGTTCCAAGTCACCGTCAGCTTCCTGGGCGGGTCGTATTCGAACACCTCGCCGGAGATGTGCTCCGAACCATCAGGGGCGCGCACGATGAAAGTGCCGCCGAGCTTCGGCTCCATCTCGACCGCGAAGCCGGAAAAGTATCTGCGGCTGAACTCGGCCGAGGTCAATGCCTCCCATATCTTCTCCGGGGTAGAGGCGATGTAGATGGTGTAGACGGTGAGAGGCTTGAATTGATCGAGGTTCATCGCGCATCAAATCCTTTGTCGAGCGGGCCTACTCATCGCGTTTCTCCAGCTGCCGTTTCAGCTCGCTGAGTGCGGAGAGCTTGCCGCGTTCGAATTTCCTGATCCAGCGTTCGCCGATCTGATGGATGGGCACCGGGTTGAGGTAATGCAGCTTCTCGCGGCCATGCCTGATGGTGGTGACCAGATTGGACTTCTCGAGAATCACAAGGTGCTTGGTCACGGCCTGACGCGTCATGTCGAGCCCTTCGCAGAGCTCGTTCAGCGTTTGGCCGTTCCTGGCGTGAAGCCTGTCGAGCAGCGACCGTCGCGACGCGTCGGCGAGCGCTTTGAAGACCTCATCCATGCATCGACAATAGGCAACTAAAAGGTTGCGTGTCAAGCGGCCGGTTCTTTGGAGCAGCGCATGCGACGCCGGCTTCCGTTCCCGTCTCCGCCATGCATTAATGCGCTCGAACCGCAGGTGAGTCCTCTTATGATGTCCATGCAAGCCTATTTCGCCTTCGTTGCCGCCTGCATTGCGCTGGCGCTGCTGCCGGGGCCGATCGTCACGCTCGTTATCGCCAACGGCCTGCGCCACGGCACGCGGGCTGCGCTCATCAATGTTGCCGGCGCGCAAGCCGGGCTTGCCATCGTCATCGGCATCGTCGCGATCGGCCTGACCTCGTTGATGGCGACCATGGGCTACTGGTTCGACTGGGTGCGCTTTGCCGGCGCGGCCTATCTGATCTGGCTCGGCATCAAGCTGATCTGGGCACCGGTCGAAGGCGTCGATGTCGACGCGCCGCCTCGGCCCCCGCGTGGCGGCTTCTTCCTGCAAGGTTTCCTGGTCCTGCTGTCGAACCCGAAGGTTCTGGTGTTCTTCGGCGCCTTCATCCCGCAATTCATGGACATGAACCAGCCGCACTTTCCGCAAGTCGCGCTACTGGGTGCGACCTTCATGGTCACCGCTGTAGTGACGGATGCGCTCTACGCCCTCGCCGCCGGCCGCGCGCGAAAGTTCTTCTCGGCGCGCCGCACGCGAATGCTGTCGCGCATCTCCGGCGGCTTCATGATCGGCGGCGGCATCTGGTTGGCGCTGACGCGGGCGAAGTGAGGTTACAGCGGTAGCTCCGCCTCGATCTCCGCAAGGATACGCGCCAGCCGCTCGGACCATTGCTGCTGGCCGGACTGGTCCGTGATCAGATCCTGGCGGATCTCGATGCCGGTGTTGACCAGACCGCGGGCTTCGCCGTGCACGGGGATGGTGTAGTCGGTGAGATCGCTCACCGCATAAGGCTCGTTGTCGCCGACGACGATGTCACCCTCGGCGCGCAGATGTTTCAACAGCAGTCGTGGCAGCACGGGGTCGCGGTGATAGAGCGTGCCGATATGCCAGGGCCGCGCGATGCCGGCATAAACCGGCGTGAAGCTGTGCAGTGAAATCAGCACGGTCGGCCGCTTGTCGTGGATGCGGCGGCTGATCGCCGCACCGATGCGGCGATGGTAAGGCTCGAAAATCTCGCGCCGCCTTGCCTCGCGCTCCTGCTCCGAGATCCCTTCGTTGCGCGGGATCGCGGTCGCCTCGGAGATCACGGGAATCGAGCTTGCAACGCCGGGCGGACGGTTGCAGTCGATCACGAGGCGCGAATAGCGCTGCGCGATTAAATGCGCATCCAACATTCTGGCGAGCCGCTCGGCGACGCCGGCGATGCCGATGTCCCAGGCGATGTGCCTGACGAGCTCGCTTTCCGCGACGCCGAGATCGCCGAGCGCGCGCGGCAGCACCCGTCCGTAATGATCCGATGTGAGCAGGAAGGGCGATGTCCCCTCCGCATTCACCTCATGCACGGGCGGAATGTCGCCCTCGCCGAGCAGTTGATCGGCTGCCTCGGCCGCCTCCAAAGCCATCCTGATTGCCTATGGACTAACAACGTGTGTAAACGAATTAGCGGCATCGTGCCGACGCAGCAACGCCAGAGAGTCCATGACTTCCGATCGCCTTTTTGTCTATGGCACGCTGATGCGCGGCTTCGACCATCCGATGGCGCGTCTGCTGGCGGGACACGCGGACTTTCTGGGAGAAGCGACCTGCCGCGGCCGGCTCGTTCTGGTCAAGCACTATCCGGGATTGCTGCTCTCTGATGCGCCGTCGGACGTCGTTCACGGCGAGCTCTTTCACCTGCGCGTGCCGGACGAGCTGCTACGCGAGCTCGACATGTATGAAGCCTGCGGCGAGGGCTTTCCGGATCCGACCGAATATCTGCGGCAGCTGGTCGACGTGACGCGTGCCGACGGCGCTACCGAGAGGGCCTGGACCTACGTCTACAACTGGCCCGTCACCGCTCTGCCGATCATCGAATCCGGGCGGTTCTTGGAGCATTAGGCCGACAGCACTTCCTTCACCGCGCGCACGTCGACCTCGCGCTCGACGTAAGTCCACTCTTCCGTCCGCCGCAGCATTGCCACCAGCTCCTCGAATAGCGAGGCGTGCGCGGGGGCGAATTCGAACCAGGTCAGAAAGTCGAAAGGGCCGCCGAGGTCGCGGCAGTGATAGAGCTGCCGCGCGATCGCAGGCAGGAAGCGCATGCTGCTCGCGATATGGTGCGACTTGTCCTCGAAGATCCTGCGACGCTCTTCCTGCGTCAGTTCCCACCAGGCGGCCGATTTGCGGATCGGGATCAGCGCCGCGCTGGTCGCCTCCGGTCGGCCGAGCCCGGCCTGCACCGCCACGAGCTGCTGCTTCTCCGCGCGCTCGGTGTAGCGCAAGCTGCTGGGGACGCCGACCAGCCTCCAGGCGTTGCGCGAGGGCACCAGCGGCAACGAAACGGCCTCGCTGTCGGTCACCGACAGCGCCGGCATGAAGGGCAGGGGCTCGCCCGTCACTGATGAAATCGAGGTCACACGCCAGCCCCCACTCTGGCCGCCTCGAAAGGTCCTGAACATGAGGGATATGGAAGCGTGGAACCGGGCGCGGTTCAAGCCTTTCCCGTCATTCCAGGGCGCCAATCCCGCCATCCTTCGGTGCCGTCGAAGAAGCGCCGCCTCAGGGGGACGGTGAGAATGATTGCCTCGGGCGCCGAAGAGAGCCCTGTGCATAGGTCGAATAACCCGGATAACCCGCCTAAACCTAGCCTTTGGCCGGGCCGCACCTATATCCCTGATCCTTCGCCCGACTCACCCGGTTTCGCGCTAGACACAGCCCATGCGCTTCACGCCCCAGTTCCTCGACGAGCTTCGTGCCCGGCTTTCGGTGTCCGAAGTCGTGGGCAAGCGCGTCAAGTTGAAGAAGGCAGGCAGAGAGTGGAGGGGGCTGTCGCCGTTCCAGCAGGAGAAGACGCCGTCCTTCTACGTCAACGACCAGAAGGGCTTTTATCACGACTTCTCCTCCGGCAAGCACGGCGACATCATAACCTTCGTGATGGAGACCGACGGCGTGCCGTTCGCGGAGGCCGTGGAGCGGCTCGCAGGCATGGCGGGCCTGCCGCTGCCGGCGGTGACACCGGATGCGGCGCGGTACGAGCAGCGGCGCAAGTCGCTGCATGACGTCATGGATCTCGCGGCCAAGTTCTTTGCGGAGACGCTGGCCTCGCGCGTGGGCGCGAAAGCGCGCGGCTATCTCGCCGACCGCGCCATCTCGCCGGCGACGCAATTGCAGTTCCGCCTCGGCTACGCCCCGTCTGATCGCTTTGCGCTGAAGGAGCATCTCGGCAAGCTCGGCATCTCCGTCGACGACATGGTCGAGACGGGATTGCTCGTCGCTGGCAACGACATCCCGGTGCCGTACGACCGCTTTCGCGATCGTGTGATGTTTCCGATCACGGATCTGCGCGGCCGCGTCATCGCCTTCGGCGGGCGCGCGCTGGAGAAGGACGTGCCGGCCAAGTATCTGAACTCGCCGGAGACGCCGCTCTTCCACAAGGGCGACAATCTCTACAACCATCAGACTGCGCGCAAAGCCACGCATGATGGCAGCCCGTTGATCGTGGTCGAAGGCTATGTCGACGTCATCGCGATGGTCACCGCGGGCTTCGCAGGCAGCGTGGCGCCGCTCGGCACCGCGCTCACCGAAAGCCAGCTGGCGCTGCTGTGGAAGATGGCTGATGAGCCGATTCTCTGCTTCGACGGCGACCGCGCCGGACAGAAGGCGGCGTACCGCGCTGCCGATCTCGCGCTGCCTTTACTCGCACCTGGCAAGAGCCTGCGCTTTGCGCTGCTGCCGGAGGGGCAGGACCCCGACGACCTCGTTCGCTCGGGCGGGCGCGGCGCGATCGAAGAGGTGATCGCCGCGGCGCGTCCGCTCGCCGACATGATCTGGTCGCGCGAGCTCGAAGGCGGCAATTTCGCAACCCCCGAGCGGCGGGCCGCGCTGGAGGCGCGGATCAGGGAGCTCACCAACGGCATTCGCGACGAGGTGGTGCGGCGCTACTACCGCGACGAGTTCGTCGAGCGGCTCCAGCGCACCTTTGCCCCTGAAGGGGGGCGCGGCAGCTTCGGCGGGCGGGGCAATTTTCGCCAGGGTGGCGGCCGGTCCTTCCAGCCGAGGGGAGGGGCGAATCGATTCGGCGGTCAGGGATTCGGCGGAGGGCGTCGCGGCGTCTCCGGTTCCATCCCTCTGCCCTCTGGCCCCTACCAGGCGGCAAGTCCCCAGCTAGCGGCAAGCCCGATCATGCGCGGCCAGCGCAGCGCCATCTCCCGCCGGGAAGCCCTGATCCTGCAATGCCTGATCAACCATCCCTGGCTGCTGCACGAGCATCTCGAGGAGGTCGCCGCCCTGGAGCTGGCCCACCCGGAGGCCCACAAGCTCAGGGCCGGCATCATCGCCGCCTTCGCCAACGACCATCACCACTCGTCCGACCCCAGCGAGCAGGCTGAAAAGATGCGCAGCGATATCGAGAAGGGCGGATTTTCGCAGGTTCTTCAAAGGGTTGAGAATGGGATCACCACCGCGGCGGTATGGGGGGCCCGCGAGGGCGCAGCGCGGGACGACGTTCTCGCCACCTGGCATCAGCTGGTTGCCTTGCATCGGCAATGGCATTCACTACTTAGAGAGCTGAAAGACGCCGAGCTGGCCTTGGGCGAGGACCCCAGCGAGGCCAATTTGGCATGGCTGCGTGACGTGAAGGCTCGGATCAGCGAAGTCGACGGCACCGAGGCCCTGATCGAGGGTTTTGGCGAGCTGTCGGGCCGGCTCCAGAAGAGCATGTGAAAGAATCATGCGGACGGCCGCGGCCGGAACCGCTAAAAGACTCGCCAAATCTTGGGTTTGGCGGCAAAAACAGGGTTAATCGAGGCTTAACGGTCTTGTAGCACTTTGGCCCGGAGGCGGCCGCAGGCAGAACAGACGCGTCAGGAATGAATCCGCGCAATCGCTGTTGGCACTACACCTGCATCCGCCGCGTCAAAGAGGCTGACGAAGCGTTAGGCAATTCCGGCGAGAGAGAGTTGGGGGTGGCGAGAGGTTTGTGCGCCGCCCTTTCCGTGTCGAGAGCTGCCGAAGCGAGAGCGTCGAGCAACAGGTTCATGTGAATTCACGCGGACGCGGCGGGCGTCTCGCATGAAGCGCGTTTAGGAGCAATGGATGGCCACCAAGGCAAAGACGCTGCAGGCGAAGGACAAGGAAAAAGACGACAAGGCAGCGGATGCGCCGGAGAAGGACTCCCAGGACGCGCCCTCGCCCTTGCTCGACCTGTCCGACGCCGCCGTGAAGAAGATGATCAAGCAGGCCAAGAAGCGCGGCTTCGTGACCTTCGATCAGCTCAACGAAGTCTTGCCGTCCGACCAGACCTCGCCCGAACAGATCGAGGACATCATGTCGATGCTCTCGGACATGGGCATCAACGTCACCGAAGCCGACGACAGCGAAGGCGAGGAGGAGAAGGACGAGGGCGACGACGACACCGACAACGAGCTCGTCGAGGTCACCCAGAAGGCCGTCACCGAGGTCAAGAAGAGCGAGCCGGGCGAGCGCACCGACGACCCGGTGCGCATGTATCTGCGCGAGATGGGCACGGTCGAGCTGCTGTCCCGCGAAGGCGAAATCGCGATCGCCAAGCGCATCGAGGCCGGCCGCGAGGCGATGATCGCTGGGCTCTGCGAGAGCCCGCTGACCTTCCAGGCCATCATCATCTGGCGCGACGAGCTCAACGAAGGCAAGATCTTCCTCCGCGACATCATCGATCTCGAAGCGACCTATGCCGGTCCCGACGCCAAGGGCGGCATGAACACCGCGATGATCGCGGGTCCGAACGGCGAAGCCTCTGCCGATGGCGACGCGGCCCCGACCGCCGGGGCGCCTGCGCATGTCGCCCCCCCGGCTGCGCCGCCGTCGCCGACCCCGTTCCGCGCGGCGGCCGCCGGCGGCGCGGATGCAGTCGAGGAGAAGGATCCCGGCGAGGCTGCGGCCGAATCCGACATGGACGACGACGAGTTCGAGAACCAGATGTCGCTGGCCGCGATCGAGGCCGAGCTCAAGCCGAAGGTGGTCGAGATCTTCGACAGGATCGCCGACAGCTACAAGAAGCTGCGCAAGCTTCAGGAGCAGGACATCCAGAACCAGCTCGACAGCTCCTCGCATGGGCCCTCGCTGTCGCCGCCGCAGGAGCGCAAGTACCGCAAGCTCAAGGATGAGATCATCGTCGAGGTGAAGTCGCTGCGCCTCAACCAGGCCCGTATCGACAGTCTCGTCGAGCAGCTCTACGACATCAACAAGCGCCTCGTCTCGCACGAGGGCCGCCTGATGCGCCTTGCCGACAGCCACGGCGTCGCGCGCGAAGACTTCCTGCGCAACTACACCGGCTCGGAGCTCGATCCGCGCTGGCTCAACCGCGTCTCGAAGCTGTCGGCCAAGGGCTGGAAGAATTTCGTCCATCACGAGAAGGACCGCATCAAGGAGCTCCGCCACGAGGTGCATCAGCTCGCGGCGCTGACCGGCCTCGAGATCGTCGAGTTCCGCAAGATCGTGCACTCCGTGCAGAAGGGCGAGCGCGAGGCACGCCAGGCCAAGAAGGAGATGGTGGAAGCCAACCTCCGCCTGGTGATCTCGATCGCCAAGAAGTACACCAACCGCGGCCTGCAGTTCCTCGACCTGATCCAGGAAGGCAACATCGGCCTGATGAAGGCGGTCGACAAGTTCGAGTACCGCCGCGGCTACAAGTTCTCGACCTACGCCACGTGGTGGATCCGGCAGGCGATCACCCGCAGCATCGCGGACCAAGCCCGCACCATCCGCATCCCCGTGCACATGATCGAGACGATCAACAAGATCGTGCGCACGAGCCGGCAGATGCTCAACGAGATCGGCCGCGAGCCGACCCCCGAAGAGCTCGCCGAGAAGCTCGGCATGCCTCTGGAGAAGGTCCGCAAGGTTCTCAAGATCGCCAAGGAACCGCTCTCGCTGGAGACCCCCGTCGGTGACGAGGAGGATTCACATCTCGGCGATTTCATCGAGGACAAGAACGCGATCCTGCCGATCGACGCCGCGATCCAGTCCAACCTGCGCGAGACCACCACGCGCGTGCTCGCCTCGCTCACGCCGCGCGAGGAACGCGTCCTGCGCATGCGCTTCGGCATCGGCATGAACACCGACCACACGCTGGAAGAAGTCGGCCAGCAGTTCAGCGTGACGCGCGAGCGCATCCGCCAGATCGAAGCGAAGGCGCTCCGGAAGCTGAAGCATCCGTCCCGGTCGCGGAAGCTGCGGAGCTTCTTGGATAATTGATCGTAGACAGCGATCCAAAGCAAAGCGGCGGGCCTTGGCCCGCCGTTTTTGTCAGTGTCATTGCGAGCGTTGCAAACCCATCCAGTTTTTTTCCGCGGAGAGACTTCAGCTTGCTTCGCTGCGCTCGCAAGGCCGTGGAGAAGCCGAGGATCTACTTCTTCTTCGCCCCCACCCGTTCTATCCGTTTGATCTCCAGCGGCGGGCGGCCGCTCTTTTCGGCGATCTCGCGGTCCTGCTCCATGATGAAGCCGCGGGCGGGTTCGTCGCCGTCGAGGCCGCCGAGCAACTCGGCGGGGACGCGACGGTTGGAGCGCTGGGAATCGTCCTCATAGACGACGTTGAAGAAGGCGAATTCGCCTTTGGGATTGGTTCCGGGTTTCTTGGCCATGGGCGGCTTGTGGTCGATAGTCGTGCGGCAGTCAATTGACTTTGGCGACGATCGACCTTTTGCCGTGACAGAACGCTGCTGGGCTTGATGCGGCTCAGGGACGAAATCTGGCGCTGAGAGAGGGCGGAGGCTTGTTGCGATCCGCCGTGCGCGGTTCGAGAGGGCCCTCGCCTCGATAAACGGCGGGCCGAAGCCCGCCGTTTATCTTGGTCTTCAGCGTCGCCCGGGGCTGGCAGGGCAACAACCTAAAATAGAAGGCTATAGGCTGACCTGTGCGATGGCAAGGCAAATCGTGGTGGCGCCGATGTCGCAGCGAGCGCATCAGATCCGCGTCAAATGCGATGGAAGATGCAATTGCAGGCCCAAACGATTGTTCTGGACTGTCGAACCACTTTGTTCATCTGCCCGCGCGCGCAATGCAGGCAGGACGACGCGTCTTGTAGGAAAGCGCACCGGCCTGCACGCCTTCCCATGTGCGGGCGGGACGGTGTGCCTGCGCAGGCGATTTCGAAGGTCTCGCGCGCCTATATCAATGCGTGCGCGGACGCTGCGCCACTTCCTGAACGGCGAGCCGCGATCCATGTCCGCCGCCTTTGTCGCCGTTCTCCTTGCGTCCCTGAGCCATGATCGCACTGCCCATCGCGGCCGAGCCGAACGTGATGAGGAAGGAGGCGAGCAGCAGGATGAGCGCAACGCCCGGTGCACTGTCGGCGAAGATCAGCTCGCGCAGATGTCCGGGGTTGAGCCAGAGTAGCCCGCCGACCAGCAGCGCGGCGGCGCAGGCGCCGATCGCGAGGTTGATGGCGAGCAGGCGAAACAGCGGAATGCGGAGGAGGGCGGGCCGCGGCGCTTGGGAAGGTTGATGGTTGGACATGGGTGATCGTTCTATGCTGGTCAGTGCAATGGCCGATCGCACGGCGCAAGCAAATATTACATTGGCGCCAACTCTCTCATCCGTCGACCCGGGGCGCGATGAAGTCGCGAGCCCGGCATCCACTCATCCATCGTCTTCGCGGCCCGATCGATTGCGGGCTCGCGCGTTGCGCTCCCGGGAATGACGAGCGGAAGGCTTGACGAAACCGCTGGTCTCACGCCGCTGGTGCCACCCGGTTGCCTGCCTCGCTCGCCTGCGCCGCCTGCTGGCGCTCCATCATGGTCTGCCAGAGCGTTGCGATGCTCTCCTGCGTTTGCGGTGCGATCAGGCAGTGGCCTTCGTTGTCGAAGCCGCAGAACCGCACCGATGAATCCTTCTTCACCTCGGTCAGCGCCTGGTTGATCATCTCGAGGCAAGTGATGACCTGGCCGACGTCCGCGAGGCGCGTGTGATGCAGGATGTCCAACAGGCGGAACGTCATCACTGCGGGACGGCCGATGTTGATGCCGGGCCGGCCGAGCTCGAACAGTACGTTCACCGCCGGAAGCACGCCGCGGATGTGCTCGAGCACGCCGGCCATGTCTTCCACGCTGCAGGCGACCAGATGCGCCGCCTGCGGCGGGGTGGCCGCCGGCGGGCGCGACGCAAGGCCGAGCGCGGCGATCACCTCTTGCTCGATCCATTGCCGCACCGGGGCGGGGGCATTGCGAATCTGCTCGGCAGTCAAGGTAATTCCGGTCATGTGTGGTTCTCCTGTTGGCCTCAGTCTAGAAAGCACGGCGTAAGACAGTTTGATGCGGATCAAGCCTTGCGCTTTCCCAGGCTTTCCCTGCGCTTCAAGCCTTGCGCTTTGACGCTCGGTTCGTTCCCGGGCATGATCCGCGCTGCTTCGCGCAAGGATTCTGGGGATTGCTCCACATGTTGAGACTGCTTCTCGCGGCCGCCTTCGTTGTCTTTCTGGCCGGCGGGCCGGCGCAGGCCGCCCGCTGCGGCGGCGACTTCAACAGCTTCATTGCCAGCATGGCGCAGGAAGCGCAGGCAGCCGGCGTCTCGGCAGGCGTGACGAGCGCGGCGCTCAGTGGCGTGACGGTTGATCCTGCGGTGCTCGCCTTCGACCGGCGCCAGCGCTACACCTTCAACAAGACTTTCGAGCAGTATGTCTCGACCCGCGTCGGCGCCGGCCGTATCAATGGGGGCCGTGCGATGCTGCAGCGTCACGCCGCGCTGCTCTCCCGCATCGAGCAGAAGTTCGGCGTACCCCGTTACATCCTCGTCGCCATCTGGGGCCTGGAGAGCGACTTCGGCAAGGGCGACACCGGCAAGCTGCCCGTGATCCGCACGCTGGCGACGCTCGCGCATGATTGCCGCCGCACCGACCTGTTCCAGGGCGAGCTGCTCGCCGCGCTCAAGATCGCGCAGCGTGGCGACCTGCAGCTGCGCGACCTCATCGGGGCCTATGCCGGTGAGATCGGCCAGACTCAGTTCCTGCCGTCGTCCTACATCAAGTATGGCGTCGATTTTGACGGCGACGGCCATGTCGACCTCCGCCACAGCATCCCCGACGTGCTCGCCTCGACCGCGAACCTGCTCCACACCAGCGGCTTCAAGATGGGTCAGCCCTACGGCGAGGGCACGCCGAATTTCGAGGCGATGCGCGAGTGGAACAGGGCGGTGGTCTATCGCAAGACGATCGGCTATTTCGCCGATCGGCTGATGGGGCAGTGACTTCACCCTCCCCTGGAGGGTGAAGCGCAACGGCCCTACGTCCCCTTAGCCATCTTCTCCAGCCGCCGCTGCAGCGGGGCCCAGTACGTTCCCGGGCGGAAGCGCTGCAGCAGGTCCATGAAGCGAGCGTCGTTGCCGATCAGGATGCGCGGCTCGTTTCTTTCGATGCCCCTGATGATGCGCAGCGCGGCATCCTTCGGCGAGGTCTTCGCCGCATTCTCGAACCGCTCGATCGACTGCGCCCGGCGGGCATTGTCGGTGACACCGATGCCGGTGCGTGCGTTGCGCGCAATTGCTGTGGCGACGCCGCCGGGGTGGACCACCGACAGCTTGACCGGGCTTCCCGCCATCGCCAGCTCGTGCCGCACGCTCTCGGAAAAGCCGCGCACCGCGAACTTCGCCGCCGCATAGGCCGATTGTCCCGGCGGCGCGATCATGCCGAAGATCGAGGAGAGATTGACGATGTGCCCCTCCGCCTGTGTCTTCAGGTGCGGCAGGAAGGCGCGCGTGCCGTGCACCACGCCCCAGAAATTGATGTCGAACAGCCAGTCCATCTGAGCCTGGTCGATCTCCTCGAACGAGCCCATCAGCGCCACGCCAGCATTGTTGACGACGATGCCGAGGGCGGGATGCGCCGTGGTCGCCTCGCTCGCGAATTGTGCGATGTCGGCGGGCTCGCTGACGTCTACCCGATGCACGCTGACTTTGCGCGTCGTTCCGATCTCCGCCGCCAGCGCCTTTAATCCCGCCTCGTCGCGGTCAGCGAGCGCCAGATCGCAGTCGCGCTGCGCTAGCTCGATGGCGAGTGCCCGGCCGATCCCGCTCGCGGCTCCCGTGATTGCGGCGGCGCCGCGAATCGTCGTCATGGTTTCCCCCGTCACGTGCCTGATAATGGAACTATGAGTTACTTTTTTTTGAAATGAAACTGAACCGCAGCTGCTCTGAGTTTTTAACATGCGTTATGGAGGCATGCATTGGGAGCCGCCGATGGGACAAGCAGAGCCATTTCGCGCGACAGCGCTGATCGTTGAAGACGACGCCATGCAGCGGGAGATGCTTTGTGTCCTCCTCGAAGAGAGCGGCTACCAGGTGATCCAGTGCGAAAGCGCAGAGGCCGCCGAGCGCGTCCTCGACAAGAGCGCCGGCGCGCTCTGTCTGATGCTGACGGACGTCCAGCTTGCCGGCCGCATGAACGGCGTCGAGCTCGCGCATGTCGCCAAGCACCGCAATCCGAAGCTCGACGTCGTCGTCACCTCCGGCCGCCCCCTGAAGCAGCCCTTGCCCGATGGCGCCAAGTTCTGGGCCAAGCCCTGGGCGCCGCTCGACGTCTTGCGAGAAGCCGAGATCGCTCAGCTGTCCTGACCGCAGCCTTGAGGGGCGCGCTTTCTCGCGGCCGGATGAGGTGATAAGGTCGCGCATGACCTTGTCCTTCCTGCTCACTTCGCTCATCGTCGTCGCTTCACCCGGCACCGGCGTGCTCTATACGCTGGCCGCCGCACTGACTCGCGGCTCACGGGCGAGCGTCGCCGCCGCCTTCGGCTGCACGCTCGGCATCGTGCCGCACATGGCGGCGGCGATGCTCGGCCTTGCCGCGGTGCTCCACACCAGCGCGCTCGCCTTCGCCTTGCTGAAATGGTGCGGCGTCGCATATCTGCTCTACATGTCCTGGCAGGCGCTGCGCGAGACGGGAGCTCTGGCGGTTGGCGGTGAGATTCGCGAGCGATCGAGTGGCCGCGTCATCGTCACCGGAGTCCTGATCAACATACTCAATCCGAAGCTGTCGATCTTCTTCCTCGCCTTCCTGCCGCAGTTCATCGCCGCGGACGAGGCCCATGTGCTGGCGCGCATGCTGGAATTGAGCGGCGCCTTCATGGTCATGACCTTTGCGGTGTTCGTCCTCTACGGACTCTGCGCCGCCTCGGTGCGCGAGCACGTTATCTCCCGTCCCCGCGTCATGGCGTGGCTACGGCGCAGCTTCGCCGCAGGATTTGCGGCGCTCGGCGCCAAGCTCGCCCTTGCGGAGCACTAGTCCTCGTCAGAAAGGCGGCGAGGAAGCGGCATCGGCGCCAACAAGCGAGGCAATAAAAAAACGGGCCTGCTGCCCGCCATTTCAAACCCGTTCGATCCCACCCGACGCCCGGGCGGAGCGACACCCCACCCGGGCAAAAGAAACAGAAGCTTCGTTACTTCTTCTTCGCCTTCTTGGCCTTTTTCGCCTTCTTCTTCGCCGCCTTCTTCGCTTTCTTAGCCATAGTATCCTCTTAGGGGTTAATGGTGGAACGCGACACGAGGGATGCTCGGCGGAGGGCCAGCCTCGCAACATCCTCGATGACAAACTCAGCAGATTCGCAGCCGGCTGCCCCGCGCTGTCATGTCTTCGTCATCGTCTTATCCACAGCTCTGATGCATTTTTGGATGATTTTGCCGCGCGAATCCGCTTCGCAACGCTTTCTCCTCGCAACCAGCTCGTCCGCGGCAAGCCTTGCTTAACGATGTCGGCCGGGTCGCCGGATTCATCAATCCAAAACCAAGGCTGGGCTTTGCACGATTGCGGTGAGACTCCATTAAGCGCGCCGCGCGCATGATCGTCCGCAAGAACATGGGGGCGGGTATGTACGGGCAGTTGCCGAACGAAGAGGGCGGGACCATGCGTGTCCCGCAGTCGCCATGCTGAGCGTGCCGACACTCTGGACCGTCATTGTCATCAACTTCCTGGCGCTGGGCCTAATCTGGGCCTATGTGGCGCGCGCCTATCCCAAATTCGAGGCGGCGCGGTACTGGACGGCGGCGGCGGTGCTGGCGGCATCGGGTGCGGGAATCTCGATGCTGCGCGAGGTGATGGACCCGCGCTTTCCGCTGATCGTCGGCGGCGGTCTGATGATCTTCTCGTCCTGGCTCGCCTGCATGGGTGTGGCGCGGTTCTATCAGCGCCCGGTGTCGTGGCCGGCCGCGATCGCCAATTCGCTTCTCTGCAGCGCCAGTCTCGCCTTCTTCCTGATTGCCGTCGACAACATGCCGATGCGGGTGTTGACCTACTCGCTGGGGCAATCGACCCCGGTCGTGCTGACTCTGCCGCTGCTTCTCAGCAGGCAGAATGGCCGGGAAAATCCGGGCGCTCGTCTCGCTGCGATCGTCGGGATGCTGCTTCTGTCCATTCACCTCGTCCGCTCCGGCGCGGCGCTGCTCGGTTATGGCGGCGCCGTCACCGCGATCAACTTCAACGGTTTGCAGTCGGTGATGATCCTGCTGCTGGTGTTCCTGGCGATGGCCTGGAATTTCGCCTGTCTCCTGATGGCGATCGAGCGGCTGCGCAACGAGGTTGCCGACCTTGCGCTGCTCGACGATCTCACCGGCGTCGCCAACCGGCGGCATCTGCTGCAGCGCCTGACCGAGGAATGCGCCCGCTCCGAGCGCAGCGGCGTCCCGTTCTCGCTCCTGGTAATCGATCTCGACGGCTTCAAGGCCATCAATGACACCCACGGCCACGCTGCGGGTGACGCGTGTCTCAAGCACTTCACCCTGATGGCGCAGACGCGCCTGCGGCCCGGCGATATGCTCGCCCGCACCGGCGGCGACGAGTTCTGCGTCGTGCTGCCGTCGTCCTCCTTGCGCGAAGGCGCGCTGATCGCCCGGCGCGTGCTCGAGGCGTGCCGTCAGGATGCTGCCGGCTGCACCGGCAGCGACATTCCGATCGCGATCTCGATCGGTGTCGCGCAGTGGGATTGCAGCATCGGGGAATCCCCGGACCGCCTGATGGCCAACGCCGACCATGCTCTCTATGCCGCCAAGAAGAACGGCAAGAACGACTTCGTTGTCTATGATCCCGCCCCGCCGCCGCTTTCGCCCGAGGCGGTCGAGGCATTGCGCAAATTCGCATGAAGCCTGCTAGGCTCGGGTCATATTGGACCCGCATCATGATGTCTCGCCTGGCTGCGGCCGTTTTCGCTGCGCTTCTCGTCGCCCCCGCCGCCGCGGTGGAGGCCGAGCTCGCAAAGCTCGCGCGCGCCTCGGGCACGCCTGACATCCCCGGCCTCAAGATCGTCTGGCTGGCGCCATGGGGCGACGTCCGTAACGCACACCCCTGGCGCAATATCATCGTGCACCAGACCGAGGGACCTGCCGGCTCGGCGCGCGGCGGCGCGCAAGCGCAGGCGAAGAATCCGACGCGGCGCGGCGTCACGGTCTGGGTCGAGACCGACGGCACGGTCTATTGGGCGGTGGCCGAAAACCACGTGCCGACCCACGGCGACGGCGCCAACCGCAACGATAACAAATATATCGACAACAAGCCGACCTATCGCCAGGTGGTGCGCGACAATTCGATCGGTGTCGAGTTCGCCGGCAACTATCCCGACGTGGCGACGGGCCCGACCGAAGCACAGGTCGCGGCGTGGAAGATCCTCGTGAAGATCCTGCGCGCGCGCTACGACATCCCGCTCGAGCGCGTCTATGCGCACAACTGGATCGACTACAAGGACGCGCGCTATTGCGAAGGCTGCTGGCTCGCAACGCTGGCGCGGATGTGGGGGGAATAGGCCCACCGTGATTCCGGGCGCGACGACGTCGTGACCCAGGATCCCTTCATGCACCAGCTGCGGCCTGACGGATTCCGGGTCGCACCAAGAGGCGCTCCCCGAAATGACGGGAGCGGGCCACAACGCCCGTGCGGTCCAGCCGTAGAAGCGCATCAGACAAACAAAAAAGCCGGCGTTGCCGCCGGCTTCTTCTCTCTTTCGATCCGCCAATCTCTGGCGCCGAAACACCTCGCTCAGTGCGCGGCTTCCAGCGCGGCCTGTTCCTGCCTTGCGATCGTGCCCTTGACCGCGGACTGCACCTTCTCGAAGGCGCGGACCTCGATCTGGCGGACGCGCTCGCGCGACACGCCGAACTCGGCGGCAAGGTCTTCCAGCGTCATCGGCTCGTCGGCGAGGCGGCGCGCCTCGAAGATGCGGCGTTCGCGCGGGTTGAGCACGCCCATGGCGCCATTCAGCGCATCACGGCGGTGATCATACTCCTCGTGCTCCGCCATCATGGCTTCCTGGTTGGGCGTGTTGTCGACCAGCCAGTCCTGCCATTCGCCGGCCTCGCCGTCGTCGCGGATCGGAGCGTTGAGCGACGCGTCACCACCGAGGCGGCGGTTCATGTCGATCACGTCCTGATCGGTGACGCCGAGGCGCTTCGCGATCATCTTCACTTGGTCGGGGCGGAGATCGCCCTCGTCCAGCGCGTTGATCTTGCTCTTCGCCTTGCGCAGGTTGAAGAACAGCTTCTTCTGGTTCGCGGTGGTACCCATCTTCACGAGCGACCAGGAACGCAGGATGTACTCTTGAATCGACGCCTTGATCCACCACATGGCGTATGTCGCGAGACGGAAGCCCTTGTCGGGCTCGAAGCGCTTCACCGCCTGCATGAGGCCGACATTGCCTTCCGAGACGACCTCGGAGATCGGCAAGCCGTAGCCGCGATAGCCCATGGCGATCTTGGCCACGAGACGGAGGTGGCTGGTGACGAGTTGGTGCGCCGCGTCACGATCGTCATGCTCGCGCCAACGCTTGGCGAGCATGTATTCCTGCTGGGGTTCCAGCATCGGAAACTTGCGGATCTCGGCGAGGTAGCGAGAAAGGCCGGATTCTCCATTGAGGACCGGCAAAGCAGCGGTACGGGCCATAGTGCGCCCTCCAAAAGGTTCAGGCCCCCGATAGCGGCGGGCCAGGCAGACGACCGCTGTGTCAAAGCCGGTCGGGCTGCGATGTTCCGCGTTGGTCATTCAACGCAAGCGCAATATACCCTATCGGGGGTCGAAAAGGGAAGGATTGCTGACGTCACGAGGCCGTGTGGCCGCTATAACTTTTTGTAATGTAAAGTCTTTCTGAACTGTCCTGCGTCATTGCGCCGCTTGGAGGGCACGCTGAAGGAGAAGCAAATCCTCCGGCAGCGGCGCCTCCCAGTGCAGAAGTTCTCCGGTCCTGGGGTGCTCCAATACCAGGAGATAGGCGTGCAAGGCCTGCCGTCCCAGCGCGGCCAAAGCCGCCTGCGATTCGGGGCCAAGCTGGTTGGCCTTGGTCTTGAAATGCGGGCCGTAGACGGCATCCCCCATCAGCGGGTGCCCGATATGGGCGAGATGGACCCGGATCTGGTGGGTGCGCCCGGTCTCGAGCTCGCAGGCGAGGAGGCTCGCCACCGGCTTGCCGTCCCGCCCGGCAAAGCTCTCCAGGATCTCCCAATGCGTGACCGCCTCGCGGCCGCCCTGGCGCACCGCCATCTTCTCGCGCGCATGCGGATGGCGGTCGATCGGCGCGTCCACAGTGCCGCGATGCCGGTTCGGCACCCCCCAGGCAAAGGCCATGTAGCCGCGCCGCATCTCGCCGGTACGGCCGTGGTCGGCAAACTGCGCCGACAGCGAGGCATGGGCGAGGTCGTTCTTGGCCACCACCATCAGCCCCGTCGTGTCCTTGTCGAGCCGGTGCACGATGCCGGGCCGGCGCACCCCGCCGATGCCAGACAGCGAGGCGCCGCAATGGGCGATCAAAGCATTCACCAGCGTGCCGGTCTCGTGGCCGGCCGCGGGATGCACCACCAGCCCCTTGGGCTTGTTGAGGACGACGATGTCATCGTCCTCGAATACGATGTCGAGGGCGATATCCTCGCCCCTGGGCTCGGCGGGCGCCGCCTGCGGCACGTCGATTATGATCGTATCGCCCGGACTGACGTGATAAGCGGGGTCGCGGACCGCGGAGGCCTTCAGGTGGACTGCGCCCGCCAGGATCAGGGCTTTCAGCCTCGATCGCGACAGCTCGGTGAGGCGCGCCGCCAGCACGCGGTCGAGCCGGGCCGAGCCCTCATCGCCGACGACCACGACCTCCAACCTTTGCGCAGAGCCAAGATCCTTAGGGCCAAGAGTTTCCATGACGACGTCTGATACCGATGTTCCCGAGCCGACCCCCGAACAGGCCGCGCTATTCGCGCGGGTGAGGCGGATGATGCTGATCGCGGGGCTGACCACGGCGCTGGCGTTCTGCGCCGTGCTGATCGCGGTGGGCTACCGCCTTTTCAAGTCGGAGGGAAGGGCGGTCGAGGCCGGCGGCGACGTCACCGCCACCCTGCCGAAGGGCGCCAGGATCGTTTCGACCGGTGTCGCCGGCGACCGGCTCGTGATCACGCTGGACCTCGGTGGCGTCACCGAGATCCGCACGTTCGACGCCCACACGCTGAAGCCGGCCGGAAAGCTGAAATTTGCCAATGAGCCGTAAAAGGCCCGTCGGGGTCCTTGCGGCAGACAAATTTCGAGGCTATTCGGTACCCCTCACGCTCCCTTCGTCTAGCGGTTAGGACGCGGCCCTCTCAAGGCTGAAACAGGGGTTCGATTCCCCTAGGGAGCGCCATCCAAATCCTAAGCCATTGAAAAGCTGCACCCTCTGGGCAACCATGTGAGCCTGGAGAGGCCGACCTGCTGCACACGTAGCTCATTCGGCGGTCCGCTGCGCGCTTGCGGTCGTCACATGGCAATCCTGATCCCCAGTCTGGGCTTCGCGCGCTTCGACAGCCGCGGAGAGCTACGACTCGCGGAGCGGCTCAAGGATTTTCTCGAAGAGAACGCTGTCGTCTGGCACAACCTTCCTGTTGGTCCGCTCAACCGGCATCCCGACTTCATCATCGTCCGCGTGTCTCTACCCTGAGCACTGGATCGGCGGGCGGGTCGCGCAGATCCTCGCCAGGCATGACGTGCCGATCGAGACGGCCAAGGACAATCGCAACAGCGTTTCGGTTAGGCGGGTGGCGGTGCGATTCTTGAGCATGCACAATGCGAAAGGGCTGGAGTTTCCCTGCGTCGCCATCGCCGGCTTGGGCTTGCTCGGCCGCCACGGCGAGACGATCGAGGAATGTGTCCGGCTGCGTATGTTGGAGTGACACGGGCAACTCACGAGGCGCTCCTGACCTACTCGAGTGAGTCCGCCTTGGTGCAACGCTTGATCGCCTAGACGGACGCCGCGCCGGGCGCTCTCTCACGCCATCGTGCCGTCGATCGAGCGGCGGATCACCTTCTGTACCTCCGAGTTCGACAGGAACAGATCGTGGTTGATGATGCCCCAGCCTTCCTGGGAGGCATCGACCACGCGCACGCCGAGCCGCGCGATCACGGCTTTCTCGGCCGCGCCGACCCGCGTCATTCCGCCTGCGAGCTGCCCCGACAGCGCCAGGGCGCGATCGTTCGTCGAGGCGATCACGGTGATCTTGCCGGCCAGCGGCCCAATGCGCTGAACCGCAGACGAGAACACGTCCATGTCGATGTCCGGCGCGGCAAACACAACGGCGCCGATCTTGCTCGTGACCGTATCGCCGTATCGCCCATAAAGCTGACGCAGGCTCTCCAGCGTCAGCATGGTTCCCATGCTGTGAGCAACGATGTGCACGCGGCCGCCGCCTGGCGACGACACGAGCGACGAGAGCACGCGTTCGAAAGCATCGCGGGACCACATCGCGCTGTCGCGGTCATAAGCGTAGTCGAACAATCCTGCCCTTGAAGGCCAGGAAAACGCCATGGTCCGGCCGCGGAACCTGATCCCGTCGGAGAGCTGGGCGGCATCCAGCACCGCAGTCTCGAATGTCTGCTTGAAGCCGTGCACATAGATCAGCACGTCCCCTCCGCCCGCCTGCGCGGCGAGATCGCCCACGTCCGCCGGCACCGGTTCGACCCGATCGAGACGCCAGGTGCCAAGTCCGACCGAGGCGAGAGAAAGGCGGCTCTCGTCCGGCGCCGACAGCTTCACCTGCGCGACAGTCATGCTGGTCGCGCGCTCCGGACCGAACCAGGGTTTCGTGCGACCGCCGTTCACGGGCTTGCGCGTGGTCGTGACGAGCAATGTGGGCTCAACGGAGAGCGATGAGGCGTCGAAGCGCGCACCGGTCGCCCCCAAGCCGGCACATCCGCCGAGCGCGAGGGCACTTCCGGCCGACAGAAATCCGCCGAGGAGCGCGCGGCGCGAAACAGGGTGATTGGAGTCGCGTTGCAGAAAATGTCGGACGATCAAACGGAACCCTCGGGAACTTTGCCCACCATAACGCCGCCCCGCCTAGCTCCCTGAATGACAATGGGGGCGAGAAGACGGCGGAGTTGCTTCGCGGTCGGTTTGCATGATCACGGCGCCGGCGTTCGCCTCCTGAACTGCGGCGAACGGTCAATCGGCCCGCGTCGCTCTCATACTCGTTCGAAGTGGGTTTGCTTCAATGGCGCAGATAGCGCCAGCCGACAACGACGCCGCTCACCGAGACGATGACGCCAAGGATCGACAGCAGCCACACCACGATGTCCCAGGCCGGGCGATGCATCAGCAGCAGGCGGAAATCGAAACTGTGCAGCGCGTTGAACAGCCATCGATAGGTGCGTCGGCTGCCGTCGACGTGGCCAAGGATGTCGCCGGTGACAGGGCTGATGTGAAGCCATGTCTTCGCGTCATCATCGAACACAGCGCGCAGCACCGGCAACTCGCGGTCGTGATGATGCGCATACCAGTAGGAGTCGTATTCTTCGAGGACCATCCGCTCCGCCACGCGGGCTTGCGGCAGCAGCTTCTCTGCGGCAGTCCAAAGGCGATGCTGCGGGATTGCCGTAGTCCGGCCCGACGTCACATCCAGCGGCCTCTGCGTGCCATCACGCGATGCGACGACAATCATCGGGCTGCCATCAAGCCAGATAAAGCGCGCTTCGACCGCGCCGGATTGCGGCGCTGGCAGCTTCGTCGCAATCGTAGGCGCCTCATGGCCGGCGTAGCGCTGCAGCACCTCGCGCGTCGTGCTGCGGCTTGCGAAGTATTCGCCGGGATTGAGCGAAAGCCAACCGGAGAACGTCCAGGTCAGCACGAAGATGCCCGCGATCAGGCCGGTGACGTGGTGCCACGCCATCCAGCCACGATACGGCGTGATCCTGCCGCTCGCATAGCGCCGCTTCAGCCGCACGCGAAGGATGCCGATCCAGATGCCGCTGGCGCCGACGATCAGGCAGATACCGGAGATCCAAAGCACGACGAGCCGCCACAACGGCCCGTCCTTGCGCAGCACGGTCGGGTAGATCCAGTGCGGGATCGAGCCGAGCCAGTTCCAGACCCGTTCGGTTTGATTGGTGTCGAGCGCGATCTCGCCGGAGCGCGAGGAGACATAGAGCCTGGTGCCGGCATTATCGCCGAGCCCGATGAGGTAAAGCGGTCGCAGCGGATCGTACCGGGCCGTTACGCTCCATTGATCGCGATCGATGATGGCTTCGAGTTGCGGTGACCTGCTCGCGGGATGATGTTGCGCGACCGCGAGCGCCTGCTGTTCGGAAACGCCCGCGATGACGCGGCCGTCGGCTGCGGAGATCGTCTGCCGCCTGCCGTCCCAGCCGGTGATCCGATACACCGGCTCGTCGGCCAGCATGGAAAGGCGGAGATCGCGCGGATAGCGGGTGGCGCCTGCCGTCTTCATCACGTCGTCCGGCGACAGCGCCACCTTCTCCCATTGAATGTCGGGAAGCGCTGCCAGCCTTTCCTTGTCGGAAAGGCCGGGAAAGGCGACATACATCATCACCACGCCGGAAATGAACCACATGGCGAAAAACAGGCAGGTGATGATGCCGATCCACCGGTGGACGATATACAGCCACCGCCGGAGCGTGCGTTTCAGGGGCCGTGCCACGCTCAAAACTTCACGTTGACACCCAGTTGCGCCGTGCGGGGCATGCCGAGCAGCCACTGGGTCGTGCCGCCCGAGGTCGTGTACACCTCGTCGAAGAGATTGTAGATGCGGAACGACACGGTGGTGTTGAGATCGGGCTTCCACTGCACACCGGCATTGACGATGTTGTAGGCCGGGCGCGTCACCGTGTTGGCACTGTCCGCATAGGTCTTTCCGACGATCTGCACGCCCGCGTTGGCCGACCAGTTGGGTGCAAAGGCCCACGTCGCCCAGATATTGGAGACGTTCTGCGGTATGTTGACCGGCACGTTGCCGGCATAGTTCACGGCTACGCCGCCAACCGACTGCACGAAGTCGTCATACTTCGCGCGCAGGAAGGCGGTGTTGGCATCGATTCGCCAGCCGTAGTCGAGCAGGAAACCGACCGATGCTTCGACGCCGCGCGATGATTGCTGGCCGACCTGAATGGTCAGCGAAGGAACGTTCGGATCGCGCGCCAGCAGGTTGTTCTTGACGATTTCATAGCCGGCCAGGGTCCATTCGCCGAGGCCTCCCCAGAACGATTGCTTGACGCCGATCTCGATCTGTCTGCCGGTGGCCAGATCGAAATTCTTGTTGGCCGAGGACAGCGAGATGATCCCTCCGACCGGATCGACGGCCGTGGCATACTGGCCGTAGAATGCGAGGTCCTTCACCGGAGTGTAGACCGCACCGGCGCGCCATGTCGTCGAGGAGAACGACTTCTCGAAGCTGTTTGCGGGCACGACATAGTCGGTGCGCGTGATGGTCGGTTGATCCTGGCGGACGCCGGCAATCAAGGAGAACTGTTCGGTCACCGACAGCCTGTTTTCGGCAAACAGCGCATATTGGTTCGTCACGCTGCCGTAACCGGGAATCGTGGCGTTCGGACTGCTGAACGAGCCTGGGCTAAAGACGTAGGGGTTGACGGACGAAGCGCCGCCATAAGGAGAGTTGTTGGTGTGCGTGAAATTGATGCTGTTGACGTCGAAGCCCGCCAGGAATTCGTTGGCCATGCCAAGCACATGCCCGCGGAATTTCGCATCCATGCGATTGCCGACCTGCTGCTGATCGTGAAAGATCTCGATATAGCTGGTTCGGTCGATCAGGCCGGTGGCAGGGTCGTAGGCGTAGCTTTCGACGTCCTTCCAGTGCCGCTTGGAGTTCAAGTAGTAGAGAGTGTTCTGGATCGAGATGCCGTCGGCGGCTTGCCACTCGGTCTTCACCTGGTTCCAGCTATCCTGGTAGCGGATGTGGCTGTCGCTGACGTTGTAGTTTCTTGAAGCGAAGCGCTTCTTCGAGCTTGCCGTTGATCAACGGCGTGCCGAAGTACCGCGATGGATGGCGATCACCGTAGTCCGTGGACAGCGTCCAGGTGACGTCTTCGTTCTGCCGCACCTGGACCGCGGCATGAAGTGCAACGTTTGATGTGTTGTCGCGATCGACCCAGCCGTCCGACATGTTGCCGGTGGCGGTGATCCGATAGGCGACGTCCTTGCTCACCGGACCGCCGCTGTCCACGGCAATCCGCCGCGTCATGTTGCTGTCCAGCGAGACCTCCGCCTGGTTGCGAGGGACCCACAAGGGCAGTTTCGAAACGATGTTGATGGCGCCGCCGACCGCACCTGCGCCGTACATCACCGACGCAGGGCCGCGTAGCACCTCGATGCGCTCGGTCGACCATGTGTCGAACGGAAAGGTCACCGTTCCCGCGCCGATATAGAGCTGTGTGCCGTCATAGAGCGTCATAACGGAGCCAAGGCCCGTGAAGCCGCGGGTGTTGAAGGAGACGCCGCCATTGCCCGGTGCCGGGCTCGCAGTGAAGCCGGTGGCGTTCTGCGTCACCGCGTCGAGAACGTTCTGCTGGCCGCGTTCGGAAAGCGTCTCGGCCGAAATCACCTCCACGCTGGCCGGCGTCTGCAATCGCGTCAGGCCCAGCCGGCTGCCGGCCGTGCTCGCGCCGGTGAGATTGAGCGTCGGTGCGGCGAATGCCGATCCCGCCGGGCTGGCTGTCGGAGCACGCGTTTCGGCGGCAGCCAGGTTTCGCTGTTGTCGTGAGCGCGCGAGACGCGCAGCCTCGCTGCGTCGGGTACTCCTGACATTCGGTGGCTTCGCCGATGGTGCCACCACGACCGGATCGAGCGTCTGGGCCGGGCCTGCGGATTGTGCCCAGCCGTCGGTCGAAACCATGAGGCAGGAGAAAGCCGCTGAACAGAGCAACGCCCGACGATGTCGTGGCGCAAATATTGTGCGGGAGGTCATCAATGGACTCGCGATAACGTGGCACGTCACCGCGAACGCAGCTTGGCCGCTGCCTCAAGAGCAAGGCAGCTCAACACTCACCAGGACACCCCGCCCAATGTGCTCGCGTGTGACCACGACTGACGGCAGGTCTCCTGGCTCGCGGGTCGCTGCCTTGCGCCGCCTTCCCAAGCTCGCGAGCTCAGTGGCGTTTGGCGAAGGCTCGCCGCTTACAGTTGCGGGGGCAGCCACGGCGTTGGGGAAATCCCGCACCGTATTCCCTATTGATCTCCCGAAGGAGAACCGTCGCAGTCACCCTAGTTTTGTTTGCAAAGGGCTGTCAACTGGCTGTTCCCGACACGGTTCAGCGCGTCGCACCTTCATCGGCGACGCACGGATCGTCCACCCGGCGGTGTCGGGCGAACACGAATCCGCTGTCAACTCTCGCCTCGAACATTATTCCATTCTACCCAAAATTCGGATCCAGCGTATTCGGCCAAAGGGGCGGTCGTACGTCGTCACGAGCGCTGGCTTGGTTGCGGTGGACGCGGCGGCATTGACGGCGGTTTGTCGCGTGCAAGGCGAGAGCGCGCTCGGATCGCGAGGGCGGACGGCGCCCATATCCGGCGAAGCCCCTTGGCGAGGCGAATAGCCTGCGTACGGCGAAACCGGCGGATTCCCAACGGCACAAGGCGTTGCGAAACACAATCTCAACGCAAATTGTCTAGGACCGGTGCATCCTCTCTCAATGGGTCCCTGCATGGCATCGCTCCCGCGCTTCTTCCTTCTCGTTCTGCTTCACGTCATCACCATTTGGCCGGCGGCGGCACAGGATGGTGAGCCCGTCAGATTGTCTGCTGCGATACAGTATCAGTTCATTGCGCGCTGGGATGTCGATCGGCTGAACAGGATTCTGCAAGCTGATACGCCCGCCTTCGCCGGTATCACCGTAACCTACAGTCCGGCGCGCAATCCCGTCCGGCTCTATCGCGTGACCTATTCGTCGGTGGTGCCCGAGCGCGGCAACAAGCCGACGGTCGCATCCGGACTGATTGCGATCCCGGAAGGACAGGCCACGTCGTTTCCGCTGTTGTCCTACGAGCACGGCACGGTCTACGGCAAGCAGCAGGTGCCCTCATTTCCCGACCAGTCACCCGAAACCCAGCTGATGATCGCGCAGTTCGCGGGGCAGGGATATGTCGTGATCGGAGCCGACTATTTCGGGATGGGCACGTCGGCAGAGACGGAAGGCTACATGGTGAAGGGAAGCCACCAGCAGGCGACCTACGACATGCTCGTGGCCAGCCGCGCCGTGTTGGATCATCTCAAGCTCGCCACGACCAAGCTGTTTCTCGCCGGCTGGTCGCAGGGCGGATTCGTCACCATGGCGATGCTAGAGAAGCTCGAGCAAGCCGGCATCAAGGTTGACGCCGCGGCGACCGCCAGCGCGCCCGTCGACGTATTCGTGGCGCTGAACGGCTTTCTCAACTTTCCCCGCAAGAACGATGCGAGCTGGGTCAACTCGCTGTTCATCCTGTCGGCGTTCTCGTTCGAAAACTATTATGGCGTGCCCGGGCTGGCCCGCTCGCTGATCGCGGATGCCTATTACGACGTGGCACGCAAGGCTTATTTGCGTGAACCCTACGACGCCGCCGCCGTGCCGACGGACCTGCACAAGCTGCTCCGTCCCGACTATTTCGATCCGCAGTTCTTCGCAGCTTCGGCCTACGGCCGGCTCGTCGCGCAGACACAGGCCTATCGCTGGATCATCAAGAGCCCAGTGCGCAATTATTACGGCGAGACCGACGAGGCCATCAGTGTCGGCCTCGGCCGGCTCGCCATGACCTATCAGCAGGCGATCGGCAACGGCAATCCCGCGGTCGACGCCGTCTCCACCGGTCCGACCACCCATCGCGGCACTTTTGCGACGGCTGTGCCGAAGTGGAAGGCGTGGTTCGACGGGCTTTGATGCGGCCGTCATGGCCGGGCTCGCCCCGGGCATCCACGTTCTTCGCACTCAGCGGATGGCGGGGACGAGCCCGGCCGTGGCGCTGTGTATCCATTGCTCATATCCGAAGGGGCATGCATCGCTCTGCATGCCGCCTTGGCGTCGCCGGTGGTGGTCGTTGCAGTGAAAATCTGTCTTGATGGGGGCCGGATGAGGCCGGCAGATGCGACGGCCTTCGTGGTGGAGTGACGACATGAGCGGGTTGGTGATCTCTGGCGGCCGGGTGGTGGATCCCGCGAGCGGGATGGATGCCGTCGGCGACGTAGCGGTGGTAGACGGCAGGATCGCCGCCGTCGGCACTGGCCTCGGCGGCGCCGAGCGGGTGATCGATGCGACCGGGCTCGTGGTCGCGCCGGGCTTCATCGACCTGCACGCGCATGGCCAGTCGATTCCGGCCGACCGCATGCAGGCGTTCGACGGCATTACGACCACCCTCGACCTCGAAGCCGGCGTGCTGCCCGTTGGGTCCTGGTATGAGAGCCAGGCCAGGAAGGGGCGCGTGCTGAACTACGGCGCTGCCACCAATTGGGCCTTTGCCCGCATCGGCGCGATGACCGGCTCAAACGCGGAGAGTTCGCTGGAGGCGTTCGGCAATGCCATGCGGGATCGCCGCTGGATCGACAATGTTGCAACGGATGCGGAGGTCTCAGGCATCCTGGAGCGTCTCGCACGCGGCCTGAACGAAGGCGGCATCGGCATCGGCATTCTGAACGCTTACGCGCCGGGAGCCGGCGTGCAGGAGCTGACCGCGGTGTGCCAGCTCGCAGCCGCTCAGAACGTGCCGACCTTCACGCACGTGGCCTTCATGTCGCGCATCGATCCCGAAAGCGCGGTGGAAGCCTATATCCGCCTGATCGGCTATGCCGGCGCTACCGGCGCCCACATGCACATCTGCCATTTCAATTCGTCGAGCAAGACCGACGTCGAGCGCTGCCGCGTGCTGATCGCGAAAGCACAGGCGCAGGGGCTGCCGATCACCGTCGAGGCCTACCCCTACGGCACCGGCTCGACCGTGCTGGCGGCCGCCTTCTTCAGCGATCCCGAGTTCGTCGAGCGCAACGGCACCGGCTATGATTCCGTGCAGCGCGTGACCGATGGCTATCGCTTCCACGATCGCGAGGAGCTGCTCAAGGCGCAGGCCGAGGAGCCGTCCTCGCTGGTGCTCTGGCACATCCTGGACACCGAGAACAATGCGCATCACCGCGACCTGCTCGACATGTCGGTGCTGTATCCCGGCGGAGCGATTGCCTCCGACGCGATGCCCTGGACGCTCTCCGATGGCACCACCTACACCGGCGATGCCTGGCCGCTGCCCGACGACGCCACCTCGCATCCGCGCTCGGCCGGCTGCTTCACGAAGTTCATCCGCGAATGGGTGCGCGAGCGCAAGACCCTGTCGCTGCTGGAAGGCGTGCGCAAATGCGCGCTGATCCCGGCGGAAATCCTGTCGCAGAGCACGCCGGCGATGCGCGCCAAGGGCCGGCTCGCGAAAAACGCGGATGCCGACATCGTCGTGTTCGACTACGAGAAGCTCTCGGACCGCGCGACCTTCACCGCGATGAACCGTCCCTCGGAGGGCGTGCGGCATCTGGTCGTCAGCGGCCAGCCGCTGATCAGCGATGGCGTGCTGGATGTGAACGCGCGGCCTGGAAAACCGGTGCGCCGTCCCGTCATCGGGAGCTGACCCATGCCGGTCCCCATTCTCCTGGTGACGGGCTTTCTGGGGGCGGGCAAGACCACGGTCGTGAACCATCTGCTGGCGCATGCCGAGGGGCGGCGGATCGCCGCCGTGGTCAATGATTTCGGCGCGATCAACATCGATGCGGAACTGATCGCGGGCGCCAGCGACGGCGTCGTCAGCCTTGCCAATGGCTGCATCTGCTGCTCGCTGGAGGGCGATCTGCTCCGCACGCTCTCGGCGCTGCTGCGGCGCGATCCCAGGCCCGAGTACATCGTCATCGAGACCAGCGGCGTCGCCGATCCCGCCGACATCGTGCGCAATCTGATGGACCCGGTGATTCTGCGCGAGGCGCCGCTGGAGACGGTGGTCTGCGTGCTGGATGCCACGGCGCCGCCCGCCGCCTTCGAGGAGGCCCTCCAGCGGTCGCAGTTGCGCGTCGCCGATATCGTGGCGCTCAGCAAGCTGGATCTGGCGGATGAGGGGGCAGGCGTGCGTATCCGCGACGCTCTTCGCGCACTACGCCTGCCTGCCCTGGTGGTCGATGCGAACCGCGGTGAGATACCCGCGGCACTGTTATTCCCCGCGAACCTCGATCGCGCGCCGGCACGTGATCCGGGTCCGCGCCGACCGGCCGAGGAGCGCTTCGAAACGCTGAGCTGGACTTCGGACAAGCCGGTGTCGCTGCCCCGTTTGCAGCAGGCCATCAACCGGCTGGCACCGAAGCTCGCGCGCGCCAAAGGCCTGATCGAGAGCGTCGAGCAGCCCGGACGTCCGATGGTGCTTCAGTTCGCTGCCGGCCGCGCCACGCTCGCACCGGGCGGTGCATCGGCGCCCGGCGTGCCGCGGACGCGGATCGTCTTCATCGCGGAGCTTGGGGTGCTCTCCAAAGCGGAGCTCGATGAAATCATGGAAGCGTGCGCTGCAGCCGTGTGAGGTCCACGTTTCGTCTCCATCCGAGGCGTGACCGGCCGATCAGCTCTTTTGGCGGGCATCGAGCGCAGTCGCGCCGGATCGCCGCGCACATGTTCACTCTCGTGCTCGGCGGCACAAGAAAGTTGGGCGTCAGCACAACGCAAGCGCGTTGACCGCCCGTGTCGCCGCATCCTCCTTGTCGGAGCCGACGAATTGGCAAATCATGGTTTCGAGCTCGCCCGGTTGCTTGCGGCGTGCGACGGCCAGCAGGCGCATCAACTCCGCCTCGTCCTTGGAGAGGCGCCGGCAGGACGGCGGCATGAAGCACAGCTCGCATGGCCGGCCGCCGCGGAGGATCCTGACGAGGGCCGCCGCCCGCGCAACCAGCAGCGGACTGTCCGCAATGCCGGGCGCCTCGTCGGCAAAGCGATGAGCAGCTTCCCAGCAATCCGAGGCGCCGGTCGCATAGGCCGCTCCGATGAAGCGGAACAGCGACAGTGCGACGCGGCAGAACTCGTCGTAGCTTTCGACGCATGGCGGCGCCGCAAGCGCGGCCCGGAGCGGACAAAGCTGCGACTGGCCGGCGTCCGCGACCGCCACGCAATCGCGTGCATCCTGCATGATGAAACGTCCTTGTCAGTGCAGCGTGGGGGTTCCGACCAGCCAGCTCTTCATCGCCATGATCCGGTCATGGCCGAGAGACCGCACATGCCGGTCGGGAAGGATGAGACCGGCCCTACGGAAGATCGTTGCAAGCCCCTCGACCGGCGCGAGCGCCCAATCGGCGCCGACCGGCGGCAGCCAGCGCTCGAATTGTTCGCGGGCGATGTCGACGCGATCCTGCTGTGCTGCGGCGATGGCGCGCAGAATTCCGCGTTCGCTGTCCGACATGCGCGGGCAGGTCGGGCAGTGCACTTCGATGGCCGTGTGGGCCGTACAGGCGAAGATCTCGATGATGGAGTCCAGCGAGGGCACGGCGTCGCCCACGCGGAAGTGGTCGTACACCTCCTTGATATCAGCGGCGGTCGGAACGGCGCCTCCGCTGCGGGCCTTCGCCCTGAAGCCCCAAATGAAGAGCCGCTCCGCTGCGCTCAACGCCGGAAGATCGACGGGTCTGGTATGTGTCGAATGATGCATGAGCCTCTGGCCTTTGGCTGCTCTCGCACCACGGCTGGCGCGGATGATCCGCGCCGATCGTTCTGCCAGAGACCCCTTCAAGTCAACGCTCGGAGGGGCGTTGTCGAGATGTTCTAGATTGGAAGAGTTCGTATCTCGCCAGGTGCGTGCAGGCAGCTCTCCCGCGGAATTGCGGGGCAAACATCTCCCGTGTCGTGCGGGCGGCCCTAGCGCGTGACTTTACGAAAATGCGCCGCAATGTCGGCGCGTGTTGCGACCCAGACCCGGCCCTCCAGCCGCGCCAGCTCGGCCAGAATGGTCTTCACCGCTCGGAAACGCGCGGGCCGGCCGCAAATGCGCAGATGAAATCCGACCGACAGCATCGCGGAGCGGCCGCGCTCTGCCTCCTCGACCAGCGTCGTGAGTGCGGCGCTGACGTAGTTCGAAAAGTCCTCCGGCTGCACAAAGCCGTTCGGATGGAAGAACTTCATGTCGTTTGTATCGAAGCCATAGGGCAGGACCAGCATCGCTCCCTGGGACGACGGGCTCCAATAGGGCAGATCGTCATCGAGTGCGTTGGAATCGTAGGCGAAGCCGAGCCCGATCAGGATATCGCGCGTCCACGCGCTCTGGCTCCCGCGTGACATGAAGCCGACGGGGGTGAGACCGGTCGCGCCGGCGATGGCGTCGCGCGTCCTTTCGATGTCACGACGTTCCGTCTCGGGACGGCCATAGAGCGCATGCGGCAGCCAGCGCCAGCCATGCACCGCCGGTTCGTGGCCGGCTTCGACCACGGCACGCGCAAGGTCCGGCACGCGCTCGACGGCGCGGCCGCACATCATGAAGGTGGAACGGATTTTGGCCTCGGTGAAGGCGTCCAGGAATCGCCACAGGCCCGCGCGCATGCCATAGTCGAACACCTGCTCCTGCACGAAATCCCGTACGCCCGGCGGCGCTGTCGAGGCGACCTCGCCATAGTGTTCCGTCTCTGCATCGCCTTGCTCGATCGCGAGCTCGGCGCCCTCCTCGAAATTCACCACCAATGACACCGCGACGCGGGCGCCGTTGGGCCAGACGATATCGGGCCGGGTCCTTCCATATCCGCGAAGATCGCGTTCGATCGGCATGATCAGCGGCTCCCGATCTGGCGACTGAAGCCGCCGAGAATTTCAGCGCAGACGAGGCCGGCCAAAGTCAGCAGCACGATCACGCCGGAGACGGCTGCGACACGCACGTCGAGGCTGCCTTCCAGGATCGCCCAGAGCTTGATCGGCAGGACCTCGGTGCGGGCGTCGGCGAGGAACAGCGATACGGGAACATTGTCGAAGGAGGTGAGGAACGCGACGAAGCAGCTCGCAACGATGCCGCGGCGGATCAGCGGCAGCGTGACGCGCCGGAAGGTGTACCAGCGGCCGGCACCCAGACTGAGCGAGCAAGTGATCAGCACCGGATCGAGTTGCTGCACCGAGGCGCCGACCATCCGGATCACGAAGGGCACGCAGATGATCGTGTGGCCGAGCACCAGCGTTGCCGCCGACAGGCGGATGCCGAGCAGGTTGAAGACCAGCAGCAGCGACAGGCCGAACGCCATCGCCGGCAGCACCATCGGCGACATGAAAAGGGCGTCAAGGACGCGCGCGATCTTCAACCGGCTCCGTGCCAGTCCGAGTGCCGCCGCGCCGCCCAGCACTGCGGAGAGAATCGTCGCCGCCGTTGCGACCTTGAGACTCGTTAACGCGGGCTCCACGATTTCCTGGGATTGCAGCAGATCGACATACCAGCGCAGTGACCAGCTCGGCGGCGGGAATTTCAGCGTGACGCCGCCGGTGAAGGAAATGATCAGCACGACGAGCGTCGGTGCCAACAGCAGCAGCAACCCGAAGCCAGTGATGGCACCAATGATGCCCGAGTAGACGCGATCAATGAGGCTACGCTGCATCGACGCCTCGCACGTAGCGGCGCGACAGGGCGCCGGTGGCAAAGACGATGCCGGTCACGGCCAGCGTGAAGATCAGCGAAAGCGCTGCCGAGAACGGCCAGTCCTGCACGCCGACGGCCTGTTGGTAAATATGGGATGGCATCAGGATGATGCGGCCGCCGCCGACCAGTGTCTGGGTGATGAAGGCGGTCGCAGCGGCTGCGAAGACGAGCAGCCAGCCGGCAATGGCGCCCGGCAGCGTCAGCGGCAGGATGATGGTGACGAAGATGCGGGCGCGGCTTGCACCCAGCCCTTCTGCCGCGCGCGTCAGATTGCCGTCGAGCCGCAGCAGGCTGTTGATGACAGGCAGTGCCATCAGAGGAAGCTGGATCTGGATTAGCGCCAGTACCATGCCCTCCCAGGTGTAAAGCAGGCGAGCCGGGGCCTGCCACAGCCCGAGCGACAGCATCGCCGTGTTGATGATGCCGTCGCGGCCAAGGAGCACGATCCAGGCGAAGGTGCGCACCACCGTGCTGGTCAGGAGCGGCAGCATGATCAGAAACGTGATCAAGGTGCGCATGAGCTGACCGCTCGCGACGTAAACAAGTGCGATCGGATAGGCGATGATCAGCGTCACCAGTGCGACCTCCGCCCCCAGCCAGATCGTGTCCGTCAGCACCTTGATGCTGAACGGGTCCGAGAAGAAGCGCACGTATTGCGCCAGCGACAGTTCTTCGAACTGTGACGTGCGGAACAGGCTGATCGCGACAAGGGCAATCAGTGGCAGCACGAAGGCGGCGAGGAACAACGCCGCCAGCGGGACCGCCGGCAGGATTTGTCGTGATGCAACCGTGCTTGACCGCGGCACTTAGATCCTCACTTCCTTGTTGAAGCGGGTGATCCACTCGCCGCGCAGCGGCTGGAACTTGGTCCAGTCAAGCAGCACATTGTTGGAAACGAGGTCGTCGAGGCTCTTGGCGACGGTGAGATTGGCGCCCGTCAACTTCACCTTGCTGTTGGTCGGCATCATCATCCATGGCGCCGCCTCCAGGCCTTTCTGCGTTTCGGCCGACATCACCGTGTCGAGATAATCCAGCACCGCCTTCGGATCCTGGTTGTTCCTGACGATCTGTGCGCTGGTGCGGATCACGACGGCGCCGGATTTCGGCTTGGCGAAGGCGATGTCGACGCCCTTGGCGGCGAGCAGCGCCACGTTGTTCCAGAAGTTGAAGGCGATATCGATCTCGCCCTGCTGGAACAGCGCAGCCAGTGCGCCGGGCGAGGCCGCGATCGCACCGACGTTCGGCAGCAGCTTCTTGATGGCCTCGAACGCCGGTTCGATATTGGTCTCGGAGCCGCCGTTCAGCTTGGCGATCTCGACCATGAAGGCGGTGCCGAGGCTGGAGCCGAGCCCGGTGATGCCGACGCGCCCCTTGTATTCCGGCTTCCAGAGATCCTCCCATGAGGTCGGCGGCTTGGTGATCTTCTTCGGATTGTAGGCGATGCCGATCAATTGCACGGTGATGACAGGGGCGTAGCCGTCGGGATGCCGGAATACGCTTGGGATGTCGGCATATGACTTCGAGTGATCGACCGGAAACTTCTCCAGCACGCCGCTCGCGATCGCCGGGATCAGCGGTCCCTCGTCGAACAGCACGACGTCGAAGGGTGGCGTGTTGCGCGAGGCCTGGATCTTGCCGATCTGGTCGACACCGAGCAGGGGCGTAAAGGTGACGCTGCCGTCGCTGGACTTCTTGAAGGCCGGCCCGACCACCGAGCGGAAGGCTTCGTCGAAGCTGCCGGGATAGGTCGTTGCCACGATCGAGGGAGCGGCGCGTGATGACGTCGGCCACCCCAGACCAGCCGCGGCAAGCGCGGCCGAACCTGAGGTGAGCAGCGATCTCCGGGATAGGCTCATGTCAAATACTCCTTGGGTGATGCAGGGAAAGCTCGTCGACCGGCGTGCTGAAGATGCTGACGCGCGAGACGTCGGAGATCGTGAGCCAGGCCGTCTCCCCGGCCTGCGTCTTCGCGCTGCCGGCAGCGCGGGCCTGGCTGACCTTCACGGCTTCGCCGCTCGCGGTGACGCCCTCCGTTACGCTGACGGCACCGAGCGGCAGGGTGGCGCGGATCGTGACGGGGATGGCGCCGGGCCGTTCTGCGCCGAACGAGATGTTTTCAGGCCGGACCGAGATCGTCACCGGCGTGCCGCGCCTGCGCTGGGCCGAACGGCCGAGATCGATCTCAGGTCCGGCGTCCAGCTGCACGCGGTCCGCGTCGGTGACGGTGCCGCGCAGGAGGTTGGTGTGGCCGATAAAGTTCGAGATGAACAGGCTGGCCGGCCGGTCGTAAAGCGCGTCCGGGCTGTCGATCTGCTCGATGCGTCCCTTGTTCAGCACGACGATGCGGTCGGCCATCGACAGTGCCTCCTCTTGATCATGCGTGACGATGATGGAGGTGGCGCCAAAGGTCTTCAGCAGGCTCTTGATCTCGATCTGCATGTCGAGCCGCAGGTTCTTGTCGAGCGCCGAGAACGGCTCGTCGAGCAGGACGAGGCCCGGATCGATCGCGAGCGCCCGCGCCAGCGCGACGCGCTGCTGCTGCCCGCCGGAGAGTTCTCCGGGCAGCCTTCGCGCAAACGGCGCCATCTGGGCGAGGCCGAGCATCTGCTCGACTTTCGCGGCCACAACATTCTTCGCGGTCTTGCGCGCCCGCAGGCCGTAGGCGACGTTTTCGAACACAGTCAGGTGCGGAAACAGCGCATAGCTCTGAAACACCATGCCGATGCGGCGGCGATTGGCCGGAACATGCTCGACCCGCGCGCCGTCGAAGCGCACCTCGCCGCGGGAGGGACGCAGGAAGCCCGCGATGATCTGGAGCATCGTGGTCTTGCCGCAGCCGGACGGGCCGAGGAGGGCGATCAACTCACCGGCTGCAACGGAGAGATCGATCTCGTCGAGCGCAACCGTCGCGCCGAACGCGTGACCGATGCCCTTCAGATCCAGCGAAAGTCCGCGTACATCGCTCAACGCCAGCTCCATCCTTCGCGTTGTCCTGCGCGAGAGATAGCAATCGTCGTGCCAGCGCGGCTCGTCCGCTAAGGTCCTGCGAGCATTACGACAATTTCAGGCGCCATATATTGGCGCCAATTTGGTGTCTATATTGTAGCCATAAATGCCGTGGGTTTGTCTAAAAAATGGGCTCCGGCAGCATTCCAGAATCCTGTAAAAGCGATGCATGAAGCGAACCCGTCCCTTCAAGCGCAAGCCGAAACGCTCCGAGCCGAAGCACAGGGAGCCGGAGGTCGTCGATCCGCGCAACATTGACGACGATCCGGTGGTCCAGGGCATCCTGACCGCGATTAGCCAGAAGCGGCTCAAGCCAGGCGCCAAGCTCGGCGAGGACAAGCTTGCCGCAGCTTTCGGTACCACGCGGATTCACATCCGCCAGGCCTTGTCCCATCTCGCCTCGCGCAAGGCGGTTATGCAGATCCCCAACCGGGGCGCCTTCGTGTACCGGCCGAGTTGGGAGGAGGCGCAGGACATCTTTGCCGCGCGTCGGATCATCGAGACCGCAGCTGTGAGCGCCGCGGTCGACCGGCTGGACAAGGCCGGCAAGGCGGAGCTGAAGGCGCATATGGAGCGCGAGGCGCGTCACGATCGCAATGACCGCTGGGCCTCGCTGTCGCTGACGGCCGAGTTCCACATCCTGGTCGCCAAGCTTGCCGGCAACCGCGTGTTGCTGGAAATATCGCGCGAGCTGATGCTGCGGACGTCGCTGGCGATCGCGACCTTCGAGCAGCCAGGCGAGCCGGACTGCTCGCCCGACGCCCACCCGGACATCGGCGCATTGATCCTTGCCCGCAACAAGGCTGGTGCGATCCATGCCATGCATCATCACATCGAGGAGATGGAGCAGCGGATCCGGCCGAAGAAAGGCGAGGACGAGGTCGACGAGCTGACCGCGATCTTCCAGGAGATTGGCGCGCGGGCGCGGGCGGGCGGATAGCATGGCGGGCCGCCGCATCCTCCTGATCAATCCGAACAGCCTCGAGGCGACCACTACGATGATGGTGGCGATTGCCAAGTCTGCAGCCGCGGATGGCTTCGACATTGCCGGCGCCACGGCAGCGCGTGCGCCCACAATGATCGTCTCGGCGGATGCGCTGGAGGCAGCGGCGCCAGAGGTCGAGGAGATCGCGCGTGCCCGCTCTGGCGATTGCGACGGCATCATCGTCGCGGCATTTGGCGATCCCGGTCTCGCAAGGATCAAGCTGACCATGAGATTGCCTGCCGTCGGCATTGGTGAGTCCTCGATGCTGGAAGCCGCGGAGAACGGCCGACGCTTCGGCGTGGCGACCACGACGCCGCTGCTGAAAGCGAAGATCGACGCACTGCCGGACGTGCTGGGATTGCGATCGCACTACACCGGTACACGCTTCACCGTAGGCGATCCGCATGAGTTGATGCGTGATCCATCGCTGTTGCGCACTGCGCTTGCGGGCGCGGTCGAGGCCTGCATTGCGCAGGACGGAGCGGAAGCGGTGATCGTCGGCGGCGGCCCGCTGGGTGAAGCGGCACGCGAGCTTGAGTCGATCTTTACCGTGCCGGTCATCGCGCCGGTCCCGTCAGCCGTGCGGCGGATCATTCGTCTCGTCGCGGTGTAACAAAGAACCGGGGCGACCAGCAATTTCCGCGGCGCGGCATCGGCCGTGATGCGGAAAACTGTTTTCCTTGACATGAGGTCTGCCGTGCTCGACGTGTAACGACGTCGCGTGATTGTGAGTGCGTGCCCTCGCGACGAGAAGAACCGCACGGGAGGACGTCGTGAGCGTAAGCCTCAACGAACAGGATTACCTCGCCACCTTGCACGAGCTATGGGACAAGGCTTGGCCGAAAGGGACGCCGCGCTCGCCGAACTATCTGCACGGCGAAGTTCCCCTGACGGAATATCTGCGCGCCTGGGCGAAGCGAAGTCCGGAGAGGCCCGCGGTGATCTTCTATGGCCACGTCACGACATACGCGGACCTCGACCGGCAGAGCGACCGGTTTGCCGCGCTGTTGCAGGCCAAGGGCATAAGCAAAGGCGACCGCGTCGCCGTCTTTCTGCCGAACTGCCCGCAATTCCACATTGTGTTCTTCGGCATCCTGAAGCTCGGCGCGGTCCATGTTCCCGTCAGCCCGTTGTCGCGCGCGTTCGAGCTGTCCTACGAGTTGAACGACACCCAGGCCGAGGTGATCGTCGCGCTGGACCAGCTCATGCCGGTTGTCGAGCAGGTCAGGGACGAGGTGCGGCTGCGCGAGATCATCGTCACGAGTTTTGCCGATGTCGTACCGGCAAAGCCGGCAATTCCGGCGCCAGACTCGATCCGTGGGCCGCGCGCCGCAGTCACCGGCGCGACCGATCTGTTGCCGGCGCTTGCTGCGATGCCGATTCCTGTGCCGCTGCCGCCTGCCGGCCTCGATGACGTCGCCGCGCTCAATTACACCGGCGGCACGACCGGCATGCCCAAGGGCTGCGTCCACACCCATCGCGACATGGTCTACACGGCCGCCGCCAATTACGGCATCTCGGTGCTGTCCGACGAGAGCAGCGTCTTCCTGTCGTTCTTTCCTGAGTTCTGGATCGCGGGCGAGAACTTTGGCCTGATCTTCCCGCTGTTCTCGGGCGCGACGCTGGTCCTGCTCGCGCGCTGGGATGCCGTCGGCGCGATGGCCGCGATCAACAAATACAAGGTCACAATCACGGCGATGCCGGTGGACGGTGCGGTCGAGCTGATGGACCATCCGCGCTGGAACGAGTTCGACCTGTCGTCGCTGCAGCAGGTGCGTGTGGTCTCCTTCGTCAAGAAGCTCAACGCCGACTATCGCAAGCGCTGGAAGGATCTCACCGGCACGATCCTCATGGAAGCGGCCTGGGGCATGACGGAGACCCACACCTCCAACACCTTCACGGCTGGCTTTCAGGACGACGATTTCGATCTCAACAACCAGCCGATCTTCGTCGGGCTGCCGGTCCCCGGTGCCGAGTTCAAGATCACCGATTTCGAAACCGGCGCACTCTTGCCGCTGGGTGCCGAAGGCGAGATCCGCGTGCGCACGCCGTCACTGCTCAAGAGCTACTGGAACAAGCCGGAGGCGACCGCGGAGTCCCTGATCGACGGCTGGCTTCGCACCGGCGACATCGGCGCCATCGACAAGGATGGCTTCCTGCACTTCCTCGGCCGCCGCAAGGAGATGCTGAAGGTCAAAGGCATGAGCGTGTTTCCGCCGGAGATCGAGGCGTTGCTGGGGCAACATCCAAAGGTGCTGGGTTCGGGCGTGGTCGGGCGCGAGGACCCCGAGAGGGGGCAGGTGCCGGTGGCCTTCATCCAGCTCAAGCCGGAGGCGGTCGGCGGCGTCTCTGCGGAGGATCTGCGTGCCTGGTGCGCCGAGCGCATGGCCGTCTACAAGGTCCCCGAGATACGCATCATCGAAGCCCTGCCCCTGACCGCAACGGGCAAAGTGAAGAAGCAGGACCTCAATCCAATTCTGCCTGCTGCTGTCTGAGTGAGAGAGATCATGCCGTTCAAGAAGCTCCTGATCGCCAACCGCGGCGAGATCGCCATCCGCATTGCCCGCGCGGCCGCCGACGCCGGCATCGCGACGGTCGCGATTCATTCTGCGGATGATGCGCTGTCGCTGCATGTGCGCGTTGCGGACGAAGCGATCGAAATTCCTGGCCGCGGCGCGCGGGCCTATCTCGACATTGACGCCGTGGTGAAGGCGGCCAAGGCGATGGGCTGTGACGCCGTGCATCCCGGCTATGGCTTTCTCAGCGAGAACGCGACCTTCGCCAAAGCCTGCTCCGACGCAAGTATCACCTTCGTCGGTCCTCAGGCGACAGCGCTCGAGCTGTTCGGTGACAAGGTCGCGGCGCGTCAGCTGGCAAAACGCTGCGGCGTGCCGATCATCGCCGGCACCACCGGGCCATCGAGTCTGGAGGAGATCACGGCCTTTTTCGCATCACTCGGCAACAACGCAGCCATCGTCGTCAAAGCAATGGCGGGCGGCGGCGGCCGCGGCATGCGTGTCGTCGAGAACGCGTCCGATCTTTCGGAAGCCTATGCGCGCTGCCAGTCCGAGGCCAGGGCGGCGTTTGGATTCGACGGCGTCTATGCCGAGCGGCTGATCCGGCAGGCGCGCCACATCGAGGTGCAGATCATCGGCGACCGCCACGGTGCGATCTCCCATCTCTGGGAACGCGAATGCACCATCCAGCGCCGCCACCAGAAGCTGATCGAGGTGGCACCGAGCCCCTCGCTAAGCGATGCGTTGCGCGGCCGCATCATCGAGGCGGCGAAGCAACTGGCGGCGGCTGCATCCTACGACAATCTCGGCACGTTTGAGTTCCTCGTCGATGGCGGCGACGAGGACAGCTTTGCCTTCATCGAGGCCAACCCGCGGCTCCAGGTCGAGCACACCGTCACGGAAGAGGTGCTTGGTGTCGACCTGGTCCGCGCCCAGCTCGCGGTGGCCGGGGGCAGCCCGCTGGCCGCTCTGGGTCTTGCGCAGGAAACGATCCCGAAGCCGCGCGGCTATGCCATGCAGCTCCGCGTCAACATGGAAACGCTCGACGAGACGGGCGCAACCCATCCGACTGGCGGCGTGCTCGCGGTGTTTGAGCCGCCATCGGGCCCCGGCGTCCGCGTCGACAGCTTTGGCTATGCCGGCTACAAGACCAGTGCTGCGTTCGATTCGCTGCTCGCCAAGGTCATCGTGCATACGCCGGGCGAATCCTGGCATGACGTGGTCGCCAAGGCATCGCGTGCCTTGCGCGAATTCCGCATCGACGGCGTCGTCACCAATATCGCCTTCCTCCAGGCGGTGCTCGCGCATTCCGATTTCAGGATCAACCGCATCGCGACCGACTTCATCGATCGCAATATCGGCAAGCTGGTCGAGGCGGCCGATGGCGCGGCCAAGCCGCTCTACTTTGCCGCGGCCGAGCGTGGCGGTGTCCAAGGCGCTGAAGCTCTCGTTGCGCAAACGGTGCCCGAAGGTGCAGTGATGGTCGCGGCGCCCTTGCAGGGCACCATCGTCACCATCCAGGTGAAGGAAGGCGAGATCGTGCGCCCCGGCCAGCAGCTCGCCGTGATCGAGTCGATGAAGATGGAGCATCTGGTCATGACCGAGCAGGGTGGCCGGGTCATGAAGCTCGTCGCCGGCGATGGCGTTACGCTGATGCATGGCGAGCCGATCCTCTATCTCGAGCCGCTCGACGTCGCGGCCGACAGCACGGCGGCGGAAGCCGAGATCGATCTCGATCACATTCGCCCAGATCTCGCTGAACTGATCGCGCGCCAGGCCAATACGCTGGACGAGAACCGCCCCGCCGCGCTCGAGCGCCGCCGCAACACCAACCAGCGCACCGCGCGCGAGAATGTCGCGCAGCTCGTCGACGACGGCTCGTTCATGGAGTACGGCAGCCTTGCGATCGCGGCGCAGCGGCGGCGGCGCAAGCTCGACGACCTCATCAAGAACACGCCGGCAGACGGCCTCGTCATGGGCGTCGCCACGGTGAACGCCGAACAATTCGGCCCCGAGGGCGCGCGCTGCATCGTCGTGGCCTATGACTACACCGTGCTCGCGGGCACGCAGGGTCACATGAACCACAAGAAGATCGACCGCATGCTGACGCTGGCGGAAGACTGGCGCGTGCCGCTGGTGTTCTATGCCGAAGGCGGCGGCGGCCGGCCGGGCGACACCGACCGGCTCGGCATGACCGGGCTCGACGGACCGTCCTTCGTGCAGTTCGCTCGGCTCTCCGGGCTCGTGCCGGTCGTCGGCGTCGTCTCCGGCTATTGCTTCGCCGGCAACGCCGCGATGCTCGGCTGCTGCGACGTCATCATTGCCACCAAGAATGCCTCGATCGGCATGGGTGGCCCGGCCATGATCGAGGGCGGCGGGCTCGGCGTCTATCATCCTGCCGAGGTCGGCCCTGTGACGTTCCAGGCGCCGAACGGCGTCATCGACATCCTCGTCGAGGACGAGGAAGAGGCGACGCGCGTCGCGCAAAAATATCTGTCGTACTTCCAGGGCGCGGTGACGGAATGGGAAACCGCGGACCAGCGCCTCTTGCGCCGTGCCATCCCCGAGAACCGCCTGCGCGTCTACGACATCCGCAGCGTGATCAACCTCATCGCCGACAAGGATTCCGTGCTGGAGCTGCGTCGCGATTACGGCGTCGGCATGATCACCGCACTGATCCGCATCGAAGGCAAACCGTTCGGCCTGATCGCCAACAATCCGCGCCATCTCGGCGGCGCGATCGATGCCGATGCCGGCGACAAGGCCGCGCGCTTCCTCCAGCTCTGCGACGCCTTCGATCTGCCGATCGTCTCGCTCTGCGACACGCCTGGCTTCATGGTCGGGCCGGAAGCCGAGAAGACCGCGATCGTGCGCCACGTCTCGCGGATGTTCGTCACCGGCGCGAGCCTCACCGTGCCCTTGTTCGGCATCGTGCTGCGCAAGGGCTATGGGCTCGGCGCGCAGTCGATGATCGGCGGCGGCTTCCATGCCTCATTCTTCACCGCGGCCTGGCCGACCGGCGAGTTCGGGGGCATGGGTCTCGAAGGCTACGTCCGCCTCGGCTTCCGCAAGGAGATGGAGGCGATCGCCGATCCCGAGGAGCGCGAGACCTATTACCGCAACAAGGTCGCCGAGCTCTACACCAACGGCAAGGCCGTCTCGATCGCCTCGGTGTTCGAGATTGACAACGTCATCGATCCCGCCGAGACGCGGCGCTGGATCATGGCGGGCCTGCGCTCCGTGCCGAAACCGCCGGCGCGGACGGCGAAGAAACGACCGTGCATCGATACGTGGTGAGGGCAGTGCAGCAATAGCCTGCGTCCCGGTTCCCGATTGACATCCCCGCCTGTGGTGCCAGACTTTGCACAATAATACAGGGTGGAGACGTCTGCGATGGCCAGCCTTTCGGCCTCGAACCATGTCGCCCGTGTCATGTCGGTGGCCAGCCACGTGGCCGACGTCGACGCCTCTTCGCGGATTGCCAATTCGTGGCGGCGCTGCCTGATCAGCCACAAGCTCGATCCCGCCCGACAGGGCCCGCCGCAGACGCTGACCGAGGCCGAGATCCGGCACGTCGTCGCGCCGATGGAAGAGACGATCAGGCTTGTAACGCCCGAACTCGACGACCTTGCCCGCGTGCTGCGCGACGCCGGCTATTGCGTCAATCTCGCTGACACGAATGCGATCATGCTGTTCAGCCGCCTGCCGGGCGAAGCCGATGCGAGGATGTTTCTGGACTGGAAGATCTACACCGGCTCCAATTTCGCCGAGACGTTCGAGGGCACCAATGGGCTCGGCACCGCGCTGGCCGATCAGAAGCCGATCCTGGTGCATCGCGACGAGCATTTTCGCGCGCAATGGCACATGTTCTCCTGCGCCGTGGCGCCGCTGTTCGACCACGCCGGGCGGCTTGCCGGCGCCGTCAACATCACCTCCTGCCGCGCGGATCTCGAGCGTACCGCGCATCAGCTCGCGCTGGCGGTCACGTTGGAAGCGACGCGGCGGATGGAGGGAGCGATCTTCCGCGGTCATTTCCGCGACGCCTGGATCGCGACCGTACCGGGCGACGGCGGCAGCGGCCTGCTCGCCTACGACGACGACCGCCGCATCGTCGGCGCCTGCCGTTCGGCGCGCGCCCTGCTGGGCCTCACCGACGGCATGATCGCATCCGGCATCGATCTGTCGCGCTACGTCAGATTCGACAAGCACGCCGCGCGTGGCTCCGAGGAGATCGTCGAGCTGCGTCGCGCCGATGGCGCGGCATTGGGCCGAGGCCATGTCGCGCCGCCGCTGCGCGCGAGATCCTCCGCGCGCCCGCTTGCGCCGCGCCGTGACGTGCCTGTCGATCGCTTCGATGCGCTGCATCGGCTCGCCGGTCGCGATCCCGGGTTGATCAAAAGCGTGAAGCGGCTCGGCAGCGTCAGTGATCATGATCTGCCGGTGCTGCTGCAGGGCGAGACCGGCGTCGGCAAGGATTTGTTCGCGCGCGCCATTCACGCGGCGAGCAAGCGGGCGCGCAACAATTATGTCGCGCTGAATTGCGCGGCGATGCCGGAAAGCCTGATCGACGCCGAGCTGTTCGGCTACGAGGCCGGCGCCTTCACCGGCGCGCGCCGCGACGGCTCGAAGGGTCTGATCGTGCAGGCCGACGGCGGCACGCTGTTCCTCGACGAGATCGGCGACATGCCGATCGCGCTGCAGACGCGCCTCTTGCGCGTGCTGGAAAACCGCGAGGTCTGGCCGCTCGGCGCGCTCAAACCTGTCGCCGTCGACATCCGCCTGATCAGCGCCAGCCATCGCGATCTCGGCCGCATGGCCGAGCAGGGCGCCTTCCGCGCCGATCTCTATTTTCGCCTGCGCGGCATGGAGGTGCGGCTGCCGGCGTTGCGCGAGCGTACGGACAGGGACGATATCATCCGCCAGATTGCGCGCGAGGAAGCGCCGAACTGCAGGCTTTCGGACGAGGCATGGTCGCAGCTTGCAGCCTATCCGTTCCCCGGCAACATGCGCCAGCTCCGCCACGTGCTCCGGCTCGCCGGCTGCACGGCGGAGAACGGCGTCATCACCGACGCGGACCTCGATCTGCCACCGTTCGGCGGACGGGCGGCGGAGCCGGATCTTGGAGCGGCCGAACGCGCCACGATCGTCGAGGCCCTGCGCAGGCACGGCGGCCGCGTTACCGAAGCGGCGCGTGCGTTGAAACTCAGCCGCGCCACGCTGTATCGGAAGATCAAGCAACTGAAGATCGACCCGGGTTCATACTAGACCGGCTCGACCTCCCGCCTCTGCCGAAAGAAGTCGGAATTCTGGCGCAGCTTGGGTCTTCGCGCGGCTGGCACGCCGTCGTGAACGTGCATCTCCAGGAATTGTGAGAGGAGAGGATTCGATGGAGGAGATCGAAGTCTTTCTGGCTGTCGTCGAGGCCGGCAGCCAGACCGCGGCTGCGCGGCGGTTGGGGCGGTCGTTGCAATCGGTCAACCGGGCACTGGCGGCGCTGGAACGCGGCATCGGTGTCGAACTGGTGCGGCGAACCACGCGGCAGTCGCTGGCGACGGAAGCGGGGCTGGCGTTCTATCGTCGTGTCAAGCCCGCCTTTGCCGAAATCAGCGAGGCGCGCCTGGAAGCAGCCAATCGCCGCGTCGAGCCGTCGGGCCTGCTCCGCCTCGCCGCGCCCGTGCTGTTCGGGTCGACCCACGTCGTGCCGGCGATCGCTGAATTCATGGCGCGCTTTCCGCGGATCGAGACCGATCTCAATGTCACGGATCGGCCCGTCGACGTCGTCGGCGACGGTTTCGATCTGGCCGTGCGGATCAGGGAGTTGCCGGATTCGTCGCTGAAGGCGCGGCGCCTCGGTGAACTGCGTACGGTCGTGTACGGCGCACCGGCCTATTTCGCGCGCCAGGGTCGTCCGCGTCATCCCGACGATCTTGCGGATCATCAATGCATCCTGCGCAAGACCGGCCCGGGTGACACGGAGGTGTGGCGGTTTCAGATCGGCGGCAAGGCGAAGCTGCTGCAGGTGTACGGCCGCTTCCGGACCGACAATACCACTGCCGCGCAGGCGGCCGCCTGCCATGGCGTCGGAATCGGCTATGCGCCGTTCTGGCAGATACGCGATCGCGTCGATCAGGGGGCGCTGGAGATCGTGCTGGCGGATTTCGAGGCGCCGCGCATGCCGGTGTATGCCGTGGTTCCGCCGAGCTCGGCACCGCCAGCCAAGACGCGCCTGTTTCTCGATCTGCTGGCGGAGCGGCTGAAGCGCGAGCGGCTCTGAGATTCCCGGTGTTCCCACGCATTGGCCATGCCGCGCCGGCGAGGCGTTTCGTCGGCATTCTCCCGGTTTGCGGCAATGTCTATCCCGCGACGCGCCGGTTGTTCGCCGGCTCGGGCGACCGCAGCTTGAGGGCCACGGGCACATACCCGCCCGGCTCGGCGTGAAGGACCGCACCATGACCCCCAATCGACGCACGCTCTTGCATGCAAGTGTCAGCGCCACCGCGATGCTGGCTTCCACCGCTCTTGCCGGACAATCGCACGGTCCGTCCAGCGGATCGCCGGCCGGCGCCGAATTGAACTGCAGCCCGGAAGCTTGCGCGGCCGCGAGCGAGGATTTCGGTCACATCATTCACAAGCGGCCACGTGCGGTGCTCAGGCCGACGACGTCTGCCGGAATCGCGGAGATTCTGCGATGGGCCGGGCAGCAAGGGCTGACGGTTGCCGCGCGCGGACAGGGCCACGGCATCTATGGTCGGTCCATGACCGAGGGCGGCATCGTGATCGACCTCGGCGCGCTGGCCACGATCCATCGGGTAGAGCCGGACCGTGTCGTGGTCGATGCAGGTGCGACCTGGCACGCAGTGCTGGAAGCGACCCTGGCCAAGGGGCTCGTTCCGCCGGTCCTGACCAACTACCTCGGCCTGTCCGTGGGTGGCACTCTCGCCGTCGGCGGAATCGGCGGATCGTCGTCGCGACACGGCCTGCAGACGGACCAGGTTCTCGAACTCGATGTGGTGACGGGCGAGGGCCGGCAATTGACCTGCTCGCCAACCTCCAGCGCCGGGCTCTACGATGCCGCTCGGGCCGGGCTCGCCCAATGCGCGATCATCGCGAGGGCGACGCTCCGCCTGGTGCGTGCGCCCGAACGGGTCCGCCGCTTTCAGCTCTCATATCCGGATCTCCCGTCGCTGACGGCCGATCAGCGGCGCGTTCTGGACGCGGCGCGCTTCGATCAGTTGCAAGGAGCCGTCGTGCCCGACGGAGCCGGTGGCTGGCGATACCTGCTGGAGGCAGGCGTATTCCATGACGGTCAGTCTCCTGTCGATGACGAGGCGCTGCTTGCCGGCTTGTCGGATCGCCGCGAGAGCGCCGTCATCACCGACCTCACCTTCCGCGACGACGCCAATGCATTTGCGAAGCTCGAAACGCTCCTGAGGTCGAACGGCCAGTGGTTCAATCCGCATCCCTGGCTCCTCACCTTCTTGCCCGGCAGCAATGCGATGGAGATCGCGAGCGAGGTCATTGCCGGGACCAACAGTGAGGATATCGGTCCGTTCGGGCGGATTACCTACTATCCCATGGTCACGGATGAATGCCGCACGCCGCTGGTCCGGTTGCCCGGCGAGCGGATCGTGTTCCCGTTCAATCTCATCCGTATCCCCGCATCGGCGGACGAGGCGAATGCCGAGCGGCTGATCGCGCGAAATCGCGAGTTGTATGATCGCATTCGCGGCGCGGGCGGCGTGCTGTACCCGGTGAGCGCGTTTCCGATGTCGTCCCGGGATTGGGCAGATCATTTCGGCGCGCAATGGCCGCTGCTGCGCGAAGCCAGGCGGCGCCATGATCCCGGCAACCTTCTTACGCCAGGCTACGCTCTGTTCTAGCGGGAAAACGAATCCGGCGGCCGCATTCCGATTGGCGCGGCGGTCGCATCACCGAAGCCGCAAAGATGCTTCGGCTTAGCTGCGCCGCACTTTGTCGCAAGATCAAGCTCATGAAAGATCGATGCGGGCTCGCGGGAGGGCTCAGATTCAAGTCTTCGATCCTGTGCGTTCTGCTCGCAAAGCAGGGGTAAGCATTTGCTCGCGTGGCGCTGCAAGCGCGAACCATGATGCCCGACGAGGCAGAGCTGCATCGGCGCTTGCTTGAGTCCATGGTCATGGTCCGCACCCATCGCCCCGCGGTTCACTGCTGCGGGTGAGCTCTTGCGTTAAATCAACGTAACGAGGGTGAATGACCCTTAGCCTGTCGTGCACGCGCGGGTTGCGCGCATTGAAGGGGCATAACTCATGTTGCCGCACATCGTCAGTTCTTGCTCCCACTCGCACCGCAACCATTTCCTTCGCATCTGCAGCCATTTGGTGGCCGGCGCGCTGCTCGGAATGTCCTCGTTATTTGCTCCGGCGATCGCTCAAAGCGGCCCGATGATACCTGGCGATGCCGTCATCACCGGCTTTTCCGGCTTCAAGCCGATCGACATGCAACCGGCGCCGCCAGATCCTCTGGCGCGATTCTTCATCGACGCCGACGGCAATTCGGTGCAGGTGCTGCGGTTGCAGCCGAGCGGAGCGCCCCAGGGGCAGTTGATCGCGGCGCAACCGGTCATGCAGGTCAGTGCAGGACAGATCGGGCAGGTCTTCGCCATCACGCTGGCGCCGCCGGTCAACGTCGCGCCAGGCGCAACGCAGGCTGTGCCCGACATCTATCTCGGCGCCACCTCGGCCTTCGGCATCCAGATCGTGAAGCCGGGCCCGACCGGACAACCGCAGCGAATTCGCATCGGCGATCCTGCCGCGCAATGGATGGTCGGCCAGTTCGGCACCGCGCTTGGCGGCGGACCGGGAAGCGTCTATCGGATCGACGGTCAAACGGGCGCGGCTTCGCTGTTTGCTACTCTCGACAATTCAGGACCCGGACTGGGCGATGTCGTCTATGACCCGGTCACGCAGCAGTTCTTCGTGTCAAATCTCGACACCGGCCTGATCCATCGCGTCGACAGCAACGGAACGCTGCTCGACAGCTTCGATCACGGCCTTGCCGGCCGGCCCGTCCGCGGTCTTCCGCCGGTACCGGACGACGGCAAACTGATGATGATCCAGGATCCCGCCTTCAACAGCGAGAACACGGCCACTTGGGGATTCACGCCGCGCGCTCGCATGGTCTATGGCATGGCGGTGTTCGCCGGCCGCTTGTATTACGCAGTCGCTGACAAGCCGGAAATCTGGTCGATCGGCATTCGTCTCGAAGGCGATTTCGCCAACGACCCGCGATGGGAGTTCGACGTGCCGGGCGTGCCGCCCGGCGGACTCATCACCGATCTTGCCTTCGACAATCAGGGTCGAATTCTCCTGGCGTTGCGCGGCGCACCGCGCGGCAGCTACGATTATTCGGTTTTCGCCGAGAAAACCAAGCAGACCGACGTCAAGCGCTTCCGCCGCGAGGTCCCGGATGATCCGGCTACGCCGGGCTTCTGGGTGCCCGCGCCTGAGGAGTACGCGATCGGTTTCCCGGAGCCGTTTCGCAATGCGAATGGCGGCGTGGCGCTCGGCTATGGCCATGAACCGTCCGGAGCCATCAATCGAAGCTGCTCGTCGTTCGTATGGTCGACCGGCGAGAACCTGCGCAACAACCCGGCGCTCGGCACCGGCGACCCGCTCGAGGTTCACGGGCTGCAAGGCAATTCCGCGTCTCTGGTGCGGCCGCAGAATGCGCCGCCCACGACGAGCTATTTCGTCGATTATGACGGCACGTTTGGCGACGCCGAGCGCGCCGGCCATATCGGCGACGTCGAGATCTGGCAGACCTGCGATCGCGCAGCCGCCGTGCCGGAAGGCACAGGCGATCTCGGCATGTTCGGTTTCTGGGGCGGCGCCATCTACTGGCCGGTGTTGCCGCCGGATTGGACGCCGCCGCCGCCACCTCCGCCGCCCACCGATCTGAGGCTGGAGAAGAGCGCGCATTCGACATCATGCGTGCATCATATGGGGCCGGGCCTGTGGTGCCTGTTCACCGTGCGCGTCACCAATCTCGGTCCAGGCGACTACTTCGGCCCGATTACGGTCGACGATACGCTGCCCGGCCTGCCGCCCGGTGCGACTGTGCACGGTCTGCCGCCGTGGGCCTGCGTGCCAGCCGGGCCGGCGGGTGTTCATTGTACCCATCCTCCGATGCTGCTGCATCCGGGCGACAGCGTCGATCTGCTCGTCTCGGTGCATCTGTCCCCGAACTTCACGGGCTGCTCGATCAACAACAATGCGTCGATCGCGTGGCCGCCCGGTGGCGGCGACATCAACCCGGCCAACGACGCCGACAGCGACAGCATGGTCGTGCCCGGTCCGAACTGCGGAGGCACGAATCTGCAGCTGGAGAAGACGGGAACGGCCTGCACGGCCGTCAACGGCATGGCCGATTGCCGCTTCATCGTCATCGTGCACAATACCGGACCAGGCGTTTACTCCGGTAACGTCACGCTGACCGACACCGTACCGACGGGTACGATGGGGTACTTCGAGAACACGCCGCCCTGGATCTGCGGTGGCGGGCCGCCGACCTACGCTTGCACGCTGCCCGGCGCGACCATCCCGCCAGGCGGTGTCGTGCATCTGGAGGTGCATGTCCGGATGCCACTCGGGGCAGCCGCGAATGTTCAGGGCTGCCACGTGCCGAACGAGGCCAGGATCACCTTCCCCGCTGGCGGGAGCGCGCAGAACAGCAACGCTGCTGACGACGTAGGTTTGGCGGTCCTGACCTTGCCTTCGAACATTTGCCCGATCCTGATCTCGCCGGTTGCGGCACCGCCGCCACCACCGCCGCCACCGCCAAAGCCGTCGACGTGCCCGCCCGGGTACGTGTCCAAGGGTACGAGTTGCGAGCCACGGCAGCCGAACTGCCCGGCTGGCTGGACGGCGACTCCGATTGCCAGCCAGTGCTGCCCGCCCGGTCAGCCCTGGAATGGCCGGCAGTGCGGCGAGCGACCGACGCCGCCTCCGCCGGCGCGGTGCCAGCCTGGTTGGACTCCGACGCCGGTCGCGGGCATGTGCTGTCCTCCGGGCCAGCCCTGGACCGGCAAGCGTTGTGGTCGGGAAGAGCCGCCGCCTGCTGAACGGTGTCGCACCGGTTGGACCCCGACGCCGATCGCGGGAATGTGCTGCCCTCCCGGGCAGCCCTGGACCGGCAAGCGTTGTGGTCGCGAAGAGCCGCCGCCTGCCGAACGGTGCAGGCCCGGCTGGACCCCGACGCCGATCACAGGAATGTGCTGCCCGCCCGGACAACCCTGGAACGGCAAGCGCTGTGGCCGCGACGAGCCTCCGCCTCAGCGCGTATGTCCCGCGGGGACGGTCGGTACGCCGCCGAACTGCCGTCGCGTCGAGCGTCACTGTCCCGCGGGGACGGTTGGTACGCCGCCGAACTGCCGTCGAGTCGAGCGTCGCTGTCCCGCCGGGATGGTTGGAACGCCGCCGAACTGTCGACAGGTTCAGCGCAGGTGCCCGAGCGGCATGCAGGGAACGCCGCCAAACTGTCGGCTGATCCCGACGCACCGCACCCGGGTGGAATAACTGCTGGGTGTGCCGGCCTCCGGGCCGGCACACCTGGTCCGGCGTCGGAGCATGATCGGGAAGCGCTTGGCGGTTCATCCGAGGGGATGATGCTCAGACAATCCTGAAGTGCGATGACGCCTCATCGCTTTCGCAGCATCAGGAAAAGTCGCTCCAGCTCAGATGCCGCGAGTCGAGATCGCCAACCGTCACGGTGCCGCGCATCTCGCGCGGCGTGTGGAAGCTGCTGCGGAGATAGATCAGCGGGGTCGCTTCCGCGCCGTGCGAGACGCCGCGCACCTCGCCGACGAAGATCGAATGCGTCCCGGTCTCGAATTCGTGCGCCAGCATGCAATCGAACGCGGCCACTGCATCCGTCAGCACCGGGGCGCCGGTGGTCCCGCGCATCCATTGCCCGAACGCAAAGCGATCGTCGCCGTTGACGCCCTTCTGGCCGCTGAAGGTGAGCGCGAGCAGCGCGTGATCCTCGTGCAGGAAGTTGATCGCGAAGGCGCCTTCCTCGCGGATGCGCGCGTGGGCGCTGGCGTTACGGTTGACGCAGACGATGAGCGATGGAGGGTTATCGGAGAGCGAGCAAGCTGACGTTACGGTCAGTCCGGTGCGCCTGCCGTGCTCGGCACCGACTGTCACCAGGGCAACCGCGCCGGCGCATTGGCGCATCGCCTGCTTGAAATCCTTGGCATCGACCGTCACGCGGGAAAGCTCCGAAAGCAGAGGTGGGTGCGGCACGTTCGCGCCGCACCCGCGTTTGGTCAAGCTGCCTTCTTAGCGGAGCCGAGATGCTTCAGGCGCGGCATGACCTCGTTCTTGAGCAGCGCGAGCGAGTGGTGCCAGGCTTCCGGCTTGTGCTTGTAGTCGAAGCCGAAGACACAGAGCACGCCGAAGCCGCCGACCTCGTCGTAGATCTTCTCGATCTTTTCGGCGACCGTCGAGGGCGAGCCGACGATCCAGTTCCGCTTGGCGCAATATTCGACCGTCACGTCGCTATCGGGCACGTCGGGCGCGTGCTTGAGATAGTCCTTGAAGCCGAAATGACCAAGGAGCGGCAGGAAGTACTCGCTCATCATCCGGCCCATCATGTCGCCGGTCGAGAGCTTCCAGGCCTCTTCGTCGGTGTCGGCCACGAACACCTCACGCACCAGTCGCCAGTCCTGCCGGTTCGGCTTCCGCCCTGTCTTTGCGGCACCGATCTCGACCGAATCCCAATGGCTGGAGACATACGCCGGGTTGAGGTTGAGGCTCATCGGAATGAAGCCGCGTTCACCCGCGAGCTTCAGCGTGTCCGAGTTCTTGGAGAGACCGGCGACGCCGATCGGCGGATGCGGCGCCTGCAGCGGCTTGATGTGGGGCTTGAGGAAGTCGAACATCGTGTCCGGCTTGGTCACCGTCCAGAACTTGCCCTTGTGGGTGAAGGGCGCCGGCTCCGTCCACAGCTTCAGGATGATCTCCAGCGCCTCGCGCGTCATGTCGCGGTTTTGTCCGCTCATGCCGTCGACGTTGAACATCGCCCAGTCGCTTGGCAGGCCCGAGGCCGCGACGCCGAAATTGAGCCGGCCCTCGGAGAGATGGTCCAGCATCGCGACGCGGTTGGCGAGCTCGGCCGGATGGTGATAGGGCAGCAGGAAACCACCGGGACCGATGCGCAGACGCTTGGTCTGCAGCAGGGCTTGCGCGATCAAGAGGTCCGGGGTGGGGTTGGGTTCCCAGGGCGCGGTGTGGTGCTCACCGATCCAGGCCTCCTGGTAGCCGAGTTCGTCGAGCCAGCGCAGGACCTGCAGGTCCCAGTCATGCCCCTCCTTCAGCCCGCACTCCGGCGGATGCGAAGGCATCGTGAAATAGCCGATCTCCATGGGTTTCCTCATCTGATGTTGACGCGTCTTGTCGCGCGTTGACGGAGTTGAGTGGCGAAGCTCGAGCAAGCGCTGTGCCAGCCCAACGAAGCCGCGAATTCAATAGAAGGGGCTGGTTTGCACGCGCAATAGCCGGTATCTCGGCGGAAGCCTCAGAGGCATCGTCTCACTGTCGCGAGACGGCGTCTTGGCCATGAGACGATGACGAGGCCTGATATGATCGAACCCGCTTATGTCGCGGTGGATTGGGGCACCAGCAGCTTCCGGCTCTGGCTGGTCGATCGCACTGGCGACGTCCTCGCCGAGCGCCGCAGCGGCGAAGGCATGCTGGCCGCGGCGAAGGCCGGCTTCCCGTCGGTGCTGCGATCGCATCTTGCGGCTGTCGAGGCGCCGGATCATCTGCCGGTGCTCGTCTGCGGCATGGCCGGGGCGCGCACCGGATGGGTCGAGGCCGGCTATGTCGATACGCCGGCGCCGCTCTCTGCCGTTCTGAAACAGGCCGTGCGCGTGCCGGGCGAGGTGCGAGACGTCCGGATCCTGCCGGGAATCGCGCAGCGCGACGCCGGCGCGCCGGACGTCATGCGCGGCGAGGAGACGCAATTGCTCGGCGCGCTCGGCGTCGATGCCGCAGGCGAGGCGCTGGTCTGCATGCCCGGCACGCATTCGAAATGGGTTTGCGTGAAGAACGGCATTGTCGAACGGTTTGCCACGTTCATGACCGGCGAGCTCTTCAGCGCGATCTCGCGCGAGACGATCCTGTCGCTCGCCGTCGCCGGCGCAGACGACGCCGAGGATGTCGCGAGCTTCAAGGCGGCCGTGAAAGCAGCGTACGAGGCGCCGGCCTTCGCGGCCAATCTCCTGTTCGGCGCACGGTCGCGACAGCTTCTGTTCGGTGGCGCGCCGGCCGCGGCGCGCGAGACGATGTCGGGCACGTTGATCGGTGTCGAGGTGGCCGCAGGGCTCTCCGGATCTGTGCCGCAAGCGGGCGTCAAGCTGATCGCCTCCGGCCGGCTTGCGATGCTGTACCGGCTGGCCTTCGATACACTGTCGGTTGCGGTGCAGCCGGTCGATGCGGACGAGGCCGTCCGCCGCGGCCTCTCGATGGCGGCCGCCGCGATCTGGACGAAGTAGAAGGAAACCCGATATGAGCGTTGCCTTTCCGCCGATGAAGCGACCGCTGGTCGCGATCTTGCGCGGCGTCAAGCCCGAGGAGACCGAGGCCATCGTCGAGGTGCTGATCGATGCCGGCATGACCGCGATCGAGATTCCCCTGAACTCGCCCGATCCGTTCCGGTCCATCGCTATCGCGGTGAAGCGGGCACCGGCCGGCGTGTTGATCGGCGCCGGCACGGTGCTGACCGCGGCCGACGTCGATCGTCTCCATGACGTTGGCGGCAGGCTGATGGTCTCCCCGAATGTGGATACCGGGGTATTGGCGCAGGCGCATCGGCACGGCATGGTGACGATGCCCGGGGTCTTCTCGCCGACCGAGGCGCTGCTCGCCGCGCGCTCGGGGGCATCGAGTCTGAAGTTCTTTCCGGCCAGCGTGCTCGGCGCCTCCGGCATCGCCGCGATCACCGCCGTGCTGCCGCCGGGCGTGATGATTGCCGCCGTCGGCGGCGTCTCCGACCAGAATTTTGCGGAGTACGTCAAGGGCGGTGTAACCGCCTTCGGGCTCGGCTCCAGCCTCTACAAGCCCGGCATGACGGCGGCCGATGTCGCCGCGCGCGCGAAAGCGACGATTACGGCTTACGATCGGGCAATTGTGAAAGAATGAAGGCGCATTGAACGAGCGGTGATCGCGTCAATCGATTGTGTTCATGGTACATCCGTGGCGACGTTCGTCCATCGCGCGCATGTGACCGGCTGAAGCAGGAGACCGATATGGCGATCAACAACGTGGCCGATCTGTTCGTGGCAACGCTCGAACAGGCCGGCGTCAAGCGCATCTACGGCATCGTTGGAGACAGCCTGAATGCGCTGACCGAAGCGCTGCGCCGACGCGGCACCATCGAGTGGGTCCATGTCCGGCACGAGGAGGTCGCGGCGTTCGCCGCGGCCGGCGAAGCCGAAATGACGGGTAGTCTTGCGGTTTGCGCCGGCTCTTGCGGCCCGGGCAATCTGCATCTGATCAACGGCCTGTTCGACGCGCATCGCAGCCGCGTTCCGGTGCTGGCGATTGCCGCGCAGATCCCCTCGGCCGAGATAGGCGGCGGCTATTTCCAGGAGACGCATCCGCAGAACCTTTTCCGCGAATGCAGCCATTATTGCGAGCTGGTGTCGGATCCGAGCCAGCTGCCTTATGTGCTGGAGAATGCCATTCGCGCCGCGGTCGGCCTGCGCGGCGTCGCCGTCGTCGCCATGCCCGGCGACGTCGCGTTCCGCAGTCCCCCGAAACGCGCGCTGTCGACGACGCGCGGCCTGACGCTGGCTGCCCCAAAGGTGGTGCCGCAGGCGGATGAGCTGAAGGCCCTTGCGGATCTCCTCAACGGCGCCGGGCGCATCACCCTGTTTTGCGGCCGCGGCTGCGCCGGTGCGCATGCGCCGCTGATGCAGCTTGCCGAGGCCCTGAAGAGCCCAATCGTGCATGCGCTCGGCGGCAAGGAGCATGTCGAGTACGATAACCCTTACGACGTCGGCATGACCGGCTTCATCGGCTTCTCCTCGGGCTATGCCGCGATGCATGCCTGCGACGCGCTGGTGATGCTCGGCACCGATTTTCCCTACAAGCAGTTTTTTCCGACCGACTGCCAAGTCGCGCAGATCGACATCCGCCCGGAAAACCTCGGCCGCCGCTGCAAGATCGATCTCGGCCTCGTCGGCGATGTCAAGCTCACCATCGAGGCGCTGCTGCCGCTGCTCGAGACAAAGACGCAACGCAAGCATCTGGACGACGCCATCGCGCACTACAAGAGAGCACGCGAGGGCCTCGACTCGCTCGCCAAGGGCACGCCGGGAAGTAAGCCGATTCATCCGCAATACCTCGCCAAGGTGATCAGCGATCATGCATCGGACGATGCCGTGTTCACCGCCGATGTCGGCACGCCGACGGTGTGGGCCGCGCGCTATCTCGACATGAACGGTCGCCGCCGGCTGATCGGGTCCTTCGTGCACGGCTCGATGGCCAATGCTATGCCGCAGGCGATCGGCGCGCAGGCCACCCAGCCTGGCCGTCAGGTGATCTCGCTGTCGGGCGACGGCGGCTTCACCATGCTGATGGGCGATCTGATCACACTGACGCAGATGAAGCTGCCGGTGAAGGTGGTCGTCTTCAATAATGGCGTGCTCGGCTTCGTCGCGCTGGAGATGAAGGCGGCCGGCTTCGTCGATACCAATGTCGACCTGGAGAATCCCGATTTCGCCGCGATGGCCCGTGCGATGGGGATCTTCGCAAAGCGCGTCGAGGACCCCGGCGAGCTACCCGGCGCGGTCAAGCAGATGCTGGCGCATGACGGGCCGGCGCTGCTCGACGTCGTCACCGCCAAGCAGGAGCTGTCGATGCCGCCGACCATCACGGCCGAGCAGGTCAAGGGGTTCAGCCTCTGGGTTCTGCGTGCGGTGATGAACGGTCGCGGCGACGAGGTGCTCGATCTTGCGAAAACGAACTTGCTGTCGCGCTGATTTCGACTGAGGCGGGTTCGGTTCACCCCTCTCGAAGGGAGAGATCGGGTCGCATCGAAAGATGCGATCCGGGTGAGGGGTCACGGTCTCGCAGAGGGCTGCGGCCCCTCACCGGGATTGCTGCGCAATCCGACCTCTCCACGCCGGGGAGAGGTGAAGGTCCGCCAATGCAGCACGGCCCCAATCAGTAGCGCCGGCAAGAAGCCGAGCGCGATCAGGAAATGCGGCAGCGCCTTCGGCGAGGCGAAAGCGATGGCGATGTCGGAGATCAGCCAGAGTGCCGCAAACATCACCGCAAAATCCGCGCGCGGAGAGCGCAGATGGTAGAACACTGCAGTGATGATGATGGCGGGACCGATCGCGACGGCAATCGTGATCGCCGTCAGCTCCTTCGGCGTCAGCGCGTCGAGCACCATCGAGGCCAGCAGCCAGAGCGCGGCGAACATGGCGACGATGTCGAGCGGATGCCGCAATCCAATACCTCCTGCAGGGAGCGTTATCGTTGTGGCGGGAACTCCATCCGTCAAGTTAAAACCCGCTAATCATTCCTCGTCACTCCCCGGCGTCGGGCGCAGCATGAAATGACCGAAAGCGGTGGCGATGGGCTTCTCCGCATCGTCCTGCCAGGCCCGCGCCTCGAATGCGACGATGCGCCGGCCCTGTTTCACAATCGAGACATTGGCGAACGTGTCGAGGGCGCGGCCGGAGCGCAGATAGTTGATGGTGAGGCCGATCGGCTTCGGCGGCGCCGCAGCGCCGAGCTCGCGCGCGACGCCGATGATGGCGGTGGTCTCCAGGAAGGCGCCGGTCATGCCGCCGTGGATCGCCGGCAGGATCGGGTTGCCGACAATCTGCGGCGAGAACGGCATGGTCAGCGTGCCGTCGTCGTTGACGCGGATGCCAAGCGCGCGCGCGAACGGGCTGTTCGCGAACGGGCCATCCGGATTCTCCGGCGCCTCCAGCGTCGGAATGTTGCGCGCATCCATGCGGCGGTCGGCAAGCATGTTGGTGCGGTTGGCGCCGATCATGAAGCAGGCGGTCGCGGTTGCGACCGGATCGTCCTCGGATTCCTGATAGGCGGTTGAGCGCACGAAGGCGATCGAGCGCGTGGTGCGATAGCAGACCGAGTGCGCCTTGATGTCGAGGCCCGGCGTCGCCGGCTTCTGGTAATCGATCCGCAGGTCGAGCGTGGCGATGGCGCGTGTGCCGTCCAGCGCGAGCTGCACCGCCATGCCGCAGCTCTCGTCCAGCATCGCAGTGACGACACCGCCATGAATAACGCCGGTCTCGGTATCGCCGACGAAAACGGGACGGTAGGGCAGGCTGGACCAGGCTTCGGCGGGCGCGAAGCGGTCGAGCTGAAGCCCGCTGATACGGCCATAATCGGAGCGGCGGCCCTTGATCGCCTCGGCGAGTTCCTCGAATGGGAGGGTGGTCGGTGAAGTGGACATGGCGATGTTCTAGACCAGTGTGGCGCCCTGCAAAACCCCGAATGGGCGTTACTGGCGGGCCCCGAGTGGTTTGGCCTCGACAGGGCCGGCGGAAGCGACGATGGTGGGGCTTCGTTCGACCAGCAAGGAGCGCCCATGGCCGACCCCGAAACGCCCTCGACCGCCCAGGGGCCCGTCACTATTTCGACGTCCAGCGCCGAGCGCGCGCCGATCATCTATTTCGACGGCGCCTCCTGCTTTGGCCATCACAACGGCGCGATCCAGATCGAGCTCGCCGCCAACCTCCTGATGCCTGTCGGCGCCGCCGTCAGGGTGGACGTGGTTCAGACCGCGCACTTGCGCTGTAGCGTGGCCGCGGCGCTGGCGCTGCGTGAAGCGCTCGACAAGGCGCTGGCGATGTACAAGCAAGGTCAGCAGCAGCCGAACGAGGAAATTCCAGCGGTGAAGAACTAAGGCTGGAGTGCGATTGCCTGTCAGCGCAATCGCAGGTTCTCAGGCTACATGCACCTTCGGCTTCTTGCCGCCGTTCCACTTGCCGTCGAGCGCGCGTTCGATCTGGGCGGCGAGTTGCAGCAAGAGGCCGTCATTAGCCTGCTTGGCAATGGCCTGGATGCCGAGCGGCAGGCCGTGGTTCTGAGATGCCATCGGCATCGAGATCGCCGGTATGCCGCAGAGATTGGCGAGCGGCGTGAAGGCGAAATTGCGCCAGAGATTGCCGAACCAGTCGAGCACGTCGGGATTGTCGGAGATGGTGAGGTATTCCCTGGTACCGACCTTCGGCGTCGGCAGCGCGGTGATCGGCGTCAGAATCACGTCCCACTGCTCGAAGAAGGTGCCGAAGCCGCGCGAGGTCGTGTTGAACACGGCCTGCATCTTCGCCCGCTCCGCGAAGCTGGTGTGCCGGCCAGCTTCCCAGATGCGAATATTCATGGGTTCGATCAGATCTTCCGGCGGTTTTTCCAACCCGCGCGCAGCGAGCATGTTGGAGATCACGACTGCGAAGTTCGAAATGTAGCAGGTGGTCTGCGCCGCGAACGCGGCGCGGAAGTCGATCTCGGGCAGGGCGTAGTCGACGTGATGGCCGAGGCCTTCGAGGAAGCGGCCCGCCTTCTCCAACTCGGCGGCGATCTCGGGCGTCGCGGTGTAATCGCCCCAGGTGTGCGAGAGCGCGATGCGAAGCTTGGCCGGGTCGCGCTTGATCATCTCGGAATAGGGCTGCGCCGTGTTCCAGAAGGGCATGAACTCGCCGGGGGCCGGCCCGCGGGCATGGTCGACGAAGGCCGCCGTGTCGCGCACCGAGCGCGACTGGCAGCCCTGGATCGAGACGAGGCCGGTGAGATCCGACATGTGCGGCGCGAGCGAGAACACGCCGCGCGAGACCTTCAGTCCGATATTGCCGTTGACGCCGGCGGGAATACGAATCGAGCCGCCGCCATCGGTGGCATGCGCGATCGGCACCACACCGGCGGCGACCATCGCCGCGCTGCCGGCGGACGAGCCGCACGTGGTGTAGTCGGTGTTCCAGGGATTGCGTGTGACGTAAACGGCGGGATTGTCCGCGGAGCTGCACACGCCGAATTCCGGCGTCGTCGTCCGTCCGATGAGATTGAGCCCGGCTTGGCGGAATTTGCCGGTCAGGAACGTGTCTGCGCTCGCACGGTTGCCGCGCATCAGCAGCGAGCCCATTTCCTGCAGCCGTCCCTTCATGGTCGGCCCCAGATCCTTCATCAGGAAGGGCAGGCCGGCGAAGGGGCCGGCGAGATTGGCGCCATCCTTGGCCGGGTCCGCGATCACGTCCTCGAACAGCTCGACCACGCCCGACAGCGCGGGGTCGACCTTGGCGACCCCGGCAGCGGCCTGCCGCGCCAATTCCTTCGCCGTCAGCTCGCCCTTGCGGACGCGCCCCGCCAGCGCGATGCCATCGTGCTGCGCCCATTCATTCCAGCTCATCGGCAAAGTCATGACGTCCATACTCCTCAGGTGCAGCGAAACCTTTTTCGCAAGGGACCGCGTGAATCAACCGAGCCGGCGCGGGGGGCAGGGTTGCGCGGGACGGAGGGGTCGCAGGGCGGAAGGATCGAGGGCGTCGCATCCATTAGTCGTGGGATCGCCGCAACCGAGGGCTGCCTGGCCTTTGACCTTGTCCGCAGGCCGCGTGGAGACCGCCTCCTGTTCCCCACTGCGAGCGAAGCAAAGCGATCCAGAGTCTCTTCGCGGAGGGATCCTGGGTTGCTTCGTCGCAAGCGCTGGCAATGACAACGTGGCGATAGTGGGGATCACAAACCGCGCGCATATCCCGGGGCGCGGTGCAGCGCTCCCGGCGATACGGAGAGCCGTTCGGTCGGATGCGACCCGGCCACAAGCGCCTAGCGCGCTCGCGTTCGCATCGCACGATTGTGGCCAGATCGCATCGATCCAGCAAAAAATCCTCTGTCGACGGCCCTCCGCCGCACCTTGATGAATCAACCCCGGTTGGTCCATAAGCGGCGTCCCGCGGCCGGTGGTTCGCCCTGCGCAGCGTGCTTTGATAGAGGGAATCTCGCGTGGCCAGCATCAACCAGAAAATTGCGCAGGAGCTTGGGGTTCGCGCCGAACAGGTCGAGGCGGCAGTGACGCTGCTCGACGGCGGTGCCACCGTTCCCTTCATCGCCAGGTACCGCAAGGAAGCCACCGGTGCGCTCGACGACGCGCAATTGCGTACCCTGGAGGAGCGCTTGGTGTACCTGCGCGAGCTTGAGGACCGCCGCAAGGCCATCCTCGAATCGGTTCGCGAGCAGGGCAAGCTCGATGCCGCCCTCGAAGCGACGATCATGGCCGCCGACAGCAAGGCCCGCCTCGAAGATATCTATCTGCCGTTCAAGCCGAAGCGCCGCACCAAGGCGGAGATCGCCAAGGAGGCCGGCCTCGAGCCGCTCGCCAATCAGCTGCTGGCGGAACCCGCGAACGATCCCAAGGTCGTGGCCGAAGGCTTCGTCAATGCCGAGAAGGGCGTTGCGGATGCGGCCGCCGCGCTGGACGGCGCCCGCGCCATTCTGGTCGAGCGCTTCGACGAGGACGCCGACCTGATCGGCGCCCTTCGTGAGGAGATGTGGACCAACGCGCGTATGGCCTCCAAGGTACGCGACGGCAAGAAGACCGAAGGCGAGAAGTTCGCCGACTATTTCGATTTCTCCGAGCCGCTGACCAAGCTGCCCTCGCATCGCATCCTCGCCATGTTCCGCGGCGAGAAGGAGGATGTCCTCGATCTGCAAATTCAGGCCGAGGCCGAGGCGCCGCCGCCGGGCGTGCCAAGCGCTTATGAGCTGAAGATCATGAAGAGGTTCGGCATCGCCGATCTCAAGCGGCCCGGCGACCGCTGGCTGATCGACACCGTGCGCTGGGCCTGGCGTACCAAGATCCAGGTGCATCTCAACATCGACCTGCGCATGCGGTTGTGGAATTCGGCCGAGACCGAGGCCGTGCGGGTTTTCGCCTCCAATCTGCGCGACCTGCTGCTGGCCGCGCCGGCGGGCACCCGTGTCACCATGGGCCTCGATCCCGGCTACCGCACCGGCGTGAAGGTCGCGGTCGTGGACGCCACCGGCAAGGTGGTCGACACCACTGCGATCTATCCGCACGAGCCGCAGAGGCAGTGGAACGAGTCGCTGGCGACGCTCGGCAGGCTCGCGCTGAAGCATCGCGTCGAGCTGATCGCGATCGGCAATGGCACGGCTTCGCGCGAGACCGATAAGCTCGCGACCGAGCTGGTCAAGGGTCTCCCCGAGCTGAAGATGAACAAGATCGTGGTGTCGGAAGCCGGTGCGTCGGTCTATTCGGCCTCGGCCTTCGCCTCGGAAGAGCTGCCGGGACTCGATGTCACCCTGCGCGGCGCGGTGTCGATCGCGCGTCGTCTCCAGGATCCGCTCGCCGAGCTCGTCAAGATCGAGCCCAAGGCGATCGGCGTCGGCCAGTACCAGCACGATCTCGGCCAGGCCAAGCTCGCAAAATCGCTCGACGCCGTAGTCGAAGACTGCGTGAACGCGGTCGGCGTCGACGTCAACACCGCCTCGGCACCGCTGCTGGCGCGCGTGTCGGGCGTCGGCGCGGGTCTTGCGCAGAGCATCGTGGCGCACCGCGACGCCAACGGTCCGTTCAAGTCGCGCAAGGCGCTCAAGGACGTGCCGCGGCTCGGGCCAAAGGCGTTCGAGCAGTGCGCGGGCTTCTTGCGTATCCTGGGTGGCGAGGACCCGCTCGACGCCTCCGGGGTGCATCCCGAGGCCTATCCGGTGGTGCGCCGGATACTGGCGGCGACCAAGAGCGACATCAAGGCTCTGATCGGCAACAGCGAGATCGTGCGCACCTTGAAGCCGAAGGATTTCGTCGACGAGACTTTTGGTCTGCCGACCGTCACCGACATCCTGCGCGAGCTCGAAAAGCCCGGTCGCGACCCGCGCCCGGCGTTCAAGGCCGCGGTGTTCAAGGAAGGCGTCGAGGAGATCAAGGATCTCAAGAAGGGCATGATCCTCGAGGGTACCGTGACCAACGTCGCCGCGTTCGGCGCCTTCGTCGACATCGGCGTGCATCAGGACGGCCTCGTGCACATCTCGGCGATGTCCAAGAACTACATCAAGGATCCGCGCGAGGTGGTGAAGCCCGGCGACATCGTCAGGGTGAAGGTGCTGGACTTCGAGGTCGCGCGCAAGCGCATCTCGCTCACGCTGCGGCTCGACGACGAGGTCGGTGCCAAGAAGGAGGCATCCGGCATGCAGCGCGACAACAATTCACGCAATCCCGCCCGCATGACCTCCTCGCCACCCCGCAAGCAGGAGCCGGCCGGCGGCGGCGCCCTTGCAGAGGCGCTGCGCCGCGCGGCCGAGAAGAGCGGCGGCAAGCGGGCGTGAGCTCCCCCATCTCTCTGTCCGCTCTCGCGGGGAGAGGTGACTGCTGGGCCTATGGAGAGCTCTCTCCACATCGTCACGCGAGCGCAGCGATGCATATCCAGAATGCTTCGCCCGAAAGACTCTGGATTGCTATGTCGCAAGAGCTCCTTGCAACGACGGGAGAGAGGAGCTTCGCTTACAGCTCGATCACGCCGCGGCGCGCCGCGTGCGCGACCGCATCGGTGCGGCCGGTGGCATCGAGCTTGTCGAGCAGCGAGGCGACGTGGAATTTCACCGTGTGCACGGAGATGCCGAGCTGGCGGGCGATCATCTTGTTGGAGGCTCCTTCCGCCATCAGCGCCAGCACGTCGAGCTCGCGCTGCGTCAGCGCGATGTCCTCAGGCATGATGCGAGGGTCGCGGCCGACGATCGCCGCGGCCGCCTGCTCGCCCGGCGCGGCGAGGCGAAGTCCGGCGATATTGCCGAGCAGGGCGGCCAGGCGGTCGGCCAAAGCTGGATCGTCGATCTCCAGGGACAGCACGATCTCAGGCGACGTGTCCTCGCTCACGCCTCCGGCCTCTCGCCGACCGTGACCTTGAAGCCGACCGGCTCGCCGCCGCGGAGCGCGGCGACATCGACCACGGCGCCGACGCTTGAAGGTCCAAGCGTGCCGGCTAGCGCGCGCACGCCGGAGAGCTTCTGGTCGTTGACCGCCACGATCACGTCACCCTGGCGGATGCCGGCCGCAGCCGAAGGTCCGGCCGTGTCGACATTCATCACCATGGCGCCGATGCCGTCCTCGAGCCGCACCGGCTGGAGCCCAAGGCCGAGATAACCCCGCGCGATGCGACCCCGGGTTTCGAGCTGCGTTGCGACCCGCTCAATCGTCGCGGTCGGGATCACCAGAACCCGTCGCGGCCCGAGCACGACCATGCCGTAGGCTTCACCCGTTGCATCGAGCGCGAGCCCGCCCTGCTGGCTCTCGCGCAGGCGCACGTCGAGCTCGATCCGCGCATCGATATCGCCGCCGCGCAGGGAGCGCCAGCTCTTGCCAGACGCCGAGACCATCCCGAGCGCGGCGCTCGGCGTGTCGCGATTGGTGGCCACCACAACCGACAGGGCGCCCAGCGGCGGTACAGTCGCCGTCAGCCTGACCGGCGCGATGGCGGCATCGACGCGCAGCAGCGCGATATCGGTCGTATGATCGCGGCCGGCGATCGTGGCGGTCGCTCGGCCGCCGTCGGCAAGGCCGATCCCCACCTCACCTTCGTCGGCCAGCGCCTCGTCGGCCGTAACGATCAGACCGGGTTTCCAGGCGAAGCCGGTGGCGTAGGAGCGATGGGAGTGCACGGAGACGACGGACGGCGCGGTGCGCGCCACAATATTTGCGAGCGCGGATGACAGCGAAGTCAGAGCGGTTGGGTCGGTCATGGCAGGCTCCTGTAGCTGTTCTCAATCTGGGGTGCCGCGATCGTTTGCGAAACTGGCCGGGTGGCCAGGACGCAGGCAGCGCCTGCGCAGGACGCGGCCGACGAACATGTGATTGGGAGCCGCTCACGGCAACGTGTAGCAATCGCCCGACATTGCGCCGCACCGCTTCAACCTTTTCAGCGAGCCCTGACGATGACCGTCGACCTCACCCGCCGTACGCTGTTGCAGCTTGCCGGCGCGACCTCGCTTGCGATGGCAGCCGCAGCTGCGGCGCGCGCGGAGGGCGATCGGCAAGGCGGCGGGCCGACCTATGCCAGTCGCACGCCGATGCGGATCGGCATGGTGACGCTACGGGTGAAGAATCTCGACAAGGTCACAGACTACTACCGCGACGTGATCGGTCTCAGCGTCATGGAGCGCTCGGGCACCGCCGCGAAGCTCGGGACGGCTGGCATCACGCTGCTGGTGCTGGAGGCCCGCCCCAATGCTGCAATCGAGCCTCGCAATGCCGCCGGCCTCTACCACACTGCCTTCCTGATGCCGACACGCAAGGACCTCGCTCGCTGGCTGGTCGCGGCCGCCACGCACCGCGTGCCGCTGACGGGCTTTGCCGATCATCTCGTCTCCGAATCCGTCTATCTCGACGACCCCGAAGGCAACGGCATCGAGATCTATGCCGATCGCGATCCCTCCCTATGGCAGTGGAGCGAGAGCAGCGTGAAGATGGCGACCGACGAGCTCGACATCCCCGATTTGCTGTCGCTGACCAACACGCGGGTGCCCGACTATGCCAAGGCGCCGGACGGTCTGCGCATCGGCCACATGCATCTGCGCGTCGGCGATCTCGCCGAGGCCCAGAGATTCTATCATGGTGCGATCGGGCTCGATCCGACCCGCAGCCGCGCCGGCGCCGCATTCCTGTCGTCAGGCCGCTATCACCATCATCTCGGCCTGAACGTCTGGCAGAGCCAGGGTGCCGGCCGGCGCGACCATCAGGCGACGGGCCTCGCCTGGTTCTCGCTGGTGATGGCAAAGCAGGAACTGCTCGCCGCGCAGGAAGAGCGGTTGCGCCAGAGTGGTGCGCAGGTCACGGGGCTCGCGGATGGCTTTGAGGCAGTCGATCCCTGGGGTACGCGGGTCCGGTTGCTCAGGACGTGACAAGTGCGGCCGTTTCAGCTTGCCGCACGTTTGAGGCGGTTTCCTCTTCGGACCAATTCCATCGTCCGCCGCCGGCGCGCTTGGCCGTGTAAAGGGCACGATCGACCTGCTCCAGAAGCTGAGAGGTTTTGCCTGCGGCCGCCGTTCCGGTGCTGACCAGGATGCCGGCGCTTGCGCCGATGCGGACTGGAATATCTGTCAGCAGGAACGGCATCGACAGGTCGCGGATGGCTTGGCGCGCCAGTGCGAGCGCTTCGTCGCGGCCGCCAGCCCCTGCGGCAACGGGCTTCAGCATCATGAACTCGTCTCCGCCGAACCGTGCCGCGAGGCCGCCTTCTCCGACGCACGACGACAATCGCTCCGCCACCTGGCGGAGCAGATCGTCGCCTGCGTGATGACCATGACGGTCGTTGACCGGTTTGAAGCCGTCGAGATCGATGGCGATGATGGCGAAGTCGCCCTGTGTCTCCGCCAACGCCTGGAGAAACGCGGCGCGGTTCGGCAGGCCGGTGAGGAAGTCGTGGGTCGCCTGCCGGGCCAAACGATGCTTGGCCTCGAGTCGTTCGACGAAGGCGGCGCTGAGATGCTTTGAGGCCTCCCGCAAGGTCAGCCAGAAGAACACCAGCATGACTGCGCCGAGCTTGTAGGCGAGCTCGGGGCGGAGCAGGCCGGCCAAGATGGTCGGCGTCAGCAGGACCGCCGCGGTGGTGAGGATGATCCAGGGACGGATCGCAGCTCGCGAGACCATACCGACGCAGAAGGACATCGAGAGCCCGAACGCGATCCAGGCGCCGGGCGCGTCGTCGAGCTGGAGCGCCCGATACGACAGCATGCCGAGCGAGAGGCCGAAGGCAGATGCGCCCGCACCGTAAAGCCGCTCCCAGCGGATCACGTCGGCATCGGTGAATTGCGCGGCGCGCGACTTGTAGCGGAACAGCGAGATGATGCGGGCTGTGGCCGTGATGAATATGAAGATCGAGATCACGGCGTAGCCGGTGTCCCCGCTCATGACGGCCAACGCCACGGCCCCCGTCACCGAAGTCACGCCGATCGCGAACACCTGCGGCAACGACGTGTACAGGAGGTCGACGAGCTCGCGCCTGATGCGCGGATCGGGATGCAGGAACCTGGACAGCATTGTCAGCGGCATGCCGGCACCATCACTGCATCTTCCTAACAAGGGGTTGGATGCGAGGCGCGGCACGACGGCTCGATGTGCAACGTCCTTAAGAAGTGGTCAACGCGGAATGCTTGCTGGCGGATTTTCGGCGTGTTAGCAGCGGCTAATGGCGCCGTGCGCGCCTCGATGCGTGGGAATATTGCCTGCCATGTCCGATTTTCGCGGTGTCTTCCCCTACCTCGTCTCGCCTCTCGATGCCGACGGCACGGTGCGTACCGAAGTCCTCGGCAGGCTCTGCGACGATCTGGTCGGCGCCGGCGTTCACGGCCTGACGCCGCTTGGTTCGACCGGCGAGTTTGCCTATCTCAATGCCGCGCAACGCACCGCAATCGTGCAGACCACGATCGAGGCCGCGCAGGGCCGCGTGCCGGTGATCGCAGGCGTTGCCTCCACCTCGACGGCAGACGCGGTCGCGCAAGCCAAGGCCTACCAGACGCTCGGTGCCGACGGCATCCTGGCGATCCTGGAAGCGTATTTTCCGCTTCCCGATGCCCAGGTCGAGTCCTATTTCCGCGCCATTGCGGATGCCGTGGACATCCCCGTCGTCATCTACACCAACCCGCAATTCCAGCGCTCCGACCTGACGCTCGACGTCATCGCGCGGCTCGCCGAGCATCCGCGCATCGGCCATATCAAGGACGCCTCGACCAACACCGGCCGGCTGCTCTCGATCATGAACCGCTGCGGCGATTCTTTGCGCGTGTTTTCGGCCTCGGCTCATATTCCCGCCGCAGTGATGCTGATCGGCGGCCGCGGCTGGATGGCGGGGCCCGCCTGCATCATCCCGCGTCAGAGCGTTGCGCTCTACGAGCTCTGCAAGGCTGGCCGCTGGGACGAGGCCATGGCATTGCAGCGCGGTCTGTGGCGCATCAACGAAGCCTTCGCGCGTTTCAATCTGGCCGCCTGCATCAAGGCCGGCCTTTCGGTCCAGGGCTACGACGTCGGCGATCCCGTCCCGCCGCAGGTACCGCTGACGGCCGACGCACGCAAGATCGTGGAGGCGGCGTTGCGCGAGCTGGCCTAGCTGGTTGGCACGCGGCAATTTGCCCCGGCACCCCTGTCGGACGCAAAATGGCCCTTACCTGAGTGAGAAACTTCCGTTCGTCTACGACGTTGCTGCGTGAGCGAGTTCTATCGCCCCATGCATGTGCCTCAAAGCGTCGTATTCAGCACAAGAGACGGTGATCCCCAATGAATCGTCGCTATGCGATCGCCGCGGCAGTCTTCGCCGCCCTGCTGCTCGCCGTCACGAGCTCGAAGATCCTGCATGTCCCGATCTCGTATGTCCCATGGGCGGCTCCAACCGCGCGCGCCGTCGAGCAACGCGGGCCGCTATCCGATGGCGAAAAGGCTACCATCGATATCTTCGAGCGCGTGTCGCCCTCGGTCGTCCAGGTTGCGGTCCGGTCGGCGGCCAATCCTCTCATGGGCGAGGAAGGGCAGAGCGGCGCCGGCGCTTCCGGCACGGGGTTCGTCTGGGACCGGGACGGGCACCTCGTGACGAACAACCACGTCGTGGCCAATAGCAACGAGATTGCGGTGCGCTTCGCGTCGGGAGAGGTGGCCGAGGTCGACCTGGTCGGCAGGGCGCCCAACTACGATCTCGCGGTGCTGCGGATCCGCAGCGTCCGCCAGCTTCCGGCTCCGATTGCACTCGGCAGTTCGAACGACCTGAAGGTTGGGCAGTCGGCCTTCGCGATCGGCAATCCCTTTGGGCTGGATCAGTCGATGACCAGCGGCATCATCAGTGCGCTCAAGCGCAGGCTTCCAACCCACGGCGGTCGGGAGATCGCCAACGTCATCCAGACCGATGCTGCGATCAATCCGGGCAATTCTGGCGGGCCATTGCTGGATTCTGCCGGCCGGCTGATCGGCGTGACCACCGCGATCATCTCGCCCTCCGGTTCGAACGCCGGCATCGGGTTCGCGGTCCCGGTTGACGTCGTGAACCGGATTGTCCCCGAACTGATCCGCAACGGCCGGGTGCCGACTCCCGGCATCGGCATCGTGGCCGCCGGCGAGGATGTTTCGACCCGGCTTGGTGTCGAGGGGGTGATCGTGGTGCGGACGGCCCCCGGAAGTCCTGCCGAGCGGGCGGGCATTCGCGGCGTCAACTTTTCGACTGGAGCGGTCGGAGACGTCATTACCGCCGTCGAAGGCAAGCCGGTGCGGCGCCTCGCCGATCTGACCGATGCGCTGGAGCAGGCCGGGGCCGGGAAGACCGTCCGTCTCACCCTCAAGCGGGGCTCCGACACCCGCGACGTGAATGTGGGCATCATCGACATCGAGCGTTCCTGACGGGGCAACCTGCGTGGCCTAGGGGCGTGGCACGCAGTGCAGATGTGCCGCGGCTCGGTTGTCTGGCCCGTAAAATCGGCTAAAACCGCCGCGGTCGTTTTCCGGATTTCGAGGACAGAACGGAATGAACATTCTTCCCGGCAATTTGCGTTTCGGGGCGGGGCAGCCCGTCAAGCGTTTGGAAGATCAGCGGCTGCTCACCGGGAAGGGGCAATTCATCGACGACAAGCCGGAGGACGGCGCGCTGTGGTTGCACGTGCTGCGCTCGCCACACGCCCACGCGAAGATCGTCTCGATCGACACCAGCGCCGCGGCATCGATGCCCGGCGTCGCCGCAATCTACACCGGGGCCGACCTGGTCAAGGACGACATCGGTACCATCCCGACGCTGAACATCTTCAAGCGCCCGGACGGCAAGCCGATGACGGTGCCGCCGCGCCGGCTGCTCGCCCATGAGGTCGTGCGCTATGCTGGCGAGGCTGTGGCCGCCGTGGTGGCGTCGTCGCGCGTGGAGGCGCAGAGCGCGGCCGAGGCGATCGTGGTCGAGTACGACGTGCAGCCCGCGGTGGTCGATCCCGTCGAAGCGGTGAAGCCCGGCGCGCCCGTGGTGTGGCCGGAGGCGCCCGACAACATCGTCGGCGCCATGAGCTATGGCGACGCCGCCAAGGTCGACGAGGCCTTCGCCAAGGCGGCGCACACGGTCGAGCTCGACATCGTCAGCCAGCGCCTCGTTCCCTCCGCGATGGAGCCGCGCTCGACGATCGCAGAGATCGACAAGAAGACCGGACGCCTCCTCCTGCACGTGCAGTCCCAGACGCCGGCCTCGACCCGGGACGTGCTGGCGGAAGCCGTGCTCAAACGCCCGAAGGACAGCGTACGCGTGCTCGTCGGAGACATCGGCGGCGGCTTCGGCCAGAAGACCAACCTTTATCCCGAGGACGGCATCGTCGCCTATGCCGCGACCAAGCTGAACAAGAAGATCCGCTGGCGCGGCGACCGCACCGACGAGTTCGTCGGCGGCACCCACGGTCGCGATCTCACCTCGACCGCGTCCTTCGCGCTGGATGAAAAAGGCAAGGTGCTGGCCTATCGCGTCAAGTCGATCGGATGCACCGGCGCCTATTCTTCCGGAGCGGCCAACATCATCCCGCTCGTGCTCGGGCCGTTCGTGCAGACCGGCGTCTACGATCTGCCGCTGGTGCATTTCGAGGTCAAGTCGGTGATGACCCATACCGCGCCGGTCGGTGCCTATCGCGGCGCCGGCCGCCCCGAGGCGGTGTTCATCGTGGAGCGCCTGTTCGACGCTGCCGCGCGAAAGATCGGCATGGACCCGCGTGCGATCCGCAAGGCCAATTACATCAAGCCGGCACAGCTGCCCTACACCAATGCCGCCGGCCAGGTCTACGATTCCGGCGCCTTCGCCCACATGCTCGACCGCGCCGTGAAGCTCGCCGACTGGGACGGCTTTGCCGCGCGCAAGAAGGCGGCGAAAAAGAAGGGCCTGCTCTACGGTCGCGGCCTGACTTCCTATATCGAGTGGACCGGCGGCCGCGCGCACACCGAGAAGGTCAGCCTGCACGCGACCTCGCAAGGGCGCGTCGTGCTGCATTCCGGCACCATGGCAATGGGGCAGGGCCTGCAGACCACCTACACCCAGATGATCTCCGATACGCTCGGCATCCCCATGGAGAAGATCGACGTCGTCCAGGGCGACACCGATTTGGCCATGGGCTTCGGCAGCGTCGGCTCGCGTTCGCTGTTCGTCGGCGGCACGGCCGTCGCGGTCTCCTCGAACGACCTGATCCAGAAGGCGCGCGAGAAGGCGGCGAACGTGCTCGAGACCTCGGTCGAGGACATCGAATATCAGGGCGGCATGCTCACCGTGGTCGGCACCGACCGCCGCATCAGCCTGTTCGATCTCGCCGAGAAGGAAAGCGGCGCAAAGCTCAGTGTCGATTCCGAAGGCGAGGTCGACGGTCCGAGCTGGCCGAACGGCACGCACATCTGCGAGGTCGAGATCGATCCCGAGACCGGTGTCTCCCGCGTCGTTCGCTACACCACCGTCGACGATGTCGGCGTCGCCGTGAATCCGATGCTGGTCACCGGCCAGATCCACGGCGGCGTGGCGCAGGGCATCGGCCAGGCCCTGTATGAGGGCGTGTCTTACGATGCCGACGGCCAGCTCCTCACCGCGAGCTACCAAGATTACTGTATCCCGCGCGCCGACGACATCCCGCCGATCGTGGTGACGCTGGATGATTCCGCACCATGCCGCACCAATCCACTCGGCGCCAAAGGCTGCGGCGAATCCGGCGCCATCGGCGGCCCGCCTTGCGTCACCAACGGTGTGATGGACGCGCTCGCCGAGCTCGGCATCACCCAGCTCAACACGCCCCTGACGCCGCAGAAGGTCTGGCAGGCGATCCGGGACGCAAAGGCGACGGGTTAACTCTCCTCGTCGTTCCGATCTCCGCCGTCGTCCCGGATCGGCGCTCCGCTTATCCGGGACGACGGCGGAGGGTGGAGCGCCAGCCCGGCTAAATCCCCAGCATCATCTTCGCAATGATGTCGCGCTGGATCTCCGACGTGCCGCCGAAGATCGTGTAGGCGCGGCCGTTGAGATATTCCGGCATCACGGTCAGCATCTCCTCAGGCGTCGCCGGCTCGTGATTGAGCTTGTAGAGCGGGCGCATCGGTTCGACGGCGAGGGCGTCATGGCCGATCACGTCGGCGCCGAGCCGCGTCACGGCCTGGCGGATCTCGCTGTTGCGAAGCTTCAGGATGGACGACACCGCGCCCGGATTTTGTCCGGTCTGGAGCGCCGAAAGCACGCGCAGCTCGGTCATCTCCAGCGCGTCGATATCGACCTCCACCTCCGAGATGCGGGTTGCGATATCGGGGCTGTCGATGGCGCGGCCTGTGAGGTCGGACTCGGCGAGGTCCGCGATTGCCCTCAGCCCCTCGCGCAGCTTGGCCGAGGCGATGCCGGCGCCGCGTTCGAATTCGAGCAGATATTTGCCGTAGGTCCACCCCTTGCCTTCCTCGCCGACGCGGTTGGCAACCGGGACGCGCACGTCGTCGAAGAACACCTGATTGACCTCGTGGTCGCCGCCGATGGTCAGGATCGGGCGGGTGGTGATGCCCGGCGTCTTCATGTCGATCAGGATGAAGCTGATGCCATCCTGCTGCCGCGGCCCGTCGCTGGTGCGCACCAGCGCGAACATGCGGTTGGCGTGATGGGCGTGCGTGGTCCAGATCTTGGTGCCGTTGATGATGTAGTCATCACCATCGCGCACCGCGCGCGTCTTCAACGAAGAGAGATCGGAGCCGGAGCCCGGCTCGGAATAGCCCTGGCACCAATAGTCCTCGCCGGAGAGAATCCGCGGCAGGTAGAAGTTCTTCTGTTCAGGGCTGCCGAAGCCGATGATGACGGGCCCGACCATCTTCACGCCCATCACGTTGACGTTGGGTACGCCCGCGCGTGCACATTCCGTCTCGAAGATCCAGCGCTGCGCCGGCGTCCAGTCGGGTCCGCCATGTTCCACCGGCCAGCCCGGTGCGCCCCAGCCCTGTTTGTGCAGCGCGCGCTGCCAGGCCATGCCGACGTCGGGATCGGAGAACACCGACGGCGTCAGCGCGGTCGCGCGCTTCATCTCGTCGGTGAGGTTCTTCGCAATGAAGCTGCGCACCTCGTCCTGGAAGGCACGCTCTTCGGCATTGAACGACAGATCCATGATGCGCTCCTTCTGTCAGGCCGAGGCGGCCCGGCGGCTCAGCTCGGCGTGGCGGCCATAATGATGCGCGCTGCCGCCGAACAGCGTGTCGAAGGCGACGAGCCGCTTGAAATAGGCGCCAACTTCGAGCTCCTCGGTGACGCCCATGCCGCCATGCAGCTGGATCGACTGTTCGCCGATGAAGCGCGCGCATCTGCCGATCTTCGCCTTCGCCCCCGAGGCGGCCCGCGCGCGCTCGACCGGCGGGCTGTCGGCCTTCAACGCAGCCCGCAGCGCCATCGAGCGGGATTCATCGACCTGCATCGCCATGTCGGCTAGGCGGTGGCGGATCACCTGGTTGGCGGACAGCGTCCGGCCGAACTGCTTGCGGATCTTGGTGTATTCGAGCGTCGTGTCGAGCAACGTCTGCATGATGCCGACGGCCTCCGCGCCGAGCGCGGCCATCGCGCGGTCGACCGCCCATTCGATCGCGGGCAGCGAGTCGCTGCCGTCTCCAAGCAAGGCGTCCTGGGGCAGATTGACGTCAGACAGCTCGATATTACAGGCGCGCCCCCCGCCGAGGCGCGCATAGTCGGAGATCGCAAGGCCCGGCGCCGTTGCCGGGACGGCGAACAGGCCGATTCGCCCCGAAGGACCGTGATGATCGTGCATTAGTGCGGAGACGATGATCTCGTCGGCGGCGTGGCCATCAAGCACGGCGATCTTGCTGCCGGCGAGGCGCCAGCCCTGCGCCGTCTTGTTGGCACTGGTCGCGACCTTGGCAAGATCGAACCGGGCTGCGCGCTCGGAATGGGCAAGGGCGAGCTTCAACGACCCGTCCGCCACCTTGGGCAGACTCGCCTGCTTCTGCTCCATGGTGCCGCATCTGTCGATCAGCGCGGCTCCCAGCACGACCGTTGCGACATAGGGCTCGGATACCAGCCCGCGGCCGAAGGCTTCCATCAGGATGCCGACATCGACCGCGCCGCCGCCGAGCCCGCCAAACTCCTCGGGCAACGGCAGCGCCAGCCAGCCGAGCTCGGCGAACTGCTTCCAGACGGCAGGACTGAAGCCGAGCGGGTCGTTCGCCATCTTGCGGCGGTGAGCGGCATCGTAGCTCTCGGCCACGAAGCGTTCCGCGCTTTCTCGCAGCAGCTTTTGTTCGTCGCTGAGATTGAGGTCCATATCGCTACTCCGCGGCCGCCGGCGGCTTGCGCACGGAGGGATGCAGGCCGGAAGGATCGACGATCATGCCGAATTCCTGGAGATTGTGGGCGTGGCAGAGCTGATGCAGAGCAAAGGCCTGATCGATCGCGGCGGGCTGGCCCATCACGTCGACCGAGCGGTTGACGGCTTCCTTGGTCAGCTTCAGTGCGAAGGACGGTTTTGTCGCGATCCGGCGCGCCAGCTCGAGCACGCGCGAGGACAGCTCGGCGCGCGGCACGACTTGATTGACCATGCCGAGCTGGTGCGCCTCCTGCGCGCTCCAGCTGTCGGCCGTGAACAGGAACTCCTTGGCCTTGCGCGGACCGAGTTCCCAGGGATGTACGAACCATTCGACGCCGCAGACGCCCATGGTGACGACGGGATCGCAGAACTGCGCATCGTCGCTGGCGACGATGAGGTCGCAGGCCCAGGCCAGCATCAGTCCGCCGGCGATGCACTTGCCGTGGACCTCGGCAATGGTCGGCTTGGCAAGGTTGCGCCAGCGCCGCGTGATCTGGAGATATATCTCCTGCTCGCGCGCAAATCGGCCGTGCGCATTGGGTTCGGCAAAGCCGCCCCAATTTCCTACCGGCGGAAAATCGGTGCCTGCTTGGTTCTTGCCGCCCGGACGCAGGTCATGGCCCGACGAAAAGTGCGGACCGGCTCCGGCGAGGATGATCACCTTGACCGCATCGTCCTGCACCGCCGCGTCGAAGGCGGCGTTGAGGTCGTAGGTCATTTGCAGGTTCTGCGCATTGCGCGCCTCGGGCCGGTTCATCACGATCCGTGCGATCGCCGGGTCCGGCCGTTCCACGAGGATGGTCTCGAACGAACTCATTGCGTTCCCCCTGGCGTTTCCGCTTTTGTTTTGTCGGAGTTGACTATGTCGGCCCGCGATAGGCAAGAGGCTTGCGTCAGCCGGCTGGCGTGTGGTCATCGGCGCAGCCATTCCCGGATGGTCCGAGGACCAGACCCGAAATCTCGAGATTCTCAGGTGCGCAAATGCGCACCATAGTTCGCTTTGGAATGACATCGGCAAGCTGGCGTCTTGCGCGCGCAATCTGATAGTTTGCGCGAGATTCCACCGGGAGAAATTTGATGCGCAAGATCCTGACCGTGCTGGCGGCGCTGGCCTCGCTGAGCCTGACCAATTGCGGCTACAATGCGATCCAGAGCGAGGACGAGCAGATCAAGGCCGCCTGGTCCGAGGTCGTGAACCAATATCAGCGCCGCGCCGATCTCGTGCCCAACCTCGTCAATTCGGTGAAGGGTTTTGCCCAGCAGGAGAAGGACGTGCTGCTCGGCGTCACCAATGCCCGGGCCAAGGTCGGCAGCATCCAGGCGACGCCCGAGGTGTTGAACGATCCCGCCGCGTTCCAGAAATTCCAGGCCGCCCAGGGCGAGCTCTCCAGCGCCCTGTCGCGGCTGCTGGTCGTCACCGAGAACTATCCGCAGCTGAAGTCGGATGCCTTGTTCAAGGACCTGATGTCGCAGCTCGAGGGGACCGAGAACCGGATCACTGTGGCGCGTAACCGCTACATCAAGTCGGTGCAGGACTATAATGTCACCATCCGCTCGTTCCCGAGCAACCTCACCGCAATGATGTTCGGCTACAAGGAGAAGCCGAACTTTTCGGTCGAGAACGAGAAGTCAATCTCGACCGCGCCGAAGGTGGACTTCAACCCTGCACCAGCGCCGTCGAAGTAAGCGCGTTCGGCTCCCATGCGCGCCCCACACTTCGCCGTCATTCCCCGCGAAAGTAGGGAAGCCAGTACGCCGCAGCCTCTCCGTTCAAGCACTGCTGCCTCTGGAATACTGCATCGGCTGCCTTCGCGGGGGATGACAGCGGGTGTGTGGCGGGCATATTCGGTGGCCGCCTCGTGCGTGCTCGCCCTTGCGCTGCTCCTCACGCTCGGCCTCGCTTTCTCGGCCTCCGCCGACGTTGCCGTCCCCCAACTCACCGGCCGCGTCGTCGATCAGACCGGCACGCTTTCCAGCGCCGACATCGCCGCGCTGTCGCAAAAGCTGCAAGATTTCGAGAATCGCAAGGGCACCCAGATCGCCGTGCTGATCGTGCCGACCACCCAGCCGGAGACGATCGAGCAGTTCTCGATCCGCGTGGCCGAGGCCTGGAAGATCGGGCGCAAGAAGGTCGACGACGGCGCGATCCTTGTGGTCGCCAAGAACGACCGGCGCTTGCGCATCGAGGTCGGCTATGGCCTCGAAGGCGCGCTGACCGACGTGACCTCACGGCGCATCATCGACGAAGATATCACGCCCAAGTTCAGGAGCGGCGACTTCGCCGCGGGCATCGGCGCAGGCGTCGACCGCATGATGCGGGTGATCGATGGCGAGCCGCTGCCGTCTCCTTCGCGCAGCGCGAACTTCGCCCACAATCTGGAGGACCTCGCGCCGGTATTTGCCGTGGCGCTGTTTGCCTCCATCGGCGTCGGCGGATTCTTTCGTGCGGTCTTGGGACGGCTGCTCGGATCGTTGGTGACCGGGGGCATCATCGCGGCGGTGACCTGGCTGATTCTCGGCTCCGCCGCGCTCGCCATGGCCGTGGGCGTCCTCGGCTTCATCATCGGATTTGTCGCGGATCTGTTTTCGGCGATACCGCCGGGCACCGGCCGCTCGCGCGGCGGCGCGTGGTCGAGCGGCTCCTCGGGCGGCTGGAGCAGCGGATCGTCGGGCAGCGGCGGCTTTAGCGGCGGCGGAGGCAGCTTCGGCGGCGGCGGCGCCTCGGGGAACTGGTAGCGGTCATGAGCATCAAGCGTATCGCCCGGCATCTCGTGCAGCATCATTGGCGAGCCAAGCAGATCTTTCCGCCAGCCGTGCTCGATCGCATCGAGCAGGCGATCAAGCGCGGCGAAGCCACCCATTCCGGCCAGGTCCGCTTCGTGGTCGAAGGCGCGCTCGACGGCGCGCCACTGTTCCGCAACCAGCCGGCGCGCGAGCGCGCGCTCGACGTGTTCGCGCACTTGCGCATCTGGGACACCGCGCACAACAACGGCGTGCTGATCTATCTCCTGCTCGCCGATCGAGACGTCGAGATCGTCGCCGATCGCGGCATCGACTCGAAGGTCGGTGCCGCAGGCTGGGAGACCATCTGCCACGCGATGGAGGCCGAGTTCAGATCGGGCCGTTTCGAGCGCGGCGTGATCGCCGGCATCGAGGCGGTGTCGCGCGAGCTGGCGCGGCATTTCCCTCCGCACGGTCCGCATGCGAACGAACTGCCGGATGCGCCGGTGGTGATGTGACGGACAGTGATGTGGATGAAGCTGCATCGGCAATGACGATGCAGGAGCTGCGGGCGATTGACGCGTCCTCTCGCCGTCACGCGCGCGCGTAGCGAATGGAAAGGGCGACGGCCCATTTCGTCGCCATTCATCTTCGTCCGGTTACGAATTGTTTCACGCCCGCCACACCGGTTCCATTTTCCCGGCTCAATTCGGCCCCGGATAACTTCCTAAAATTTCGGTTAGCGGGTCCCGAGGTAAGGATTTCGCAAGCAATGAAAGTTACCAAAAAGTCAACCGAGACTGGAGTATTTGAGCCGTGAGCGAACCACTGTCCGAGCAGGATGCCCGGGAAACCGGTGTTGTCGACGCCGCAGCACCGCAGGCCGTCGCGGCTGCCCCCGGCATTGACGCCCCCTCGATCGCCCCTGATCACGAGGCGCCGCCGAAGCCGGATCCGGTCAAGGCGGAAGCCCCGAAGGTGGAGCCGCCTCGGCTCGAGGTGTCGAAGTTCGACGCCAAGGCGGAGGCCCGAACCGAGTCCAAGGCTGAAGCCAAGCCCGAGCCGAAGCTAGGCAAGCTCATCGTCATGTCGCCTTCCGACCGCGGCTGGGAGCGCGAGGAGTTCGCCCCGCATGTGAAGGCGGACGAGCCGCGCGAAACCGGCAGCAAACGCCGCCTGTCGGCGATGGCCGCGGTGGTGGCGATTGCCGCCGGCGTCGGCGCGATCAGCGGTGCGCTCGCGACCGCGGGCATGATGCGTTTCGCCGCGCCGGCCCAGGCTCCGGTGCAGGTCGCCGACACAAGCGCGTTGGATGCGTCCGTGGCGCGGATCGATGCCGACCTCGCCGCACTGAAGGCCAATGTCGAGCACGGCTCGAAGATCGGCCTCAGCCAGTTCAACCGGACCAACGATCGCCTCGACAAGCTCGAGAAGGCGCAGGCCGAGCCGCTGGCCAAGATCGCAAAATTGTCGGAGACCGTGGACAAGCTCCGCGCCGCGCCTGCCCAGGCCGCGGCCGCCGCGCCCGCCAGGGAGACCACCGGCTCGATCGCGCCAACCCAGGTTGCGACCGCCGCAGCTGCTCCGGCTCCGGTAGCTGCCGCGCCCAAGACCGAGGTCGGCCGGTTGCCGACGATCGAAGGCTGGAGGCTGCGCAACGCCGGCAATGGCGGTGCGCTGATCGAAGGCCGCGACGGCCTCTACGAGGTCTATCCCGGCGACCCCATCCCCGGCGTCGGCCGCGTCGATGCGATCCGCCGTCAGGACGGCCGCTGGGTGGTCGTTACCAGCAGGGGCCTGATCGTCGGTCGCTGAGCGGCCCAGACACGACTTTTCGAAAGGCGCTTCACCAGGGTGTGAAGCGCCTTTTTGCTTGATCAGGCGTTTCCGCGCGGTGTTAGCTCAGGCATGAGCCGGGTATTGCGAATTCTCGTTGCTGCTGCCGCATTGCTGGGCGGTGGCGTTTCGCTTCCAGCGGCCGAGACCCCGCAATTGACGCGCGGCACCGCGATCACCGACCCCGCTCTGCTGCGTCAGCTGGATCAGGGCGACACGTTGACGATCTCGCGCCTCTTGTCGCCGGAACGGAATTCGGACGTCCCGCTCTCGACCGAGCTGATGTTCGCGTCGCTGCCGCAGCTGAGAGACATTCCGCCCGCGATCGATGCGGAATTTGACCGCTACATCGCCTGGTACAAGGCGACTTATCCGGGCGAGACCATCGGTGCCGGCGAAGGCTTTGACGTCCAGCTGTTCGATCGGGCCAACCTGAAATCCCGCGACACGCGGTTTGTGCTGGCCGGCATCGTCAATCGCATGGACCGCTCTTTTGTCTCGGAGGAGTCCTGCGGCGAGATCCGGCTGATCTATCGTCTGGCGCGTTTCGACAGCAGCCCGGATGGCGGCAAGACCACAACGCGCCTGCCGATGACGTTGAACCTCGTGATGAAGGCACGCGATCCGCGCCAGACCGATGCGAGCGGCAAACCAATCACCTGCGCCGAGCTCGCGCGGCGCTGGCTCGACAATGGCGACTGGCAAGGCTTGATCGGCAGTCGCGCCCCGCCTTACGACGCCATGCTCGACCGCATCGAGACCAACATCCAGATCTCGGTCGCGCCGAAATCGGCCCTGCACGATTTCCGCTCCGACTATCTGCTCAAGGTGTTCAAATACGACGGCGCCACGAAGACGTTCTGGGAATCGACGCTGGAGAACCAGATCGACCGCGACCGCATTCTTGCCGACGATGCGCTCCGGCGTGAGTTCAAGGATTGGCTGCTCGCGCCCGATCATCTGCGCGAATTCGATCGCGGCACGGTGATGATCCCGGAGAAGTTCCTGGCCAAGGGCGCGGTGGTGCCGACCCCCGCCGGCCTCGATGCCTCAGCGTTGCAGCCGGAGTTCGGAATGATGCAGGGGGAAGGAAACCGGGAAGGTAAAGGCGATCCCGTCTTTACCGACAATGACGTGGTCAGCGCACTGAAGCAGGTGGCGGCACGCGGCGTCGACATGCAGAACGTCCGCTCGGTCGCAGGCTTCCAGCGCCGCCTCAATGACGTCACCTGCGCCGGCTGCCACCAGACCCGCGGCATCGGCGGCTTCCATTTCCCGGGCGTCGACTGGCTCGCCGATAAGCCGTCGCATTCCACGATCGTCCCGGCCTCGCCGCATTTCTTCGGCGACCAGCTCCGCCGGCGCGACATCCTGGCCGCCTTTGCCGCAGGGAAACGCCCTGATTTTTCACGCGGATTCGCCAGTAGGCCACAGACCCGCGGCAGCCGCGAGCTTGCCGGCACCCAATATCAGGACGGCTGGGGCGCGCATTGTTCCCTGCAAAATCAGGGACCGGGAGCGCCGGACAAGAGTTTTACGTCGTGGAGCTGTGCTAAAGGTCTCACCTGTCAGGCTGCCTCGGCCTCTGGCCGTATCGGCATGTGCTTCATCAAGACGCGCTAAACCTCAAGCGATTTGGATGATCCATGAATACCAGCGAGGCTAATAAGGAGCGCAATCGCAAGATCGCGCGCAATGAGGAAGCCAAGCAGGTCATCGGCAGCGCGCGCGTCAGCATCTGGGCGATCGCGATGGCCGCCATCGTATGCGGGATCTTGTTTGCGCTGGGCTGGCTCGCATTGCGCTAGCGGTGCACTTCACCTCGCGTAATTCGTCATCCGCTTTCCCGGCAGCAGCTCATAGGCTGGCTTCCAGCCGGGCAGCGCGGCCATGCGGCCGAGCCAGGCATGGATGGCCGGATGGCTCACCGCGAAATCGAAGCCGTGCTCGTCGCTCGGATAGTGCAGATAGGCCATCATCGAGATGTCGGCGATTGTCGGCCGTGGTCCGATCGCGAAAGCATTGTGCTGGAGATGGCCGTCGAGAATGCCGAGGAAATCCTCCAGCCGCCGGCGGAAATGTTTCAGCACCTGCGGGTCGTTCTTCTCGGTGAAAGCGCGCATGAAGCGGTAGGTCGCCATGTAGCCGGTGAGCTTGTGGTTGTCCCAGAACAGCCACCGCAGCAGCTCGAACTTCTCGTTCTCCGTCTCGGCGCCGAAACGCCCGTACTGTTCGGCGAGCTTGAGCAGAAGAGGCGCGGTCTGCGTCATCTTCACCCCGTCGACCTCAAGCACCGGGATCTCGCCCATCTCGTTCACGGCTTTGCGCCATTCCGCACTACGCGTGACGCCGCCGGCAAAATCAGTCCACAGCGGCTCGAATGTCTCGCCGCACATCGTCAGCATCAGCGCCAGCTTGTAGCTGTTGCCTGACTCGGGGAAATAGTGGAGGCGGTAGCTGGGCATTGAACGCTCCTTGCCTTCGGCGGCCTGGACGACGATATTACATATGATCCGCATAACAGAACATTTGTTCTGTCGTTGGTCAAGAGCTGGATGCTGGACCGGATGAGCAGGGATTCAAAGACAGAGTCGGGCGAGCGCGAGCGGTCCCTGATGCAGGCGACGCTGCGCATCATCGGGCGACATGGGCTGGATGGCGTGACCCACCGGGCGGTCGCGGCCGAAGCCGGGGTTTCACTCGGTGCGGTCACGCATCATTTCGGACCCCGTGATGCGCTGGTAGAGGCGGCGCTGCAGTTCGCTCTGGCGCGCGAGGTCGGCCGGCTGCGTGCGTTGGCCCTCGGCCTTCAGGATAAGGCATTCGAGGTCGAGGCCTGGATCGATGCGCTGGTCGACTTCTATGTCCGGGAGCTCGGCACAGAAGCCGAGACGCATATCGCCTGCTATGAGGCTTTCCTGGCTGCCGCGAGGCAACCCTGCTATCGGCCCGTGGTCGCCGAGTGGTTTGACACGTGGCGGCAGAGTGCGGAGCTTGCGCTGAAGGCCGCGAAGTCGCCAAACCCACGCCCTCACGCCGAGTTGTTCGTCTCGGCGTTGATCGGCTTGCTGTTTCGTCAACTCGCCACGCCCAGGGCCGGCTTCCGCCGTGAGGCGAAGGCGGAGCTGTTGGAGCTGGTGGGCGGCTTGATCGCGCGGAAGTAACGCCGGCGCGCCGGCCTATCCCACCGCTCCGTTCGACCGAAGCTGCCTGATCGCCGCCTCGTCGTATCCCGCAGCGCGCAAGATCTCGTCACTGTGCTCGCCGACAGCGGGCGGCTTGCGCGGCTGCACCTTCTTCGCGCCATCGATCCAGATCGGGCTGTTGATGGTGAGCATGGTGTCATTCTCGAACGGCACCAGCACCTCGTTGTCGAGCATCTGCTTGTCGTTGGGGATGTCGTCCAGAATGGCGACGAGCCCGAACACCAGGCCACTACCGTCGAGGATTTTTCGCCATTCAGCGAGATCTTTCTTAGCGAAGGTTTCGTCCAGGATCTTGATCAGCTCGACCGAGCGGGCGTGACGGTCGGCCTTGGTGACGAAACGGGGATCATTGATCAGATCCTCGCGCCCCAGGCATTTGGCCAGCGTCGGAAACTGCTTCTCCTCGTTCAGCAGCGACAGGATCAGCCAGCGGCCGTCCTTGCACTGGTAGTGATTGGCGACCGCGTTCAGCGCGCGTTCGCGCGGGCGCCGCTCGCCGAACTTGGCGCCGCACAGCTTTGCCTGCGCCAGCACGCTCGCCGCCCACACCCCGTTCGCCATCAGATTGGAGGCGACATGCGAGCCCTTGCCGGTCTTCTCGCGCTGATAGAGCGCGGTGACGATGGCGCCGTAGAACGCCATGGCGCAGGGGTGGTCGCCCATGCCGGCGACCGAGCGCGCCGGCGTCGTGTCGGTGTCGGCACGGACGAGGTCCATCAGGCCGGAGCGCGCCCAATAGGCGTTGCTGTCGAAGCCGGGCTTGTTGGCTTCCTCGCCCTTTTCGCCATAGCCGGTGAAGGAGGCGTAGATCAGCCGGTCGTTGAGATGGGCGAGGTGGTCATAGGTGATGCCGAGCTTGGCGCGCACGGGCGGCGGCATGTTGGTGATGAAGACGTCGGCCTCTTCCACCAGCTTGTACAGCACGGCCTGCGCTTCAGGCTTGGATAGATCGAGCGCGATGCTCTTCTTGTTGCGGGCCTCCAGCAGCCAGGCGAAATTATGCTCGCCGGTGGGATAGCCGGGCAGGTTCGGCAGGTTGCGGTAGGGGTCGCCGGCGCCGGGCGGCTCGATCTTGATGACGTCGGCACCGAAATCCGACAGCACGGTCGCGGCCGCCGGCGCTGCGATGAAGCTCGCGCAGTCCAGAACCTTCAGCCCCGCAAAAATGCCCTTGTCCATCGCGGCGTTGCTCCCTCGCTCTTGTCGTTTCCCGCGCGCTGGAATAGGCGCGGGTGAGTGATGGAAGCATTAGACCGATGTTTCCGCGGGATGCAACGGCGCCCGGCGCAGGGCCTCACTCCTCTCCCGCAAGCAACGCGGCATTGCCGCCGGCCGCCGCGGTATTGATGGTTACGGTCTGCTCGGTGGCAAAGCGTGCGAGGTAATGCGGGCCTCCCGCCTTCGGGCCGGTTCCGGACAGGCCGTGGCCCCCGAACGGCTGCACGCCGACCACCGCGCCGATCATGTTGCGGTTGACGTAGACGTTGCCGACCTGGACGCGGTCGATGATGCCCTCGATCGTGTCGTCGATGCGCGAATGGATGCCGAGCGTGAGCCCGTAGCCGGTGCGCTCGACCGCCTGCAAGGCACGGTCGAGGTTCTCGGCGCGATAGCGGACGACATGCAGGATCGGGCCGAAGACCTCCTCGGTGAGCTGGCCGGCGTCCTCCAGCTCGAAAATGTGCGGCGCGACGAAGCAGCCGTCCGGTGCCTCGCCTGCGAAGTGCAGCCGCGCCTCGCGCTTCATCCGCGCGATGTGCGCATCGAGGCGCTGCTTGGCGTCCTCGTCGATCACCGGGCCGACATGGGTTGCGACGTCGGAGGGATCGCCGATCTTCAACTCGCGCGCGGCGCCCGCGATCATCTCGATCATGCGATCGGCGACATCCTCCTGCACGAACAGGAGCCGCAGCGCCGAGCAGCGCTGGCCGGCGGAGCGGAAGGCGGACGTCACGACGTCGTCGGCGACCTGCTCCGGCAGTGCGGTCGCATCCGCGATCATGGCGTTGATGCCGCCGGTCTCGGCGATTAGCGGAACGATCGGCCCGTTCTTGGCGGCGAGCGTCCGGTTGATGCTGCGGGCCACCTCGGTCGAGCCGGTGAAGACGACACCGGCGACCTCGGGGTGTGCGGCGAGCAGGCCGCCGATGCGGCCGTCACCGGGGACGAGATGCAGTGCGCTCTCGGGAATTCCGGCCTCGTGCAGCAGCGCCACCGCCTCGCGCGCAATGCGCGGCGTCTGCTCGGCCGGTTTTGCCACGACGCTGTTGCCGGCCATCAGCGCCGCGCTGACCTGCCCCAGGAAAATCGCCAGCGGAAAATTCCACGGCGAGATTGCAACGAACACGCCGCGCCCGCGCATTGCGAGCGTGTTGCTCTCGCCGGTCGGACCCGGCATGGCGATTTCGCTGCCGAACAGCTTGCGGCCCTGCGCAGCATAATAGCGGCAGAAGTCCACGGTTTCGCGCAGTTCCGAGAGCGCATCGTCGAGCGTCTTGCCGCCCTCGCATTGGAGCAACGCGATGAAATGAGCGCCACGGCTTTCCAGCAGATGCGCGGCCCGCTGCAGCGCCGCCGCGCGCGCGGCTGCCGGGGTTCGGCTCCAGGCGGCAAAGCCGGCGCGCGCTGCGGCCACCGCCGCATTGGCCTGGTCCGGCGTTGCGTCCACGACGGGCTTGAGGTCGGCGACCTCGGCCTTCACATCGGCCAGCAGCTGATCGAGGGCGGCGCGCTCACCAAATTCGACACCGCGCGAATTGCGCCGCTCCGGCGCGAAGAGATCGCCGGGCAGCGGAATCTTGGGATGGGCCGCCGCCTGCGGCCGGCCGATCGCGTCCGCCGGGCGCTGCAGCAGCACCGAGACCGGGACGCGATAATCGGCGGCCTGGGCCACAAAGGACGAGTTCGCGCCATTTTCCAGGAGACGCCGCACGAGATAAGCGAGCAGATCGCGATGGCTGCCGACAGGCGCATAGGTGCGGTAGGCGATGTCAGGATAATCTGTTGCCAGTTGCTCGTAGAGCGCTTCGCCCATGCCGTGCAGGCGCTGGAACTCGAAGCCGCCGCTGCCTGCGGCGAGCTCGAGCGCGGTCGCAACCGTCAGCGCGTTGTGGGTGGCGAATTGCGGGAAGATGCGCGGCCGCAGGGCCAGCAGCTTCGTCGCGCAGGCGACGTAGTTGAGATCGGTCATCGCCTTGCGGGTGAACACGGGATAGCCGTCGAGCCCGCGCTCCTGCGCGCGCTTGATCTCGGTGTCCCAATAGGCGCCCTTGACGAGCCGCACCATCAGCTTGCGGTCATGCGCGCGCGCGAGTTCGTCGACATAGTCGATCACCGCACCGGCGCGTTTCTGATAGGCCTGGATGGCGAGGCCAAATCCGTCCCAGCCGGCGAGCGACGGATCGGCGAGCGTCACCGCGATCACGTCGAGCGACAGCTCCAGCCGGTCGGCCTCCTCGGCATCGACGGTGAAGTTGAGGTCGTGCGCCTTGGCCCGCCGGGCGAGGTCCAGCAGCAGGGGCACCAGCTCGACCATCACGCGGTTCCGGCTGATCGCCTCGAAGCGCGGATGCAACGCCGAGAGCTTGACCGAGATGCCGGGCCGGTCGGGCAGGGGATGGTTGCCGGCGGCCTTGCCGATCGTGTCGATCGCGCTGGCATAGGCATCGAAATAGCGCGTTGCGTCGGCAGCCGTGCGCGCGCCTTCGCCGAGCATGTCGAAGGAATAGCGCGGCTTCTGCCCGGAGCGCGGACGGCCCCGCTCAAGCGCCTGCTCGATGGTCTCGCCGAGCACGAAATGATTCCCCATCAGCCGCATCGCCTGCCGCGTGGCGGTGCGCACCGCGGGCGCACCGAGCCGCTTGACGAGGCGGCCGATGGTGCCGTCGGGCGTCTCGCCCGGCTGGATCACCCGCGCCGACAGGCCGAGCGCCCAGGCCGAGGCGTTGACCAGGAACGCCGTGGACTTGGTCTCGTGATGGATGAAATCGCCCTCGCCGAGCTTGTCCTCGATGAACTGGTCCGCGGTCCGCGCATCCGGCACGCGCAGCAGCGCTTCCGCCAGCACCATCAGTGCAAGCCCCTCCTTGGTCGAGAGCGCGAACTCCCGCAGCATGTCCTCCACCCCGCCGAGCCGATCGTCGCGCTTGCGGATCGCCTCGATCAGCCGCGTCGCGGTGCGGTCGATCCGCGCCTCCAGCGCGGGAGCTGGCTGCGAGGCCGGCAGGAGCTTTGCTGCGATCTCGGCGTCATCGGGGGCGTAGGGAGCGGAGAAGGGCGGAGGGGTATTCGGCATGACGTGTTCCGTGGCTGCAATCCAGGATAAGACGCCCACTCCCGTAGTTCGATAGACAATTTTGAGGTATTGCCTTAGAAAATCGAAATGAAATGCAGAATGGCCTTATAAAGCATGGATCTAGACCGAATTGACCGGAGAATCCTCTCAATTTTGCAGGAGGATGGACGCATTGCCAATGTCGAGCTGGCCGAGCGCATCGGGCTGTCGCCGACGTCGATCGGCGAGCGGCTGAAGCGTTTGCAGCGCGAGGGCTTCGTCGAAGGCTATGGCGCCCGGCTGAACCCGCACCGGCTTGGCCTCGGTCTTCTGGTGTTCGTCGAGGTGCTGCTGGACAAGACCACGCCCGACAATTTCGAGCGGTTTGCCCGCGCCGTAAAGCTCGCACCTGAAGTTCTGGAGTGTCACATGGTTGCCGGCGGCTTCGACTATCTTGTGAAGGCGCGGCTGGCGGACATGGCCGCCTATCGACGCTTTCTTGGCGAGACCCTGCTGTCGATGCCGGGCGTGCGCGAGACGCGGACTTATGCGGTGATGGAGGAGATCAAGCGCGACGCACCGTTGCCGGTGGGCTGACGAAATGCCGTCGCGATTGTCATTGCTGGGCGTTGAACAAGCGGTCTTCGCAGGAAAAAATAACTATCCTCGTGCAATCGCAACGCCTGTCGTCGAATGCACTGGCCGTCTTCTGAAATCTTCTTGGCCCCGCTCCCGGACAAATCCGGGAGGCAGCAAAGGCTGGCGCGGGCTTATACTTTGAGGTTCTCTGCGGAGGTCTTGCCCCGGTTTGCGATTTCTTCGTATTCCACCGTCTGCCCTTCGTTAAGCGTGGACAAACCGGCCTTCTGCACTGCCGAGATATGCACGAACACATCCTTGCCACCCGACGCAGGCTGGATAAATCCATAACCCTTCGTCGGGTTGAACCACTTGACCGTACCTTTAGCCATCACGACTTCTCCGCGGGTCTTCCTCCGAGATCTCGAACCGCCAATCCCCGCCAACCGGCCGGTTCGGTCCTAACAGGATACGCGGAATGTGGCGGGCTTGGTAGCTCAAACCACATCCGCATTTCGCCGAATTCCGCTCAACTTCGCAGCGTTTTTGCCGGTTTTGCCCGTTTCGCGGTCGATTGACTGCGCGTGTCTTGGGCTCCGTCAATAGGTCGTGGCCAGGTAGTCGACGATCTTGCCGACGTCGGCATCGTCGATCGGCGCGCCGTAGACCTTGATCATCTTGGTCACCTCGGCCTGCCAGAAGGCCTTCTTGTCCTTCATCGGCGGTTGCGTGGCGATGTAGTCGGACGAATGGCAGGCGCTGCAATTGCCCTGCACGACTTCGAGACTGGGGCCGGGCTTGAAGGCCGCGACCTCGTCCGGGGTCTTGTAATTGATCGGCGCTGCAAGTGCCGCCCCCACCGCGAGGGCAAGCGCGAGGGGAATGGTCAGGAGAACGGCGGGCTGCATGATCATTCTCCTTCAGGCTACGGTGACGCGGACGGTTTCGACGACGTTGCGCAGATAACCCGCCGGGTTCCATCGGGGCGTATCCGGCTGGGTCTCGCCGCCATTGCCGGTGGCGCGGACCTTGAACTCGTGGCTGCCGGCCGTGAGCTTCACCGGCAGCTTCCATTCGCGAAACGCGTATCTGCCGAGATCCTTGCCGAGCTTGGCGCCGGCCCAGGTCTTGCCGCCGTCGGTGGAGACCTGGACCTCCTTGATGCCCTTGCCGCCGTCGAAGGCGATGCCGCGCAGGGTCGTGCGGCCGGCCTTCAGCTTGGCACCGTCGGGGACGCTGGTGATGAAGGAGCGGATGGTGAAACGGTTGATCGGAATCGTCGCCTTCGGCGCGGTGCCGGGCTCGATCGCGTTGTTGGGCGTATCGGGAATGCGATAGGCCGACTTCATCCAGAAGCCGTCATAGATGTTGTCGATGACCGTGATCTCGTTGAGGTGCTTGACCCAGTAGGTGCCGTAATAGCCGGGCACGATCAGGCGCAGCGGGAAGCCGTTGAGGAACGGCAGATCCTCGCCGTTCATGCCATAGGCCAGCATCACCTCGCCGTCGGTGGCATGATCGAGATCGAGCGCCTTGACGAAGTCGGGCGTCTTGTCGCTGACCGGGCCGTCCATGCCGTTGAAGGTGACCTGCCTGGCACCGGCCTGCACGCCCGCCATTTCCAGCACCGCCTTCAACGGTACGCCGCGCCAGCGCGCACAGCCCATGGCGCCGTTGGCGAGTTGCCCACCAGCGACCCTCGGCTCGACGAAGCCGCGGCTGTTGCCGGAGCACTGATTGACGGCGACGATCTCGGTCGCCTTCATCTTCCTGATGTCTTTCAGCGACAATTTCAGCGGCTTGTTGACCTTGCCCTTGACCTCGAGCGTGAACTTGTCGGGATCGAGATTGTAGGGCAGGTCGGAGAGGTGATAGCGCACGAAGAACGCATTGTTGGGCGTGATCGGGCCCTCGTTAAACACCGCAAACGGCGTCTCGAGCTGCGGCGGACGGCTGGTCAGGCCGATCATCGGCCGCTTCTGCGGATACTTCACCAGCGGCCGCTCGCCATTGGCGAAGGGCAGCGTGACGGTGTCGAGCGCCAACGCTTTGGTGGAATTCAGTGCGGCCGCCATCGCGGCAAGACCTGCTCCCTTGAGCAGGTCGCGTCGATCGAACATGCTTTTCTCCTCCCGGAGCTTTTCGTTGGGCCCATGGTCGTCACCACGATCCCTGCGCGCATCTGTCGCAACCATTTGCGTGAAGTCAATTCGCGCTTTCGCAGCGAGCCCATGCCGCTGCGTTGCAGCAGGCCGGTGTTACGCCTGTAGGAAATTGAGCCGAGCTGCGTCAGCGGCCGTGCGTTTCCACCTCTCCCGCAAGCGGGAGAGGAGCGCGCCGCCTGGTTGCCTTAAGCAGCAACGCGCTCACTTTGATCGACCAGCGCGGCCAACTGTCTCGCATCCGCCACCACGCGCACGGCAAGCGGCTCGTCGCGGCCGCGGATCGCGACCTCCTGCTGTGGCAGGGCGTCTTCGGCAAGGCCGGCGTTGTCGCGCACTTCTTCCGAGACGACGGCCTCACAAGCCAGCGCCTTGGTCATCTCCTGCAGGCGGGCGGCGACGTTGACCGCATCGCCGAGCGCCGTGAAGACGACGTGATCGCGATACCCGATGTCTCCGATGATGACCTCGCCGCCGTGAATGCCGATGCCGAAGCGGATCGGCTCGCGCAGATCGTGGCTCAGGAGGTCGTTGAGCTCGTCGATATGCACTCCGATGCCGGACGCCGCCTTCAGCGCCTGTCGGCAGGCCGTTTGCGGATCGGCCGAGAGCCCGAACAGCGCCAGCATGCCGTCGCCGACGAACTGGTTCGGCTGGCCGCCGTTTTCGATCACGGCCTGCGACACCGCGCCGAGGAAGCGGTTGACGATGAAGACGGTGTCGAACGGCAGTCGCTTTTCCGCAAGCTGGGTCGAGCCGCGCATGTCCACGAAGAGGCTGACGAGATAGCGCTCCTGGCCGATACTGGCTGATGTCGAGGCCTCGTCGGTCGAATGCGTGTGAGGTGCGAAGAGCTGGAAGAAGGAGAGGTCGGACGTCGGCCGCAACTGGCAGGCCAGCCTGATCGAGGGATCTGCCGTGCCGACGCGGGTGAGCACGAAGGCTTCGCGCTGTGACGGTGTAGGCAGGGCGTCGTGATCGCCGATGACGCGGATGCGGCAGGTCGAGCAACGGGCGCGTCCGCCGCAGACGCTGGCATGCGGCACGTTGTGGCGCAGGCTTGCTTCCAGCACGGAGAGACCCTTGGGAACGCGCACTGTCTTGCCGTTGCCGTAGGACAACGCGATCATGCCGCCACGCCGTTCGCGCCAGGCGCGCACGCCGCGCGCCACCAGCACGAGTCCCAGCAGTCCGAAATAGCCTGCGTTGAGACCACCGGCGATACGGTCGAGCGCGTTGTTTTCCGCGACGGTGCCGACCTGACGGCGGCCGAGATTTTGCGCACGCCAGTCTCGATCGTCGCTCTCGATCTCGATGCTGCGGCCACCCTGATAGATGCCGAGCAGCGACAGCGTCGGGATCAGCACGGCAGTCGCAAGAAGATAGGGCGCTGCGCGTGGGAAGAACGGCTTGAGGCGGAGCCAGAAATAGATTCCGATGCAGCCGTGCACCCAAGCGATGAGAAGCAGGATGGTCATCTGCCAGAGCCGGCCGGGCGCGGCAACGAAGAACAGATAAAGCTCCTGCGGATAGAGCTTCTGATGATCGTACAGCGTGTAGCCGAGCCGCACCCCGATCACATGCCCCATGACCAAAGCGGGGATGCTCAACCCCAGGACCAGCTGGAGCGGCTCGATCGTTCGCCAGCGAAACTGTCGACGCTGGTACAGCGCATAGATGCCGAGCCCCATATGGCTGAGTGCGGCCGTGTAAAAGATGATCGAGACGGGGAGGAACTGCCAAAAGAGCGTATGATAGTAGACCCCGGCCTCCATGGCTTCGACGGAGATGTTGCCGAGCGCATGGTTGAGGAAGTGGCTGACCACGTATGCGAACAGGATGACACCGCAGACGAGCCGCACCTGCCGCGCGCCGGTGGCGCGGACGAGTTCGGACATGGGTGCAGCAGCGGTGGCCATGACGTGTTTGTATCAGTTCACGAACGAGAACGGCCAGCCTGGCGCTCAATTTCCGATGTGGACAGGCTGTGAGGTCATACCCCCCAGGAGCCAACAAGGAGGAGCCATCAATCCGCCATCGGCCCGGGCCAGCGCGCCCCCGGGCGCTCCGATCCGGGACTCAGAGCCACAGTGAGATGTTTGTGGCGGGCCGGTAACTCGGAGTGACCGCCGATCCCTCCCTGGAGAGAGCTTGCTTCACATTGACTCCCCTTCCCAAGTCGGGGAAAAGCGCGGCCGTGACGATCGCGCCCGACATCTCTGAGAAGCCCGACGGCGCCGAACGCCGGCTTATCCTTGTTGCGACGTTCGTCATCGCCGCGATGACCGTGCTGCGCATCGTCTACGCCTCCGCGATCGAGCTGCGCACCGACGAGGCTTATTACTGGACCTGGTCCAAGGAGACGGCGCTCAGCTTCCTCGATCATCCGCCCGGCATCGCCTGGCTCATTCGGTTCGGCACAGCAATCTTCGGCGACACCACGCTCGGCGTCCGCTTCGGCGGCATCGTCGCGATGCTGGTGACGCAGCTTCTGCTCGCCGACATCGTCCGCCGCCTCACGCATGATGCGCGCGCGATCATGTTCGCGGTGCTGATGCCGGAAGCTGCGCTCTATTATGGCCTGCTGATGGCCAAGGTCGCGCCCGATGTCGCGATGATCCCGTTTGCGGTCGCGATGATGTGGTCGCTGGTGCGGCTGACGCAAGGCGGCGACCGCCGCTGGTGGCTCGCCGCCGGGCTGTTTGCGGGCCTGGCGATGTTGTCGAAATTCACCGCGATCATGTTTGCGCCAGCGGTGGCCGCCTTTCTGCTGGTGCCGGAGTGGCGCTGGCGTTGGCTGCGCAGCCCTTACCCTTATCTTGCCGTGCTGGTCGCGATAGCGGTGTTCTCGCCGGTGCTGATCTGGAACGCGCAGCATGACTGGGCCTCGTTCCGGTTCCAGGGCGTGCGCGCCACCGCCAATTACGGCATCTCGCTGCGCACCATCGGCGATTACATCGGCCTGCAATTCGGCCTCGTCGGTTTCGTCATGCTGCCGGTGGTGCTGACGGGATTGGTCATGACGGCATGGCGCGGCTATCGCAAGCGCGAGCCTGTCGCCATCCTGCTCTCGACCGCGGTGCTGGTGCCGTTTCTTTATTTCTTCTTCAAGTCGCTGACGCTTCGTGTTGGCGATACCTGGCCGATGTTCATGTGGCCGGTCGGCTTTGCCGCGGCGGCCGTGAACCTTGTGCTGATGAGGAAGGAGGGATGGTCGGCCCGGATGCTCCACTCGTCGCTGTTCTGGGTCAAGACCGCAATCGTTTCGGGCATCGCCTTCGTCGTCATCGTGTTCCTCTATTATGTCGCCGCGCCCTGGAATCTCCTCGGCAAGATCGATCCGATCGGAGCGGAGGCCGGCTACGAGCAGGTCGCTGCACGCGCGCAGGCCGCACTCGACGAAACGGGTGCCCGCTGGATCGCCACCACGGACTACCGCACCTACGCCATGATGCGCTGGCTGTTCCGCGGTCGCGTGCCGGTGATCGAGCTCAACGAGCGCGGCCGCTTCCAGGATTTCCGCGATCCCGGCATGGACAAGATCAGAGGCCAGGCGGGAATTTACGTGGGGCGCGAGCCGGATGATCGATCGTCGGTGTGGGAACATGTCCCGGCGAAGCGCCAGCAGCTCGGCAGGGTCGAACGCCGCTGGCGCGGCCTCGTGATGGACACCTATGTGATCGAGAAGCTGACCGGCTGGACCCCGGAGCTGTCCCCGCCGAAGGACTCGCCGTTGTTCCAGTGGAAGGTATTGGCAGGCAATTCGGCGCGAGATCTGCGCGGCTCTTCGTCCCCCTCCAGGGGAGCGTAAGGAGGAGCCACTACTCCTCCCCGTCCTTCTTGCGCAGCAGATCCGTCGCCAGATCCGACAGCTTCGGTGCCGGCAATGCCGCAAACGGCAGCGGCCTCGTGACGTCGATCGCGGCGAGGCCCAGCCGGGCCGTCAGCAGTCCGTTGAGCACGCCTTCTCCCAGCCGCTGCGACAGCTTTGCCGCGATGCCGTGGCCGAGCATCTGCTGCACCAGGCTGTCGCTCGCGGCCATGCCGCCGGTGATGGCGAGATGGGCGATGACGTGGCGGAGCAGGCGGATCATGCCGAGCGCGCCGGGGCGGCCGCCATAGAGGTAGGCGAGCTGGCGGATCAGGCGCAGTGCGGCGACGAACACGAACAGCACGTCGATCGCGGCGCGCGGGCTTACCGCAGTGACGATCGACACTTTCTGCGCGGCCGACGACACCAGCCGCCGTGCCTCGGCATCCAGCGGCGACATCAACTCGCGCTCGGCAAGGCGGATCATGTCGGCGCCATCGATGATCTCGCCGGCGTGGCTCTCCAGCGTGGCGCGGGCGCGCGCGAGTTGCGGATTCTGATGCGCGATCTGGAGCAGGTCCTGCACGATGACTCGGCTCTCCTTGCGGTCGTCGCTGGCGAGCACGGCCGCTGCGCGCTGATGCAGCTTCTCGATCGTCGCAAGCCGTGCCAGCCCAAATGCCTCGCGTCCGATCACGACGGCAAGTGCCAGCGCGGTGACGAAAGCGAAGGCGAGGCCGACGAAGCCGAGCGTTTCGCTGCGCGCAAACAAATCCTCGATCAGATGGACCACGCCCAGCCCCACGCCAAGCAGCGTCAGCCCGGCGAGACCGGACCAGAACAGGGTTCCCCAGGGAAAACGGCGTCGCGCGGTCAGCGCGGCCTCGATCGGCACCGGTAGCATCGCCGGATCATGCTCCGGCGTGATCTGGATCGTGCCGCGACCGAGCCGTCCCGTCTCGTCGGCTTCGGCGACGACGACGGCGGGATCGTCGAGCCGGAATGTCGCCGGCCGCCGCTGCTGGGATCGATCATTCATGCGAGCTTGTCTCCGATCAGGAACTGCAAGGCACGGTCGAGGCGGATGTGTGGCAGCGTCGGCTCGCTAGTGCCTTCGCGTGCGAGCTTGGGCGGGCGGAAGCGCAGGAAGCGGAAGTCGCTCTTGCCGGCGGCCTGCGTCGAGAGGCCGCGGAACGCGTCCGTGCCGTTGAACAGCGGCTCGGGATCGACGGGCAGATCGCCGGGAAACGTCGCAACCTCGGTGTTGCCGTCGAAGAACTCGCCGCCCGCGCTCTCGCCCGCAGCCGGCGTTCCCAGGATCGACGGCAGTCTGTCGCGGCCATGCGCCACCTGCGCCTCGCGGGTGGCGCGGACGGCAGCGAGCGCGACGACGTCGATCTCCGCCCCGGTATCTTCCGCGCGCGCAACGGCGCGAGAGACGGCGCGGCGTAGCACGGCCTCGAGCCGGTCATGGCTTGAGTGATGGAGGTGGTCCGCCTTGGTTGCCGCGAACAGGATGCGGTCGATGCGCGGTCGGAACAGGCTGGAGAGCAAGGTGCTGCGGCCGATGTTGAAGCAATCGAGAATGCCGGCGAGTGCAGCTTCGAGATCGTGCAGCGCCTCGGGCCCGGAATTGAAGGCGGCGAGCGCATCGGCCAGCACGATCTGGCGATCGAGGCGCGCGAAATGGTCGCGGAAGAACGGCCGCACCACGACGTCCTTGTAGGCCTCGAAGCGCCGCACCATCATGGCCCACAGCGATCCGTCCGGTGCCTGTCCGCCAGCGGGCAGATCGAGCGGCGCAAAGGTCAGCGCGGGTGAGCCTGCAAGATTGCCGGGCATCAGGAAACGGCCGGGCGGCAACAGGCTCATCGCAAATCGCTCGTCGCGGCAGGCGCGCAGATAATCGGTGAAGAGCTTTGCGGCGGTGAGCGTCGCGTGTTCATCCTCGCGCGCTTCGGGCTTGAGCGTCGCGAGATGGGCGTGCCACTCGGTCGCGAGATGCGCGCGCGGTGCCTCCCGCGACAGCGCAAGACTCTCCGCCGACCATTGTTCGTAGCTCTTCTGCAGCAACGGCAGGTCGAGCAGCCATTCGCCGGGATAATCGACGATGTCCAGCGTCAGCGTGCGGTCGGCGCCGTTCGGACGCTGGTAGTCGATGACGAGCCTGAGCTCGCTGATATCCACCGTCGAGTTCGGCCAGCGCCGCTCCTCGATCAGCGCGTGCAGATGGCTCTCGTAGGCGAAGCGCGGCACGGCATCATCAGGCTGCGGCGCCAGATGCGCCCGCGCGATCCGGCCCGAGGCATAGGCCTCGAACACCGGAAACCGGCCGCCCCGCGTGAGACCGTTGATCAGGGCGGTGATGAACACGGTCTTGCCGGCCCGCGACAGGCCGGTAACGCCTAACCGCACCGTCGGGTTGAAGAAGTGCTCGCCATAGTCGATCAAGGCCCTCGCCGACAGCCGCGCTTCTTCGACGATATCCTGGAAACTGAATGCCATATGAACGTTAACGGATCTGAAGCGGGAGGAACGTGCGGCTGTTCACAAAAGTGGCAATTGCATGAGGAAAATCAAGCTTCATACTTCCACCGCCTTTGTCGGCAAGTCAGCCGCTTGAACGACGCGCCGATCCCGAAACACCCATAGAAGAGTGCTGCCTCACGTTAACGGATTGCCATGACCGTCTTCCAGCTGAAACAATTCGCATCCAGCTCCGTCCACGCCGCCGCCGACGTGATCGGCTGGAACTACGACCGCGCCGAACTCATTGCCGACGGAGTCATCCATGCGATCGGTGTCCTCGCCGGCATCATCGCCGCGACCGTGCTGGTCGTGCTGGCGGCAGTCTATGCCGATGCAGCCGACGTCGTCGGCGTATCGATCTACGTTGCCGGCCTGCTCTCGATGCTGGTGTTTTCGGCGACCTATAATCTCTGGCCGGTCTCGCCCGCCAAGTGGCTGCTACGGCGCTTCGACCATTCCGCGATCTATCTGCTGATCGCTGCGACCTATACCCCCTTCATCCTGGAGGTGAAGGACAGCGGGTTCGCGCTGGTGCTGCTCGCGGGTGTCTGGTGTGTCGCCATCCTCGGCATCGTGCTGAAGCTGTTCTATCCCGGCCGGTTCGATCGCGTCTCGGTCGGCATCTACCTCGCGATGGGCTGGAGCGGTGTCATGATCTACGGCCCGGTCGTCAAGGCGCTGCCGTCGCTGGTGCTTGGCTTCATCCTGGCGGGCGGCCTGCTCTACAGCTTCGGCGTGATCTTCCACGCCTGGCGCCGGCTGCGTTTCCAGAATGCAATCTGGCACGGCTTTGTCTTGGCCGGCGCGGCATGCCATTATACCGCGGTGCTCGACCTCGTGTTGAGCTGAGCAAGCCGCGAGACGGAATAAGAGACGCGGTCCGAAGCCGCAAAGGGGAGACGTCGCATGCAGGTGACCGGCAAGGTCGTGGTCGTCACGGGTGGCGCAAACGGGATCGGCAAGGCGCTGTGCGAGGCCTTTCACAATGCGGGCGCCGCCAAGGTCGTCGTCGCGGACTTGGACGCCACCAATGCGAGAGCCGTCGCGGCCATGGTCGATGGCGCTGCCTTCAAATGCGACGTCTCGCAGGAGAATGATATCGTCCACGTCATCGAGGAGACGGAACGGCAGTTCGGCCCCATCGACCTGTTCTGCTCCAATGCCGGCATCGGCGGCGGCTTCGACCCGATGTCGGAGAATGCCGGCGGCGCCTCGGACGAGCCCTGGCAGCGCAGCTGGGCGATCCACGTCATGGCCCATGTCTACGCGGCGCGGCATCTCATCCCCCGCATGAGGGCGCGCGGCGGCGGCTATTTTCTCAACACCGTCTCGGCCGCCGGTCTGCTGTCCCAGGTTGGCAGCCCCGCTTACTCTACCACCAAGCACGCCGCGGTCGGCTTTGCCGAAAATCTTGCGATCTCGCACAAGGCCCACAACATCAAGGTCTCGATCCTGTGTCCGCAGGGCGTCGACACCAACATGCTGCGCTCGATTCCCAAGGGACCGCAATCCGGCGACGGCGACCTGACGCCGGAACAGGTGGCGAAAGACGTGCTCGCCGGCCTCGAGCAGGAAACCTTCCTGATCCTGCCGCACCCGCAGGTGCTCGGCTACATGCGCAAGAAGACCGAGAATTATGACCGCTGGATCGGCGGCATGGCCAAGATCCAGGCCAAGATGCGGGAGGAGTTCGGGAAGTGACCGTTAGGTCATCCGGGGCGATTGAAGCACATTTGCGCCAAACACTCGCTGCCGTCACCGCGAAGGCGGGACAACGGCGGTCGTCACGCAGCCGACTCCGCCTCGCTCTCCACCCGACTCGCTCGCAGTGCCCGCGCATAGAGCATCATGCCCTCGCGCACCGTGCGCTGCTCGGCCGGCGTCAGCGCCGCCAGCGCGCCGCGCACCTGCTGGCGGCCGAACGCATGCAGCGCCTCGAGCGTGCGGCGGCCCTTTGCCGTCAGCGACAACTTCTTGCTGCGGGCATCCGTCTCATCCGGCGTCTCCCGCAATTCGCCGCAGTCGATCAGCTTGCGTACCAGACGGCTGACGCTGGATTTCTCCAGCCGCAGGAAATCGCCGAGCTCGCCCGATGTCATCGGACCGCGGATGCCGATCTCCAGGATCGTGTGGACCGCCGAGGGCGGATAATCCGACGCCGCGACCGTCGCATCCATGAAGCCGAGCTCGCGCACCATCAAGCGCGAGGCGGCACGGATGTCGTCGATCAAGGAAAGCTCGGCCATCTTGACTCCCGGCATATAGTTGTATCATACAACTATATGCGCGCAACGGCGCGCGCAAGCGTCTTGGAGTGAGCCATGAGCGAAGCTTTGCCGACCGGGATGCGGATGAGAGGCAAGGTCTGCCTGATCACTGGCGGCGGAAGCGGCATCGGCCGTGCCACCGCGCTGCGGATGGCATCCGAAGGCGCCGAGGCGATCCTGGTCGCCGGCCGGCGCGCGGCCGAGATCGAGGCCACCGCGACTTCGTGCCGTGAGCTCGGCACGGACGCGATCGCGCTTCAGACCGACATCACGCGCGAGGACGAGGTCGCGCGACTCGTCGGCACAGCCATCGAGCGCTGCGGTCGGCTCGACGTCGCCTTCAACAATGCCGGCTTCCAGGAGCGCCGCGCGCCGCTGGAAGAGCAGGGCACCGAGATTTACGATAGCGTGTTCGACACCAATGTCCGCGCGCTGTTCCTGTGCCTGCGTCACCAGCTGCCAGCGATGCTGGCGCAGGGCCGCGGCAGCATCGTCGTCAACGCCTCCGTCAGCGGCATGCGCAATCCCAATCCGGGCTTCTCGCTCTACTCGGCCTCGAAGGCGGCCGCGATCTCGCTGACGCGCTCGGCCGCGCTGGAGAACGCCCCGCGCGGCATCCGCATCAACGCCATCGCGCCGGGCCGCGTCGTCACCGACATGATGCTGCGCGCCGGTGTCGGCGATATCGCGACCGTCAGCGCCGGCCTTCCGCTGCGGCGGATGGGGAGCCCGGAGGAAGTCGCGGAGGCCGTGGTGTGGCTGTCGTCGGATGCGTCGTCGTACGTCGTCGGGCACGTGCTGGCGGCGGACGGGGGATTCTTGGCGTCGTAGTTCGCCGTGGCGTCGCAGCCCGGATGGAGCGGAGCGCAATCCGGGCCGACCCGCTTGTGGCGCGATTCCCGGATTGCGCTTTCGCGCCGTCCGGGCTACGCGCGCCTCAATGCTTCTGCCCGTACAGCACAGGCACCGCCGAATCCACGACGACCTCGACAAGGCTCGTGCCCTCGTGCGCCAAGCTGCGCTTCAGGGCTTCGCCCAGTTCCGCCGCCTTGGTCACCCGCACCGCGTGGCACCCCACGCCCTCCGCGAGCCGCACGAAGTCGATTCCCGGCAATTCAAGCCCAGGCACGTTGCGCACCTGCATCACCTGGCTGAAGGAGCGCATCGCGCCGTAGCCGGAATTGTTGATGACGACGACGGTCAGCGGCAGCTTGCGCTGCGCCGCGGTCCACAGTGCCTGGATCGAATACATCGCCGAGCCGTCGCCGATCAGGCACACCGTGCGTTGCTTCGGCTTGCCGAGCGCCATGCCGACCGCGGCGGGCAGGGAGTAGCCGAGGCCGCCGCTTGCCATGGTGTAGAAACTGTCCTGGCCGGGCATCGGCATGAATTTTTGCATCGCCGGCCGGTGCGAGGGCACTTCCTCGACGAGTGACGCGCCATCCGGCATCGCATGCGATAGCGAATGCAGCAGGAATTCCACTGGCAGCGGATCGGCGGCCTGTGGCGCCGCAGGCAGCGCGCGGCCCTTCGGCGTGGCGCGCTTGCTCTCCGGCAAAAGGTCGAGCAGCATCGAAAGCGCCGGCTTCATCGTCGCGATGATGCTGGTGCCGACGGGCGTCACCGCCGCGGCGTCGGAATCGTCGGTGATCTGGAAGATGGCTGCGCCGCCATCGAAGATCGCGGCATGGCCCTCGACATGGAAGGTGAACACCGGCGCGCCGATGACGACGACGAGATCGTGCTCGCGCAGCGCATCGGACAGCTGCGCAGGGGACGCGTGCAGGAAGCCCGCAAACTGCGGATGCCGCTCGGGGAACGAGCAGCGCGCCGAGAACGGGCTGACCCAGACGCTCGCCTTGGCCTTCTCAGCCACGCGCACCATCAGATCGACCGCGCCCGCGCGGTCGACGCCGGGGCCGACGACGAGGGCAGGATGCTTGCTTGACGTCAGTGCTTTCACCAGCGCCTGCATCGCCTCCGGCTCGGGCCCGATCTCGCGGCTGACCTTGCGCACCTCGACCGGTGCGCAGGCATGCGCCCAGTCGTCGACCGGGATCGACACGAAGGTCGGCCCGCACGGCGGCTGCATCGCGGTGTAATAGGCCCGCGCGATCGCGGCGGGCACGTCCTCGGGCCGCGCCGGTTCGACGCTGTATTTGACATAGGGCCGCGGAAACTCCGAGGCGCGCTCGGCATAGAGGAACGCCTGCAAAGGCAGGATCGAGCGCGCCTGCTGGCCCGCGGTGATCACGAGCGGCGTCTGGTTGCGGTGCGCGGTGTAGATGTTGCCGAGCGCATTGCCGACGCCGGCCGCCGAATGCAGGTTCACGAAGCCGGCATTGCGCGTCGCCTGCGCGTATCCGTCGGCCATGCCGACCGCGCTGGCCTCCTGCAGCGCCAGCACATAGTCGATGTCATCAGGCCAGTCGCTCAGGAACGGCAGTTCGGTCGAACCGGGATTGCCGAACACCTTGTCGATGCGGAAGGAGCGCAGCAGGTCGAGCGTCGCCTGCTTGACGGTGACGGACTTGCTGCCGCTCTTGCCGTTCTTGGCCATGGTTTCCGTCCCTGTCGTTTATTGCCGCGCTACCAGCCCCGCCCGTCATTGCGAGCGAAGCGAAGCAATCCAGAATCTCTCCGCAGAGGCAGGCAGTCTGGATTGCTTCGTCGCTTCGCTCCTCGCAATGACGAGGAGAGACATCACCACACCGCCGTGCCCTTCATCGTCGGCTGCCCCTCCGCGTTGGCCGTCCACAGCTCCATGCCCGCCTCGATCTCGTTGGCGTTGACGGAGAACTCCGTGCCCTCGAACAGCGGCTGGAGTCCGCGGTAGGTGAACTTCTTCGGCGCCTTGCCGCTGTGAAGTTTGGCCGCCATCTCGATGATCAGCGCCGCCTGCAGCGGCCCGTGGAAGATCAGTCCCGGATAGCCTTCGACTTTGGTGACGTAGTCGCGGTCGTAATGGATGCGGTGGCCGTTGAACGTCAGTGCCGAGTAGCGGAACAGCAACACGGGGTCCGACACATGGGTCTCGCGGTGCTGCGCCTTCGGCGCCGGAGGCGGGGCCTTTGCGGGAGCCGCCTGCGTACCCGTCATCTCGCGGTAAACGATGTCCTGCCGTTCGCGGATCGCGGTGCCACGCGGCGAGGAGATGCTGTGCTCGACCGAGACGAAGCACAACGTGCCGGTCGAGCCTGATTTGACCTGCACATCGGCGATTCGCGAGGTCCGGGTCGATTCATCGCCGACGCAGAGCGGCTGCAGGAATTCGATCTCGCCGCCAGCCCACATCCGGCGCGGCAGCGGCACCGGCGGCAGGAAGCCGCCGCGGGTCGGGTGGCCGTCAGGGCCGAGCATCGACATCGGAAATACCGGTTGCGCCAGGCACCAATGCACCGTGAACGGCGCGGCGTCGCCCGCCTTGGGCTCGCCGACCTCCTGGAACAACGTCGCGCGGAGACCCTTCACGAGCTGCGCGGTGACGATATCGGTCGCCTCCGTGCTGCGGCCGATCCATTGCCTGAGATGATCGATGTCGAGCTTCTCGGTCATGATGCCTCGCTCTTGTTACTTCTTGGACTTTGGATTTTCGCCGATGGCGGGTACCGGGCCATAGCTGCGCGTCTCGCCGACGATGATCGGTGCGGGCGCGGGATAGCTGACGCGGCCGTTCGGCGTATCGACCTCGATGCGGCGCAGATGCGGATGCTTGGTGAGGTCTTCCATGGTGTTGACCTCGGCAAAGGCGATGTCGGCGTCCGACAGCCGCTTCAGCAGCTCGTCGCGCGTCATCCTGGCGAACGCGTCCGCAACCGTCTTGTCGGTGAAATCGCGGTTGCGCACGCGTTCGACCATGTTGGCGACGCGCGGATCGGCAGGCAGATCCGGCTGGTCCAGCACCTTCGCGCAGAGCGTCTTCCACTCGCGCTCGCTCTGGATCGATATCAAAATGTCCTTGCCGTCCTTGGAGGTGAACACGCCGTAGGGCGCGATCGAGGGATGGCGCAGGCCCATGCGCTTGGGCGGATTGCCGGCTTCCGAGTTGAGCAGCGGCACGGTGCACCAGTCCGCCATTACGTCGAACATGGAGATGCGGATGTCGGCGCCCTTGCCGGTGCGCCCGCGTGCGATCAGCGCCTCCAGGATCGCCGCGTGCGCGGTGGCGCCGGTCGCCACATCGACGATCGACATGCCGACGCGCGAGGCGCCGTCAGGATTGCCGGTGATCGAGGCGAGGCCGCTCTCGGCCTGGATCAGCAGGTCATAGGCCTTGCGGTGCGCGTAGGGGCCCTCATCGCCATAGCCGGTGATGGTGCACGAGATCAGCTTTGGATAATCCTTCAGCAACCGTTCGCGGGAGAAGCCGAGCTTGTCCATCGAGCCGGGCTTGAGGTTCTGGATCAGCACGTCCGCGCTTGAGATCAGCTTCTCCAGCTCGGCACGGCCTTCCTTCGTGGTGAGATCGACCACGGCGGATTGCTTGCCGCGGTTGAGCCACACGAAGTAGCTGCTCTGGCCCTTGGCCGCCGCGTCATAGCCGCGGGCGAAATCGCCCTCGGGCCGCTCGATCTTGATCACCTCCGCGCCGGCATCGGCCAGGCGTGAGGAGCAGAACGGCGCCGCCACCGCCTGCTCGACCGCGATCACCCTGATCCCGTCAAGTGCTCCCATGGCGTGACCTCAGTACGAGCGCGGCATGCCGAGCACGTGCTCGGCGACGAAGGAGAGCACGAGGTTGGTCGAGATCGGCGCTACCTGGTAGAGCCGCGTCTCGCGGAATTTGCGCTCGACGTCGTATTCCTCGGCGAACCCAAAGCCGCCATGGGTCTGGATGCAGGCATTGGCCGCTTCCCAGGAGGCATCGGCAGCCAGCATCTTGGCCATGTTGGCCTCGGCGCCGCAGTCGAGCCCGGCCTCGTATTTGCGCGTGGCTTCCTTCACCATCAGCTCGGCCGCCCGCATCGAAGCATAGGCCTTGGCAATCGGGAACTGAATGCCCTGGTTCTGGCCAATCGGCCGGCCGAAAACGCTGCGCTCCTTGGCATAGTTCGTCGCCTTGGCGATGAACCATTTGGCGTCGCCGACGCATTCGGCGGCGATAAGGATGCGTTCGGCATTCATGCCGGAGAGGATATAGCGAAAGCCCTTGCCTTCCTCGCCGATCAGATTCTCCGCCGGCACCTTCATGTCCGTAAAGAACACTTCCGTCGTGGCGTGGTTCATCATGGTGCGGATCGGGCGGATCTCGAGGCCATTGTTCTTGGCCTCACGCATGTCGACGATGAACACCGACAGGCCGTCCGTGCGCTTCTTGACCTGCTCCTTGGGCGTGGTCCGCGCGAGCAGGATCATGAGGTCGGAATGCTCGGCGCGGCTGGTCCAGATCTTTTGGCCGTTGACGATGTAGCTGTCGTTGCCGTCCTTGCGCGCGAATGTCTTCAGCGAGGACGTGTCGGTGCCGCTGGTCGGCTCGGTCACGCCGAAGGCCTGCAGCCGCAGTTCGCCGCTCGCGATCTTCGGCAGGTATTTTGCCTTCTGCTCGGCATTGCCGTGCCGCAGCACCGTGCCCATCGTGTACATCTGGGCGTGGCACCCGCCGCCGTTGCAGCCCGCGCGCTGGATCTCTTCCAGGATCGCCGCAGCTGCGGAAAGCTTCAGGCCCGCGCCGCCATATTCCTCGGGGATCAACACCGAGAGATAGCCGGCTTCAGTCAACGCATCCACGAACGCCTTCGGATAGGCCATCTCGCGATCGAGCTTGCGCCAATATTCGCCGGGGAACTGCGCGCACAGCTTTGCGACGGCGTCGCGGATGTCGGCGTAGTCTTCGGCGTGGTGTTCTTGACTCATGGCGTTTCCAATCGATAGCGGCAGTTAAGATAGCGCCGGCCAATCCCCCGCCGTTGTGAAAACAACGCCAGCCCCCTATGCTCATTTGCTATAGCGTATGGAGTAGCCTTCCAGGATTGGCAAGCATGGATTTCCGGCAGCTCAGGACGTTCAGTTGCGTGGCGGAGCTCGGCAGCCTCTCCAAGGCGTCGGACACGTTGCGCGTGGCGCAGCCGGCGCTGAGCCGGCAGATCAAGCTTCTCGAGCATGAGCTGCGCACTGAGCTGTTCACCCGCAACGGCCGCGGCATGGTGCTGACCGAGGCCGGCCGGCTCCTGCTGGCGCGCACCTCCGGCATCGTGCGGCAGATCGATCAGATCCGCGACGACATCCAGTCGGCCAAGGGCCCGCCCTCGGGCCAGGTCGTGCTGGGCCTTGTTCCGACGGTGAGCTGCGTGCTCTCGGCGCGCTTTGCGCGGCGCTGCGTCGAGAAATTTCCAGGCATTTCGCTGCGTATCGTCGAGAGCTACAGCGGCCACCTCGTCGAGTGGCTGCACCGCGGCGAGATGGATCTCGCCATCCTCTACGGCCGCTCGGCCGATCTGCATCTCAATGTGCAGAGCCTGGGGCGCGACAACATCGTTGCGGTTGGCCCGCGCGGCTGTGGGCTGGCGCGCAAGAGCAGCGTCGACATCGGCTGGCTGTTGCGCCAGCGCCTGGTGTTGCCCTCTCATTCCCACGGCCTCCGCGCACTGATCGAGCACGCGGCCGCCCAGCGCAAGATCAAGCTCAACGTCCAGCTCGAGGCGGATTCGTTCCGCGTGCTGACCAGCCTGGTCGAGGAGGGCCTCGGCTTCGCGCTGCTGCCGCCGTCGTCGGTTCATGGCGAGGTCGCCGACGGGCGGCTGGAGACGACGGCAGTGTCGAAGCCGATGTCGCGCGAGCTCATTTTCGCTTCTCCGATCGACCGGCCGGTCTCGACGGCCTCTCTCGCGATCACCGCGCTCCTGCGCGAAGAGGTCGCCGCCTGCCGCAAGGAAGGCGTGTGGGACATCAAACTGAGTTAGATGTCGTGTCGTAGAACAGTCGGGCGCCGCATTGCCTTCGCATCTGGCGCGACCTGTCATGCCGGAATTTTATAGCTGGGGGCTGCGGCGTCTGCGGCAGCCAAGGTGACGTACAGGTGGGCCCCGTCATTGCCAACGCAGCGAAGCAATCCAGGAATCTCTCCGGGGAGGAAGTCTGGATTGCTTCGTTGCAAGAGCTCCTCGCAATGACGGAGGAGAGAGCCTACCCCGCAATCCGCACCGGCAGCGATTCATATCCCTTGATGAAGCTGGAATAGATCCGCTTCGGTTCGCCGACCACCTCGATGCGGTCGAATCGCTGCAGCATCTCCTCCCAGACGATGCGGAGCTGCAGCTCGGCGAGGCGCATGCCCACGCAGCGGTGGATGCCGAAGCCGAAGGAGAGGTGCGTGCGCGGCCGCGGGCGGTCGATGATGAATTCGTTCGGCTTCTCGAACATCTCCTCGTCCCGGTTGCCGGAGACGTACCACATCACGACCCGGTCGCCCTTCCTGATGTGCTTGCCCCCGATTTCCGTGTCCTGCAACGCGGTGCGCCGCATATGCGCCAGCGGCGTCTGCCATCGGATCACCTCGGGCACCATGGAATCGATCAGCGCCGGGTTGGCGCGCAGCTTGTCGTATTGCTCAGGGTTCTCGTTCAGCGCCAGCACCGAACCGGTCATGGTGTTGCGCGTGGTGTCGTTGCCGCCGACGATGAGCAGGATGATGTTGCCCATGAGATTGTCGGGATCCATGTGGCGCGTCGCCTCGTTGTGCGCCATCAGCGACAAGAGATCGTTGCGCGGCGCCGAGTTGACGCGCTCGTTCCAGAGCTTGGACATGTAGGCGTAGCACTCGTCCATCTCGCGGCGGCGCTCTTCGGCGCTGGCGACGATGCCGCTTTTTGGCAGCGCGGTCGAGACATCCGACCAGCGCGTCAGCTTGCGCCGCTCTTCCCATGGGAAGTCGAACAGGGTCGCCAGCATCTGCGTCGTCAGCTCGATCGAGACGCGCTCGACGAAATTGAAGGTCTCGTTGCGCGGCAGATTGTCGAGCACCGTCTGCGAGCGCTGCCGGATCAGCTTGGCGAGTTCGTCGAGATGCTGCGGGGTGAACATCGGCGAGACGGTCTTGCGCTGCGCCGAATGCTTGGGCTGGTCCATCGCGATGAAGCTCGGATAGTCGTAGCCTTCCGGCACGTCGCGGATCGAGATGCCGCCGAGCTTCGAATCCGAGGAGAAGATGCCGTGGTTGGTGTCGACATGCATGATGTCGTTGTATTTCACCACGGACCAGTAGGGCTCGATGGGCGCGTTCGTGCAGTAATGCACCGGCTCTTCCTTGCGCAGCCGCTCGAACCACGGCCACATCGTGTCGTCCTGGAACAGCCGGGGCGCGCCGGGGTGGAATTGCGATAACGGCGTCGCATAGGCTTCCTCGCGCGCCCTGCGCAGGCGTTCGGCCTTGTCCACTTTGATCGGCGCTTGGATGTTCATGCTCGTGGCTCCAGTTGGTTCTCTTCTTCGCCAGGCGAGGGGGCTCTCCGCGATCGTGTCTCAACGGTTTCGCGGAGAGAGCCCTTACCCCGACCCTCTCCCTGCAAGAACGGGAGGGGAGATTGCTATGCCGCGATCTTCACCGGCAGCGTCTCGATACCTTTTACGAAACTCGAATAGACCCGCGCGGGTTCGCCGACCACATCAATATGGTCGAAACGCTTGAGAATCTCTTCCCAAATAATCTTGAGCTGGAGCTCGGCAAGCCTGAGGCCCACGCAGCGGTGGATGCCGAAGCCGAAGGAGAGGTGCGTGCGCGGGCGGGCGCGGTCGATGATGAAATCGTAGGGCCTTTCGATCACCTCCTCGTCGCGATTGCCCGAGACGTACCACATCACGACCTTGTCACCCTTCTTGATCTGCCTGCCGCGGAACTCGAAATCGGACAGCGCAGTGCGCCGCATATGCGCCAGCGGCGTCTGCCAGCGGATCACCTCGGGCACGAAGCTGTCGAGCAGATCCGGGTTATCGCGCAGCTTGCGATATTGCTCCGGATGCTGGCTCAGGGCGAGAAGCGACCCCGACATGGTGTTGCGGGTGGTGTCGTTGCCGCCGACGATCAAGAGGATCAGATTGCCGAGGAAGTTCTTCGCATCCATGTCGCGCGTCGCGGCGCCATGCGCCATCATCGACAACAGGTCGCTCTTCGGCGGCTGCTCGGCGCGCTCCTTCCAGAGCCGCGAGAAATAAGCCGCGCATTCCGTCAGCTCGGCCATCCGCTCGTCCTCGGTGGCCACAAGGCCGCCGGGCCCGGGTATGGTGGTGGCGACGTCCGACCAGCGCGTCAGCTTGCGGCGGTCCTCCCAGGGGAAGTCGAACAGTACCGCCAGCATCTGCGTGGTCAGCTCGATCGAGACGCGATCGACCCAGTCGAACACCTCGCCGCGGGGCAGGTTGTCCAGGCACTCGGCCGAGCGCTTGCGGATGTTGATCGCGAGATTGTCCAGATGCGTCGGGGTGAACATCGGGGCCACGGTCTTGCGCTGGGCCGCGTGGCGCGGCGGATCCATCGAGATGAAGCTCTCGCGGCGCAGGTCCGGATCGATGTCGCGGATGGTGATGCCGCCGAGCGCGGAGGCCGAGGAGAAGACCGCATGGTTGGTCTCGATCTCCATGATGTCGTTGTAGCGCGTCACCGACCAATACGGCCCGAACATCGAGTCCTTGCAATAGTGCACGGGGTCTTCCCGGCGCAGGCGATCGAAATAGGGCCAGAACGTATCGGTCCTGAACAGTTCAGGATCGCCCGGATCGAACTGCTCCAGCGGCAGTGACGTGGCGCGCGCGCGAAGCGCGTCAAGCTTGGCCGCGCTCTCGATGGTCCCATGCATGACCACTCTCTCCCTGCGTGAACCGCGCGTCGTTGAATTCTGCGCTACGGTATTTGATTTGCAATTACAGCCGGTTGTCGGCGCCGGGGCAAGGGAGAGTTTTGCCACATCCAACTGAGTGGGCAGGGCGCGTCGCCCGGATGAAGCGAGAGCGTAGTCCGGGATTGCGGCCGCAATCGACACTGTCCCGGATTGCGCTCCGCTCCATCCGGGCTACGGGACACGACGAGCGTGATCCCCCGCACACCGTTTGTCTTGGAATCGTGCCAGAAACCTCCTGGAATCGAGCGAAATCGAACCCGCCCCTGTTGGGGATCGACTAACCTCTGACCTATAGTTTGACCGCAAGGTACCCGCATCCCGAGGTTGCTGCCGTGAACGATATGCAATGGGCCCCCGTCGGCTCCGAACCCCTGCCCCCGCCGCTGCCGCCGGCGCGGGTCGATTTCACCGGCAACCGCTCCGAGTTCCGCAAACTGGTCACCAAGGGTGCCCTGCTCGAGCTCGTCACCTTCGGCTTCTACCGGTTCTGGCTCGTCACCGACATCCGCCGACATCTGTGGGCGCACACAGCGCTCGACGGCGATTCCGCTGAATACACCGGTCGCGCCAGGGAGCTCCTGGTCGGCTTCCTGGTGGCGCTCGCGATCCTGGTGCCGATCTATCTTGCCTATTTCCTTGTTGGCATCGAGTTCGAGCGCTGGCAGGCCTTCGCCTCGGTGCCGTTGTTCCTGGCCTTTTACGCTTTCGGCCAGTTCGCGATCTTTCGCGCGCGACGCTATCGCCTGACGCGCACGGTCTGGCGCGGTGTCCGCTTCTGGATGGACGGCTCGGGCTGGGCCTACTCCCTCCGCGCCATGCTGTGGGGCCTGCTGGTGCTTCTGACGCTCGGCCTGGCACTGCCTTGGCGGGATGCCGCGCTCGAGCGCTACAAGATGCAGCATACCCATTACGGCAATCTCACCGGTGATTTCGAAGGCGACGGCTGGACGTTCTTCAAGCGCGCCTGGTGGCTGTGGCTGCTGAGCCCGATTGCACTCGTCGTCTTTCCGCTCGCGCCGTTCCTCTTCGCCGAGTTCAAGGCGCGGCAATGGCGCTGGTGGCTCGACGGCATTCGCATCGGCGACGTCAGCCTGTCCTCGCGATTGCCGCACGATGCGTTCTACGGCCTGTACTGGAAGGTGGTGGGGTGGTGGACGCTGCTCACGATCGCCTTCATCGCTTATATTGCCGGTGGCGCCTTTCTGCTCGTCGCGCTGAGCGGCGTTCCGGCCGAGGAGGTCTTTGGGGGCGACAATGCTGCCAAGAGCATCCCGATGGTGGTGATAATGGTGGTTGGCTATTTTGCGCTCGCCCTTGCCATCAACATCGTCATGCGCGTCTATCTCCAGCGCGATCTCTGGGCCAAGGTGCTGGAGACGATCGAGGTGCACAACATCGCGGCCGCCGCGGATGTGCGTGGCAGCGCCCAGCTCGCCGGCGCGCTCGGCGAGGGCTTTGCCGATGGACTGGATGTTGCAGGGTTCTAAGCCGTGAGTGATTTGTTGACCGAAGCTCCGGCGCAGCCGGTCAGGCCGACCATCTTCTTCGACGGCACCTCGAGCCGCAGGCGCGAGGTGACGCTGACGCTCGGTGATGCGCTCGAAATCCTCGAGGATGGCGCAGCGCCCGTCCGTTGGGCCTATGCGGATATCCGCCGCGCCGACAGTCCGGCCGGGGTCTTGCGCCTGGCTTCGACCTCCGCGCCGTCCTTGGCGCGGCTGGAGATTCGAGATGCCGCGCTGGCCGCGGATCTGACCACGCGATGCTTGCGGCTCGACGAACACCGGACGACGCGCGGCGGTGTCGCCAAGATCGTGGGCTGGTCGGTGGCCGCCGCCGTCTCCATCGTGTGCGTCGTCCTGTTCGGCGTGCCGCTCGCCGCCGACCGGCTCGCCCCGCTGGTGCCCAAGCCGGTCGAACGGCGCATCGGCGATGCGGCCGAGGTTCAGATGAAGGCGCTTTTCGGCCGCAAGGTGTGCGAGGATCCCGCGGGCAAGGCGGCGTTCACGAAGCTCGTCAACCGGTTGCGCGATGCTGCCGGCCTCGACGACAGCATGACGGCGGGCGTGCTGCCAACCCCGGTGCCGAATGCGTTCGCACTGCCCGGGGGCAAGGTGTTCGTGCTGAAGGGCCTGCTCGACAAGGCCGAGACTCCCGACGAGCTCGCCGGCATCCTCGCCCACGAGCTCGGCCATCTCAAGCATCACGACAACATGCGCGGCCTGATCTACAACGGCGGCACCTCGTTCCTGATCGGGCTCTTGTTCGGCGACGTCACCGGCTCCTCGGCCGTGATCTTCGCCTCGCGCAGCCTGGTCGAGGCTTCCTATTCGCGCGAAGCCGAGACCGGTGCCGACACGTTTGCGATCGAGATCATGCATGCGCTCGGCCGCTCGCCCAAGCCCGCAGCCGAATTGATGTTCCGCATCACGGGCAAGGAAGGCGGCTCTGGTCTGACAAATATCCTTGCCAGCCACCCGCTCACCGAGGATCGCCTCGCGCGGATGACCAAGGAAGATCGTCCCGCCAGCGGCCCGCCGCTCTTGACCGACAAGGAATGGCAGGCCCTGAAGGGGATCTGCGGCAGCGGCAAGGTGTGACGGTCGGCAGGCTGGTTGTCCCCGGCGAGGAACGATCTCTCCGAGCAAAGTTATCCTTTCGACGCGGAGATTGGGAAGTTCCACATGAGCTATGGTCGCTTCGCCGCGATGATCGCGACTTCTACGGTGATCATGTTCGGGCTGATGTACCTCAACACGTTTGCGCTGGATCACGTCTGGTACAGCCAGACCCGAACCTGGATGGCGCTGCTGATGGGCGCCGTCATGGCCGCACTGATGCTGGGCTTCATGTGGAGCATGTACAGGAACCGGACCGCGAACATCGCCATTCTCGCGGGCAGCGCCGCGGTGTTCGTGACGTCGCTCTGGCTGGTCCGCAGCCAACAGACGGTGACCGATGTCGCCTATATGGAGGCAATGATCCCGCATCACTCGATCGCGGTGCTCACGAGCGAGCGTGCGCGCATCAGGGATCCCCGCGTTCGCAAGCTGGCTGACGATATCATCGAGGCGCAGGTGCGGGAGATCGACGAAATGAAACGCCTGATCGCCGATCTCAAAGAGAAGCCGCCGTCGGCCGACGCAAAGGACCTGCCTCCGAGGCCGCCGAGATGACGCGCCGCGATTGCATCATTTCGCAGGCGCAGCGGGCGGATTCGATCCCGTGGTAGCGGGCGGATTCGATCCGGTGGTGACGTTCGGCGCCGTATTCGGGTTCGAGGTCGTGGTCTGCGGACCGATCTCGCGCCCATTGTAGAAGAAGACGACGGCGACCACGGCCATCACGAAGATGGCGCCGACTGCCCAGCCCACCGGGCTGTTGCGGCGCGCACGGTCAGTCCTGGGGTCGTCATTCTGATGGGTCATCATGCTCTCCATTGCACAGGGGGAGAACCTCGCGCACTGCAAGCTGTTCCACGAGCGCACTGCGACAGAACGAATTAGCCGCGGCTGCGCCGGGAAGCGCTACCGTGTTCCGTAGGCGCGGTCGCCCGCATCGCCCAGGCCCGGCAGGATGAACCCGGTCTCGTCGAGGCCTTCGTCCACCGCAGCTGTCCAGATCGGCACGTCCGGGTGGAAACCGCGCAGCCGTTCAAGGCCTTCCGGCGCGGCGATCAGGCAGGCGAGACGGATGTCCCTGGCGCCGCGCTCCTTCAGGCGGTCGATGGCGGCGACGGCGGTGTTGGCGGTGGCCACGACCGGCGTCACCACGATCGCCAGCCGCTCGCCGAGATCGGACGGCGATTTGAAGAAATACTCCACCGCGGCAAAGCTGTGCGGCTCGCGGTAGAGCCCGATATGCGCCACCCGCGCGGTCGGCACCAGGTCCATCATGCCGTCGACGAAGGTGGTGCCGGCCCGCAGCATGGGCACGAACACCAGCTTCTTGCCGGCGATCTTGGCCGAGTGCATCGTCGCCAGCGGCGTCTCGATCACGGTGTCGGTGAGTGGCAGGTCGCGCGTCACCTCGTAGCACAGGAGCATGCCGATCTCCTTGATGAGCTCGCGGAACGACTTGGTCGAGATGGACTTGTCCCGCACCAGCGTCAGCTTGTGCTGCACCAGGGGATGATCGACGATCGTGACGCCTTCCATGGTCGGATGCTCCTCAAATTCACCGAGTCGTCATTGCGAGCGCAGCGAAGCAATCCAGGCTGTCACCGCGGAAAGACTCTGGATCGCTTCGCTGCGCTCGCAATGATGCGCGTGGTCGCAAATCGCAGACCATTCTAGAACACCGTGCCGTCGCTGATCACCCTCAGCGGCGGCGAACCATCGGGGCGTCGCGAAAAGGCAATCGTGCGGCCGGCGGCCCAGGTGCCGCCTTCGAGGATGCTGGCGAGCGGCAACCTCTCGGGCGTGCGGCCGAGCTTGGCGCGAATGAGTTCGGCAAGACGATCCAGCAGCGCGACCGTCAGCGCGCGCCACTCCACGACGAGCAGCGAATCCACCGCATGCGCGCGCTGGGCGTCGGCGGCATCGCGCAGGCGCAGCACCTCATGATCGACGAACAGGCCGCCATTGCGGTATTCGGCAAGTCCGGTCAAGCCGTCGATGTCGGTCACATCGAAGCCGGCGCGCTGGAGGGGCTCGATCAGCGAATAGCTCAGCCATTGCGACAGCTTGTGCAGCGGCACGAGACCTGCGGTCGCGTCATCCGCCGTGATCGCTGGATGCCGCCAGCAATCGCCGAGCGGAATGCCTGCGATTTCAAGCCGCGAGGGCCAGATCGGACCGAGCTGGTTCAGCACCGCCGACAGGATGGCGGGCGCGGTGATGACCCCGCCTGAGGCCTGCGCGGCGATGTAATCGAACAGTCCGCCCGGCCGCGGCGTATCGCGCAGACCGAAGACCTCTGGACGATCCGCGGCCAGCTTTCCAAGGCGCCGCAACAGATCGGTGCGTCCTTCGAGCCCGAGCAGCGGATTGGCATCGCTCGCCTGAAAGGCGGATGCGAGTGCCGCGGCCTGCAGCATTGCGAGCACATCCGCATCGGCCCTGAACGGAGAGCCGGCATCATGCGAGAAGAGCCCGCCTGCGAACATGTCGAGACTTGCGATCGCAAGCCCCTCGGAGCGGCCGATGGCTTGTCCCGTCACCGCATCGCGGTAGCGCCACGCAGCGCCCGCGCCGGCATCGAGCAGGACGCTGACGATGGCAAGATCGAATTCGGAGCGCGCCCGCGCCGCGCGATCCGGCCAGGACGCAGCGTCGGCCAGCCGCGCCCAGCGATCGGCGCCGCCAAGCACGAAGTGCCGCCAGCGCGCATGAAAGGGAACGTCCAGCGCCGGATAGGCTTTTCGGGTGACCGTGAGCACGGCCTCCGCGACGCCGTCCATACGATCGAGATCGATCGTGAAATGTGTGAGCCTGCCGGCGAGGCCGAGTTCGAGCATCTGGCTCGCCCGCGCGCGCACCGCGTGTGCGGTGAGCAGCGAGCGTGCCTGCATTTCCAAAGCGTCCATCGCGCGATCAGTAGTTTTCCAGCGAACGCCCGACCACGCCATTCACGTCCTTCTCCGGCGCGATGTCGGTCGAGTAATAGCCGGCGGCCTTTTTCGCGGCGATCTCGACATGGGCGTCGGCGGGAATGAGCTCCAGCGGGATCGGCACGCGCTCGACGATGTCGATGCCCTGCGAGGTCAGTGCGTCGTATTTCATGTCGCTCATCGACAGGAAGCGGTCGATCCGCTTGAGCCCCAGCCAGTGGATCGTATCCGGCATCAGTTGCTGGAAGCGTGCATCCTGCACGCCGGCGACGCATTCGGTGCGCTCGAAGTACGCCGCGGCCGCATCGCCATCCTCCTGGCGCTTGCGCGCATTGTAGACCAGGAACTTGGTGACCTCGCCGAGCGCGCGGCCCTCTTTCCGGTTGTAGACGACGAGCCCGAGCCCGCCCTCCTGCGCGCCGCGCGCGGATTCCTCGATGCCGTGGATGAGATAGGGACGGCAGGTGCAGATATCGGAGCCGAACACGTCGGAGCCGTTGCACTCGTCATGCACGCGGCAGGTGATCTTGGTGCGATGATCGGGCAGCTTCGTCACGTCGCCGAACAGATAGACCGTGGTGCCGCCGATCGGCGGCAGGAACACCTTCATGTCCGGCCGTGTCACGAGCTCGGGAAACATGCCGGCGGTCTGTTCGAACAGCGTGCGACGCAGCTCGGTCTCGCCGGTGCCGAAGCGCGCCGCAAGCCCCGGCAGATGCCAGACCGGATCGATCGCGATCTTCACAACGGAGACGCTGCCATTGGCGTGCACGACCTCGCCGTCGGCACGCAGCCGCTTTGCGGCGAGCGCCTCGCGGATCTCCGGCAGGTCCAGCCGCGCCCGCGTGACCGCGATGCTTGGCCGGATGTCGGCGCCCTCGGTGATCTCCTGGCGAAAGTTTTCCGCGACCAGATGCCCCCAGGGATCGAGCGCGACGATCTTTGCGGGATCGCGCCATTGCTCGAAAGGCCCGATGGTCGCGGCCGGAAAGGTGTTGGTGAGGTCGGGCCTGCGAATCGGATCGAGAGCGCCGGCGGAGACCGCGAGCGCACGGTACATCGCATAGGAGCCGCCATGGCTGCCGATCACGTTGCGATCCCCGGTGCGCGACACCGTGCCGACAACCGGCCCGCGGGCGCGGGCATCGGCGGCGCCCCAGTGGATCGGAAAGGCGGCCTTCCGGCCCGGCTCCGGATGTGAGGTCAGGCGGATGTGGTCGGTACGGTTCGCGCGGCTCATGTCCAGGCTCCCAAAAAGCCAACGGCCCGCCGCTCGGACGGGCCTGGCTCGCTTGCGTTGCGGGACTGGAAACGCCGGCGACGCAAGCTCAATCCAACATAGTGTAGCGGGCTGCGACGACAGACAAGTTAATCGTGCCGGGCGGACAGGGCGGCCTGCGGCCGGATCCCTGACGCCTGCCGATCTCGCGGCGGCGCTCGCGCAGTCACTTCAAGAGATTGAAATATTGTCAGTTTTCGTGTTTTCAAGGAACTGAATGGTTTGGCTGTGCGGGCGGGTCCGTACGGGCCGCCTGCGTTGGAGACTGCCATGCCCGCCGCCAGCTATGTCGATCCCCGCAACGGACGGCTCTATCGCCTCGACCAGCCGCGCTGGTGCTCGGACGAGCGCACGCCGCTGCTGGTGACGCCGGGCGCCGGAATTTCGCGCGAGGACATCGAGCGCCGCACGCGCTCATTGTGGCGCTACCGGGCGGCGCTGCCGGTCGAGATCAAGAGCCCGGTCTCGCTCGGCGAAGGCTGCACGCCGCTGCTGCAGCAGGCCTGGGGCGATCTGCGCCCGTTGTTCAAGCTCGAATGGTTCAACCCGACCGGCAGCTTCAAGGATCGCGGCTCGGCGGTGATGCTGTCCTTCCTGCGTCAGATCGGCATCTCGGCCATTCTCGAGGATTCTTCCGGCAATGGCGGCTCGTCGATGGCTGGGCTGGGCGCCGCCGGCGGCATGCGCGTGAAGATCCTCGCGCCCGCATCGACCTCGCCCGCCAAGATCGCGCAGGTGCGTGCCTACGGGGCGGAGGTGCAACTCGTCGAAGGACCGCGCGAGGAATCGGAAGCCGAGGCCATCCGCCAGTCCAGCCAGACATTTTACGCCAGCCACAATTGGCAGCCCTTCTTCCTCGAAGGCACCAAGTCGCTGGCCTATGAAATGTGGGAAGATCTCGGCTTCCGCTCGCCCGACAACGTCATCGTCCCGGTAGGCGCCGGCAGCAGCCTCTTGGGGTGCGCCTTCGGCTTCCGCGAGCTGCTGAAGGCTGGCCAGATCGCAAAGCTGCCGCGCCTGTTCGCGGCGCAGCCGCTCAATTGTTCGCCGATCGATGCGAGCTTCAAGGCCGGTGTCGATACGCCCGTCGCGCGCGAGGTGCACAAGACCATCGCCGAGGGCACGGCGATCAGGAATCCGCTGCGCCTGCGCGAGATCATCGGCGCCTTGCGCGAGAGCGGCGGTGGCACCATTGCGCTCACCGAGGACGAGATCGTCGCCGCCTTGCGCCGTCTCGCCCGCCAGGGCCTGTTCGCCGAGCCGACCAGCGCCAGCGCGGCGGCCGCACTGGACAAGCTCGCTGCCGCAGGTGCGATCAAGCCGACCGAGACCACGGTGGCGGTCCTCACCGGCACTGGGCTGAAGGCTGCAACGACCGTCGCCGATCTCGTGCAATAGGGCCGTGCGGTTTGCTCCGTCATTGCGGGCGCAGCGAAGCAATCCAGACTGTCATCACGGAGAGATTCTTTCGCTGCGCTCGCAATGACGTCCGACGTCACTCCTTCAGATCATTTACCCGCTTCACCCAGGCGCGCACGTCCTTGAGCACCGCGGGCAGCACCGCCTTGACCTCCGCGACCGTCATGCCCGCCTTGACGCGGGGATCGTAGAGCAGATTGAGGATGTACTGGTCGTAGACGTCGAAATAGCCCATCGAGACGTTGTCGTTGAACATGGTCCAGGGCACGCTCGCGGTGTCGTTGATGGGCCCGAGCGATTGCAGCAGCTCCTCATAAGCGCAGTCGAGAAAGACGAAGTCGCCGTTGTCGACGGTGAGGATGACATCGGAATGCTCGATCTCGAAGCTGTCGTTCTTGCGGAAGCCGGACAGGCATTGCGGATCGAGCGAGGAGCGGATCTCACGCGCCTTTTCGGCGCCGTAGAAGCTGGTGAGGGTGCGGAAGAGGTCGCGGTCGCGCACCAGCTTCACCCGCACATTCGCAGCCTCCCTGGTCTCGATCATGGCGATGTCGAGATGCTGCACGCGTGTGCCGATGTCAGACACGACTTTGGCGAGCTGTGTCTTGCGATCGGCGCGGTCGCTCTCGGCGAACACGCGCACCGGCCCGTCGAACTTGCGAATGCGGTCGACACGGCCGGCGAGGTGATATTCGGCGCCGAACGCCGTCTTCAGGAAGCCCTCGACGATCTCGCGGTCGGTGAAAGTCTTCTTCTCGGTTCGCTGGCGCGAGGAGATCGCGGGCAATTCGCCCGCGGCGGCCCCGGGTGCGGTGTCAGGCACCAATGTGAACGCGGCGAGCGCGAGGAAGGCGATGCGAAGGCGAGGCGAGGGCGGATTCATTGCGCTCATCGTATCGCGACGCTGCCGCATTCCCCCTGCGCGCACAAGTCCGCAAATTCATGCGCCGTACGGGTTCCGCCCCAGTCGCGTGCCGCGCCTAGTTGTTCAGCACCACGACGGTGGTGCCGACGGCGACGCGGCTATAGAGGTCGGTCACATCGTCATTGGTCATGCGGAAGCAGCCCGAGGACACGGCCTGACCGATCGTCTCCGGCTCGTTGGAGCCGTGGATGCGGTAGAGGGTCGAGCCAAGATACATCGCGCGCGCGCCGAGCGGATTGTCGACACCACCCTTCATGTGGCGCGGCAGGTCGGGGCGCCGCGCCAGCATCTGCGCCGGCGGGGTCCAGTCCGGCCATTCCCTCTTGGCGGTGATCCTGTGCACCCCTCCCCAGCGGAAGCCGTCGCGGCCGACGCCGATGCCGTAACGCAGCGCCTGCCCGTTGGGGAGCACCAGGTAGAGCCGGCGCTCGCTCGTGTTCACCACGATCGTGCCGGGGGCGTAGTTGCCATTGTACATGACGGTCGTGCGGGGAACGGGATTGGCGCCGGAACGGAAGAAGTTCGGGCCGCCGCCCATGATGTCGCGCGTGTCGAACTCCTCGGCGAGCGCGCCGGCTGCCGTGGCCGACAGAAGTGCGATGGCGGCAATCGGCGCGGCAAAAAACCGGATCATTGTCTCCCCCGGAAAGAAATCGATTCAATGAATGCCACAGGCCACATTTGCAGGCATTCCGCAAGCCACGGGCCCGTGAGCCATGCTTAACCTTTGGCGTTACCGAATCGGCAACCACAATTTGCCGGAAACCATTAGCCAAACCGGCGCACCGTCGCGCGGGGCAGGGCCGCGATGGCGGCTATTGCTTTGACGGAACGCGCGAACAATGATTGATCCCGACGGATATCTGGTTATGGCCGGTTGCAGGAGCTTGGGATGAACGGTGCGGAAAGCCTGGTGCGAACGATGGTCAAGGGTGGGGTGGACGTCTGCTTCACCAACCCAGGCACCTCCGAGATGCATTTTGTCGCAGCGCTCGACCGCGTGCCCGGTATGCGCTGCGTGCTCGGCCTGTTCGAAGGCGTGGTGACGGGGGCCGCCGACGGCTACTTCCGCATGAAGGGAACGCCGGCCTCGACGCTGCTGCATCTCGGTCCGGGCCTCGCCAACGGCCTTGCCAATCTGCACAACGCCAAGAAGGCCAATTCCGGCATCGTCAACATCGTCGGCCAGCACGCCACCTATCACATTGGCTACAATGCGCCGCTGACCTCCGACATCGAGGGCCTGGCCCGGCCGATGTCGTCCTGGGTCCGCACCTCGCCGGATGCCAAATCGGTCGCCGCTGACGGCGCCGCCGCGATTGCCGCCGCCAAGAGCGCGCCGCCGCAGATTGCGACCCTGATCCTTCCCGCCGACACCGCCTGGAACGAGGCCGACGGCATCGCCGAGGTTCCGGCCGAGCAGCAGCGCGCCAGCTATTCGCCGCAGGCGGTCGAGCAGGCCGCCAAGATCCTGCATGGCGACGGCGAAGGCACGCTCCTGCTGATGACCGGCAGCGCGCTCAGCGAGCAAGGCCTGGCGCTCGCCGAGCGCATCGCCGGCAAGACCGGCTGCACCGTGATGGGGCCGACCTTCCGCCCGAAGATGGCGCGCGGCCGCGGGCGCTTCTCGATCGACCGCATCCACTATGTCATCGACCAGGCGCTGCCGATGCTGGCGAAGTTCCGCCATATCGTGCTGGTCGAGTCCGACGATCCCGTGGCGTTCTTTGCGTATCCGAACAAGCCGAGCGTGCTGCGGCCCGAAGGCTGCGACGTGCATCGCATGACCTCTTGGGGCGAGAACTCGGTCGCCGCGCTCGAGGCCCTCGCCGACGCCGTGAAGGCCAGCGCCAACGATGTCAAGCCGCAGGCTTTGCAGGAGTTGCTCAAGCCGACCGGCGCGCTGACCCACGCCTCGATTGCGCAGTCGATTGCCTACGCGATTCCGGAGAATGCGATCCTGGTCGACGAATCCCTCACCACCGGCCGCGCCTTCTTCCCGCCGACGGCGGCCGCCGCGCCGCACGACTGGCTGCAGAACATGGGCGGTTCGATCGGCTTCTCCACGCCGCTGTCGATCGGTGCCGCGATCGCCTGTCCGGATCGCAAGGTGATCACCATGGTCGGCGACGGCAGCGCGATGTACACCATCCAGTCGCTGTGGACGCAGGCGCGCGAGAACCTCGACATCGTCACCATCGTGTTCGCCAACCGCATCTATCAGATCCTGCGTGGCGAGTTCGACAATGTCGGCGCCGGCGAGCCCGGCCAGCGCGCCAACGACATGCTCAGGCTCGACCGCCCGACGCTGGATTTCGTGGCAATGGCGAAGGGCATGGGCGTGCCGGGCCGCGCCGTCACCAATGCCGACGAGTTCAACAAGGCGCTGGCCGAAGCCGTCGCCGAACCCGGGCCGCGCCTGATCGAAGTCCAGATGTAGGCCTGGCCGATTGCGCCGCCAATTCCGGCCTCATGTGGCCCGGATGGAGCGTAGCGTAATCCGGGGCTGGTGTGTTTTTGCGAGAATCCCGGATTGCGCTACGCTTCATCCGGGCTACCGACTTTTGCGTGCGCGTGATGGGCCCGGAGGCACGATGCAGACCGAGCTGAACAAGGTGATCGCAGCGCTCCGGGACTTCTATGCCCACGAGGGCTTTCTGTTCGAGAAGGACGTCGGCGAGCGCGCGATCACACACCGCTTTGCCGTGCATCTGGAGAAGCAGTTTTCAGGCTGGTCGGTCGACTGCAATTACGACCGTCTCGGCGAGCGCACGCTGCACCTGCCGCACGGCAGCATCATCTCGACCGACGACCATCTCGGCAAGTCGATCTACCCCGACGTCGTCGTGCATCAGCGCGAGATCCCGAACAATCTGCTCGCGATCGAGATCCGCAAGGCAAGCAATCATACGCCGCTGGAGCACGACGAGCACAAGCTGAGGGCGCTCACCGACCCGCATGTCTGGTTCGCCTACACGATCGGCGTGCTGCTGGTGCTGGATAAACCCGGCGTCACGCTGTCGGACGTCTATTTCGGCGGGGCCCCCGACCCGGCATTGGCGGTGTGGTTCGCCAAGCAGCTGGGCGAGGCGGGCCTTGCCGGGGCCACGTGAGGGCGCTGGCGAACAGCACGTCCCGCGGTCCTGTTGGCGAGGACCCCGAGCCTCCTCGCTCAGAACTTGAAGCTGCTCTGGATGAAGGTGCCGTATCGGTCGACCTGATAGGTCTGCGCCTGCCCCGCTCCGCCCGGGGGCTCGGTGAAGTCGTTGATCCCCGTGTGCCAGTACCGGGCGCCGATTCCTACATTCGCGTTGGGCGTAACGGCGTAGGACATCACCGTCTCGAGCTGGAAGCCGTGGCCGTAGCCGCGGGAGGGCTCGGTGCCGAAGGTGAAGTAATGCGTGTCGAAAGCTCTCACGTCGGAATAGGTGTAGGCGGCATCGACGGTCAGCTTGAGCGCCGGCGTAAACCAGAGATCGGCCACGGCGCCGGCGCGTAAGGTGTGCAGGATGTCGCGCTCTGTGATGACCTTGACGCTGCCGGCGAGGGCGTTGGCACCTTCGCAGATTTGACCGCCGGACACAGTCTGTCGACACCCCCATGCGTCGGCCAGCTCGCCGCGGTAATGGTAGCCGACGAAGGCACCCAGACGCAGGCGCGGCTCCGCGTTGACGGGGTGCGACTCGTAGAAGGAATAGCCGATATCGAGGCTGGCGTAGCTCAGAAAGCCGCGGGTCTGGCTCTCCGTCTTCGTGTACGGCCCATTGAAGAACGGCGGAAAATCCTCGTCGTTCATGGTGCCGCCGGTGATACCTCCATATCCGCCGTAGCCCTTGATGAAGAACTTCATGGGGCTGTCGACCCGGAAGAAGACCTCTCCCGAATGCGTGCTCATGTTGTGATAGTCGAGCCGCGAGATGACCGGAGAAGACCGCGAGCCGGTGGTGTGCAGGTCGTAAGCGGTGCGGCCGATGCTGTACCAGTACCGTGCGCCGACCTCGATCTGCCAGAGATTGGGCGGCTCGGGAGTGCTGACGGCCTTGACCGGCAGATCGGCGGCGATTGCCGGAGCGACGAGCATGAACAGGCCGGATGCGAAGAATGCTGCCCTGTGCACGACGCCCTCAGCCTGCCTGTTCTGATATCTGCGAATCGGAATGAGAATCTCGAGGCGGATTGTCGGGGCTTGCTGCAAGCGAGGCAATCCGCAATCTCGCCTGCGCAGGAGATTGACGGCCGGTTGTGGCAACTTGGCACCTCGCGCGAACAGCGCGCTGGCGATGTAGCTGCTCGCGATGGAGTTTGAGTGAAAGTGTAGAGCGCCGCGTGAGCGGATCCGCCCAAGACGCGCGGCGTGCGCCTTCACGCACGCCACTATGCTTCAGCCGCCCTTTCGTCAGTAGTAGTAAGGCTGCGAATAGGCGTAGCGCGGGTTGATGCCGCAAAAGGCCGACGTGCCGGAAGCCGTGGCGGCACATTGCTGGTATGTGGCGAACTGGCAGTTCCCGGGATAGCCCCAGCTGCGGCCTTGCAGGCAGTATCTGTCGTTCGCGGCCTGGGCCGGTGCCGCCGACAATGACGCGGCGATCAAGGTTGCAAACGATGCAAGCGTGAGGATGGTGCGACGCATTTCAATCTCCTTCGATTGGGGTGGAACGGCCGTGCCGTGGCGTTCCCAGTGGACTGTCTGATGCACGGTCATGCCAGTGTTGGTGTCCGCGACGCCGGATGCGTTCGAGGTGAGGTACATCGTGACGCAGCCCGCGACAGACAATGTGATCTCCACCACAGTTGGGCCCCATGTTCCGACCTATTCTCGGCCAACTTGCACGCCTCGATCCCGCGGGACTAGGCTTGCCTCATTCGGACAGGCAATTTTGGAGGTTCTGATGCAGAAGTCATACTTGCTGGCTGCGACGGCAGCGCTGGTGCTAGTGATGCAAACGCCGCTTGCCCTGGCGCAGGGCGCACCGGCCGCCGGTGGAACCTCCACGCCTGCGGCGACAACCGCTCCGCCGGCCGCGACGACGACGGCGCCAACCGCGACCACCGACAGCGCCAGCCAGCCCACCGACACCAAGAAGAGCGCGTCGAAGAAGCCGGCGAAGAAGAAGATGACGCGGCAGCAGGAGATCGATCATTCGGTCGAGACCGGCACCGTGCCTGCGCGCTACCGCAGCTCCGTCCCGAAGCAGTACCATCAGTATATTCCGTTCGATAAGCGGTAGCGGATCGCGCGGCGGCGCGACGCCATAAGCGTTTGCGCCGCTGATGTGGTCGAGGGGGCCTTTGGAATAGGGGCCTTGGCCAGGCGTGTCCGAGGCTCGATTGTGGCGATCGGCAAGTCCGGTGCTACAATAGGCCGATGTCTTGGGGGAAGCTTGGGGAATGACGAGCGACGACGGGAAGGATGCTGGCCTGGTCGCCATGATCAGCAGCATCCTGGGAGGCAACAAGCGCGCAGACAATATCACTCCGCCGCTGCTCACCGAGGTTCCACCGACAGCACCGGCAGACGAGGCGGTCGAGCCATCCCCAGCCGATCCTGCGCCCGCCAGCTCCGAGCCTGCGCCCGATGCCGCGCCGGCTGCAACGAATGCGGTCGAAGCGCCATCGAAAATTGCGACCACGCGTGACGGCAAGCAATTGCTGCCGGCCGAAGCGATCGCCGATCTCGTGCTTGGCGAACTGCGCAAGCTGGAGGATTTTCCGGCCTCCGGCGTGTCGGTCACGGTCTATGGCTACCGGAATTGGAACGCGATGCTCACCTTCGCGCCGTTCTCGACCACTTTCCAGAACGCGACCCGGTTCCGCCAGGCCCTGCCGGACGTGGTTTTCAAGCTCCGCCGTTTCGTCGAACTTGAGATATAATCTCGGGCAATCGGCGGCGTTTGGGTCGTCGTCAGACAGCTCGACAGGATCTTCAATTGAGCGTTGCCTTCACCAAGGAAGAGAGCGCCGAAACCGCGTCCGAGACGCTGTTGCCGGACCGTCCGATCTCGCCGCATCCAAACCTCGTGACGGAGGCAGGCTTCAAGGCGCTGCAGGCGCAGCTTGCCGACGCGCGCGGGGCCTATGAAGCCGCGCAAGCCATCGAGGACGTCAACGAAAAACGCCGGCAGTCGGCGGTGCCCTTGCGTGACGCCCGCTATCTTGCCGAACGCTTACGCACCGCGCAGGTTGTTCCCACCCCAGTCGCGACCGACGTCGTCGCGTTCGGCAGCACCGTGACCTTCAGCCGCGCTGACGGTCGCGTGCAGACCTATCGCATCGTCGGCGAGGATGAAGCCGATCCGAAAGCGGGATCGATCTCGTTCGTCTCGCCGGTCGCGAGGTCGCTGATGGGAAGGGCGGTTGGCGATGTCGTGGGCGCGGGTGCGCAGGAGATCGAGATTCTGTCGATCGCGTAGGCGCGGTCAGACGGATCGCGAGGATTGCTATCGACAGGAGCGATCTCATTCGCCTAAAGCATCCGCCACGGGTTTCCTTCTCTTGTCCTGATCTCGATGGTCTCCGCCTTGTCCGCGAAACAAAGCTCGGTCGAATGAGACGGTTTCTGTCGGGAGCGTTGCCGTTCTACGCGCTGGCTGGGCTGGCCGTATGCATGTACCTCGTCCTGTACAAGACGAACCTCTTCGACTTGAACGCCATCGTCCAGGGGGCGAACGGTTCGTGGTGGTTTCCGGCCTTCATGTTCGTCTGCGTGCTCCTGGAGTCGGTCTTCCCGTATTTCGGCTATTTTCCCGGCACGGCCCTCATCCTGATGTCCGTGGCGCTCAATCCGAAGTCCGCGGATGTTTCCGTCTTTGCCGTGGCGTGGCTCGCCATCATCCTGGGTGCCGTCTTGAGCTACGGACAGGCGCGTTTCTTCAGGCCGCTCTTGCAGCGGGTTGCCTCGAAAGCGGCGCTGCGCCGATGTGAGTCACTCCTCCACGCCTACGGTCCTTACGCGCGCATTGCCCTGTTCGTTCACCCCAACGCCTGCGCGATGTATTTCACCGCGCTCGGACTTCTCGGCGGCAACCTGATGCGAGAGCTCGTCTATCTCTGCGTAGGTGCTACGGCAGCCGTGGGCGTTCTGTTCGTCATCGTGACGCGACTCGTGTCGGCGGTGGGCCCCACCGATGATGGGCAGTTGCAGCTGCTGCTGGCAGCAGCGCTGGTCGCGATCGGGACGCTCGTCGGTCTCTATGCGGCCTTGCGAGCGCAGCGGGTTGCCTGAGAGAGGCGACAATCGGAGCGTCGGTATTCGGTGCCCGCTCAAACCGCCGGCAGCTCAACGCCCGTCAGCTTGCTCAATTTCTCGATCAGCCGGTCCTGAAATTCTTCATCGGTTGCCTCGCCGGCCGGCTGCTGCTGCTCGAGATGATGCCAGTAGCGGCCGCTCACCTTGGCACGGGAGTCCTCACTCACTGCGAGCCAGGCCTGAGTCCGCTGTCCGGTGTCGATATCGACCGGCGCGCCCGCACCGCCCATCTTCGTGCGCACCCAGCCCGGATCGACGGCGTTGCTCAGGACGCCGGGCCAGCGTCGCGCCAGCGCGAAAGCGAGCGCGACGACGTGCAGCTTGCTCTCGGCATAGGCTCTTGCCGAATCCCACGCCCGCTTCGTCCAATCGAGGTCGTCGATTGAACCTTCGCCGCCGCGGTGCAATCCGCTGCTGAGATACACCAATCGGCCGGGCCGCTCGATCAGGGCGGTCAGCATGTACGGCGCAAGCGTGTTGATGGCCAGCGTTTCGGCATGGCCCTCGGGCGTCGAGCCGCGACCTGGCCGCGTATAGACGCCGGCATTGTGGATGACCGCGTCCATCCGCCCGATCGCGTTGACCTGATCCGCGATGCTCTTCGTCTCTGCTGCGCTTCCGAGATCTCCGGTTACCAGCCCCGCGGCACGCGAGGCGAGCCCGCCGAGTGCTGCGGCACGATCAGCAGAACGCGCGTGCAATACGACGCGGTGACCTTGATCGAGGAGCGATTGTGCCGCCGCGCGGCCGAGACCATCCGTGCTGCCGGTGATGAATACGATCGCCATGCGCTGCTCCTTCAAGTGTTCCTGGACGCGCTCTACGCCGCCCGCGCATTACTGCCGATCCTGATAGTGCCTCGCGTTCCAGCCGATCCACGTTGGCACTCCGACCATCGTGTCATTCTGCCGCTGCTTTGCCCGACGCGTCAAACGCATATTCGGAAAAAAAGAATGCATATCACCCATTGATCCGGCTGATGCCGCTACTGTGCATGGGGTTGTTTTCGCGCTTTTGCTTGGGGCGGTTCACCCGGCAGCCCGCATGCCCGTCGGCGGTCATCAACAGCCGGTCTGGTTCACGAAGATGAATGGTGGGCGCACAAGGGATCGAACCTTGGACCTCTCCCGTGTGAAGGGAACGCTCTCCCGCTGAGCTATGCGCCCGGGACCATCGTACAGCTGGCCGTGACTTTCGGCCGGCCGGCACATCGGAGCCCGCGATTTAGAAGTGCGGGCCGGAGGTGTCAAGTTTTCAGGCGGTGCGGCGGCGGAAAACCTGCGGCAGGACACGCCCTCGGCAAGCGAGGCCGGGGTTTCGGCCGGTTACGCGCCCTGCTGGCGGGCGCGGGAGGCGTGGGCCTGGAGCGCGCGGATGCGCTCGGCGAGCGTTCCGCCGCCTTCGGGCAGGCGGGCCGCGGGGGCGCCATTGGTCGCGGCATCATTGGCCGGGCGCGGTGCCGGTTTCGCCGGCTGGCCGGCATCGGCCGCGAGCAGCGCCTCAATCGGCGAGTTCGGGCCTTCAAGCTGCATCGCGAGCTTGGCGACTTCCGCCGCGATGTCGTTGATGCGCTCGCGCAGAAGCGCGTTCTCCATGCGCTCGGTCGCCCAGGAGCTCTCCGCCTGCTGCTGAATCGCGTTGATGTCGCGCTGGAGCTTGGCGCGCTCGTCGCGGGCGGTGCGTAGCTGCTCCTCCAGCGCGGCCTTTTCCGCGCGCAGCTGTTCCATCGCAGCGGATGATCTGCCGCCGCTGAGCGCGGCGATCTCGACGCGCAGCTCCTTGATGGTGCGCTCATTGCTGTCATTGGCCTGGCGCAGCTGGTTGTTCTCATAGTCACGCTCGGCCAGCAGCTTGCCTTGCGTGGCAAGGCGCCCCTCGAGATCGGCGACACGCGCTGACAGCATCTCGGCTTCCTTGACCTGCACGATGAGCTGGCGATCGAGCTCCGTGACGCGCTGGCTCAGATTCTCGACGCGGCCGCGCGCCTCGCTGAGCTCGCGCGAGGCAGTCTCGGATTCAATCCGCTCCTGCGCGAGGCGTGCTTGCGTGGCGGCAAATTCCTTCTCGGCGTCCCCGACGCGGCTCTTCAGTTCCTCGATCTGCGTGCGCACGGCGATCAGCTCGACCTGCCGGCTCTCCGCCATCATCGAGCGGTCGGACAGCTCAGTGTTGATCTTGGCAAGCTCGGCCTGCTTGTCGGCCAGCGCGATCTCGGCCTCGCGCAAGGCTGCAGTCTTGGCGTTGAACTCCTCTTCGGTGGCGCGAAGCTGCTCCTTGACCGCCTTCTCGCGCGCCTCCAGCGCGAAGATCGTGGCGTTCTTCTCGCCGAGCTCGATCTTCATGCGGTTGATGGCGTCGCTCTTCTTGCCGAGCTCGGCGAGCTGGCTCGTTGTCTTGTTCTTGAGCTGCTCGACGCTCATCTCGAGGCGCCGGGCCGACATGGCGAATTCGGCGCGAAGCTGGTCCTTGTCGGCCTGGATCTCGGCCATCGACAGCGGCGTGGCGGCCTCGAGCCGGCGCGTGGTCAGGCGCACCGCCCGGTTATGCACCAGCGGCACGATCGCGAGCCCGCACAGCATCGAGAGCAGGAAACCGATCGCCAGGTACATGATCGGCTCGACCATGGGCCAGAACTCCCAGAGCTAAGGAAAAATTTACCAACGACAATGCATGCGGGGCCGGCAAAAAGCCAGCCCTGGACTGTCGTTAACCTTGATCCGTCACCGGATGGGAGGCGACGATCCTAGAATGGGTTCCAGGTCGCGCGCGGGGTGTACTTGAGATAGCCGATGTTGGCGCCCAGCCGCAGGCCGAGGCCGGAGCGGATCGGCACCAGCACGATGTCGTTGGCAGTGAGGGCCGTCATGCCGAAGCCGCCGATGATGTAAGCCGAGCCGTCGATGCCGGCAAAGCGCTGATAGATCGCATTGGTCGCAGGCAGATTGTAGACGAGCGTCATGGTGCGCGCGCCATCGCCGCCCCAATCGAAGCCGAGCGAGGGCCCCTGCCAGTAGACTCTGAGGTCGCCGGCGTTCTTGGTGTAGAGCGTGCCTTCGCCGTAGCGAAGGCCGGCGACGAAGGCGCCGGAGCCTTCCTCGCCTAGGATGTAGCCGTTGGGGAGGCCCCATTGGCTGACCGCCTTCTCGATGATCGAGGCCAGCCCGCGCGAGACGTTGCCGAAGAAGCGGTGTCCGGCGCCGACGAGTTCGTCCGGGCCGTAGGTATTGGGCGTGGGGGTTCGCTGCGGCGGCGGAAGGTCAGGCGGCGGCGCATTCTGGGCCGAGGCCGGCACGATCCAGCCTACCATCGCGGCAAGCGCGAGCGCTGCAAGGCGTGATGCGAAAGTCATAAAGAACCCCTGGTACCGAATCCGGTCGCTTCCTTAACCTGACGCCAATAGGCACGGCTCTAGGTTGCGCCGGATGTCCCCTCGACTCGGATGTTATCCGCAGCAACTATGACGGCACAACGGCAGGAAGATAGCCCTTTGCGCCCCGGAATTGCCTTGATCGGCCGCCTCGTGTGTCTGCTGGCGGGCCTCTGGATCGCCGGCGCGGTGGTGCCGGCCAAGGCTGCCACCACCGAGCGGATCGTCGTCAACCGCTTCACCGGCACTGCCATCGAGGGGTTCGACCCCGTGGCCTATTTCGTCGACGGGGTGGCCATGCAGGGGACGGCGGAGTTCGAGGCGAACCTCTGGGGCGCGGTCTGGCGCTTTCGCAACGAGGGCAACCGGGCCTCGTTCCTGGCCCACCCCGAGATCTACGGGCCGCAATTCGGCGGCTATGATCCGGCCGATATCGCCCGCGGTGTCACCATTGCCGGCAATCCCTATTTCTTCGCGATCGTGGCGCAGCGGCTCTATCTGTTCAGCCGGGAAGCCAATCGCGACGCCTTCGTCGCCAATCCGGAGCGCTTCCTCTATGAGGTACGCAAGCGCTGGCCGGCGCTTCGGGAACAGCTCGGTCAGTAGCAGCCTACCGCCTGTGGATCGCCCCAGGCGATGAAGTCCGGAATGATGAAGCCTGTGTCGCTGCGCTGACCGAAGCGGAGCTCGCCGCCCTTGCCATCGGTCACCCTGCCGCCCGCCGCGGCCACGACAGCAGCGCCGGCTCCGACGTCCCATTCCGAGGTCGGTCCGAAGCGGGGATAGATGTCGGCGCTGCCTTCCGCGATTCGGCCGAATTTCACGGCCGAGCCGACGGTCCGTCTGACCGCATTGGGTCTGCTGTCGATGAACGCCTCGCTCTTGGGGTCGCCATGCGAGCGGCTCACCGCCGCGATCCAGGGCTCACCGCGCGCCGGCAGCTTGCGGGTGTGGATGGGCTTGGCGGTACTGATGGTCGCGCCGTTGAAATCTACCCGCTCCGCGCCGCGGCCGACGATGCCGCGCCAGAGCAGTCCGAGAGCAGGCGCACTGACGATGCCGAGCAGCGGCACGCCTTCCGTCACCAGGGCAAGGTTGACGGTGAACTCGTCGCGACCGGCGACGAACTCCTTGGTGCCGTCGAGCGGATCGATCAGGAAGAAGCTGCCCTGAAACGGCGGCGAGGCGAGCTGGGTCCGCTCTTCCGACAGCGTCGGAAGGTCGCCCGCGAGCTGCTCGAGGCCGTCTGCGATGATGCGGTCAGCGGCAAGGTCGGCCTCCGTCACCGGCGAGCCATCCTGCTTGCCTTCGATCTGCATGGCGGCGCGGTTGACGGCAAGGATCGCCTCGCCCGCCTTCACCACCAGCGCCGTCAGCGGCTCCATCAGGCCGAAGGCGGCTGACTCGTCAACGATCCGATTCACTTGCATGCCTCATTCATCGGCGATCCGTCCCTCGTCACTGATTCGCCCCGATCGATTCGACTGGGGCTTTATGGCCCGCTCGAACCGATCGCAAGCTAGCTGCCGCGGGCTTGCGAGTGTTAGAACCCGCAGCATCCGTCAAGCATGCGTGATTCGCGGCGCCCGGCGCCGTGCAATTCCAGGAACCCTCCAGGACCCCATTATATGTCTGACGCCTCGTCGCCCGCGACCGCTACTACTCCCGATATGCTCGAACTCGCAGCGCTCTTGTGCTCACGGGTCTGCCACGATCTCATCAGCCCCGTCGGGGCCATCGTCAATGGGCTCGAAGTGCTCGACGACGATCCCAAGCCCGAGGACCGCGAGTTTGCCCTCGACCTGATCCGCAAGAGCGCCAAGACCGCCTCGGCCCGGCTCCAGTTCTGCCGCCTTGCATTCGGCGCGGCCGGCTCATCCGGCGCACAGATCGATCTCGGTGATGCCCAGACCATGGCGCGCGGCCATATCGAGGACGGCAAGTGCTCGATCACCTGGAATTTGCCGCGGCTCCTGCTGCCGAAGAATCGCGTCAAGCTGCTGCTCAACATGCTGGTCGTCGCTCAACATACGATCCCGCGCGGCGGCATGCTGACGGTCGACCCGATCGGCGAGGGTGAGACGATGAGCTTCCGGATCACTGCGAGCGGGCATAATGCGCGCCTGCCGCAGAACATCTCCGAGCTCCTGAGCGGCGAGCGCGGGCCTGCCGCGGATGCGCATGCGATCCAGCCTTATTATACGCGGTTGTTGGCAGAGGCTTGCGGACTCACCGTGAAGCTCGCGCCTGAAGGCGAAGCCATCACCGTTACCGCTTCGTGAAGCAACGTCGCGCTCGGCACGTTAATTGAATCTTTACGAGGCGCTTCGGCTTGTCCGCGGCGCCTTATATCTTTGTTGGTTCCGTTCTTTTGCACATACTCAACCAATATTAAACGCTTTGCGGTGAAGCTGGCCTCATTCCGAAATGGCGCATCACGCCTCGTGCGCGCCCTTCCTGTATGAAGGCCTGTTTTCATGGATGATCTGTTGCGGGAGTTTTTGACGGAGACCAGCGAGAGCCTGGACACCGTGGACAATCAGCTGGTGAAGTTCGAGCAGGAGCCGAACAACGCCAAGATCCTGGATAACATCTTCCGC
>Ga0268287_100018_pt1 | contig 211634 bp, 201 predicted proteins | sample MetcocultureR3M_FD_191348 | JGI IMG/M metagenome (GOLD analysis project Ga0268287, IMG submission 191348) | Soil microbial communities from Anza Borrego Desert, Southern California, United States - Methanotrophic co-culture R3-M | ecosystem: Environmental > Terrestrial > Soil > Desert | place...
GTCCGCTAATGGGATGGACCGGCTGCTTCCCCCGCGGGGATAGTCTGTAAAGACTACCCTACAGCATCCGGAGAAGCAGCCCATGACCACCACACCTTTGGCCTCGATCGGCATCGACATCGGCAAGGAAGTCTTCCATGTCGTCGGTTTCGGCACTGACGGCAAGATCGCTTTCCGTCGCAAGATCAAGAGACTGGCGCTACTTGAGGTCTTCAAGAGACTGCCTCCCAGCATCGTCGGCATGGAGGCTTGTCTCAGCGCGCACTTTGTCAGCCGTGCTCTGCGGCAACTTGGCCATCAGCCCAGGATCATCCCTGCGATCTATGTGAAGCCGTTCGTGAAGGGACAGAAGAACGACTACAACGACGCCGAGGCCATTGCAGAGGCCGCCCTGCGGCCGAACCTGCGCGTCGTGCGCGAGAAGACACAGGATCAGCTCGACCTCCAGGCTTTGCATCGGGTTCGCTCCCGCCTGGTCTCGCGGCGAACGGCGACCATCAACCAGATCCGTGCCTTTCTGATCGAGCAAGGCATCGCGGTCAGGACTGGGGCGATGGCTCTGCGAAACTCGCTCCTGGCGATCCTGGAGAACCGGCAGGACGAAATATCGCCGCGAATGCGCGATCTCATCGTGGGTCTCTACGAAGACTGGATACATCTCGATGAGCGGATCGCGACCCTCGCCGGCGAGATCGATCAGATCGGCGAGAAGGAAGCCAACTGTCAGCGCCTCATGAGCGTCCCCGGCATCGGTCCGCTGATCTCGACCGCCGTCGTGGCGGCCATCGGCACCGGTGAGGCATTCGAGCGCGGACGAGACTTTGGTGCATGGCCTGGCCTCGTGCCACGTCAGTACAGCACGGGTGGCCGATCTATTCTGGGACGCATCTCCAAGCGCGGGAGCAAGTATCTCAGGACCCTGTTCATCCAGGCTGCGAACGTCATCCTGATGCGCCCGCACAATTGGGATCGCTTCAGCTTCGGAGCATGGCTGCAGAACGCAGCTCCACGGCTACACCGCAACAAGCTGGCAACGGCCCTGGCCAACAAGCTGGCGCGGATAGCATGGAGCATCTTGCGCAACGAGAAGACCTTCGACGCAACCCATTACGAAGTGATCGCAATCTGAATTCTACCTCGAGTTCGCGACAGAGAAAATGCATGGAACGGATCGATGAACGCATCCAGAGTCTGGTGACCCAAATGGTTGCTTGCCAACCTGTCCGCTAATAAGACCAACGATGCGTGCGTATTCCCATCAAGGCCACGGCCCGCGAGCCGATCAGACAGGCCGGATACATATCAGCGACTTCCGAAACCTACGCACGATCTCTATTGCGAAACGCAGCCGGTCCATACAAATGGGTCACTAGCGGTCTTCACATGCAGTTGGCGGGACGTCCGCAATAAGTCTGGAAGCCGAAGCTGACTGCCCTGCGTCTCGGAATGTTCAAATCCGTTGCTGCCTCAGATCCGCATTTCCGGATTAACATGCCTGAATCCAAAACCGGGAAAATTCGGCTAAGATCCTACTTTCCCTTGTTGGGGGCATCTGATGTTCGACACGGCGACCACCGCACTTTTGTGCGCGGTCTTCGAAGATGTGAATGCTCAATGAACATTGACCCCCATCGGCGGCGTCGAACCCCTTCAGGACGTTGACTTCATTGAATTGTACGGCGGGACCCTACGCCGATCATGGTCGAGACCCTGCGCCGAAACACAGCCCCATGCGACTCTCATGACGCCGCCATTTTTTGCAGAACGTGAGCGAGCTCACACCGCCGCTCTCCGAAAGCCCATACTCTTGGACCGTATTGCACGTCATTCACGAAGAGCGAACGAGGCGCTGAGCCAGATGTCGCTCTGTCTGTTGAAGCATCAGTCGCAACATCGGCAAGCAAGAGGCGCACATGGTCCCCGCATGGCAGGCCCGTCACAACCTCTCGGGCGCTGATTTTCAAGGCGCATTCGATCTTCTGAAGAACCAGGGCTTTCGTCCCATCGACGTAAATGGCGGCAGCGCCAGCGGCGTCGAACGGTTCTCCGGCGTCTGGGAGCAATCACCGGGACCCGCAACCCAGGTACGCCACGGCATCAACGCAGCCGCGCACCAGCAGCTGTTCACGACCCTGCCCGCCCAGGGATTCCGCCCGATCGCAGTGAGCGGTCATGACACGGCAGGCGGGATACGCTTCAGCTCCATCTGGCAGGCCATCCCATCGCCGGAAGTGAGGGCGCGGCATGGCCTGACCCCGGCACAATGGCAGAACCAGGTGGACACGCTTCCGAACGAAGGCTTCCGCCCGGTGGACCTGTGTGGCTACACCGAAGCCGGCCAAGTGCGCTTCGCCTCCATATGGGAGCGGACAACGACGCCGGAATGGGTGGCACGCCACGGCATGACGGCCGGAGAATACCAGCAGCAGTTCAATCATTGGGCCACCCACGGCTTCATCCTGCACCGGGTGAGCGGCTACCTGGACGGCGGGCAAACCCGCTACGCGGCACTCTGGAGCCGCGGACCGGACCTGACCTGGCAGGCCCGGCACGGGATCGACGCCGCGCAACATCAGACGGAATTCAACGCCCTGGTGAATCGCGGCTATCGGCTGGTCAAGGTAAACGGGTATCCCGAGGGCGGCACGGTTCACTACGCCTCGATCTGGCACAAGCCCTTCCTGTCGGATCGCGATGAGACGACGATCCGCCAGGCGGTGCAGAACTTCATGACCGCTCACAACGTGCCCGGTGTCTCGATCGCGATGACCCGCAACGGCGCGCTGATGTTCGCACGCGCCTTTGGCAACGCGGATAGCGCCGGAACGCCGGTCCTGCCAAGCCACCTCTTTCGTATCGCTAGCGTGTCAAAACCGATCACCTCGATGGCGGTCTTCCGGGCGATCGAAGCCGGATTGCTGGCGCTCACCGATCGGGTCTTCGGGCAAGGCGGCATCCTCGGCACGCAGTTCGGGACACCGCCCTATCCGGATCAGCGGGTCACGCAAATCACAGTGCAGCATCTGCTTGAGCACACCAGCGGCTGGAGCGGCGCGCAGGACCCGATGTTCGGCCAGCCCAGCGCCACACACGCGGATCTGATCGGCCAGATGGTTGGCCTCACGCTTGCAAACAACCCGGGTGCGATCTTTGACTATCTGAACTTCGGCTATTGCGTGCTCGGCCGCGTGCTGGAGCAGGTGTCCGGGTTGAGCTACGCGGACTTCGTGCGACAGCGGGTGCTCGCGCCCTGCGGCGTGACGGACATGCACATCGCCGGAGACACCCTGGCTCAGCGCCGTTCGAACGAGGTCACCTACACCCAGCAGGGAACGTTTAACCCCTACGCCCTGCCCGTCGCTCGCATGGATGCCCATGGCGGCTGGATCGCCAACCCGACCGACCTCTTGCGCATCGCGCTCCGGTTCGACGGCTTCCCGTCGAGGCCGGACCTGCTCCAGTCTACGACCGTCGCCACCATGGCGACCGCCACCACGGCGCCGGCTGCAGGCGGCGGAGCCGCCAACTACGCCAAGGGCTGGGCCGTGAACAGCGCGGGCAACTGGTGGCATCTCGGCGACTTCGCCGGCACCATCAGCGAACTGGTCCGGACCTCCGACGGCTTCTGCTGGGCGATCCTCGCCAACACCCGCAACGACGCCCAGCTCAACGCCATGCGAACGGCGATCGACAATCTCGGATGGACGATCAAGAACGGCATCACCGACTGGCCGGCGGGCGACGCGATTTGAGGTGGTGTCGGATCATTCACTGTGTTCCACGACCCGGTGAGGATTCTGGCGGACGCTCATCCAGTTGCCAAAGCGCGCCAGCCTCCAACTCGTTGCTTTCATCGGCGGCTCGCCGGCGCGTCCTGGAAGGGGCAGATGATGAAGTGCGCCGACATCATGAGCAACAGGCCGAGGATAGCCAAGCACGATCTCAAGGTGGACGTCCCGGATGGCACTGACATCGACGCGACACTCGATGACGGTGCTCCGCAATGGGAAGACCGCTGGGAAGAATAGTGCTGGAAATCTTACCGGGGCCAGGCGCAACAAGGCGCTGCGCGAGGCTTGCGAATGCTGGTCGAATAGTGACGCCTAATTGGCGTCGCCATGTGCCCTTCAGACCATTGAATTTAATGAAATGGAGTGGTGGGACCCCGCGCCGATCATGGTTCAGAGCCCACGCCGATGCACAACGAGGGCCGCTTGGAAGATCGGCCGGTTGCTTCCGGTCTACCTCGATGAGCCGACAATTGTGGGCGCCGCCCGAACTTCGCATTCGGGCCAGAAGCAGACCCGATCGGCTACTTAGGGTTTGGTCCACTCCGGGCCAGTACCGGTAAGGCGGCACTCACGGACACCAAACCCGTTTTTCACGCACTTTGCGGTACTAAAAATGTCCGTTTGCTTTTGCGAGAAGTCCTTGGACCACGCTCGCATGTCAGCCCTCTCGATTGCTTCTAACATAACTCCGCGCTGAGGATCGTCACGAAGCTTTCCGAGAACGATACCCTGCCCGATGCCAACGCGGGTGCAGCCTCCCTTGTAGACGAATATCCTCAAGTACTTGGCATCGACTGATCCCTTGATCACTCGATCAACCCGCGCGTTCATTAAGATCATCTGATCGCCACGGGCGTCGCCCACTTGCGTCTGGTCATAGATGGTCGCTTCTATGACGACCGGTGCGTCCGATGTCGGTCGGAACGTGCTCGAATAAAATGCCTCGTTCTGTACTTGGCATGCAGGCAACTGTGCTGGTGCAAGCAACGCAATAGACGGTCAAGCTGAGCGCCCACGCACGCATATCGGCAAGCCAGTCGTTAATCATTGCGGGACGATGCCAACTCTCAGCAAAGTCTGCAATGGGTCATTTGCAGACGTTCCCAGCCGGGCAGTCCACGTCTGCTCGTCTCTTGGAAACGGGCAGTCCCGAATTATGAGTGTGCGCCTTGGCCCGCAATTGCGAACGAGGGGCCAGAACTCACAACCCCAAGCGCGTGGTTGCTTCGCAAAGCTTGTCACTCCGCGTCTTCGCCGAACCAATGCTGCGGCATATGGGTCCCGGATCTGCGCTTCGCTTGTCCGGGGCGACGGCGGAGATCGGCGCGCGCAATCACGCGTCAATCTCAGGTCACCGCGCCCCGCGCGGCGACCGGCCAAAGTGCCTCCACGCGGGCATCCGGCGTATTGAAGCCGCGCACGCCGACATACCAGTCGTAGAGATTGACGGTCGGGTCGCAATGGCCCGGGATCAGCGTCACCTTGTCGCCAAGCGCGAGCCGTGACGATGCGCTGCCGAAGTCGAGCACGCCATGCTCGTCCGAGGGCCGATGATAGCGCAGGTCGGGACGGCCCAGCACGGCCGGAAATCCGCTGTCGTTCGACAGGGCCTTGTGGCCGGCATCGATGACCGCGCGTTCGCCGGAGGCGGTGCTCATCACGGTCGCGAGCACGAACAGTGCATGCTCGAACGGGCTGGCGTTGCGCGCCCCGTCGGCGAGGTTCTTGGCGTAGTCGGCGTCCATGAAAATATAGGAGCCCGCCTGCAATTCGTTCCAGACGCCGCTCGCGCCTTCGAGCTCGAATGTGCCGGTTCCCGCACCTCCAATCGTCCGGCACTGAAAGCCCGCGTCCTTAAGGACGCGCAGTGTCTCCGCGGTCGCGGTCGCGGCACCGGCGATGGCCGCGCGCCGCTCCTCCGGCGTGCGCAGATGCTGGGCGGAGCCGTGATAGGCCTGCAAGCCGCCGAACGACAGGAAGCGCGACGCCGTCACCTGCCGCGCCAGGGTGGCCGCCGCCGGGCCCGGCCTGACGCCGCAACGACCGGCGCCGACGTCGATCTCGACCAGGACTTCGATTTGCGATCCTGCCCGCTCCGCGGCGTGCGACAGTTGCTCGACCATGATCGCATCGTCCACGCAAACGCTGATGCGTGCGTGGCGCGCGAGGTCTGCGAGCCGTTCCAGCTTCCGCGGGCCCACCACCTCATTGCTGACGAGCACGTCGCTCACGCCGCCCGCCACCAGGACCTCGGCCTCGGCGACTTTCTGGCAGCACATGCCGACCGCGCCGCGCGCGATCTGCTTGGCCGCGATGATCGGCGATTTGTGGGTCTTTGCGTGCGGACGCAAGCGAACGCCGAGCTTGCCGACCGCCGCCGCCATCGTGTCGAGATTGCGCTCGAAGGCGTCGAGGTCGATGATCAGCGCCGGTGTATCGATCTCGGAGAGCGGCGCGCCGATTTGGGCGGGTGGACAGGACATCGAAAACCAGTTGATTGTGTTAGGGGTCGCGCCTCGAACGCGCTGCGGCATTTCTAGGGCAACATCGGCCGCGGCACCATTTCAGGCGGCTTCGATGCTTGGCAGGTGCGGGGAGCCGCCGTCTCTCGCGATTTCGGAATAATGGCAGTCTACCCCTGTTTTGCCCGACGGGTCAAACCGCCTTGCCGAGGTCGGTCGCAAGCCGTTGATACCATTGAGGCCGTCTACTGTGCATGGGGTTGTTTTCAGTTTTGCATCCAAGGAGTGCGGCAGCCCCCGTCACCCCTGCCGAAAGCCCATCCGGAAGGCGCCCCAGTGCCTGCCGCGGATCATGATCGGCGAGGACAGGTCCTTCATCAGCACGAACTGCCCGCCGCCCATGTCGCGGCGGTAGGTCTGCAGCAGGAACGGCTTCGTGCTGCCTGCGACCTTCTTCACCGTGCGGTCGGTGAACAGGCGGCGGTTGCGGCAATTGGCGTTGTTCCAGACGGGGTCCTTGCCCTGCGGCAGGCGGTAGTTCGGATTGTGGGTCGGCAGATAGCCGCTCCTCGCCCAAGCGACGCAGTAGACGATGCGGGGATCCGATTTCTGGATCGGATCCTGGATCGCGGGCAGCACGCGGTCGGTGAACTCGACATAGCTGGTCAGGTACTGCTTCGGATCGGTGCCGGGAATCTCGCGGTAGGTCTCGTCCATGAGCTGGTCGAGCGTGATCTCGCCGCGGTCGATCGCAGCCTCGAACTCCGTCGAGATCCGTTTCGCGGTCTCGACGACGGTGCGGATCAGCGGCGTGTCGGATGTCTCCACGCCGCTGTCGGCGATCAGCGCGATCAGGCCCTCGGACGTGTCGAGCAGCTTCGCCACCCGCTCATCGGCGTTCTTGAGGTCGCGCGAGGACAGGTCGACGCCCTTGGCGAGCTCGTTGAGCTCGCTGATGACGGTGTCGCAATGTCCGAGGTTGGAGGTTGCCGCGCGCGCGACGCTGTCGATCTCGGCTTCCACGGAGGCAAAGCCCTGCTGGACGCGCGAGATGATGCCGGAGATCGCTTGCGCGCCTTCGCCGGCGGTCTTGGCGCGCTGCGAGGCGTCGCTGCTCTCGCCGATCAGGCCTTCGATCTGGCCGTCGAGATCGCGCACGGTGTCGGAGATCTGGTGCGTGGCCTGGCGCGTGGCTTCGGCCAGGTTCTTCACTTCGCTCGCGACCACCGCGAAGCCGCGGCCGGCATTGCCGGCGCGCGCGGCTTCGATCGTGGCGTTCAGCGCCAGCAGGTTGGTCTGCTTGGCGATCGCCTCGATCGAGCCGGACACCTTCGCCACCTGTGCCAGCGCCGAGCCGACGGCGCTCAGGCGCGCCTCGATCCGCTCCACGGCTGCGACGAGCTCCGAGATGTGGCTGACCGCGTTATCGACGGCGCTGCGCGACTGGGCGATCTCGCCGACCGCGGCGGACGTGGTCGTCTGCACCGCCTGCGAGGCATTGGCGATGTCATGGTTGGCCGACACCATCGTCTCGGCCGTCTTCTGCAGATGATGGAACCGTTCCGACTGGTTCGCGACGCGGTTTGCGACTTCCTGGACGTTACCCGCGATGTCGGCGAGCTCCACGCCGAGACCGCCGATGCGGTCGGCGAGCTGGTCGATCAGGCGCTCGGCGAGCGTCCGGTTCGATCCGGTGTCCAATACTGCAAGCTGTGCCTGGGACATGTACGGGCTCTCTCCAGTCAGGGCCGTTGATCGGCTCTCGGCGGCATTCCCATTCCAGCTCGGCTTAGAGGGTGATTCGCAGCCGGTGTCTTGCCTGAGCGTGCACTACAGTTTGTAGGCGGTGCGAAATCCGCCCCAGTGCCGGCCCTGGACGCGGATCGGGACGTCGATCTCGCGCATCATCACCGTGTTCCCGTTGCCCATATCGCGCGCATAGCTCTGGACCAGGTACGAGCGCAGGTTGCGGGCGGCAGCCAGCCCCGCCGGATCGTTGAACATGCGCCGGTTGCGGCTGTTCGCCGTGTTCCAGGCGACGTCGCCCGGCCGCTGCGGGTGCGAATAGATCCTGTTGTGCACGGGCAGGAAGCCGTTGCGGTCGACCATGGCGCAGAACGCCATGCGCGGGTCCTTGGCGAGGAACGTCTCCTGGAAGGGCGGCAGCGCACGGTCGGCCCAGTCCAGATATTTCGTGCGATATTGCTGCGGATTGGTGCCTGCAATTTCCACGTAGTCGACGTCGAAGAGATCCTCCATCTTGACCTCGCCGCGTGCAACCGCCTGCTCGAATATCTTCGTCAGCGCATTGCCAGCCTCCATGGCGCGGGTCACGAACTCCGTGTTCTCCTCATGGATCGACCAGAGCTTGTCCTCGATCTTCTCGCTGAGCGCGGCATTGGCATTGACGAATTGCGCGCGGGCGCCGGCCTTCGATTGCTCGACCACCCGCAGGCGGCAGGTGCCGATGTCTTCGAGGCTGCCTTCGATCGTCGCTTGCGGGGCGAGCCGACCGGCATCGGCGCCGCCGATCAGCACGCCGTCCATCGCGATCTCATAGACCGGCATCACGCCGCGCGTGGTCTCGAATTTGAGGTGGCATGGCAGCCGCTCGGTCTTGCGCCGGTCGTCATGCTCGCTCTGGCGCAGCAGCACGGCGCAGCGCGATTTCAGCTTTTGTGCAAACGTGGTGACCGCTTTGCCGGCACTGGCGACGTTCTCGCCGTGGGTTTCGGCCGCCTTGGTTGCCGCGTCGATCTCCGCCGCGCTCTCGCCGACCGAGATGATGAATTCCGAAGCGCTGGCGGCATTGCCGGAGACTTCGCTGGTGGTGGCGTTCTGGTCGGCGACCGCGCTGTTCACGGTGTCGAACACCGGCCGGATCGCCTCGATCGCCTGCGAGATGCGATGCACCGCGTCCGCCGATCCGGCGGCGTCGCGCTGCAGCGCATCGATCTTCTTGGTGATCTCTTCCGTCGCGCTCTGGGTCTGCACCGCGAGTGCCTTGACCTCGGTGGCGACGACCGCAAAACCCTTTCCCGCGGCGCCGGCGCGCGCGGCCTCGATGGTCGAGTTGAGCGCGAGCAGCGTCGTTTGCCGCGCGATCTGCGCGATGAGGTTCACGACGTTGCCGATGGCAGCGGACGACTCGCGCAAGCGGTCGACATTGGCGCGCGCTTCCTGCGCCGCGGTGCTGGCCTCGTCGGCGAGCTTGCCGGCTTGCCGGACCTGCGCGCCGATGCCTTGCGCGGACTGGGTGAACTTGTCGGCGGCATCGGCGAAGGTGGATGCGGTCGATTGCGCCGCGTTGGTCCGGCCGGTCAGGGCGTCGGTGCGGTCGCGAATGGCGGCCAGCGTCGCCGCGGTCGCCTCGGCTCCACCGGCCACCGAATTGGCGGCGCGCTCCAGCTGGCGGATCATGCCGCCGAGCTCGAGCTCCAGCAGTTCCAGGATTTCCCGGGCCGAATCGCCTTCGGCGGGGGCGGGTTCGGAATGGGGCGCCGAAAGCGCAGCCTCGGGGGCTGCCAAGGGCGCGGGCATTTCCGGCAGACGCTTCCGAAACAGTCCGAACGCCATCAGGTCTCTCTTGTCGGGGGACGGGCCGAGGGTATTTTCGCAGGCTGGAATGAAGTCACGGTTAACGATGCCTCACTTCTAGGCATGGAACCGTATGGTATTACCCTAAAGTATCAGAGGCTCTTTCATTCCGGTGGGGTGGGGGCCTATAAGGCCGCGTTTCCCACCCCATTGGCGTACGATTCCCAGAACATCCCAAGAGACCACGCATGGCCGGACATTCCCAATTCAAGAACATCATGCACCGCAAGGGGCGGCAGGATGCCCAGAAGTCGAAGATCTTCGGCAAGCTGGCGCGGGAAATCACCGTCGCGGCCAAGCTGGGGACGCCCGACCCTGCCATGAACCCGCGCCTGCGCGCCGCCGTGATCGCAGCGCGGCAGGAGAACATGCCGAAGGACAACATCGAGCGCGCCATCAAGAAGGCGATCGGCAGCGACGGCGAGAACTATGACGAAATCCGTTACGAGGGCTACGGCCCCGGCGGCGTCGCCGTCATCGTCGAGGCACTGACCGACAACCGCAACCGCGCGGCGTCGGATATCCGCTCCTTCTTCACCAAATCGGGCGGCAATCTCGGCGAAACCGGCTCGGTGTCGTTCATGTTCGACCGCACCGGCATCATCGAATACGACCGCAGCGTCGCCTCCGACGACGCGATGCTGGATGCCGCGATCGAGGCAGGCGCCGACGACGTGGTCTCGGGCGAGAGCGGTCACGAGATCTACGCCTCGACCGAAGGCTATCGCGACGTCGCCAAGGCGCTGGAAGCCAAGTTCGGCGAGCCGCGCAAGGCCGCGCTGATCTGGAAACCGCAGAACACCGTCGCGGTCGACGATGAGACCGGCGAGAAGCTGCTCAAGCTGATGGACCTGCTCAACGAGCACGACGACGTCCAGAACGTCTACGCCAATTTCGAGGTGTCGGACGCGCTGATGGCGAAAATGGGCGGCTAGGCAGCTGCTGGTCTGGTCCACGGCTGTCATCGCCCGCGAAAGCGGGCGATCCAGTATTCCAGGTACGCCGGAGCGATACAGTTACACGCGGCGTGATGGATACCGCCTTTGCGGCGTGTGACGGCAGAACGCGTGGTGGACAGCCTCGCTCCTCAAAGCACCCCACTTCCCCTGTTACTTCCGTTCTGTTTCTGTTTCCCTCAGTCCGGCCAGCCGCTATCACTGGCCCATGACCGCGCTCCCGATTCGTGGCCCTGTTCGCATCATCGGCATCGACCCCGGCTTGCGCCGCACCGGCTGGGGCGTGATCGAGGCCGAGGGCAACCGCCTGATCTACGTCGCCTGCGGCTCGGTGGAGCCGCCGGATGATCTGCCGCTGGCGAGCCGGCTGCTTGCCATCCATGAAGGACTCGCGGCCGTCCTGTCCAGCCATGAGCCGATGGAAGCGGCGGTCGAGCAGACCTTCGTCAACAAGGACGGCGTTGCAACGCTGAAGCTCGGCCAGGCCCGCGGCGTCGCCATGCTGGCGCCTGCAATGTTCGGCATCTCGGTCGCCGAATATGCGCCGAACCAGGTCAAGAAGACGGTTGTCGGCGCCGGTCACGCCGACAAGCAACAGATCGCGATGATGCTGAAGATATTGCTGCCCAAAGCCGAGCCGCCGTCGGCAGACGCCGCCGACGCGCTCGCCATCGCCATCACCCACGCCCATCACCGCCAGAGCACCGCGCTCCGGCTGAAGGTGGCGGGGATATGATCCGCCGTCGCTTGTCACTGCCGTCATGCCCGGACTTGTTCCCGGCATCCACCTTCTTTGTTGCAGGGGGCAAAGACGTGGATGACCGGGGCAAGCTCCGCCATGACGAAAGACAGGCGTGTATTGCGACCGGGGACCTGAGATGATCGGCAAGCTCAAGGGCCTGATCGATTCCTACGGCGAGGATTTCGTCATCCTCGACGTCGGCGGCGTCGGCTATCAGGTGCATTGCTCGTCGCGGACGCTGCAGCATCTGCCGTCGCCGGGTGAGGCCGCCGTGCTGTCGATCGAGACCTACGTCCGCGAGGACCAGATCAAGCTGTTCGGCTTCCGCACCGACCAGGAGCGCGAATGGTTTCGCCTGCTCCAGACCGTGCAGGGCGTCGGCGCCAAGGTCGCGCTCGCCGTGCTCGGCACGCTGTCGCCGGCCGACCTCGCCAATGCCATCGCGTTGCGCGACAAGGCCGCGGTGGCGCGCACGCCCGGCGTCGGTCCCAAGGTCGCCGAGCGGATCGTCACCGAGTTGAAGGACAAGGCGCCGGCCTTCGCCAATGTAGATCCCGCCGTGGTGCATCTCGCCGGTGCCGTCGACGACCAGCGCGCGCCGCGCCCGGTGGCGGATGCAATTTCCGCGCTGGTCAATCTCGGCTACGGCCAGCCGCAGGCGGCTGCTGCGATTGCATCGGCCTCGCGTAGCGCCGGTGAGAATGCCGAGACGGCGCAGCTCATTCGCCTCGGGCTGAAGGAACTCGCGAAGTGAGCGACCCCAAAGCCAGCCGCATGGTTTCGCCCGAGCGCCGCAGCGACGATGTCGGCGATACCGCGCTGCGTCCGCAATCGCTGTCGGACTTCGTCGGCCAGCAGCAGGCGCGCAAGAATCTCTCGATCTTCATCGAGGCGGCGCGCAAGCGCGGCGAGGCGCTGGATCACGTGCTGTTCGTCGGCCCGCCCGGCCTCGGCAAGACCACCCTGGCGCAGATCGTGGCCAAGGAACTCGGCGTCGGCTTCCGCGCCACGTCGGGGCCGGTGATTGCCAAGGCCGGCGATCTCGCCGCGCTCCTCACCAATCTCGAAGAGCGCGACGTGCTTTTCATCGACGAGATTCATCGCCTCAGCCCCGCGGTGGAGGAGGTGCTCTATCCCGCGATGGAGGATTTCCAGCTCGACCTCATCATCGGCGAGGGACCGGCGGCGCGCTCGGTGAAGATCGAGCTGTCGAAATTCACGCTTGTCGGCGCCACCACGCGCGCCGGCCTTCTCACCAACCCCCTGCGCGATCGCTTCGGCATCCCGGTCCGGCTGAATTTCTACACCATCGAGGAATTGGAGAGCATCGTCAGCCGCGGCGCGCGCGTGCTCAATGTTGGCATGAGCGCCGATGGCGCCAACGAGATCGCGCGCCGCGCCCGTGGCACGCCGCGCATCGCCGGCCGCCTGCTCAGGCGTGTGCGCGATTTCGCCTCGGCGGCCAATGCCGACACGATCGATCGCAAGATCGCCGACCACGCGCTGAGCGCGCTCGAGGTCGACGCGGCAGGTCTCGACGCCATGGACCGCCGCTACCTCACGACCATCGCGCTCAATTATGGGGGCGGCCCGGTCGGCGTCGAGACCATGGCCGCGGCGTTGTCGGAGCCGCGCGACGCCATCGAGGATATCATCGAGCCCTACCTGATCCAGTGCGGCTATCTGCAGCGCACCCCGCGCGGTCGGCTGCTGACGTCCCACGCCTTCCGGCATCTCGGTCTCGCCGAACCCAACCGCGACCCGGCCCAGTTCGGCCTGTTCGGCACGGATCAAGCCGACGAAGACTGACCGCCGCAACCGGTGAACCCACCGGATCAATCCCGTCACTAATCCGAATGCGCGGCGAAAGACGCCGCCGTTCATGCAGATGGATTGGAGTTCGGAGAATGGGGCTGACGGACGACACAGGAGTGCTCGAACTCATCGCGGCCGCGCCGCAGCTTCGCACGCCCGATGAGACCGAGGCGTTTCTGGACCCAATGCCGATCAGTGAGCTGGCGTCGATGTGGTGCGCGCTCCAGCGCGTCAGCCGGCGCGACCAGGCCGGCAGCATCTGGGCCCTGAAGCTCTATTTCGATCATCTGCCCCACCGCCGGCCTCAACAGGCGCTCGATCTCGTGCTGGAAGTGCTCAAGACCGAGGCTGACAAGCCGACAGTGATGCAGCTCAACGACAAGTTCCTGCTGTCGCTGCTCTATGCGCATGGCGAAGTCGTGATCGCGCGCATAGAGCACGAGGCTGCGCACAATGACCGGCTGCGCTGGCTGCTCGGCGGCGTGCATGTTGCGCCCGACGATCCCTTGATGTCGCGTATTGCAGAACTTGCCGACAGCGAGGCCTGGCAGGCCGACTATGTGGCCCAGCGCACGCCGCGCGAGCCGCTCGATTGCGCCAGCATGCCGACCGCAGCGCTCGCCCGCGCTTGGGTCGAGCAGTATTCCAAGTCTGATCGTGATCAGGACGACAATCTGTTCGCGATCATGGATTTCGAGCGCGATCTGCGCGAGGACGATCCCGACCGGATGATCGACCTGATCCTCGAGATACTAAGAATCGAGGCAAATCCGGTGTTGCTGTCGCTGCTGGCCGCCGGTCCCCTCGAAGATGTGATCAGTGCCGGGACGATCGACCGCATCGAGCGCGAGGCGCGTGTCAATGAACGGTTTCGCGATCTGCTCGGCGGCGTCTGGTACTACCGCGCGCCCGAGGAATTGAAGACGCGGCTGGATGCGCTGATCGGCGAGAGCCGCTGGTGACGATTGTGCAGGCCTCTGCACGCAGATGCAGACGGTCTGCACGGGCGCACCCCAATTCCGCTTCAATCGGATCGCATCGAGACGCTGCATCAGAAACGGGCTTCCATGATCACGCGTCGTCACCTCATCCGTTCCATCGGGGGCTTGTCCGCCCTCGGAATCTCGACCGCTGCCTATGGCGTCGGCGTCGAGCCGATGCTGCGGCTCCGCGTCACCCGCTATCATCCGACGCCGCGGCAATGGCCGGCGGATCTTCCGCTCAAGATCGCCGTCATCGCCGATCTCCATGCCTGCGATCCCTGGATGCCGCTGGACCGGGTCGAGGCCATCGTCGACCGCACCAACGCCCTCAGGGCCGATCTCATCGTGCTGCTCGGCGACTACGTCGCCGGCCTGCATCAGGTCACGCGGCTCATTCCATGCAGCGAATGGGCACGCGTGCTGGCCGGCCTCAAGGCGCCGCTGGGCGTTCATGCCGTCATGGGCAACCATGATTATTGGGACGACAGGGCCGTGCAGCGGGCGGGGCAGGGGACGACCATCGCGCATCGTGCGCTGGAGGCCGCCGGCATCCCCGTCTACGAGAACGACGTCGTGCGCCTCACGAAGAACGGTCGCCCGTTCTGGCTCGCCGGCCTCGGCGATCAACTCGCGTTCCTCCCGGCGCGCCGGTTCCGGACCATGGCGCGCTTCGGTGCCGACGATCTCACTGCGACCCTCGCCAAGGTCACGGACGATGCGCCGATCATCCTGCTCGCGCATGAGCCCCACATCGCCCCACGGGTGCCATCGCGCGTCGCGCTGCAACTGTCCGGCCATACCCATGGCGGCCAGGTCCGCCTGCTCGGCTGGTCTCCCGCCGTGCCGCCGCAGCATGGCGTCCGCCTCGCCTATGGTCATGTCAGGCTGAAATGCGACGTCATCATCTCCGGCGGCCTCGGTTGCAGCATCTTGCCGCTCCGCTTTGGCGTGCCGCCGGAGATCGTCGAGGTGACGCTGGGTCGGGCGGGACACCTCGTGTCCTGACGACGCTTGCGCCGCGGTCTGTTTTTGCGCAGAACGGACCGGTGACGACAAGCGAAGAGGCTCGTGACGTGACTGCCCATCTCGATGGCGAGATCCGCGACGGCCGCCACCACATGCAGGTCCGCGTCTACTACGAGGACACGGATTTTTCCGGCATCGTCTATCACGCCAATTACCTGCGCTACATGGAGCGCGGGCGGACCAATCATCTCAGGCTGATGGGCGCCGAGCAGCAGGCGCTGTTCGAGCAGACCGAGACGGAAGGCGCCGGCTTCGCCTTTGTCGTGCGGTCGATGCATCTTGATTTCCTCAAGCCCGCGCGAATGGACGACGTCCTCGACATCGTGACCTGGCCCGTCGCGGTGAAGGGCGCCTCCATCATGCTGGCCCAGGAGGTACGGCGCGGCGGCGACGTGCTGGTGAAGGCCGAAGTGCGCGTCGCCTTCATCAGTGGCGGGCGTGCCCAGCCGATTCCGAAGTCCATCCGCATGCTGATGAAGGCCGATCTGATTTCGTGATCGCCCGATTTGTGATGCCCTATCGACTCCGGCGAGTGCAGCGATAGATTGCGGTCCTGACCCATCGATGAGGCACCCCATGTCCCGCCCGCCGCTTCCGCCCTTCACGAAAGAGACTGCTGCGCAAAAGGCCCGCATGGCCGAGGACGCCTGGAATTCACGCGATCCCGTCCGCGTGTCCCTCGCCTATACCGAGGACAGCCGCTGGCGCAATCGTTCGGAGGTGTTTCAGGGTCGCGAGGCCATCGTCGCGTTTCTCACCCGCAAATGGGAAAAGGAACAGGACTATCGCCTCATCAAAGACCTCTGGGCCTTCGACGGAAACCGTATCGCGGTGCGCTTTCAGTACGAATGGCATGATGCCGGCGGCCAGTGGTATCGTTCCTACGGCAACGAGCAGTGGGAGTTCGACGAGCACGGTCTGATGAGGCGGCGCGAGGCATCGATCAACGATATCGCGATTGCGGAGAACGATCGCCGGTTTCACTGGCCCACGCCGGGGCCGCGGCCGGCGGATGTGCCGGGACTGGGGGCCGATCCGTTCTGAACCCTCAACTCTCATGGTGAGGTGCCGCGAATCGGCGTCTCGAACCATTCAGGCCCCGCCCCTCCAATTGGAGCCTCTCATCCTTCGAGACGCGCGCGCGAGCGCGCTCCTCAGGATGAGGGGATGGATTTGCGCGCCAGAAACCGCGCAATCGCTCCACCCAGCTTCGCGCTGTCCATCGGCTGCTGCAGCGACTGCCGCGCCGTCGCAACGACATCCTCCGGCGCCTTGCCGTCACGCATATCGCAGCACACTTGCGCGAATTCCACGTCGAATTCCGGATGCGGCTGCACGGTGAGGGTGGTGCCGTTGGCGTAGAGCAGGCCGGCATGCGGGGTGAAGTCGGACCGGAGGATCGTGAGCGCATCGTTCGGCGGCTCGATCACCTGATCCTGATGCGAGCAGGGAACTGCGACCGTCTCGCCGTCGAGGACGCCGTTTTCCGGCAGCACCGGATAGACGTGCCGGCCGATGCCCCAGCCCTTGTCCGACTTGCGCACGGTGCCGCCGAGCGCCTGCGCGATCAGCTGATGGCCGAAGCAGACGCCAACCATCGGCGTCTTGTCGGCGTAAGCCCTGCGGACGAAATCTTCCAGCGGCGCGATCCAGTCCAGCCCGTCATAGACGCCGGCGGCCGCGCCGGTGATCAGGATCGCCTCAAGCTCGCGGGGATCGGGAAGCGCATCCCCATTCGGGATGCTGACGACGTCGACCGTGGCTGTGGGGTCCTCCGCACGGATCATGCGCGCGAACATGTCCGGAAATGAGCCGTGGCGTTCGCGATGCTCTCGAGGAACGAGCCCTGTCTCGATGATGGTGATGCGTGCCATGCGATACCTGTGAAGGCCAAGAGGATACAGCGGAAGCTACAGGGCCTCCAAGTCAACCATGCGCAAAATCCCGTGCGGGGTTGTCCTCGAATTCCAGCAACGCCTTGCGCATGGTCTCGACCAGGTCCAGCGCCACGGGCGACGGACTGCGCTGGGCCGGGAAGACCGCCGAGAACTCGAAATCGATGCGCGGCAGGAACCGTCGGACCACGACGCCGCGCGTGGCAAACTCCTGCGCGGTGAAGGGATCGCAGATCGAAACGCCGAGTCCTGACGACACCATGCCGCACATGATCTCCGACAGCGTCGTCTCGACCCTGAGCACGCGGCGGACGTCGTTGCGGTGAAAGGCCTGGTCGACGAGATGCCGGCTGGACGAGCCCGCCGACAGCGAGATGAAGGTCTCGCCCTCGAAGTCGCGCGGCTCCAGCACGTCCTTCTCCGCGAGGCGATGCCCCGCCGGCATCACGGCAACACGCGCCAGCGCCGGCAGCCGCAGGCTCGGCAGGCCGGAATGGGCGATCGGCACCTCGGCAAAACCGATGTCGCATTGGTTGTTCAGGACCCAGTCGACCACGATCGGCGAGATCACGCCGAAGAAAGCAAGATTGAGGTTGGGGCGCTCCATCAAGAAATGTCCGGCAAGCCGTGGCAGATAGCCGTTCGCCAGCGCGGGCAACGCAGCGATGCGCAACGAGCCGGTGCGACGGCCGCGGATCTCCTCGGCCGCCGCGGAGATGCGCTCGAGACCGACGAAAGAGCGCTCGACCTCGGTGTAGAGCGCCATCGCCGCTGCGGTCGGGACCAGACCGGTGCCGCGCCGCTCGAACAGCTCCATCTTGAGCAGCGCCTGGAAGTCGCGCAGCAGCCGGCTGACGGCGGGCTGCGTCACCACCATCAGCTTGGCCGCCTCCGTGACACTGCCGGTCAGCATCGTCGCGCGGAAGGCTTCCACCTGCCGCGAATTGATCCGCACCATCTCCGATCCAATCATAACATTTCGGCATGCAGAAGGTGCCATTATTCATTGGACGATGGAAGTATAGGTCTGCGATCTTTTTCGGCAGAGCTGGAGACAGCCCGCTTTTTCGGCAGATTGGAGGCGTTCAAACCTCCAGATCGCGCCAAACCCGCCGACCGGGGGCCGGAGCCCTGATCAGAGAGGGGGGGGGGCGCAGAAGGGAAAGCGGAAGGCGCTCCGGCCGGAGACTTGTCGGCACGTCACCTCATTCCGGTATTGGAGATTGGTCCAAATGAAGACACTTCGCCTTCTGACAGCGGTCAGCATCGCTGCGCTCGTTGCCGTTCCGTCGGTCGCTTCGGCCCAGCAGACTACGCTGTACGTCGCAGGTTACGGCGGCTCGTTCGAGAAGACGATCCGCGACGAGGTGATCCCGGCCTTCGAGAAGGAGAACGGAGTCAAGGTCGAGTATGTCGCCGGCAACTCTACCGACACGCTGGCAAAGCTTCAGGCGCAGAAGGGCAATCAGCAGATCGACGTGGCCATCGTCGATGACGGCCCGATGTACCAGGCCATTCAGCTCGGCTTCTGCGGCAAGCTCGACGGCCTGCCGGCCGATCTCTACGACACTGCGCGGTTCAAGGACGACCGCGCGGTTGCGATCGGCATCGTCGCGACAGGTCTGATGTACAACACCAAGGTGTTCAAGGAGAAAGGCTGGGCGCCGCCGACCTCGTGGAACGACCTGAAGGACACGAAATACGCCAAGCAGCTCGTGATCCCGCCGATCAACAACACCTACGGTCTTGAAGCGCTCGTGATGCTGTCGAAAATGAACGGCGGCGGCGAGACCAATGTCGATCCCGGCTTCAAGATCTTCAAGGAACAGATCAATCCGAACGTGCTCGCCTATGAGCCGTCGCCGGGCAAGATGACCGAACTGTTCCAGTCGGGCCAAGCCGTGATCGCGGTGTGGGGCACGGGCCGCGTGCAGAGTTTTGCCAACACCGGTTTCCCCGTCGACTTCGTTTACCCGAAGGAAGGCGCGGCGACGCTGCTGACGACGGCATGTCCGATCAACAAGCCGAACGCCTCGCCGGTCGCGGCGAGCTTCGTCAAGATGCTGCTCGATCCCAAGATTCAGCTCGTGATGCTGAAGGACTATGGCTACGGTCCGGTGCTGAAATCGTTGGTGATCCCGCCGGAGCTCGGCAAGATGGCGCCGATCGGCGAGCGGGCGTCCAAGCTCTATAATCCGGACTGGACCGTCATCAACGAGAAGCGCGAGGAGTGGACCAAGCGCTGGAATCGCGAGGTCGAACGCTGATCGGTCGCAGCGGAGACAGCGTCATGGCCTATCTCGAGCTCGATCGGGTCGCAAAGCAGTTCGGCGCGCAGACTGTGGTCGATGACTTCAGCCTGTCGGTGGGGAAGGGGGAGTTCATCTCCTTCCTCGGCCCATCCGGCTGCGGCAAGACCACGACGCTGCAGATGATCGCGGGCTTCCTCGATCCCACCCGCGGCGCGATCCGGCTGGAGGGAAAGGATCTCACCGCGATCCCTCCGGCCAGGCGGGGCCTTGGCATCGTGTTCCAGAGCTACGCGCTGTTTCCGCACATGACGGCGGCGGAGAACGTCGCGTTCGGCCTCGAGATGCGCAAGGTGCCGCGCAACGAACGGGCCGAGCGCGTCCGTGCCGCACTCGCGATGGTCGGCCTTGCCGGCTACGAAGACCGCCATCCCCGCCGCATGTCCGGCGGCCAGCAGCAACGCGTGGCCCTGGCCCGCGCGCTGGTGATCAAGCCGAGCGTGCTGCTGCTCGACGAGCCGCTGTCGAACCTCGATGCGAAGCTGCGCGAGGAGATGCAGATCGAGCTGCGTCAGATCCAGCGCACCGTCGGGACCACCACGATCCTCGTTACCCACGACCAGAACGAGGCGATGTCGCTGTCCGATCGCATCGTGGTGATGAGCCAGGGAAAGATCGAGCAGATCGGCACGCCGCAGGAGACCTACGAAAAGCCGGCTTCCGCCTTCGTCTCGCAATTCCTCGGCAAGACCAACGACTTCGCCGCGACGATCGATCGGACAGCGGCACCGGCGCGTCTCGTGGTCGGCTCCTGGGCCGTGCCGGCGCCGGCCGGCTTCAACGGTGCCGTCACCGTCAGCGTTCGTCCTGAAAGAATCGGCTTTGGCGATGCGGGCCTCACGGCCAGGATCGTCACCCGCATCTTCCAGGGCAATCACTGGCTCTTTCAGTGCGACAGCGAGTGCGGCCCGGCGATCGTGATTCGCCAGAACGACGGCAAAGCGCAGCCGGCCGAAGGGGACGCGGTTCGCCTCACCTGGCGACCCGAGGACATGAGTGCGCGCGCGAGGGAAAGCGCATGAGCGGGGTTGCGGAGGAACGCGGCGCACGTGCGCCGTGGGCGCTGACGGCGCCCGCCTTGATGCTCTTCGTCGGCGTGCTGCTCATTCCGCTCGCGATGACCGTGATGCTGTCGTTCCACGATTGGGGCCAATACAAGGGCATCGAGCCGGTTTTCATCCTCAAGAACTGGTACGAGATCGCGGCCGATCCGTACTACGCCGAGATGTTCTGGCGGACGTTTCGCATCGCGATCCTGACCACCTTGCTCACGGCCTTGCTGGGCGCGCCGGAAGCCTACATCCTCAACCGCATGAGCGGCCGCTGGAAGAGCTTCTTCCTGCTCGTCATTCTTGGTCCGCTGCTGATCTCCGTCGTCGCGCGCACGCTTGGCTGGGCGCTGTTATTCGGCGGCAACAACGGGCTCGTCAACAAGCTGCTGATGTCGCTCGGGGTCATGCGTTCCCCCATTCCATTCATGTTCACGGAAACAGGCATGGTCGTTGCGCTCGCGCATGTGATGATGCCGTTCATGGTGCTTTCCGTATGGGCGGCGCTGCAGCGGCTTGATCCGCAGATCGAGAACGCCGCGATGTCGCTAGGCGCCGGCCCCGTCACCATCATCCGTCGCATCATCATGCCGCAGATCATGCCGGGCGTGCTATCGGGCGCGATCATCGTGTTCTCGCTGTCGGCAAGCGCCTTCGCGACGCCCGCGATCATCGGAGGTCGCCGGCTCAAGGTTGCGGCGACGCTCGCCTACGACGAATTCCTCAACACGCTGAACTGGCCGCTCGGTGCGGCGGTCGCAACGTTGCTGCTGTTCGCGCTGGTCCTGATCGTTGTCGGCAGCAACGCGCTGATCGAGCGGCGCTATGCGGAGGTGTTCCGATGAGACGGAACGGTCCGCTCGCGCTGATCTTCCATACGCTCTTCGTCATTATCATGTTGGCGCCGATCCTGGTGGTGTGCCTCGTCGCGTTCACGCCCGAGGGATACTTGTCGCTGCCGACCAACGGCTTCTCGCTGCGCTGGTTCAGGGCCATCGCGAACTATCCCGAATTCATTCATGCCTTCTGGGTCAGTCTCGGCCTTGGCGCGCTGTCGTCTCTGGTGGCGCTGCTGTTTGCGGTGCCAGCGGCGCTCGCGATCGCGCGCTATCGTTTCCGCGGCCGCGATGCGCTGGCGGCGCTGTTCCTGTCGCCTCTGATGATCCCGCACGTCGTGCTCGGTATCGCCTTCCTGCGCTTCTTTACGTCGGCCGGGCTGGGCGGAAGCTTTGCCGCGCTGATCATCGCTCATGTGATCATCGTGTTTCCGTTCGCGCTGCGGCTGACGCTCGCCGCGGCGACCGGCATGGACCGCACCGTCGAGATGGCGGCGGTCTCGCTCGGCGCCGGCGGCTGGACGCTGTTCCGCCGGGTGACCTTGCCGCTGATCCTGCCCGGCGTCATCAGCGGCTGGGCGCTCGCCTTCATCCAGTCCTTCGACGATCTCACCATGACCGTCTTTCTCGCCGCGCCCGGTACCGAAACGCTGCCGGTTCGCATGTTCCTCTACATCCAGGACAACATCGATCCGCTGGTGACGTCGGTCTCGGCCTGCGTGATCGCGATCACCATGAGCGCCCTCATTCTGCTCGATCGCTTCTACGGGCTCGACCGCGTGCTCGCCGGCAAGGGCGATACGGGACGATAGGAGAACCTATGTCAGGAGAATACGACGTCGCCGTGGTCGGCGGCGGCTTGCTCGGCTCCGCCATCGCCTGGGGCCTCGGCCGGCTCGGCAAGAAAGTCGCCGTGCTCGACGAGGGCGACATCACCAAGCGCGCCTCGCGCGCGAACTTCGCGCTGGTCTGGGTGCAGAGCAAGGGCCTTGGCATGCCCGCCTATACCGTCTGGACCGTGCGGGCGGCGGAAGCCTGGAGCCGCCTCGCCTCGGAGCTGAAGCAGCAGACCGGCCTGGACGTCTGCCTTCAACAGAATGGCGGCTTCCATCTCACGCTCGGCGAGGAGGAGTTCGGCCAGCGCACCGAGCTGGTCAGGCGCATGCACAACCAGGTCGGCGCCGCCGATTACAAGATGGAGATGCTCCCTGCCTCCGAGGTGAAGAAGTCGCTGCCGCTGGTTGGCCCTGAGGTCTCCGGCGGCAGCTATTGTCCGCTCGACGGCCATGTCAATTCGCTGCGCACGTTTCGCGCATTCCACACCGGATTCAAGGCGTTCGGGATCGACTACCTTCCGGAACGGCCGGTTTCGGCCATCAGCAGGAGCGGCGGTGAATTTCGCCTGACCACGCCGAAAGGCGAGCTGCGCGCCGCCAGGATCGTGCTCGCCGCCGGCAACGCCAACCAGGCGCTGGCGCCAATGGTCGGCCTCTTTGCTCCGATGGGGCCGACCCGCGGCCAGATCGTCGTGACCGAGCGCACCATGCCCTTTCTGCCGCATCCGCTGACCACGATCCGCCAGACCGACGAGGGCACGGTGATGATCGGCGACAGCAAGGAGGACGAACTCGACGACCGCGCGCTGAAGCATTCGATCAGCGCCGTGATGACGGACCGCGCACAGCGCATGTTCCCGCATCTGTCGCGGCTCAACGTGGTCAGGAGCTGGGCCGGCATTCGCGTCATGCCGCAGGACGGCTTTCCGATCTACGACCAGTCGGAGACGCATCCCGGCGCCTTCGTCGCTTGTTGCCATTCCGGCGTGACGCTCGCCTCCAACCATGCCTTCGAGGTCGCACGCATGGTGGCGCAGGGCGCGCTCGAGCCCGAACTGGTCGGCGCGTTCTCGGCCAGCCGTTTTGGCGGCGCGGGCGCGGCGAACAACAGCGGCTACTAGAGATTCTTCAGCAAGGAGCCAAGAGGCATCCCCATGTTCAGGCGATCCGAACAGGACCAGCGTCCACCGGTCCAGATCTTCGTCGACGGCGTCGCTGTCGCGGCGCGTCAGGGCGACACAGTCTCCGCGGCGCTCTTGGCCTCCGGCGTTGACGCACGGCGTTCCACCGCAGTCAGCGGCGGGCCGCGTCTGCCCTATTGCATGATGGGCGTGTGCTTCGACTGCCTCGTCACGATCGACGGCGTCGGCAATCGCCAGGGCTGCCTCGTGCCCGTCGCCGACGGGATGCAGGTCGAAATCCAGAAGGGCAAGCGGGAGATCGGAAAATGACTTTGGCTCCCAAGCGCGAGGATTACGACGTCGTGGTGATCGGCGCCGGGCCCGCCGGCCTCGCTGCCGCTGCGACGGCCGCCGAAGCCGGCCTGTCGACGTTGCTGCTCGACGAGAACATGGGCCCCGGCGGCCAGGTGTTCCGCGCGATCTCATCCACGCCGGTGACCGACCGCAACAAGCTCGGCGCCGATTATTGGGTCGGTGCCGATCTCGTGCAGGTGCTGCGCGCGAGCAGCGCCGAGGTGATTCATCGTGCCACCGTCTGGAGCCTCGACCGCAACCTCGAGATCGCAGCCTCGATCGGCGGTGCGTCCGCCTTCGTCAAGGCCAACCGCGTGATCATTGCGAGCGGCGCGCTGGAGCGGCCGTTCCCGATTCCGGGGTGGACGCTGCCCGGTGTGATGACGGCTGGCGCAGCGCAGACCATGCTGAAGTCCTCGGCGCTGGTGCCGAACGGCCGTACCGTGATCGCAGGGCAGGGGCCGCTGCTCTGGCTGCTCGCCGCGCAGATTCTGCGCCTCGGCGGCCGCATCGACCGCATTCTCGATACCACCGAGCGCGGCAATTACTTGGCCGCGCTGCCGCACGCCTTCGCCTTCCTGACCTCGCCATATTTCGCCAAGGGTCTTGCCATGATGCGCGAGGTGAAGGCGAAGGTGCAGGTCGTCTCCGGCGTTACCGAGCTCTCGGCCTCCGGCGATGGCCAGCTCGCCAGCGTGAGCTATGTCGCCGGCCGCAGGCGCGAGACCGTTCCCGTCGATCTTCTTCTGCTGCACCAGGGCGTCGTGCCCAACGTCAATCTGGCGATGGCGGCCGGGGTCGAGCATCGCTGGGACGATCTGCAATTGTGCTGGTCGCCGGTGCTCGATGCGAACGGGAATTCGTCGGTCGCGGGCATCGCGATCGCGGGCGACGGAGCAGGCATCGGCGGCGCAAATGCAGCCATTGTGCGCGGCCGCATCGCGGCGCGCGCGGCAGTGGAGGCGCTGGCGCCCGCTTCTGCCGCGAAGCTCGTGCCGATGGCACAGCTGCGCACCGATCTCGCCAAGGCCGAGCGCGGCCGCGCCTTCCTCGACACGCTGTTCCGCCCCGCACGGCAGTTCCGCATTCCCTCTGGTGATACCGTTGTCTGCCGCTGCGAAGAGGTGACGGCAAAGGACATTCTCGATGCGGTCGCGATCGGCGCGACCGGGCCGAACCAGCTCAAGGCCTACCGCCGCACCGGCATGGGCCCATGCCAGGGCCGGCTCTGCGGCCTCACCGTGACCGAACTGATGGCGCAGGCGCGGGGCAAGACCCCGCAGGAGATCGGCTATTACCGGCTGCGCGCGCCGGTGAAGCCGATCACGCTGGCAGAGCTCGCCGCCGTTCCGAAGAACGAGGCCGACGTCAAGGCGGTGGTCCGCGGATGACCAAGAACGTGGATGCGATCGTCGTTGGCGGCGGCATCCACGGATGCTCGACGGCTCTGCATCTGTCCCTTGCCGGGATGAAGCCGGTGCTGATCGAGAAGGACTATGCGGGACGCCACGCCTCGGGCGTGAACGCCGGCGGCGTGCGCCAGCTCGCGCGGCACATCCCCGAGATTCCGCTCTCGATCCGCTCCATGGGGATCTGGGAGAAGGTTGCGGAGCTCGTCGACGACGATTGCAGTTTCGAAAGCCACGGCCAGGTGCTGGTCGCCGAGAACGAGGAAGAGCTCGCGGTCTGCCGCGCCCGCGTCGCCGAGCTCAACGGACTCGGCTTTACTCACGAAGAGCTGATCGACGCGGCTGAACTCCGGCGCCTCGTGCCTGCCGTTGCGGAGACCTGTCCCGGCGGCGTCGTCTCGCGCCGCGACGGCGCGGCCAATCCGGCGCAGACGACGACTGCATTCCGCCGCAAGGCGGAGCGGCTTGGCGCCACCGTGCGCGAGGGCGTGGCCGCCAACAACATCCGGTACCGCGACGGCCTTTGGCATGTTGAAGTCGGCTCCGACACCTTCGCCGCGCCCGTGCTGGTGAATGCCGCCGGCGCCTGGGCCGGCAAGATCGCCGCTGATCTCGGCGAGCCCGTTCCGGTCGAAACCGTCGCGCCGATGCTGATGATCACCTCGCGTGTGCCCCACTTCATCGATCCCGTCGTGATCCTGCGCGGCCGCAAATTGTCCTTCAAGCAATTCGTCAACGGCACCGTGCTGATCGGCGGCGGTCATCTCGCGACGCCATATCAGGATCGCAACGAGACGGTGCTGGATTGGAAAAGTCTTGCGACCAGCGCACAGACCGTGTTCGAACTGTTTCCGGTGATGCGCAGTGCCACCATCGTGCGCGCCTGGGCCGGCATCGAAGCCAAGATGAAGGACGACATCCCCGTGTTCGGGCCGAGCAGCCGTCACCAGGGTCTCTATCACCAGTTCGGCTTCTCGCTGCATGGCTTCCAGCTCGGCCCCGGCGCCGGAGCCGTCATGGCCGAGCTGATCGTGAATGGCGGCACCCAGACCCGCGTCAGCGATCTCGGCATTGACCGCTTCCATCCCTCCACGCTTCAGAACAAGAGGACATCATGAGCATCACCCGCAGCATTCGCACACCCATCATGCACCGCGCCGTCGAGGCGAATGGCTTCGTCTTCCTCGGCGGCACCATCGCCGACGACACGTCGGTGTCCATGGGAGAGCAGACCCGCAACATCCTCGGCAAGATCTCCGGTTATCTTCAGGAAGCGGGAACCGACAAGAGCCGCGTCGTCAGTGCATCGATCTTCGTTACGGATCTCTCCAAGAAGAAGGAGATGGACGCAGCCTGGACCGAGTTCTTCGGCGACAATCTGCCGACCCGCGCCACCGTCGGCGTCGCCGATCTCGGCGGCGGTGCGCTGATCGAGGTGGTGGTGACCGCGCTCAAGGGCTGATCGCTCGTTGATCGAACGGCAGCGCCTGCTTCGCGCTGTCGTTCCCTCGAACACCGGCTTGATCTTGCGCTCCTGCAAGACTAATTAAAGGCTCTCAATCAGGAACTTCGCAGCCATGGACTTGACCCCGACCGCAACGCTCATCCGCCTTGCTCACGGGGAATTCCATGCCTGCTTCCATCATCCTGTCGAACCTCTCGCTGTCCACGCCTGACGGCCGTTCTCTTCTCGCCGGCATCGATCTGACATTCGGGGCCGAGCGCACCGGTCTCGTCGGCCGTAACGGGGTCGGGAAGACGACGCTGCTTGCGGCGATCTCAGGGGACCATCTTCCCCAGTCCGGGCGCGTTCTGATCAACGGCACCATCGGCCTGTTGCGCCAGAACGTGCAATTGCCTGCAGGAGCGACCGTGGCCGATCTGTTCGGCGTGCGGTCGGCAGTGGAATTGCTGGGTCGTGCCGAGCGCGGCGACGCATCAATCGACGATATGGCCGCGATCGACTGGACTCTCGAAGGGCGGCTGGAGATCGCCCTGGCGCGCCTCGGATTCGATCTGTCGCCCGATACGGAGCTCTCGTGCCTGTCCGGCGGCCAGATCACGCGGGTGCGGCTCGCGGCGCTGCTCTTTGCCGAGCCCGATTTCCTGTTGCTGGACGAGCCCACCAACAATCTCGATCTGGATGGACGCAAGGCGGTGATCGATTTCCTTGCGACTTGGCGCGGGGGTGCGCTCGTCGTGAGCCACGACCGCAACCTGCTTGAAGCAATGGATGCAATCGTCGAACTGACGTCGCTCGGAGCAACACGATACGGTGGCAATTGGAGCCATTACCAGGTGCAAAAGGCCCTCGAACTCGCCGCCGTCAGGCAGGACCTCGCGCACGCCGAGAAGAGCCTGTCCGAGATCGACGAGAAGGCACAGGAGGCTGCAGAGAGGAAGGCACGCAAGGACGTCGGCGGCAGGAAGAAGCGCGCCAAGGGCGACATGCCGCGGATCCTGGCGGGGACCCGCAAGGACCGCAGCGAGGACAGCGGCGGCAAGACCGTGCAAATCGGCGAACGGCGACGAGCCCAGGCCCTCGAGTCAGTCGATGCTGCGCGCCGACGCGTCGAGATTCTGCAGCCGCTCTCCATCAGGCTGGCCGCGACCGGTCTGCCGGCAGCCAGGGAAGTGGTTTGGCTCGACGGCGTCAGCGCGGGTTATCGGACGGAGCAGCCGGTGCTGCGCGATCTATCGTTCACCATGGTCGGGCCCGAGCGCGTGGCGCTGACCGGGCCCAACGGCTCCGGCAAGACCACGCTGCTGAAGGTCATTGCGGGCGAGTTGCCGCCGATTGCGGGAACGGTTCGGGTCAGGCCTGACTTCGCCTTCTTCGACCAGAAGGTCAGCCTGCTCGATCCCGCGCTCTCGATCCTGGAGAACTTTGGTCGCCTCAATCCAGCGGCAGGTGACAATGCGTGCCATGCCGCGCTGGCGCGCTTCATGTTTCGTGCAAACGCAGCTCTACAGCCGGCTGGAAGCTTGAGCGGCGGGCAGATGTTCCGTGCAGGCCTTGCCTGCGTGTTGGGCGGGGCGGCGCCGCCATCATTGCTGATTCTGGACGAGCCGACCAATCATCTTGACATCGAGTCGGTCGAAGCTGTCGAAGCGGGCTTGAGGGCCTATGACGGCGCGCTGCTCGTGGTCAGCCACGATGAGGCATTCCTGCAGGCGATCGGAATCACGCGGCGGCTCGATCTTATCGCCAGCATGCCGCGCGCCAATGGCAGGATCACGTGATCCGACCGCAATCCATTGTTGCAGAGATTTCCAAAAGCCCGACGCCCTGCCCTCAGCGCGTCGGGCGGAAAAACGAGTATCAATCCGTGATCCCAACGCCGCTGTTGTGACGCGTGTCGCTTCGGTTTCCTATTCCGGGAAACTACCGCATTGGAACCGGGCCCGTCCGCAAGATGCTGGTGAAATGGAACGTGCCGATCAGGGCAGGCGAGGTTGAGCAGCGAACCGAGGCCGTAGGCCCCGACCGTGAACGCCATCGCACCGAAGGCGCCAACCGGCGCGAGGCGAACGATGATGCGAATGACGCCGAAGAACATCTTTGCGGCCGTGTCGATCGCATCCGCAACTGGCTCGCCGGCCTAGCCGAGGAACGCGGTGGCGAAACCGGAGAGGATTGAGATCAGCAACACCTGCAGGATGTCGCCGCGTGCGACGGCGCCAAGATAGCTAGCCGGGATGATCGCCATCAGATGGGCGACGATGCCCTCTTCCTTGGCCTTGGTGACGTAGGTCGCGACTGACTTCGGATCCATCGCGGCAGGATCGATGTTGAAGCCGTGTCCGGGCTGGAGAATCTCGCCGACCAGCAGTCCAACCGCGAGGGCGACGGTCGGGACCGTCCCGAAATAGATCAGCGACTTCAGCCCGACCCGGCCGACGCGCTTGAGGGCGTCCATCGAGGAGATGCCGTGCACCAGGTGCAGAAGATCACCGGGGCGATCATCATCTCAATCAGCGCGATGGAGCCATCGCCCAGCGGCTTCAGGGCCTTGCCCAGATCGGGAAAGACATGGCCGATGAGCACGCCGAGCGCGATCAGGATCTGGATGTAGACGATCTTGGACCAGGGCTGATGCCGGCGGAGGAAGGCTGGCTGAATCGCAACTTCTGTCATATTGTAGGTCTGGGACGTATTTGCATCATGTGATGGTCGTTGCAGAAGCGACAATCACATCTTGTCTGTTAGCACGAAGATCGAGCGCTGCGCCGCAACTCCGGGGAAACATGTCGACTGCAACAGGCTCCGACGAGCACGTGCAAGGTTATTTTCCGCGTTGGAAACTGAAGACCTCGGGCGTGATCATGCCGGAGGAGCGGTTGTCCTGGGGCCAGACGATCGTCTCCAGCCTCCAGCATTGCGTTGCGATGTCGGGCGCGACGATCATCGCGCCGCTGCTGATGGGGTTCGATCCCAATATTGCAGTCCTGTTCTCCGGCATCGGCACCTTGATCTTCTTCGTCATCGTCGCCGGACGCGTACCGAGCTATCTCGGCTCGAGCTTCGCGTTCATCGCCGTTGTTATCGCCGCCACCGGCTATGCCGGACAAGGGCCGAACCCGAACCTGTCGGTTGCGCTCGGCGGAATCGTGGGCGCCGGGGTGCTGTACGGCGTGATTTCGCTGATCGTCATGTGGTCCGGCGTCGGCTGGATCGAAAGGCTGCTACCGCCGGCCGTCACCGGCGCCGTTGTTGCCGCGATCGGCCTCAACCTCGCGCCCGTGGCGGTCAAGGCGGTGAGCGCCGGCGCATTCGACACCTGGATCGGGCTCGCCACCGTCCTGATCATCGGCGTGGTCGCCGTTGCCGCGCCGGGCCTTTGGCGCCGCCTCCCGATCATTGTCGGCGCAATCGGCGGGTATCTCTTGTATTGGCTGTTCGCGAACGGCCTCGGTTTCGGCAAGCCGATCGACTTCGCACAAGTCTCGGCTGCGCCATGGTTCGGCCTGCCGAACTTCACTACGCCGACGTTCCAGGCTGATGCAATCTTCCTGATCGCGCCTGTTGCGGTCATTCTCGTCGCCGAGAATCTCGGGCACATCAAGGCCGTCGGCGCTATGACAGGCCGCAGTCTTGACGCCTATCTCGGCCGCGCCCTGTTCGCAGATAGCCTCGCGACCATCGTAGCGGCCTTTGGCGGCGGCACCGGTGTCACGACCTATGCCGAAAACATCGGAGTCATGGCAGCGACGAAGGTTTATTCCACCTTGTTGTTCGCCTTCGCCGCCGTTGTGTCGATCCTGCTCGGTTTCTCCCCGAAGTTCGGCGCGCTGATCCTGTCGATCCCGGGTCCCGTCATCGGTGGACTCTCGATCGTGCTGTTCGGGTTGATCGCAGCGATGGCAGGACGAATCTGGGTCGAGAACAGGGTCGACTTTGCCGATCCTGCAAATCTGATCACCGTCGCCGTGGCGCTGATCGCAGGCGCCGGCGACCTCACGCTCAGATTCGGCGCGTTCACGATCGGCGGGATTGGTACCGCGACCTTCGGGGCCATCATCCTCTATCAGGTCCTGACTTCCCCAATGGCGCGCCGCCTGGGATGACGCCCGGCGATGCGCTGACGGGATGGAACAAAAAGCCCGCGCCGCTGATGAAGAGGTGTCCTGGAGAGAACACATGCAGCAGACCGACCGCCGAACCTCGTTCCCCTCCCGCCTCGTCGGTCAACACGCCCTGGTGACCGGCGCCTCACAAGGCATCGGCCGCGCCGTCGCGGTCCGGCTCGCCCAGGAAGGGGCAGCCGTTGCCATCAACTATTTCGGCAGCCCCGAGGGGGCCGATGAGACGCTGGCGCTTGCGCGAGCGGGATCCGCCGCTCGCGGCCATGAGGGGCTCGATCACGTCATCGTCAAGGCCGACGTCGGCAGTGAGCAGGAGATCGCCGCAATGTTCGAGACGATCCTGGCGCGCTGGAAGCGCCTCGATTGTCTCGTCAACAATGCCGGCTTCCAGCGCGAATCGCCGAGCGAGGCGCTCGACGTTGAAACCTATCGCCGCATCATCGACGTCAATCTCAACGGCGCCGTGCTGTGCGCGCAGAAGGCGCTCGCCCATTTCGTCGCACGCGGCGGAGGCGGCAGCATCATCAACTGCTCCAGCGTCCACGAGATCATCCCAAAGCCCGGCTATCTCGCATATTCGATCAGCAAGGGCGGCATGGCCAATCTGACGCGCACGTTGGCGCTCGAGTTTGCCGGCCGCGGCATCCGCGTCAACGCAGTCGGTCCCGGCGCAATCGACACGCCGATCAATGCGGCCTGGACCGGCGATCCCCAGAAGCGCGAGGTGGTCACCAGCCACATTCCGATGGGGCGCGTCGGCACGCCGGATGAGATCGCGGCCGTGTTCGCCTTCCTCGCCTCCGATGATGCGAGCTACATCACCGGGCAAACCATCAATGCTTGCGGAGGCCTGACGCTGTTTCCGGAATTCCGGGAGAATTGGGCGAGCTGAGGGCTGCTTCGGACCAGCGTTGTGGTTGGGAGGCGCGGCCCCGTGTGCTATCGACCGTGGACGATGCTGCCGCTATTGGCAGGCGCCGACACATGACGGGCTCGTGAGCACAACCATCAACATCAATGCCTATAGCGACGCGCTGGTGGTCCTCGGGACTGCCGGCGTCGTGGTGCCGATCGTCCGCCATTGGGGCATCAATCCCGTGCTGGGCTATCTCGGTGCCGGCGCCATTCTCGGTCCGCTCGGGCTCGGCTCGCTCGTGCAGCAATTGCCGTTCCTGTATTGGTTCACGGTGACGGACGCGCACAACGTCGAGGGTATCGCCAATCTCGGCATCGTCTTCCTGCTGTTCCTGATCGGGCTCGAACTGTCTTTCAGACGGCTTGTCACGATGCGACGTCTGGTGTTCGGGCTCGGCGGCCTGCAGGTGGTCGTGACGTCCGCCTTGATAGTCGGCGCCGCGCTTCTCTCCGGGCAAAATTCTGATACCGCCGTTATCCTTGGTGCGAGCCTTGCGCTGTCCTCGACGGCTATCGTGCTGGAGCTTCTGTCCAGCGAAAGGCGGCTTGCGACCACGGCCGGGCGTGCCAGCTTCTCCGTGCTGCTGGCCCAGGACCTTGCCGTGGTTCCCATTCTCGTCTTCGTGTCCGTGCTCGCTGCGGACAATGGCGGCTCGGTCGTGGCGCACATCTCCAGCGCGATCCTCAAGGCGGCGGTCGCAGTCGTTTCCCTGATTCTGATCGGGCGGCTGCTGATGCGTCCGCTGTTCCAGATGGTTGCGGGCACCCATTCGACGGAGTTGTTCGTCGCGGCGACCCTGTTCGTCATCGTCGGTGCAGGGCTTGCCGCGCACCAGGCTGGCCTGTCGATGGCGCTCGGAGCGTTCGTTGCAGGACTGATGCTGGCGGAGACCGAGTATGGCAAGGCCATCGAGGCCACCGTCGAGCCCTTCAAGGGTCTGCTGCTGGGCATCTTCTTCTTCACGGTCGGCATGGCCATCGACTTCCGCGTGTTCATGCGCGAGCCCGGCTGGCTGCTGGCCGCCGTCATTGGCATCCTCGTCGGCAAGGCGTTCGTGCTCATCGTCCTGGGGCGCCTCTTCAGGCTGTCATGGCCGGCCGCGATCGAGATGGCATTCTTGCTGGGTCCTGTCGGCGAATTCGCCTTCGTCAGCCTTGGAATGGCGGCGGCCGGCGGCATGATCGAGCCGAGCGTGTCGGGCTTTGCCGTGGCCGTCACCGCCGTGACGATGGCGTTGATACCGCTTCTGGGCATGCTCGGGCGACGACTGGCGGCGAAGCTGAGCAGCGAACGCGCGCCCGATCCTGAACTCGCGGTTCGGCCGCCCGCCGACCGGGCGCAAGCCATCGTGGTCGGCTATGGCCGCGTTGGCAAGGTCGTCTGCTCGCTGCTGACCAGCCATGGCCTGAACTATATCGCGGTCGATCACGAGGCTGTCGCCGTGGCGCGCGACCGCCGCGACGGTCACAAGGTCTATTTTGGCGACGCGACGGAGCCGGGCTTCCTCGAGGCGTGCGGCCTGATGCAGACGACCGGCGTGATCATCACCATCCAGTCGCGACCAGCGATCGATGCTGTCGTCGAGCGGATCCGCGCGGTGCGGCCCGATGTGCTGATCGTTTCGCGGGCGCGGGACGCCGATCATGCCCGTCACCTCTATGCGATCGGCGCAACCGATGCGGTGCCGGAGACGATCGAGGCAAGCCTGCAGCTCTCCGAAGCCGCGCTGGTCGGCCTCGGGGTTGCGGTCGGGCATGCGATCGCCTCGGTGCACGAGAAGCGGGACGAGTTCCGGCTGACGCTGCAGCAGGCGGCCCGTGTTGCGGGACACGAGAAAGCTCGTCCGCTCGACCTTGCAGGGCGCGGGCCCCCGCGATGACCGCCCTGCGGTCGCTCTGCGCGGGATTTGTCGCGATCTGGCAAAACGTGCTCGCCCGAACTACATCATGAGCGATGACAAAGGCCTCGCTTGCAGACTCACCGCTCCAGGATTTCATCGGCCGGCACGAACGCCTGTTCGTGCTGACCGGCGCGGGCTGCAGCACCAATTCAGGCATTCCCGACTACCGCGACGTCCACGGCAACTGGAAACGGACCCAGCCCGTGAACTTTCAGGCCTTCATGTCGGACGAGCCCACGCGGCAGCGCTATTGGGCGCGCAGCCTGATCGGCTGGCGGCGGTTCGGCCAAGCCCGGCCGAATGATGCGCATCATGCGCTGGCGCGGCTGGAGGCGAACGGCCGGTGCGGCATGCTGCTGACGCAGAACGTCGACCGGCTGCATCAGTCTGCCGGCCACCGGCAGGTGATCGACCTGCATGGCAGGCTTGATCTGGTCCGCTGCATGGGTTGCGGTCGCAAGATGCAGCGTGAAGAGTTTCAGCATGCGCTTGGCCGCGCGAATGCTGCTTGGCTGACGCTCGATGCCGCCGATGCGCCTGATGGCGACGCGGATCTGGAGCACGAGGATTTCTCGTCCTTCGAAGTGCCCGCATGCGACGCCTGCGGCGGCATCCTCAAGCCCGACGTCGTGTTCTTCGGCGAGAACGTCCCGCGCGACATCGTCGCCACCGCGAAGGATCATCTGGCGCGAGCCGACGCCATGCTCGTCGTCGGCTCATCGCTGATGGTCTATTCCGGATTCCGCTTCGTGCAGGCTGCCGCGCAGCGCAACATTCCGATTGCTGCGGTCAATCTCGGCCGCACCCGCGCCGATGATCTCCTGACGCTGAAGGTCGAGGAGCGTTGCGAGGCAGCGCTTGCATTCCTGCTTTGACTGCGCCCGCGACGGACACACCTTGCCTATTGCATAGGTGCCCAGCAGAATAGCTGGGCGCGGCGTTGTCCTCGTCGTCCATGGCATGGAAATTGCTGCGCTTTCGACCTCAGTCTTGACGATCAGCGCGGAGAATTTGGAATGCTTGAGGGAGCCGAGGTGCGGCTTGCCGTCGATATCGGTGGGACGTTCACCGATATCGTGCTGGACGTTGGTCAAGACCGCAAGACACGCAAGGTGCTGACGACGCCGCAGCGGCCCGAGCAGGCAGTGCTGGATGGCATGCGCCTCATCCTTGCTGACGCGCGCGCACATATCAGCGATATCGACGTCTTCATTCACGGCACGACGCTCGCGACCAATGCCATCATCGAGCGGCGAGGGGCCAAGACCGCGCTGATCGCGACCGAGGGCTTCCGCGACGTGCTCGATATCGGCACCGAAAGCCGCTACGACCAGTATGATCTCAGCATCGACAAGCCGAAGCCGCTGGCGCCGCGCAGCCTGCGCTTCACCGTGCCGGAGCGTATCGATGCGCACGGTGCCGTTCGCCTGCCTCTGGACGAGGCAGCGGTGCGCGCGCTCGCGCCGAAGCTGGGTGAGCTCAGGGTCGAGAGCGTCGCAATCGCCTTCCTGCACTCCTATGCCAATCCCGAGCATGAGCGCCGGGCCGCAGCGATCATCGGTGACGAGATACCCGGCATATCCGTGACGCTCTCATCGGCCGTGTGCCCTGAGATCCGCGAATATGAACGCACCTCCACGGCGGTCGCCAACGCGTATGTGCAACCGCTGATCGACGGCTATCTCGCCCGCATGGCCGAGGCCCTGCAGGTCGAGCAGTTCCGTGGCGCGATCTATCTCGTCACGTCGGGCGGCGGTGTCACGTCGATCGAGACGGCGCGGCGCTTTCCTGTGCGCCTCGTCGAATCCGGCCCAGCCGGCGGCGCGATCTTCGCGGCGCAGATCGCGGCACGTCTTGGCGAGAGCAAGGTGCTGTCCTTCGACATGGGCGGCACCACGGCAAAGATCTGCCTGATCGAGAAGTACCAGCCCGAGACCTCACGCGTGTTCGAGGTCGATCGCGCCGCACGCTTCCTCAAAGGCTCCGGCCTGCCGGTGCGCATTCCCGTGATCGAGATGGTCGAGATCGGCGCCGGCGGCGGCTCGATCGCTCATGTCGACGCGATGAAGCGCGTCACCGTCGGTCCCGAGAGCGCCTCCTCCGAGCCGGGACCCGCCTGCTACGGCCGTGGCGGCCAGCGCCCGGCCGTGACGGATGCGGACGTCGCGCTCGGGATGATCGATCCCGACGCGTTCGCGGCCGGCACGATCAAGCTCGATCCGGAGCTGTCGAAGCAGGCGCTGCTGCGCGACGTCGGTGAGCCGCTCGGCCTGTCGGCGGAAACCGCAGCCTATGCGGTGCATGAGGTCGTCTGCGAGAACATGGCGAGCGCGGCGCGCGTGCATGCGGTCGAGCGCGGCGCGGTGGTCGGCCAGCATACGCTGATCGCCTTCGGCGGCGCTGCGCCGCTGCATGCGGCGCGCGTCGCCGAGAAGATCGGCGTCTCCCGCGTGATCGTGCCGTCGAATGCCGGGGTCGGCTCGGCGGTCGGCTTTCTTGCCGCGCCCATCGCCTATGAGCTGGTGCGCAGCCGCCATGTCCGCCTCGACGATTTCGACACCGAGGCGGTCTCCGACCTCCTGCAGGAAATGGTGACCGAGGCGCGCGCGCTGGTCGAGCCGGGTGCCGCCGGTGCGCCGGTGCGCGAGCGCCGCGCCGCTTTCATGCGCTATGTCGGCCAGGGCCACGAGATCTCGGTCGAGTTGCCGAACCGGCGGCTGACTTCGGCTGATCTCGCCGGCCTGCGCCGGAAGTTCGAGGCGGATTACTCCGCGATGTTCGAGCGTCCGATTCCCGGTGCGGCGATCGAAGTCTTGAGCTGGTCGGTGCTCGCCACCACCGAGGCGCGCAATCCGCCTGCGGTCGCCTCCGTCGCGCGCAAGCCCGCGGCCAAGGCCTCCGGGAGCCGCAAGTTCTTCGACGGCCGCGCAGGAGAGGTGATCGAGATTCCGCTCTATCGCCGCGAGGACATGGTGCCGGGTGCGACCATTGCGGGCCCCGCCGTGATCGCGGAGGACGAGACCTCCACCTTCGTGTCCACCAGCTTCGACGCTCATATCGACGGTGCCGGCAGCATCGTCATGGAACGAAAGGCGGCCTGATCATGAGCAAGGCAAGCGGCGCGAGCCTGATCGACCTTCAGATCATGTGGCACCGGCTGATCGCCGTGGTCGAGGAGCAGGCGCAGGTGCTGCTCCGCACCGCGTTCAGCCCGATTGTGCGCGAATGCGGCGACCTCTCCGCCGGCGTGTTCGACCTCAAGGGCCGCATGCTGGCGCAGGCGGTGACCGGCACGCCCGGTCACGTCAATTCGATGGCTGAATCGGTCAAGCACTTCATCGCTCACTTCCCGCTTCAGACGATGAAGGAGGGCGATGCCTACATCACCAACGATCCCTGGATGGGCACCGGTCATCTCAACGACTTCGTCGTCACCACGCCCTGCTTCAAGGATGGCAAGCCGGTCGCGCTGTTCTCCTGCACCAGCCATCTCATGGACATCGGCGGCATCGGCTTCGGGCCCGACGCCACCGACGTGTTCATGGAGGGGCTCTACATCCCCATGCTGAAGCTGATCGACCAGGGCGTCGTCAACGAGACGCTGATGGCGATGATCCGGACCAATACGCGGCTGCCCATCGACACCGAGGGCGACACCTATTCGCTCGCCGGCTGCAACGATGTCGGATGCGAGCGCCTCGTCGAGATGATGACCGAGTTCGGCATCGACACGCTCGACGAACTCGGCGACCACATCTGCGAGCGCTCGCGCGAGGCGGTGCTCGCCGAAATCGCCAAGCTGCCGAAGGGTAGCTGGCGCAACACCATGGTGGTCGACGGCTACGACGCGCCGGTCACGCTGGCCGCGACGCTGACGATCTCGGATGAAGGCATCCACGTCGATTTCGACGGCACCTCGGGTGCCTCGAAGTTCGGCATCAACGTGCCGCTGTCCTACACCACGGCCTATACCGTGTTCGGCCTCGGCTGCGTCGTCGCCTCGCAGATACCGAACAATGCCGGCTCGCTCTCGCCGCTGACGGTGTCGGCGCCGGCGGGCGCGATCCTCAATGCGCCGAAGCCGGCCCCGGTCGCCTCGCGCCACGTCATCGGGCAGATGCTGCCCGACGTCGTGTTCGGCTGCCTGCGCCAGATCATCCCCGAGCGTGTGCCTGCGGAAGGCACTTCGTGCCTGTGGAATCTCAACGTCCGTGGCCAGACCCGCTCGGGCGCCGGCGGCAATTACGGGTTCTCGATGGCGGTCACATCGAATGGCGGTACCGGCGCGCGCTTCGGCAAGGACGGCCTGTCGGCCACCGCCTATCCCAGCGGCGTGCGCGGCACGCCGGTCGAGATCGCGGAGACGCAGACACCCTTGATCTTCTGGCGCAAGGAACTGCGTCCGGATTCCGGCGGGGCAGGGCGCACCCGCGGCGGCCTCGGCCAGATCATCGAAGTCGCCAGCGGCGTCGATGCGCCGTTCGACATCCTCGCGGCGTTCGACCGCATCGATCATCCGCCGCGTGGGCGGGATGGCGGCGGGGACGGCGAGGCCGGCTATGTCGGGCTGAAGTCCGGCAAGAAGCTACGCGGCAAGGGCTTTCAGCAGGTCCCGCCGGATGACCGCCTGGTCGTGCTGACGCCCGGCGGCGCTGGCATCGGCGATCCCAGAGAGCGCGATCGTGCGGCCGTCAACGAGGACGTCGCGAGCGGTCTCGTGTCCTCGGAGAATGCAGTCAAGGTCTATGGGTACGCGCGTTGAAGCGTCAACGCGCCTTGTAAACGGAGGGGGTTCATGATCACGCGACGAAACTTCACCGCGGGCGCAGCGACGCTGCTTGCCGCAAGTCACATGTCCACTCGCGCACCGGCGGCGAGCGTGAGCTGGGACATGTCGACGGTATGGCCCGACGGCAATTTCCATACCCAGAACGCGATGGCGTTCGCGGAGGAAGTGAAGAAGCAGAGCGGCGGTGCGGTCGCCATTGTGGTGAAGGCAGGCGGCCAGCTCGGCTTCAAGGGCCCCGAGCACTTGCGCGCCGTGCGCGATGGCCTCGTGCCGCTCGCCGACGTCCTCAATATCCAGCAGGTCGGCGACGAACCCTTCATGGGCGTCGAGAGCATTCCCTTCCTTTGCGGCTCCGTGGAGGAGCTGAAGGTGCTGCACAAATATGTGCGGCCCGAATACGAGAAGATCGCCGCGCGCAACAACCAGAAGATCCTCTACATCGTGCCGTGGCCGACGCAATATCTGCATCTGAAGGCGAAGGTGGCAGACGTCGAGGGTCTGAAGAACATCAAGATCCGCGTGCCTGACAAGAACGCGGTCGAGATGCTGAATGCGATCGGCATGGCGGCGGTGATGATCCCCTGGGGCGAGACGATTCCCGCGCTCGCCTCCGGTGCGGTGGCCGGCGTCTCCACCTCGTCGGTGTCTGGCGTCGACGGCAAGTTCTGGGAATTCCTGAAATATGTCTACCCGACCAACCACGTCTGGTCGTCGCAGATGCTCACCGTCAACCTCGATGCCTGGAAGGCACTCTCCGGCGATCAGCAGAAGCTCGTTGCGGATATAGCGGCAAAGATGGAGCCGGGCTTCTGGGCCAACTCGCTCAAGGCCGATGTCGACAGCCTCAACCGCCTCAAGGAAGGCGGCATGGAGGTGGTGCCTGTCTCGCAAGCCATGATGGCGGACATCCGGGCCAAGACGGCGCCGCAGCTCGACGCCTTCCTCAAGCGCGTGCCGGCGGCCGACAAGCCGGTGCGGGCCTATCTGGCCGAAATGAAGCGTGGCTGAGGGTGGCCGCGTGGTGAGCGTCTCGACCGAAGCTCCGCAAAGTCTCAACGCAGCGGCGCCCGCGCCGCTGCGTATCCTGCTCGACGGCATCGACCGGCTCGGCCGGCTCGACGGCTGGATCGGCGGCTTCTGTCTCTTGATGCTGACGCTGCTGATGCTGTGCGAGGTCGCAACGCGATTCCTCTCGAACTTCCTGCCGTTCTTTCCGCCGAGCATCTCGATCGCCTGGGAATACTCGTCCTATCTGATGGCGGCGTCCTTCACCTTCGGCGCCGCCATGACATTGCGCGTCGGCGGCCATATCCGCGTCGTGCTGCTGGTGAAGAACGCGCCGGCGCCGGTGCAGCGGGCGCTCGAGATTCTCGCTGCGGCAGCCGGCTTCGCCTTCATGGCGTTCCTGACCTACGCGATGGCCAGGTTCGCCTTTGCTGCGTACACGCGCGGCCAGGTCTCGACCTCGAGCGACACGCCGTTGTGGTTTCCACAAGCGGTCGTCACCTTCGGCATGCTGCTGCTGACGCTCCAGTTCCTGGCGCGCGCGATCCAGGCCGCGCTCGGCCTGCCGCTGGAGGATCACCGCATGAAGGCCTCTCCCGTCGAATGACCGCCGTGTTCTGCACCGGATTCAAGATCGCATGACCATCGAAGTCCTCGCCTTGTTCGCGATCCTGTTTGCGCTGCTGGCCTGCGGCGTGTGGATCGGCCTCACGCTTGCGCTCACCGCGACGCTCTTGCTCGCGATGTTCCGCTCGATCCCGCTCGAAAAACTGCTGCCTCAATATGCCTGGAACATCCTCACAACTCAGGAGCTGCTTGCGCTGCCGCTGTTCATCCTGATGGGCGAGCTGTTGTTTCGAACCCGGCTGTCGCGCTCGTTGTTCCAGGGCCTCGCGCCCTGGGCGGGGCTGCTGCCCGGTCGTCTGCTGCATGTGAACGTGATCGGCTGCACCATCTTTGCGGCGATCTCGGGCTCGTCGGCGGCGACCACGCAGGTGATCGGCCGCATGTCGCTCAACGAGCTGCTGCGCCGCGGCTATTCCCGCGACATCGCGATCGGCTCGCTGGCCGGCGCCGGGACGCTCGGCTTTTTGATCCCGCCGTCCAACATCATGATCATTTACGGCGTGCTCGGCGACGTCTCGATCCTCAAGCTGTTCACGGCCGGCGTGCTGCCGGGCTTCCTGCTCGCCGCCACCTTCATGGCCTGGGTGATGCTGCATTCGAGCCTCAATCCCGCGATGGTGCCGGAGGCGGAGGCCAGGCTTTCGCAGGTGCCGTGGGGCGAACGATTCGTCGCGCTGAAGGACCTCGCCCCGGCGCTGTTCCTGATCGCCTGCGTGCTCGGCTCGATGTATGGCGGGCTCGCGACGCCTTCGGAGGCCGCCGCCGTCGGCGTGCTCGGCGCCGGGCTGGTGGCCTGGGCGCAAGGGGCGATGTCGCAACAGGTGATCCGCGATGTCCTGATCGGTTCGGTCGTGACCTGCTCGATGATCGCGCTGATCGTGCTCGGCGCTTCCATCCTCGGCAATGCCGCCGCCTTTCTCGGCATCCCGCAGTCGGTCGCTGCCTTCGTCAAGGGCCTCGGCCTGTCGCCATTCATGCTGATCGTGGCGTTGATCGTCTTCTATCTCGTGCTCGGCTGCTTTCTCGACGGCTTCTCGATGATCGTGATGACCCTGCCGATCGTGCTGCCGATCGTGAAGGGGGCCGGCTTCGACGAGGTCTGGTTCGGCGTCTTCCTCGTGCTCGCAGTCGAAATGGCGCAGATCACGCCACCGGTCGGCTTCAACCTGTTCGTCATCCAGGGCCTTACCGACGACAGCCTTGCCTACATCGCCCGCGTGACGATGCCTTTTCTCATCATCATGGTTGGATTCGTGCTGCTGATGACGCTCTGGCCCGGCATCGTCACCGTCCTGCCGCGTGTGCTGTACGGATAGGCTTGCGCCGCCCCGGCTGAGCGGCCGGGACGGGCTTTCGATGCTCGAGGCTCACGCCGCCGCCTTCTTTCGCGCGAGCTCGGCCTTGTACAGCTCGAACTCCTCCGCGATCGCGCGTGCGATCGAGGGCCGCTGGCGCAGACGCTCGTGATAGGCCTTCAGGTTCGGCCATTTCGCAAGCTCGATCGGCGGCGTGGCCACCGTCCAGTTGATGACCGTGACGAGATAGGCGTCCGCCACGCTGAAATGGTCTAGCAGGAATTCGCGGCCTTTCAGATACTTGTCGAGATAGTCGAGCCGCGACAGGTTCTTCTCCAGCGCATAGGCCTTGGCCTCATGCGGCGCCTTGCTGTCGAGCAGGGGGACGAAAAGGCCCTTGTGCAGCTCGGTGCCGATGAAGCAAAGCCATTGATGCAGACGCGTGCGCTCGAGGCCAACCGCGGCGCCGAGCCCCGATTGTGGGAAGCGATCTGCGACATATTGCAGGATCGCCGCGTTTTCGGTCAGCACCACGCCATCGTCGGTACGCAGTGTCGGCACCAAGCCGATCGGATTGACGGCGCGGAAGTCGGACCCGTTGCTCAGCACCGTCTTGGTCGGCGGATCGACTTCGAGATAATTCGCTTCGGCGCCGGCTTCATACAGCGCAACGCGAGTCGCCATCGAGCAGGCGAGCGGCGAGAAATAAAGATCCATCTTGGGCCTCCTTGGGCAATTCCTCTTCGGGTGTCGCTCAACCTGGCCAGATTGATTTATGTACCATCCTGCATAATATATCCGCGGTCAAGGAATAATTTGCGAGATGGTACAAAAATCGAAGCCGCCCGCTGCTGCCAGCCAGCCCAAGCGTCGCGGCCGCCCGCGCAGCTACGAGCCCGACACCGCGCTCGGAAAGGCGCTTGATCTGTTCCGCAAGCAAGGCTTCGCAGCCACCTCGCTCGACGATCTCAGCGCAGCAACCGGCATGAACCGGCCGAGCCTCTACGGCGCCTTCGGCGACAAGCGTGAGCTCTACATCAAGAGCTATCAGCGCTATCGCGACGAGGCGGGCGCGGCCATCGGTGCGATCTTCCGCGAGGAGATGCCGCTGCGTCAGCGGCTGGAGCGCATCTATGCTGCCGCGCTCGACATCTATTTGTCCGGCGACACCGGACCGCGCGGTTGCTTCACGGTCGTGACCGCGGCGTCCGAAGCCGTCGGCGATCCCGAGATTCGCGCCATGGTGCTGGACGGCCTCACCGGGCTCGATAAAGCCTTTGCCAGTTGCTTCCGCCGCGCCAAGGACAAGGGAGAGTTGCCGGAGAGCGCAGATCCATTCGCGCTGGCGCAGATCGCATCCGCCACCATTCACACCATTGCGATCCGCTCGCGCGCCCGCGTGCCGCGCAAGGAGCTGGAGGCGATCGTGAAGGGTGCGATCGATGTGATGATCGGGACCAAAGGGTAGCTTGGAAGCGAAGCTTCAATATCCCCTTGCTCGATCCACCACATTCTCCAGCGCCCCGCCGGCCTCGAACCGCGCGATCTGCTCCGCGACATAGGCTGATATCGCATCGGCATCGGTATCGGCTGCGTTGTGCGGGGTCAGCACCACCTTTGGGTGGGTCCAAAACCGGCTGTCCACCGGCTGCGGCTCCTGCACGAAGACGTCGAGCGAGGCGGCGCCCAGCGTGCCGTCGTCGAGGCAGGCGAGAAGATCGGCTTCATTCTGCAGGCCGCCGCGGCCGGCATTGATCAGCACGGGCGCGCCGAGCGGGCTGTTGCGGTTGAGCTTTGCAAAGACGTCGCGGTTGAGGATGCCGTGCGTGTCGGGCGTCAGCGGCAACAGGCAGACCAGGATGTCGGTCGTGCGCAGGAACGCGTCCATCCCGGCGGCGCCATGGAAGCATTCGATGCCGTCGATCGTCCGCAGGCTGCGGCTCCAGCCGGCGACACGGAAGCCGAGCCGCCGCAGCACATCGGCCGCATCGGCTCCCAGCGTGCCCAACCCCATGACGCCGACCGTGATCGCGCTCGCCGACCACTGATATCTGGGCTCCCAACGTCTCGCGCGCTGGCACTCCCGCAAGTACAGCTCCTGGCGGTGGTGCATCAACACGTGCAGCACGACATATTCGGTCATGCGATTGGTGAGATCGGGCACGGCGACGCGCACCAGCGGCACTTCGGGCAGGCTGTTGTCGGCCATCAGCGCGTCGACGCCGGCGCCCAGATTGAAGATCGCACGCAGATTGGGGAACGCGCCGAGAGCGCCCGGCGCCGGCTTCCACACCGCGGCGTAGTGCACCTCCGCCGGATTGAGCCCCGCATCGGGCAGCAGCACCACTCGGCGGTCCCCGCAGACCGTTTCGAACCGGGCCTTCCATCGCTCCGGCAGCCAGTTCTGCTGCGTGCTGTTGATCAGGACGGCCAGTGTGCCCGGGGTCATTCGAAGTGCCTCTTAGGTTCCGCTCGAGTAGGCTCTCCTTGGCACGATCTGCCGGATTTTTCTTGCAAATTTTTTCCGCAGTCCTGTCGGCACGGGGCATATTGGCGCGTCTTCAGAACAGACGAGGAAAGTGCCGCCCATGCTTTACGCCATTCTTTGCTACCACGATGAGGATTTCGTCGGCTCCTGGAGCAAGGACCAGGACGAGGCCGTGATGAAGAAGCTCGCCGTTGTGCAGGAGAAGCTCACCAAGCAGGGACGGCTCGGTCCGGTGGCGCGGCTGCTGCCGACCACCGCGGCGGCGACGCTGCGCAAGGAGGACCCGCCCCTGGTGCTCGACGGCCCCTATGCCGAGACCAAGGAGCAGCTGCTCGGCTTCTACATCGTCGATTGCAAGAACCTCGATGATGCGCTCGACGTCGCTCGCGAGCTGGGCGCAGCCAATCCCGGCGGTGCCTATGAGGTGCGTCCGGTGGGCGTATTCCGGCCCGGAGGAAATCTGACGTGAGCGAAGCCGACACCGCCTGGATCGAGACTGCGCTGACCTCGGCGCGACCGCAGGCGGTGGGCGCGCTGCTGCGCTATTTTCGCGATCTCGACACCGCAGAGGAGGCCTTTCAGAACGCCTGTTTGCGCGCGCTGAAGACCTGGCCGCAGAACGGTCCGCCGCGCGATCCCGCGGCCTGGCTGATCATGGTGGGCCGCAACGTCGCCATCGACGAGGTGCGCCGCGCCCGCAAGCAGCAGCCGCTGCCGGAGGACGACCAGGCCATCTCCGATCTCGACGATGCCGAGGGTGCGCTGGCCGAGCGCCTCGACGGCTCGCACTATCGCGACGATATTCTGCGGTTGATGTTCATCTGCTGCCACCCGCAATTGCCGGCGACGCAGCAGATCGCGCTGGCCTTGCGCATCGTCTCGGGCCTCACCGTGAAGCAGATTGCTCGCGCCTTCCTGGTCTCGGAAGCCGCGATGGAGCAGCGCATCACGCGGGCCAAGGCGAAGGTCGCCGAGGCCGGGACACCGTTCGAGACGCCCGGCGCGGTCGAGCGTTCCGATCGGCTCGCCGGCGTCGCGGCGATGATTTACCTGATCTTCAACGAAGGCTATTCGGCGGGTGGCGACACCGCGGAGATCAGGAAGCCGCTCTGCGAGGAAGCGATCCGGCTGGCGCGGCTGCTGCTGCGGCTGTTTCCGAGCGAGCCGGAGATCATGGGCTTGACGGCGCTGATCCTGTTGCAGCACGCCCGCAGCGCCGCGCGCTTTGCCGCGGACGGTTCGCTGATCCTGCTCGACGATCAGGATCGTTCCTTGTGGAACGGCACGATGATCGCCGAAGGTCTCGCGCTGATCGACAAGGCGATGCGCCACCACCGCAGCGGGCCCTACCAGATCCAGGCCGCGATCGCGGCGCTGCATGCGCGCGCACCGACGCCGGAAGAGACCGACTGGGCGCAGATCGATCTGCTCTACGGCGCGCTGGAAGTGGTGCAGCCCTCGCCGGTGGTGACGCTCAATCGCGCGGTTGCGGTCTCCAAGGTGCGCGGGGCGCAGGCCGCGCTCGATCTGATCGAGCCGCTGGCAACGAAGCTCGCCAACTATTTCCATTTCTACGGCGTGCGCGGCGCCTTCCTGATGCAGCTCGGCCGCAACGATGAAGCCCGCGTCGCCTTCGACCGGGCCATCGCGCTCGCGAATACCTCCGCCGAAGCCGCTCACATTCGTATGCATCTCGATCGCCTGATCCGGGACAGCCAGCCGAAGAAGGAAAGCGCCAAGGCCAAGTGAGGCGAAGGCCATCTCCGCCGTCAGGCCCGGGCTTGACCCGGGTATCCACGACTTGCCATCGAGGTTGAAGAACGCGGATGGTCGGGATAACGCCCGCCCATGACGTGGGAGGGGCGGTGCGCCAAAAATTTCACGTCGCTTGTCGGCCCCGGCTCCTGGCCTTCGTCCTAGTTCCGTATCGGGGGAGTCATCCATGCTGAAAGTCTTTTCCATCATCGCTATCGTCCTCGCCGTCGGAGTCGCCGCCGTCCTCGTCTTCGCCCTGACCAAACCCGACACGTTCCGCGTCGAGCGAAGCCTGGCGGTGAAGGCGCCGGCTGATGCGATCTATCCGCAGGTCGCCGATTTTCACCGTTGGACCGCCTGGTCACCTTATGAGAGCCGCGATCCCGCCATGAAGCGGACATTCGGCGGACCTGCCGGTGGCAAGGGCGCGACCTATGCCTGGGACGGCAACAACAATGTCGGCGCCGGCCGGATGGAGATCCTCGAGGCGAGCGGACCTTCGAAGCTCCGCATCAAGCTCGATTTCGAGCGGCCGTTCGAAGGCCACAACACCGCCGAGTTCACCTTTGTGCCGCAAGGCGATGCCACACTCGTCACGTGGGCGATGTACGGTCCGGCCCCGTTCCTGTCCAAGCTGATGCAGGTGTTCATCAACATGGACAGCATGATCGGCAAGGATTTCGAGGCTGGTCTCGCCAGCCTGAAGAAGCTCACCGAGAAACACTAAGCCTCACTGGAAGCGAGAGGAGAGAAACGATGCTCAATCCTTATCTGTTCTACCAGGACACCTGCGAAGCGGCGTTCACCTATTACGCCAAGGTTCTCGGCGGCAAGATCGAAGCGATGATGCGCTCATCGGAGGCGCCGCCGGAGGTGCCGGCCGCGCCCGGCCGTGAGAAGATGATCATGCATGCGCGGATGTCGCTCCCCGACGGCGGCGTGCTGATGGCCTCCGACGCGCCCGCGGAGCACTTTCAGAAGCCGCAGGGTTTCTCGATCTCGCTCACGGTCACGGACCTCGCGGATGGCGAGCGAAAGTTCAATGCCCTTGCCGACGGCGGCTCGGTCACCATGCCGTTCAGCAAGACCTTCTGGGCCAGGGGCTTTGGCATGTGCGTCGACAAATTCGGCATTCCCTGGATGGTGAACTGCCCGGCGGAGGGAATGTGACGGGCGCGATCGCGCGCATTCCGTTGAACGGCGATCCCGCTTCTCCAATGCCGCGGGAGAGGGGATCGCCGTCAACGGACTGAACCGGTGACGTCCTCGCGCAGCGGCGACGAGTCCACGCAGCGAGGACAGATCACGAGCTTGCTGCCGAGCTGCCGGTCATTCTCCGCCTGTATTTCGTCATGGACCGCCCACCATGCTTCGGAATATGGGCGCAATGTGCCGAGCACCCTTTCCCGCTCCTGATTCGGATCAGGTGCTGCGGGCGCGTGATTCGTGGCGCGCCGCTTCGCGGCATGAGGACGATTGGGATCCTTGCCAAGACCGTCCCAGGCGATGGAGCGACGTTCCTGGGCTGGAGCGTCGGCGCATCCGATCAGCGCTGTGCAAAAAGTAAGCAAGATGAAGCCGTGTCGAATCATACCGCGCCTTTGTTACGTAGGGGACGCGCAGAATCCGCGTGAAATGCGCGCCACCGCGTCCGATCGTTGGAACTCAAGACAAAGCAAATGCGCCGGCATGGCCGAATGGAGCGTGCTTCGCATCACTTTGCGGGCGCAGTGAGGCCGCTTCGTGAAACCAACTGCGCCGCACAACAAGTGGCGCAATATTGGGCTGTGATCCGCGCGTCAGAATCGCTAATTGTGCTTCACAAAAGCTACAAACTGGGGTGGGGCGACTTGGAAGGGAGCGACCGATGGCGGCGGCGCTGCAGATCAATTTCGCACTTTGGGGGATGCTCATCTGCGTCAGCATGAAGCTGGGGCCGGTGGTTCAGACTCTCTTCTGAAAACGGTTCTGAAACAATAGCGTGACGTGGTTCTCGCGAAAGCGGGCGGAACTAGCCGGACGCTCGGAAGGGCCAGGCCGAAGAGCCGAACTGGCTGGCGAGCTCGTCACCGGCACCGCGGATAGATCGCGGCGAGATCGCGCCCCTTCAACAGCAACAGCCGTGAGCTCAGGCCGCCGCGGCGGCTGATCCAGTCGCGCACCGGGCCGGGATAGGCAGCAAGCACCGCAACCGATGCCTCCGGCTCGGCATAGAAACGTCCGCGCCGATCTACCGAGCGCGCGGCGTGGAAGCCCAGCACGGCGCGCTTGGTGACGCAGATGCGCTCGCCCGGCACGATGCTCAGCACCAGCGTGCAGGCGGACAGGCAGGGACCGTCGATCACCACGCGCTCGCCGCTATCACGCACCTTCTCGAACAAGTCGAGGAACGGGCCGACCTGCCCGCCCGGAGACTGGATGATGCGGATCTCGGCGGCGGCCGGCGTGGCGGCGATTGCTGATGCGAGCATCAGGGCCTTAAGGCAGGTGATACGTCGCATGAAGCCACCAGCTCGCTCTTGTAGATGGGTCAGCCGCAGGCCAAACCCACCATCTGTCTCTTTCCGGCGATCGCAAAGAGGTGGAATACTCCTGCGGCTAATCCACCCTGCTATTGCAGACCTACCCATTCCGTCGCTGGCCACGCAGCGTCGGCAGGCCGATACCCGCCGCATCGAAGCCGCCATCAACGGCCAAAATTTGGCCGGTGATGTAGCTCGCGCTTGCCGAGGACAGAAAATAGATCGCTTCCGCGAGTTCCTCTTCCAGCCCGTAGCGGTTGAGCGGAATGGCGTCGTGATAGTCGGCGCGGATCTCCTTGGTGTGCACCTGCTTTGCCATCGCGGTATCGACCGGTCCCGGTGCGACCGCGTTGACCCGAATGTTGAGTGAGGCGAGCTCCACGGCGAGCTGTTTGGTGAGGTGCGCAAGCCCCGCCTTGCTGGTGCCGTAGGCCGAGCGCAGCGTCGAAGCGCGCACCGCCGAGATCGAGGTGACGTTGACGATGGCGCCGCCATGGCCCTCGCGCATCAAGGGCACCGCGGCCTTAGTGCAGAGAAACGGGCCGGTGAGGTTGACGTCCAGCACGCTCCGCCAATCGGCCTCCGATGTCTCCATCAGCGGTGCGAACACCGCGATGCCGGCATTGTTGACGAGCGCATCGAGCCGGCCGAACCGGCCCTCGATCTCCCCCATCGCATCGCTCAATGCGGCTGCGTCCGAGACATCGCAGGTCAGCGCCAGCGTCGCCTCACCTTGGCCGATCTCGGCGACGGCGCAGCTGAGCAGTTCACCCTCGATGTCGAGCAGCGCCACACGCCAGCCCTCGGCCAGGAATTTCTTCGCGGTCGCAAGCCCGATGCCGCGGGCGGCTCCGGTGACGAGGGCGACTTTGTGCGGGGCTTGCGGCATTTGCTGATCTGTCCTTCTGGCGGAAACGGAAGCTTGTCGGGCGGCCAGCGCCTTTTACTTCGCTTTCGTCCCGACGAGGAAGGGCCTATGCCGGAGTTCGCGCTTGCACCTTCACCCTGAGGGGGCCCGCTGTTCAGCGGTCCCGGAAGAATGGCCGAGATCGCGGAAGGTCGCGCCTATGCCAGCTCCGCCGAGGCGCGCTGCATGTTGGCTGACATGTCAGCCGTCACGATGCTCTGCTCCTCGACTGCGGCGGCGGTGGACGCGATGAACTCGTTCACGCCGGCGATCGCGGCCTTGATCGCCGTGAGCGAGCCGGCGACGTCGCCAGAGATGACGTTCAGGGCATCGATCTCCGAGGTGATCGTGTCGGTCGCCTGCTTGGCCTGGCTCGCGAGGTTCTTCACCTCGGAGGCGACCACCGCGAAGCCTCGGCCGGCCTCGCCCGCGCGGGCGGATTCGATCGTGGCGTTGAGTGCGAGCAGGTTGATCTGGCTGGTGATGCCGGAAATCATCTCCACGATGCCGCTCATTGCTTGTGCTGCCGTGGCCAGCTTCTGGGCCTGACTGTCCGCGGACTCGACCCGTGCTGTCGCGACCTTGGAGGTCTCGCGCGATTTCGCCATGGTTTCGGAAATCTCGCGGATCGAGGCGCTCATCTGTTCGCTGCCGGCTGCAACCGCGTCGATCAGCCCGCGCGCATTGTCGGCCTTCTTGCGGCCGATCGCCTGTGCGGTGATGTCGGTGGCGTATTTCACCACCTTGTAGGGCCTGCCGTTGAGATCGAGAATCGGGTTGTAGGATGCCTGGATCCAGACCTCTCGCCCGCCCTTGGCGATCCGCTTGTATTCGGCGGCCTGGTATTCGCCGCGATTGAGGGTCTCCCAGAACTGGCGATAGGCCGCCGAAGTCCTCTCATTCGGCTCGACGAACATCGAGTGGTGCTGGCCCTTGATCTCGGCCAGCGAATAGCCCATCGCCTTCAAGAAATTCTCGTTGGCGGTGCGGATCGTGCCGTCCATGTTGAATTCGATCACGGCTTGCGATTTCTGGATGGCGGCGAGCTGACCGTCATTGTCGGCGGCCCTCATCTTTTGGGCGCTGACGTCGGTGGCGAACTTCACCACCTTGAATGGCTTGCCGTTCTCGTCGAGGATCGGATTGTAGGTGGCGATGATCCAGATTTCCTTGCCGCCCTTGCCCAGCCGCTTGTATTCGGCCGCCTCGTACTCCCCGCGGTTCAGCTTGGCCCAGAAAGCGGCATAGGCGGGGCTGGCGCGGTCTTCCGGCGTTACGAACACGCTGTGATGCTTGCCCTTGATCTCGTCGAGCGAGTAACCCATGGCGTTCAGGAAGTTCTCGTTTGCGGTGATGATGGTGCCGTCCATGTTGAACTCGATCACCGCCTGCGCGCGATTGATGGCGGCGATCTTGCCGGAATCCTCCATGGTCTTGATCTTGTACGCCGTGATGTCGGTTGCGAATTTGATGAAGCTGACGACCTTGCCGCTTTCATCGCGGAGCGGCGCGTAGGAGGCGTGGACCCAGACTTCCTTCCCGCCCTTGCCGAAGCGCTTGTATTGAGTGGTCTGGAACTCGCCCCGGTTGAGGCTGGCCCAGAAGTCGCGATAGCGGGCGCTCTCGCGCTCGGCCGGGCTGACGAAGATGCTGTGATGCTTGCCCTTGATCTCGGCCAGCGTGTAGCCGCTCATTTTCAGCAGGTTCTCATTGGCATCGAGTATGGTGCCGTCGAGGTCGAATTCGATCACGGCCTGCGAACGGTCGAGCGCCTCGACCTCTGCGATAGCGTGCCTGACCTTCTTGCTCTGGAAATTGAACACGTGAGCTCCGCAATATTACTGGCAAACTGGAGGACCGTGATACCGGCTTCCTTGAAGGAAAAGTTGCATGCTCTTCTTGAGCATCTGTAAACCTTGCGAAAGCTTGGCCGAGGGCCCGCGCTTTACGGTGCGTTGTCCAAGTTATTCAACTAAAAGGCGTTTTCGTCCCATATGCACGATGACGTTCACAAGGCGACCCGTAGTTGTACGGGAGGATCACGCATTATTTTTCCTGGCAGGTGCGCCATTCGACCCTCTGGCTGCTGAGGATCGATTGCTGGCGGCGGCCTGATTGGGCCCCCCAAGCAGAAGCTTTCGCAGCTCAGTTCCCGACCCGGAACTTTTGGCGCGGCGCAATTCCTTTGGTGTCGCGAGCCGGCGGCCATTTCTTCGGGCAGCCGAGCCTGTTGCGTCCCAGAAATTCTCGTCCGCATGTCGGTTCCCTGGACGTCTGTTCGTCTTGGAGGCGAGGGCCGACGGTTCCGCCGCCGCTCTCCCCGACGACGAGGGCAAGGAATACCCATGCGATTCATGATGCTGATGATCCCGCTCGGCTACGAGAGCGCACCGCCGGACGTGCAACTCGATCCAGAACGCGTTGCCGCGATGATGCGATACAACGAGGCGCTGAAGGATGCCGGCGTGCTGATCACGCTCGACGGCCTGCATCCGCCTTCGATGGGCGCGCGCGTCTCGTTTGCGACCGGCGTGCCTGTCGTCACCGACGGGCCGTTCGCTGAGGCCAAGGAAGTGCTGGGCGGTTACTGGATGATCGAGGTCGCCTCGCGCGAGGAAGCGATCGCCTGGGCGACGAAGTGCCCGGCTACGCCAAACGAAATCATCGAGATCCGGCAGGTGCAGGAGATGAGCGACTTTCCGCCTGACGTGCAGGCGGCCGCCGCAGGTCTTGACGGCCTGAAGACATAGCAACGGTCGCGATGAGCTCGCGGCCATCATCAAGATTTCAACACGGGAGAGACCGATGAGCACCGGACATACATTCCTTGCCGTCTACCTCGGCAGCATGAGCGGCGAAAAGATGAAGGCCTGGCATGCGAGGCCCGAGGCGGAACGAAAGGCAAAAGAGCGCGAGGGCATGGCCGCTTGGCACGGCTGGGTCGAGAAGCACAAGGACGCCATCGTCGAGATGGGCGGCCCGCTCGGCAAGACCCGCAGGATCGACGCGAATGGCATCACGGAGGTCAGCAACGCCCTGACGGGGTTCACCGTGGTGCGCGCCGCCTCGCAGGAGGAAGCTGCAAGACTGTTCGAGAACCATCCGCATTTTGCGATCTTTCCCGGCGAGGCGATCGAGATCATGCCCGTGCTGCCGGTTCCTCAGATGTAGTGTTGGCAAGGGACTGTCATTCCGGGCGGTTCGCAGGATCGAACCCGGATTTCGAGAATCTCAGGTGCGCAAGCGCGCAGCGTAGTTCGATGCTGGCGCATCGCCCCGGGTGGCTGCGGAGAATACCGGGTTAATCACGCCCCATCGGCGCTAGTGACGTTCACGTCCGGCTCATGTAAAGCTCTTTCACATGAGCTGGCGCAAGGAGCAGCGCCGCGCCGAGCGCGGCTATCACCACGGCAATCTGAAGGAGGCCCTGTTGCAGGCCGCTCTCGGCCTGATCGCCGAGAAAGGCGCAGCGGGCTTCACCTTTGCCGATGCCGCCCGGATGGCCGGCGTCAGCGCGGCGGCGCCATACCGGCATTTCCGCGACCGAGACGAACTGTTGTCATCGATCGCCCAGCGCGGCTTTGAGCAGTTCGAGGCGCGCCTTGGCGCGGCCTGGGACGACGGTCGCCCCGATACGGTCACGGCGTTCGAACGCGTCGGCAAGGCCTATCTTGCCTTTGCCCGCGAAGAGCCCGCCTTCTACAACGCGATGTTCGAATCGGGCGTGCCGGTGGATGTGAATCCCGCACTCCAGGCGGCTAGCGAACGGGCCTTCAACATCATTCGCGCTGCGGCCGAGCGGCTCGCGGCCCTGACGCCGCCGGGCACGCCTCGGCCGCCGGCGATGATGATGGCGCTGCACATCTGGTCGATGGCGCATGGCGTCGCCTCGCTATTTTCCCGCGGCGACGCCGCCCGACGAAAGCTGCCGATGTCGCCCGACGAGCTGTTGGAGGCCGAGGTGCTGATCTATCTGCGCGGCCTCGGTTTTCCGACCGACCGTCGTCCGGCAGGCAAGAGCGCCGAGCCGCCGCCCGTGCCACCTGAGGCATCCTCCGGATCGGGCCTGCCGCCGGGCGGTCCCTGGGGCAAGCCGAAATAAGATTGCGCAAATAATCACGCGGGCGTGTCTGGCGGCCAGCTTGACAAAATCGCGGGATGGTCTAGCTATGTAAATGTTATTTACATTCACAACGGCGCTGGTGCCGTGATGGAGATGGGAAATGGCCTACACCGCTGATGTCAATCGATGGCGCGGCCCTTCGGACCAACACCAACAGTACGAGCGTCCCCGCATGCTCGATACGCCCTGGCATCCGGGCTGGATCGCCGTGACCATTCTCGGCTTCATCATCTGGTGGCCGATCGGACTTGCCCTTCTCTTTTTCACACTCGGGAGCAGAAGAATGTCGTGCTGGAGCCATCCGGATCGCTGGCAGAACAAGATGGAAAAGATGCAGTACAAGATGGATCGCATGCGCGACCGCATGGAGCGTCGCGGCTTCGGGTTTGGCTTCGGCCCGCCGTCCTCCGGCAACCGCGCCTTCGACGAATACCGCGCCGAGACGCTGCAGCGCCTCGAGGAAGAGCAGCGTGAGTTCAAGGACTTCCTGACCCGTCTGCGTCACGCCAAGGACAAGGAAGAGTTCGACCAGTTCATGGCGCAGCACAAGACGCGTCCGACCCCGCCGCCGACCGACCAGCAGCAGGGCTGACACCTCTCAAAGCCTTCAGGCGCATGCCCCCAAAGTCCTGATGGCCCCGAGCCGCCCGCCTGCGCAACCCGCAGGCGGGCGGTTCGGCTTGCAGCGCCAAGATGCCAGACAGAGCTCGTTCGCAGGCATTCTCGTCCATCTGCGACTCGCGAGCGAAAGCTCGCCCGGATGCAAGACTGGCGCCTCGCCCTGGATCGCCTATATTCGCCGCCACAGATGCACGCGGACCGGAGGCGACGATGGCGCAAGTTGCGACACTGGCGAGCGACGCCCTCTGGCAGGCGATCCGTGGCGAGGCTCAGCGCGCGACGATTGCCGATCCTGTCTTCGGCCGGGCTCTTGCGGGCGCCATCCTCACCCATAACGATTTCGCCGCCGCCCTGGCCGATCTGATCGGGCAGCGGCTTGGCGGCGCCGGCGCCGAACGCACGCGCTTCACATCCTTTGCCAGCGATGCCTTTCGCGGCGAGGCGGACCTGATCGAAGCCGCCGGACGAGACTTGCAGGCCGTCTCGCGCAGCGACCCCGCTGCGGCGGGCCTGCTGCAGCCGCTGCTGCATTACAAGGGTTACCTCGCGCTGCAGGCCTGGCGCGTCTCGAACTGGCTCTGGCGGCATGACCATCGTGACGCGGCGCTGCTGTTTCAGAACGAGGCGTCGAACGTGCTCCAGGTCAGCATTCATCCGGCCGCCAGCATCGGATCCGCCGTTTATCTCGACCACGCCACCGGCATCGTGATCGGCGCCGGCGCCGTCATCGGAGATGACGTCACCATTCTCCAGAACGTCAGCATCGGCCGCAGCAGCGAACTGCCGGCGCGCTCGCCCCGCATCGGCTGTGGCGTCTATATCGGTGCGGGCGCCAGCATCCTCGGCGACATCAGCATCGGCGCTCATGCGAAAATCGGCGCCGGCACCCTTGTGACCAAGGACGTCCCCGCCGGCTGCACGGCGGTCGGCAATCCTGCGCGACTGACCAACTGCCCCGAGCCCGCCTCGGCGGCCTGACGTGCCGCTCGCTCAAGCCGCGCGGCGGCGACCTTCGCCGCCATGATGCGGCGTGACGGGCTCCGAGCTGGTCTGGCCCGGCGCATCCAGCACCGCGACGTGATGCCGATACACCATTTCCCAGCCCTTCCACCCCGTGAACAGCAGGATGCCGACCACGATCAGGGACAGCACCACGCCCCATGGCTTGATCGCCGCTTCCGCACCTTGTGCGTAACGGAGGTAGAAATTGACGAGGGCCAGCACGACTGCCGCAAGGTTACCGACCATGTGGTACCAGGCGTCGTTGAGACGGCGGATGCGGGGTTCGCCGAAGAAGTCCACAAAGCCGGCTGCGGCGGCAACCAGCGCCATGACGATGCCGGCGCCGATCAGCCACATCGCGGCGCGGGCCCAGAAAGCATCGCCGGTTCCAATGAAGGCGAGATCGGCGATGGGTGCGCCGACCAGGCATGCAATGGGGAACGGAATCAGCATGGGATGCAGGGGATGATCGCCGACCGCGGCGGTCGTCTTGGGGTTGATGCTCATGGAAAGACCTCGCCAAAGGTGAGTTTCCCAGACAATTTTCCGCCCTCTGGCTGGTTCCTACCGGCGCCGGGGCGGACGCTCTCCTTCTGATGCGCGAACGGCAGGGCTGAAATCCCATGACCGGGCGGCAGCGGGCCGCCCCGACCATCTCCCTGCGCTGCCTGTCTTTCCCGGAGCCAAATTCGCCGCCGGTAACCCCGCATTAACCAACGCCGGGCTCTGGTAAGAGTGGACAGTCGCGCCCGAAGCCGTGTCGAGGCCCTTAGTTTTGACATCTTGGCGGGGAATGCAGGCGGCCGGCTTTGGACGAGCCTTTGGACGAGCCCTGCACCCCAAAAAGACAAGGCTTTGAGCGGGCTTGCCGGCCGCGCCGGTTCTAGCGCGGCGGTTGGGGAACACCGGCGGCGATTTGCTGGCCGAGGACATAGGTAACGATCGCCTTGAGAGGATACTGCTCATGAATCCGGCCGACGTGGCTCAGTCAGCCCTCCCGGTTGCTGCCTCCGCCGACGTATCGCTGATTGCGCTGTTTTGGCAGGCTCACTGGATCGTGAAAGCGGTGATGCTGGGGCTTCTGGCCTGCTCGGTCTGGGTCTGGGCCATCGCGATCGACAAGATCTTTCTTTATGCGCGCACCCGGCGCTCGATGGACCGGTTCGAGCAGGCGTTCTGGTCCGGCGAGTCGATCGAGGAGCTCTATCGAACGCTCTCGGCCAAGCCCACGCATTCCATGGCAGCCTGCTTCGTGGCCGCGATGCGCGAGTGGAAGCGTTCTTTCGAGAGCCATGCCCGCTCGGTCGCGGGCCTGCAGATGCGTATCGACAAGGTGATGAACGTCTCGATCGCACGCGAGGTCGAACGGCTGGAGCGGCGCCTGCTGGTGCTGGCGACCGTCGGCTCCGCCGGCCCCTTCGTCGGCCTGTTCGGCACGGTCTGGGGCATCATGTCGAGCTTCCAGTCGATCGCGGCGTCGAAAAATACCTCTTTGGCGGTGGTCGCTCCCGGTATCGCGGAAGCGTTGTTTGCGACCGCCGTCGGCCTTATCGCCGCCATTCCTGCCACTATTTTCTACAATAAGTTCACCTCCGAGGTGAACCGGCAGGCCCAGCGGCTGGAGGGTTTCGCCGATGAATTTTCAGCCATCCTGTCCCGTCAGATCGACGAGCGTGGCTGACGGACGGCATGTATAGTGTGAAGGGCAATTTGGGCACCAGACTATGGGCATGAACGTCGCAAGTTCATCCGGAGGCGGCGGACGCCGCGGCCGGCGCAAGCCCGTCGTGGCCGAAATCAACGTCACGCCCATGGTCGACGTCATGCTGGTGCTGCTCATCATCTTCATGGTGTCGGCGCCGATGTTGACGGTCGGCGTGCCGCTCGATCTGCCGCAGACCCAGGCCAAGAGCATCGAGAACAGTGATCAGAAGCCGATCCAGCTCTCGGTCGACATCAAGGGCAAGGTGTTCATCAACGACTCCGAGATCGCCATCAACGAGCTGATCCCCAAGCTGAAGGCGATCACCGACGCGCGCGGCGGGCTCGAGGAACGCATCTATCTGCGCGCCGACAAGAAGGCGGATTACGGCACCGTGGCCAAGGTGATGGGCCAGCTCTCGGGCGCCGGCTTCAAGAAGCTCGCCCTCGTCACAGAAGCGGATCAGGGGTCCTAGGCCGGTGAAGGTGAACGTCGACAAGACACTCGTTGCGTCGATTGCTCTCCACGTCCTCGTGCTGGGATGGGGTCTGCTGACCTTTAGCAGCAAGGCCTATATCGCGCCGGAGGAGTCGCTTCCCGTCGATATCATTTCCACCGATCAGCTGGCGCAGATGATGGCGGGGCAGAAGACCGGAAAGAAGGAAGAGCCGAAGCCGAAGGTCGAGAAGATCGCGGAAGCGAAGCCCGAAGAGGACGCCGTCGGCAAGGTCACCGAGAAGAAGGAGCTGATCAAGACCAACTCGCAACCGGAGCCGCCGCCGAAGCCCGCCGAGAAGCCGGTGGAGAAGAAGCCCGAGCCCCCCAAGCCGGTCGCCGAGGCGAAGCCGAAGGAAGAGCCGAAGCCGCAGGAAAAGAAGCCTGATCCGGCCAAGGAGGATCCGATCGCCGAGCTCCAGAAGAAGCTTGAGACCAAGAAGCCGCCGCCCAAGCCCGTGGAGCAAAAGGTTGCGGCGGTGCACCCTCAGCAGCAGCCCAAGCCGAAGGAGCGCACCTTCGATCCCGCCCAGATCCAGCGGGACCTCGACAAGCGCGCCGCGACCCGGCACGAACTCGCCGGCTCCGCGCTGAATGCGTCTGCCTCGCTGGGAGCGGCCACCGGCACTGCCGCCAGCAATGTCGCGACCTGGCGCGGTGCTTTCCAGGGCGCGGTCAAGCGCTGCTTCACACCCACATACAACGGGCAGGACGCCGACCAGTACGAAGCCGATATCGACATTCCCATGAAGATCGATGGATCGCTGGCTTCGGAGCCGATTGTCGTCGCAGTGCGAGGACCGTCGCGCTCGATTGCTCAGGCCATTGCCGAGAGTGCCAAGCGCGCCATCGTGCAGTGTCAGGTCTATTCGTTCATGCCGAAGCAGCAATACGAGAGCTGGAAGCTCATCCCGATGACTTTCGGCCTGAAAGACATGTTGTGACATCCGAACAAAAGAATTTTGCAATGAATGACGTCCGATCGATCAACCGCCGCCGCTTCATGACCCTGGCTGGATCGGGGCTTGCAATGCTCGGAGGCGGGCGGGTCTTCGCTCAAGGCCAGGACGGCCGCATCCGCATCGATCCCACGGCGTTCCAGCCGATCCCGATCGCGATCACCAATTTTCTGCCGGGATCGCCTTCCGATGGCGAAGTCGGCAACGGCGTCACCCAAGTCATCACCAACAATCTGAAGCGCTCGGGCCTGTTCGCGCCGATCGACCAGGCCGCCTTCATCGAGCGCATCAGCAACATGGACGTTGCGCCGCAATTCCAGAACTGGAAAACCATCAACGCTCAGGCCCTCGTCACTGGTCGCATGACGCGGCAGCCGGACGGCCGCCTCAAGGCCGAATTCCGCCTGTGGGACGTGGTCTCCGGCCAGCAGCTCACCGGACAGCAATATTTCACCTCGCCGGAATACTGGCGGCGTATCGCCCACATCATCTCCGACCAGATCTACGAGCGGATGACCGGCGAGAAGGGGTATTTCGACAGCCGCGTCGTGTTCGTGGACGAGACCGGACCCAAGGAGCGCCGGGTCAAGCGGCTCGCGATGATGGACCAGGACGGCGCCAATGTGCGCTATCTGACCCGCGGCTCCGACCTCGTGCTGACGCCGCGCTTCTCGCCGAATTCGCAAGAGATCACCTACATGGAGTTCGGCCAGGGTGATCCGAAGGTTTATCTCTACAACATCGAGACCGGCCAGCGCGAGATCGTCGGCAATTTCCCCGGCATGACCTTTGCGCCGCGCTTTTCGCCGGACGGCCAACGCGTCATCATGAGCCTGCAGCAGGGCGGCAATTCCAACCTGTTCGTGATGGATCTGCGCTCGCGCTCGACCACGCGCCTCACCGACACGCCGGCTATCGACACGTCGCCGTCCTACTCGCCGGACGGGACCCGCATCTGCTTCGAATCCGATCGTGGCGGCCGGTCGCAGATCTACGTGATGGCGGCGGGCGGCGGGCAGGCGCAGCGCATCTCCTTCTCCAAGGACGACACCAATGCCAGCTATTCGACGCCGGTGTGGTCGCCGAAGGGCGATTACATCGCCTTCACCAGGCAGGGCGGCGGGCAGTTCGCGATCGGCGTCATGAAGCCGGACGGTTCCGGCGAGCGGCTGCTCACCTCCGGCTTCCACAACGAGGGCCCGACCTTCTCGCCGAACGGCCGCGTGCTGATGTTCTTCCGCGATCCCGGCGGCAACGGCGGACCGTCGCTGTACACCGTCGACATTTCGGGACGCAACGAGCTGAAGGTGCCGACGCCTGGCTTCGCCTCGGATCCCGCATGGTCGCCGCTATTGTCCTCGACGTCGGGCTGACGATCGCAGTTGAAACATCGCGCATTCAGACCCGCGATGTTTTCGAAAAAGCGCGCCGATTTTTTCGCGTTCCGCGCGAACAGCAACACTTCCTTCACCCTGTGCCCGGCAGAGCTTGCCTAGTTGCTTGATTTGTAAGCGGAAATGGCTTCGCCATTGCCGAAAAACAACTCGACTTTAACGATGTTCCCTCAGAAAAGCTTCATCTCGGCTCGGTAAGACTACGCGCTGAACAGGACGCGCGTACAAACCAAAATGCAGTTCGCAAGCCAGAGCGGAGAGCAGGGGCAGGCCTCGCCGACGATTTCGGCGGCGCTGACCGATTCGCTGTTCGAGGCTCCCGGCACGGTGCTTACCGGCATTGTCTTCTCGGCGTTCTCGGCCTCCCTGACGGCGCTCAAGACCGGACAGATGCTGCTCTGGGGCTTTGTCCCGCTCCTCATTCTTGCGGGCGCCATACGCGCCTTCGATCTGAGCCGGTACCAGGCCCAGAAATCGGTTCTGAGCGCGGAACAGGCCGCGCGTTGGCAGAAGCGCTATCAGATCGGAGCGCTCATCCAGGCCGCTGTGATCGGTCTGTGGTGTTCCACGACGCTGTTGAGCAACGATGATGCCATCGCTCACATGATTGCGCTCTCGGTCACAACGGGAATCGTGGCGGGAGGCGCCGGAAGAGCTTATGGACGACAGTCGATATTTCGTCTGCAAGCCACTTTGATATTTGGACCGGCCGTGATCGCGCTGGCGCTGCACCGCACGCCTTATTACGTCGCGATGTCCGTCGTGTGCGCTGCGTTCCTCTTCTCGGTCATGCGCCTCTCCGGCAATCTGCACAAGATTTTCTTGCGCGCCGTCGTCGCACGCGAACGCGAGGCCGCACTCGCCGGCCAGTTCGACACGGCGCTCAACAACATGCCGCACGGGCTCTGCATGTTTCGCATCGACGGTCAGCTCGCGGTGATGAACCACCGCTTCGCCGCCATGATGAGCCTGCCAGACGATCTCGCCCAAAACGGCACGACTGCGCGCGATGTCGTCGCCGCATGCGTCGAAGCGGGATCGATCTCGGCCGCGAGCGGCCAGGCGATCATTGCCGACATCGAAAACGCGCACGCGAAGGAGATCATTACCACCGACCCCGATCCACAAAGGAACCGTTCGCTGTCTTGGACCGTCCAACCGATGGCTGATGGCGGTGCGGTGGTGCTGCTCGAGGACATTACGGAGCGGCGCACGGCAGAGGCCAGGATCAGCCATATGGCCCGCTTCGACGATCTCACGGCGCTGCCGAACCGCGTCAGCTTCCGCGACGAGATCGAGCACCTGTTGGCCGTCTCACACGACGCGGAGCAGCTCTCCGCGCTGCTGTTCATCGACCTCGACCAGTTCAAGCAGGTCAACGATACGCTCGGCCATCCCTGCGGCGACCAGCTCCTGTGCGCCGTCGCCAACCGCCTGCGCGAGATGCTTCGGCCGGAGGATTTCGTCGCCCGGTTCGGCGGCGACGAGTTCGTCGTGTTCCAGCAGAACCTCAATGCTCCCGAGGACGCCGCAGCGCTCGCCCGCCGCATCGTCGAGCGCCTGAGCGAGCGCTATCGCATCGACAATCACCTGGTTGAGATCGGCGCCAGCGTCGGCATCGCACTGACCTCGCCGGAAGGCACCAGCGCCGACACCCTGCTCAAGAATGCCGACATGGCGCTGTACCGGGCCAAGGCCGACGGCCGCGGCACCTATTGCTTCTTCCGCGACGAGATGGCGGCGACCGTCGAGGCACGGCGCATTCTCGAGCTCGACCTGCGCAAGGCGCTCGCCAACGAGGAATTCGAGCTGTTCTATCAGCCGCTGGTCAATCTGAAATCCGGCAAGATCACCACCTGCGAGGCGCTGCTGCGCTGGAATCATCCGGTGCGCGGCACGGTCTCGCCCGTCGACATCATACCGGTCGCGGAGGACATGGGCCTTATCGTCGATCTCGGCCGCTGGATCCTGCGCCGCGCCTGCATGGAATGCATGAAATGGCCGGAGGGCGTCAGCGTCGCCGTCAACTTCTCGCCGCAGCAATTCCATCAGCGCGACGTGCTGAGCGAGATCCGCTATGCACTCGAAGTGTCGGGCCTGCCGGCGCATCGACTGGAGATCGAGATCACCGAGTCCTCGCTGCTGCGCAACACCCAGCTCACCCACGACATCCTGTCGCAATTGCATGCGCTCGGCGTTCGCATCTCGCTCGACGATTTCGGCACCGGCTATTCCAGCCTCAGCTACTTGCACAACTTCCCGATGCAGAAGGTGAAGATCGACCGCTCCTTCCTTGAAGGCATCGACTCGGACCGTCCGCTCACACTGCTCCGAGGTGTGGCGCGGCTGTCCGCCGACCTGGGTATGTCGGTGGTGGTGGAAGGAATCGAGACCAACGAGCAACTCGAACTCATCAATGCCGACGGGACGGTGACCGAAGCTCAGGGATATCTGTTCAGCCGGCCTGTCCCGGCCGTGCGCATTCGTCAGCTACTCAATGCCTCCTACGGCGTTCGCGGCGGCAACGATCAGGCCGTCGCAGCCTCGGCGCGATCGATCGCCTGACCCTCCATCGACTTCTCAAGGTCTCTGCCGGGTTCTTACGGGCCCAAAAGGTTAACCCTAACAATTCTAACACTTTGCAATTGCGTTAAGGAACCATTAATCTACGCTCACTCGCGGAAGTTGCTAGCAGCGTAGGGGTTATAGATGAAGTCCGGGGCCGAACCGCAGACGGCGCTTCTTCCACGCGGAGCCGCGCTGTTTGAGCGTCTCGATTATCGGCTCATCGAAACGCCGGAAGACAAGGATCGCCTCCATCTGATGCGTTACCGGGCCTATTTGCAGGCCGGGCTGATTCCGCCGTCGGAATCGCAGCGGGTGACCGACCGTTTCGACGACGCGCCCAACGTCTGGAATTTCGGAGTCTACGTCGACAACGAACTCTGCAGTTCCGTCCGCATCCACGTTCTGACATCCGAATGGCGGATGTCCTACACGACCGAGGTGTTCGGCGACGTGCTGCATCCCCGCCTGGACCGAGGCGAGGTCTTTATCGACCCATGTCGATTCGTTGCTGATCCGGAAATGCAGCAGCGTTTCCCCGAACTGCCTTATCTGACGGTGCGGCTTCCCTTCGTGGCCTGCGAACACTTCAACGCCGATGTCGGGCTCTCGATGGTGCGAACCGATCATCAGGCGTTCTACCGCCGCGTGTTCCTGTCCGAGACGCTCACCGAACCGCGTTCATTTCCAGGCTGGCCGACGAAGAAGGCGGTCCTGATGGCCTCGGATTACCCTAAAGTCCGGGACAGGATCCTGACGCGTTTCCCCATCATGCGATCGAGTGCGTTTGAGCGGCGGATGCTGTTTGAACGCAGCACGCAGCGGATCGCCCCTGCGCGACCGATTCGCCTTGCCGGCGCAGCCGCGCAGGCCTGAATCCTCGGTCTGTGAGCGGGACTTCAGCCGCCCTGGCCGCCAGGCTATCCTGGCGGAACGGGGGTTTTCGTCATCAACCCGCTTGCCTTCACCTTGGCGCCACATTTACAAATCATTAACCATCACGGTTGCTTTTCGCTGGTTGGGGGCATTTGACTGGCTGCGGCAAGGTTCCGTCAAGGTTGACGGAACGTTCGCTTAACCAACCCCCTGTAGACCGGACAGCAGTGGACTAACGTGAGCGTGGAGGCTCCGGAATGAAACATCCTATGCGTATCCTCCAGGGATTGAAGTTGGCCGCGGTGCTCGCCGTCGCGCTGTCGATGGGCGCCTGCGCCAACAAGAATGCCGCGACGGATGCGATGGCCAATGCGGCGACGCCGGGCAGCCAGCAGGATTTCGTCGTCAACGTGGGTGACCGCGTCTTCTTCGAAAGCGACCAGACCGATCTGACCCCGCAGGCGATCGTGACCCTGGAGAAGCAGGCACAGTGGCTCCAGAGTTATCCGCGCTACAGCTTCACCATTGAAGGTCATGCCGACGAGCGCGGCACCCGCGAATACAACATCGCGCTCGGCGCCCGGAGAGCCCAGTCGGTGCGCTCGTTCCTCGCCTCGCGCGGCATCGATCCGAACCGCATGCGTACGATCTCCTATGGCAAGGAGCGGCCGGTTGCCGTCTGTAACGATATCTCCTGCTGGTCGCAGAACCGTCGCGCCGTCACCGTCTTGAACGCGAGCTCCTGATATTCGGTCAGGTCTCTGGCAGTTCAGTCAGGCGCCGTTCAGCTTTCGAATTGGATGATGCCGGCGCCCTCTCGGGCGCCGGTTTCGTTTCAGCATTCTGTGACAGAAACCCCTTTGTACCAGTCACATTTTTGGCGTACTGCACTTCGATGTGTGGCGCGTCGAATGTTCCGTCGCAAGCCATTCCGCTTTTGTCGTCAGGGCAAGATGTCATCCAGATTTAAGGTCTTTGGCGGTACCGTGGCGACCGTCGCGCTGCTCTCCTTGTGCTCGCCCGCGTTTGCGCAGTCGATCTTTGCGCAGTCGGACGATGGCGACGCCGAGTTGCGGATCGAGCGGCTGGAGAACCGGCTGCGCCAGCTCACCGGCCAGAACGAGGAGCTGCAATACCGCAACCGGCAACTCGAGGAGCGGCTGCGGGTGCTCGAAGGCGGCGCGCAAGCCGCCCCCGGACAGGCGCCCAACGTCGCGGCGATGCCGCCCGCGCAGATCGCGCCGGGCCAGATTGCACCGGGGCAAGCCGCGCCGGGCCATCGGCAGCAGCCGGTGCAGCCGAACTACGAGCAGCCGCAGATCGCATCTCCCGCCCCGATCATTCAGGAGCAGCCGGCGCCCGGCGCTCCCGGCACGCGCCGCCGTGGCGATGCGTTCGACCCGAACCAGAATCCAAATGCGCCCGGTGCGCCCCGCGCGCTCGGCGGCGGGCAGCAGCCGATGCCGGCAGGAGCTCCGAGCGGGGCGCCCGGCGGCCGCAATGCCGGCGAGCCGCTCGATCTCGCCAACACCAGCCCCCGCTACCAGCAAGGTGTGCCGTCAGCAGCGCAGCCCGGCTACCCGCCGGCGCAATCCGGCTATCCGGCGCCGGCCGGCGGCGCCGGCTTGACCACCTTGCCGCCGTCGGCAACGCCGCGCGACGAGTTCGACCTCGGCATCGGCTACATGCAGCGCAAGGACTATGCGCTGGCCGAGCAGACCATGAAGAACTTCACGCAGAGATTTCCGAGCGACCCGCTTATCGGAGACGCGCAATATTGGCTGGGCGAGAGCTATTTCCAGCGCCAGCAATATCGCGATTCCGCGGAAGCCTTCCTCGCCGTCACCACCAAGTACGAGAAATCGGCCAAGGCGCCGGATGCGCTGCTGCGGCTCGGGCAGTCGCTTGCCGCGCTGAAGGAGAAGGAGGCCGCCTGCGCCGCCTTCGGCGAAGTCGGCCGCAAATATCCGCGCGCCTCCGCCGGCGTCAAAGCCGCGGTCGATCGCGAGCAGAAGCGGGTGAAGTGCTGACCTCCAGGGGCATGACAAGTCGGAGTGCGCTGCGCTAAACACGCAACCGTCCGTCGGCGAGTGTCAGGGCCGCGTCATGTCAGACGACGACAATTCACCGATCTCAGCGCGCGAGGCGAGGCGGCTTTTCGCCGGCCTGAAAGCTGCGCCGGCGCTGGTGCTCGCCGTCTCCGGCGGCCCCGACTCCGTCGCGCTGATGTGGCTTGCTGCGCGCTGGCAGCGCAGCCTTGCGCGGGGTCCACAACTCACCGTCGTCACGGTCGATCACGGCCTGCGCCCGGAAGCGGCCCGCGAGGCGCGCGAGGTCAAGCGGCTCGCCGCCGAGTTCGGACTGCCGCACCGGACCGCGCGCTGGCGCGGTGCGAAACCGAAGACCGGGCTGCCTGCGGCAGCGCGCGAGGCCCGCTACCGCCTGCTCGCTGAGGCCGCGCGTGCTGCGGGTGCGAGCCATGTGCTGACGGCCCACACCCGCGACGACCAGGCGGAGACCCTGTTGATGCGCCTCCTGCGCGGCAGCGGCCTTGCCGGGTTGTCGGCCATGGCGCCCCTCAGCGAGCGCGACGGCATCGTCCTGGCGCGCCCGCTGCTCGATGTTCCGAAATCGCAGCTGATCGCAACCTTGAGGCGGGCGAAGGTCGGCTTCGTCGACGACCCCACCAACCGGGACACCGCCTTCACCCGGCCGCGGCTGCGCGCGCTGCTGCCGCTTCTCGCCGCCGAGGGCGGCGACAGCAGAAATCTGGCGCGGCTCGCGGCAAGGCTGGCGCGCGCCAATGCGGCAGTCGAGGTGCTGGCCGACGGCGCCGAGCGCTTTCTCCGTTTGCGGGATCGCGGCGATGCGCCGCAGGCGGGCGTCCGGAGCTTCGAGGCTTCGGCCTTTGCCGCCCTCCCGGAGGAGGTCCGGCTGCGGCTTCTGCTGCGGGCCATCAACGCGCTCGGACATGAGGGACCGGCGGAACTCGGCAAGGTCGAAACCCTGGTGTCCGCACTGGACGAGGCCATGGCCGCAAGTCTGCGCGCCCGCGCCGGCCGGCCGGCCCTGAAGCAGACCCTTGCAGGAGCCTTGATCAGCCTTGCCGGCGGGCGTATCCACATCGCGCCGGCGCCGGCCCGGCGGCGCACCGGGCGATGAGCGCGAATGCGGCGGATCATGGCACCGGCGGTTTCGCATCCACGCCGTCAGGCCACCTTAACCAGGCCGGAAAAACCCGCCATAGGGCGCCATTATTTCCGCGGGAATCGCTCTAGGATGGGATAAATAGTCCCATCTCGTTCTCTTGGCAGCGACCGGGACGGCACCTAAATTGTATCCGTCTAACGATGAGGATTCCTTGGGATTTCCTCGCATTGACCAAATCAACTGCCCAAGGATCACGGCCGCGATCCGCGCGACCACGAAGGAAGATCGATGAACGCCAATCTGCGCAATTTCGCCCTCTGGGTCATCATTGTCTTGCTGCTGTTGGCGTTGTTCACGCTCTTTCAGAATCCGGGTCAGCGGGCGTCCTCGCAGGACATCGCCTTCTCCCAGCTCCTGAGCGAGGTTGACCGCGGCAATGTGCGCGACGTCGTGATCCAGGGGCCGGACATCCACGGCACCTTCACCAACGGCTCGAGCTTCCAGACCTATGCGCCGAACGATCCGACGCTGGTGAAGCGCCTCTACGACAGCAAGGTGCAGATCACTGCGAAGCCGCCGGGCGACAACGTGCCCTGGTTCGTCTCGCTCCTGGTCTCCTGGCTGCCCTTCATCGCGCTGATCGGCGTGTGGATCTTCCTGTCGCGGCAGATGCAGGGCGGCGCCGGCAAGGCGATGGGCTTCGGCAAGTCGCGCGCCAAGATGCTCACCGAAGCGCATGGCCGCGTCACCTTCGAGGACGTCGCCGGCGTCGACGAAGCCAAGCAGGACCTGCAGGAGATCGTCGAATTTCTGCGCGACCCCGGCAAATTCCAGCGTCTCGGCGGCCGCATTCCGCGCGGCGTGCTGCTGGTCGGCCCTCCCGGCACCGGCAAGACCCTGATCGCGCGTGCGGTCGCGGGTGAGGCCAACGTGCCGTTCTTCACCATCTCCGGTTCGGACTTCGTCGAAATGTTCGTCGGCGTCGGCGCGAGCCGCGTCCGCGACATGTTCGAGCAGGCCAAGAAGAACGCGCCTTGCATCATCTTCATCGACGAAATCGACGCCGTCGGTCGTCACCGCGGCGCCGGACTCGGCGGCGGCAATGACGAGCGCGAGCAGACGCTGAACCAGCTGCTGGTCGAGATGGACGGCTTCGAGGCCAACGAGGGCGTGATCCTGATCGCCGCGACCAACCGTCCCGACGTGCTCGATCCCGCGCTGCTGCGTCCGGGTCGCTTCGACCGTCAGGTCGTGGTGCCCAATCCCGACGTCGTCGGCCGCGAGCAGATCCTCAAGGTTCACGTCCGCAAGGTGCCGCTGGCGCCGGATATCAACCTCAAGACCATCGCGCGCGGCACGCCGGGCTTCTCAGGCGCCGATCTGATGAACCTCGTCAACGAAGCCGCGCTCACCGCTGCCCGCCGCAATAAGCGGATGGTGACGCAGGCCGAGTTCGAGGAAGCCAAGGACAAGGTCATGATGGGTGCCGAGCGCAAGTCGCTCGTCATGACCGAGGAAGAGAAGCTCTTGACGGCCTATCACGAGGGCGGCCACGCCATTGTCGGCCTCAACGTGCCCGCGACCGATCCGATCCACAAGGCGACCATCATTCCGCGAGGCCGTGCGCTGGGCATGGTCATGCAGCTCCCGGAGCGCGACAAGCTGTCGATGTCGCTGGAGCAGATGACCTCGCGCCTTGCCATCATGATGGGCGGCCGTGTCGCCGAAGAGCTGATCTTCGGCCGCGAGAAGGTGACCTCGGGCGCAGCTTCCGACATCGAGCAGGCCACGCGCCTTGCCCGCATGATGGTGACGCGCTGGGGCCTCTCGGAAGAGCTCGGCACTGTGTCATATGGCGAGAACCAGGACGAGGTGTTCCTGGGCATGTCGGTGTCGCGCACGCAGAACGCGTCCGAAGCCACGGTCCAGAAGATCGACTCAGAAATTCGGCGTCTGGTCGAGGAGGGTTACAAGGAGGCGACCCGCATCCTCACCGAGAAGCGCGCCGACCTCGAAGCGCTTGCCAAGGGCCTGCTCGAGTTCGAGACGCTGAGCGGCGACGAGATCGTCGATCTGCTCAAGGGCAAGAAGCCGAACCGCGAGTCCGTGCTCGAGCCCACCGCGCCGCGCGCCTCCGCCGTGCCCCCGGCCGGCAAGTCGCGCCCGCGGCCCGATCCGGATCCCGGCCTGGAGCCGCAGCCGCAGGCGTAACCGAGCAGCGGCACACCGAATTGAAGAACGCGGCGGGAACGCCGCGTTTTTTGTTATCCGAGCGCGCGTTTGCGCCGGCATCGTGATGGCTGCTTCCGGCAAAGCGAGCACCGCCGAAGCAGAGCGCTTCTGTTCCGGCCGTCGCCGTTCGGGCCTAGGCCGTTTTGCCACAGCCATCGCGGCTGAATCGGTTGCGGTCGATCAAGAAAGAGCACCTCCACGGCGTTAGGCTTCGACTTGTCAAAGGAGGGATACATGGCTTTCAAGGATATTCTGTTGACCCTGGCGAGCTATCCGGAACCGACGCCGGTTTCGGTGATCGACGATGCCGTTTCGGTCGCCGCCGTCCTGGATGCGCACATCGCGGCCATTTCCTGCGAAGTCCATGCGGAAGTGCGCGCAAGCCTGCTCGGGGATGCCATCCTGGACATACCCGCACTCGTTGCGCGCGAGGCCGCCAAGAGCCGCGAGAATGCGAAGGCGCTGCTTGCGGCGTTCGAAGCCTCGGCCGCGAAATCCGGCGTCCGGCACGAGACCATCTTCGAGCAATGCGCAACCGCCGGCGAGGCCGCGCTGCTGGCAGACTATGCAAGGCTTCGCGATCTCACGGTCATGGCGGTGCCGGACTCCCATGATCGATGGTACGCAGAAGAGGTGATCTTCGAATCCGGCAGGCCGACGCTGATCCTGCCCGCCGCTCCCCGATCGCGTCCATTCCAGCTCGATGCTGTTTGCGTGGCCTGGGACTTCAGCCGCACCGCTGCGCGAGCGGTTTCCGATGCGCTTCCTTTGCTCGAAAGCGCAGGAAGCGTGCGGGTCGTGACGGTCACGAACGAAAAGGCCCTGGATTCCAAGCATTCCGGCGAAGAGCTGGCGAAGAACCTCGCTCGTCACGGCATCGAGGTCGTGTGCGACGAGATCGACGCCGCGGGCAAGGCGATCGACGAGGTCCTGACATCTTACGTGTTCTCCCATGGCATCGACGTCCTCGTGATGGGCGCGTACGGAACGCCGAGGTGGCGGGAATTCGTGCTTGGCGGCGCGACCAGGGGGCTGCTGTCCAAGCCGCCGGTCCCGATTCTGTTCTCGCATTGACGCTTGGTCATGCAGGAGGCCGCGTCGCTCGGGTCCACCAGGCTGATCAGGTCGCTCACGCTGACGCACGCCGTGCTGTACGGGCTCGGCGTGACGATCGGCGCCGGAATCTACGTCCTGGTGGGAGCGGCCGCTGCGCGAAGCGGGATGCATGCGCCCCTGGCGTTCCTCGCTGCCGCGGTCGTGATGGGCGTGACGGCCGGGAGCTTTGCCGAACTGGGCACGCGATGGCCGGTTGCGGCGAGCGAGGCCGCCTACGTCCAGGCCGCGTTTCATCGAAAATGGCTCAGCGGTGCCACAGGGCTGCTCGTGGTGGCCGCAGCGACGATTTCCGGCGCGACCATCACCGTGGGGAGCGCCGGCTACATCGGCGTGTTCCTGCCGCTGCCCGCCACCTGGATCATCGCCGGCGTCGTGCTTGCGATGGGAGCGGTCGCCTGCCTGTCCGCGGTTCAGTCCATCGGCTTCGCCGGCTTGATGACGGTCGTGGAGATCGGGGGATTGGTCCTCATTGTCGGGGCCGGGCTGTTTCAGGGCGACGCCCTGGTCTCCCGGCTCCCCGAACTGTTGGCTCCCCTGAGCGACAAGGCGGCGTGGACCGGGATCGCACAGACGTCGCTGCTCGCCGTGTTCGCATTCATCGGGTTCGAGCACCTCGTGAACATCTCCGAGGAAATGAAGAATCCGTCCCGTACCCTGCCATGGGCGCTCTTCATCACCCTCGGCGTGACGGCGTTCCTCTACATGACTGTCGTCTGGGTTGCGGTGGTCGCGGTGCCCCCGGCCGAGCTCGCGCACTCCTCGGCTCCGCTTGCACTGGTCTTTCAGCGGTTGACCGGTCTTCCCCTCTCGGTGTTGAGCGTCATCGCGATCGTTGCGACGGTCAACGGAATCATCGTTCACATGCTGATGATCGGACGTGTGCTGTACGGGCTTGCGGACCAAGGCAGCCTTCCGGCCTTTCTCGCGAGGGTGAACGCGAGAAGCGGCGCGCCGGTGGTTGCAACCCTCTTCGGCGTGGGCGCCATCCTGATCCTCGCCCTTGGCATTCCCTTGACCGGATTGGCCGAATGGACCTCACGCCTGACGCTCGGGGCCTTCGTCCTGGTCAACCTGGCGCTTCTTCGCATCAAGACGAGAGAATCCGAACCTCCTGCCGGCGTGTTCGTCGTGCCCATCTGGGTGCCCATTGCAGGACTGCTCACAAGCGCCGCATTGCTCCTGATCGACCTCCTCGGATAGTGCGCGCCTTCGCGTTTCGGCGGACGAGCCAGGCGCCGCGATGGCGGTCCTCTCGCTTCCACACGCGCGTTGAAGCGATGGGTGAAACACTAAAGAAGAACTTAACGCTTGAGGCCTACTTTGGCCCGCCATGACTGATCAGGTCGTCCACAGCGCGGTTCAACCGTTTTCGGCACGTGCAGCGCTCCCTTGGGCAGTGGCGCTCGCCGTCTATGCTGTGCTGCTGGTCGCCGGGCCGCGGCTGCTCGGTGATCCCGACAGCTATTCTCACATCGAGGTCGGACGCTGGATCATCGCACATGGCACCCTGCCGACGAGCGATCCGTTCTCGTTTTCAAAGCATGGCGCACCCTGGATCACGTTCGAATGGCTTTCCGAGGTCGTCTATGCCGGGGTCTACGCGCTGTCCGGCTGGCCGGGCGTCGTCGCCATCGCGGCAGCTTCGATCGCGCTCGCCTTCGGCCTTCTCACGTTTTTCCTGCTGCGCGAACTTTCGCTAGCCCTGACGCTGCTCATGGTAACGGCGGCCGTCGTCCTGCTGGCGCCGCACATGCTGGCGCGGCCACATGTTCTCGTGCTGCCGTTGATGGTGACCTGGGCGGCCGCGCTGGTGCGCTGCATGGATCGCGGCGGACCACCGCCATACTGGGCGCTGCCGCTGCTGGTGCTATGGGCCAATCTGCACGGCAGCGTGGTTCTGGCGCTTGGGCTGATCGGGCCTGCGGTACTCGAGGCGCTGCTGCGTGAGGGACGTAGCGGATGGCGGCAAACGATCCTGCGTTGGCTGCCATTCTCGGCACTTGCCCTGGCGGCGTCCTGCCTGACGCCGCACGGACCGGAACCACTGCTGATGCCGCTGACGACGCTTGGCCTCGGTTCCGCGCTCGCCTGGATCGGGGAATGGCGGCCGCAGGATTTCAGTCGCGTCGGCGGCTTCGAATTGCTGCTGCTGGCCGGCATCTTTGCGCTCTCGCGCGGCGTCACTCTGCCGGTCGTGCGGTCCCTGGTGGTGATCGGCTTGCTCCATTTCGCGCTGGCGCAAATCCGCAATGCGGATCTGCTTGCCATGCTGGCACCGCTCTATCTGGCGGCCCCGCTTGGCCGGATGTTCGGCGGACCGGCCGCGGACGATGCGGCGGTCTCCTCGCGTGGCCTGAAGCTGGCAGGGCTCGGTCTGTTGGCCGCAATGAGCGGGGTGGCCTTGGCGCGCGACGTCGCGCCGAATCCCTCCATCACCCCTCACGCCGCCGTCGCCCAGGCCAACCTCGCCAAGTCGGGGCCTGTGCTCAACGACTATGCTTTCGGCGGCTACTTGATCTTCGCCGGCATTCCCTCCTTCATCGATGGGCGCGGCGAATTGTACGGGGGACCGTTCATCGAGCGCTACAACCGTGCGCTGGCGCTGATCGACCTTGGAGACTTTCTCAAGCTGCTCGACGAGTACAGGATCGGTGCGACGCTGCTGGCCCCGAGCACACCGGCCGTCGCAATGCTCGACCGGCTGCCGCAGTGGCAGCGCGTCTACCGCGATGATGTAGCGGTTGTGCACAAGCGGCGAGATACGCCGCAAAGATAGCTCAAGCGGTCCCGAAGGCGGCGTATTGGCCGCCGAGCCACACGCCGCTCAGGGCCGTCTCGAGGTGCCGCGCCGGCTTAGTGGCCCAGGGGAGCAGCAGGAAATGTCGCGCGCCGATCTCGCGCAGGCCGCCCGCTGCCATCAACTTCCGGGTCGTGCCGGCACCGAGCAGGACGGCGTCGCGATCGAACTCACAGCGCGCCACGGCCAGGCGCGTCAGCGGATTGTACGGATTGTGCTCGATCACGCAGACGAGCCCGCCGGGGCGGGTCACCCGGCGCATCTCGGCGATGAACTGGGCCCATTCGGTCGGCACGATATGGTGCATCACGCAGATGGCCGTGACGAGATCGAAGCTGGCGTCGGCAAACGGAAAAATGCGGCCGTCAAATTCCTGGTAGTCGACCTCGCGGTTGTGAGCGCGCGCCTGCGTCAGGCTGGCCGACGAAACGTCGATGCCGGTCAAGCGCCCGACCATGCCGTGCAGCAGCGGGTGAAGACTGCCGACGCCGCAGCCGACGTCCAGCATGTCGGGCCGTTCAGTATCCAGCCGCCGCGCGATCAGATCGCGCAGCAGATCGGCCTTTGCGCGCATGAAGAAGTCATGCGGCAGGCCCGAGAAGTCGATCGAGGCTTGGACTACATCGCGGTAATTGTCGTGATAGCCGTCGAAGAGTTCGGTCATGCGCTCGGTCACTCGTTGACGGCGTGGATTGCAGGCCTGGCCGCCGTCTCGTCGCGATCGAAGCCGATTCGAGCCTGCACCACATAGAGCGGGCGGCGTTTCACCTCGGCATGGATGCGGCCGACATAGAGTCCCACGATGCCCGTCATCAGCATGTTGATGCCGCACAGCAACGACACGACGACGATCGTCGAGGACCAGCCGGTCACGAGGTGGCTGTCCTTGCCGAGCCACAACAGGACCACCCAGCCGCCGTAGAGCAGCGCGAGTCCGGAGACCGTCAATCCGCACCAGATCGCGAGCCGCAACGGCAGGTCGGAAAAGCCGAGCGCGGCGTTCACCGCCAGGCGGACCATCTTGAACAGCGGGTATTTGGTTTCGCCCGCAGCCCGCTCGAGGCGATGGAAGGCGACCTCGGCCTGCCGGAAGCCGAGCCAGGCGATCATGCCGCGCACGAAACGGTCCTGCTCCGGCATCTGCTTGAGGGCGTCGAGCACCTTGCGATCGATCAGGCGGAAGTCGCCGACATCGGCGGGGATGCCGACGGAGGACATCCTGCCGAGCAGCCGGTAGAACAGATGAGCGGTCGCGCGTTTGAAAGGACTTTCGCCCTCGCGGGAGAGGCGGCGGGCATGGACGATGTCGTTGCCCTCCTTCCACTTCGCGATCAATTGCTCGATCACCTCGGGCGGATCCTGCAGATCGGCGTCCATGACGATGACCGCGTCCCCTTGCGCGGCGTCCATGCCGGCGGTGATCGCGATCTGATGGCCGAAGTTTCGCGAGAGGCCGATGTAGCGATAGCGCGGGTCGCGCGCCGCGAGCGCGCGCAGCACGATCGAACTGGAATCCCTGCTGCCGTCGTCGACGAAGATCGCTTCTGCCGGCCCGTCGAGCCGGGACATGACCAGGTCGAGCCGGCGCAGCAGGATCGGCAGCACGGCTTCCTCGTTGAACACAGGGATGACGAGGCTGTAGCGGATCGATCTGGAACTGGCCGCCATGCGAAGGATTCCGACTGGGTTGCAGGGGCGGAAGTCTATGACCCGCTGGTTAAGGTCGCCTTGCGGCGACCGTGAAGGGTCTAGGGGTCGCTGCATTGCTGGCGGGACCGCGAGAGTCGCTTCAGAGCGGGAGAGGGCCGGGGATGGTGAAGTGCGGTTAACCACGCTTGAGCAGCCGCGGCGTCGGTCTAGGAGTTGTGGCGAATCCTGTAGAGGACGAATCGGTGCGAAGTCTCCAACGCCTCCAGCAGATCCGGGAGCGGATTTGCGGCCGGTGAGCCCAGCACGTAAAGATAGTCGAAATCCCGGTACCAGGTGCGGACATATTGCGGGGCGTCCGCCGGCGACTCGCCCGTCGCGATCGCGGCTAGCAGGCCCGACGGCACCGGACCGCCGTAGGGAATGGCGATACTTCGCACGGCCTCGCCAGGCCGTACCGGTTGCTTTCCCGTCTCGGTGAACAGGTTGGGCACGAACGCGTTGGCATAGTGCACGGCCAGCGTCGGCGCATAATACATCGGATACGTGGTGAGGTCGGCGAAGGGCGGATCGCCGTTGTCGACGGTGCTGCCGACGAGAACGCGGGAGCCGCGATCGATCTTCTGGAACGAGGCGATGATCGCCGCATAGTCGGCGCGGTAAGGCAGCCAGACCGCGAGGACGACGGCGAGATTGAGCAGCGTGATGCCGCTGATGGCAGCGAGCGCAGCCATTCTCCAGGCCCGGCTCGGCAGCGACAGCGAACAGAAGGCCGGCAGGATCAAAGCCGCAGCGGGAATCACGCGAAGATCGACGAACGAGGTCCCGAACAGCTTCGAGGGAATGATCAGGTAGAGGAGCGCAAGACCGATCGCGAGCCAGATCCCGGCGGGCTCGAGCCTGAGGACACCGCGCCTTGCGGCAAAGAGCAACGAGATCATCAGCGCCAGTCCGGTCGCTGCCGCGATCGTCAGATTGTAGCCGTTCATGATGCGGAGCGGCCAGACCGGCTTGAATTGGAGGAACCAACTCGTGCCTTCGCTTCCGATCGTGCCTGCGGTGAGGTGCATGATCGCCAAGAGCGCAAGCGCCGGGAGAGCCAACGCGCCAAGCCGCGCGGCCGCGACCGGATACGCTACCCGCTCCTGGCGGATACGCGACAGTTCGAAAAGGCCGAGCGTCGCGCCGTAGATGCCGAGCGAAAAGAAGTGCGCCACGTACAGCGCGGCGACAAAGACCAGGTTGGCGAGGAAGCGCAGCGGCCAGGGCCCGTCGGCGAGCATCAGATAGACGGCGATGCCCCAGAGCGCGAGGCCCAGCCCGAACTCGAAGTTCACGAAGCCCCAGCTGAACGGCAGACAATAGAGGAAAGCAAGCGCAGCGAAGCCGGCGAGATGGACACGCCCCTTCCGGACCCATTCGAGCAGAAGCGCGCCGGCCACAATCAGCAACTGGCTCAGCAGCAGAAACAGCCGCGTGGCATTCTCGACGCTCGTCAGCCGTGCCAGCTGCGGCACCAGCAGATCCATGCCAAGGTTGGGATAGAGGGCCCAGGCCACCTCGTAATGCGGGTTAGCATCGGGGGTGCCGTTCTGGCTGAGAATATACATGCGCGCGAGGTGATTGGGATAGTCGACCATCGCCGGTATGGGCGTCAGCAGCACCGGAGCAAACGAGACCGCCGCCAGCATGACGAAAACGGCGACGGTCACCGACCCGTCCGAGGCGGGACGAACCGGAATTGTCGGTGTCGGCTTGCTGGAAGGACCCATCTGATGCTGAGGTCTAGGCGCAGCGTGGCGGGCGCCGTCTGCGGCTGCCGCCCTTGAGGCAGGTCTTCACTTCGAAGGCGCCGCGGTCGCGCTGTCTGCGGTGTCGCGCACATGGACCACGGCGATATCGTCCGCATAGATCCGCTTCCAGCCCTTGAGCTGGTCGAGGATCTGCGGCCCCGGCGCGTCCGCGACCAGGAGCGTCGCGTCGATCTTGTATTCGTCCAGCAGGCGCGGCAGCAGCTCGGGCTTCTTGCCCTCGGTGGCCTTGAAGAAGTCCATCACGAACTTCTCGCCATAGAGCTCGGCGCGGCCGTCGACGAAGACGGGAATATTGCGCGAGATCAGATAGCCGCCGAACTGGTAGGCGTTGAAGATGCGCTGTGCCTTGCGTTGCTCGAGCAGGTCGACTGCCGCAACCGGCGTCTGCGTCATCGTGAAGGTGAAGCGGTGGTGTCCCATGTAGAGCGACGTCGAGGTCCAGCTTGCCGCCACGATCATCAGCGCGCCGAGCGCGGTGACGTAGTGAGCTGGCCAGCGGTCGGCGCCGACCGCCTCGGGGACCGCGCGCGGAAACATCGCGCCGAGCGGCTTTGCCAGCACCAGCGGTATCAGGAACGCAAAGGCTTCGATGCTTCTGACATGGGTCAGCGCGCTCCAGGTCAGGAACAGGATCAGGAAGATCCGGGGGGCCGACAGCACCAGGCCGCGATAATAGCCGAATGCGATCAGGGCGAGCAGGGCGCCCTCGAACGGGGTGAACGTGGCGAAGTTCGCCGGCATCCATTCGAAGATCAGCGACAGCAGCTCGCCGAGGCTGAGGATGTTGGTCGCACCCTGCAACGTTCGCCAGCCGTACGGCGTGAAGCAGCTCGCGATCAGCGCGGCGATTCCGAACAGCACCCAGCGCATGAACAGGGCAAGCCGCCGTCCCTTCTCGGCATGCTCGACCGCCTCCAGCGAGATCGGGCCGATCAGCGCAAGGCCCAGCACGAAGCCGCCGTGGAGGTTCGCCCACAGTGCCATCAACGGCAGCAGATGCCAGGAGGGGGCGCCCCTGCGGTCGGCGGTCGCCATCAGCAGCCCGACCCACGCCACCATGACCGGCAGCGCGAGAATATGCGGACGCGCCAGCACGTGATGCAGCGACAGCAGCACTGCAAGCATCGCGAACAGCACCGCGCGCGGCGCCTCGATCTGCACGTCGAGCAGATAGACGAAGATCGCGATTGCGAGCGCGAAGGCGACGGCCGTCAGAATGACGGGGCCGGCCCAGCCCCATTGCGCATGGGAGAAGGCGAATGCGACCTGCGACAGCCAGGACGTCGAGATCCAGGGCGCGCCCGCTCGCGTGAACGAATAGAAGTCGTTGGTGGGCATGGCGCCGTGGTCGAGGATCCATTGCCCAATCTTGATCTGCCAGAACGAGTCGGAGTCATTTAGCAGCGTGTCGCCGAGAAAAAGGAAGAACAGGTAGGCGCCGGCGCCGGCGCACAATGGCACGAGGGCCCGCGCGCGGTCCTGCACCGCGATGCTGTTGGCAAGGGATAAAGACATGCCGGCTCGTCGTCCTGTTGCTGTTCGCGATCGAGCATGATCCGGACCCGGACGACCGCGTCAGCACATGCGGTCCTCCGAGAAGATCATGCCCAGGCAATCACCTGATGCGCGATGAATGATTCATCTCATCGCGCGCCGGCCCCTGCGGGCGGCATTGGATCACGGGCGGTCATAACTTCGGGTAAACCGGCAGCGACAGCCGGTTTCATGTTGCCGACAATTTAACGGATTGTTTTGGAATTCGATTTACCATGGGCGAATACTCGCAAACCGCCCGGTGTTTACGCAGTCGAATTAACTGCGGCGAAATTCTTTGTCTCTACGTTCCGGTTCCATGGTCGGGCGGCGCTGGGAAGCCGAAAAGACCAGATCAGTTGTAGCCTCGTGTACTCATTTGGAGCACTCTATGAAGAACCTCGTTGCGCGTTTCTTGAAGGATGAATCCGGCGCCACCGCCATCGAATACGGCCTGATCGCCGCCGGCATCGCGCTGGCGATCATCACCGTCGTGAACAACCTCGGCACCACGCTGAACACCAAGTTCACCTCGATCTCGACCAGCCTGAAGTAAGGCCGGCACGATCTGACAGTTTCGAGAGCCCCGTCCTCGGCGGGGCTCTTTGCTTTTGGGGCGACGTCAGCACGCTGTTTGTGAAGCCGGCGTGGCAGACCCGCGCACCGCACGGCTCCGGCCGAGATAAAGCTTCGCGGCCCAGATCGAGGCCATAGCGAGCGCGATGCCGGCGAGGACGTCGACGATGTAGTGTGCGCCGATCACCGGGGTCGCTGCGATCATCAGCAGGCTGAGCGCGGCTGCGATGCCGCCGATGCCGCGTACGGGCCACAATGCCCACATGTAGAGCACGGCCGATGCGGCATGAAAGCTCGGAAACGAAACGATGCCTGACAGAGAGAACAGCCGGAGTTCACGCAGGCTGCCGTCCCTAAGCGCGAGGATGTCCCGCAGCTGTCCGGCGTAGACCGTGGTGTTGATCTCCGGCAGATGGGCGGCCGGCAGCTGCAGTGCGTAATAGGTGCCGATCGCCGGCACGATCGCGGAGATCGCGATCGTGACTGCGAGCGCGAGGCTCATCGCGAGCAGGAACAATTGCAGCCGCACATACCGCGCCGTCAGTGCCAGCACGATGGGAACGCCGAGCAGCGGAAACTTGATCAGTCCGTAGCTGCTCGCGAGGGTTCTCGCGAGCCATGGATGGTTGTTGACGTAGCGTGCGATCGGTTCCGGATCGAGCCCCAACGTGCGGTCGATCGCCAGCAATGCTTGATCCTCGAGCGGCCAGTTCAGCTTGCCCGCGACGTAGCTCAGCGGCCCGACGATTGCGCAGGTGAGAATGACCTGTCCGATGGTGCCAAGCGAAAACACCAGCTTCGGATCCGCAAGCTCGCCTTTCGCGATTCGGTAGCCATAGGCGAGCACAAGCAGCAGCGTGGCGATCGCCACGGCGACGCCGTAGGCGACCGGCTCGAGCCTCAGTCCTGTGGCGCGAAGGCCGAGCGCGAGCAGGATTCCCATGCCGAGGATCGGAAGCCAATTGAGGTGAAAAAGCTGCCAGGCGGTCCGGGCGTCCGTGTCGAGCATGGGTGTAAGCGCGTGGAATTGCATTGCCTCCGTACAGTTACGGACCCGTGTTAAGATCGCGGTAAGAGGTGTGGTTATCGATTATACAACCACAGAGCGTTCCTTTTAGGTGTCTGGAACGCGCGGCCTGTTACGGCTTGGCGCCCCAATCCGCCCCATGACGCTTCACGCATTTGCATCTTGTCATCCCGCCTGAATAGTTGTTCAGTCCTTGCGGGGCGATTTGCATCTTTCGACGTGAGAAGCGTTCGGCCGCAGGGCGTGCGGCCGGCGTGTGGGACAGGAAGCGCCATGGTTTATCGGCGGACGCATCAAGTGGTGAAGCGCCTTGCGGCACGGCGCAGCGCGATTCTGGCGGCGGCGCGGGAGGCGGCGGCGGAAGGCGGGATGGCGGCGGTGCAGATCGCACCCGTCGCGGTCCGGGCCAATGTCGCGGCCGGCACGGTCTACCGCTATTTCCCTTCCAAGGCGGACCTGATCTCCGAGCTCATTGCCGAGGTGTCCCGCGACGAGCTCGCGGCGATCCGGCGGGCGGCCGATGCCGCGCCGGGCCCGTCCTCGGCGCTGGCGGCCGCCGTCACGACCGTGGCGGTCCATACGCTGTCGCAGCGCCGGCTCGCCTGGGGCATCCTGGCCGAGCCCGTCGATGTCGATGTCAGCGCCTCCAGGCTGGCCAGCCGGCGCGAGATCGCCGGCGAAATCGCTGGCCGGATCGACGCGGCCGTGCGTGCCGGCCATTTGCCGGCCCAGGACACCGCGCTCGCCGCCACCGCCTTGCTCGGCGCGCTGCATGAGGCTCTCGTCGGCCCTCTCGCGCCCGACAATCTCGATGATCCCGTCAAGATGCGCGATGCGGTGCAGACGGTGACTCTGCTGGCGTTGCGCGCGGTCGGCGTCATGGATGCCCGCGCCCGCGGCTTGGTGGTGCAGCAGACGCTGCTGCCGACGACCAAGGCTTTGGTTGGAGCGTAAGACTGCCTCGGCGGCGAGGTGGCGCGCTGATCGCCTCCACGTCATTGCCGACGCGGGCCTTTTCGTGACATCCGAGCAAGTCCGCCGGCTCCGGCCGGCTACTGTGCATGGGGTTGTTTTCGACTTTTTGCTTTGGCCGCGCGGGCGCGCCTACATGTTTGCATCGCCCTCGGGGCCGACCGAGGCGATGCGTACCATGTTGGTGGTGCCGGGGATGCCGAGCGGCACGCCGGCGACGATGATGACGCGCTGACCGGCGCGGACGAAGCCGTCGCGGAACGCGATCTGGCCGGCGCGGCCGACCATGTCGTCCTGGTCGCGGGCATCCTCGGCGACGACGCAATGCACGCCCCAGACGACGGCCAGCCTGCGGCCGGCGGTGATGTTCGGGGTGATCGCCACGATCGGCGGCTTCGGCCGTTCGCGCGCCACGCGCACGGCGGTCGAGCCCGACGAGGTCCAGCAGATCAAGGCCGGCAAATCGAGCGTCTCGGCGATCTGCCGCGCGGCATCGGCGATGGCGTCGCCTGCGGTGGATTCCGGCGCCGGGCGCTGGGCTGTGATCACCGAGCGGTAGGTGGGGTCGCGCTCGACCTCCTCGCCGATGCGGTTCATGGTCGAGACCGCCTCGACCGGGAATTTGCCGGCCGCCGATTCCGCCGACAGCATGATGGCGTCGGCGCCCTCATAGACGGCGGTGGCGACGTCGGAGACCTCGGCGCGGGTCGGCACCGGAGACTGGATCATGGATTCCAGCATCTGGGTCGCGACCACCACGGGCTTGCCGGCGCGGCGCGCCATCCGCGTCATCTGCTTCTGCAGGCTCGGCACGCGCTCCAGCGGCAGCTCGACGCCGAGGTCGCCGCGCGCGACCATCAGCGCGTCGGAGGCCTCGATGATGTCGGCGAGGCGATCGATCGCCTGCGGCTTTTCGATCTTGGCCATCACCGCGGCGCGGCCGCGGATCATCTTCTTGGCTTCGAGCACGTCGTCGGCGCGCTGGACGAACGATAGCGCGATCCAGTCGACGCCGGTGACGAGCGCGGCTTCGAGGTCGGCACGGTCCTTCGGCGTCATCGCCGAGACCGGCAGGTCCGTGTCGGGCAGGCTGACGCCCTTGCGATCGCTCATCCTGCCGCCGACCACGACCCGCGTCACCGCGTGCTCCTTCGAGGTCTCCTCCGCGATCAGCCGCACCTTGCCATCGTCGAGCAGCAGAGCATGGCCGGGCCGCAGCGCGGCCAGGATCTCCGGATGCGGGAGATGGACGCGCGTGGCATCGCCCGGCGTCTTGTCGGAATCGAGCGTGAAGGTCTGGCCGTTCTGGAGCTGCACCGCGCCCTCGGCGAAAGCGCCGAGCCGGAGCTTGGGACCCTGAAGGTCGACCAGGATGCCGATCGGCCGCCCATAGCTGCTCTCGACGTTGCGGATCGTCGCCACCAGCTCCCGCATCTTGTCGTGCGGAGTGTGGCTCATGTTGATGCGGAACAGGTCGGCGCCGGCCTCGAACAGGCGGCGGATCATCGCGAGGTCTGAGGAGGCCGGCCCCAGGGTTGCGAGAATCTTGATACGGCGGAGACGCCTCATGGCTTGTTTCCAGACGGGGGCGAGGGCGCGGGCGGGAGCGCGGCGGGGGGCGTACCACCGGACGGACCATTGGGCAAACCCGGAACGCCGCCACCAGGTCCAACCGGCCCGGGCAAGCCAGGTACGCGTTGTTGTGCCGGCTGCTCGTTGGCGTCGGTCAGCTGCACCGTCCAGGCGCGCTGCTCGCCGGTGTCGACCTCGAAATAGCCGGTGCGGTCATAGCCGCGCGCGAGGCAATCCTCGGTGCCGCGGATGGTGAACTCCTTGTCGCGCGAGCACATATAGGCCTGACCCGACCATTCGCCGCCGCGGTCATAGTCGATGGCATAGATGTAGTAGTAGCGCGCGACGAGTGTGCCCCGCAGCAGCGTCTCACAGGAACGCGAGGAGATGTTCCACCAGCCCTCCGTGGTCCAGCCCTCGGCGTCCTTGTAGCCGAGCGCAATGCCGACCCGGCTCGAGGTGTTGTTGCAGAGACGGAAATCGGCGGAGGCGGGACTGGCGCTAAGGCACAGCAAGGCGACCGCCAGCACCGGGACCGACCGGGCAAGCAGGCGAAGCGGGGAGCGGAGAGATTCGGCAATCATTGTCGCGGAAGCTATACCAGATCATTGACGATTTGGCGTTGGGCCGGGACGGCGCCCGGTAGCCGGGCTTTTGCCCCTTTGCGCCGCGATATGGCAAAATCTGTGACAGCACCCACCTGATCCCGTAAGGGTGACCACCATCGGGACGAGCCTTGAGGAATGCAGCCATGCCAATCGACAACAAAACCAGAACGGAGCTCGAGGCCGCCGCTTTCCGGCGCCTGGTCGATCATTTGCAGGCGCGAACCGACGTCCAGAACATCGATCTGATGAACCTGGCGGGTTTCTGCCGCAACTGCCTGTCCAACTGGCTCAAGGACGCCGCCGACGCCCAGGGCGTCGCCCTGAGCAAGGACGAGAGCCGCGAGGCCGTCTACGGCATGCCCTACGAGACCTGGAAATCGAAATATCAGGGCGCGGCCACGCCCGAGCAGCTCGAGGCGATGAAGAAGGTCCATCCCCACGGCCATTGAGGGGGCGCTGGCGGCCTGCTGAGTCGCACCACACAACAGCTTTCTTGCGCCCGCCGCAGGAATGTGTGGGCGCGCTGTGGACGAGCGCGATGCCGCCTTGAACGCTGGCGGCGCCAACCCTAAGGGTTCTGCCAGCACGCGCGGTGAGGGATGCCGGCGTCACCTCGTTTTGCCAGTTTCATTGGGAGTACAAGATGGCCACCTCCGCTGCCGTCCGCGACGACGAGCCCGCGACGAAATTTGCCAAGGACCAGCTCAAATCCATCATCGAGCGTATCGAGCGGCTGGAGGAAGAAAAGAAGGCGATCTCCGACGACATCCGCGACGTCTATGCCGAGAGCAAGGGCAACGGCTACGACGTCAAGGCGCTGCGCACCATCGTGCGCCTGCGCAAGCAGGACCCGAACGAACGCGCCGAGGCCGAGACGATCCTCGAGACCTACATGCAGGCGCTGGGCATGATCTGAGGCGTTCGCGTCTCAACAACGCTGCCGTAGCCCGGATGGAGCGAAAGCGAAATCCGGGCTCTTGCTGTGCGGGCGGCATCCCCGGACTACGCTTTCGCTCCATCCGGCCCACCAGACCGACTTCCTGGAAATCGTCGTTTCTATCAGCGTAGCGACGCGGTCCGCACGACGAACGACGTCGTCTGGAGCTTTGCGGTCGCGCTGCCCGAGAAACTGTCGCAGGACAGGCCCGGCATGGGATCGTCGGCAAATCCCATCGCGATCACGGCATGAGGCTTGACGAAGAAGCCGCGCAGCGCTGCGGTATCGAGCTCGCCCATCAGCGTCACCGACATCGCGTGGCTGGCACTCGGCGACAGCATGACGATCTTGAGCCAGATGCTCTCGCCCTTCGCCGCGGAGAGGCGGGTGGCGGTCGCGACCCTGCCGTCGATGCTCTTGCCGACGACCGTGTTGATCTCGGTTGCCTGAGCGACGCTGCGGGCCGCGGGGCGGGCGGTGCGCGGGATCGGCGCGGATGCCGCGACGACGTTGGCGCGATCGACCGGGGAGGCGGCCGGCGCGTAAGCCAGCGCCTGCAGAGTTGCGTTGGTGACGCTCGCGGTCGGATGCGGATCGGTGGCGGCCGCAAGCGCCTGGCGTGCCTTCAGGGCCGCCACCTGCGCCGGTGTAGCCTGCTGCGGGGCAGCCGGGACATCATCCCAGAATCCGCGGGCATTGATGATGTCGGCAGGGGTCTCCAGCTTGCCGGTCGCAGGCTTGTCAGCCACGGGCGCGGGCTTCGGCTTGGGCGGCGCAACGATCTGCGCATCGGCCGAAGCGAGCTGGAGTGCGGCGGCGATCTGCGGCTTGGCGCGAGGCGTCGGCACCGGCTCGGCAGGCTTGGTGGCGGCTGCGACGACGGCCGGTGCCGCCGGCTTCGCGGCTGGGGCGGGCGCGCCCTCGTCATCCTCGTCGCTGCTCGCGGCGGGAGCCGGCTTGCTCTTGAACAGGGCGGCGAAGAAATTCGGCTTGCTGCCGGCATCGTCGCCGCTGCCGCGCCGCTCGATCTCGGCCTTCGCCAGCTCATAATTCTTCAGCGGCACGCCATCGGTCGGCAGATGCACCGTCTTTCCATCCGGGAAGACACGGGCGAGCTGGTCATGGGTCATCCGCGGCCAGTGCCGGACGCTGCCGGTGTCCAGATGCACGAAAGGCGAGCCGGAGGTCGGATAGAACCCGACGCCGCCACGCTGGAGGCGCAGGCCGGCGAAACGGATCTGCTCCAGCGGCACGCCCGGGATATAGAAGTCCATCGCATGTCCCAGCATGTGCTGGCTGGAGCGCGCCACGCCCGAGGAGCGGCGGCGGAGCATGGCGTTGGTGGCGGGGGAGCGATAGGAGGAAATGATCTGGATCGGCTGCTTGCCGTCGACGTCGCGATAGACTTCCCAGAGGATGTCGAACAGGCGACGGTCCATGACCGTCTGCTCCTGGGTGCGCCAGTCGCGCAGGAAGTGGTTGAGCTGCTTCAGCGCTGCTTCGTCGTAGCGCCCGTCGCGTTTGAAGGTGACGGTGAGGTCTTCGCCGGAATGCGTGTGGTGGAACGAGAGCGTCTTGGTCTCGTTCAGGGCGGCGGCGTCATGAACCGAGCCGGCGGCCGCAAGCAGCAATGCAGCAGCGAGGCCGATCCGGGATCCGGCCTTCACGCCCGCATGGGACAACGACAGCACAGCAAATCGGCGTGCGAGACCAGTTAGCACGTATGAGCCCACCCAGTCGACGAGCGTTCAAATGGACTCTCCCGCCAACCCCGTTAGCAGCGCGAAAGAGGGTGAACGCTTTCTTAAAGCAAGAAGGTTAATTCGAGGTTGACCTTCCCGCCCCCAAACCAATTCAGAATACAATCCTAAACGGTTGACTGTGGCAAAAAAACGCCCGCTGCCCGGGACGCGGTGGAGAATGGTTAACGTTAAGCGACTCCATCCATGTGGATGGAGTCGCTGATTTCATTGTCGAATTTCGCGAGATGGGTGCGCTGGGCCGCCCTCAGCGGGTGAACACCCGCTGCTGCTGCGGCCGGCGGCCGACCGGGGCCGGCGGCGCGGCCGGGGTTGGTGCCCCGAACAGGCGCTCGAAGAAGTTCGGCCCGGACGAGCCGAAGCCGCTGCCATTGAAGCCGCTGCCATTGTTGGCCACCGCAACCCCCGCCGGCAGCGTCGTCGCCGGCCGTGAGTAGCTCGGCTGCGAGTGCGCGACCACGTTCTCGATGTCCTTGCCGCGGCTGTTCTTCAGAATGTTGATCATGGCGGCGTCGCGGCCATAGATGTCCTTGCGGAATTGCAGCTTGCCCGCGTCATCGACGAATGCGGTCTGATAGGTGATGTTCACCGGAATCGGCGTCGGGAATTTCAGGTCGATCTCGCTCTTGCCGTACATGCTGCGGATGCGCTCCGGCGTGTACTTCTCGTTCGGCATGACGATGTTGAGCAGGACGGAGGCGTACTGATCCGGATTCTGCACGCGCATGCAGCCATGGCTGAAGGCGCGCTCCTCCTTTGCGAACAAATGCTTGTCCGGCGTGTCGTGTTGATAGACCAGGAACTTGTTCGGGAAGTTGAAGCGTATGCGGCCGAGCGCGTTGGCCTCGCCCGGTGGCTGCGAGATGTGCACCGAGCCGTCGCGGTTTTGCTCGAGCCTCAGACCCATGCGCTGAAGCACGGTCGGGTCCTGCTGCAATGCCGGCAGGTACTCGTTGTAGACGATCGACGGCGGCACGTTCCAGGTCGGGTTGACCGTGATGTACTTCATCGTCTCGGTGAGGAGCGGGGTCGCATGCTTGCCCGGCTTGCCGGTGACGACGCGAGTGGTCCACACCTGCTGGCCGCGCTGCATCACCTTCAACGTGAAGTCGGGAATGTTGAGGATGACATAAGCGTCGCCCAGCGCGGGCGCGCCGAGATCGCGCGGCAGCCAGCGCCAGCGCTCCATGTTCACCAGCACCACATCGATCTGCTTGTCGCGCTTGGGGGTGTTGAGCGCCTTGACCGTCTTGTCGTCGAGGATGCCGGTCGCCTTCATCTCGGCGCCGCTCTGGAATTTGCGCACGGCTTCGGCAACCGCCGCGTCATAGCGGGTGTCGCCGGCGTTCTCGGCCAGGCCGAGCTTGGCGCGCAGCTGCGGCACGCGTGGATCTTCCACGACGATCTCATGCCGCTTCTTGCTGGCCGGGGTGTATTTCAGCGCCGGGCCCTCGGCGATCTCGATTCCTGGGCCGTTGCCCTGGCCGCGCAGCTCGGCCAGTTTCGCCTTCAGCTCCTTGTAGAGCTTGTGCGGCGGGTTGTAGCTCTCGAGCGCTGCGGAGGCGTCCGCCGCCGTCGTGACCTTGGCGAGCACCTCGTTGGGATCGACCGGATGTTCGGGATAGAGAATGTCGCCACTCGCCTGCGACCAATGCATGCGGCCGCTCTGGGCATGGCGCGCATAGTCGAACATGCTGGAGGTGAGCTTGAGCTCGGCATCAGCCAGCGCATCCGGCGTCGTGGCGGCGGCGAAATCAGGAACCGGATAGTCGGAGGGATTGAGGCCATCGGAGGCCGCGTCTTTGAGCCGCGCAACCACGCCCTTGGCCGCCGCGGTGAGAGTACCGCCCTGGGTCCAGACCGGCGCGAAATCGCGTGCGCTGTAGAACTTCTCGACTGCGGCGCGCTCGTTCTTGCGGTCGAAGTGCCGCGAGGTTTTGGTGCCGATGATATCCTTGAGCCTGTCGGCAACCGGCTGGTCGGCAGCGGGAACGCTGCTCGCGGCCTTCACCGGCTCGGCGGCTGGAGCGGCTGCAGCAGCAGGAGGCGCGGGCGCTGTCGTAGCGGTGTCGGCCTTGGCCGGCTCGGTCTTTGCCGGTTCCGTCTTGGCCGTATCGTTCTTGGGCGCTTCGGTGGCAGGCGTAGTGGCAACGACCGAAGCCTTGGGTTCGGGCGAGGGCGCCGCCTCAGTTTTCGCGGGCTCCTTGGTCGCGTCCTGAAGCGTCGCGGTGGTGTCGAGCTTGATGTCGGCTGCAGTCGGAGGCGGGACGTTGGCCGGCTCGGGGCGCGGGATCGCAGCTTCGATCGCGAGCTCGGCGGCGCTGCTGCGCGCCTGATCCTGCGCCAGAGCCGCGCTGGCCGACACCGCGAGGAAGGTCGCCGCGACTGTCATCAAGACACGGTCAAAGCCCACACGGTGGTTCAAACAGTCACGCATTGTGTCGCACCCCTCGGGTAAGCTGTCCGTCGGGGAACAGCTTCGTTATCGCCTAATGAGTTTCGGCTAAACCGCGCCGGCCTCTCGAAAGTTGCACGCCTGCACGCAACGATTCCTACGCAGACGATATACAGGCCCCGATTTTGCAGCCAGCGCTACCCGGGACAACTCACGACAAACTGACTTCAAGGGAGCCTCTTGGCAACGGATTGTGCGCTTCTGCCACGCGCTTTTCCCTCTGTCTGTCACTTCCGGGTCACGGTTCAAATCGCAGTCGAATTCTGTCGTGCTGCGAACGGGTTACAAAGGTCCCGCACCTCCGCGCGAGCCTCCGTTTGTATCAGGCTCAATGCGTCTCTTCGCCGCTTTTGCCGCCATGCCCGGGAACGCCCGCTTCATCGAGTTTGCGGTAGAGCGTGGACCGGCCGATCTTGAGACGGCGGGCGACTTCGGACATCTGCCCGCGGTAATGCGAGATGGCGAAACGGATGATCTCGTTCTCCATGTCCTCCAGCGGGCGGACGTCGCCGGTCGCGGTCAGCATTGGGAGAGTTCCTGCCGCGGGGAGGGGAACGATGGGTATTTCGCTACCTGATACGAGGGAAGGCGCAGCAATCGGCTCAATCATCAGCGGTGCCGTCGGAATGTCCGCTGCGGCGTGCGGCTGCGAGGCAAGCAGGGGAAAATCGTCGAGGTCGAGCTGGTCGCCGTCACTCATCACCACGGCACGGTAGACCGCGTTCTCGAGCTGGCGGATGTTGCCCGGCCAGTCGAGCTGGGTGAGATGCGCCACCGCCTCGCCACTGATGCCGGTGATGGGGCGGTTCTCCTCGGCGGCAAAGCGCGCCAGGAAATGCCTGAGCAGATGCGGGATGTCCTCACGCCGCGCGCGCAGGGAGGGGATCGTCAGCGGCAACACGTGCAATCGGTAGAACAGGTCTTCGCGGAAATGTCCCTGTTTCACCCGCTCCAGCAGCTTGCGATTGGTTGCCGAGATGATGCGGACATCGACTTTGACCGGCTTGCGGCCGCCGACTGCCTCAACGGCACCTTCCTGAAGCGCGCGCAGCAGCTTCACCTGCGCGGTCAGCGGCAGTTCGCTGACTTCGTCCAGGAACAGCGTGCCGCCATGAGCCTCGACGAACTTGCCCATGTGCCGCTCGGTGGCGCCGGTGAACGCGCCCTTCTCGTGGCCGAACAGGATGGACTCGACGAGATTGTCGGGAATTGCGCCGCAATTGACCGCGACGAACGGCTTGGCCTTGCGCTCGCCGCTGCCATGGATGGCGCGCGCGAACATCTCCTTGCCGACACCGGACTCGCCCTCGATCAGCACGGGGATGGCGGAGTTCGCCGCCTTCTGTGCAGTTCGCATCACCTGGGTCATTGCCTCAGCGCGCGTAATGATGTCCGAGAAGGTCAGCCGGCCTTCGCGGCTGTGACGGATGCGCTGCAATTCGCCCTTGAGCGCGGAGGTGTTGAGCGCGTTGCGCAACGACACCTGGAGGCGCTCCACGCCAACCGGCTTGACGACGAAATCGGCCGCGCCCGCGCGCATCGCCGAGATCACGTTGTCGATTCCGCCATGGGCGGTCTGCACGATCACGGGGATACTCAGACCCGCTTCACGGATCTTCGCCAATACGCCCATGCCGTCGAGGCCGGGCATCACGAGATCGAGGATGACGGCGTCGATGGCGGGCGCGTCGGGGGCGGTGAGGGTGGCGATCGCGGCATCGCCGGAGTCCACGACGACCGTCTCATAGCCGCATTTCTGCACCATGTTCTCGATCAGCCGGCGGGCTACAGCGTCGTCGTCGGCGATCAAAATACTGGCAGCCATGGTGTTCCCCGCACGCTACTACTATCTGTCTCGAATCGGGGCACTCTGGCCGAAGCCGATTAACGCACTCTTAAACCTTGATGCCCCCGCCCGCCGTCGTGCTCGTTGAACACAGGTTTCCCACACAATGACTTCGCGCTCCAAGACTGCTCTTGAAAAGACTGCACTCCGCAAGCCTGCCACGAAGAAATCCGTCGGCAAGAAGTCTGTCACCAAGGCATCGCCCTCCAAGCCTTTGCCTTCCAAGTCTTCGCTCTCCAAGTCTTCGCTCTCCAAGTCTTCGCGCTCCAAGTCTTCGCCGGCAAAACCTGCGAGCAAGACCGGAAAGCTTCCGGAGTGGAACCTGGCCGATCTCTATTCCGGGATCGATGCGCCGGAAGTGGCGCGCGATCTCGAAAAGCTGGATGCCGACTGCGTCGCCTTTGAGACCGACTACAAGGGCAAGCTCGCCTCAGGCACAGCAAACGAAGATGGCGGAAAATGGCTCGCCGAGGCCGTGCGACGCTATGAGGCGATTGACGATCTCGCCGGCCGTCTCGGCTCCTATGCCGGCCTCGTCCATGCCGGCGACAGCGTGGACCCCGCAATATCAAAGTTTTACGGCGACGTGTCTGAGCGCCTGACGGCCGCGTCGACGCATCTTCTGTTCTTCGCGCTCGAGCTCAACCGCGTCGATGACGATATTTTGAACCGCGCGATGCAGGCCGCCGAACTCGCATACTACCGTCCGTGGATCGAGGATCTGCGCAAGGAGAAGCCGTATCAGCTCGACGACAAGCTCGAGCAGCTCTTCCTGGAGAAGGCGCAGACCGGCTATTCCGCCTTCAACCGGCTGTTCGACCAGACCATCTCGAGCCTCCGCTTCAAGGTCGGCACCAAGGAGCTCGCGATCGAGCCGACGCTCAATCTGCTGCAGGACCGCGACGGCGCCAAGCGCAAGAGCGCGGCCGAGGCGCTGGCCAAGACCTTCAAGGCCAACGAGCGCACCTTCGCGCTGATCACCAACACCCTGGCCAAGGACAAGGACATCTCCGACCGCTGGCGCGGCTTCAAGGACGTTGCGGATTCCCGCCATCTGAACAACCGCGTCGAGCGCGAGGTTGTCGATGCGCTGGTCGCATCGGTGCGCGCGGCCTATCCGAAGCTGTCGCATCGCTATTACGCGCTGAAGGCGAAGTGGTTCGGCAAGAAGCGGCTGGCCTATTGGGACCGCAATGCGCCGCTGCCATTTGCGGCGACCGACGTCATCGGCTGGCCGGATGCGCGGAATATGGTGCTGACGGCCTATCGCGGCTTCTCGCCCCAAATGGCCGACATCGCCGAGCGCTTCTTCACCGATCGCTGGATCGATGCGCCGGTGCGTCCGGGCAAGGTGCCCGGCGCGTTCTCGCATCCGACCACGCCATCGGCGCACCCTTACGTCCTCATGAACTATCAGGGCAAGCCGCGCGACGTGATGACGCTCGCCCACGAGCTCGGTCACGGCGTCCATCAGGTGCTCGCCGCCAAGAACGGGGCTCTGATGGCACCCACGCCGTTGACGCTTGCCGAGACCGCGAGCGTGTTCGGAGAGATGCTCACGTTCAAGCGTCTCCTCGCACAGACCAAGAGCGCCAGGCAGCGTCAGGCGCTGCTCGCCGGCAAGGTCGAGGACATGATCAACACCGTGGTGCGGCAGATCGCGTTCTATTCGTTCGAGCGCGCGGTCCATACCGAACGCAAGAATGGCGAGCTCACCGCGACGCGCCTGGGCGAGATCTGGCTGTCGGTGCAGGGCGAGAGCCTGGGGCCGGCGATCGAGATCAAGGCCGGCTACGAGAACTATTGGATGTACATCCCGCACTTCATCCATTCGCCGTTCTATGTCTACGCCTATGCGTTCGGCGATTGCCTGGTGAACTCGCTTTACGCCGTCTACGAGAACGCGGCCGAGGGCTTTGCCGAGCGCTACCTCGACATGCTCGCAGCGGGCGGCACCAAGCACTATTCCGAGCTGCTGCGCCCGTTCGGATTGGACGCCAAGGATCCGAAATTCTGGGACGGCGGGCTCAGTGTCATCTCGGGAATGATCGATGAGCTGGAGGCGATTGGCTGAGGCGACTGCGCTCTGGCGCGCTGGATCCGCGACAATTGGAATTCTAAATGACCCGATTTGCGGGAAAACCCCGCCTCGGTGCCGTTGCCCTGTGCAGATCTTTAAGGTATCCACCCCAGGAATTCGACTTTCGACTGGGGACAATCCATGGCTGACCATAGCGAAGTGGCCTACACCACCGCCGACGGCAACGACTACGTTGCCCACGAGCAGACCTACGAGGGCTTCATCAAGCTGGTGAAGTACGGCACGGTCTCGGTCGCGCTCATCGTGATCCTGATGGCGATCTTCCTCACCTGATCGGTCGACCGCCGCACCGCCAGCGTCGACGGTGCCCATAAAATTTGCATTCAAGCCGGTCCCAAAACCGGTATCCAACGTTGCGGGAGTAACGCTAAGTTCGCGTGCGCGCTTTTTCCCGCGTCGCCGGAGGCCTCATGAAGATTGCCGTTGCCAAGGAAATCGATCCGTCGGAGCCGCGCGTCGCCGCTTCGCCTGATACGGTGAAGAAGTTCAAAGCGCTGGGCGCGGAGGTTGCCGTCGAGCCGGGTGCCGGTGTCAAGTCGGGCCTGCCGGATTCCGAGTTCACCGCGGCCGGCGCCACCGTCAGCGCCGACGCGTTGAAGGACGCCGACATCATCATCAAGGTGAAGCGTCCCGAAGCGTCCGAGCTTTCGCAGTACAAGCGCGGCGCGCTCGTCATCGCCATCATGGATCCCTATGGCAACGAGGCCGCGCTGAAGGCGATGGCGGATGCCGGCGTCTCCGCTTTCGCAATGGAATTGATGCCGCGCATCACGCGTGCGCAGGTGATGGACGTGCTGTCCTCGCAGGCCAACCTCGCCGGTTATCGCGCCGTGATCGAGGGTGCCGAGGCCTTCGGCCGCGCCTTCCCCATGATGATGACGGCGGCCGGCACCGTGCCCGCCGCGAAGGTGTTCGTGATGGGCGTCGGCGTCGCCGGGCTCCAGGCGATCGCGACCGCACGCCGTCTCGGCGCCGTCGTCACCGCGACCGACGTGCGGCCCGCGACGAAGGAGCAAGTGGAATCGCTCGGCGCGAAATTCCTCGCCGTCGAGGACGAGGAATTCAAGAACGCGCAGACGGCCGGCGGCTATGCCAAGGAGATGTCCAAGGAATACCAGGCCAAGCAGGCCGCGCTCACCGCCGAGCACATCAAGAAGCAGGACATCGTCATCACCACCGCGCTGATCCCGGGCCGGCCCGCACCGAAGCTGGTTACCGCCGAGATGGTCAAATCGATGAAGCCGGGCTCGGTGCTGGTCGATCTCGCCGTCGAGCGCGGCGGCAATGTCGAGGGCGCGAAGGCGGGCGAGGTCGTCGATCTCGATGGCATCAAGATTGTCGGCTATACCAACGTTGCCGGCCGCGTCGCGGCCTCGGCCTCCAGCCTCTACGCACGCAATCTGTTCTCCTTCATCGAGACCATGGTCGACAAGAAGGAGAAAACGCTCGCCGTCAACTGGGACGACGAGCTCGTCAAGGCCACCGCGCTCACGAAAGACGGCGCCGTCATCCACCCGAACTTCCAGCCGAAGGTTTAAGGAGACCCGCCATGGAGCACGCAGCACAGGTCGTCGACCCCTTCATCTTCCGGCTGTCGATCTTCGTCCTCGCCGTCTTCGTCGGCTATTTCGTGGTGTGGTCGGTGACGCCGGCGCTGCACACGCCGCTGATGAGCGTGACCAACGCGATCTCCTCGGTGATCGTCGTCGGCGCGCTGCTCGCGGTCGGCGTCGGCATGGTTTCGAGCGGCTCGGGCTGGGCGCGCGGCTTCGGCTTCGTCGCGCTCATCTTCGCCTGCGTGAACATCTTCGGCGGCTTTCTCGTCACCCAGCGGATGCTGGCGATGTACAAGAAGAAGTCGAAGTAAGCGGCCACCTCGGGCTGAAGGGATCAATGGGGACCTGAGATGAGCGCCAATCTCTCTGCATTTCTGTATCTCGTGGCGGGGGTGCTGTTCATCCTGTCGCTGCGCGGGCTGTCGAGCCCGGCAACCTCGCGCCAGGGCAATCTGTTCGGCATGGTCGGCATGGCGATCGCGGTCGCCACAACGCTGGCGAGCCATCCGCCGGCCGACGGCATGGCCTGGGTGCTGGTCATCCTGGCGGTTGCGATCGGCGGCGGTATCGGCGCGGTGATCGCCCGCCGCGTGCCGATGACCTCGATGCCGGAACTGGTCGCTGCCTTCCATTCGCTCGTCGGCATGGCTGCGGTGCTGGTGGCCGCCGGCGCGTTCTACGCGCCCGAAGCGTTCGACATCGGCAAGCCCGGCGCGATTCATGCATCAAGTCTGGTCGAAATGTCGCTCGGCGTCGCCATCGGTGCGCTGACCTTCACAGGTTCGGTGATCGCCTTCCTGAAGCTGTCCGCGCGCATGAGCGGCGCGCCGATCATTCTGCCCGCCCGCCACATCATCAACATCGCATTGGCCCTGGCGCTGGTGTTCTTCATCGTCCGTCTCGTCCTCACGGGCGGCGCTTTCGACTTCTGGATGATCACCATCATCGCGCTGGCGCTCGGCGTCCTCATGATCATCCCGATCGGCGGCGCCGACATGCCGGTCGTGATCTCGATGCTGAACTCCTATTCGGGGTGGGCCGCGGCCGGCATCGGCTTCACGCTCGGCAATTCCGCGCTGATCATCACCGGCGCGCTGGTCGGCTCTTCGGGCGCCATCCTGTCCTACATCATGTGCCACGCGATGAACCGCTCCTTCATCTCGGTCATCCTCGGCGGCTTCGGCGGCGAGACCGCCGCCGCCGGCGGCGGTTCGGGCGAGCAGAAGCCCGCCAAGCTCGGCTCCGCCGACGATGCGGCGTTCATCATGAAGAACGCCTCCAAGGTCATCATCGTGCCCGGCTACGGCATGGCGGTGGCGCAGGCCCAGCACGCGCTGCGCGAGATGGCCGACGTCCTGAAAAAGGAAGGGGTCGAGGTGAAATACGCCATTCACCCGGTCGCCGGCCGCATGCCCGGGCACATGAACGTGCTGCTGGCCGAAGCCAACGTTCCCTATGACGAAGTGTTCGAGCTCGAGGACATCAACTCCGAATTCGCGCAGGCCGATATCGCCTTCGTGATCGGTGCCAACGACGTCACCAACCCGGCCGCTGAGGAAGACAAGTCCTCGCCGATCTACGGCATGCCCGTGCTCCAGGTCTGGAAAGCCGGCACCGTGATGTTCATCAAGCGCTCGCTCGCTTCAGGCTATGCCGGCATCGACAATCCGTTGTTCTATCGCGACAACACCATGATGCTGCTTGGTGACGCCAAGAAGGTCACCGAGAACATCGTCAAGGCGATGTAACGCGAGGCGGGGATCGTGGCCATCAACAAGGAATGGCACCGGTCTCATCCCATGCCGCCCAAAGCGACGCGCGAGCAGCGCGTCGCCTGGCACGCCGCGCACAGGGCGGCGTGCGGCTGCCGCGATATTCCGGCGAGCCTTCGGCCCGACGTCATCAAATTGCTGCGGAGCCATCGGAAGCCGTGAGCCGAAAGGCTGACGCCTGTCATGACCTTCATCAAGTGGACCGCCATCCTGCTCGCGACCGTCTATCTCGCCGGTCTCGTTGTGCTGTACGTCCGACAGCGCGAGATGCTGTTTCCGATCCCGCCCGTCGGACGGACTGCCCCCGATGCCGCGGGCCTTCCGGAAGCGGAAGAGCATGTCCTGATCACGTCTGACGGCGAGAAGGTCATCATCTGGCACGTCCCGGCCAAGCCAGGCCGTCCCCTGATCCTTTACTTCCCCGGCAATGGCGATTTCCTCGCCGGCCGGATCAGCCGTTTCAAGGCGATGACCGCCGACGGCACCGGCCTCGTCGCACTGTCCTATCGCGGCTATGCCGGCTCGAGCGGCGCGCCGAGCGAACAGGGCCTGCTGCGCGATGCTGAGGCCGCCTATGCCTTCACCATCGCGCGCTACGAAGCGGAACGAATCGCCGTCTGGGGCTTTTCGCTCGGGACGGGCGTGGCGGTTGCGCTCGCCTCGGAACGTCGCGTCGGAAAGCTCATCCTGGAGGCCCCCTATACCTCGACCGCCGACATTGCAGCTGCATCGTTCTGGTTCGTTCCGGTGCGGCTCTTGATGCGCGATCCGTTTCGCTCCGACGAGCGCATCGCGCGCGTCACGGTGCCGCTCCTCGTGATGCATGGCACGAATGATCTTGCCATTTCGATCGTGTTCGGAGAGCGTCTGTTCGCACTCGCCAATGAGCCCAAGCGGTTCGTTTCCATGGCTGGCGGCGGGCATGACGATCTCGATCAATTTGGTGCGGTCGAAACCGCGAGAGATTTCATCGGCAGTTGATAATCTCTTTGTACGTTACATTTGGGCGCTCGCCGCCTTCTGCCGTGCTGATTCCGCGTTCCTGCTGTTGACGCTGCTGCCGGTCGCGCCGATCCCGCACTGGCATTGAATCTCGCGCCTGATTTGCTACTGCTCGTCCAGGCAATTGGAAGCGGTGGATGAGCGCGCATAGTCGGATGCCCCGGTCGGCCTGGATATTTCCCGCGCTGGCCGTGCTGTTGTTCGCTGCCGTCAGCGCGACGGACTACGTGTTCACGCTGTCGCTGGGCGGGCTCGTCTTTGCCATCGTGCTTCTGGTCATCCTGTTCGGCACGGTGTTCGCCGCGGTTCACCATGCCGAAGTGATCGCAGAGCGGGTCGGCGAACCCTATGGCACGCTCGTGCTGACGCTCGCGGTGACCATCATCGAGGTCGCGCTGATCACCACGATCATGCTGGGCGACAAGCCTGCCCCGGCGCTCGCCCGCGACACCGTTTTCGCCGTGGTCATGATCGTCTGCAACGGCCTCGTGGGGCTTTGCATCTTCATCGGCGGCCTGCGCTATCGCGAGCAGGGTTTCCAGCTCTCAGGGGCCAACGTCTATCTCAGCGTGCTGTTTGCGCTTGCGACCATCACGCTGATCCTGCCGAACTACACCACCACCGCGCCGGGTCCGGTCTATTCGGCGGTTCAGCTCGGCTTCGTCGACGTGGTCACGCTCGCGCTGTACGGAGTGTTTCTCTACACTCAGACCGTCCTGCACAAGGATTACTTCGTTCATGAACGGGCGGAGGGCGAGGCTGGGGAGGTGCACCGGTCGTCCGGGGCGCTCGCCCTTACCGTGGTGCTGCTCCTGGTCTCGCTGCTGGCGGTCGTGCTTCTGGCAAAGAAGTTCTCGCTGGTGGTCGACGCCGTCGCGGCCCGGATCGGCGCGCCGCCCGCTTTTGCCGGGCTTCTGGTCGCGCTCCTGATCCTGATGCCGGAAGGCGTCGCGGCCGTGTCGGCGGCTCGCAAGAACGACCTCCAGAAGAGCATCAACCTGGCGCTGGGCTCCTCGCTCGCCACCATCGGGCTGACCATCCCGGCGGTCGGGCTCGCCACCTACGCGCTCGAGAAGGAGCTCGAGCTTGGCCTCAACGCCCAGGGCAGCGTGCTCATGCTCCTGACCTTCTTCCTGAGCATGCTGACCTTCGGCACGGGCAGGACCAATGTCCTGTTCGGGCTGGTCCATATGGTGGTATTTGCCGTCTACGTATTCATGGTGTTCGTGCCCTGAAGCGCGAAAGGAGAGATCCAATGCTTGCAGCCAAGTCCGAAGTTCAGGTCGACAACGAGCAGGTGCGGGTGACGGAATGGCGCCTTCCGCCCGGCAGCGCGACCGGACATCACACCCACGGCATGGACTATGTGATCGTTCCCGTCGTCGCCGGCGAGATGACGATCGTGTCGCCCAATGGCGAACGGGGCAAGGCGCAGCTCTCCGCCGGAAAATCCTACTTCCGCAAGGCTGGCGTCCAGCATGACGTACTTAACGAAACCTCAACTGAGATCGTGTTCCTTGAAATTGAGCTAAAGCCGTAAGCTGGCGTTACGCGCCTGCCATTGATCCGTCGCAGTTGATCCCTCACAATGCCCCAAAGTTCCCGCATCAGGCCCGCGGGGAGTGGTCGGAATGCTGAAATACCTCGCCAAGATTTCGATGGATATTTTCCCCTCGGTGCTCGCGACGATCATCGGGGCGTACATCGTTAATCATTACATCAACGCCAAGCCGGCGGCTGATGCGCCCGCGGCGATGGTTGCACCCGCCGACGCCGGCCACAACGGCAAGCCTGCTGATACCGCCAACCTCCCCGCTCCCGGCGTCAAGGCCAAGGGCATCTCCGAGAAGAGCGTCACGGACAAGGCGGCCGCCGATCATCAGCCGGCCGCCGAGCCCAAGGGGGCCGAGAAGGCTGCGGAGAAGGCACCGGACGTGGCGCCGACGGAGACCGGGCCGCGCGCCAAGCCGTCCGCCCGTGAAAAGGTGATTGCCAAATCTGCCCCGGCGGTTCCCGCTGCTCCGATGGTCGAGGCCAATTCGGCACCGGCGGCTGCCGCTCCAGCCGCAACCCCTGATGCCAACGATCTCGTGCGTGCTGCGATCGAGCGCCTGCGCAAGTCGCCTGAGGGCAGGTCCGAGGCCAAGTCCGCCGAGACCAGAACGTCTGAAACCAAGCCAGCCGAGAAACCGGGTGAGCCTGCGGTGCGGGAAGCCGTCCGCACGCCGGAGGCCCCGCGGGTCGTTAGCATGGAGCCGGCCACAGTCCGTCCGCTGCCGCCGCCGATCACAGTCTCGACACCCTCACCTGAGATCTACGGCAATGGTGGCTCCAATCCACCCTACACGGCCTCGATCAGCAATGAGGATCCGAACCGGGTCACGCCGCCGGCTGATATTCCCGTGCCGGTCATCGCACCGCCGCTCGACTTGCGTGCCGATGCGGGGGCCTCCATGCCGCGACCGAAGAAGACCAATGTCGCCGACGAGATGCTGTCGGGCATGAAGTCGATGTTCAACGCGGTTCTGCCGAAGAGCGCCACCCCCGACTGAGACTGCGCCCGCTGCGCCATCCGTCAGCCGCCAACGCGGGCAAGGCCGCTGCGGGCGGCATCATCGCGCGGACGGAGCGCGACCGCCTTGGCGTAGGATGCCGCCGCCTTGGCCTTGTCGCCCAGCCGCTCATAGACCTGTCCGCGCGTGGTCCAGACCTGGGCGTTGTGCGGATCGGCCTCGGAGGCTTCGTCCAGATCGGCTGCGGCCTCCTTGACCTTGCCGAGCGCGAGATAACTGATGGCGCGGCCGAGCAGCGGCTCGGCCTTCTGCGGGTTGAGCCCGCTTGCAGCGCTGAAATCGGCGATGGCGAAGTCGTGCTGGTTCTTGCCCTGATAGATCAGGGCGCGGCCGTAGAATGCCTGCGCGTTGTAGGGGTCGAGCCCGACCGCGCGATTGAACTCATCGAGCGCTGCCGCGGTCTCGCCTGACTTCGCCAGGGATTGGGCCTTTGCGGTGTGAGCCTGAGCTTCGGCGACGTTGCCCGCGCTCACCGCGCTCTCGGCGGGCGCGGCCGTCTTGGGCGCCTCCTGCGGCTTGTCCTTCTCCGGGAGCAGCGATCCCAGATCGAAGGAGCAGCCGCACAATGTGCTCCCGATCAAGGCCAATACGAGCGTCTGCCGCCAGATCCGGCGTCGTCGCTCCAAGCCGCGCTGAGGGAAAGGGGAAACCATCTACGGTTCGCTCGCGCTGGTGCCGCATCTGTAGTGCCCCGTCCCAGAAAGGCACCGCTCACAAACAATAACGCGGGCCAAGGGCCCGCGTCATCGAAAACTGAGGTCTTACAGCTTCGGCAAATCAGCGCGGTCCGCGCGGACCTGCACCCGGGCCGCTACGACCGCCGCGATCACCGCCCGGGCCAGCGCCGAACACCGGCTTCGGCTTCATCGGCAGCAGGCCTTCGCGCTGCAGCTTCTTGCGGGCCAGCTTGCGCGCGCGGCGCACGGCTTCGGCCTTTTCGCGGGCCTTCTTCTCGGAGGGCTTCTCGTAATGGCCGCGGAGCTTCATCTCGCGGAAAATGCCCTCGCGCTGCATCTTCTTCTTCAGCGCCTTGAGGGCTTGATCGACATTGTTATCGCGAACGAGAACCTGCACGCGGCATCCTCTTTAGGTGGATCGGATTTGAATTCTGGTAAGTCAAAGGGGATGGCGAAACGCGCAAGCCCTTAACCTTGAGCGCGCGGATGTATCAGACAAAACCGCAGATGTCCACCGGGCAAGCGGGTTTTCGGGCCAAGTTCGGCCATTAAATGCGACGAAAATGCCCCTGTGCGGCCCTGATTTGGGTGACTTGGCGCCGATGAGGGGTCGTTCCCGGACACTTTGCGCCGAGAACCAGGGGAGACGCCACATGGATATCAAGAAATATGCTGCCGAGGGCATCGGCACGTTCTGGCTCACTTTCGCGGGCTGCGGCAGCGCGGTGATCGCTGCCGGCTTCCCGCAGGTCGGAATCGGCCTGGTCGGGGTGTCGCTGGCCTTCGGGCTGAGCGTCGTGACCATGGCCTATGCCATCGGCCACATCTCGGGCTGTCATCTCAACCCAGCCGTCACAGTCGGTCTCGCTGCCGGTGGCCGTTTTCCCGCGGGCCAGGTTTTGCCATACGTCATCGCCCAGGTGGCCGGCGCGATCGTGGCCGCCTGGCTGCTCTATGTCATCGCGAGCGGGGCGCCCGGATTCGATGTCGGCAAGGGCTTCGCGTCCAACGGCTATGACGCGCATTCGCCCGGCCAGTACAGCATGGTCGTGTGCTTCCTCACGGAAGTGGTGATGACGATGATGTTCCTGTTCATCATCATGGGCGCCACCCATGGCCGTGCACCCGCGGGTTTCGCGCCGCTCGCGATCGGGCTCGCGTTGGTGATGATCCATCTCGTCAGCATTCCCGTCACCAACACCTCAGTGAACCCGGCGCGCAGCACGGGCCCGGCACTGTTCGTCGGCGGCTGGGCGCTGTCGCAGCTCTGGCTGTTCTGGATTGCACCATTGATCGGTGGTGCGCTCGGCGGGGTGGTCTATCGCTGGCTCAGCGAGGAGCCCACCGGCATCGTCGCGGGCGTGAAAGCGGCCTGATCGCCTGGCGGGATCGCAGGTCGGAGCCGCGGTCCCGTTACTTGCTTGCGCTGGGACGCACTTCGGTGACGTGGCCCATCTTGCGGCCGGGGCGCGGCGCGCCCTTGCCGTAGATGTGTACGGTCGCGCCCGGCACGGTCAGCCATTTTTCGTATTCGTTGATCTCGTCGCCGATCAGGTTGGTCATGGTGACGACGTCGCCATGGCGCACGGGCTTGCCGAGCGGCCAGCCGGCGATGGCGCGGATGTGCTGCTCGAACTGCGAGACGGAGGCGCCATCCAGCGTCCAATGTCCGGAATTGTGCACGCGCGGAGCGATCTCGTTGACCAGCACCTCCGGTCCGGTGCCATTGGCGAGCACGAACATCTCGACAGCGAGCACGCCGACATAGTCGAGCGCGCCTGCAATTTTGCCGGCGATGCTGCGCGCCTCCTCGGCGAGCGCATCCGGGATCGGCGCGGGCGCGCGCGATATCTTCAGGATGTGGTCGCGGTGCTCGTTCTCGGTGACGTCGAAGCACTCGACCTGGCCCGTGGCCGAACGCGCAGCGATCACGGAGATCTCGCGTTCGTACGGCACGAAGGCTTCAAGAATCGCCGATTTGGTGGCGAGGCTCGTCCACACCTTGGCGATGTCGTCGCCCTCGCGGATGATGGCCTGACCCTTGCCGTCATAGCCGAACCGGCGGGTTTTCAGCACCGCGGGAAGGCCGATCCTGGCGATCGCCTCGCGCAGCGAGGAGACGGAGGTAACGTCGGCATAGGCTGCGGTTCCGATCCCGAGGTGCGTGACAAAATCCTTTTCGGCGAGCCGGTCCTGGGTGGTCTCCAGGATCTTGCGGTTGGGCAGCACCGGGCGGCGCGCGTCCAGCACCATCGCGGCCGCGGCCGGCACGTTCTCGAACTCGTAGGTGATGACGTCGACGTCGCTCGCGAACAGCTCCAGCGCCTCGACATCGGCATATTCGGCGCAGGTCGCGTTAAGTACGACGTCGAAGGCCGGCGAGTCCGGATCGGGCGAGAACACCTGGCAGCGCAGGCCGAGCCGCGCCGCAGCCATGGCCAGCATCCGCCCCAATTGTCCGCCGCCAAGGATACCGACGGTGTCACCGGGCTTCAGCTTCACGTGCCTGGTCTCAGTCACGCCTTGTCCTCCGGGCGCTCCGCGACGGCGTCAGTCTGCGCCTTGCGCCAGGCGGCAAGGCGATCGGACAAGGCCGGGTCTGACAACGCCAGCACGGCGGCTGCCAGCAGTGCGGCGTTGATCGCACCGGCTTTGCCGATGGCGAGGGTGCCGACGGGGATTCCTGCGGGCATCTGCACGATCGAGTAGAGCGAATCGAGACCCTTGAGCGTCTTGGATTCGACCGGCACGCCGAAGACCGGCAGTTCGGTAAGCGCCGCGGCCATGCCGGGCAGATGTGCCGCGCCGCCGGCGCCGGCGATGATGACCTTGTAGCCTGCGGCCTTGGCGCCCTTGGCGAAAGCAAACAGCCGGTCGGGGGTGCGATGCGCCGAGACGACGCGGGTGTCGGCGGCGATGCCGAGCGCCTCGAGCGTGTCGGCGGCATGCCGCATCGTGTCCCAGTCCGACTGGCTTCCCATGATGATGGCGATCGGCGCGGTCATGACGTCAATTGTGCCCGGAAAACAGAAAGATAGGCCAGATTAGCGGGTTCCGGCCGGCGGCTCGCAAGGCGGTGGCAAGGAGAAGGGAATCCACTATCCTGTCTTGGTGAATCCCCGCAAGCCTTCATTGAGCAGGATGCCCATGAAGAAACCAAAAAGGGCGAGCGCTGCGAAGGCCAAAGCGGGCCGGAAGACCAGCGCCGGCCGATCCACGCCCGCCGCCGGGCGGCTGACCAAGCGGTCGGTGAAGCCATCGCGGCGCAACGCCTCGGCGGATGATGCAGCCACGGACAATCTCAGGGCGACAATCCGGGACCTGCGGACCAAGCTCAAGGAAGCACAGCGCCGGGTCGCGGAACTCGAAGCTGCGGCCGATACGGATTTCCTGCTCGAGATTCCCAACCGGCGCGGCTTCGAGCGCGAGCTCATGCGCGCCATCGCCTATATGAAACGCTACCGCGCCAGCGGGGCGCTGATCGTCCTCGATGTCGATCGGCTGAAGCCGATCAACGACTCCTTCGGGCATGCCGCCGGCGACGAGGTGCTCAAGGCGATTGTCGCGACCCTGACGCGGCAGATTCGTGCCTCCGACGTGGTTGGCCGGCTCGGCGGCGACGAGTTCGGGCTGCTGCTCTGGAATCTCAGCGAAACTGACGCCAAGGCGAAGGCCGCGGCCTTCGAGCAGGCGATCGACGAATTGTCCTTTGTGTTTCGTGGACAATCGGTGGCCGCGGGCGCCTCCGCCGGCGTCGCGCTGCTCGGCCCGCACTCCGACGCAGGCCGCGCCCTGGAAGAGGCCGATGCCGCGATGTACGTGCGCAAGGCGCGACGCCGGCATGAGCCGCGTATCAGGCTTGTCGATAGCGAGCTTTAGAGGGTTGCGAGATCTTCGGGCACGTTGCCGAATTTGCGCAGCAGCGTCGCGTCGCCGAATTCGCCGGTCATGGGATCGCCACTGCGGCTGAACGCGATTGCGCCGATATGGCCGGGGCCGCGCGCCAAAATCTCGGCGCGTCGTAGCGCCGCCGTTGAGGACTGACACTCTTCCGCCGCGCCAGCGACGGGTGATCCGTCGTCATCGATCAAAAAGGGCATTGCAACGTAATAGGTCACATCCGACATGGCGTTGCTCCAGTGTTGAACTCAAGCGGCGCTGCTCTTGCTCCGCATCTTGCTGCGCGAGGTTTCCGGAATGCAGCCGGCGGCGACAGCCGCCTGCAACTCCTCCAGCTCGGTTTCCAGATATTCATTGGCCATGATCAGCGCCTTGATGGTGCTGCGTAGATTGCCGTCGCACATCGCGATCGCCTGATCGCAGGCCTGTTCGTAATGAGTGTTGTCGAGAAGGGGCGTTGCCGACATCGCGTTGTCCTCGTGTCCTGTGTTTAGGCGTCTGCTGAGCTGTGGGCCCTGAATGTTCATCTTTTGTTCCGATTGAGTCAAGCGGATTCATTGGTGAGCCGCGGGACGACCCGTGGACGGATCAGGCGATGATGTCGGGCGTGATCTGGTCTTCAATGAACGCGATGCGGTCGCGCAACAACAGCTTGCGCTTCTTCAGCCGCTGTAAACGCAACAGGTCGGGGGCGGGCGATTGATGCAATGCATCGATCGCCGCATCGAGATCTCGGTGTTCCTGCTGCAACCGGGTGAGCTCGGCTTCGAGCTCACGCTCATCTTCGTTGGTCATGTCTGCGGTGGCCGAAAACCGATAGGCGTGAGATCCGGGCTGTGGATGCCCTGTGGAAATTATCGTCCTTGCGCAGCGTGATCGCAAGCGATCTGCGGCTTCGCCCGCCGGTCTCCCGCAAGATATTTCTGCAAGGAGGCGCGGGGCTGCGCAGCCCGCATTGATATCACGGATTTTTCCCGCGTGGTTCCCTTTAGTCACGCTTCGTTACATATGAACTTTCAAAAATGACACTGCGACGACGGATACCCATCGACAGGACGAATCGGTGATGTAGACTTGCTCGTCCGGATCGAATCCTGAGGTTCAACCCTACCGAGGAGGTTTCGAATGACAATTCAGGCACATCTCGTTGAATTGGAACGGAAGCACAAACTGCTCGAAAACGAATTGCACGAAGCTCTCGTGCACCTTTCAACGGACGACCTGCAAATTGTTGAGTTGAAGCGCCGGAAGTTGATGGTCAAGGACCAGATCGAGCGTCTGAAGCACAGCGATACGCTCCACTAGCACCCCCTTAACAGCGTAGAGTTGATCGCATCCTTTCTTGCAGGGATGAGCTACGTGCTCATCCCTGCTGCAAGATACAAACTGCGCACGATCCTTGCGCGGGGGTGATGTTTTGTTTGGGCGCGTTTTCTCGACAACGATCTGTGATCGACCACGCTCGAAAGCTCTCTAGACGGTTGCGAGTTCGGCGACGTGGTCGGCGATCGCGAGCGACGACGTCAGTCCTGGCGATTCGATGCCGAACAGATTGATCAGGCCTGCGACACCGTGATCGGGCGGGCCCTGCATCAAGAAGTCCTGGCTGGCCACAGCGGGCGGCACGATCTTTGGTCGGATGCCTGAATAGCTCGGCATCAGCGCCCCATCGGGCAGCGTAGGCCAGTACTTGCGGATCGCCGGGTAGAAGCGCTCGGCGCGGGACGGATCGACTTCGTAATTGATCGTTTCGATCCACTCGACGTCGGGCCCGAAGCGCGCCTGGCCGGCCATGTCCAGCGTCAGGTGCACCCCTAACCCGCCGGGTTCGGGCACCGGATAGATCAGGCGCGAGAACGGCGCCTTGGCGTTGCAGCTGAAGTAGTTTCCCTTGGCAAGATAGGCCGGCGGAATCCGGTCCATCGGCATGCCGTCGATGTTGCGTGCGACCGTTGTCGCCGAGAGTCCTGCGGCGTTGACGAGAAGGTCGCATTGGAGCGTCATCGGCGCATCGCCGCCGGCCTCGATTTCGATGATGCCGCCGGCAGCCTTGGCGCGGATCAGCGGCGTGTGAAACGCGAAGGCCGCGCCGGCGTCCTCGGCTTCGCCACGCAGCGAGAGCATGTAGGCGTGGCTGTCGATGATGCCGGTCGACGGCGACAGCAGCGCAGCGTCGCAGGCGAGCGCCGGCTCCAGCGCGCGTGCGACCTCGCCCGTGAGCAGTTGCATGTCGAGCACGCCGTTGGCTTCGGCATGCGCCTTGATCGATTGGAGCTTCTCGGTTTCCTTTTGGCTGGTCGCGACAATCAGCTTGCCGCAATTTCTGTGCGGGATGCCGCGCTCGGCGCAGTAGCGGTAGAGCGCGTGCTTGCCCGCGACGCACATGCGCGCCATCCAGCTCCCGGCGCGGTAGTAGATGCCGGCATGGATCACCTCACTGTTGCGCGAGGAGGTGATGGTGCCGATGGCCTCGGCTTCCTCGAGCACGATCACCTCGCGCCCGGACTTGGCGAGCTTTCGAGCCACCGCGAGACCGACCACGCCGGCTCCGACGACGACACAGTCCACCCTATCCATGGTTGTGCATGATCTCCGCTGGAGCCGCCGGCGGCATCAGGTCCCGGAACGGCCGCGCGGGGGGATTTTCCGTTAAGAAAGCATTTATCATGTCAGGGCAATTGCCGTATCGCACGTCACATTTTTCTGTTGCGGGTACAGGCGTTTACCCGATCCAAACCCGCGAGGCCAGACAATCCGACGTTGAAATCGCGGGTGGCTGATGGCTGAGAAGAACTGGCAGGTGGGCAGCACGCTTCCGATTGCTGTGCAGGCCCTTGCTTGCCTGGCCGGCGCGGTCGCACCTGCGCGTGCCTTTGCGCTATCCGACAGCTTTCCCGCTCCGAGCGATTTCGCCAAGCTCGAGCCCAACGTGATCTGGGAAGCGCTGATCGCAGCCATCGTCGTGTGCTCGTTTCTCGCCGCGATCGGGCTGTGGATCCTTTCCTCGCTGCGCCGGAGCAGGCGTTTGCAGCTGCGGCGCAACGCCTTCATCTCCTCCGCCATGAACAATCTCAACCAGGGCGTGGTGATGACGGATGCGCAGCGCCGCATCATTTTCTGCAACGACCGCTATCTCGAGATCTACGGTCTGACGCGGTCCGATATCCGGCCTAACATGAACGGCCACGACCTGCTCGAGCTGCGTCGCAGGCGCGGAGTGCTGGATGCCGCCTCCGACGACGAGTTCTACGAGAAAGCGGCCAGCGTCAACGGCTTGATCACCGAACTGCCGGACGGGCGGGCTATCCTGGTGAAGTTCTTCGTGCTGCCGAACGGCGGCTCTGTGGCGACGCATCTCGACGTCAGTGAACAGCGCAAGCTGTCCCGGCAGCTCGCCTCTACCACGCAGTTCCTGGAATCGGTGCTGGACCATGTGCCGGCTTGCGTGGCAGCCAAGAACATCGAGGACGGCCGCTACATCTTCGCCAATACCGCCTATGAGCGGTTCTGGGGTTTTTCACGGGACCACGTCGTCGGCAAGAAGGCGCGCGAGCTGTTCGCGCCGGTCTCGGCGGACAGCATCGATGCGGCCGACCGGGCGGCGCTCAACTCGCCGGACGGGCAGTTCCGCAACGAGTTCGAGGTCGAGCGGGGCGGGGAGCGGCGCATGGTCGCCTCCATCCGGATCGCGGTTCGCAACGAAGGCAACAGGCCGGGATTCCTGCTGCTGGTGTTTGAGGACATCACCGACCGCCGATCGCTCTCTCAGGAACTGGAGAGCACCAAGAAGTTCCTCGAACTCGTGGTGGACAACATCCCGGTTGCGCTGATCGTGGAACAGGTCAAGGATGGCCGCTATCTGCTCGCCAACCGCAGCGCGGAGACGATCCTCAACCGCAGGCGCGAGGAAGCAACCGGCCTGACGGCGTCCGACATTTTCAATGCGAAGGAAGCCAAGCTGATCATCGCGCGCGACGAGGCCGCGATCAAGAAGCGCGGGATGATCACCGAGGAGCATCCGATCTCGACCAAGGACGGCCTGCGCCTGTTCCTGACCCGCCGCGCCACCGTGCTCAGCGATGCAGGAGAGCCGCAATATCTGATCAAGACCCACGAGGACGTCACCGACCGCCGGCAGACCGAGTCGCGCATGGCGCACATGGCCTATCACGACGGCCTCACCGATCTGCCGAATCGTGCCGCCTTCCTGCAGGCGCTGATGCAGATGATCGAGGCCTGCGAGGGTACCGGCGAGGAGTTCGCCGTCCTCTGCGTCGACCTCGATGGCCTCAAGGAGGTCAACGACGTCTTCGGCCATGCGCTCGGCGACAAGCTCCTGATCGAGGTCGCCCGGCGGCTCGAGGACTCCGCGCGCGGCGGCCTGGTGGCGCGCCTGTCAGGCGACGAGTTCGGCCTGATCATCGACGGCAAGCAGCCCGAGGCGGGCCTCGCACTGGCGCAGCAGATTGGCGAAGCCGTCGCCAAGGACTTCCAGATCGACGGCCGGCCGGTCCGCGCCGGCATCACCACCGGCATCTCGGTCTTCCCGCACAACGGCACCGATGGCGCCTCGCTGCTCGCCAATGCCGGCGCGGCGCTGTTCCGCGCCAAGCAGAAGTCGCGCGGCACGATCAGTCTCTACCAGCCGGAGATGGACCAGCAGATCCGTGATCGCCGCGTGCTGCACCAGGACCTCTCGATGGCAGTCAAGAACGGCGAGCTCTCGCTCGCCTTCCAGCCGCAGGGGGCCGCGGGCCACAGCGTCGGCGAGAGCGAGATCATGGGCTTCGAGGCGCTGGCACGCTGGCAGCACCCGGTGCGCGGCCAGGTTTCGCCCGCCGAATTCATCCCGATCGCCGAGGAGAGCGGCCTCATCGTCGAGATGGGCGAATGGATCCTGCGCGAGGCCTGCCGCGAGGCGGCGTCCTGGCCGAAGCCGCTCCAGGTCGCGGTTAATTTGTCCCCGGCGCAGTTCATGCACGGTGACGTGGTTGGCCTCGTCCATTCGATCCTGCTCGAGACCGGACTTGCGCCCGGCCGGCTCGAGCTCGAGATCACCGAGGGGGTGCTGATCGAGGATTTCGATCGAGGCCTCGCGCTGCTGCGCCGCCTGAAGGCGCTTGGCGTACGCATCTCCATGGACGATTTCGGCAGCGGCTACTCGTCGCTGAGCTACCTTCAGGCGTTCCCGTTCGACAAAATCAAGATCGACCGCGCCTTCATCATCAATCTCGGCCGCAACCCGCAATCGGCGGCGATCGTGCGCGCCGTGATCGATCTCGGCCACGGCCTCGACATGTCGATCATCGCCGAAGGCGTCGAGACCGTCGATCAGCTCGCCTTCCTCGCCAGGGAAGGCTGCGACGGCGTGCAGGGCTATCTGCTCGGCAAACCGCTGCCGATCGGAAAATATGCCGGGCTCGTCGGTCGTGCCGACGCGGTGGAGCTCGCGCTTAAGACCGGCTAGAGCGCTGTCGAGCGGAGTGGATCCCGGTTCGCGTCAAGAAGACTCGTCTGAAATAACAATCTGGAGCCTTGTTCCGATTTCATCGCAACGGGAATGGCTCTAGTGATGAGAGCGCTGCGCTTCGCTCCCATTTGACGGCTTCATGGCAGACTACGATCTCGCGATCATCGGCGGCGGCCTGAACGGTGTCGGCCTCGCGCGCGATGCGGCCGGCCGCGGCTTGCGGGTTATCCTGTTCGAGCAAGGCGATCTCGGCGGCGCGGCATCGTCGGCAACACCGCGGCTGATCCACGGCGACCTCTCGGTGCTGGAGCGGCGCGGCTTCTGGCGGGTGCACCGGGCGCTGGCCGAGCGGCGGACCTGGCTCCGAATCGCGCCGCATCTGGTCCGGCCGATGCGCTTCGTCATACCTGCGCATTCGGACCAGCGTCCGCCTTGGCTGCTGCGCGCCGGCCTGTTCCTCTATGACAGCCTCGCCGGCCGGGGCGGCCTGCCCGGATCGGCGACCCTCGACATCACGCATCATCCGGTCGGCAACGCGCTGAAGCGCCCATTTGGCACGGCCTTCGAATATTCGGACTGCGTCGTCGACGATTCCCGCCTTGTCGTGCTCACGGCGCTGGACGCCGCCGAGCGTGGCGCGACGATCCGGACCGGAGCGCGCTGCGTGCGTGCCGATCGTGCCGACATCTGGCGGCTCGCCGTGGTCGATCGCGGACATCGCCGCACCATCACGACCCGGGCGCTGGCCAACACCACCGGCGGCTGGACGTCGATGGTCGCGGAGATGGTCCTGCGCCAGCCGCAGCCCGCCGCGACGGCCATGCAGATGAGCCAGATCATCGTGCCCAGGCTGTTCGATTCAGACAACGTCTACGTCTTCCAGAACGGTGATGGCCGACTGATCTTCGCAAGCTCGTACGAGCGGGAGTTCACGCTGATCGGTACGGTCACGCATGATTTCACCGGCGATCCCGCAATCGTTGCGGTGTCCCGGGCCGAAATCGGCTATCTCTGCGAAGCCGCCAGCCGCTACTTCCGCGCGCACATCGCCCCGGCCGACGTGGTTCGGACGGTTTCGGGCGTCAACATGAGGCCGGTGTCCGCGAGCCGAGGTGACGGCACGACGCTGTTCCACGCGCGCCGGCGCAAGGCGCCGCTGCTCACGATGTTCGGCGGCGACGTCACCACTTCGCGCTTGCGGGCGGAGGAGGCGGTGACCAGGCTGACGCCATTCTATCCGATGTCCCCGCCCTGGACCGCCGGCGCTGCGCTACCGGGCGGAGATTTCGCCTGGGATCGCTTCGACACCGAGGTCGAGTTCGCCCGTGACCGCTGGCGCTTTCTGTCGGAGCCGCAGGCCCAGCGCCTCGTTGCCGCCTATGGCTCGCGATTGTCGGCGGTGCTGGGCGAGGCAAGGACACGCGACGAACTGGGGCCGAACTTCGGCCCTGAACTGACCGGGGCCGAGGTGCGCTATCTCATGACCCGCGAATGGGCGCGCTTCCCTGAGGACATTCTGTGGCGTCGTTCCAAGCTCGGCCTGACAATGACCGCGGCAGACCGTGACGCGCTGGCCGCATTCATGGCGGGGAACGATTCATCCCGAACCGGTTGAGCAAATCGCGATCGGCCGCTAGCGTGCGGCGGAATCGGGGTTGGCAGGGATTATGGCGGAAGAGTTGTCCGGAACGAACATCGCCGCTGAAGCGGCTGGCGCGGATGCATTTCCCGCGGCGGAGCAAGGGCTGCTGCGCATCGAGGGCGTGGCCAAGACGTTCGGCACGTTCCGCGCCGTCGATGGTGTCTCGCTCGACATCAAGGCCGGCGAGTTCTTCGCGCTGCTCGGTCCGAGCGGATGCGGCAAGACCACGCTGCTCCGTATGCTCGCCGGATTCGAGGCGCCGGACGAGGGGCGCATCCTGCTCGGGGGCAAGGACATCGCGCAGGCGCTGCCGCACGAACGCCCGGTCAACATGATGTTCCAGAACTATGCGTTGTTCCCGCATCTGTCGGTGCGCGACAACATCGCCTTCGGCCTGAAGCGCGCCGGCATGGCGCGCGCCGACATCGCGACCCGCGTCGCCGAGATGGTCGCGCTGGTGAAGCTCGAGGGGCTCGAGAAGCGCAAGCCCGACCAGCTCTCCGGCGGTCAGCGCCAGCGCGTGGCGCTCGCCCGCGCCCTGGCGCGCCGGCCGCAGCTCCTGCTGCTCGACGAGCCGCTCGCGGCGCTCGACAAGAAGCTGCGGGAGAACACGCAAGCCGAGCTGATGGAGCTGCAGCGGCGGCTCGGCATGACCTTCATCGTCGTCACGCACGACCAGGAGGAGGCGATGACGATGGCGAGCCGGATCGGCGTGATGAAGGCAGGCAAGCTCGTCCAGGTCGCGAAACCCCGCGAACTCTACGAGGCGCCGCGCTCGCGCTGGATCGCGGAGTTCGTCGGCGACATCAACCTGTTCGACGGCGAGCCGAAATTGCGCGACGGTCATCGCCTGGTGATTGGCACGCGTGATGCGGGTGCGTTGGTGGTCGCCGAGCCGCGCGAACCGGTCGACGCGGGAAAATTGGCGGTCGCGATCCGCCCCGAGAAGGTCAAGCTCTCGCGCCGGGGCCCTGCGAGCGAGGCCGGTCATCAATTGGCGATCAACCGGCTTGACGGCGTCATTGCCGACATCTGCTATCTCGGCGGCACCACCACCTACAAGGTGAAGCTCGACAGCGGCGGGGTGCTGCAGGCTTCCGTTGCCAACAGCGCGCGCCTCGACGTCGATGCCTACAGCCTGAACCAGCATGTCGTCGCCTGGTTCAGCCCCGACGATTGCATGGTGCTGACCTCATGAGCTCGCGTCGCATCTTCGCGCGGCCGGCGCGCTTTGCCGCAATTGCGCCTTACGTCTGGATGGTGCTGTTCTTCCTGGTGCCGTTCGCCTTCGTGCTGAAGATCAGCCTGTCGCAGACGGCGATTGCGCAGCCGCCCTACGAGCCGGTTTTCGACCTGACGGCAGGATGGGACGCGCTCACCAGCGCCTTTGCCGCACTTTCGATCGACAATTTCAAGCTGCTCATCTCCGACGACATCTACGTGTTCGCCTATGTGCGCAGCCTCACCGTCGCCATCATTGCGACCGCAGCGTTGCTGCTGATCGGCTATCCCATCGCCTATGGCATGGCGCGATTGCCGAAGCGCTGGCAGGCCGTGGCGATGGTGCTGGTGATCGTGCCGTTCTGGACCTCGTTCCTGATCCGCATCTATGCCTGGATCAACATCCTCCAGCACGACGGCCTGCTCAACCAGATCCTGCTGGCATTGCATCTGGTCAGTCAGCCCGTGGTGTGGCTCTCCACCGATACCGCGATGTATATCGGCATCGTCTATTCCTATCTGCCGTTCATGATCCTGCCGCTCTACGCCACGCTCGCCAAGATGGAGCCGGCGCTGGAGGAGGCAGCCGCCGATCTCGGCGCGCCGCCCTGGCAGGTGTTCTGGCTTGTCACCTTCCCGCTGTCGCTGCCCGGTGTCGGAGCCGGCGTGCTGCTATGCGTCATCCCCATCGTCGGCGAATTCGTCATCCCGGATCTCCTCGCCGGCTCCAACGCGCTGATGATCGGTCAGACCCTTTGGCTCGAATTCTTCACCAACAAGGACTGGCCGGTCGCCTCTGCTGCCGCGATCGTGTTGCTGGTGATGCTGCTGGTGCCGCTGTTGCTGTACGAGCGGCTGCAGAAGCAGCAGCTCGAACAGGGGCGCTGAGGCGATGCGCAAGGCCCCTCGTCTCTCCCGCTTCAACATCGCCTCGCTGGCGTTGGGTCTGGCATTCCTCTATCTGCCGATCCTCATCCTCGTCATCTATTCCTTCAACGACTCGCGTCTGGTGACGGTGTGGGGCGGCTGGTCGCTGCGCTGGTATTACGAGTTCTTCAATGATCGCGCGATGATCGAGGCGGCGTGGATGAGCCTGCGGGTCGCGGTCTCCTCAGCGACGATTGCCACACTGCTCGGCACGCTCGCTGCCGTCGCGCTGTCGCGCGGCGAGCGCTTCCGCGGCCGCACACTGTTCTCCGGAATGCTCTACGCGCCGCTGGTGATGCCGGAGGTGATCACCGGACTTTCGCTGCTGCTGCTGTTCGTCGCGCTGAACGCCGAGCGCGGCTTCTGGACCGTGACGATCGCCCATACCACGTTGACGATGTGCTTCGTCACCGTGGTCGTGCAGTCCCGCCTCGGCTCGCTCGATCGCTCGCTGGAGGAGGCGGCGATGGACCTCGGCTGCGACCCGGTGCGCGCGTTCCTATCCGTGACGCTGCCGCTGATCGCGCCCGCGATCGTCGCCGGCTGGATGCTGGCGTTCACGTTGTCGCTGGATGATCTCGTGATCGCGAGCTTCACCACGGGGCCGGGCTCGGCCACCTTGCCGATCCGGATCTATTCGGAGGTGCGGCTGGGGGTGAAGCCCGAGATCAACGCGATCTGCACGCTGGCGATCGCCCTCATCGCGGTGGTGATCGTGTTGGCTTCGCTCGCTTCCAAACTGTCGAGTTCGCGTGGCGAGAGCGCGGCGCCGCTGTAGGCGCTGCGGTCATTGCGGGGAAGCTCTTGCGGCGAAGCAATCCAGTTTGTCTCTGCCGAGCTGGTCTGGATTTGCCTCGCTGCGCTCGCAATGACGAAGGAAATGCCTACGACTTCACCGCGCCTGCCGTGAGGCCGCCCACCATGTAGCGGCGGAAGGCGTAGTAGACCGCGGCCGGCGGCAGCGCGTAGATGAAGCCGGTGGTCATGAGCAGCTCCCACGGCGAATCGTCGGCGGCGAGAAAGTTGCCGAGCGCGACGGGGAGGGTGATCTCGCGGTCGTTCGAGAGCAGCAGGAACGCATAGAGGTACTCGTTCCACGCCAGCAGCACCGCATAGGTGCCGATCGCGACCAGCGAGGGCATCATCAGCGGCAAATAGACCAGGCGGAAGATCTGCAGCGTCGTCGCGCCGTCCATCACGGCGGCCTCGTCAAGCTCGACCGGCAGCTTGTCGGACGCCTGTTTCAGCACCCAGATCGCATAGGGGCTCGCGATCGTCACCATCGCCAGGATCAGCGACCAGTGATTGTTGAGCAGGCCGTAATTGCCCATGGTGCGGTACATCGGGACGGCGAGGAACGCCGCGGGGATGAAATAGGTGAAGAGCGCAAGGTTCAGCACGGTGCGTCCGCCCGGCACCTTCAATCGCGAGATCGCGAACGCCGCCGAGGTCGCGATCACCAGCGTCAGCACGCCGACGGAGACGGCGATCACCGTCGAATTCCAGAACTGGATGTAGAAGTCGCGCAGGAAGTAGTGCTGCTGCTTGAACACGATCTGGAAATTGTGCAGCGTCGGGTGATCCGGCCACAGCTTGCCCGAGAACGCATCCTCCTTCGGGGAGATCGCGAACAGGAACATGTGATAGATCGGGATCATCGTCCACAGGAAGACGGGAATGCCGATCAGCAGCAGCCGCGCTTCGGTCGCGACGTCGCGCCAGGAAAATTCGCTTACGCCGGGGAGCTTCATCGCGACAACCGTTTCATCATGAAGTACACGAGCGGCAGGACGAACGGCATCGCGCAGACGATCGACGCCATTGCCAGCGAGAGCTGGTCGAGCCTGAGATACCGGATGCCGAGCGTCGCCAGCACGTGCGTGAGGTCGGCAGGTCCCCCGCCGGTGAGCAGATAGACGCTGTTGAAATCCCCTAGCGTCCAGATCATCGAGAGCAGCGTGCAGGTGATGTAGAGCGTCTGCATCGAGGGCCAGGTGATATAGCGGAATTTCTGCCACCAGCTCGCGCCGTCCACCTCGGCGGCCTCGAACAGATCGTGCGAGATCGCGAGCCGGCCGGTGATCAGGATCAGCGTCCAGAACGGCAGCGACTTCCAGATATGCACGGCGATTGCCATGGTCAGCGCCACGGTCGGATCGTTCAGCCAGTTCGGGCCGTCATCGCCGGTCAAGGAGAAGATGTAGTGGTTGATCATGCCCCATTCGGGATTGAGCATGAAGCGCACCGACAGGATGGTCGGGATCGACGGCACCGCCCAGGGCAGGATGAAGATCACCGAGAGCCATTTGATCCAGGTGCGCTGCTGGGCGAAGAAGCCGGACAGGAACAGTGCGATCAACATCTTGATGTTGATGCCGATGACCAGGAAGATCAGCGTGTTGACCGCGGCGCGCGCGAAGATCGGATCGTTGTAGAGCGCCACATAATTCGAAGGGGCCCGCGCCAGCCACAACCCGTAGCAGACGGGATAGACGACGAAAGCAAGGAAGACGAGCAGATAGGGCGCGAGAAGGATGATGCCCCAAACCTGCGCCGGGGTCAGCCGCGACGACAAGGGCGGGCCGGGCATTGCCTGATCGCCGGAGAGCGTGATCGCCATTCTTTCGGACTCTTCAAAGAGAAGCCGGCCGCGAGATGCGGCCGGTGTTGTTCTTGCACCCTCTCTCCGTGACGCGGGGAAAGGGGGCGGGCGACTTAACCCGCGACCTGCTTGATGCGGGCAATCAGTTCGTCGACCGCCTTGTCGACCGGAACCTTCTCGCTGACGACGCGGTTCATCGCCTTCGCCCACACGTTCTCATTGTTGAGGATCGTGAACTTCCAGTTCTTGGTGAAGTCGAACGCCGCGGTGCCGCCCTTGAACTGCGCGTAGACGGCCTTGCGGTGCTTGTCGGCCTGCCAGAACGGGCTTTCCTGGCTTTCCTTGGTCACCGGGAACCAGCGGCCGAGCGCGCCTTCGATGTACGGACGGACGTTCTCTTCCTGGAGCAGGAAGCTGATGAACTGCTTGGCCTCGGCCTTGTTCTTGGCCGCGGTGAACACCAGTCCGGTCTTGACGTCGGAGCGGTACTTGATGGTCGAACCATCGGGCGCCTTCGGGAAGGACGCCGTGATGATGTCCTGCTCATAGGCCTTCTTGCCGGCGTCGCGCTGTTCCTGGGTAAGGGCCTGGTTCTGCGAGTCCTCGAACCATTTAGCCGCGATGGAGATCGTGAAGTTGTGGGTCATCACGATGGTCTTGTTGTGGAACGCGACGTTGTTGTCCGGGTCCTTCCATGTGGTCGAGGACGGCGGCGTGCAGCCCTTGATGTAGGTGTCGGTATAGTCCTTCATCGCCTTGATCAGGCCGTCGCGGACCTTCGGGTCGTCGACCAACAGCTTGCCGTCGTCGTCGACCAGCTTGACGTGATAGGCGTCCATGAAGGTGTAGAACGACTGGAAGGAGTCGGTGGATTCCACGCCCATCGGCTGGCCGACGGCGTAGACGCGCTGGCCCGTGGCCTTGCGGATCGCCGGCTGCACCTTGTCGCACCAGAACGTCCAGTAGCCCGCCCAGTCGTTCGGGATGTCGCTCTGCTTGAAGCCGGCCTTCTCCAGCATGTCGTTCCAGATCTGGACGTGCATGCTCTGCTGCTTCAGCGGGAAGCCGTAATAGGCCTTCTTCTTGGCGACGTCGTTGTAGAGGATCGACGCGTCCAGCGTGTTCTGCACGAACCGGCCCTTGATCGGCTCCATGATGTCCGTGAGGTCCTCGAGCTTGCCCTCGTAGGCCCACTTGCCCTGCGCCTGAACGTCATAGGAGTCGGAATAGGCGACATCGGGCACGGTGCCGGCGTCGAGCGCAGCGACCGTCTTCGGAATCATGTCCTGGATCGCGTATTGTGACAGTTCCACCTTGATTCCGGTCTTGGCTTCGAACTTTTTGATCGTTTCGATCAGCGCGTCGTCTTCGGACCGATAGAAACCCTTGCCCCACCAGACCGTGATCGTCTTCTGCTGCGCAAAGGCGGGTGCGGTGGCGGCAAAAAGCCCGACCGCAGCGACCGCCAATGATACTGCGCCAATAACCCTGGATCTCACGTTTTTCTCCCTCAAACGGCCGGTGTTTTTAACCGGTCGTATAAAACACTAGCGTAGGATGGTAGCGCAATCAACGCATCTTGTCAGACCCAGGTCTTGAGGTGTCGGGCCAGGGCAGTTGCTTCACGCGCGCATCGATCCAATCGCCGCATCAATTCGGCCAGATCAACTCGCGATGTCCGGCCGACGCCGGAGAGGCTCCGCTTCAGTTGAAACTCACCTGCGTCAGCCTAGTTGGACTTGGCGTTCTCTTTGGAATTGTCGGCCGTCGGCGATTCCGCTGGCGCGGGGCGCTTTCCGCTGCCGGTGATGCGCTCGATTGCGGAGCGCACGGCGTCTCCCGCCTTGCGCTCCTTCAGCATGTCGAGCAGCGGCGCGGATGCTGGCGAGCGGCGGATCAGGCTTTCCGGATCGGGGAAGATCAGCGGATCGTCCCAAGGACCCTGCACAACGAAGGGCAGTTCGAACCCCGACGCGCTGTTGAGGCTGGCCACGCCCTTCATGTCGTATTCGCGCGTCGGCACCGATGCGGTGCCGGTGAGCGTGATCCTGGTCGCCGGCCCTTCCACGCGGATGTCCTCGGCGGTGGCGATTCCGTCGGAAAATTTCACCGCGATGGTGAGATTGTTGTAAGGCGTCGAGCCGTTGCGGAAATTGCCGCCGCCCGACAGCGGCCGCCGTTCCAGCCGCTTCAGGAGCTGTTCGGCGTTGAAGCCCGCGATCGCGCCATCATGTCCGGTGATGGTAGCGCTGCCGTCGAGCGACTGCACGAGGCCGAATGGGCTCGAGCCGGAGGCGAGGAGCGAGACGTTGATGTTGCCGCGGCCGGACAGCTTGTTGAGGCCGAACAGTTCGGTGGCGCAAGCCTGCAGGTCGACGTCGGTGAACTGGAATTGCGCCTTGATGTCGGCGACCGTATCGGACCGCGCGATGCCGAACGAGCCTTTGGCGATCCCGCCATAGACCTGGGCCTCGCCGACCGAGAGCGCCAATGTGCCGTTGCGCAAATTCGCGCCGATCGCGGTGCGGCCGAGCTTCGTCGGTCCGACCGTCAGCTTTGCCGCGGACAGGCGCATGTCGAGGTCGGTGGTCGAGAGCCCGTTGAGATCGAATAGCTGCCTGTTCCAGTCGCGTGCGCCGCTCGCGAGCAGGCGGAACGTGGAGATATAAGGCGTGAAGTCGAGCGCGTCGGCGGCGAGCGTCGCCTGCAGCGTCTGCCGGCCGTTATTGGCGTAGGTCATGACGCCCTCGGCGGCATTGCCGTCGAGCTCGACGTTGACATTGGTGAGCGCGATCGAGGGGCCGACCACATTGGCGCGCGCCTTCAGCGCGAACCGGCCGAAGCCGCCGCTGCCGGGCTGCGGCTGTCCGGTCCAGCGCAGCGCGTTGCGCAGGGAAGGGCTGTCGACGGTGAGCGTGCCTTCCATCATCGGGCTGGTGCGATTGGCGACGCTGCCGTCAAAGGCGAGCTTGAGCGGCGGGCTGGCGATCCGCGCCTTCAGGCCGGACCGGTCGCCGGAAAGGGCGGCGACGAAATCGGAAAAGCTGATCGAGCCGTCGACGCGCTCGCCGCGCCAGTCGAACTGCCCGGTCGCAGCAAAGGAGCGCGAGATCGAGGGCCAGGCCAACGAAAGGTCGATGTCCTCGAGCTTGTCGGTGGCTTGCGTGGCGACGTCCACGTAATCGAGCACGCCGTCCTGAATCCGGATTTCGGAGAACGAGACCTGATTCTCCGCCCCCGGCTTCATGGTGCGCGCGATGGTCTGGATGAAGGGCGTCCAGTTGCTCTCGCCGTCCGGCTTGAGGCTGACATGGATGCGCGGCCGCAACAGCGTCAGGTCGGCGATCTCGAACCGCTGCAGCAATAGCGGCAACAGCCGCAGGTTTGCGGTGAGCACGTCGACCTGAAGCGCCGGCGTGCTGGTGCCGCCGCCCTTGAGGCCGACGTCACGGAAGGAGATGTAGCTTGCCGGAAGCACCGAGATGTCGATGGTGCCTGCGACGCTGAGCTCGAGCCCGGTGACGTTGCGGATCTGCGCTTCGACCGCCTTGCGCAGCGCGTCGCGGTTGATGAGCCAGGAGGTCGCGATCAGGGCGATCAGCGCCATGCCGAGCAGCGCCGCGATCGGCGTCCCCAGGCGCTTCATTCCTTGGGCCATGGTCAATGGCATGTCCTGATCGGGTTGGTCGCTGGCGTTAGAAGGGCTGGCCGGTGAACCTGCGCGCCCACACCCAACCCCCGCAACTTGATGGGTTTTCTTGACGCTTTCAAGGCCGCGGCACGGCTATGCCCACGGCGCGGGCAGCTTCTATCACCCAGGGGCGAAGCGGAGAACCCCGTATCATTGACGGCTTCGGACGATTTCGCCTAATAATCGCCGCCAATAAGGCGCGAGGCCTGCGAGCCGAAGGTTCAGTCGAGGTTTTTTGCATGAACAAGGTCTATCCCGACGCCAAGTCGGCTCTTGAGGGCATTCTCAAAGACAACATGATGATCATGTCGGGCGGTTTCGGCCTCTGCGGCATTGCCGAGGAGCTGTCGGACGCGATCCGCGAATCCGGTGTCAAGGGCCTGACGGTGGTCTCCAACAATGCCGGAGTCGACGGCATCGGCCTCAGCCGCCTTCTCGAAACCCGCCAGATCAAGAAGATGATCTCGTCCTACGTGGGCGAGAACAAGCTGTTCGCCCAGCAATTCCTGGCCGGCGAGCTGGAACTCGAATTCAATCCGCAGGGCACGCTGGCCGAGCGCATCCGCGCAGGCGGCGCCGGCATCCCGGCTTTCTACACCAAGACCGGCGTAGGCACGCTGATCGCCGAAGGCAAGGAAGTGAAGGAGTTCGACGGCGAGAAGTACCTGATGGAGCGCGGCCTGTTCGCCGACCTTGCCATCGTGCACGCTTGGAAGGGCGACACCGCCGGCAACCTCATCTACCGCAAGACCGCGCGCAACTTTAACCCGATGATGGCGACGGCCGCGAAGATCACCGTGGCCGAGGTCGAGCATCTGGTTCCGGCCGGCGAACTCAATCCCGACCACATTCACACGCCGGGCATCTTCGTGAAGCGCATCGTCGAGGTCGGTACGGCCAAGAAGCGCATCGAATTCCGCAACACGCGCCCGCGTCCGACGACGGCGCCGGCGGCTGGCACTGGAGTTGAAATCTGATGGCCTGGACCCGTGAACAGATGGCCGCGCGCGCCGCAAAGGAATTGCGCGATGGCTACTACGTCAATCTCGGCATCGGCATCCCGACGCTGGTCTCGAACTACATTCCCGACGGCATGGACGTTTCCTTGCAGAGCGAGAACGGCATGCTCGGCATGGGTCCATTCCCCTATGAGGGCGAAGAGGATCCGGATCTGATCAACGCGGGCAAGCAGACCGTCAGCGAGCTGCCCTCGACCTCCTATTTCTCCAGCGCCGATTCCTTCGGCATGATCCGCGGCGGCCACATGGATCTCTCCATCCTTGGCGCGATGCAGGTGGCCCAGAACGGCGATCTCGCCAATTGGATGATCCCTGGCAAGATGGTCAAGGGCATGGGTGGCGCGATGGATCTCGTCGCCGGCGTCAAGCGCGTCATCGTGGTGATGGAGCATTCGGCCAAGGACGGTCCGAAGCTGCTGAAGCAGTGCAACCTGCCGCTGACGGGCGAGCGCGTGGTCGACATGGTCGTGACCGATCTCGCCGTCTTCACCATCGACAAGCACGGCAGCGGCGGCATGGCGCTGATCGAGCTCGCCGACGGCGTTTCGCTCGACGAGGTCAAGGCCAAGACCGAAGCCGAATTCCGCGTCGCGCTGAAGAACACGTAAGCGGAAAACGCTGGGTCGCGCATTCACGAACGGTCTGCGCGTCCTCACGATTCTGATTCAGTGCAGCCATCCCGTGAAGGCCGGCCGTGGCGGCCGTTCGATCAATCACGAACTCCCCGAAGTGCCGTATCGCGCCATCAGGTTGGGCGATGACCACTTAACGGGTCGAGGCGCCACGAATGACAATGTCCCCATGCCTTCAAGCGGGGCCGCTCGGCACTTCGGAGAACCGGGTCAGCCAGGCAACCGGGCCGATGCTGGCCGCGATGATCAGGAGGGCCGCCAGCGCGCCGTCCTCGAAATTGCCTCGGCTTGCGAACTGGTAGATCGACGTCGACAGCGTTTCGACATTGAGGGGCCGCAAGAGCAGCGTTGCCGGCAGCTCCTTCAGGCAGTCGACGAACATGATGATGATGGCGCCGAGCATCGCGGGCCGGAGCAGCGGCAGATAGATCTGTCTCAACATGACCGCCTGGCCTGCGCCGACCGTGCGCGCGCTCTCGTCATAGTCGCGCGGAATGCTGTCGAACCCGGCCTTGATCATGCCGACCGGGACGGCCAGAAAACGGATCGTATAGGCGATGACGACGGCCGTCCCCGAGCCGACCAGCAACAGCCCGGGCAGCGAAAATCCGGTCCAGGTGGCGACCGCGCTCAGCGCGTTATCGACCGCGAGTACGGGGGTCAGCAGGCCGAGGGCAATCACGAGGCCCGGCAGCGCGTATCCGGTCTGCGCGATGCTCATCGCCACATATCGCAGAGGATCCGGCCGAAAGCGGTGCGCAATGGTCGTGGCGAGCGCAAGTATCAGCGCCATGGCCGTCGCGAGCGCTGCAAAGGCAAACGAATGGAAGGTGTGGCGCCACAGGAGCGGATCGAAATTTGCAAGCAGTCCGCGGCCAAGAGCCTGATGCGCCAGATAGAGCAGCGGCACGATGAAGCCGATCAGCGCCGGCAGCAGGCAGACCGCGAACGCAGTCCACGCTCTTGCGCCCGAAAGCGGGGTCCGCTGCCTCACATGGGGGCTTTCGGCCGAGAATTCGATGTTGGCGTTGCGGCGGCCGTAGCGCTCCATCGCGATCAGGCCGGCGACGATCGCAAGCATCAGGCAGGCGAGTTGCGCCGCACCGGCAAGGCTGCCGCGGTTGAGCCAGGTGGTGAAGATCGAGACCGTCAGCGTGCGGATGCCGAGATATTCGCTGGCCCCGATGTCGTTGAGCGTTTCCAGCGCGACCAGCGCCACGCCGACCGCCAGCGCCGGCCGCGCCATCGGCAGTGAAACGCGCCACAAGATGGTCCATCGGCCGGCGCCGAGCGTCGTGGCCGCTTCCGCGAATTCGGCTGACTGAACCTGGAACGTCGCACGCGCCGAGAGATAGACGTAAGGGTAGAGCACGAGCCCGATCACGAAGATGGCGCCCGGCAGCGAGCGGAGGTTGGGCAGAAGGCCGAGCGCATCGCCCAGCGGCAGCCAGATCGCCAGGGTGCGATGCACTAGGCCGAGCGGCTCGAACAGATCGGCATAGACGTACGCCGCAAGATACGTCGGAATCGCCAGCGGCAGCGGCATCAGCCACAGGAGCATGCCCCGGCCGGGAAAATCGTGGCGCGACATCACCCACGCAGTGCCGGCGCCGATCAGAAGTGTGAGCGCGCCGACCCCGATGAGCAGAAGGGCAGTATCGAGGAGGGCGGCCGGCAACACGTAGTTGATCAGGTCGTGCCACACATCGGACGCCGGCTGCAAAGCCAGCGAAACGATCGAGATCACGGGCGCCGCGACCAGGATCGCGGCTGCGACTGCGATGGCGGTTGCGGTTGCGGCGTGCACACGGCCTCTCGAGCGAGGCCGTGTGCTCGTTGCTTCTACCAGTTTGACAGACGAGGGCCGCCAGAGATCAGTTGTCAAAGCCGACCTTGTCCACCAGCGAGGCCGCAGCCTTGCGGTTGGCGGCGATCTTTGCGATCGGCAACGGATCGGGGCCGAGCTTGCCGTAGCCCGCGATGGTGGAGTTGACGGCGACGCCGGCGCGGACCGGATATTCGTAGTTCTGGTCGGCATACATCTGCTGCGCCTGCTCGCTGACGAGCCACTCGATCAGCTTGATGGCGTTGGCCTTGTTGGGCGCGTGCTTGGCGAGCAGCACGCCCGAGAGGTTGACGTGGGTGCCGCCGCCTTCGAAGGTCGGCAGAATGACGCGCGTCGCTTCCGCCCACGGCTTCTTCTCGGGATCGTTGTTCATCATCAGCGCCCAGTAATAGGTGTTGCCGATGCCGATATCGCACTTGCCTGCGGCAACGTCACGCGCGGCTTCGCGATCGCCGCCCGACGGCTTTTGCGCGAGATTGGCTTTCACGCCCCGCAGCCATTCCTCGGTCTTGGCCTCGCCGTGCTTTGCCGTGTAGGCCGCGAACAGCGCGTTGTTGTAGATGTGCTGGCCCGAGCGGATGCAGATCTTGCCCTTCCACTTGGGGTCGGCAAGCTCCTCATAGGTGATCTTGTCCTGCTTGACGCGATCCTTCGAGGCATAGATCACGCGCGCGCGCATGGAGATGCCGGCCCAGTGTCCGTCCGGATCACGATACTGCGCCGGCACGACCTTATCGACCACTTCCGACTTGATCGGCTGGGTGACGCCGGCCTGGACGGCCTCGTCGATGCGGCCGATGTCCACCGTCAGCAGCACGTCGGCCGGACTGTTGGCGCCTTCCGCCTTCATGCGCTGCTCCAGCCCGGAGCTTGCGGAGACGACATTGACCTTGATGCCCGTATCCTTGCTGAAGGCATCGAACAGCGGCTGGATCAGCTTGGTCTCGCGATAGGTATAGACGTTGACCGCGCCATTGTCGGCGGCTGCTTTCGACACGAAGGCCGAGGTCAGGCTCAGCACCGCCGCGCACGCGGCGAGGACACGAAGATTGATCATAAGGGCTCCCAGGCGGGCAATTGAACGCCTCACTGAGTAGCGCAGACAGTGCGGCAAAGTCAGCGACGCGATGTCGCGAAGAGACATGACTTAGAGTGATTCCAATAATAGTTTAGACTCGTTCTAAGAGGCGGCGGCTATCGTGGGGAAACGGCGGGCAGCTATGATCTTGCCGGCCACGCCTTGCTCAGGCGCTTCGACACGCTGACCAGCCACGACGTCTGCTCGCGGACCAGGCGGAAGCCGAGATTGGCGGGCGGCACGCCCTGGGCGCAGCCGCCGGCGCGGGCATCGCGAACGAAGTCGGTGACATAGGCGCGGTGGGCGCCCTCGGCGACACGAACCCCGCAGTTCACGGTCGGGCGGATCGCGTTGCCGGCCTCGTCGACGCGCGAGCGCACGAAGCAGGTCGACGTCCATTCCCAGACGTTGCCGGAGACGTCTTCGAGGCCGTGCTCGTTCAGGCCGAACTTGCCGAGCGGATGGGCGGCGGTGTCGGAAGCGTCGCGCTCGGACTCGCGCTCGTAGCGGCTGATCCAGCGCTTTGACGGATCGCTTGCATCGACCGGCACGCCGTCGTCCTTGAAGCGGCTGCCGGCGGCGAATGCCCATTCCTCGTCGCTGGGAAGTCGATAATGCTTGCCGGTCTTGCGCGACAACCAGCCCGCATAGGCTTCGGCGTCATACCAGTTCACCTGGACCGCAGGACGATCCGGCGCGATGACGACGTCGCGGCCCAAAGCGCGGCATGCGCCATCCCGCACGCAGAGCTGAAAGTCGGCGGACGAGACCTGCTCGCGCATGATGTGCAGCGGCCGGTCGAACCGGAGTGTGCGCAGCGGCGCTTCTGCCTGCTGGCCGCCGCGCGTGAAGTCGCCGGCCTCGCGATACAGGAAGCTGCCCGCGGCGACCTCGACAATCGCCGGCTCTTCTTGCGCGGCGTGTGTCTTCATCTCCGACATGAGAGGCGCAACGGCGAGCGGCCCTGCAAGCCCGGCCGCGCAGGCAAGCACCAGCTTCAGCTTGAATGCGATCAGCATGATGGTCTCCCGAAAGAGGGGCCGGCTGTCTGCCGGCCCCTCTCGCCTGGTCAGTTGATCTTGCGACCGGTCTGCAGGGCGCCTTGTGTCTGCGGCGGGATCTCCGCCGGCGCCTTCACCTGGGTCATCAGATCGTCGTTCCACTTGCCTTCGACCTTGAAGTGCGCGGTGGCGCCGAGATCGGCCGCCTCGATCAGATTATGCGTGACATAGGCGTAGATGCCGGGCTGCTGGAACTTGTACAGCGCAGCTCCCGCCGAACCGCCGCGGATGAACCAGGTCTCGAGCCCGACCTCGGGTGCATTGCCGAACTTGCCGGTCTCCCAGACATAATCGCCATGGCCGCCGATCAGATGCGGACGGCTGTCGCGATTGGCCTGCGAATGCACGATCAGCACGTTCTCGCCGACCTTGGCGGTGAGCGCATTCTTGCCGGTGAGCGCGCCAACCTTGCCGTTGAACACGACATGGGTCGGGATCAGCTTCTTCATCACCTCTTCGGTCTCGGTGAAGGCTTCGCCCGGCGAGTCGTAGGACTTGAAATTGCCCTTCTCGTCGCGCGGCACGTACATGTCCTGCTCGCCGATATAGTAGACCTTGTCGTATTTCAGCGCTCGGCCCTTGCCGTCGTTCAGCCCGTCGCGCGGCAGCACCATCACGGCACCGTTCATGCCGGAGACGACGTGCCAGGGGATCATCGGGCCGCCCGGTGCGCAGTGATAGACGAACACGCCGGTCTTGGTCGCCTTCCAGCGCAGCACGACCTGCTCGCCGGGATTGATGAGCGTGAGCTCGCCGCCACCGAGCGCTCCGGTCGCGGAATGGAAGTCGATGTTGTGCGGCATGCTGTTGGTCGCGGGATTGACCAGCGTCAGCTCGACGTAGTCACCCTCGTGCACGACCATCAGCGGTCCCGGCATCGAGCCGTTGAACGTCATGGCCTGGAAGGTGGTGCCCTTCTCGTCGATGACGACCTTCTTCTCCTCGACCGTCATCTTGAACTCGACGATCTTGGGACCCTGCGTCGTGGCCTGCTCGTGCGCGTGCACGAACGGCGGAGCGACCAGCTCTACCTTCTGGCGCGGCAACTTGAGATCGCTTGCGGCGAAAGCCGGGGCCGCCAACATCAGGGCGGTGGCGGCGGCGCTGATCAATGCGGCTCTGCGGGTGAACATCGGAAGCATCCTTCATGTGAAAAGATTTGATGACGGATGCAGTGTGCGCCGATCGCGGCAAGCGTGTTTGCGCTGCGACAAGCTTTCGCCGTGATTCACCTCCGCAACGGTACTTAGGCGTCGCGGTGAAGTAGTATCGCCGATACCGCGTTGATCGATTCCGGCGCCGTGATGCGGACGTCGAGGCTCAGCAAACAGCAGCCGGACAGCGGTGTCGACATTCTGACATGCTGACATGCGACTGATCGTTGCCGACGCCTCGGGCGTCGCGGTTACCAGTTGCCATGCGGTGCGCAGGATTGCCGAGCGTGACCGCCACCGCGTCTGTGCTCAGCGGCGACTCGTTCGCATCTTCAAGTGGGGTGGGCATTTCGACCCGACCGGCGAGGCGATGACGTTGGCTGTCGTCTCTTCGCAGGGGCGGCCGATACGGCCTGCGACCGTTGCGGTGCGTGGTCCATGCGACCGACCGTCGTAGCGCAACTTATTAGATGAGCTGCACGGCAAGCCAGACCGTTCCCCAGATCGCCAGCGACAACACGGCGAAGACGGCAATCGCGGCGGCCAGCGCGCGCACGATGCCGGCAGTGGCTGGTGTGGCCGGAGCCGGACGGAAGTCGTCGAAACGCGGGATATGACCGCGGACGTCGAGCAGGGAGAGAATGAGTTCGAGTGCAAAAAGCCTCATGGCAGACGCTCCGGATGGCTGCGCAGAATGGCCCCAATCATCCCCGGGAACCGGCCGTTCCGCTTTGCGCCACCGCAAAGTCGCTTCCGCGCATCCGGGTTAATTAAACTCATTCCGTGATTTGCCGCGATCTATGCTCGCGGCGGGAATTTACGAATGGGTAAGATATGAGAGCTGATCTTGCGGCGATCTACGGCGAGGAACGTCTCCCGCGCTACACGAGCTACCCGACCGCACCGCACTTTACGTCGGCGATCGGTCCGGAGACGTACGCCCGGTGGTTGGCGGAGCTGCCGGCGGGGGCCAGCGCGTCACTTTACCTGCACGTGCCGTTCTGCCGGGAGATGTGCTGGTACTGCGGCTGTCATACCCAGATCGTCCGTCGTGACGAGCTCATCGTCGGCTATCAGCGGACGCTGCTCCGCGAGATCGGGCTTGCCGCCGAGACCATCGGCCGTCGCATCAAGGTCGAGCACATTCATTTCGGCGGCGGCACGCCGACGATCATGGCACCGGAGGCCTTCGCCGAACTGATGGCGGCGATGCGCCAGAAATTCTTCGTGCTGCCTTCGGCCGAAATCGCGGTCGAGATCGATCCGCGTACCTTGACGGCGGACATGGTCGAGGCCATGCGGCTCTCGGGCGTCAACCGTGCGAGCCTGGGCGTCCAGAGCTTCGATCCCGTCGTGCAGCGGGCAATCAACCGGGTGCAGAGCTTCGAGCAGACGGCTGCCGTGGTCGAGATGCTCCGCCGCGCCGGCATCGAGGGAATCAATTTCGACTTGATCTACGGGTTGCCGCACCAGACGGTAGCTTCGTGTCTGGATACGGTGCGGCGCAGCCTCGCGCTCGCGCCCGACCGCTTCTCCGTGTTCGGCTATGCTCACGTGCCTGATTTCAAGAAGCACCAGCGCATGATCAACGCGGCCGTGCTGCCCGACGGCCTTGCGCGCCACGACCAGGCCTGCGCGATCGCGAATGCGCTGAAGGAGGCCGGCTACGTGCAGATCGGGCTCGATCATTTCGCGCGTCCCGGCGATTCCATGGCGGTGGCGTACGAGCAGCGAACGCTGCGGCGAAATTTTCAGGGCTACACCACCGACACGAGCGAAACTCTGCTCGGCTTTGGCGCGAGCGCGATCGGACATCTGCCGCAGGGCTATGTCCAGAACGAGGTGCAGATCGGCGCCTATGCGCAGAGCATCGCCGCTGGCCGCCTCGCCACCGCGAAGGGCTACGGGCTCACCGACGACGACCGGTTGCGCGCCGACATCATCGAACGCATCATGTGCGAGTTCAGTGCCGATCTCGGCGACATCTGCGCGCGCCATGGCGCGGAGCCAGGCGCGATGCTGAAATCGGCGGCGCGTCTGAAGCCGCTGATCTCCGACGGCGTGGTGAGGCTGGACGGCGACAGGCTCGCTGTCGCCAAGGATTCGCGCTTCCTGGTGCGCAGCGTCGCTGCTGCATTCGACGCGCATCTGGATCCGGGAAAGCAGCTGCATAGCCGCGCGGTGTAGGGTCTCTCGCCCGTCATTCCCTGCGCGCCCTTGGTGCGAGCCCGTAGTCCATTGTTCCACGTCATCCACAGCACGGTGCATTCCGGGTTCGCGCTTCGCGCGCCCCGGAATGACAAGCCAGCTTGCGCTTCAACAAAGAGACTTCCGCCCACGCCGCTATCGTCAGCCGGGAACGGAGTTGTCCATGTCCTTCGGATTTGACGATCTGGTCGATGACATCATGCAAACGGCGCCGCACACGATTCGCGTGTTTCTCGCCTTCAGGATGGCTTGTGTCGGCTGTCCGATCGCGACCTTCCACACCGTGGATGACGCCTGCCGCGAGCATGGCATCGACCGCCAAAAATTCCTCGCCGCATTGACCGATTGCGTGCCGGCGTGAGGCGGTCTGGAATCCGTGCGGGCGCGCGCGGGTTCCCGGATGAGGAAGCGGTTTCGCCGTAAGCGGAAGCGCCCCTCACCAAGGCTTGGGGAGGGATGCTTCGGCTCTCAGGCCGCGCCGCTGTCGGCGCTCCGCTCCGCCAGCACGACGATCTTGTGCGGCTCGCGCAGGATGATGCGCTGACGCCCGCTTTCGACGAGGCCCTGGCTCTCCCAGCCACTCAGGATGCGGCTGACGGTGTGCAGCGTGGTGCCGGTCATCTGCGCAATGTCCTGGCGGCTGATCGGAAAGTCGATCTCGATGCCATGGTCGAGTTTCTTGCCGGATTGCTTGGCGAGACGGAGCAGCGCGTGCGCGACGCGTTGCTCGACCTGCTTGGTCGACATTTCCAGGATGCGGGTGTGGCTTTCCTGCAGGCGCGCACCGACGGTCTGGAGCGTGTTGGCGGCGAGCGACGGAAACCGCTCGACCAGGCGCGGCCAGGCCGAGGTCGGCCAGATCAGCACCACGCTGTCATCGACCGCCATCGCCGTTGCCGGGTAACGCGCGGCTCCGATTGCCATCGCGAGCCCGAACGTTTCGCCGGGCCCGACATAGCGGACCACGATCTGCTCGCCGGTCGGCGTGGTCTTGGCCGCACGGACATGGCCGTGCAGCAGCAGGAAGAAGGACTGTGCGTCGGCGCCCTGCTCAAAGATGGCGGTGTTCTTGGGATAGCGTGCCGAGCGGGCCTCACGCAGGATCTCATCGAGGGCGTCCGGCGTCACTCCGGCAAACAGCGGCAAATGCGCAACCAGCGATGTGTCGACCTTGGCCATTCTGTCTCCTTGGCGATCGGGAGTGTGATGGCACCTGCAACCGTCAGGTAGTTTGCGTTAGCGCAAAACGGGCCGACCGGATGGCGGTATTTTTCCAATCAACGATCTGAATCTACTGGAGTTGACCCATGGCTGGCGCTCGATCCCGCAATTTTGCGGGCTGGCCGCTGTTTGCGAACAGCTTTAGGCCCTTTTTCCTGCTTGCCGCCATCCAGGCAGCGCTGTCGATCCTGGCCTGGCTGCCGATGTTCTATAGCGAATTGTCGGTGAGTTCCGCATTCGCGCCGCGCGACTGGCACATCCACGAGATGCTTTATGGCTTCCTGCCCGCCGTGATCACCGGATTTCTGTTCACGGCCATCCCGAACTGGACAGGGCGGCTGCCGATCCAGGGTACGCCATTGGGCGTGCTGCTGGCGGTCTGGCTCGCCGGGCGTGTCGTTGTGACGGTGTCGGCGAATACAGGCTGGACATTTGCGCTGCTCGTCGATGCCGCCTTCCTCGCATTGGTCGTCGCCGCCGCGACGCGCGAGATCATCGCGGGCGGCAATTGGCGCAACCTGCCGGTAGTGGGGCTGGTGCTCGCTCTGCTTGCAGGCAACATCGCCTTTCATGTCGAAGCGCATTACGCGGGAGCGGCCGACGTCAGCATCCGCGTCGGCATCAGCGTGGTCGTTCTGTTGATCGCGTTGATCGGCGGCCGCATCATTCCGAGCTTCACCCGCAACTGGCTGGTCAAGTTCAATCCCGGCCGCCTGCCCGTGCCGTTCGGACGCTTCGACGGAGCAGTGATCGGATGCAGCGCGCTCGCGCTCATCACGTGGATCGTGGCGCCATTGAATGCCGTCACGGGCATCCTGATGGCGCTCGTCGGCGGACTGCATGTGGTGCGGCTTGCGCGCTGGGCCGGTGATCGCACCTTCCGCGAGCGGCTGCTCGTGATCCTGCATGTCGGCTATTCTTTCGTGCCGTTGGGCTTTGTCCTCAATGCCATCGCCGGTTTCGGTGAGCTGCCGCCAAGCGCCGGCATCCACGCCTGGATGGCGGGTGCGGCGGGAACCATGACGCTCGCGGTGATGACCCGCGCGAGCCTCGGCCATACCGGACAGGCCTTGACGGCTTCGCCGGCAATCCAGGGAATCTATGCTGCGATCGTGATCGCGGCTCTGACCCGGGTCGCTGCCGTGATGTGGCCTGCGCACGGCGATGCGCTGCTGCAAATCGCTGCCTGCGGCTGGATCGTTGCGTTCCTTGGCTTCGCGATTGCCTTCGGTCCGTTGCTGGCCGGTCGTCCCCGGCGCGCGTTGGCCGTCATGGGCGTGCCGTCGCCGGCACGCTGAGCCCATGCTACCGACGCCGCGGGGATTTCAGCCGGTTTTTACCGCGTCTCGCCCCCGGCCTTGAAGGCCGCCGGGCAAAGCGTTCAGCGGTCACGGGGCCGCCTTAGCGGCGCCCCACCGAAGCCTCAATCGAACCAGTTCCTTCCCTGCGGCGTCCAACCACGATGGCGAGGCATTTCATCGCGCGCGCCCGGCTGGAAGCGCGGCGGTACCGGCAGGAGGGACTTATGCGCATCACCGCAAAATGGTTGGCAACCACGAGCTTGGTCCTCGTGACCTTTGCCGTCGCATCTGGATCGTGGGCGGCGAACGTGGACACCAATTCGGCGATCGACACGGTCACCGTCTATCCCGACGGGGCCACCGTCACCCGCGTCATTTCCTTGGATCTCGTCTCCGGTGACTCGACGCTGGTCGTAAGGGATTTTCCGCTCTCGCTGGATCCGTCGTCCCTCCGCGTCGAAGGCGAGGCGGGTGCCAAGCTCACCATCGGCACGATCGATGCGCGGCCGCCGAAGGCGGCGCCGCCGGTCAATCTGCCCGAACTCGACAAGCGTATCGAAGCGCTGAAGGACCAGCGCGCGGACCTGCAAGGCGCAATCGAATCGGCCACAGCGCGACGCAAATTCGCGCAGCATTTCGCCGAAACCTCTCCCGCCGGACTCGGCGACAAAGGCGAGGCGAGGCCGATCACCGAGTGGCGCGCCGCCTTTGCGGCGGTCGGGGAGGAGGTCGCGATCGCGGACACCACCATCCGCGAGGCCACGCGAAAACAGCGCGAACTCGATCGTCAGATCGCGCAGCTGGAGGCCGAGCGCTCGGCCAAGCCGCCAAACAAGCTGGAAGTGCGGATCGATGTCGCCTCGGCCGCCCCGACCAAGGCGACGCTGCGCGTGACCTACACGGTGCGCAGCGCACGCTGGACGCCGCTTTACGATGCCCGGCTCGACACCGGAGCCAAGGACCGTAAGCCGCAGCTCGAACTGGTGCGCCGTGCGGAGGTCACGCAGTCGACCGGTGAAGACTGGTCCAACGTGACACTTGGCGTCTCCACGGTCCGCATCAGCCGCGGCGGCAGTGCTCCGGAGCTGAACTCGCTGGTTGCGCAATATCCGCAAGTCCCCAAGCCGCTGGCGCTCGGCACGGCGTCCGATCTGGCGCGGCCGGCTCCGATGACGCGCCAGGCGCAATCGCCGTCGATGGCCAAGATCGCCGAGGCGGCCGAGTCGCGCGAGCGCGCCGACGAGCAACAGGCCGTGGCCGAGATCGGCGATTTCCAGGCCACCTTCAAAATTCCGGGCCGCGTCAGCCTCGGCGCCGCCGAGGGCGCCAAGAGCCTCCGTATCGCCTCGATGAATGTTCCCGCCGATCTCGCAGTGCGCGCGGCACCGGTGCTCGACCCGACCGCCTTCCTCGAAGCCAGCTTCAAGCAGACCGATGACACGACCCTGCTGCCCGGCAAGGTCGCGATCTACCGCGACGGCATCTTCGTCGGCCGCGGCAAGATCACGGCGTCCGCCAGGGACGACATCGTGCGCCTCGGCTTCGGCGCCGACGAGAAGGTCAAAATCCAGCGGGCCGTGCTCAAGCGAAACGAAGGCTCGGCAGGTCTCCTGGTGACGACGTCGAAGACCGACGAGCGCTCGTTCAAGACCACGATCCGCAATGGCCATGACTTCCCGATCAAGGTGGCGATCGAGGATCAGCTGCCGGTCAGCGAGAACGAGGACATCATGGTCGAGATGCTGCCCTCGAGCACTCAGCCCACGGCAACCAACATCCGCGACAAGCGAGGTGTGCTGGAATGGTCGTTCGACGCCAAGCCCGGCGAGATCAAGGACATCAACTTCGCCTGGCGCATCCGCTGGCCGAAAGACAAGAGCGTGGTCATCGTGCCGGCAGGTTAGGTCGTTGTGTCCTCACCTCTCCCGGAGGGAGAGGTGAGGCGCCGCCCGCATCGATTGCGGCAGCACGAAAGGCACTCCGCCGCCGTCCTGATGCACGACGGCATCGATCTCGAAGATATCCCGGATGGTCTCGCGTGTGACAATCTCCGCGCGCGGCCCGTCGGCGGCGAGCTTGCCGCCGGCCAGCACGACGAGGCGGTCGGCGAAGCGGATCGCGAGATTGAGATCGTGCAGGATCGCGATCACGGCGGTGCCGGCGGCTGCGCGGCGGCGCGCCGCTTCGACGAGGTCGATCTGGTGACGCAGATCGAGGCTTGAGGTCGGCTCGTCCAGCAGCAGCAGCCCAGGCCCATGCTCGGCCTCGCCGCAGGCGAGTTGCACCAGCACGCGGGCGAAATGGGCGCGCTGCTGCTCGCCGCCCGACAGCGTCGGCAATTGCCGTTCGCGGAAATGTGCGAGGCCGACTTCGTCCAGTGCGGCGTCGACGAGCGGCGAGGCATCACGAAGGCTGCGCTCGCCTGCTCCCATCAGCACGACCTCCTCGACCGTGAACGGGAAGGTGACGTTGATGTGTTGAGAGAGCATCGCGCGTCGCGCGGCAAGCTCGCGCGGCGTGAAGCTGCCGATGTCGCGCTGCATCAGGCGCACCTCGCCTGCGCTCGGGCGGAGATCGCCGGAAAGCAGCCGCAGCAGCGTCGACTTGCCGGCCCCGTTCGGGCCGATGATGGCGACCATTTCACCCTCTGCCACCGTCAGGCTGGCGCCATCGAGCAGCGTCGCCCGGCCGGCGCGCTTGCTCAGGTGTCGCGCCTCGATTACGACGGTCATAGCGCGGTGAGCCCGCGCTGGCGCAGCAGGATGAAGAGAAAGACGGGCGCGCCGACGGCCGCGGTCAGGATACCGATCGGCATCTCGGCCGGGGCCACGATGGTGCGCGCCAGCGTGTCGGCGCCGACCATGAGGACCGCGCCGAGCAGCACCGAGGCTGGCAGCAGCAGCCGATGCGCCGGCCCGATCACGAGGCGGAGCAGGTGCGGCACGACGATGCCGACGAAGCCGATGACGCCGCTGATCGACACGGCAACGCCGGTCATGGCGGAAACCATGACGATCGAGATCCGCTTCAGACGCTCGACGTCGACCCCGCCGTGAAAGGCGTCGGCCTCGCCGAGCACCAGCAGATCGAGACCGCGCGCGATGAGGGCGCAAGCTGCGAGTCCGATGACGAGGACCGGCGCGAGCACGGCGGCCTTGGTCCACGTCGCGCCGCTCATCGAGCCGAGCATCCAGAACGTGATGTCGCGGAGCTGACGATCGTCGGCGATGAAGACGAGCAGGCCGATGCCGGCATTGGCGATGGCGGTGATGGCGACGCCGGCGAGCAGGAATACTGCGATCGAGGTCCGCCCCGAGCGGCTGGAGATGCCGTAGAGAATTGCGGTGGTCGCCAGCGAGCCTGCGAAGGCCGCGAGCGGCAACAGCTCGGTCTGAAGAAAGCGCACCGCCTCGCCGAAGCGCGAATCGGTGAAGACGATCGCGCTTGCGGCCGCGAGCGCGCCGCCGCTGGAAACGCCGACCAGGGCCGGATCGGCAAGCGGGTTGCGAAACAGCCCCTGCATGATCGCGCCGGCCGCCGCGAGCAGACCGCCGATCATCGCGGTCGCGGCGATCCGGGGGATGCGGATCGACCACAGCACGAGCTGGTCGCGGGCGGTCATGGCAGTGTTCTCGCCGGCAATCCCGAGCGCGGCAGGCAGGCGGGAGAGGGGGATGCCGGCGGCACCGACCGTCAGCGCGACGATTGCGGCGAGCAACAGCACCACGAGCAGAAGGAAGATCGCGAACGAAGCAGACCGCCGTCCGCCGCTTCGTCGCGGGCTCCGTTGTGCGATCCCGACAGCCACGCTCATTGGCGGCAGTTCGCGGCTGACAGAGCCGACGTGAAGGTGCCCTGGTCTGCCAACGCCGGGTAGAGTTTGACCGAGAGATCGCGTGCCGCGGCTGCCGTCCGCGGCCCGAAGCCGAGCAGATAGAGCCCGTCCATGCTGACGAAGCTCTTGTTGGCCGCAACTGGCGTCAGTGCGAATCCGGGATGGGCATAGATCGCTTCGGCCTGGAGCGAATCCTTGCCGCGCTCGATCGACAGCACGACGTCGGGCTTTGCGGCCACGATGGCCTCGTCGCCGATGATCTTGTAACCGTCGTAATCGTCGACGGCGTTGGCAGCGCCGGCGAGCTGGATAATCTCGTCGGCCGCAGTCTTGTGGCCGGCAACCATCGCCCGCCCGTTCTGGAGCGACATCACGAACATCACGCGGACCGGCTTCGTCACCTTGGCGCGCAGCGCGCGGAGTTGCGCAAGATCGGACGCGACCGCGGCGCTCAGGCATTCGGCTCGCTCGTCGACGCCCATGGCATGGCCGACCAGCTTGATCTTCTCGATCAGGCCGTCCTCGGAGAAAGTCTCGGGCACCAGCACCAGAGGCACCTTTGCCGCCTCCAGGATCTCCATGGTCTCGCGCGGGCCCGATCCCTGGATTGCCAGGATCAGCGTGGGGTTGAGCCCCAGCACGCCCTCCGCGGAGATCTGGCGCATGTAGCCGACGTTCGGTTTGTCGTGCAGCGCCGCTGGCGGATAGAGGCTCGTGGTGTCGACACCGACCAGCCGGTTCTCCAATCCGAGCGCATAGAGGATCTCGGTGATGGCGCCACCGATCGAGACCGTGCGCGCGAAGTCGTTGACGGCGATGTCGCGATTGCGCGCATCATGCACGATGATACCGGCGGCATGCGCACCGGACACGAGCGCGAACGTGCAGGAAAGTGCGACGCTTGCAAGGGTGCGACAAAATGCCATTGCAGTTTACTTCGTCAGGATCAGCTTGTTCTGCGACGTGAGGCGCAGGCGATAGCTGTCGTCGCCATGCGCGATGATGATCTCGCGTTCGGCCGCAAACAGCTCACGGCTGTCGATCCGGCTCCCTCGCATCGTGAGGGTTCTCGTTGTCGCAGAAGGGCTTCCCGCCGGCCCTGCCGCGACGCCGCTGCTGTCTCCCGATGTTGCTGACATTGTGCTGTGATGCGCTTTCGAAATTTTCAGATGCGTGCTGCTTTGTACAAGCGGCGCGAGGCGCATTCCAACGGCGGCAATTTACAATCGATATAAACTGCAACGCGATGTCATTGACCGTCAGAGTGTTGCCAAGTTACCAGTTGCGGCAGCGGGTAACTTACCCGCGGCTTTCAGCCAGCCAGTCGTTCGCGTTGCGAACGCACGCCAGCCAAAGACTCCAAAACTAAAGTGAAGTGCAGGCTGGGGCTGATATGGCTGGCGGGGCTAGGTATTCGCGCGCCCTGATTTTCGGCGCGTCGGTGGTTTCAATTGCGGCGGTGATGGCGGAGGGCAGTTTCGCGCAGACTGCCTCTCGGCCAGCGGAAGACGCGTCGTCGGAAAGGCCGAAGCAGGCCAAGCGCAAGCCGCAATTGGCGCAGCAGGCAACGCCCGAGGTGATGAACGCCCGCGCTCAGGTGGGCGCCGCTGCGCCCGTTCAGGTGCTCGACACCATCACGGTTGCCGCGACCAAGACCAAGGAGCGCGCAATCGACGCGCTGGCGCCGGTCAGCTCGATTTCGCTCGACCAGATTCAGGGCATCCAGCCGAACCGGCTGTCGGGCATCTTCTATGCCGTGCCAGGCGTGTCGTTCCAGGAGCGCGGTGACGATCCCGCGACCGTCGTCAACATCCGCGGCTTGCAGGACTTCGGCCGCGTCGCGGTCGTCGTCGACGGCGCGCGGCAAAACTACCAGCGCACCGGCCATAATGCCAACGGCTCCTTCTTCCTCGATCCTGAACTGATCGGCGGCGTCGATGTGGTGCGCGGCCCGACCGCCAACATCTACGGCTCGGGTGCGATCGGCGGCTTGGTCTCGTTCCGTACCAAGGACATCAATGACGTGCTGCGTCCCGGCGAGCGCTGGGGCGTCGATCTCTCGGGCTCTTACGGATCAAACAACAATCGCGGACTGGGCTCCGTGTTCGGCGGCGTGCGCGCAACGCCGGACGTCGACATTTTCGGTGGCGCGGTCTATCGGACCCAAGGCAACTACAAGGACGGCAACGGCACCGAGATCGGCAACACCGGCAATCAGGTCGAATCCGGGTTGATGAAGCTCACCGTGCGGCCCGCCCTCGGTCACGAGGTGAAGTTCGGCGCCGTCTTCCAGGACTTTCAGTACGATGTCGGCCAGTTCAATCGCGGCCCGGTCGCAACGGCGGCACAGCGCGCCCTCTATCAGGGCTCGTCGGTCTATGCTTCCGACACGAAGAACTACACCGGCACTGTTACGTGGAACTATTCGCTGCCCAGCGACAATCTGTTCGACTGGCACATGTCGCTCTACGGCAATCGCGTCGACAACGACCAGACCAAGACCTATCACTACTCGACCTCGGGCGCGGCCTATTGCGGCGCCGGAAATTTCGGCAACAACATATCGGGCTGTGTCGGCGACACGCGCGGCTATGTGCTCAACACCTACGGCATCGACGTCAACAATACCACGCGCTTCAACGTGGGCGACTGGCGCAATGCGGTCACTTGGGGTGTCGATGCCTTTCAGGACGACGTGATCACGACCGACAGCCGCGGAAATTCCAACATCACCACGCCGAGCGGCATCCGTACCGTGTCCGGCGGTTTCATGCAGTTGAAGCAGAACTACAGCAACTGGTTCGAAGCGGTGAGCGCGGTCCGCTACGACCGCTATGACCTGGACTCCGGCAATACGCACGCCGGTGGTGACCGCTTCTCGCCGAAGATTACCCTCGGCGTGACGCCGGTTCCGGGCTTCCAGCCCTATGTGAGCTACGCCGAGGGCTATCGTGCTCCGTCGATCACCGAGACGGTGATCTCCGGCGCGCATGCGACCGGTGGCGGACCTGCCTTCTTCCCATGTCCCGATGGCACCGTCGGCCTGTTCTGCTTTCTGCCCAACCCGAACCTGCGTCCGGAGGTGGGCAAGAACAAGGAGGTCGGCTTCAACCTGAAGTTCGACAACATCTTCAGCGCCAACGACTCGTTCCGCGGCAAGATCAATCTGTTCCGCAACGACGTCAGCGACTACATCGATCTCGTCGCTTCGGCGCCGACGCCGGTGCCGCCGTTCGGCTCGTTCAGCCAGTACTACCAGTACCAGAACATCGCCAACGCCCGCATCCAGGGCTTCGAGGCGGAGACGATGTATGATGCCGGAAGCTGGTTCATTGGTGTTGCCGGTCACTATATCCAGGGCAAGAACGTCGCCACCAATATCGGCCTGGCCACCATCACTCCGCGCAAGGTCGTTACGACCGGCGGCGTACGCCTGCTCGATCGCACGCTGATCCTGACGGCGCAGTGGGCTTCGTTCGGCGCCAACAACGATGTGCCGGCCGGCTATCTGCCTTCAACGGGATACGAACTGGTCAACCTGTACCTGACCTACAACGCGACCAGGGACATCGTGTTTACGGCCTCGATCGACAATCTCTTGAACCAGTACTACCGGCCTTACGCCATTCCGGGCAGCTCGACCGACGGCACGTCGCAGAACGACGTGCTGTGGTCAAGCCCGGGACCGGGCAGAGTCTACAAGGCCGGAATGAAGATCCACTTTGGAGGTGCGTAAGCCTGAAGGCGCCGCAGCACCACAACCTCCGCCGGGCCGCGCTGATGCTCCAGTGCGGCTTCGGCGCGTTTTCGACTTGATAGCAAGGAGAGACCTGCATGTTCATCGCAATGAATCGCTTTCAGGTGAAGCCCGGCCAGGAAGCCGCTTTCGAGACCGTCTGGCGGACCCGGGAGTCCTATCTCGGCGGCATGGCGGGCTTCGTCGAATTTCATCTGCTCAAGGGGCCGGTCGCCGAGGACCACACGCTCTATTCCTCGCACACGGTGTGGGTCGACAAGGAGGCTTTCGAGGCCTGGACGCGCTCGGAGGAATTCCGCCGCGCCCATGCGCGCGCCGACAACAAGACCGGCGAAAGCCTCTATCTCGGCCACCCCAAGTTCGAGGGGTTCGAGGTCATCATGACCGAGCGCAAGGCGAGCGCGGCTGCCTGAGGCGGCTGGTTGAGGAGAGCCAGACATGCTGAGCACCGATCTCGCCGACCTCAAGGCGTATATGGCCGACAATCCCGGTGCGGTGATCGAGGATGTCGCGCGCGAGCGCAGCGTCACCCCGCGCGCGGTGATCGAAGCGCTGCCGCCCTCCATGGTGCGCATGGGAGGCGGCGAACATTTCGCCGCCGTCATGCAGGACATCGCACAATGGGGCGAGGTCACGCTGATCGTTCACACGGACGATGCGATCTTCGAGTTCACAGGTGGAATTCCGGCGGGTGAGATCGGCCGCGGCTATTTCAACCTGATGCAGCCCAAGGGCCTGCACGGCCACCTGCGCCACGAGCGCTGCGCGGCCGTAGCCTTCGTCGAGCGGCCGTTCATGGGCAAGACGTCGGCATTCGTAGCGTTCGTGAACGCGGACGGTGGCATCATGTTCAAGGTCTTCGTCGGACGCGACGAGACCCGGGCGCTGCGGGCGGATCAATTGGTGCGGTTTCGCCAGCTTGCGGACCAAATCGCGGCCGCGCCCGCGGCGTGAACTGCTTCAACCTGTCGGGAGATCAGGATGCAGAGCATTGTCAGGCTTCGGCACGTGATCCTAACCATCGTGCTGGCGCTAGCGCCGGCACCTGCCTTCGCCATCGACGAGGCGCTCTTGCCGCGCAATCTGTCGCCTTGGGGCATGTTCGTCGGTGCCGACATCGTCGTGAAGGTCGTGATGGTCGGGCTCGCCATCGCCTCGCTGGCGACATGGACGGTTTGGCTGGCGAAGACCGTCGAGCTGCGCCGCAAGGGCTCGCTCGCCTTGCAGCGGACGCGCGCGCTCGAAGGCAACATGACGTTGGCCGAGGCGTCCGCGCGGGCCGGCGACGCGCGCGACGCGGTCGCCCAGTTGATCCGGTCCTGCGCCAGGGAAGCGGAGCTCTCCGGTGGCATCCTTGACGACGGCCTCCAGGAGCGTGTGGCACTGCGGCTCGAGCGGGTGGAGGCAGCCATGTCGAGGCAGATTGCGCGCGGCACCGGTGTGCTCGCGACCATCGGCGCCGTCGCGCCGTTCGTTGGCCTGTTCGGCACCGTCTGGGGCATCATGAACGCCTTCATCGGCATCTCCGAGAGCCACACCACCAGCCTTGCGGTCGTCGCGCCCGGCATTGCGGAGGCGCTGCTTGCCACCGCGCTCGGGCTCGTCGCCGCGATCCCGGCGGTCGTGATCTACAATCACCTCGTCCGCGGCATTGCCAATTACCGTGCCCTGCTTGCGGACGCCTCGGCGCAGCTCATGCTTCTGGTGAGCCGCCAGCGCGACCACGGCCATTTCCGTCTGGCGCGGGCGGCGGAGTAGGGCCATGGCCGCAAAGCTCGGGACATCGAAGCTCGGCTCGCGCCGGGACGGGAGCGATCTCGACCTCACCCACGAGATCAACGTCACGCCCTTCATCGACGTGATGCTGGTGCTGCTGATCATCTTCATGGTGGCCGCACCGCTCGCGACCGTCGATATCGGCGTCGAACTGCCGGCGACCGCCGCCCAGCCCGCGCCGCGGCCGGACAAGCCGGTCTTCGTCACCGTGAAGCCGGACCTTTCGATCGCCGTGGGCGAGGATATCGTGGGTCGCGACACGCTCAGTGCTTCACTCGATGCCGCCACCAAGGGCCGCAAGGACGAGCGCATCTATCTGCGCGCCGACAAGGCCGTCTCCTATGGCGACCTGATGGAGGTGATGAACAGCCTGCGCAATGCCGGCTATCTCAAGGTCGCTCTCGTCGGCCTCGGCGGACGAAGCTGATGGCCGCGAGCGCCTTCATCCTGCACGAGCCGCTTGGCGAGCGCGAGGGCACGCGCTGGGGGGGCTCGGCGGTCGTGATCGTCGTGCTGCATGTGGCAGCCGCGCTGCTCGCCACGAGCTGGCTCAAGTCGCAGCCCGAGCAGGGCGTCAGCCTGCCCGCGATCATGATCGACATGTCGCCGGTGACTTCGGCTCCGCAGCCGACGCTGGATGACGTCGCGCCGGGGCCGCTGATGCAGGAGGCAGATGCATCGCCGCCCGAAGCCGTGAAGCAGCAGGCTGTCGAGGAGACCATCGCGCCGACGCCGCCGCAGGAAGCGCCGGAGGTGGTCGCCCCACCCGAGCAGAAGCTGGAGCCGACCCCAGCAAAGCCTGAGCCCGCAACGATCGTGCCTGTCGAAAAACCTGCGCTCGAGAAGCCGAAAGTGATCCGCCGCGAGGCCAAGAAGCCGTCCAACGCAACTCCGGCGCCGCGTACCAGCGCACCACCGCGCGCCGAGCGCGAGGCGCCGATGGCTTCCGCCATGAGTGCGGGTGCGACGGCCTCCGCGATCGCATCCTATAATCAACGAGTCCGTGCGCATCTGATGCGCTTCCATCAATATCCGTCGGCCGGAGGCGGCCAGCGCGGTGTCGCAAGGCTCAGCTTCACCATCAGCCGCAGCGGGCAGGTGACTTCGAGCCGCCTTGGCGGCTCATCGGGCGTCGCGGCCTTCGATGCTCAGGCCATGTCCATGCTACGCCAGGCCGCGCCGTTCCCGCCGTTTCCGGATGAGATCAGGAACGGCTCGATGAGCTTTGCGATTCCGGTGGAATTTACGGTGAGGTAGTCCCCCGCTGTCACGCCCGGTCAAGCCGGGCGATGACAGTTGAAGGAGACGGGCTTTACTTCGCCTTCAGGAAATCCGCGACCTCGAGCAGTACGAACTCGTTGTCGTCGGCCTTGTTGGGGTCGCGGCTGGAAGAGAACGGCAGGTTGTTGTCGTTGCCGACGATGATGTGGGTATCGTCGACGCGATCGACGTTCTCGATGGTGAAGAACGGGAAGGTGTAGACCCCGTCGTTGAGCGGCTTCCTCGCCTTCCTGTCGGGATCCTTGATCTTCATCAGGTCGATATAGCCGATCTTGCGCACCGGCTTGCCGACATTGGCGTCGGTAAGCTCGATCTTGTAGATGCGCTTGAACTTGGCCAGGTCGGGAAAGCAATTCTCGCCGCGCTTGCCTTGCGGGCAGGCCTTGTCGGACGTGCCCTCGCCGTTATCGCGTTCGATGATGAGGCCGGAGGCCTGATCGATCATGTTGAAGTCGCCGATGGCGTTGCCGTTCTGCTCGAACACATACTGCCAATGGCGACCGGTGAATTTCTGGGCGGCGACGTCGAATTCGAGAATGCGGGCCGCTTCCTTGCCGTCGACCTTCTCCCAGTCCTTCTTATCGCCGTCCCACAGCGGTCCTTCGAGCAGGCCGTAGAGGAATTTTCCGTCCTTGGAGGACGCAAAGCCCTCATAGCCCTTGGAGCGACGGAGATTGACGTTGGTGTAGGTCGCGCCCGGGGCGGCCGGCGTTCCAACCGCCCAATTGTCCGGCGAGCGCACCGGCTTGCCGTCGGCAACCGTATCGAACACGCCGAGGATCTTGCCGGTCTTGTCCGCCTTCAGGATGTACGGACCGAACTCGTCGCCGATCCAGAAGGTATCGCCGAGGATCTGGAAACCTTCGGTGTCGAAATCGGAGCCGGTGAGATAGCGCTTCTGGGTGTCCTCATGCAGGATGCGGAACGGAACCTTCTTGTCGGGATCGTGCAGGAAGATGGTCTCCAGCCGCTCGATCTTGCCGCTCGCCCAATCCATCTTGTAGCGGTTCAGGTAGAGCATCGAGTCCGGCGAGTTAGCGCGGGCGCCCATGCCGTTGTCGGTGATCACCCAGAACGTGCCGTCGGGCATGGTCTTGATGCCGGAGTGGCCCTGCAACGGCTGGCCCTTGAAAGGCAGCGAGACGCCGGTCGGCCGCTCATAGGACTTGCCCATCACGGTGCCGAGCGCGTCGACCCGCTTGCCGCTGGTGTATTTGCCTGCGGATTTGAGGTCGGCGGGTGCGTCAGCCGGTGCATCGATGAACGTTTCGGCCGGCATCACCACGTGGCCGGCGAGCTTGGCCGGGAATTCGCCTTCGCTCTGCGCCAGCGCGGAGCTGGCGGTGAGAATGATCGTTGCGACGGTGCTGAGAAAGGTCGCGCGCATGTGCGTCTCCTGTTGGCGGACGCACGCCTTATGCGGTTCGCGTGTTGCAGTATTGTGAAGCCGGGCCAAACGCCGCAGCGCACTCCCCCTCTCCCCGCAAGGACGTGGAGAGGGGGGCGAGCGAGTCGCGAGCTACTCCTTCACCGCGCCGGTCAGCGAGGACACGTAGTAATCCACGAAGAGCGAGTAGAAGATCGCGACCGGCAGCGAGCCGAGCAGCGAGCCCGCCATCAGCGCGCCCCATTGGTAGACGTCGCCGGTGACGAGCTCGGTCAGGATCGCGACCGGCACGGTCTTGTTGGCGCCGCTCTGGATGAAGGCGAGCGCATAGATGAACTCGTTCCAGGACAGCGTGAAGGAGAAGATGCCGGCCGAGATCAATCCGGGCACGGCGAGCGGCAGCGTGATCCGCCGCAGGATCTGCAGCCGTGTGGCGCCGTCGACCAGCGCGCATTCCTCGAGTTCGTAGGGGATCGACTTGAAGTAGCCGATCAGGAGCCAGGTGCAGAACGGCACCAGGAAGGTCGGATAGACCAGGATCAGAGCCATCGGGCTGTCGAACAAGCCGAACTGCACCACCACGGTCGCAAGCGGGATGAACAGGATCGACGGCGGCACGAGATAGGCGAGGTAGATGCCGAGGCCGACATAGGGACTGCCGCGGAAGCGCAAGCGTTCAATGGCATAGGCCGCGAGCGTGCTCGCGACCAGCGACAGCGTGGTCGATCCGATCGCCACCAGCATCGTCGTCCACAGCCAGTGCGGATAGGCGGTGTTGAACAGCAGATGCTTGATGTGCGCCAGCGTCGGCGAGGAGATCCAGAACGGGTTGTGATCCTTGTAGTTCATCAGCTCCGCGTTCGGTTTGAACGACGTGATCGCCATCCAGTAGAACGGGAACAGAAGAATCAACACGAAGCAGCCGAGCGGCAGATAGATCATCATCAGCCGCCGCAGCCCGGAATCCCAGGCCATGGTATCGGGCGCCGCCTTCGCGTCCGCGACGGCCGGTTGGACGGCACTATCAGTCATTGCTTTCTCCCTGCTGCCATTTGCGGCGCGCGAGGCCGAAATATGAGAACAGCGTCGCGAATACCAGGAACGGTATCATGGACACCGCGATCGCTGCACCTTCGCCGAGCTCGCCGCCGGCGATGCCCCGCTGGAAAGCCAGTGTTGCGAGCAGGTGAGTCGAGTTGCCGGGGCCGCCGCGCGTGATGGCGTAGACCAGCTGGAAGTCGGTGAAGGTGAAGATGATCGAGAACGTCATGACGATGGCGAGGATCGGCATCATCATCGGAAACGTAATGTAGCGGAAGCGCTGCCAGGCGCTGGCGCCGTCGAGCATCGCCGCCTCGTACAGCGAGGGCGAGATGGTCTGCAGTCCTGCCAGCAGCGAGATCGCGACAAAGGGAATGCCGCGCCAGATATTGGCGGCGATCAGCGAGAAGCGCGCCGGCCAGGGCGAACCGAGGAAGTCGACGTTGCTGTCGCGCCAATGCAGCACGTCGACAAGCAGGTAGGAGATGATCGAGAACTGCGGATCGTAGATCCACCAGAACGCCAGCGCCGAGAGCACGGTCGGCACGATCCAGGGCAGCAGGATGATCGCGCGCAGGATGCTCTTGAACGGAAAATGGTTGTTGAGCAGCAGCGCCAGCCAGAAGCCGAGCGCGAACTTCCCGAACGTCGCGACCGCCGTGTAGAGAACGCTGTAGAACACCGCGTTCCACCACAGGGAGTCGGTGAGCAGGTATTGGAAGTTTTCGATCCCCACATAGATGCCGCTGCGGCCGATCGTGGTGTCGGTGAAGGCGAGCCAGATGCCGAGACCGAGCGGATAGGTCAGGAACACCGTCAGCAATCCGATCGCGGGCGCGAGGCACATCACGATCAGGAACGGCTTGTAGTCGAACAATCGCACCAGCCAGTTCGGCTGCCGGGCCGCTACGCCATGCGTTGAAAGAGCGGTTATGGACATCGGACCTTTGTCTTTTCAGGGCTCCAAGGTCATTCCGGGGCGATGCGCAGCACCAACCCCGGAATCTCGAGATTCCGGGCTTTGCTTGCGCACCATCCCGGAATGACGTCAGGTCAGCCGCCTAACGGTTCTGCCGCCGGAAGTACCGCTTGCAGCGTTGCTCGGCTTCTGCGGCCGCGGCCTCCGGCGTGGCGGTGCCGGTGGCAACGGCCGAGAACATCTGGATCAGCACGTAGTCTGCGCTGACGGCGCCCGTCGCCGTCGAGATCGGGCCCTTGTAGCCGTCGTAGTAGGGGCTGTTCATCGTGTCCTTGAACAGTTTCACCTTGGGATCCTGCGACCACACGGCGGCCTCGGCATAGGCGGCCAACGGCTGGGACCAGTAGCCGGAGTTGGCGTTGAGCCACGGCTCGTACTGGTCCTTCTCCAGCATGTATTGCAGGAAGGCCTTCGCCGCGTTGGGATATTGGCTGTGCTTGAACACCATGGCGTTCAGCGTCAGACCTGCCATGGGCGAGATCTTCGCAAGGCCCTTGGGCAGCAACTGATGCTCGCTGTCGTCGGCGATCGCCTTGGTCGCCGGATCGTTCTTCAGCGAGAAGTACAGCGAGACGCCATTGGCGGTCAGCGAGATCTCCTGCGAGGAATAGGCGCGATTGTTGCTGACGTCATTCCAGGAGGGAGTTCCGGCGATGAAGGTCGGGTACAGCTTCTTGACCCAGTTCAGCGCGGCAATCGTCTCCTTGCTGTTGATGACGACGTTGCCTTCCTCGTCGAGCAGGGAGCCGTTGTGCGACCACAGCGCCCAGTTGGCGAAGCCGTTGCCGTCGCCCTTGGCGTTACCCAGTGCGAAGCCGGCCGGTTTGCCGGCCTTGTGCAGCTTCTGGCACAAATCGAGGATTCCGGCATGGTCCTCCGGCACCTTGTCGAAGCCGACCGATTGCAGGATCGACTTGCGGTAGATCAGGGGCCCCGCGGTGGCGCCGAACGGCAGTCCGATCCAGGCGTTGCTCTTGTTCTTCTTGCCATAGCGCTGCGCCAGCGGCAGCCAGCCTCCATACTTCTTGCCGACATAGTCGGCGACATCGGTCAGCTCGATCAGCTTGTCGATATAGATGTGCGGTGCATCGGAGAAACCGATGATGATGTCGGGGCCGGCGCCGGAATTGGCGGTCACCGCGGTCTGCTGGTTGATGTCTTCCCAGCCGACGAAGTCGACCTTGACCTCGACGCCGGTCTCCTTGGTGAATTTTGCGGCGTTGGCGCGGAACACGTCCTCGTCGGCCTGGACGAAGCGCACCGGGCGCAGCATGCGCAGGGTGGCACCTTTCTCGATCTCTCGCTTCGGTGCCGCAACGTCCGCGGCCTTGATCATCGATTGCGCTGGTTGCGCTGCAGCACCGGTGGCCGCGAGCGTTGCAGCGGACAGGCCCAGCGCCAGAGCATCACGACGGGTGATGTCGTTCCTCATCAGTTCCTCCCTTGATGTCTCCCTTCCCGGCGTTGGTCGCCGGTGAAGGGCCGTTTCGGTCGTTGCGCGTTCGCGCCGGCCGCCTAGCTGTTCGGGCCGCGGTCCATGCTGACAGGTTGCCAGCGGCGGAGCGCGGTGTTTTGCAGCACCGACGGATTGACGCAGCTTACCGGCCACATGCCCTGAAGCACCAGTGACAATTCGTAGCCCACGCGGCGCTTGCGCGCCTCGTCAAACCGTGCCGAGGCCGAGGCCACGTGGGCGGTCAGGGTCACGTTCTCCATGCCGAGCAGGGGGTTGTTGTGCGAAGGCGGTTCCTTCTCCAGCACATCGAGGGCGGCGTGGGCGATCCACCCCTCTTGCAGGGCCTTGATCAGGCTCTCCTCGTCCACGGTGGCGCCCCGTCCGGTGTTGATGAAGATCGAGCCTTTCTTCATCTGCCGGAAGTGCTTTTCGGTCAGCATGTGGTGCACTTCGGGCCTCGCGGGCGCGTGCATCGAGACAAAGTCGGATTGCGACAGCACCTCGTTCAGCGTCGCCGGGATGACGCCGTGGTCATACATCAGCGTTTCCTGGATGAAGGGATCGTAGGCCATCATGCGCAGGCCGAACGGCGCGGCACGCTTCGCGACCGCACGCGCGACGCGGCCGAACGAGATGAAGCCGAGCGTCTGGCCCATCAGCCTCGGGATCTTGAGCAGCGCCGGCCGGCCTTCGGCCCAACGGCCGTCACGCACCATCCTGTCCTGCTCGACTAGGCGTCGGAAGCCTGCAAGCAGCAGCATCATGGCGTGGTCGGCGACCTCCTCGATGAAGGTGTCCGGGATGTTGGTGACGGGAATGCCGCGCGCGGTGGCGGCCTTGACGTCCACACTGTCGACGCCGACCGAGCCGAGCGTGATGACCTTGCAGCTTTCGAGCGCGTCGATGATCGACTTGGTGATCGGGATGCCCTTGGCGTAGATGGCGTCGGCATTTTTCGCGGCGGCGATGAACCCGGCCTCGTCGGCGGGCGCCTCAACGATCTCGGCATCGATCGGATCGAGCGCCTCGCGCTCGTAGGAATAATCGCTGCCCGCGACGGTGAAGCTCGCACCCTTCGGCGTCACCACCCTGTATTTCGGCATTTTCTGCTCCCGATTTGGTTGTCGGTTCTTGTTGTGACCCGCCTTCGCGGGCAGGCCTGTGCGTCTTTTACGCGAAATCGGGGCGCTCGCGTACAATTCCAGGTTGTTGCCGCCGAGATAAATTGCCGGTTCTGACGGTGGCGTCCGGGCTTCTACGGAGGCCCGTAAGTAACTTGCTAAGGGCTCTCCCCCTAAGAATCGATTCGATTTTGATCGATCGTGCGTGCCGCTTACCCCGATATTGCTGGAGCCATCCGTGAAATTGAGCAATCTGAAGATCGCCCCGAAGCTCGGCATTCTTGTCGGCGTCACCTTGTTCGGCCTCTGCGTCTCCGGTGTTCTCGCCGGCTACCTGATGAAACAGGAAATGGTGAACGCACGCATCGACCAGGCCAAGTCGATCGTCGACATGGGTCGCAATTACGCGATGGCGCTGAAGAAGCGCGTCGATGCCGGGGAACTGACCAAGGATGCTGCGCTCGCCGACCTTCGCCGCTACGGCAACGCGATGACCTACGACAATGGCTCCGGCTATCTGTTCGGCACGTCCTATGACGGCATCACGCAGCTTGCGCCAGACCCGAAGCAGATCGGCATGAACCGCATGGATGTCGTGACCAACGGGCGCAAGCTGTCCATGGAACTGATGAACGGCGTCAAGGCCAACGGCTCGATCCTGCTGTACTACGATTACGTCAAGCCCGGCCAGAAAACGCTGATCCGCAAGATCGGCTACGCGGTCGCGGTGCCTGGCTTCGACATGTATATCGGCACCGGCGCCTATCTCGACGATATCGACGCCAAGATGGGCCCGGTCTACTGGCTTCTCGGCTTTGCCATGCTCGGCATCATGATCGTTGCCGGCAGTGTCGCCTGGCTGCTCGGGCGCAGCATCAGCCGGCCGCTCGCAATGCTCGGCGCCCGCATGAAGGACCTCGCTGACGGCAAGCTCGACGGTGACATCCCCGGCGTCGGCCGCGGCGATGAAGTCGGCGCGATGGCGGCCACCGTCCAGATCTTCAAGGACAATGCGGTTCGCATCCGCGACCTCGAGAAGACCGAGGCCGATGCCCAGGAACGCGCCGCGGCGGAACGCCGCAAGGCGATGGAAGAGATCGCCAACGACTTCGAGCGCAGCGTCAACGGCATCGTCCGCTCGGTCTCCTCGGCCGCGGCCGGCATGCAGACGACGGCACAGTCGATGACCGCGACCGCCAGCGACGCCTCGTCGCGTGCGGCGACGGTCGGTGCGGCCTCGCAAAAGGCTTCCGGCAACGTCGGCACCGTCGCGGCGGCCGCCGAAGAGCTGTCGAGCTCGGTTGCGGAAATCTCCCGCCAGGTCACGCGTTCGACCGAAGTTGCGAGCCGAGCCGTCAACGATGCCGAGCGCACCAACGCCACGGTGCAGGAGCTCTCCACTGGCGCCGAGAAGATCGGCGAGGTGGTCAAGCTCATTCACTCGATCGCGGCGCAGACCAATCTGCTCGCGCTCAACGCCACCATCGAGGCGGCCCGTGCCGGCGAGTCCGGCCGCGGCTTCGCCGTCGTCGCCTCCGAGGTCAAGGCGCTTGCCAACCAGACCGCGAAGGCGACCGAGGAGATTTCTGCGCAAGTTGCTGCGATGCAGACCTCGACCAGCGATGCCGTCGCCGCGATCGGCGGCATCACCCAGACCATTGCCGAGATGAGCGAGATCACCGCGGGCATTTCCGCATCGATCGAACAGCAGGGGGAGGCGACCCGCGAGATCGCCCGCAACATCCAGTCGGTCGCGGCCGGCTCGAGCGAGATCAATGCCCATATCGGCAGCGTGACCTCGGCCGCGGAAGCGACCGGGAGCGCAGCTAGCGACGTGCTCTCAAACGCCCGCGAACTGGACAACCAGTCCGGCGCGCTGCGCTCGGCGGTTGACAACTTCCTCGCCAAGGTGCGGGCGGCGTAACTCGCCGCGCAAGCTCATCTCGGGCAGTCATTCCGGGGCGATGCGCAGCATCGAACCCGGAATCGCGGGAGTCCGGGGTCACGCTACGCGCGCCCCGGAATGACTGGGCTACTGCTTCTCGATCTTCGCGTTCGTGATCAGCTTCTCCCAAAGCACGAGTTGATCCTTCACGAACGCTTCAAGCTGCTCCGGCGTGCCGGAGAAGGCGTCCATGCCGAGCGTAGCGAGCTTGGCCTTGATCTCCGGATTCTCGATGATCTTCCGGATCTCGGTGTTGAGCCGTGTCACGATCTCCTTCGGCATGCCGGCAGGGCCGAAATAGCCCTGCCAGGACGAGATGTCGAAATCCGGCACGCCAGCTTCCTGCATCGAGGGCAGGTGCGGCGCCAGCGGCGAGCGGTCCTTGGTGGTGACGGCAAGCGCGCGCAAGGCGTTGCCGTTGACGTGCGGCAGACCGGTCAGGATGTCCACGAACATCATCGAGACGCGGCCGCCCATGACGTCGTTGAGCGCCGGCGGCGAGCTCTTGTAGGGGACGTGCAGGAGGTCGAGGCCCGCATTGTGCGCGAAGGTCGCGCCCGACACGATCGCCGACGATGAGCCCGAGGCGTAGCTCAGCTTGCCCGGATTGGCCTTGCCATAGGCCACCAGCTCACCGACGGTCTTGGCCGGCACTTCCGGATTGATGACCAGCATGAAGGGTAAATCGCCGGTGCGGGCGATCGGGGTGAAATCCTTGACCGGATCGTAAGTGAGGCTCTTGAGCAGATAGGGATTGGCCGAATGCGTGGTGTTGGTCGTCACCAGCAGCGTGTAGCCGTCGGGTGCGGCCTTCGCGACATAGGTGGCGGCAAGCATGCCGTTGGCGCCCGCCTTGTTCTCGATGACGATGCCGACGCCGAGCGCTTGCGACAGGTGCTGCGAGATCAGCCGTGTCGTTGTGTCCGTGCCGCTGCCGGCCGCGAACGGCAAGACCAGCGTGATATTCCGGCTGGGATAGTTGTCGGCCTGGGCCGTGGATGCCGCTGCGAGGCAGAGTGCGGCCGCACCGACCGTCCGCAGGTTTCGAATCAACGTTGAAATCATCTTTGGTCGTTCCCTTTTTTGGTTGGCGCGGAACCTAGCTCGTCCGAAAAGGATTCGAAAGATGGTCGGAGGTCGTTAATGCGTCCGTCGCGCGGAATTACGTCACCGCGCCGAGCCTTGGCGCGATGCAAGCACGACGCCGGCGAGCACCAGCGCGTAGCCGATCAGATGGAACGGCTGGAGCTTTTCACCCAGCAGCAGGATCGCCATCGCAGAGCCGAACACCGGCACCAGATGGAAGAACGGCGCCGCCCGGTTCGGCCCGATCAGCGCCACGCCCCTATTGAAGAAAAGGTAGGCGAGGGTGGAGGGAAAGATCAGGATGTAGCCCAGCGTCGCCAGCGTCTTCCCGTCGAAGTGCAGCACGTGGCCGCTTGCTGTCTCCCAGATCGCCGTCGGCAGCAGCATCGTCGCGCCGCAGCAGGTGGTGAAGGACAGGAAGGAGAGCTGATGAATCTTCGGCCGCCGCGGAATGAAGGCGGAGTAGATGCCGAACGCCACCAGCGAGGAGGCGAACATGATGTCGCCCCTGTTGAAGCTGATGCTCGCAAGCGCGGCAAGGTCGCCACGCAGGATGATGATCAGCACACCGAAGAGCGAGATCGCGATGCCGCCAAGCTGCGCCCCGGTCAGCCGCACGCCGAACAGCACCAGCGACCACAGCGCCACGAACAGGGGACCCGCCGACTGGATCAGCAGCGCGTTCAGCGCCTCCGTGTATTGCATTGCCCAGTAGGAGATCGCGTTGTTGAAGGCAAAGCCGACCAGCGACAGGAACAGCATCAAGGGGAGGCTCTTGCGCAAGGCAGGCCAGTCGCGCTTCAGATGCTGCCAGGCGAACGGCAACAGGATCAGGAACACGCCGTACCAGCGGATCGTGGTCACCGTCAGCGGCGGCACATGCGCGCCGACATGGCGAGCGAGCACGATGTTGCCGGCCCAGAACAGCGAGGTTAGGCTGAGCAGCAGATAGGGCTGGTTGTTGAGCCAGTTGGCCGGATTCGAGGCCGGTGGCGCGGGCGAAGCGGTCGTCATTGGCGTTGGATGCGAGCTTGCGCCGGATCGCCGCCGTGACACAAGTCACAGCGCCGCAATGCTACAATGCAGGCATGAGCTGAGGAGGTGCCATTGGCGGTCAATATGTTGAACATCGAAGGCCTGGAGCGGCTCGATCCGAGTGCGCCAGTGGTGATGCTGAACCTGATGCGCTTCCACGCGCGTTCGCGCGATGGCGATGGATCCGGCTGGGACGCGTATCTGCGCTACAGTGCGATCACCGTGCCGATGATCAGGGCGCGCGGCGGCACGTTGCTCTGGACCGGCGAAGCCAAAACGGTCGCCCTCGGTCCGCACGCGGGCAACGCGTGGGATTTCGTTGCGCTGGTCCATTATCCGTCCGTCTCGGCCTTTCTCGACATGATGACGTCGGAAGCCTACGAACGTGAAGCCGATCCGCATCGCGTCAACGGCTGCGCCGAGCACGTGATCATCGCGACCAGCGAGGCCTACAGCAAGTTCAAGGTGAAATAGCGAGCGCACGCGCCAGCTCGCGCAAAATGCGCCTGTGCTTGACGCCTACGTCGTCTGCTTCCGCGATGCCACGAACACGCCCGCCAGCACCAGCGCGAAGCCGACAAAATGGAAGATCTGCGGGTGCTCGCCGAGGAACACCATCGCCATGACCGAGCCGAACACCGGCACGACGTGGAAGAACGGCGCAGCGCGGTTGGCCCCGATCAGGCGCACGCCGCGATTGAAGCAGAGATAGGCGAGCGCCGACGGAAAGACGGCGACGTAGAACAGCGTCAACAGGTTCGGCCCGTCGAGCTTCATCACGGGCCGCGCGGACAGTTCCCAAATCTCCAGCGGAATCAGGCAGGCGGCACCGACCCCGAACGTGAAGGCGAGGAACGACAGTCCGTGCATCGGCGGCCGCTTCAGGGTCAGCACCGAGTAAAGTGCGAAGATGACGAGCGCGACGATGAAGATGAGGTCGCCCTTGTTGAACTCGATGTTCGACAGCGTGGTGAAGTCGCCGTGCAGCAGGATCGTCAGCACGCCGCACATCGACAGCAGCACGCCGAAAGCCTGCGCCGCGGTGAGGCGGATGCCGAGGATGGCCAGCGACCACAGCGCCACGAGCAGCGGCGCGGCCGACTGGAGCAGCAGCGTATTCAGCGCCTGGGTATGTTCCAGCGCCCAATATTGCAGCGTGTTGAAGGCGCCGATTCCGGTGATCGAGAGCGTGACCATCAGGCCGAGCTTGCCGCGGATGGCCGGCCAGTCCTGCACGAGGTGCTTCCAGGCAAACGGCAGCACCAGCAGGAAGGCGAAGAACCAGCGCAAAAAGGATAGCGTGACCGGCGGAATGTGGCCGGCTGCGAGCCGCCCGACGATGGCGTTGCCGGCCCAGCACAGGGCTGTGATGCTGAGCAGCAGGTAAGGCTGGTTGGCGATCCAGTGATGGCCTGATGATTCGGAGCCCGTGCTCTGGCCGGTGGCGGACATTCTGATTGTCTTGGCTCCGCGTCATGCGCGCCGGGGCCCCGGCCCGGCAAGGTCGGGCCGGCTGACAGCCCGGCAAATACCCAAAGACACGGAAATCGTGGTTGCATCAACGGGGGCGGGATGCATCGCGACCATGCAGCGGCCGGGATCGGTCTCCCGCTTTGGTCGAGGCTTGCCGATCTGATCCGGCAGCTTTCAGGATTTTCGGGGGATATCAAAGGCTTAAAGTGTCTCTCGGGCCCGGAAAATGCCCCGTTCTTGCTTGCCTAGAGGGGCTGCTTCCTTTATCCGGTTGGCTGCCTTGCGTGCGAGCGGCTCCCGGCCGTCAGCTTGGGTGGCGCATCTAAAATCTTCGAAGGATTACCCGCGAATGGCCAATGTTGTCGTCGTCGGCGCCCAGTGGGGCGACGAAGGGAAGGGCAAGATCGTCGACTGGTTGTCGGAGCAGGCGGATATCGTCGTCCGCTTCCAGGGCGGTCACAACGCCGGCCACACGCTGGTGATCAACGGCAAGACGTACAAGCTCGCGCTGCTGCCCTCCGGCGTGTTGCGCGACCAGAAGCTGTCGGTGATCGGCAACGGCGTGGTGTTCGATCCCACCGCCTTCCTCGACGAGGTCACCAAGCTCAGGGCCCAGGGCGTCGCGGTCTCTCCGGACAATCTGCGCGTCGCCGAGAACGTCACGCTCATCCTGCCGCTGCACCGCGAGCTCGATGCTCACCGCGAGTCCGCGAGCGCCGCGACCGCGATCGGCACCACCCGCCGCGGCATCGGACCTGCCTATGAAGACAAGGTCGGCCGCCGTGCCATCCGTCTGATGGACCTTGCCGATCTCGACACGCTTCCGCACAAGATCGACCGCCTCCTGGCGCACCACAATGCGCTCCGCCGTGGCCTCAATCTGCCGGAATTCGACGGAAAGGAGATCCTGAAGGAATTGACCGCGCTGGCGCCGCAGCTGTTGCCCTACGCCGAGACGGTGTGGCGGCTGCTCGACATCAAGCGGCGCGAAGGCAAGCGCATGTTGTTCGAGGGCGCGCAAGGCGCGCTGCTCGACGTCGACCACGGCACTTATCCTTACGTCACCTCGTCCAACACGGTGGCGGCGCAGGCCGCGACCGGTGCCGGCCTCGGGCCGGGCGCGGTCGGCTATGTGCTCGGCCTGTGCAAGGCCTACACGACCCGTGTCGGCCAGGGCCCGTTCCCGACCGAACAGGACAACGAGATCGGCCGCAAGATCGGCGAGCGGGGCCGCGAGTTCGGCACCAATACCGGCCGTCCGCGCCGCTGCGGCTGGTTCGATGCCGTGCTGGTGCGTCAGGCGGTCCGGACCTGCGGCATCAACGGTCTGGCGCTGACCAAGCTGGACATTCTCGACGGCTTCGACACGATCGAGGTCTGCACCGGCTACAAGCTCGATGGCAAGGAGATCGACCATTTCCCGGCCGGCGAGGGCGCCCAAAGCCGGGTCGAGCCGATTTACGAGACCATCGAGGGCTGGAAGGAGCCGACCGCCAGCGCGCGGTCCTGGGCCGACCTGCCGGCCCAGGCCATCAAATATGTCCGCCGGATCGAGGAATTGGTGGGATGCCCCGTCGCGCTGCTTTCCACCAGCCCGGAACGCGAGGATACTATCCTGGTGCAAAATCCGTTTGAGGCTTAACGATCTCTTACCGGGACGCGCGTATAGTTGAGTAGAAATGGCTGATTACTATCCGCTGATCGCCCGCGCTATTGCCGCCCTGGACCCGAATGCTCCCGGCGAAAGCCGTCGCGCGCTCTATGAGCGGGCTCGCACGGCCCTGATCGCGCAGCTGCGCAGTGTGCAGCCGCCGCTGTCCGAGTCCGAGATCACGCGCGAGCGGCTGTCTCTGGAAGAGGCCGTTCGCAAGGTCGAATCGGAGGCTGCCCAACGTGCCCGAGAGGCCTCGCGCCCCGGCGGAGGCGGCCCGCGCTCCGGCGGCAGTGGAGATGCCTTCCGACGCGCCAGCACCCGTGCCGCTGAGGGCAGCCCGGCTGCGGCCCCGCCGCGCACGCGTCCTGCCCCGACCCCGCCGCGAGCCGACCGCCCGTCCTTCAACGTCGACGACCAGGGCGAGGCCCCGCGCCCGCCGCGCGCTCCCCGTTTCGACGCCCCGCGCCAGCCGGGCCCCACGGCCCCGCCGCCGACACCTGAGCCGCCGGCCGGCCGCGATCGCGCGGGCGGGCGCCGTCCGCCCGATGTCGGACCTGCCCCGCCGCTGCCGCCGGCAGCGGGCGTGCGCGGCTTCCGCGACATCACGGCCGACGCCAATGATCTCGGCGGTGCTGCCGCGCAGGCGAGCCGCGCCGCGCGCCGCACCTATGCCAACGTCCCCTCGCCCTCGCCGGAATTCGACCGGCTGGAGCCGAGCCTGGAAAGCCGCGCCGGCGAGTCCGAGGCGCCCTATTCCTACGACGAATCGATCGAGGAAGCCGAGCGCTACGCGCCGCAGCCGCCCTCGCCCCGTGCGCGCGTCGCCCCCGAGCGCGACGTCAAGAAGCGCGTCCGCACCAGCTCGGCGTTCCCGTTCAAGAGCGCGATTGCCGTCGGCATCGTGCTGATCCTGGTCGGGGCCGGCATCCTCTGGGGCAAGCAGCTGGTCCAGGTCGTCAACGGCTTCTTCAAGCCATCCGCAACGCAGGTGGTGGAGGCGCCGACTCCGGCGCAGCCGCAGAGCAAGCCGAAGATCCCCGATCGCGTCGGCCAGCCTTCGGCGGACCAGCCGGTCGCGCCCGTGGCGCAGAAGGTCGTGCTCTACGACGAGGATCCGTCCGACCCGAAGGGCAAGCAATATGTCGGCTCGGTGGTGTGGCGGCTCGAGCCGATCAAGGCGTCCGGCAACCAGAAGCCCGACGTGGCCGTGCGCGCCGACATCGAGATCCCCGACCGCAAGTTCAAGATGACCATGTCGTTCCGCCGCAACACCGATTCCTCGCTGCCGGCGAGCCACACCGCGGAGCTGACCTTCATCCTGCCGCCGGATTTTCCTGGCGGCAGCGTCTCCAACGTGCCGGGCATTCTGATGAAGTCGAACGAGCAGGCGCGCGGCACGCCGCTCGCAGGCCTCGCGGTCAAGGTCACCGACGGCTTCTTCCTGGTCGGCCTCTCCAATGTCGACGCCGACCGCGCCCGCAACATCCAGCTCCTGAAGGAGCGCTCCTGGTTCGACGTGCCGCTGGTCTACTCCAACCAGCGCCGCGCCATCATCGCCATCGAGAAGGGCGCTCCCGGCGAACGCGCCTTCAACGACGCGTTCGCGCAGTGGGGCGATTGAGTTAGGCGGCCACCACTTCCGTCATCCCGCGGCATGCGAAGCACGAGCTATGATGCGCAATTGCGCATCTGAGAAGCCATCGTGCAGCGCGTGACGTCAAGACATGGATTCCGGGTTCGGTGCTGCGCACCGCCCCGGAATGACACCCCATATGGTCACTACCGCGCCGAAGCTTCCCGCTTGCGCGATGCCGCGGCGGCTGCATGCTCGCGGTCCATCACAGCGCGGCAGCCGGGGCTGACCTGCGACTTGTTCCGCACCATGCAGGCGGTGATTCGCGGAATATCCGGAATTTCACTGGAGCACAGCCGCATCGCATCGCCCGAGCACATCTGCTGTGCTTCGGACGTGAAGGCGAGGCCGGGTGAGGTCTGGAGTGCCAGGCTGGTGACGGCGAAAGCGAAGAGCGAAGCGATCGTCTGATTGCGTGTCATGCGAGATTGGTCCCCGAGTTTCCGCGGGCTTGAGCCGCTTGGTTTCTTGGGGCGCCGCACGCGGCTTGATCTGCCGCATGTCACAGCCTCCACGCCGGGAACTTGGTCCCGCATGTGGTCGCTCGATTTCTTTGATGTTGTTCGAATCGAAAGTGCTGCGCCGCCCGAGCGAAGTATGCGCCATTGGCGCGCACCTGCAATGGTCGGCGCAAAGGAATTCGCAATTGTTGCGCGCGAGTCACGTCGCGGGCGGTCAGATCAGTCGGTCGGAGGATGCGTTCGCTTGTTCCGCATCGCTTATGCCGAGAGCGGCGTGCTCCTCGACGGCGGTGACGCCCTTGGCCGTGAGCTCGAACAGATCGCCGTCCTTCATGACGTAGCCGTCGGCGATCAATTGCCCCATCTTGCCTTGCCGATCGTCCGCAAACGCAATGGATTGGCTGATGTCCCGCAGGATTGAGAGTTCTTCGTCGTGCAACATGGCTTCACTCTCCATTCGCGGGGCGGGGTCCGATCCTCACATGCCGTGGCTCTGAAACACCTTGCTGCACGACTTCGACAACTTGGCCCGATTGGCTTGCAGGCAGCCTTGCACCGCCAGGTCGTTGCCGAGGTTCTTGCGGCAGAAACGTTGCGCGTCGCGCGAGCAGGCCTTCTGCTCCTGCGGCGTGCCCATGTGGCCTTGAGCGAAAGCAGGCGCGTCGGACAGGCCAAGGGCTGCCAGCGCGATCGTCGCCAGGAGAAGTTTGCGGGCCATCAGGGCTCCAGTCTGCCAGGGGTTAAATTCAGGTCCAGCATGAACTCGTCGCCTTTCCACTTGTTCCCCTGATGCGGACGCCTGGTGCCCCGCTGTTCAAGGTTCCCTCCGCGCTGCTATAACGCTGGCAAAGGGTGAGGTGCTTGATGAAACGCTATCTGGTGTTTGCGCTGGTCGGCCCGTTCGTCGGCGGGTTCCTGCTGCTGCTGACGACCACCTACCAGTCCGGCTATTGGACCCAGACCAATCTTGGCGAGGTCGGCAAACTGTTCGCCGTGTTCTTCAAGACCCTGCAATACAGCTACCTGTTCGGGTTCCTGCCCGCGCTGATGATCGGCGCAATCGATGACATCCTGATCCACATCCGCCGGATCGGCCCGGTTTTGCGGATGCTCCTGGTCGGCCTGTTCGCCTTCGCTCTGGCCTCGTTCACCTACAGCTCGCGCGGGCCGGATTCGGGCGCGGTGCAGTTCATCCTGTATGGGCTCGTCGGCTTCGTGCCGGCGGTGATCTCATCCTGGCTCGTGCATCGTTATGTCGAGGAGCCGGAAGCCGCGGCGGCGCCGACCTGAGCGCGACCTTCGGGCGCGGCGCGGCAACCTCCGTCGCGGCGGCGCGTTGTGTGGAGGCCATGACCATGTCCGACGACGACATCCTTGCGCCGCGCCGAACTCCTTCGGGGAGCAGTTCGCGTACCTCCTTCGGCAAGAAGGCGCGCGGGCCGATCATCGATCAGGAGGGGCACGAAATCAGGCCCGAAACGCTGGAGCAGGGATTTCGCGAGTTTCGGTTCGAGTTCGGGCAAGGCAATCCGTTCGGCAATCTGACGCGCGAGCAGCGGATCGCGCGGCTCGAGGCCATCGCCAAGCTGCTCGACGTCGCCTTCATCCTGCCCGGCACCAACATCCGCTACGGCATCGACGGGCTGATCGGGCTGATCCCCGTCGTCGGCGACATCATCACGACCGCGATCTCGCTATGGCTTGTGCGCGAGGCTCGCGCGCTGGGCGCGCCCTGGCACATCACGGCGCGCATGCTCGGCAATGTCGCGCTCGATGGCGCGGTCGGCCTGATCCCATTCGCCGGCGACGCCTTCGACGTGATGTTCCGAGCCAACATGCGCAACGTGCGCCTGCTCCAGCGCTGGCTGGAGAAGCAGCCGCGGATGTAGGCCGCTCCCGCACATCCATTTGGTCGGACGGGAGAGGAGCCTCGACACACAAAAGGCACGACGACCTTTCGGCCATCGCGCCTTCTGCGCACATCGAACTGTTTTGCGAAAAGCCTATGCCGCGTCGGCGTCGGTCTCAGCGGCCGGGGCCGGCTTGGGCCGACGGGGCAGCGGGAAGGCATCGCTTTCGTACAGCGAGCGGATGCCGTTCTGGTCGAAGCGCGCTTCCTCGACCTGGAGATAGGCGCCGTTCAGCGAATCCGTCGGCAACTGCTCCATCGCGAACTGCACGGCCTCGGCTGCGGTGCCGAACCGGCGATAGGTGAAGCCGGCGCGCTTCTTCTTGCGAATCGCGGCGGGGAAGAGTTCGGCGGAGGTGTTGAAGTTGAACGGACGCAGTGGACGCATGGTCAAAGACCTCGTGATCTTCTCTGGGGCTTTAAGCGCGTGGGGTTGGGGAGGGCAGAGGCCGCAATCAAGCGGGCCCGCCGCATGTCATTTTCGTCCTCTAATATAGGCCGTTTTGACAGAAATGCGACCCCTGCGATGCGAGATGATGAATCCGCGCATGGCAGCTCTACGGGTGAGATAAATCCCGCAATATCAATGGCTTATTGCATCACAACTTGCCAAGAAGCAGCAGCACGATCAGCACGACCAGCACCACCCCGCCGATCCCCATGCCGGAATGGCCCAGGCCATAGCCGTAGCCGCCGAACCGGCCGGAGAGCCCGCCGATCAGATAGATGATGACCAGGATGATCAGGATGGTCCCAAGCGTCATGGCATCCTCCCTGGCAGCCGCCGAAACGTGAGGATCGGCCGCTCCGCCAGAAGAGAAAAGCACATCGCGGGATCGGGTTCCACGTCGGAACCCGATCCCGCGCCGCTCATTTCGGCTCCAGCTTCAGCGCTGCCGAGTTGATGCAGTAGCGCAGGCCGGTCGGCCCGGGCCCGTCGGGGAAGACATGGCCGAGATGGCCGCTGCACTTGGAGCAGAGCACCTCGGTGCGGATCATGCCGTGGCTCGTATCCCGCTCCTCGTCGATATGGTGCTCGACCGCCGGCTGGGTGAAGCTCGGCCAACCGCAGCCGGAGTCGAACTTGGCGTCGGATTCAAACAGCACATTGCCGCAGCCGGCGCACACATAAGTGCCGGCACGGTGCTCGTGCTCATACTCGCCGGAGAACGGCCGCTCGGTCGCCTTCTCGCGCAGCACGGCGTACTGCATCGGCGTCAGTTCGCGCCGCCACTGCTCCTCGCTCTTGATGACTTTGTCATCCGTGATCTTCGTCTTGGTGTCGGGCATGGATCTCCCGTTGCTTTGGTGATCTTTCGATCAGTTGGTGGCCTTGCCGGCATTCACCAGCGTCGGCTTCTCGATATAGTTATCCGCGAACAGCTTTTTCAGGTTCTCGACCTTCGGGATGTCGTTGTAGGCAATGTAGGGCTGGTTCGGGTGCAGCGTCAGATAATCCTGGTGGTAAGCCTCCGCCGGGTAGAACGCCTCCAGCGCACCGACCTTGGTCACGATCGGCTTCTTGAAGACCTTCGCGCCGTTGAGCTGGGCGATATAGGCCTCCGCTACCTTCTTCTGTTCGTCGGATGACACGAAGATGGCCGAGCGATATTGCGGGCCGACATCGGGGCCCTGCCGATTGAGCTGGGTCGGGTCGTGCACCACGGAGAAGTAGATCTGGAGGATCTTGCCGTAGGAGATCTTCTTCGGGTCATACTTGATCTCGACCGCCTCGGCATGGCCGGTGCGGCCGCTCGATACGCTCTGGTAGTCGGCGGTCGCCTTGGTTCCGCCGGCATAGCCGGAGATTGCGTTGACGACGCCCGCGGTGTGCTGGAAGACGCCCTGCACGCCCCAGAAGCAGCCGCCGGCGAGCACGGCGGTCTGGATGCCGCTCGCAGGCGCCGCGTCCATTGCGGGAGGAGGGATCACGACCGCCTCCTCCGCGGCGCGTGACGGCACGGCAAGGGCCAGCGTCAGGGCGGTGGTTGCGGCGAGCAGGAAGGCGAGGGCGGGTCGGCGCATGGCGGATCCTCTGGCAAGGGTGGGCAGTCTAAGGCGAGCCGGCCCGGGCGAATAGCCTCGCCGGCGTCGGTCGTTGCCGAAGATACGACTGCCCCGCCCCGCTGTTACAGGCGGCCGGACACGAGTCCGTGAGGGCGCCCGCCGGGCCGGGGGTCCCGCTCACAGCAGCGTATTGAACCAGTCGAACGCCGTCGGAGATCCGTTCAGGACGGTACTTTCGCCATAGAGGCTCGCCAGGAACGTGCCGCGGTGGCTCGCGCCCTTGACCGGAACGCCGTCGGCGAAGTGCCCGCCGGCGACGATGGCCGGCTGCACCAGGCGCGGCGGCAAGGCCTCGTCGGCCATTCCGTAGTAGAACTTGATCGGGGAATCGTAGTCCCAGAACGTCGTGCCGTTGTCGCCCAGCCGGCGCATGAACTTGCTGTTCGTGTCGTTGGTGAAACGATCGAAGAAGCCGTCGGTCAGGAAATCGTCCGCAGGAGGAATGCTCTTCGCGATCTCTCCATCGAGGCTGTAATCGGTCCAGTACTTTTCCGCGAACGCCCGATATTGCGGCTTGATCGCCGTCTTGAACAAATCGTTCAGCCCGTAATAGCGCCGATAGCTGCCGAGCAGGACGATGATGCAAGGCGTGATCCAGGCCGGCGGCATCGGATACGAGCTTTCCGAGGCCGGATAGGCGGCGGGGTTCGACCAATAGTGGAAGCTCTCGGCGAGATTGTTGAACGGACTCTCAGCCGCGGCCGCCCGCACCTTGATGCCTCGGCGCTGCATCTCTTGTTTGAGCCACTGCGTGTTCAGCGCGCCTTGCGACCACCCGTTCAGGAACAGGGAGGATTGGCGCAGGCCCAGCGTCCGCAGTTCGCGCTGCCCGGCGCTCAGAACGTCGAGGCAGCATTGCACGGTCGCGCCCTTCACCGCGTAGGCTTCGCTCCGGCCGCGGCGATAGGGGCCCTTGCCGACATAGTCGGCCGCGACGACCGCATAGCCGTTGCCGGCGAAGCGCTGGATGTTGAACAGGGTCTCGATCGAGTCGACATTGTCGCGCAGCTCATATTTCTGGTCGTCCAGGCGCAGAAGATTCGAGGGGACCTGGTCGAACGACAGGATCGTGCCGTGCTGCCACGACACCAGCGGCAAGGCGCCGCGCGCGCCGGCCGGCACGGCAAGCAGGCCGCTGACCTCAACGCGTTCTCCCGTCTCGGGGATGCGCGTGAAAGTGACGATGCGCCTCAGCTCGACGTCGTTGCGCGCGGCGAATTTGTCCGGGAAGGGCGCCGGCAGAATATTGCCCTCGTTGAAGACGGCATAGAACGTCGCGGCCAGCTTATCGAGCCGTTCCTTCGAGACGCGTACCGGCCCGCTCGGGTTCGTACGCGTCGCCGGCGCCGCAAGAGCGGTTCCCGGAATCGCGGTCGACAGTGCGAGGGAGCCTGCTGCCACACTCGCGGACTTCAGGAAGCTCCGTCGGCTCAGTGTACAATCGGATCGGGTAACGAGTTCATGAGATCTTGTTGCGCGTGCAGTCATAACGTTCCGCTCCGATGCAGATCGCAAGCTGATACACTGAAAAGCCTAGCGCGCGGTGAATGTACCTCGGCGCGGCTGCCCTTTGCGGGCGGGTTCGCAGTCAGTATGAGCGCAGCGACAGGCGGGTCCTTTCTTCCGGGATGTCGCTACGCTCATCCGGGTTGCAGCATCACACCACCACGCTCAGCCGCTTCGCGGCGCGCGTGATGCCGGTATAGAGCCACCTTGCCCTGGACTCCTGGAACGCAAAGCTCTCGTCGAACAGCACGACATCGTCCCATTGCGAGCCCTGCGACTTGTGCACGGTCAGCACGTAGCCGTAATCGAACTCGTCATAGGGCTTGCGTTGCTCCCACGCGATCTGCTCGATGCCGCCCTCGAAGCAATCCGCGCGAACCGAGACCTTCGTGACCTTGTGACCGAAATCCTCGTCCGGCATCAGCCGCATGCTGAGGATGCGTGACTTCGATCGCGATGTGTTGCGCGACTTCACGCGCCACAGGCCGCCGTTGAACAGGCCCTTCTTGCGATTGTTGCGCAGGCACACCAGCTTGTCGCCGGCGACTGGAAACTGGTCCTCGATGTTCTGGCGCTGACGCACCCGCATGTTGTAGGCGCGCCTCGTGTTGTTGCGACCGACCAGGATCTGGTCGGCGCCCATCACGCGGTCGGGATCGAGCTCCTTCCGCGACACCACCTCGCTCTCGCCGTAGCGGCCGATGTCGAGCTCGCGACCTTCCCTGACGTCCATCGACATCCGCACGATCGGATCGTCCTGGGCCTGACGATGCACCTCGGTCAGCATCGCATCCGGCTCCGAATTGGTGAAGAAGCCGCCGCCCTGGATCGGCGGCAGCTGCGCGGGATCGCCCAGCACCAAGAGAGGGCAGTCGAACGACATCAGGTCGCGCCCCAATTCGGCATCGACCATCGAGCATTCGTCGATGACGATCAGCTTGGCCTTGGAGGCCGGCGCATCGTCCCACAGCTCGAAGCTCGGCTGCTCCTCGCCGGATTCGCGGGCGCGGTAGATCAGCGAGTGGATGGTGGACGCGTCGTCGCAACCCTTGTTGCGCATGACGAGTGCGGCCTTGCCGGTGAAGGCGGCGAACTTCACCTCGCCATCGACGCCCTCGGCGATGTGCCGCGCCAGCGTGGTCTTGCCGGTGCCGGCAAAGCCGAACAGGCGGAACACCGGCGGCGTGCCGCCCCGGCCGGGCTTGGCCTTGAGCCAGTCGCCAACGGCCTTGAGCGCGGCGTCCTGATGCGGGGTGAAGGTGGGCATGTCCGTCTTGAGAAGGAACCGGCGATTCGCCGCTTCGCGGAAGCTAACCATTGCGGCCAGCCGTTCAAGCGGCGTTCAGGCCGTCCTGCCCGTCCCCGGCTATTTGTCGATCCGGTCGTGCAGCTGCCAGAATCGCAGTGTGCGCTCGGCCGTCGCGGGGGACAGCTTGGCGAAATCCGTGCCCGCGAGCTTCAGGGTGGCCTCGTCGATGCGGTACTTGGCTGGACGATTGCAGAGGATTCTTTCGACCGTCGGCCAGCCGAGGCCTGCCGATTTGCACGGGATCAGCACGAGATCGGCACGCGGCCCTTCCAGAACCTTCGCCATCAGCTCGGTTGGCGCGCTGTTGTTGAGCAGCCCGAGCGCGGCGGCAACCTCGTCGAATCTCCTGGTTTCCGCGAACCGGGCGATGGCGGCATCGTTGAGTTCGTTGAGGCCCTTCATCCGCTTGACGGCCGCTTCAGCCAGGCTGAAATCCCGCTTCGGCTCTGGCGGGGCCGCCTTGCTGGTGATCGCGGCGAGGATGCGCTTGATCTCGGCCTGGAGCTCCGGCGGGGCAATGGTCGCAAGGCGCGCGCGCACGGCTTCGGTCGCGCGCTGCAGCAGGTCGCGAAGATATTTGATGGGAAGATCGATGCGCAGGCCGAGCGATTCGGCGAGCGTTTCGTCGGCTTCCGCGTGCGCGATCATGCCGCCATAGCCGTCCTCGGAAAAGCGGGCGGTCGTGTTGACGGCAAGGCGGCGGATGACCTTGCGCTCGCCGCGCTCGACCAGGACGTCGGTGACGACCTCCGGCAGGTCGGCGCGGCCGGAAATGGCGAACAGGTGATCCTGTCCCTTGGCTTTCGCGATCTCGACCAGCGTCGGGGTGCTCAGGCGATTGGACTCGGTCAGCACCTTGCCCGCGACGGCGATCTCGTCGTCCCAGGCGAGGCGTTCGAGCACGCCGGCAGGTGCATAATCCAGCGGCGCCAGACGATCGCCAAGCTCGGCCCTGACACGACTTTCCACCCGCGTCACCAGATGCGAGAGCACATGATCGAAGACCTCGACCTGATCGTCGCTGAGGCGCTGCCCCTGGTCGAGAAACAGGTCTGTCACCCGTCGCAACGTCTCGATCCGTTTGGCCGAGGAGCCGTTACGGACCGCATCTTCGAGCTCGTCGATGATGGAATTCGTCTGCTGCATCATGCTTTTCTGGCCATCGCAGTAGGACTGGGACGGCTTACGCCGCGCCTGACATGATCGGTCCTGCGATTTAAGCCCGGCATAACGCGGCGGTATAATGAAACTGCCGAGGGGAACTTTCGCTATCAGAATTCGGCATGTCTGACGTTGTCCGCCCGCCGCGCCCGGCGAGCGGTGCGCCAGGAGCGGAGCTTACTGCCAGCCGGGAACGCCGCGCATGTCGGGCAGCTGGTGGGCGATGCCCTTGTGGCAGTCGATGCAGGTCTTTTCCTTCGTGAACAGGAAGCGCTGGTGCGCCACCGAAGCCCGCGGCGATTGCTTGGTGACGTCCATGGAATCGGCGCTGTGGCAGTTGCGGCATTCCAGCGAATCGTTGGCCTTGAAGCGCGCCCATTCATGTGCGGCGAGCTCGAGCCGGTGATCCTGGAATTTCTCGCGCGTGTCGATCGTGCCGAAGATCTTGCCCCAGACCTCCTTCGAGGCCTGCATCTTGCGTGCGATCTTGTCGGTCCAGTTGTGCGGTACGTGGCAGTCCGGACAGGTCGCGCGCACGCCGGAGCGGTTGGTGAAGTGGACGGTCGACTTCAGCTCCGCGTAGACGTTGTCCTTCATCTCATGGCAGCCGGTGCAGAACTTCTCGGTGTTGGTGAGCTCCAGCGCGGTGTTGAAGCCGCCCCAGAAGATCACGCCGGCGACGAAACCGGCCAGCACCAGGGTGCCGAGCGCGAACACCGAGCTCGGCCGGGTCAGCACCCGCCAGAGCTCGAGCGCAAAGTCCCGGCTTCGCGCCAGGAAACTGCGCCTTGCGTTCAGCCCGGCATTGGGATCGTCAGCGGTCGTCGTCATCGCCGGCCACCTGGGGTGGCGCGCGACAGCAGCGTGTCGATGTCGATGAAGTCGTTGCTGACGGGCGGAGTGGCGGTGCTCTGCGGCACGTGGCACTCGGTGCAGAAAAAACGTCGCGGCGAGACCGACGCCAGGAACTGGCCGTCGCGGTCCATGAAGTGCGTGATCGAAACCATCGGCGCCTGCGATTCCGCGGTGCGCGCCCGCGCATGGCAGGACAGGCATTTGTTGCCGTTGAGATCGACCTGGTAGCCGTCGATCGTGTGCGGGATGACAGGCGGCTGCTCCGGATAGTTGCGGACCTCCTTCTCGGAGGTGTTGCGGTTCGGCAGCATCGGCGGCGCCGGGCCCTCGTCGTTGAGCGGGGTGGGGCCGCGCAGGCCGGACGTCACGGTCTGCGCCGTCAGCGAACTCGTGCCCGCTGCGATCGCGAAGGCGAGCAGGATGATTGCGGATCGTTTCATCATGACATGTTCACCCGCTCGATGCGCACGGCGCATTTCTTGAAGTCGGTTTGCAGCGAGATCGGGTCGGTGGCGTCGAGCGTCACCTTGTTGATCAGCTTGGATTCGTCGAACCACGGCACGAACACGAGGCCACGCGGCGGCCGGTCGCGGCCGCGGGTCTCGACGCGGGCGCGGATGAAGCCGCGGCGGGAGACGACCTTTACTTCATCCCCGCGGCGGAGCTTGGCCTCCTGGGCATCGTCGGGATGCATGAAGCAGACGGCTTCGGGGAATGCCTTGTAGAGCTCGGGCACGCGGCGCGTCATTGTGCCGGAATGCCAGTGCTCCAGCACACGGCCGGTGGAGAGCCAGTAGGGATATTCCTTGTCGGGCGATTCCGCCGGAGGCTCGTAGGGCAGCGCGAAGATACGGGCCTTGCCGTCGGCGTGGCCATAGAACTGCACCTCGGTGCCCTGCTTGACATAGGGATCGCTGCCCTCGCGAAAGCGCCACTTCGTCTCCTGGCCGTTGACGACGGGCCAGCGCAGGCCGCGCTCGCGGTGGTAGGTGTCGAACGGCGCGAGGTCGTGGCCGTGGCCGCGCCCGAACTGGGCATATTCCTCGAACAGGCCCTTGTGGACATAGAAGCCGAACGCCTTGGACTCGTCGTTGGCGTAGCCGGGCTCGATGTCGCTAACGGGGAATTTGTCGACCTGGCCGTTCCTGAAGAGCACGTCGAACAGCGTCTTGCCGCGATACTCCGGCTTCTTGGCGATCAGCTCCTCCGGCCAGACCTCCGCGATCTTGAAGCGCTTGGAGAATTCCATGAGCTGCCAGAGATCCGACTTCGACTCGCCCGGGGCGGAGACGAGCTGGTGCCAGAACTGGGTGCGCCGCTCGGCATTGCCGTAGGCTCCCTCCTTCTCCACCCACATCGCGGTGGGCAGGATCAGGTCGGCGGCAAGCGCGGTCACCGACGGATAGGCATCCGAGACCACGATGAAATTGTCGGGGTTGCGGAAGCCCGGATAGGTCTCTTCGTTGATGTTGGGGCCGGCCTGAAGGTTGTTGTTGACCTGCACCCAATAGGCGTTGATCAGGCCGTCCTTCAGCATCCGGCTTTGCAGCACGGCGTGGGCGCCGTTCTTGTCGGGAATGGTGCCCTCGGGCAGCTGCCAGATGTGCTCGGCGTGGTCGCGGTGCGCCTTGTTGGTCACGACCATGTCGGCGGGCAGGCGGTGCGAGAAGGTGCCGACCTCGCGCGCGGTGCCGCAGGCCGACGGCTGACCGGTCAGCGAGAACGGGCTGTTTCCGGGCGCGGAGATCTTTCCGGTCAACAGATGGATGTTGTAGACGAGGTTGTTGCACCAGACGCCGCGCGTATGCTGGTTGAAGCCCATGGTCCAGAACGAGACCACTTTTGTCTTGGGATCGGCGTAGAGCTCGGCGAGTGCCGTGAGGCGGTTGAGCGGCACGCCAGACATTTCGGCGGCCTTCTCCAGCGTGTACTCGGACACGAACTTGACGAACTCGTCATAGCTCATGTCGGTAGCGTCGTTGGGCTTCGCCGCACCCGTCGCCTTCTTCTGCAGCGGATGCTCGGGCCGCAGGCCGTAACCGATATCGGTCTGGCCGCGCTTGAACACGGTATGCTTGGCGACGAAGTCCTTGTTGACCCGGCCGGTCTTGATGATGTGATTGGCGATGGCGTTGAGGATGTAAAGGTCGGTCTGCGGCTTGAACACCATGCCGATGTCGGCGAGGTCGAACGAGCGGTGCTCGAAGGTGGAGAGCACGGCGACGCGGACATGCGGAGCGGACAGCCGGCGGTCGGTCAGGCGCGTCCACAGAATGGGGTGCATCTCCGCCATGTTGGAGCCCCACAGCACGAACGCGTCGGTGGCCTCGATGTCGTCATAGCAACCGGGCGGTTCGTCGATGCCGAAGGTGCGCATCATGCCGGCCACTGCGGAGGCCATGCAGTGCCGCGCATTCGGATCGATGTTGTTGGTGCGGAAGCCGGCCTTGAACAGCTTCGATGCCGCGTAGCCTTCCCAGATCGTCCACTGCCCGGAGCCGAACATGGCGACGCCGTTCGGGCCGCGCTTCTTGATCGCCTCCTTCCATTTCTGTTCCATGATGTCGAAGGCTTCGGTCCAGCTCACAGGCGTGAACTCGCCGTTCTTGTCGTACTTGCCGTTCGTCTTGCGCAGCATCGGCTGGGTCAGGCGGTCGTGGCCGTACATGATCTTGGAGAGGAAGTAGCCCTTGACGCAGTTCAGGCCGCGGTTCACCTCGGCCTTGGTGTCGCCGTGCGTGGCGACGACACGGTTATCCTTGGTGGCGACCATCACGGAGCAGCCGGTGCCGCAGAAGCGGCAGGCGGCCTTGTCCCATTTCATTTCGCTTGCGTTGCGCTCGGCAACGAGGTTGGCGGCGAGCGCCGGAGCCGGCATGCCTGCGGCGGCCGCGGCGATCGCGGCGGCCTCGAGCTTCAGCATCTGGCGGCGGTCGAGCTTTGGCGATGTCATGATGGCTCTTCCTGACTCAGGCGGTTTCGATGGCGTGGAAAACCAGCACCGCGGAATAGACGTGTTGCAGCGACTGGATGGTGTTGAGCAATGTGCCGAGGCTGCCGGAGTCGGGCGCTTCGGTGACGATGACGAGCTTGCCGCGGGGGTCCCGCCCATGGATCTCGCACCCGGGCAGCGCCGTGATCTCGGCTTCGACATCGGCGAGCCGCTCGGGCCGTGCCTGCACGATGATGCTGGCGATCTCGGCGCCTGGCGGCGCGATGACGCGGTCGGCGCTGAGCACCCGGCCGGTGATCAGGGCGCGGCGATTGAGCGTGGCGTGAGCCATGATGCCTGTCTTTCGCTGGTTGGGGATCAACGAGGGGAGGGCGGCGGGCCCGGAGGGCCGGCCATCATCTGGTAGATCCAGACGCCAAGGCCGTAAGTGCCGACGGTTCCAACCGCGAGCACAGGCATCACGATCGCGGTCAGGAACAGGAAGGCGAAAATCTCCATGCGCTTACGGCGCACGCGCGACATCGCGTCGTCAGGGGCCGACATATTCGGTCTCACAGATAAGGATGTTGGGGAGTGGACGGCATCCGGGCCGTTGCCTTGCTGCACTTTAGATGCGGTCTAACCGACAGCGCGTTGATTTGGATCAATCGTCAGTCGGCTGCGTCTTCGTGCGCCGAAGGATGGATCGTCTCCCATGGGGCGGAATTGCGAATGCGTAGACAGCACCGCTTCACGCATTAAGATGCCGTCAACAACAATAAGCGGGAGAGCGACGCCATGAAGTTCGGCATCTTCTATGAACTGCAATTGCCACGGCCCTGGGTGGCGGGCGATGAGCTCCGGCTCTACCAGAACGCGCTCTCGCAGATGGAGCTTGCCGACAAGCTCGGCTATGACCATGCCTGGGTGGTCGAGCATCACTTCCTCGAAGAATATTCGCACTCGCCCTCGCCGGAGTCTTTCCTGGCGGCGGCCAGCCAGCGCACCAGGAACATCAGGCTCGGCCACGGCATCCTTCAGCTCACCACCAACCATCCGGCGCGCGTCGCCGAGCGCGTCGCGGTGCTCGATCTGCTCTCGAACGGCCGCTGCGAGTTCGGCATGGGCGAGAGCGCGTCCATCACGGAGCTGGAGCCTTTCGGCCGCGACATGGAGACCAAGAAGGAGGTGTTCGAGGAGGCCGTAGCTGCGATCTTCCCGATGTTCAAGGATGCCGGCAGCGAGCATCACGGCAAGTATTTCGACATCCCCTTGCGCAACGTCGTGCCGAAGCCGGTGCAGAAGCCGCATCCGCCGCTGTGGATGGCCTGCTCGCAGCTGCCGACCATCGAACGCGCCGGCCGCCACGGCTTCGGCGCGCTCGGCTTCCAGTTCGTCAGCGCCGACGCCGCGCACGCCTGGGTGCACGCTTACTACAATGCGATGACCAAGCGGCTGCACAAGCTCGCCGATTACGAGATCAATCCGAACATGGCGCTGGTCTCGTTCTTCATGTGCGCCAAGACGGACGAGGAGGCGCGCGCCCGCGCCGACGGCGCCACCTTCTTCCAGTTCGCGCTCCGCTTCTACGGCGCCGCGCAGAACCGCCAGCGTCCCGCACCCTACACCGTCAACATGTGGGACGAGTACAACAAGTGGAAGCGCGACAATCCGGAGGCGCAGGAGGCGGCCTTGCGCGGCGGCCTGATCGGCTCGCCCGAGACCATCCGCAGGAAGCTGAAGCGCTTCCAGTCTTCGCATATCGACCAGGTCATCCTGCTCAACCAGGCCGGCAAGAACAGCCACGAGCACATCTGTGAATCGCTCGAGCTGTTCGGCCGCGAGGTGATGCCGGAGTTCCAGAACGATCCCGCCCAGGCCGAATGGAAACGAGGCGTGATGAGTGGCGAGATCCGGCTCGAAGAGATCGACACGCAGGCCTTCACCGACCGCTACGGCAAGCTCGCGATCAACGTGGCGCGCGCGGGGTAGAAGCACCCATAGCCCTGGTTCCCGAGCCGACGCGCGCGAACTCAGCGACGCGACATGCTTTTGTTTGATCTAACGCAACGCAAGTTCGCGAGGCCGGCCGCACAAATGCGTTCGGCTGGCACGTCGATGGTCGTGCCCTTGGAGGGAGCCATCTCGTGCACAAAGGCTTCATGCTCATTCTGGCAAGCATCTTGATTGATGTGCTGCCCGTTTCCCATGCGGCGGCGGTCGAAATGGAGCCGGGCCTCTGGCAGCTCACGACAAGGATCGAGCGCGACGGCGTCGGGACGACGCGGCCGCGGTCCGGAAGATGCGTCACCGCGGACCAGGCGCGTGCCGCGCGCACAGCGTCCGCTCTCGATATCGGCACCGGCTTCAAGACGGCTTTGGGATCGTCGCCCAGCCAGGAGAGCTGCAAGCTTTCCGATGCGAAGAACGACAAGAACCTGATGACGTGGCGGCTGCTGTGCACTGGCGGCACCAGCGCCGAGAGAGAGTTCACCGCCCGCTTCGACAATCCCCGGCATTACGTGACGGTCACCACGACGCGTGTCACTACCGGCAGCAAGACCGTCACGATCGTGACGACCACCGAGGCTCAACACAAGGGCGAGTGTCCGCGATGAGCGCCATGAATCGTGCTGTCCGGGCTTGCCGCTTGCGATCGCTGCCCGGTGTGGGCCGGCGCCTCCGGACTTGGATGCTCCCGATCCTGTTCGCCCTGACGGTGCTGCTGTCCGCATCGCCGGTCCGCGCCGGCTGCAATTTCGAAGATATGGTGGCCGCCTTCAAGCAGGCGGTGGCGACGACGATCGAGTGCGAGCCCGTCTGCAAGAACCAGTACGAATGCTACGCGGTCGCCGTGCTGGCCGCCGCGCTCACCTTCGACGTCAAGCAGGGCGTGGACGTCAGCCCGATTTGCGTCGACATACCCGCCAAGGTCGAGGACCTCATGGCCAAGCTCGCGCCGTTCCTGTCGCAACAGGACATGGCCGAAGTGTCCGAGTACGCCAGCTATATTTCGGACGCCCTGCAGTTCGTGCGCTGCGCGTGCAAGACCAAGGACCTCAACATTGCCAACGAGTCCAGCTTCGGGCAGTGCGTCAACGACGTGGCGGAAGCCGTCGGGTGCGAGCCGATCGTGATCGCGGGTTTCACGGTTGCCTACGACTGCGTGCCGGGCAACCCCGCCGCGAGGGCGTTTGACGCGATCGAGGCTTGGACCTGCAAGCATCTTTCACTCGGCTGCGAGGACAGCGATTACGTCGAGGCGAACTACAATTACTCCTGTCCCTCAGGGCAACAGTCCGACAGGAACGGCAATTGCGTGCCTTGCGAGAGCATTGCCAATGCGACCGTCGGCAACAACGGGGAATGCGCCTGCAAGTCGGGCTATTCAGAGGATGCCTTCTGGCTCTATCTCCCCGGCTATTCCGATGCCAAGATGAAGGTCTTGGAGTCCTGCACATTCTCGTGCAACGCGCCGTTCGTCTATTCCGGCGGCTTCTGTCAATGCCCCTTCGGCACGCAATCGGACTATGCCGGAGGCTGCAAAGCCTGCGGCGCCACCGAGAGATACGTGCCCTTCAAGGTGCAGGGCGGCGTTCTGACGGAGGGACGGTGCGAGGCCTGTCCACTCTGTACCCAGCCAAGCGCGAACAAGCTCACCTGCAACCCACCCTGCAACAACGCGGCAGGTGAGATCTTCGAGAAGGGCAAATGCGTTGCCTGCCCGTCCAACAGCAAGTCGGTCTATTTCTCCGGCAGCTGCGGTCAGTGCGAGGCCTGCGCGTTCGGTCAGAAGGTGTCCGCCGATCACAAGTCCTGCATTCCAGCCTGTGCACCGGGGCAGATCATGGGCGGGCTGATGCTCGGCAAGGACCAAATGTCCGATCCGACCGCCACGCAATGCCAGACCTGCCCGGACAACACCGCCCCAAGCTATGAGAGCCCCGACAGCAGCAAGGGCGTCTGTCTGCCGTGCCCGGACGGTACGTACTCGAAGGCCGGCGCGACCCAGTGCTTCGATCTCAACTGTGCGCCCGGTTCCTACCAGGACCCGGACAATCCGCACGCCTGCAAGAGCTGCCCGCCGACCCAGATCTACATTCCGACCGAAAAGAAGAGTGTGACCGGCCCGTCGCCGGGCCAGGGCGGCATGCAGGTCGTGCCGGGTCATTGCGGTTGCGGCGAGAACCAGGTGCTGCAGGGCGACGTGTGCGTCTGCGCAAAAGGAGCCACCAAGGTCCCGTTGCCGGGAGCTCCAGGCACGGTCTTCGCCTGTGCCTGCCCGGCCGGGGCGCATTTCGACGCGGCATCCGGTGCCTGCGCGTGCCCTGCCGGGGCAACGCTCAATGCAGCCAAGAACGCATGCATCTGTCCGACAGGGCAGCGTCTGGAGGGCGGCAAGTGTGTTGCGCCGAGCCTTCAGCATCTGCCGCTGAAGGACTGCTCGACCTTGGGCCCGAACTACATCAATGACCCCAAGAATCCGGCGGCCTGCATGCGCTGCCCGGGAGGGAGCGTTGCCAATGCGGAGCGCAATATCTGCATTGCCGCCGGTCGGCCCACCGGGCCCGCGATCGTTCCGATGTTGCCCGGGCGGACCGCCCGACCGCCGCTTCGATGCCGGCCAGGCCTGGTGCCGAACGCTGCCGGGACCGCCTGCATCCGCTTGCCTGCGCCGCCGAGGGTTGCGCCTCCGGGACCGAGGTTTGCTCCTCCGGCCGCAAGGCCTGCTCCTCCTGCGGGAGTGCGTCGGCCAGCGCCTGTGCGCGAAGCACCGATGCGACTGAGGCCAGGGGCGGCCGCTCCCCGGAACTAGCAGGAGTCCGTTGATGCAGCGACGAGAGGTAGGAACCGTCATGACGCGATGGAAACGGATGTTGGCCGTGTGGCCCGTCCTCTGTGCAGCCCTACTCGGTGCGCCTGCGGCGGCCGAAACGACGCGCGCAGAAATCGAGGCTGTCGTGAAGGACTATCTCGATGCGCACCCCGAGGACGTGCAGCGCATCGTCAAGGACTATCTGAAGAACCATCCCGAAATCCTGCGGGACGCGCTGACCGAGCTGATCACCAAACGGGCGCCCGCGGCGGCGCGCCCTGCGCCGGCGGATCGAAAGGCCGCGATCGACGGCAACGCGGCGGCGCTGTTCAATTCGCCGCGCCAGGTGGTGCTGGGCAAGCCCGATGGCCGTGTCACGCTGGTGGAATTCTTTGACTACAATTGCGGCTATTGCCGGCGCGCTCTGTCCGACACGTTGGTCCTGCTGCAGGAAGATCGAGACCTGCGCATCGTGCTCAAGGAGCTTCCAATCCTCGGTGCTGCCTCGACCGAGGCAGCAGGCGTCGCAGTCGCGGTCCGGATGCAGGATCGGACCGGGGAGAAGTACCTCGCGTTCCACCGCCGGCTGCTCGGCGGCCGCGGCCCGGCGGACCGTGCGAGCGCGCTCGCCGCTGCCCGCGAGGAAGGGCTCGACATGGCGCGGCTGGAGCGGGACCTCTCGAGCGAGGAAGTCCGGCTGACCTTGGAGGAGAACGCCGCGCTCGCCCGGGCGGTCGGCATCAAAGGCACGCCCGCTTATGTCATCGGCGACACGGTCGTTGCAGGCGCCATCGGCGCGGCAGGCCTGAAGGAAAAGATCGCGGCGGAGCGATCGAGATAGGCGCGGGGGCCCTGCGCCGCTGTCTGAGATCCGTCGGCACCTGTGAAGACACGCGCCGATCAATCCCAGTATGGAATCGCCGGGCGTGCGATCATGAGCCAGAAGATGATCAGCACGGCTGCAAAGGCCGGGAAGCCGAATGCGAACCACCGTCGGAAGAGCTGGTGATACCGGGCCGGCAATTCGCTGTTGCTCGCGACCGCCCCGACGGCGAGATCGCGCATCTGCATCTGCATCCACACCACCGGCAGCCAGAAGGCGCCGGTCACGAGATACAGTGCGATCGAGGCCGCAATCCAACCGTCGCCGAGGGAGTACCCGCTCGACCAGGCGAGCCATGTGCCGGTGATCGGCTGCAGGATCACCGCACTCGCGGTGAACAGGAAGTCGGCCAGCACCACTGTCCGCGCGACGCCCGCGATTTCGCGCGGATCGCCGCGCAGATGCGCGACGAGCATGAAGAAGGCGATGCCGGCCCCGGTGCCGAGCAGGACCGCAGCGCCGATGATGTGCGCCATCTTCACCAGGAAGTAGAGCATCAGCGATCCTCCCGGATCGCCATGGCGACCAGGTTGAGCATGATCACCGGCCAGATCTTCAGCATCGGTCCCAACGGATCGGCCCACAGCCGCGGCACCAGCGCCGTGCCGATCACGGCATAGCTGAGCGAAATGATCAATGCCGCCCACAACCCGTAGCGGCTCAGAGGTCGCCAGAGAATGGCGAGGCCGATGGCGATGTCGGCTAGCGCGCCTGCAGTGACGGTGAGCGCCGCGGCGTTCTCCTGCAGCCCGCCTTCCCGCAGCAACGACATGCCGATGTTCCAGCCGGCGCTCAGCGAAATGATGCCCGTGGCGATCCAGAACAGGCCGAAGACGCCGAAGATCAGCGGCTTAAGCGCATAGAGGCGCGCAAACCAGCGTTCCTGCACCGAGGCGGGTTCGCGTGCGAGCGCGACCTCGAGATCGCGCGGCCTCAAACCGGTCATCTGGCGCCAGGGCTCGGGATCGCCCGCCGCGCCGCGCCGCATTTCTGCCTGTGCGGTGGCGTTGATGGGCGTTCGCCAGCCCAGCACCTGCGCGACGTCACCCGCGCGGTAGGCGGCCGAGGCCAGCCAGGACGGCAGGTGCAGGCGGTAGGCCGGCCTCCAGCGCAGCCAGGCGCGAAACAGCGCGACGGCGTCGCTGAAGGCGATCTGCCGTGGGCCGGCAAGATCGAGCGCGACACGGGAGGGAGCGCCGGGTTGCAGGAAGAACAGCACCGTCTCGACGACATCGTCCAGATGCACCGGTTGAATGGCTGCCGTCTCGGGCATGACCGGCAGAACCGGGAGCGCCGCAAGACCTCGCAGCAGCGCGCTGCCGCCATAGGCGGGCCGGCCCACCACGACGGAAGGACGCAGCACGACCCAGTCGAGATCCCGCGCCATCAAGGCGGCTTCGCCATCGCGCTTGCTGCGCGAAAACGCGCTCGGAGCATCGACATTGCTGCCGATCGCCGAGAACAGGATCACCCGGCGGACACCCGCGCTTTCACAGGCCGCGTAGAGCGCCGCGCTGCCGGCGACATGAACGCCTTGCATGTCCTGACCCTGCAGCGCACCGGCCGCATTGATCACGGCATCGACGCCGGAGAGAAGCCCCTTCCATTTGGACGGATCGGTGGCCTGGGTGATGTCGAGCGTGATGTGGCGTCGATCGCGCGCTGCCGCCGGATGACGCGACACCAGGATGCAATCGTGCCCCTCCGCTGACAGCTTGGCGTGGACTGCCGACCCGATAAGTCCCGTTCCCCCGACGAGAAGAATGCGCATTGCCTCGTGCCTCCAATAGCAACCTGGTAGCGACAAAGGGCCGACCGGAATGAGGATGCGACGACAAAGCGGGCCCGATGCAATCGTTCCTCGCCGCGGAACCCGGGGCACCGTGTCCACCTTGGACGACGATCTCCCGCCGAGCGAGGCGCAGGGAAAAATAAACTGCAAAGATCTCAAATGATAACGCCTCGCGTCCCGGTCGTGTGATTGATGAGGCATCACACAGAAGAGCGGACATTATCGAAATGCTCGGACCGAATGTTCTTTCACCCGAAGAACTGTCGTTGCTCGGAGCGACCTACGATCTGGTCGTTGACTCGCTTCCAAGCCGAATGCGCACACCTCGCAACCGGCGCCAGGTCGCGCTCAACCTGCTCTATCTCACTCGGCGCGGCGAGCGCGACCCGCTGGAGCTGGAGCTTGGCGCGGCTGCTGGATTGACCTGCTGAGTGCAGGCTGCCTCGCACAGGCCGATGAGTTCTGACGCGCTTCCTGTGCTTGCGCCGGTGCACCGAAAAAGACGGCGTCGAGGCAGACATCGAAGCCGTCTTTAACAATGTAAATGTCCGAGCGGGGCTGTCCCGGTACAGGGTGATGAGCCATCCCGAGAGGGGCCATGTTCAATCGGCAAACAACGGCAATGCTGCGCCTGGTCCTCGACGAGGTCTGCGCCGACCTTGGCAAGTATGAAAAGGCAGTAGGGGCGCATGTCGCCGTCAAGCTGCTCGAAGCAGCGGCGCTGCCGGATCGAACGATCGAAGACCTCAAATCGACGGGACGCGAGGCGTTCAGTCGCGCCCCCACGAGGTGGCGCGGATGACAGCCGGATGAAGCGCGTCGTGGGGCACGTATTCGCGCGGCTGTTTCACCGCCAATGGAATGGGGCGCCGCACCGGCCAGAACAAATTCCGACGTGAGAACGTGATCATGCAAGACCGAACCAAGAAACGCCGACGGGTCAAACAAACGCAGAGCTTGACCGAACGCCTGCTTGCGTCCGCCACCCTCGCCAAATCCAGGGCACAAGGGATGGCGCCGGGACACGATCGCGATCTCCTGCTGCAAAAGGCCCGCGAGGCGGAAGCTGCCGTCGCACTTGAAAGCTGGATTCGCGGCCCGAGCTCGCCGCGCTGATCGAGAAGGCTTCCGATCCCTCGCTTGCTGTCGTAACGCCACCGGCTTCCGGCGCTTGGCAGTTGTTGCTAGAATGCGCGGCAAAGCTGAAGGAGGAAGCGATGCGGTCGCGCGGGAGAGGCTCATGCTCGGGGTTGGCGGAAGGCGACGTCGCGCCCGCGGTGCTGGCCATCGGTCGCCCTGATTTCCCGAAAGTCCTGATCGACACGCTGCGCCGGCAGGCCGGCGTCGGCCATTGCATGGTGTTCGCGCTGAGCCGGGCCGGTGCGGCGAGCTGCATGCTCGACGCAGGCAGCATCGCGATCGGCGGCGATCTCGGCGCGGCCTATGCCGGACAGTTCCATGAATTCGATCCCAACCGCGATGCCCTGTTCGAAGGCGAGGGCAATGCGCCGATCATGCTTCCGGCGTTTGCGCCGCGCATGTACGGCGCGCGCTACCGGAAGATCTTCTTCCAGGATTCCGGCATCGTCGACAAATGCGCGACCGCGATCTGGGTCAGCGGTACCTGCTTCTATGTCAATTTTTACCGCATCGCAGCGCAGGGGCGCTTCAGCGCTGCGCAGCGCGAGCGGCTCGAGACGATGGCGCCGGCGATCGCTGCGAGTGTTGCGCGGCATTTTCAGCATAGCGCAGCACCCGAGCGCTCTCTCGCCGAAATGTTCGCCACCTGCGCTCCACTCGCCGGTCTTACGCCGCGCGAGCGGGAGGTCTGTCGCCGCATCCTCGAAGGCTTCAGCTCCGAGGCGATCTCCAACGAGCTCGGCATCAGCCTGCATTCGACCCTGACCTACCGCAAGCGCGCTTACGAGAGGCTCGGCATCTCCTCGCAGAGCGAGCTGTTTGCGATCGTGCTTCGCCTGCTCGCCCCTCGGCTGAACTGAGGCGTGAACCTGAGCTCCGCGATGTCTTCTTGTCCCTGTGCAGTGGGCGCGCGCCCGCTCAGGGGCCGGTTGTCGACTTGGGAGGAAAGGAGGCGGCCTCAACCCAGAGTTATGAGCTGAGGCCGCGAACGCTTCGGCACGGAGGCGAATCCAGCCGAGGCCGCGAGGTTAGGCTGGTTCCATGTCGCGCATGTTCACATGTGAACACCTGTGCGATGGTGTTCGGCCCGATGCTTTGCGTCTCGTGAATCGATGTTGCCCGGCGCGCTGGCCTTGTCGCGCACAATTGCGCGAGACGAGCCGAAAGCAATCAGTTCGCGATCCTCTGAAGCGACCAGTCGGCCGGCTCGCACGAGCTGTCAGCCAAATGCTTGGGCCATTCGATCGGCCTGCAGAAAAGCCCGCGACGCTCGATTTCCCTGAAAAGATGATCTGCGCGACGCCTGGCCGGCAGGCCGACCAGCCGGGTGCCGGCCAACGCGTCGGCTTGCATCTCGTTGCGGATGAACTCGTACATTCGCAAGATGAAATGGTCGGAAAGCCCTTCAAACTCACTCATGGTGTGACCGGCGCACTTCCTACTGAAATATCCACGCGATCAGGTGCCAGCTGACCCAAACGATTGCGGCAATCCAGGCTGTCATGGCGATGCCCACGGTGCCGAAAAATGCCAACGCGACGGCATAGCCGCTAGCGTTGCGGCGATCGGCCTTCAGCAGCGCGTGCTGGTCGGTCCTGTCGAGCATGTCATTCCCTGCTTGTCTCACGAGTACCCAGGACGGCCGCGATGGGCAAACGCCGGCTTGAATTAACCTCACCGATCAACCTTACCTGGGCGGCGCCGCAGCTGTGGCCCGCTGCAGGCGAGGCACGCCCTTGAACACGTGCGGTTCAGAAGATGCCGCGTGTAAGGCTGGCTGACTCCCGAGTGGAGGGCGCCTCGCCGAGCGGCCCAGGCATCTCCGCCACTCGCGTGGCCATAGGAACGATGAGAACGGCGGAGCGCTAATACACGACAGAGCGGTGACACATGAAAGATAGGAGCGCATCGTTGGCTCGCGACGAACACAACAATTCAATGGAACCGCAATACGCCAACACGGCACAAGTGCGGGGATCTGATCAAGTGCTTCTGCCCGGCATCGCGGGCCGAGAAGACGATCTCGGCGCCGATCCGGCGTCTCCATCCGTTGCTGACGTCAACCAGCCGGTCGGGGCTCGGCCGAGGAGCGATGTAACCGGGCAGCCCCAGCCCGGTATGGGAGCGAACGAGACCACCGACGGACTGAGTGAGACAGAAGAAGCGGTGCGTGCTGCAGCAGAGGACGAAGAGGAGAGCCTCGACCTGGAGGAGCCGGTGTTTGACCGAGCCGATTCGATGCCAAAGATCATCTGAGGTGCGGGCATCATGACCGACGATCTGGAACAGAGAATACGTGACCGCGCGCATCGCATGTGGTGCGACGAAGGCCAACCGGAGGGAAAAGCAGACGTCCATTGGGAGCTCGCGCGCATGGCCATCGCATTCGAAGACGCCAAACCGGCGATGCAGAGACCCGTCATAAGTGACACCGTCGAGCCGGTGGAAGCCTGGGCGAACCAGGGCGAGTTTCCAACGCTCACCGACCAGGGCGAGCAGCACATTCCGGGCGAGATGGCCGATCCAGACTGAGGCTCCCCGACTGCAGCCGAACGCCGCTCGCCCGGCTTCGGAGCTGGGCTTGCCCGGCCTACAGCGGCCGTACCGGCCGCTGATTGTGGGCAATCCAAAGTGACGGCGGCGAGCTACCGGCCTGTCAGCGTCTGGATAGACTCCAGAAGTCGCTCGAGACGGTAGGGCTTGTGGAGCATGATGCTTCCTGACACCGGTCGCGGAGCGGAGTGGGTGTGTCCCGTTGAGTAGATGACGGGAATGCCGGGATGGCTCTCCCGGCATCTTATGGCGACGTCCCATCCGGAAAGCGGGCCCGGCAGCTTTACGTCGGTGAAAATCAGGTCCGGAGTGACTTCGGCGCAGAGCTGTAGCGCGCGCTCCCCGCTCTCGGCCTGGAGAACTTCGTGGCCCTGACTCTCCAGAATGTCCACGACCACGTCGCGAATCAGATCTTCGTCTTCGACTACCAGAATTTGCAAATCAATCTCCGGGCCGGCAGGTTCTCTTTATCTGGGCTCGCCAGGCCGAGAGATGGTGAGGCATCTTGATCAAACGCCGATATGTTCCGGCCGTTCCCCGCGAGGTGCTGCAGGCGCCTCGCCGACAGCCTTGGGACGCCTGTCCCAATTGCTGGGGACAGACGGCGGCTCCGGAAGGCGCTAGTCTCGACGCAACACAGCAAGGGAGCGAAGCTTGAGCACCGCGCCGCGCATCGACATCGATCCCGCCGCATTCTGGGCCGATCCTTATCCGATGCTCGCCAGGATGCGCAAGGAGGCGCCGATCGCCTTCGTGCCGCAGCTCGGATCGACACTGCTGACGAGCCGCGACGACATCTCGATCTCGGAGAAGCAGATCGATGTGTTCTCCTCGCACCAGCCCGCAGGCCTGATGAACCGGCTGATGGGCCACAACATGATGCGCAAGGACGGCGAGGCGCATCTGGTCGAGCGCCGCGCGATGTTTCCGACGGTGTCGCCGAAGACGGTAAAGGCGCACTGGACCGCGCAGTTCCAGGCCCACGCGGATCGCATCCTGGATCGCCTCGAGCCCGGGCGCATCGACTTCATGCGCGACTTCGCGCTGCCGTTCTCCGGCGAATGCCTGAAGTCGATCACGGGCCTCACCAACATCGGCTACCAGGACATCGACGCGTGGTCGCAAGGCATGATCGAGGGCATCGCCAATTATGCCGGCGACCCCGAAGTCGAGGCGCGCTGCCATGCGGCGACATCAGGCATCGATGCCGCGATCGACGACATCCTGCCTGTGATGCGCAAACATCCCGACCAGAGCATCCTCGGCGTCCTCCTGGCCTCCGGCATGCCGATGGAGAGCGTGCGCGCCAATGTGAAGCTCGCGATCTCGGGCGGGCAGAACGAGCCGCGCAAGGCGATCGCCGGCACGGTCTGGGCGCTGCTCACCCATCCCGAGCAGCTCGATCTCGTCCTGCGCGGTGAAGTGTCCTGGCTGCAGGCCTTCGAGGAATATGCCCGCTGGATCTCGCCGATCGGCATGTCGCCCCGGCGGATCGCAAAGCCCTGGATCATCCGCGACGTCTCGTTCGAGCTGGATGAGCGCGTCTTCCTGATGTTCGGCTCCGCCAATCGCGACGAGAAGCATTTCGAGCGCGCCGATGCGTTCGACGTGCGTCGCGACACCTCCAAGAGCGTCGCCTTCGGCGCGGGCCCGCATTTCTGCGCCGGCGCGTTTGCCTCCCGCGCCATGATTGCGGACGTCGCGCTGCCGACGGTGTTCGCGCGCGCCAGCCGGATCGAGATCGCTGACGACGAGCCGGTGCGAATCGGCGGCTGGGCCTTCCGCGGGCTGCAGAATCTGCCGGTGACATGGCGGCACTAGCTGCCGAGGGCCTGCCACCCCTTCCGCGGCATGGTGACATTCTGCCACTGTTTTGCCCGACAGGTCAAAGCGGCATTCGCAAAATTCGAATATGCATTTCCAGGCAAGACCTTGGCTACTGTGCATGGGGTTGTTTTCGCGTTCTTGGTTCGGGCCGGCGTTTGTCACGTTCGACGCGACTGCGGCGCCGGCCTGCTGGCGCGGCCAGGACGTGGCGGTGAACCAGGACGTAGACGCCGCCAGGATTGCAGATGTCGGCGTTCCCGCACGCAGCCTGCCGCGGCATTTGATCGCCGCGCGGGTTGGCGAAAGGCTGGCCTTTTTCCCATCATCGCTCTAGAAGCGCCCCGAGCCTTCCCGCCGAACGGAAATGGAGCGAAACGATGAAGCGCGTCGCGACCTGGGCCTTCTACGCCATCGGCGCGATCGCGATCGCCTATCTCGCGCTCTATGCCTATGCGATGTTCTCAGGCTCGCCGATCGTGCCGGGCGACCCCATCCACATCTTCCGCAAGCCCGACGCGCCGAGCTATTCGTGACGGCACTCTCTCCTCGTCATGGCCGGGCAAGCCCGGGCATGACGGCGGGGTGTGCCGCGACTACCCCCGCAGGATCGCCAGCGCCAGCGCCTGCGCGCGTGGCACGATGCTCTCGACCTCGAGATATTCCTCCGGCGTGTGCGCGAGACCGCCGACCGGGCCAAGGCCGCAGATGGTCGGTGTTCCCACGGCGGCAGTGAAACCGGAATCTGCGCAGCCGCCGGAGAACTCGCCCTGGAGCGTGGTGAGGCCGACATCTCTTGCGGCAGCCTGGTAATTCTCGAACAGCGCCTTCGACTCTGCGCTCTGCACCACCGGCACGAACTCGCCCTTGATCGTGAGCGTTGCGCTGGTGCCCCGCAGGTAAGACGTCGCGACGATTGTTTCGATCGCAGCCATCACCTTCGCGCGATCCGCCGGATCGACGTAGCGCAGGTCAATCTGGCCCTCGGCATAGGGCGCGGTGGTGTTGACGGACTGGCCGCCCGAGACGAGGCCGACATTGAGCGTGATGCCCTTGTCGAGATCTGTCAGCGCGTGGATCTGCACGATCTTGTGGGCGAGCTCGCCGATCGCGCTGACGCCAGCGGCGAAGTTGGCGCCGGAATGCGCGGCCTTGCCGGTGATGGCCATGTGCATGAAGATGCCGCCCTTGCGTCCCGTGACGACGTTGCCGGTCGGACGTCCCGGCTCGGAATTGAAAACGGCGCGCGCGGCGCGCCCCTCGCGCTCGATCACGGGCCGCGAGGAGGGTGAGCCGATCTCCTCGTCCGAGGTGATCAGCACCTTGATCGGATGCGGATTGCCGCCGAACTTGTGGAAGGCGGTGGCCACGAACACGTTCATGACGAGGCCGGACTTCATGTCGGCGACGCCCGGTCCATAGGCGCGGCCATCCCGGATCGTGAACGGACGGCGCCCGGCCTCGCCCTTGCCGAACACGGTGTCGCGGTGCCCCATCAACAGCACCGGCTTTTCGTTGCTGCCGGGCTTTGCGACCTCGGCATGGATCGCATCGCCGAAGGTGTCGTGGCTCTCGCGCCGGCACGGAATGCCGTGCTCGGCGAAATGCCGCTCGAACCGCGCACCGACCGCATCGACGCCTTCCTTGTCGTAGGACCCGGAATCGATGTTCACGACATCGCGCAAGAGATCGATCATCGCTTGCCGCTGCGACGCCAGCCAGTTCGTTACTTGAGCTTCAGACATGCGGTCCCTCGTGTGTTCTCACCCAGCGTTATATGGCCTGACGCAGGTGCGACCTAGTCGCCGGATGCGGTGCCGCCATGCCCACCAGGGTCGTCCCCGCGAACGCGGGGACCCTTACCGCGACACCGAGGGGGTTGCGCCCGTGGTTGTCTCGTCGCCAAAAACAAGATGCCCGGGACGAGCCCGGGCATTCGCATCTTTCGATGGTCGTGGGCGCCTCTACGCCCCCACCATCGGCATCCGCGGATACTCACCCGGCGTGCCCGCAGGCGGGATCGGGATGCCGCCGTCGGCATATTCGTTGAGCTTGTTGCGCAAGGTGCGGATCGAAATGCCGAGGATGTTCGCGGCATGGGTGCGATTGCCGAGGCAGTGCTTCAGCGTCTCCAGGATGAGGTCGCGTTCCACATCGGCCACCGTGCGGCCCACGAGCGCGCGCGTCACCTGCTCGGCGGCCATGGTGGCATGCGCCACGGCCGGGGGCGTCTTGGCGAGGTCCAGGCGGTCGCCGTCCGGCGTGATGATGGCATCAGGACCGATCTCGTCGCCCTGCGCCATCAGCACCGCGCGGTGCATGGTGTTTTCAAGCTCGCGGACGTTGCCCTGCCAGCGGTTGGCGGTGAGCACCCGGCGGGCTTCCGCCGAGATCGGGCGCAGCGGCACGCCATTGGCCTCGGCGTACTTCTTCACGAAGTGCTGGGCGAGCTCCAGGATGTCGGCGGGGCGCTCGCGCAGCGGCGGGATCTTCAGGTTCACCACGTTGAGGCGGAACAGGAGGTCCTCGCGGAACGTGCCCTCGCGCACGGCCTCGGCCAGGTTGCGATTCGACGTCGCGATGATGCGGATGTCCACGGGCACCGGCCTGGTGCCGCCGACGCGGTCGATCACCCGCTCCTGGATGGCGCGCAGGAGCTTGGATTGCAGGCGGACGTCCATCTCCGAGATTTCGTCGAGCAGCAGCGTGCCGCCGGTCGCCTCCTCGAACTTGCCGATGCGCCGCGCGACCGCGCCGGTGAAAGCGCCCTTCTCGTGGCCGAACAGCTCGGATTCCAGGAGGTGCTCGGGGATCGCGGCGCAGTTGATCGAGATGAACGGACGCTTGGCGCGCGCCGAGCGCGTGTGGACGTAGCGGGCCAGCACTTCCTTGCCGGTTCCGGATTCGCCGGTGATCATCACCGAGGCGTCCGACCCCGCGATTTGCTGGGCGAGCTTGATTACCTTTGCCATCGCTTCGTCGCGATAGACCAGCTCGCGGGAATCGTTGGCGACGGCGGCGAGCACCGCCGCGATCAGCTCCGGATCCGGCGGCAGCGGGATGTATTCCTTGGCGCCGGCATGGATCGCGGCAACCGCGGCGCGGGCATCGTTGGTGATGCCGCAGGCGACGATCGGGGCGTGGATGTGCTCGGCCTCCAGCCTCAGCACGAGGTCGCGGATGTCGAGGGCGACGTCGACCAGCAGGAGGTCGGCTCCCTTGCCGCCGCGCAGCACGCGCATCGCCTGCTCGTGATCTTCGGCATGGGTCACGGTGGCGCCGTTCTCCATCGCGATCTTGGTGGCGGTGGTGAGCTGGCCCTTCAATGTGCCAACGATGAGAAGCCGCATGTCAGTCTCCTGTCCGTCTGCTCGCGCTGCCGCGCGTCATGTCCTTGTGCTAGCCGCGCTCGGCCTTGATGATTTCCGTCATGGTCACGCCGAGCTTGTCCTCGACCAGGACGACCTCGCCGCGAGCGACCAGCTTGTTGTTGACGTAGATGTCGATGGCCTCGCCGACGCGCCGGTCGAGTTCGAGCACGGTGCCCGGTCCGAGCTTGAGGAGCTCGCCGACGTCCATCTTGGAGCGGCCGAGCACGGCCGAGACCTGTACCGGCACGTCGAATACCGCTTCGAGGTCGGCGGCGGCGCGTGCCGCATATTCGTCCTCGTTGTAGCCAACGTCGGTGCCTCCAGGCGGCATCGGGCCGTTGAGATCGGGCAGCGGGACCTGTCCCTCGGTATCGCTCATGGCTTAATTCCCCCTGCGGGACGCGATATAGCGTCCGACCATTTCATCGATCTTGGCCATGATGGCGCCGCGCTCCAGCACGACGCCGCCGTCGGCCCATTCGATCCGGCAGTCGCCGGTGGCAATTTCCGGCTCGGCCAGGATCACCAGCCGGCCCTCGAAGCCGCTCTGCTTGGCGAGCCGCTCGATCTTCTCGCACGCGGCGTCGTAGAGCGCATCGTTGATGCGGACGACGAGATGCGGTGTCGCGACCAGATGCGAGAAGCAGTCCTTGACCAGCGCGATGACCTCGCCGAGCGGCTCGGCTGCGACCAGATCGGCGCACAATTTGCGCGCCACCGCGACGGCGACCTCGACCGCCTCGGTCTCCATCTTGGTCTCGATGTTGGAGATGCCGGAGGCGAGGCCCCGGATTCCGATGTTGATCTCCTCCATGGCGAGCGCGACACGGCGGTCGCTCTCGGCCTTGGCCTCGCGCTGGCCGGCGGCAAAGCCTTCCTGATAGGCGCGCGCTTCGGCTTCGGCGACCTTCTGGGCGATCTCGGCCGCAGTCGCCGCCTTCTCGCGCGTCGTCCGCTCGGGCGCCGCGAAATCGGTATCGAACAGGAATTTTGCCGGAGCGGCCATCAGTACACCAGCTCGTCGTCGGCGCGGTTCTTGGTCAGCATGATCTCGCCCTTGGCGGCGAGGTCCTTGGCGAGGTTGACCAGAAGCGCCTGGGCCTCGTCGACGTCGCGCAGGCGCACCGGACCCATCGCCGCCATGTCGTCCTGGAGCATCTTGGCCGCGCGCGAGGACATGTTGCCGAAGAAGAAGTTGCGGACGTCCTCGTTGGCGCTCTTGAGCGCGACGCCGAGCTTGTCCTTGTCGACGTTGCGCATCAGGGTCTGGGCGGAGCCGGAATCGAGCTTCACGAGGTCGTCGAAGGTGAACATCAGCGCCTTGATGCGCTCGGCCGATTCACGGTTGTCCTCCTCCAGCGAGGTGATGAAGCGGGTTTCGGTCTGTCGATCGAAATTGTTGAAGATTTCGGCCATGACCTCGTGGGCATCGCGGCGGCGGGTCTGTGACAGGTTGGACATGAACTCGGTGCGCAGCGTCTTCTCCACGCTCTCGATCACCTCCTTTTGCACCGCCTCCATCTTCAGCATGCGGTTGACGACGTCGAGCGCGAGCTCCTCGGGCAGGATGCTGAGAACGCGGGCGGCGTGCTCCGACTTCAGCTTCGACAGCACCACCGCGATGGTCTGCGGGTATTCGTTCTTGAGATAGTTGGCGAGAACCTCCTCCTGCACGTTGGAGAGCTTCTCCCACATGTTACGGCCCGCCGGGCCGCGGATCTCGTCCATGATGCCGTTGACGCGCTCCGGCGGCAGGTATTGCTGGAGCAGGCGCTCGGTTGCGTCGAAATTGCCCATGAGCGCGCCCGACGCCGACATGCGCGAGACGAATTCGAGCAGCATGTCCTCGACGGTTTCGACCTCGACGGTGCCGAGCGTCGACATCTCCAGCGAGAGCTGGCGCACCTCGTCGTCGTCGAGCAGGCTCCAGATCTTGCCGCCATATTGCTCGCCGAGCGCCAGCATCAGGATCGCGGCACGCTTCGGTCCGGTCAGCCCTTCGGTCCTGGGCCCGCCTGCACGGCTGCCGGCGCGCTGGCCGAGCGTGGAGATCACGCTGGTGATGTCGTTGGAATTGGCGTTTTGCAGGGAGGCGGCCATGTCAGTTCACTTCTCGTATCACTTTGCGGATTCGCTCAGCCACTGGCGGACGATGGCGACGGTTTCGTTGGGGTTGCGCTCGGCCAGTTCGCCGACGCGATGAACAGACTGGGCGTGGACCTGGCCCTGAACCGTGGCGACGTCGATCGCGCTGGCGGCGCCGCTCGGCAGCAGCGGCTGGCCCGCCGCCGGCGCGGCCTCTTCCGAAGCGGCGGGGCCCGTCAGCACGCCGGAGATGGCGGCGGCGACCTCGTCCGAGGCGAGGATGCGCTTGACCAGCGGCCGGATCACCAGGAACAGCACGACTAGGCCGAGCAGCATCATCACCCCGAGTTCGACGAAGTACATGACGTCGTCCTTGGTGAACTGCAGCATGCCAAGAAGGCCGCCGGGTTCGCCGATCGGTGCAGTGGAGGGGGCGTCGGCGAAGCGCAGGTTGACGACCTCGACCTGGTCGCCGCGCTTCTGGTCGAAGCCGATGGCCGAACGCACCAGGGCGGCGATGCGGTCGAGCTGCTCCTTGGTGCGGTCCTGATAGGCCAGCTCGCCCTTGTCGTTCTTGGTGTAGATGCCGTCGACCAGCACCGCGACCGAGATGCGGTTGACCCGGCCGGCTTCGGTCACCTCGGTCTTGGTGGTGCGGGAGATCTCGTAGTTGTTCGTCTCTTCGGTCTTCTTGCTCTGGTCCTTGGGCGCGACGCCGTTGTTCTGCTGGTTGCCGGGCAGCTCGTTATTGACGGTGACCTGGCCGTTGTTGTCGGCGGTCATGCTCTGCTCTTCGCGGGTCTGGCTCGAGCGTAGCACGCGGCCTTCGGGGTCGAACTTGTCCGAGGTCTGGGTGACCTTGTTGAAGTCGAAATCGGCGGAGAGCTGCACGCGGGCGCGGCCGGAGCCGACGACGGAGGACACGATGTCCTCGACCTGCTTGCGCATGCGCTTTTCGAAGGAGATGCGGCGTTCGTCGCCGACCGCCTGCTCCGGATCGGTCGCCGCGCCGTCCGCGAGCAGCTGGCCGGCCTCGTCGACGATCGAGACCCGCTGTGGCTTCAACCCGTTGACGGCGGAGGCGACGAGATGGCGGACGGCCCGGATCTGCTGGGCTTCCAGCGAGCCGCGGACGCGCACCACGATCGAGGCCGAAGGCTCCGGCGCCTCGCGCGCGAATAGCGGGCGCTCGGGCAGCACGAGATGGACGCGGGCGGCCTGGATGCGGTCGATGGCGCGGATGGTGCGGGCGAGCTCGCCTTCCAGCGCGCGGAGGTGATTGATGTTCTGGACGAAGGAGGTGGTGCCGAGCGCGTCCGACTTGTCGAACACCTCGTAGCCGACGCCGCCGCCCTTGGGCAGCCCGCCCTCGGCGAGCTTCATCCTGAGGCGCGTGACCTTGTCCTTGGGCACCATGATGATGGAGCCCTCGTTGCGGATCTCGAATTGGATGCCCTGGCGCTCCAGGTCCTTGATAATACTGGAGGAATCCTCGACGGACAGGTCCGTGAACAGCGTCGTCATCTGCGGCGTGGTGACGCGCATGATGACGAAGGCGAAGAAGCCGATGAGCGCGGCGGTGACCGCGATCATCGCCCCGAACCGGGCGGCGCCGATACTCTTCAGAAAGTCCGCAAGCCCTTGCAAGCAACCGCCCCACAGATTCGGCCGCTTTCACTGGAAAGGCCGACTGGGCAATTATTGCCTAGGTGATGGTTTCGATATGGTTAACGAAGATTAAGAGGTCGGACAAAAGTGCATCATGAAAAAAATCGGCCTCGCAAAGCGAGGCCGATTTTCGTCAAAAGCAGCAGATTCCGGATCGCTTACTGGCGATATTGCTGGATGCGGGTGGTGCGAAGACCCGCCAGACCGTGCTGGTCGATGGAAAACTGCCAGGAGAGGAATTCGTCGACCGTCAGGGTATAACGGCTGCAGGCCTCCTCGAGGGAGAGAAGTCCACCACGGACAGCGGCGACGACTTCGGCCTTGCGGCGGATGACCCAGCGTTTGGTGCCGGGTGCAGGCAGATCCGCGATCGTCAACGGACTACCGTCCGGCCCGATGACGTATTTTACCCTCGGGCGATGGGGTTCTGTCATGGCGTACTCACAAACTCTCAACCACTGAACTCACGCCCGTAACCCTACGCCCCGCGGCTTAAAAATCCGCTAAGCCTAAGGCTTCAATACAATTCTCGTTGAAACTTGCGGGAACACGGCCGTCTCGCGGGCGGGAGAGGTGATCTCGGCCGGCTGAGCGGGGCAGAAGGTAAATGCTTTGCTAACGCGGAACGACGCTTGCGGGGTCGGCGCGAGCCCGGAACTCTGATCCGCCTTTTCCCCGCTGGGAGAGATGCTGCGATCCTCAATAGCTGCTTGTCGCGATGATGCTCTTGACCTGGCTCATCGTGTAGCTGGCACCGTCGATGGTGAGCAGCGGCGGCGACTGGGTCAGGTCGACCGACGACACCACGCCCTGCACCTGCGCGGCGATGCCGACATTATTGTTCGCCACGTCCTTCCCCGTGGCCGAGATCGTGTACTTGCCGTCGGGCCATTGCGTGCCGTCATTGCCCATGCCGTTCCAGGTGAAGGGAATGTCGGTGCCGGCGGCGGCGGTGTATTTGCCATTGAACACGGTCTGGCCGCTCGAATTGGCGATGGAGATCTCGACGGTGGAGTCGGTCGGCACGTTGAGGTGCCAGACCGCCGACGAGTTGGTCATGGTTGCGGTCGAGCCGTCGACCAGGGCGGTCTTGCCGACGAAGCCCAGCGCCTGGGTTGCCTGCGTGGTCTGCTGCAGGCTGACGAGCTGGGCCAGCGACTCGTTGGTCTTGAGCTGCTGCTCGACGCCGGCGAACTGCACCAATTGCTGAGTGAACTGGTTGGTGTCGAGCGGATCCAGCGGGTTCTGATTCTGCAACTGCGTCGTCAGCAGCGTCAGGAAGGTCTGGAAGTTGCCGGCGAGGGTCGACCCGGTGGTCGAGCTCATCGACGAGTTCGACGAGGATTTCGGGATGTCGGTCGTCCCGGAGACGACCGACGGTGCGGTGGCGGCATTCGTGGTGGTCATGATCGAATACTCCTCACACTCTGATATCGACGCCGCTGCTCGATCCGAGCATGCGACCGTAACCGCGCCCAACGGGCGCGGCAGCGACGGCTTCGTCCTCGCTGATGATCAGCCGGCGGGCGTTGCCGCCATGGTCGTTGTTATGGCCGGAATTCTGGCCCGATGAGTTCTGATCGCGCAGGCTGAAGGACAGCCCGTTGCTGCCGGTCTTGAAGCCCGCATCGTCGAGCGCGCGCTGCAATTGCGGCGCGTCCTGACGCAGCATCTGCAGCGTCTCCGGCTTCTCCACCGTCAGATGCGAAGTGACCTGCCCGTTGCGGTCGACGTTGATGCGCACGTCGATGCGCCCGAGCTCGGCCGGATCGAGGCTGATGTCGAACCGGGACCTGCCGGCGCGTATGGCGGCCGCGATCTCGATCGGCACGCCGCTGATCGGCACGGCCGTCGCGGTGGCCGCGGTTGCGGTGAGCGTCGCGGTCGATGCCGTGGCGGCCGAGGTGGTATTGGTCAGCGGGGCCTGCACGGCGGAAGCCGCCTGCGCGCCGCTATCGGTCGGAGTGACGGCCGCTTGTGTGCCCGCATGCGCGTGCGTGGCCGGCGCGCCGTGGGCCAGATCGGCGGTGCGGTCGGCCGCCCCCGCTTTCGCCTCGATCGCTCCGCCATCTGCCTGCGGCTTGACACCTTCTGCATGTGCGGCGCTCGCAGCCGGTGCCTGCGTCGTGGCGGCGTTCGCCGTGCCGCTGTCCTGGCCGATATTGGAGACATCGGTCTGCGCCTGCGCCGCGACAGCATCCTTGAACGAGGTCTTCGGCGTGCCCTGACTGACGGCGATCAATCCGCCATTGGCTTTCGCATCGGTCGTGGCGGCTTCGTCCGTGCCGGTCGCGGCCTCGCCGAGGGTCGCAGTGGTGTCGGCATCGACCTCGGCGCCTGCGACCTTGGCGCTCTGGTCGCTCGTCTTGGCGGTATCGGTCTTGGTGCCGGCGATCTGGGCCGCAGTGGAGGCACTGGCGGCAAGACCTGCCGCGGCGATCGATAGCGGCGAAGCGGCATCGCCCGCCTGGTTGGCCGCCGCGTTCGGATCGACCGGCACGGCCGGCGCGGCAACGATGATGCCGGGATCGGGCAGGGCGGTCTGCGTCGCATCGGCCGCCGCGGCGGCGCCCGCATCGGCGCCGGTGACGGGCGTGCCGTCAGTCTTGTCAGCGTCGGTCTCGTCGGATTTGTCCGCCGGTTTGGCGTCCGACGTCTCCGACTTGTCCTTGGCCTTGCCGGCATCCTTGGCCGGATCGCTGGTCGCCTCGCTCTTGTCATTCTTCGCCGGCACAGGCGTGTCGACGTCGTCGCTCGCCTTGCTCTGCGAAGGCTGGTCCGTCGATGAGGTGTCGCGCGCGCTCCGGTCGGAGGACGGGGAGGATGACTTGGATTCGCTCCGTCGCGGCGCGGGGTCCTGCGCCTGCGCATTGTTGTTGATCGCCTGAGTGTTGCTGTCGACCAGCGAGCCGAAGGAGTCGTTCGCAGACGCGTCTTTCGGCCCTTGGCTCCGCGCAGGCTTTTGCTGCGCGCTCGGGACCTGCACGCTTGCCACGACATCTGACGTACGACCAACCACTGGCGACCCCTTGGAAACAACTTCGGACAAGGGGTAGCAAGGATCGGGCCAGCGTCCCGTTACGGCAATTTATATAGTAGAATCAATACCATGTGCGTGTGGCGCCGCAGCCCAGCAAGACCCCGCAGCCCCGTCGTTTCTGCCGGCCCGGCAAGAATTGCCCTAAGCAGGGTGCCCGCGTGATTGCTTCACCGGAAGGCCGCCTATATTAAAGAGGTTACTCTCAGCCGCTTTCGACTTGGGCAGTCTGCGCTTCGGGAACAAAAGTTCCGGGAGATCGCCGATGTCCCGCGAGAAGGCACAGGAATCGCAGTTCGCGCCACGACGCCGTCACAACGCTTAGGCCCATGCTCAACAGTCTGGATCTCGAAGGCCGTCCCGAGGACACCAGGGTCGTCGTCGCCATGTCGGGCGGCGTCGATTCCTCGACGACGGCTGCGCTGCTGAAGGCGGAGGGCTATGACGTCGTCGGCATCACGTTGCAGCTCTACGACCATGGCGCGGCGACTCACCGCAAGGGCGCCTGCTGCGCCGGTCAGGACATCCACGACGCCCGCGACGTCGCGGCCAAGCTCGGCATTCCCCATTACGTGCTCGACTACGAGGATCGCTTTCGCGAGTCCGTCATCGACAACTTCGCCGATTCCTACGCGCTAGGCGAGACGCCGGTGCCGTGCATCGAGTGCAACCGCAGCGTAAAATTCCGCGACCTCCTGAAGACCGCGCGTGAGCTCGGGGCGCACGCGCTCGCCACCGGCCATTATGTCGCCTCGCGTCGTCTGGATGACGGCTCGCGCGCGCTGGTCTGTGCGGCCGATAGCGACCGCGACCAGAGCTACTTCCTGTTCGCGACCACGCGCGAGCAGCTCGACTTCCTGCGCTTTCCGCTCGGCGACATGACCAAGCCGCAGACGCGCGAGCTTGCGCGTCGCTTCGGGCTTGCGGTCGCCGACAAGCACGACAGCCAGGACATCTGCTTCGTGCCTACGGGTCGCTACACCGACATCATCACGCGCCTGCGGCCGAATGCGATGGATCCCGGTGACATCGTCGATCTGGACGGACGCGTGCTCGGCCGGCACAACGGCATCGCCAATTTCACCGTAGGCCAGCGCCGCGGCCTCGGCATCGCCTCCGGCTCGCCGCTGTTCGTGGTGCGGCTCGACGCGGCGCACCGCCGCGTCGTCGTCGGCCCGCGCGATGCGCTGAAGATGCACCGCATCTCCTTGCGCGACGTCAACTGGATCGGCGACGGCGACATCGACTGCGCCATCGGCGGCGGGTTAGAGATGTTCGTGCGCGTGCGCTCGACCCGCAGCCCGCAGCCGGCCTGGCTGCGCGGCGGCAACGGCCGCTACGAGGTCGAACTCGTCGCCGGCGAGGAAGGCGTCTCGCCCGGCCAGGCCTGCGTGTTCTACGATGCGCCCTCGGGACAGGCGCGCGTGCTCGGCGGCGGCTTCATCCAGAGCGCCGCCGCGAAGGTCGGAGACGCGACATCGCGCCCGCTGGTGGAAGCGGTTCGCGGCTGAGCACGATGAGATCGAGCCCGCCTGTCACCGCAGCGACGGTGCGCCCCCTCTCCCGCCTGCAGGAGATGGTAGGGGATGGGGCTCTGTCCATCATCGATTCGTCGCGAGAGGAAGAAGCTCTCACCCGCCACGCTCTTGCGAGCGTGTCGACCTCTCCCGCAAGCGGGAGAGGCGCTAGGCCGAGCGCGGAGCCGGTATCGATTTCACCAGCGCGCATCACACTCTAGAAACGCACAGGGCAGGGGGGCATGGCAGCAGACATCTCGCGGGCTGGGGTCGAGAAGGCCTATGGCCGCTGGGCGCCAGTCTATGATCTCGTGTTCGGCAAGGTGTTCGATGCCGGACGGCAGTCGACCATCGCGGAGGCCGACCGCATTGGCGGTCGTGTGCTCGACGTCGGCGTCGGCACGGGCCTCTCGCTCTCCGACTATGCGCGCACGACGAAAGTCTGTGGCGTCGACATTTCCGAGCCGATGCTGCGCAAGGCGCAAGCGCGCGTGCGCGCGCTTCGTCTCTCCAACGTCGAAGTGCTCTCGGTGATGGACGCGAAGAACCTCGCCTTCCCCGATGATTTCTTCGATGCGGTGGTCGCGCAATACGTCATCACCGCCGTGCCTGATCCCGAAGGCACGCTCGACGAGTTCGTGCGCGTGCTCCGGCCCGGCGGCGAGCTGATCCTGGTCAACCACATCGGCGCCGAGAGCGGCCCGCGAAAGCTGTTCGAGCTCGCCTTCGCCCCGATCGCTCGCCGCCTCGGCTGGCGCCCGGAATTCCCCTGGGCGCGCCTCGCGAACTGGGCCGCAAGACACGGTGGCGTCACGCTCACCGAGCGCCGCCCGATGCCCCCGATGGGCCACTTCTCCCTGATCCGCTACCGCAAAGCGTAGCTGCGAGCGACACGGGCAGTGCGCAGCTCACCCGATGGGAGGGTGGAGTTCGCCCGCGGCTGGCTCCGATCGAACCCCGATCAGATCGCACTCCGCCTGGGGAACAGCCCGCCTGCCCCGCGCGTTTCCTTCTCATGAGCACGACATCGAATATCATCCTGGCAAGCCTCCTGATCGCCGCCTCCGGCGCCGCGATCGCGCAGGCGCCGCCCGCCCCAGCGACGCCGCCGCAAGCAACCGCGCCGCCATCCCCGCAACGCGCCGCCGGCTGTGCCCCATCCGATCGGCTGGCCACCACCCCCGACGGCACCACCCCCGACGGCACCACCACCGGCCAGTCCCGGGAACCGCTCGGCGACAAGCTCGCCAAGACGGACGGCGTGCTCTGCCCGCCCTCGGGCGTCGATCCCGACATGCACGCCCCCGCGCCCAGCACCGACAGCAACACCCCGGTCATCCCGCCCCCCGGCAGTCCCGGCGGCGACCCGAATGTGAGGCCGAAATAGCCTGCCCCGCCGAGCTTGAGCGAAGGCGGAAGCCGGTTTCGCATCCCAGACCGTCATGCTCGGGCTTGCCCCGGGCATCCGCGTTCTTGGCCGCGACTGAAGGTGGGGGATGGCCGGGACTAGCTGGCCGGCCATGACGAACCCGTTGAAAAGAGGTCCGTATTCACCAGGCGGCGCGTCCCGCCACAGCCCTGGCGATGGCGGAAAAGGCCGCCGCTTTGCTTGACTTCCCGCCGCCCCCTTCCTTATATGCCGCGCGTTCGCGAGATCGGCCTTATTCGCCGCCGCGATCCCTGTGGCGGGGTAGCTCAGCTGGTTAGAGCACGGGAATCATAATCCTGGGGTCGGGGGTTCGAGTCCCTCCCCCGCTACCACGTATGACCCACTATTATGGTGGGCCTCTGGAAAGACCCCTCCGCCAACCAGGGCGGCCAGCTTTCCCTTGACCTCGACCTCGAAGCCTTCCCAAGAGCCTTTTGGGTGGACAATGACGCTGTGCACAAGCGACCTGAAGTCTGCGACCAACGGGCCTCGGTCGTCCTCCGCGCTTGCGTGGCTTGCGATCGTGTCGGCAAGCGCATTGACGGTCTCGATGTAGCGGTCCAGCGTTGCCGGATGCAGTGACATGGGGGTAGGGGTCTCCTCGAGGGCAGCCAGCTCCGCCTGGACGCGCAACGGCTCCTGCTTCAGTTGCGATCCGTTGCTTGGCATCCTCCTCGGAAGCCAACTACCTGATCATGAGATCAATGTTTCGCTGACTAGAATCATTGGCCCGCTGCCATCGGTAGCTCCGTCAGCTCAACGCGGTGGTTCTACCGAAGCTAAATCGCAATGGCCTACTTCCAGCACGAAGACGCCGGCACCTCCAAAGCTGTCGCTAGCTCACGACTATCCCCTTAGGCGAGTGCTCCGGTTTCCAAAGGGGCGAACTGACGAGCAGCGCACCCGCGACAGCGGTAGATCGTCGGTGCCCGGTCAACGCTGCGCTTGGCCAGGCCGAATTGCGCTGGTCGGCTCGTCCCGAAAGCCGACCTCGAAGGCTTCTGAGCAAAGGGCAGCCAAGGCCAGAAACAGATTCAGGCATCATCAGCACACTACGCCTGCTCACTTGGCGAGGATCCGAGGATCTAGCGGCTTCGAAAGTCGGGACATCGTGCTGTCGGCAATGTGCCAGCAGGCTGAACAATGACGACGATAGGACTTGGATTATTTCTGCCGCAGCGCGCGGGCGAGCTGATCTTCCAGCGGCTTGCGCAGGTAGGCGATCGCCGTCCGCACGCCGTTCTGGATGAAGGCTTCAACCGGCATGCCGGGCACCAAAGCCTTGCCGTCGAGCTTGGCGAGTTCGCTCGCGTCGAGGCTGATGCGGGCGACGTAGTAAGCCGCGCCGGACTGCGGGTCTTTGGTCAAGTCGGCGGCGATCCGCGTCAGCGTGCCGTCGAGCTCGGGGGTCACGGCGGCGTCGAACGCGCTGAAGCGGAGCTTGGCGGATTGCCCCACCTTGAGCCGGTCGATCATTTGTGGATCGACCCGGGCCTCGACCACAAGCGAGTCCTTCGGCACGATCAGCATCAGCTGTTCGCCCGCAGTGATCACGCCGCCGACGGTGAAGACCGATTTCTGGTGGATCAGGCCGTCTTGCGGCGCGCGCAACACCACGCGATCGAGCTGGTCCATCGCGGCGATGCGGCGTTCACCGAGGTCGGCAAGCTTGGTCTCGACGTCGCGCAGTTCGGTCGCGACCTCACGGCGCTGGTCCTGAACCAGCTGGATGATCTGCAGTTCGGTTTCGGTGATCCGGCCCTTGGCGCGCGCGATCTCGGCGATCAGCTGGCCTTCCTCGCCGGTGAGGCGGGAGGCCTCGCGCTCGAGCGCAGTGAGGCGCGCATAGGGCACCAGACGCTTTTCGTATAGCTGGCGGACGCCCTCCAGCTCGGTTTCGATCCAGCGGATCTGTTCGCGCTTCGACGCGATCTGCGCCTCCAGGCCGCGGATTTCGTCCACGATCTGCGCCTTGCGTTCGCGCAGCTGCGACTGCTGGCCGCTGATCGCCTCGCGCCGCCGGGCGAACAACGTGGTCTCGCCCTCGATCATCTCCGCGATCGCACCGATGGCGCGGCGTGCGGAGATCTCGCCGGGCAGCACCACCGCGTCGCGGCCGTTCTGCTCGGACTGCAGCCGGGCGCGACGCACCCCAAGCTGGTTGAGCTGGTTTTCGATCAGCGCAAGGTTGGCGCGCGACAGCGTCTCGTCGAGGCGGACCAGCATATCGCCGGCCCGAACCTGATCGCCGTCGTTGACGTAGATTTCGGCGACCACGCCGCCGGTTGGGTGCTGAACCCTGCGGACGTTGCTGTCGACCACCACTTGCGCCGGCGCGATCACGGCGCTGGCGAGCGGCGCGGTCATCGCCCAGACTCCGGCGGTAGACACCACGATCGCCAGGGTACCGATTCCGAGTCCCGTGGCGCGCCGGATATCGCGAAACGGATCGTTGCGGCGAGCTTCGGGCGTGGAGGGGGCGGTCATGTGGAGGTCCTCAACTGACGGCTGCGGCCGGAACCGAGCGCGCATCGGGCACCGCCTGCAGCGCCGCGCCGCCCGGCGCCGGATGAGCGGCAAGCGATTTGCGCAGCACTTCGTCCTTCGGGCCGAACGCTTGCACCTGACCGGCCGCCAGCGTCAACACGAGATCGACTGCCGCGAGCGCCGCCGGCCGATGCGCGATGATGACGGCAATGCCGCCGCGAGCCCGGACACGCCGGATGGCGTCGGTCAGCGCGGCGTCGCCTTCGGCGTCCAGGCTGGCGTTCGGCTCGTCGAGCACCACCATGAACGGATCCTTGTAGAGCGCGCGCGCCAACGCGATCCGCTGCCGCTGGCCTCCCGACAGGGTGGCGCCGGCCTCGCCGATCCGCATCTCGAACCCCTTCGGCAGCTTCAGGATCATCTCGTAGGCGCCGGCGGCCTTCGCCGCGGCGATCACCGTCGTCTCGTCGATCTTCGGGTCGAAACGCGCGATGTTTTCCGCTACCGTTCCGTCGAACAATTCGACGTCCTGCGGCAGATAGCCGATCATGCCGCCACGAATCTCTGCCGGCCACTGGTCGAGGGTGGCGCCATCAAGGCGGATCTCGCCGCGTGCGATCGGCCAGATCCCGACCAGCGCCCGCGCCAGCGTCGATTTGCCGGCGGCTGACGGGCCAATGATGCCGACCGCCTGGCCGGCTTCAAGTACGAACGAGGCGTTGTGCACGATCGCGGTCGTGCCGCCGGGGGCGGCGATCGTTACCTGCTCGACCGTGAGTCGATGGACGGCGCGTTCGGGGGCGACGTCGGGCTTCGGGGCGACGCCGTTGCGCAGAGCGGCGCGGAGCCGTTGGCCCGCCTGTCGCGCGCCGAGGAACGGACGCCAGATGGAGATCGCAAGCTCCACCGGCGCGAGCGCGCGGCTGCCCATGATCGACGCGGCGATCATCACGCCGCCGCTGGCCAGCTCCTCGATTACTAAATAGGCGCCGAGGCCAAGCAGCGCCGATTGCAGCATGAAGCGCAGCGCCTTCGACAACGCGCCGAGCGATCCGGCGATATCGGCGTTGCGCTGCTGGGCGGCGACGAGATCGTCATTGGCGGCGCCGATCCGGTCGATCAACCGCTGCTCCATCCCCAGCGCTGCCACGATTTCGGCGTTGCGCCGACCGGCTTCAAGCTGAACGCCGCGGATTGCGCCGGCACGCGACGCGTCCCGGGTCGGCGCCCGCGTCAGCACCTCGGTGAGCAGCGCGATCCCGAACAGCAGCACCGCGCCCACGACCAGCGTCCAGCCGAGATAGGGATGCAAGAGAAAGCAGCCGGCGAGATACAGCGGCATCCATGGCAAGTCGAACAGGGTCGTCGGGCCGAGCCCGGAAAGGAACGACCGGACCGAGTCCAGATCATGGGACAATTGCAGGCCGCGATTTGCGCCGCCGCCGCGCAGCGGCCCCCGCAGGATGTTGCAGACGACCGGTTGCCACAGCGCGGCGTGCAGCGCTGATCCGATCCGCGTCAGAATGCGCTGACGCAGCAGATCGAACAGCCCTTGCATCGCATACGCCGCCGCCACCGCGATCGACAGTGCGATCAAGGTCGGAATGCTGTGCGATGGAATGACCCGGTCGTACACCTGAAGCATGTAGATCGAGCCGCTGAGCATCAGCAGATTGAGCACCGCCGAGAACAGTCCCACCGTCAGAAAGGCCGTTCTGCAGGAGGCGAGCGCGGCCGACGCGAGATCGCCGGACGGGAGGGACGACGCGGAGGACGTTGTTGCAGTCATGATACTCAATTCAAAACGACGTCGGACAGTCACGGTCGGATGCGGCCGGCGTTCGTTAGCGAGGTTCAACGTCAGGCGCATGACAATGCGGCGCGTGCGCGAAAACGCGTTCCAGTGGCGACCAGGCGCGACATCCTGCGACGAAACGCCGCTCTGGTTCGGAATTCGGCCGCACCAGCCGGCAACCGAAGCCTGGCGTGGTCGTCCCTCGCGGCGGACTGATCAAGCTTTAACGCGATGACTCAATGGCGATTGCCGCCGGCCGAGCGTCGAGCGCGCCGCGAGGAGTGGTTGGTGCGCGCGGTCTTCGCGGCACTTTCCATGTTGCGACTTCACCGGCCCGTTAAGAAGCAGTCACCGATCTGTTGTCGTCGGCATTCTATCAACGCGCATTAACGATCCGTTAACCAACGGCCGTCTGGACCGCGCCCTCACGCATGCCGTGAGGCGGCGATCCGCGACGTCTTCTTCTCAAGCGCTGGAGTGCAATACATGTCGACGACCCCTCATGTCCTGGCGAACGGCGATTTCCTGCAGGACTGGTCCAACACCGGCCTCATCACGACTAACGATGATTGGTCGGGGGTCGCATCGATCGTCGGCTATCTCGGCAACGATGTCGTTTCGGCCACCGGGGTGGACGCGCGCACGGCTACCGGATCGTCGTCGGGAGACGTCGACGTCATCGCCAACCAGACCAACACCGCCATCACCAACGGCGGTGTGGCCGAATTCCAGATCGCCAACCCGACGGTGGCGCTGAACGGCTCGAACAGCGCGGATGCTCCTGGCTTCGTGATCCATCTCGACGCCACCGGCCGCAAAGACGTCCGGCTGAGCTTCAATGCACGCGACCTCGACGGCGGCACGGACGACTCCGCGCAGCAGATCAACGTGCAGTACCGGCTCGGTTCGAGCGGGTCGTGGACCAACGTTCCGAGCGGTTACGCCGCCGACACCACCACCGGTGGCGCCGCAACCCAGGTGACGCCGTTCGATCTGCTGCTGCCCGCCGCCGTCGACGGCCGCAACGACATCCAGGTTCGCATTCTCACCACAAACGCCGCCGGCAATGACGAGTGGGTCGGTATCGACGACATCCGCGTCACCAGTTCATCCGAATCGTCGGTCGAAGCGCAGCACGTTGCCTTCGCGCCGGGTTCGCTTACGGTGTCGCATGACGAAGGCAACAGCGGTCCGACCGTCTATCAGTTCATCGTCGAGCGCAGCGGCGGTACCACGGGCGACGTCGCGTTCTCGGGAACGATCGCTTCGGCACAGACCGATGCGGCCGACTATGTCGGCGGCAACCCGGTCAGCTTCAGCGGCAGCATCGCGGCGGGAGAGACCTCCGCGATCGTGACCGTCACCGTTGCTGGCGACACCGACAATGAGGCGAGCGAGAGCTTCACGCTGACGCTGCAGAACGTTTCCAATTCGGTGGCCGTGACCACCACGATCGGCAGCGCCGCGACGGCGACCGGCACCATCGTCAACGACGACGTCGGCATCACAAAGATCAGCGCGATTCAGGGCAGCGGAGCCAGCAGCGCCATGGTCGGTCAGACTGTGACCGTCGAAGCCATCGTGGTTGGCGACTTCCAGAACGGCGATGCCGACGCCGGCCGCAATCTCAACGGCTTCTATGTCCAGGAGGAGACCACCGATTCCGACGGCAACGTGCTGACCTCCGAGGCGATCTTCGTCTACGGCGGCGCTACCGACGTCCAGATCGGCGACCGGGTCCGCGTCACCGGCTCGATCAGCGAATATTTCGGCCTGACCGAGCTCACCGCCAGCAACATTTCGGTCGTCCAGGCCGGCGCGGTGGCCGACGTCGACACGATGGCGGTGCAGATCGACCTGTCGTCGATGGGCACCACGCTGAGCCAGGACGGCGACTACCAGCCCGATCTTGAAGCCTATGAAGGCATGCTGGTCACGATTCCGCAGACCCTGACCGTCACCGAGCAGTACAATCTCGACCGGTTCAACGAGATCAAGCTGACGGCGGGCGAACGGCCCGAGCAATTCACGCAGGAGAGCGCGCCCGACGCCGCCGCCTACCAGGCGTATCTGGCGGAGCTCGGTGCTCGCACCATCACCTATGACGATGGCCTCAACGTCCAGAACGCCGCGATCAACAATCTCGACGGCTTCGATCCGAACGACAACCCGTCCGCCACGCCGAACTACGGCACCGCCGACGCGGTCCGGATGGGTGACACCGTCACCGGCCTGACCGGCGTGCTCGACTATCAATGGGCCGGAAACTCCGCCTCGGGGGCGACTTGGCGGATCCGCTCGGTCGAGGACGGCGCCAACACCTTCGAAGCCGGCGACAATCCGCGCACCGATGCGCCGGAAGACGTCGGCGGTCGCCTGAAGGTTGCGAGCTTCAACGTGCTGAACTACTTCACTACGCTGGACAACGGTGGCACCACCGCGATCGGCGAAGCGCCGCGCGGCGCCGACAATGCGGCGGAGTTTGCACGTCAGACCGAGAAGCTGGTCGCGACCATCCTCGACATGGACGTCGACGTGCTGGCGCTGACCGAGCTGGAGAACGATTTCTCCGCTGCATCGTCCGGCAACGCGATCAAGTATCTGGTCGAACAGCTCAATGCCGTGGCTGGGGCCGGTACCTATGCCTGGGTCGATCCCGGCCAGCAGTTCGTTGGCGGCGACGCCATCGCGGTCGGCTTCATCTACGACACCACCGCAGTGAAGATCGCCGACGGTACGACCATCGAGACCCTCAACGACGCCGACCTGCCCGGCCTCGGCCTCGGCGGCCTGATCGGGCAGAGCACGGTCGGCGCGGTGTTCGACGGCGAGAACACCAGCCGCAACGCGCTCGCGGTGACCTTCGAGGAGCTTGCGACCGGCGAAACCTTCACGGCGATCGCCAACCATCTCAAGTCCAAGAGCGGTACCGGCTCCGGCGCCGATTCCGATCAGGGCGACGGCCAGGGCAACTGGCAGAACCAGCGCGAGCTGGCCGCCACAGCGCTGACCGCGTGGGCGGCGAGCGATCCGACCGGCTCGGGCGATCCGGACGTGATGCTGCTCGGCGATTTCAACGGCTACGCCAAGGAGCAGTCGACCGCTCTCATCGAGAGCGCGGGCTATGAGAATCTGCAGGATCGCGAGGACGGCGCTTATTCCTATGTATTCGACGGCCAGACCGGCACGCTCGACTATGCCTTCGCCAATGCCAGCCTCGGCAGGCAGGTGTCCGGTGTGACCACCTGGCACATCAATGCCGACGAGGCCGATGCGCTCGACTACAATACCGACTACGGCCGCGACACCTCGATCTTCGACGGCAACTCCTCGATCCGGGTGTCCGACCACGACCCGGTGATCGTGGGCCTCAATCTGGGGGAACAGGAGCCGACTCCGGCTTACACGCTGCAAATCCTGCATGCATCGGACTTCGAGGCGGGCCTGAACGCAGTCGATCGCGCCGGCAACTTCGCGGCGATCGTCGATTATCTCGAGGAGACCTACGACAACTCGATCACGCTGTCTTCGGGCGATAATTTCATTCCCAGCCCGTTCTTCAGCGCCGGCAGCGACAGCTCGCTGAAGGAGGTCTACGAAACCGCGCTGGAAACCTATTACGGCCTCGCTGCCGGGACGCTGAACATCTCGCCCGGCTTCGGCACCGCCGACATGGCGATGCTGAACATCATCGGCGTGCAGGCCTCGGCGATCGGCAATCACGAGTTCGACGCCGGCACCAAGGCGTTCGCCGACATCATCAAGCAGACCGCCGGATATCCCGGCGCGCAGTTCCCGTACCTCGCGGCCAATCTGGACTTCTCGGCCGATGCCAATCTCGCTTCGGTCTACACCGGCACGATCCAGGATGCCGACGCCTACACCGGCTTCCCGCCGGTGGCCGGTATCGGCAAGAAGATCGCGCCTGCCACGGTCATCGAGGAGAACGGCGAAAAGATCGGCGTGATCGGCGCGACCACCCAGATCGTGCAGAGCATCTCCTCGACCGGCGGCGTCGAAGTGATCGGCGACAATGTCGATGACATGGCGGCTCTGGCGGCAATCCTGCAGCCGACGATCGACGGTCTGCTGGCTCAGGGCATCAACAAGATCATCCTGGTCAGCCATCTGCAGCAGCTCGCGCTCGAAAAGGCGCTGGCGCCCCTGCTGCACGGCGTCGACGTCATCGTCGCCGGCGGCTCGCACACGCTGCTGGCGGACGAGACCGACACGCTCCGTGTCGGCGATACCGCTGCCGACACCTATCCGATCGTCACCGCGAACGCCGACGGCAAAACCACGCTTATCGTCAACACCTCCGGCGAATACTCCTATGTCGGACGACTGGTGGTCGATTTCGATGCTGAAGGCAACGTGATCTACACCGCCAACTCGGCGGTCAATGGCGCCTACGCCAGCACGGAAGAGGTGGTCACCTCCCTGTACGACGGCAACACCACGGTCGACGTCGACCATGACGGCGACGTGGATGCCGACGACGCCGATCCGTTTGCCGACGGCGGCCGCGGCGATCTGGTCAACGACATCGCCCAGGCGGTGGGCGGCATCATCGACGCGCAGGACGGCAACACTTTCGGCAAGACGGACGTCTATCTCGAGGGCCGTCGCAGCGAGGCTCGCACCGAGGAGACCAACCTCGGCGACCTCTCCGCCGATGCGAACCTGTGGTACGCCCAGAAGGTCGACCCGACCGTGCTGGTTTCGATCAAGAACGGCGGCGGCATCCGCGACTCGATCGGCTACGTCTATGCGGTCGGTGGCGAAGCGGTGGAGAGCCCGCCGCTGGCGAACACCAGCGTCGGCAAGGAAGCGGGCGAGGTGTCGCAGCTCGATATCGCCAACTCGTTGCGCTTCAACAACGCGCTGTCGATGGTCACGGTGACCGCGGATCAGCTGCTCAAGGTGCTCGAGCACGCAGTGGCGGCGACCACGGCGACCGCGACGCCCGGCCAGTTCGCCCAGGTCGGCGGCATCGCATTCTCGTTCGACAAGGATTTGCCGGCCGGCAACCGCGTGCAGTCGGCAGCGCTGATCGATGACAACGGCAACCCGGTGCTGGCGCTGGTCGCGAACGGCGAACTGGTGGTCGATCCGGAGATGGCGATCCGGGTCGTGACCTTGAGCTTCCTGCTCACCGGCGGCGACGGCTATCCGTTCGCGAGCTTCATCGCGGCCAATCCCACCTTTGCCAACGTCGTCAATCTGTCGCCAGACCTGGTTCCAGATGCGGGGCAGGAGGCGAACTTCGCCACCGAGGGCACCGAGCAGGATGCCTTCGCCGAATACATGGCGGCGAACTACTCCGACACGCCCTACGACGTCGCCGACACCGACCGGGCGCACGACGAGCGCATCCAGAACCTCGACTATCGTCAAGACACGGTGCTCGAAACCGAGGCGCTGGTGCTGGTCGGCGACGACGGTGACAACCAACTCGCCGGCGCGCTCGGAGACGACGTCCTCACCGGCCTCGGGGGCGACGACATCCTCGCCGGGCTCGGCGGCGACGATCAACTCGATGGCGGCGAGGGCGATGATACCCTGTCCGGCGGCGATGGCGACGACACGCTGCTTGGCGGTGCAGGCGATGACACGCTCGACGGTGGCGCTGGCGACGACCGGCTGGTGGGCGGCGACGGTGACGACACCCTGACCGGCGGCGAGGGCGACGACGTCCTGATCGGCGGCGAAGGCTATGACACCCTGCAAGGCGGCGACGGCAACGACGAACTGGTGGCTGGCGCCGGCGACACCGCGGAAGCCGGTGACGGCGACGACCTCATCATCGTCTCCACCGACGACCCCGCGCCGGGCTCGATCGACGGCGGCGCCGGCAACGACACCGTCAAGCTGATCGGCGGAGGCACGGCGGAACTGATCGCCACGCTCAATGTCGAGAACCTGCTGGTGGCCGCAGGCACTTGGTCCGTGGCCGGATCGGCATCGTACCACGATGTGACGATCCAGGGCGGCGCGATGCTGGCTTCGAGCCTCGTCGTGGACAACAACGATCACGTCGCCATCGAGGCCGGCGGCGCGCTCTCTGTGTCCGGCAACGCGATCGTCTGGCAGGGCGGCGGCAACGCGGTCATCGACAATGCCGGCGAGATCTCGGGCTCGACCCGTGCGCTCACCACCACGGCGGGGGCGACCGGCTCGGTGACCCTCAACAACCAGGCCGGCGGCGTCGTCCGCGGCGCGCTGACCCCGGAACGGGCCGGTCACGCCGACGCGACCATCATCGTCAACAACGCCGGCGTGATCGAAGCGAACGGCCGCGTCCTTGATTTCCGCACCTTCGACAACAACGGGGCGTCGGCGGTGATCAACAACCTTGCCGGGGGCGTCATCCGCCAGCATGGCAGCGACACCGACGTGATCCGCCCGGGCACTGACGGCGTCGTCAACAACTGGGGGACGATCACGACGGATCCGACGTTCGTGGGCGGAGGCGATCTGATCGACTTCCAGAGCGACACCGGCGGCAAGGTCACCAACTATGCCGGTGGCTGGATGGAAGGTTCGCGTCACGCTGTAACCGGTGACAATGCCGTCACCGTCATCAACAGTGGCACGATGATCGGCCGCAACGGGTCCGCCGTGAACCTGGACACCGACGGGACCGAAGCGCAGAAGGCGTTCATCACCAACCACGGCGTGATGGAGGGCCGCTCGGCCGAACTGTCCGACAGCGACGGCGACGCCATCGATGTCGACGGTCTGGTGCAGATCGTGAACTACGGCAAGATCTCGGGCCTCGGCGCCGAGGGCTATCACGACGGCGAGCCGAACGTCTCCGAAGCGATCGCGATCGGCGGCGGCAGCATCGTCAACAATGCCGGCGGCGAGATCTACGGCTACGGCCGTGCGATCCAGGTCGACAACTCCAGCAACGCCAACGCGCTGGGGGTGACGACCATCGTCAACCACGGCCTGATCAAGGGTGACGGCCACGGTCCGGAAGGGGTCACCCCCGAGGATGCGGCGCGGTTCGACCTGCGCGGCAACGAGGCGATCAACCTGGTCGGCACATATGCCGACAGCCTCACCAACAGCGCCACCGGTCAGATCGTCGGCGGCGTCTCGATGGGCGGCGGCAGCGACACGCTGAGCAATGACGGCTCGATCACCGCCACCGGCGGATCAGCGGTGAACATGGGCGAGGGTGACGATCTGATCGTCAACCGCGCCATCATCACCGGCGACGTCCTGCTCGGCGCCGGTGCCGACGAGCTGATCAACCAGAGCTCCGGCGTCATCACCGGCGACGTCAGCTTCGGCGACGGCAACGACAGGCTCGGCAACACCGGCAAGATCGTCGGCAAGGTCGATCTCGGCGCCGGCGACGACTTCGTCAACATCTGGATCGGGTCCGATATCCAGGGCCAGATCCTGCTCGGCGACGGCAACGATATCTTGATCTCCAACGACTGGATCTCGACCAACATGGAGATCGACGGCGGTGCCGGGAATGACGAGATCTACACCTCGTTCGGTAACGACACCATCCACGGCGGCGAAGGCAACGATCGGATCTATGCCAACCAGGGCAACGACACCGTCTACGGCGATGTAGGCAACGACGAGATCTACGGCAACGACGGCGACGATCTGATCATTGGTGGTGCCGGTGACGACATCATCGACGGCGGCGCCGGGACCGACACCGCGACCTTCTCCGGCGCGATTGCCGGTTACGCGATGACGCTGAACGCCGATGGCTCGGTGAACATCGCTGATCAGGCCGGCACCGACGGCACCGACACGCTCAGCAACATCGAGGAACTCGGCTTCGCCGACGGCACCTGGACGCTGCGCACCGGAACCGGCGGCAGCGATACGATCGTCGGCGGCCTTGGCAACGATCTGGTGTTCGGCGGCGCCGGCGACGACACCTTCATCGGCGGCTATGGTCTGGATCGCTACGATGGCGGCGACGGCGTCGACACCATCGACTACAGCAACATCTCGTTCAAGCTGACGATCGATCTCGACTCCGGGCTGGCCTACTATCCCGGCTACATCCCGGGCGCCGACCATCTCGCCGGGATCGAGAACGCGGTAGGCACGGCGTATGACGACACGCTGATCGGCTCGGCCGGAGCCAACACCCTGAATGGCGGCCTTGGCAATGACCTGCTGATCGGCGGCGCCGGTGACGACGTGCTGCTCGGCGGCTTCGGCGACGACGTGCTCCGTGGCGGTGCTGGTGACGACACCATCGACGGCGGCTTCGGTCAGGATCTGTTGGATCTGTCCAACGCCACCGGTGCGGTCACCATCAACCTGGTGTCCGGCACCGCGACCGGCGCAGGCATTGGCACCGACCACTTCAGCGGCATCGAGGGCTTCGTGCTCGGTGCCGGTGCGGACCATGTCACAGGCGGCAACGGCGCCGATATGTTCGATGGCGGAGCCGGTAACGATGTCATCGCCGCTGGTGCCGGCAATGACACGCTGCGTGGCGGCGAAGGCGACGATAGCGTCGACGGCGGCTCCGGCAACGACGTGATCGAGGGTGGCGTCGGCAAGGACACGTTGAAGGGCGGTTCGGGGGTCGACGTCGTCTCCGGCGGCGACGGCGACGACAACATCGATGGCGGCTCCGAGAACGACATGCTGAATGGCGGTGCCGGCAACGACACCATCAAGGGTGGCTCGGGTGCCGACATCCTCGCGGGCGATGCCGGCAACGACATCCTGTCCGGTGGTTCGGGCGCCGACGTGTTCACGTTCGCCGCCGGCTTCGGCAAGGACACCGTCACCGACTTCGCCGCCACCGGTGGCTCGGCCGACGTGCTGCAATTCTCGAGCAGCCTGTTCGCCGACTTCGCCGAAGTGATGTCGCACACCACGCAGGTCGGCAACAACGTCGTCGTGACGCTCGATGCCGACAACACCGTGACCCTGGCCAATATGCAGATGGCCTCGTTCGCGGCAGACGATTTCCGCTTCGTCTGATCCATCGCCGACTGAACCGAACCACGGAACGCAAGAGCGTTCCGTGGTTCTTCGCAAACGCGCCGGCGTCGATGCCGGTGAAACAAGACGAAAGACCAACTCTAGAGACGGCCTCGAATGTTCGCTATGGTCTTGGTTGTGTGGAAACGGACGGGTCAGAAGCGGCCGTGGTAGACAATTGTTGGAGGCTGCCGATGTCTTCGCGTGGATCGTCCAAGTAGCGGCCAAGGTTGGACGGAAGAGGCCTGTTTTCTAACGCGGAAGGCTTGCGGCGCAGACGGGGATTGCGCCGTTTCGCAATCACCTCGTCGCGGATGCGGTCGGCGCGGTTTTCCGTTCGGTACGAGAGCTTTTTCGCGCTTGCGCGAACAGTTCTGGATAGGGGTGTTAGAGGAGGCCGCGAAACAGAATCGATCCTTGATCTTCACATTTGCCCCGGAACCGACCGTGGCCCGAGGTTTTTGCGAGCCGCCGTGCCGTGCCCCTGCACGACAATCGAGCGAAATTCGCTGGTCGGAATGGATTCCGCCCGGTCGCGGTCAGGCGAAGGAACTCTTGCCCGTGGTCGAAGCTTGACTCCGTGGGCCAGCATCGCCGCCGATCGCTGGTCTGCACGGCCCCGCCTCCAAGCCCCCCATACCCCCCAAGGGTGGGGCCGTGCTTCCCAAGCAGGAGGTGCAATTGTCCGAGCCGACCGAGCAAGAGATCAGAGAACGCGCGCATCAATTGTGGGAGCAGGCCGGCAAGCCCGAAGGCCGCGAGGAGGAATTCTGGCACGCAGCCGAGCAGGATCTGCGCAACGAGGACAAGTCGAACACGTTGCGGACGCCGGATACGCTGTGACCGACAAGGCCTGCCCATTCTGCCAGGGTATTGGATGGGTCTGCGAAAACCATCCGCTCCGGGTCTGGAGCGAGAAGCTCGGCGGCTGCCGCTGCGGCGAGGGCATGCCCTGCACCTGCAACACGGCCGAGGACCCTGAAGTCAGAGTGGTGATCGTCGAAGCCGATACCACATGGCACTAGCGGCGTTGGCTGCTTCGATTCAAGTGCAAAGGTGATCACTTCCCGCGCGCTCCATCCAGGGGGAACGGGACCATCCAGGAAGAGAATTGAGTGTCCGCACGGCTCCGACAACGATCGTTCCCACGGCAGTTTCGCGGTGAATGAGCAGAGAAAACTAGAGCACCAGATCGACCTCGCCACGCGAGCGGCCTCGCTCGTCAGGGACGAAAGCACCGGGCAACGGTTCAGAAGCTTCGCCGATGAGCTGAAAAGAAGGCTCCTTCGCATGATGCGTCGTGGCAAGGTGCGCACTCGCGCCTATGAGCTCTGGGAACAGGCCGGCCGGCCGAGCAATCGGGAGCTGGACTTTTGGCTCGAAGGCGAACGCCAGATCGAGGATGAACGCGAGGAGCGAAAGGGCTCGGGCGCCTCATAGGCGCGTGGTGTCCGCGTCCGCTGCACGCCGTAGCCGATGCCGTTCGAAAGCAAGGAAAAAGCCGCCGGGTTCTTCACCCTGACGGCTTTGCGAAGTCCGTAGCTGTTGATCGTCTTCCCAGCCTCGTGCGTACCGCCGTTACCTTGTTTGCGGCCATGCACAATCCTTGTAGGGGAAGGCGCGTGATTCTGCTGTGATCTGGAGCACACAGTGGAGGGGATTCGGTGCCGCGTTCCGAGGCTCGCGCTGCGCCGCAAAAATAGGCGCTCACCGCCCCTCAGCTCCGATGCCACGCGGCCACATTCCACGTGATGGTGTCCCAGCCGGAGATGTCGATCATCAAGTTGTTGACGCTGGCGTTGACGACGTGGCGCGAGAGCAGCGGCAGGAACACGTTCGCCCCGCAGAAGATCTCGTCGACCTTCATCAGCAGCGCGGCGCGCTTGACCGGATCGAGCTCGTTCTGCGCGGCCTTGTAGGCCTTGTCGGCCTCGGGGTCGGAATAGCGCGAGTTGTTGCGGCCGAGCCACTTGTTGTCCTTGGTGGCGATCTCCCAGGACACGCACTGGTTCAGCAGGCGCTCCGGATCGGGCTGCGGCTGCGTCGTGTTGTACATCTCCATATCGGCATAGAATTTCGAATAAGTGTCGGGATTGCCGACGTCGGAGGAGAAGAATACCGAGGCGGTGACCGCCTTGATCTCGATCTCGATGCCGGCCTTCTGGCAGGCTTGCTTGATGATGGCCTGCGTCTTCTGCCGCGGCGCGTTGGTCGAGGTCTGGAACACGTATTTGAGCTTCTTGCCGTCCTTCTCTCGGATGCCGTCCGCGCCCCTGGTCCAGCCGGCCTCGTCGAGGATCTTGTTGGCCTTGTCGATATCGAACTCGTATTTCAGCTTGGGCGACTTGAACTGCTTGGGCGCGTTGACGAAGCTCGCGGTGGCTATGGCGCCGCGCCCATAGATGAACTTCTGGATCGAGTCGCGGTCGATCAGGAGGTTGATCGCGCGGCGCACGGCAGGATCGGACAGGGTCGGGTGCTTGGTCTTGACACTGGAGCGCTCGCCGTCGACCTCGGTCCACGGGTCCGTCGTGTTGAGGATGATGAACTCGACATTGCCGGACGGCGTGATGTCGAGCTTGCCCTTGCCGCCGGCCTCCATGCGCTTGAGCACCTCCTCCTCCACCTGCATGTTCCAGGCAAAGTCGTATTCGCCAGTCTGCAGCACGGCACGTGCCGCCGATACAGCATCACCGCCGCCCTTGACCTCGAGCGTGTCGAAATGCGGCTGGTTCTTGATGTGATAGTCGGGATTGCGCTCGGCACGGATCATGTCGCCCGGCTTGAACTCGACGAACTTGTACGGGCCGGTGCCGACCGGCTTCAGATTGCCTGGCGCTTCGCGCGACTTGGCGCCGACATAGTCGCCGAAATGATGCTTCGGCAGGATCATCCCGACCGAGCCGACGAACGGATCGGCCCAGAACGGCGTCGGGGCCCTGAAGTTCACCTTCACGGTATGGTCGTCGATCTTCTCGACCTTGATGTCCTTGTAGGAGCCCGTGGTGTATGCCGCGGTGGCGAGGTCGGCGGCATACTGCCAGGTGAAGACGACATCGTCGGCGGTGAACGGCTTGCCGTCATGCCACTTGACGCCCTGCTTGAGCTTCCACACCACGCTCATGCCGTCCGCAGCAAGGCCGCCGTTCGCCTTGGTCGGAGCCTCGGCGGCAAGGCAGGGAATGAGGTTGCCCTCCTTGTCCCAGCCGGCGAGCGGCTCGAAGAAGATGCGCGCGGCGATCTGGTCCTTGGTGCCGAGCGCGAAATGGGGATTGAGCAGGGTGGGCGCCTGCCAGAGCAGGATCTTGAGCGTGCCGCCGCCGCCAGCCTTGGTCGGCTTGTAGGCAAGCGTGGCGTCCGCCATGGCGACGTCGTGCCAGGCGAGGATCTGGCTCGCGACCGGCGCGGCGATTCCGAGCGGGGCCAGTGTCTTGATGAAAGAGCGCCGCGACAGCGTGCCTTGCTTTACCTCTGCGATGCATTTGCGGATTTCGTTCTCGTTCATCAGATGACCTCCACCCTCGAAGCAACGTCGTCACCGGCTGTGTGCTCGCCAGTTCAGCACGTCGGGCTCGGCGGAGTCAAAGAGGTGCGGCGGGCCCGAGCCGCCGTAGGCGGATTGCGCGGCGCCGGCCCGATCCCGCGGGCAGCCTTGCGCCATGGCCGCTTGCCTGGAACTGCGGCAATCGACATCATCGGGACGTGGCCAACCTCGCCGACAGGGGTCGTATGATACGCCTTGCAAGCCTGAAACGCCTGGGCTTCTTTACGCGGCTGCTCGACGAGGCTCCGGCCGCCGAGCGATATCGCTTCGCGGCCGAGCAGATCGTGCACGCCGAAAGAGCGGGCCTGGATTCCGCGTGGATCGCGCAGCATCACTTCCACGAGCAGGAGGGTGGCCTGCCGTCGCCTTTCGCGTTTCTCGGTTACGCCGCCGCCCAGACCTCGCGTATCCGCCTCGGCACCGGCATCGTCACTCTGCCGCTGGAGAATGCGGTCAGGGTTGCAGAGGACGCCGCGGTGCTCGATCTCCTCTGCAACGGGCGCTTCGAGTTCGGCGTCGGCACCGGCGGCAACCCGTCCGCCTTTGCCGCCTTCGGCCTCGATAGCGCCCAGCGCAACGAGATCTTTGCGCGCAATCTCGAGATCGTCCGCACGGCCTTGCTAGGCAAGCCGCTCGCCGGTGGCGATACGCTCTATCCGCAGCGGCCGCAATTGGACAAGCGCATCTGGCAGGCGACATTCTCGGTCGCGGGCGGCGCCCGCGCCGGCAAGGCCGGCGATGGCCTCATGCTGTCGCGGACGCAGCCGCGATCCAAGGAGGCGCCCAAGGCCACGCTCGCCGAGATCCAGAACCCGATCATCGATGCCTATCTCGGGGCGCTGCCACACGGCTGCGAGCCGCGCATCATGGCATCGCGCAGCGTCTTCGTGGCCGACGACCATGGCGAGGCGATGCGCTTCGCAGAGATCGGACTGCGCCGAGCGTTGCCGCAGTTCCTCAAGGGCGGCCACGCCAGGCCGGGCGAGACCCTGCAGGAAATGATCGCGGCGTTTGATACCCATGTCGGTACCGCCGACGAGGTCATCGCTTCGCTCCGCTCGGATGCCACGCTGGAGCGGGTGACGGATCTGGTGTTCCAGGCGCATTCGGTCGATGCGCCGCATCCTTACGTGCTGCGCTCGATCGACCTCGTGGCAGAAAAGGTCGCGCCGGCGCTGGGCTGGACCGGGACGGCGGCATCCGACGGGGCGCTGGCGGGCTCGCCGGGATGAGCATCATGTCATTGCAAGTCGTCACAGCGGCGAGGCGATAGCGCCGGGTCCCGACACCCGGGCTGGCCTTGAAGCGCGGCCAGCTCTGCGCGCGCCCGGTCCGGGTGCGTTGGAATTGCACTGGTCAGTATGACCATCCTATGAAAATATCATACTGATGGCGGGACGGGGCGTGTAACGGACGGAATGTTTGGCGTGACGAAATTGTCTTTGCGGGCGGTCGAGCCCGGAATGGCGTTGCTGTTCGGCGGGCTTATCGCCGCCAACGTCGCTGCATGGGCCTGGGCCTTCGCGGCGTTCGGCGACCGGCCGACCATCATGGCGACCGCGCTGCTGGCCTGGGTGTTCGGCCTTCGCCACGCCGTCGATGCCGATCACATCGCCGCCATCGACAACGTCGTGCGCAAGCTGATGCA